>TARA_R110002050_G_scaffold156852_1_pt1 | contig 202558 bp, 190 predicted proteins | sample TARA_R110002050 | Tara Oceans TARA_R110002050 (sample SAMEA4396988) | marine metagenome | biome: Polar Biome; feature: [DCM] deep chlorophyll maximum layer (ENVO:01000326); material: water (ENVO:00002006), including particulate matter (ENVO:01000060) such as... | depth 25 m
AATCAGCCCAGCCTATAAACCGTCCAACTTAATGGGGTCAGTTCACTCCGCCGGTTTTTTATTAGTAACACCTGATGTTTGTATTCAGTTCTTGAGACGCTGCTTCAGCAGGTTGAGATATTCCTCATTGTTGTCGGCAGGCGCCGCGTCCGCAGCTTTGGTGCATGCCGGAGCATAATCCAGCGCCAGCCCCGCCTTGACGCACGAGCCGACCTGCCAGCCCGGAGGCAACGCGGTCAGATCCACCGATTTCCATTTCGGATGGCCGGTCTCGCGCAACTGCTTCATGCCGTTGAGCACGAAGCTGGAAAAATCCGAGACCGTGGTGCAGCTCTCGCGGTGATAGGCATTCTTCTTCGGATCATAATCATAGGTCATCAACACCGCCTTGACCGCGATCAGATCGACCGGGCCGGTCTGGAACGCATAGGTATCGCCGGGTATGCTGGCCTTGGTATAAGTCGCCAGCAACGGCGCCTCGGTGATCGGCAGCAGATGGAATTTGGCCGGATCGATAGCGGCATTGGCAAACAGCGAGGCTGGTGCACCGGCAACATAGAAGAAGGCGTCGATTTCGCCTGCGATCAGTTTCGGCAGCGCCTGATCGGGATTGAGCGGCAACCGTTCCGCAGCCTTGACCTGCAGAATATCGAGCACCAGCGAAGCTGTCAGAAATGTTCCGCTGTCCTTCACACCGACCGCGACCTTCTGGCCTTCGAGATCCTTGATGCCTGAGAGCCCGGCGCGCGCCAGGACATGCACCTCCTCGTTGTAAAGCGGGAACATGATCCGCACGCCGCGCACGGCGTCCTGGATCTCGGCGTCATTGGCCTCGAATGTCTTGAGATATTCGAGCACATCACTTTGAACGATGCCGAACTGGGTGTTGCGCCGCTTGCGCACACCAACGAAATTCTCCAGCGAACCGGCGCTCTCGATCACGTTCAGAGTCTGTCCGCATGTTGCGCCGAGTGCCGCGATATCCTTGCCGATGCGGATATAGGTGCCGGTCGGGCCGCCGGTCATGATGTTGCGTTCGAACTCGGCCGCCTGGCCCGCACCGCTGGCAAGCATGAAGGCGCCGGCGGCAAAGATCAGGCCACGAAAAGTGAGGGCAACGGATTTCAAGGGCGTTCTCCTTTGGTCAGCAGTCGCTGTTCAGATCGCGGATCAGGTTGCGCAGCGTCAGGATCGGCACACGCTCAAACACGGATTTCAACGCGGTTGTCACACATTTTCCGGCAACCAGCATGTCGGTCAAGCTCTGCCGGTCGGCTTCAGACAGGGTTTCAAGTCCAGGCGTTGTGCGCAAGGCTTGTGCCACTGCCTCGGGCTCGCGGGAATCGGGAGTTGGATTTTCCGGCGCGGTTTGTTCCGTTGTCGTCTCCGCACCCTGTCCAGCCGCCACGGTTTTTGCCACCTCGGCGGCGCGTGCTTCAAGCTTGAGCGCATCCAGCACTTCCCGCGAGGCCGACAGTTCGTCTTCGGCATCAGCGAGCCGGGCTTCAAGCTCGGCAATGCGTTGCGTCGCCGACGCTTGCGCTTCAGTGGCCGTCTCGATGCGGGCCTTGAGATCGGTCTGGTCGGCCAGCATCATCAGGGTTTTTCGCTGCAGCCGGTCCCGCTCCGCCGTCAAATCCGGCACGACTTCATCCTGCAGCCGCGCAAGGTCAGCCGCCAGACGCTTTTCAGTGAGGCTTGCGTCCTGCGCAAGCGCCTCCCGCTCGGCTTCCAGTGCCGCAAGTTTGGTCTTCAGCGTCTGGTTTTCCTGAGCCAGCCTGTCGCGCTCGCCGGTCAAGGCATCGACTGCCGTGGTATCGTCCGGCGATTGTTGCGGTGCGGACGTGTTCGCCGCAAGCTTTTCGCTCAGCGCGTCAAGCTCGGCCGCCTGCCGGGCGATATCCGCCCTCAGTTCTTCCACCAGCGCGGCGCTGGAAGCCTCGCGGGCGCGGGCTTCACTCAATTCTTTGCCGGCTGCGTCCAGTGCGGCGTTCAACTCCACGGCATCGGCAGCGGCACCGGTTGACGGTTGACCAAAGCGGAAGGCGGCATAACCGCCGGCAACGCCGAACAGCAGTGCAAGAAGCACCACAATGACTGTCAGCGCGGGACCGCCGCGCTTCCGGCCGGATTGAAAACCGCTATCCCTGCCCCATTGGCTGGCCAAATCACTACCTTCCCGATTGCGAATACCGAAGCCAGGCGATGCCGGAAAAAACACCAAGATGTTGGCAACGACAAGAGCCGGCCCCGCATCGCAAATTCAACCGGATACCGCCATCCGGACCCGGGCAAAGGGGTAACGTGAAAAAGGTGACCGTGCAAGCAAACCGCGTTCCTTACGCGCTTTGACCAGCCGGTTTCACCCCGGTCTGAACCCTTCAAAAAGGCCGGGGTGGATACGGGATCCGCCCCGGCTTTGTTTGAAGTGGCGTCGAACTGCCCGGAAAGGCCTATTTCCTGGTCTGACTGCCGATGAAATCGCGCACGATGCGGACGATTCCGCGGCCGAGCACGGTGTCGAGCGCGGCGATGAACTCGTCGACATGCTCGGGTCCGCAGATCAACGGCGGCTCGAGCCGGATGACGTTGCGATTGTATTCGGTGAACGCCACCAGCACATCGTGATCGCGCAGCAATTCTGCCCCGACAAAGCCCGACAGCGAGCCTTTCAGCTTGTCGTCGAGCAGCGCCACCATCGGACGCAGCAACGCAGGCAAGGTCTGGCTGAAATCCTGGAATTCGAGCCCGACCATGAAGCCGCGTCCGCGCACATCCTTGATGATCTGAGGATACTTGTCCTTCAATTCATTCAGCCGGGTGATCAGGTAGCCGCCAACCCGTTCGGCATTGCCGATCAGATCCTCGTCATACATCACGTTGAGGCCTTCGATTGCGGTGATGCAGGCCTCGCCGATACCGCCGAAGGTGGCCTGGGCATGGATCATCGCGGTTTTCGGCGTGCCATAGGCCTTCATGTAGACCTTGCGGCTGGCGATCATCGCGGCCATTGCGCATTTGCCGGCGCCAAGCGATTTGGCAAGCGCCGTGACATCGGGCACAACTCCGGCTTTCTCGAACGCGAAAAAGTCACCCGAGCGGCCCATGCCGCACTGGACTTCGTCGGCAATCCACAGCACGCCGTGCTTGTCGCAGAGCGCCCGCAATTGCTGCCAGAACGCGTCCGGCGCCTCGACGATGCCGCCGCCGCCCTGGATCGTCTCCAGCACAATCACGCCGATTTCGGGATCGGCTTCAAACGCTGCGCGGATCGCCTCGATGTCACCGAACGGCACCTTGACGGTGTTGCCGGTCAACTGGAACTCGCCGCGGTACAATTCGGAATCGGTCAGCGACAGCACGCCCTTGGTCTTGCCGTGGAACGAGTTCGCCGCATAGACGATCTTCGGACGCTTCGGCCCGGCAGCACGCTCTGCCACCTTGATCGCGGCCTCCATTGCTTCCGACCCGGACGAGCCGAGGAACACCATGTCGAGATCACCCGGCGCGATCGCGGCCAGGTTCTTGGCCAGCGCGGAGGCATACTGGCTCATGAAGGCGATGGCGATCTCGTGCCGGTCCTCGTCCTGAAAGTCTTTGCGCGCCTCGATGATACGCGGATGGTTGTGACCCAGCGCCAGCGATCCGAAGCCACCGAAGAAATCGAGGATCTTGCGGCCGTTCTGATCGGTGTAGTACATCCCCGAGGCGGTTTCGATCTTGACCTTGTGGAAGCCCAGAAGCTTCATGAAATGCAGCTGTCCGGGATTGATGTGATCCTTGAACAGATCGGTCATTTCGCTCAGCGACATCGCCTTTGCGTCGGCGACCGTCAGCAGATCGGGACGGCGCGGTCCCTTGGCGCTGGACATGACATCCACTCCGGTATCGATTTCGGACAGGGGCGGCGCTTCGACTGTGACGCGGTTGGGTGTATCAAGCATGGTTGTGGCTCCCTCGAAGCGGTTATTCGGCCGGTGCGACCTGGGCGGAAGCGGAAGAGCCGCCCCGCGCCTTTGTGGCGTGATATTCGTCATAGGCGGCAATCAGCATGTCTTCGTCGCGGAACTGCGGCACCCAGCCGAGCTGGCGCTCGCCCTTGGAGACATCGAGCACGCACTCCTCATCGGCGATCAGATACTGTTCCGGATCCATGATCGGCATGTTGATCAGGTCGAACAGGTCAAGCGTGCGCTTGACCGCCCAGCCGGGCGTCGGGATCAGCATCGACCTTGAACCGGCATGCTTGACCAGATCGCCCAGCAGCTTGCGAACCGGCGGCGGATTGACCGAACCCAGATTGTAAGCCTCGTTGGGAACACCGGCCTTCCAGGCGAGCCGTGCCGCCTCGGCGCAATCGAACACCGAGATGAACTGATACGGGTTCTTGCCCGAGCCGATCATCGGAACCGGAAGGTTCATGTCGATCAGCTTGAACAGCTTTTCCAGAATGCCGAGCCGGCCTGGTCCGATGATCAGACGCGGGCGGAACAGCGAGATCGACATGCCGCGGGTCCGCCATTCAGCGGCCAGAACCTCGGTATCGAGCTTCGACTGACCGTATTCGCCGAGCGGGGAAACCGGGTGCTCCTCGGTCATCGGATAGGTCAGCGTATGACCGTAGATCATGTCGGTGGTGAAGTGGACAAGCTGGTTCAGCCCGGCCTTGTTCATCGCCTCCATGATGTTCTTGGTTCCGTCGTAATTGACCGGATAGAAGAAGTCATGACGCTTGGCGCGAACCTGCAGCGGCGACAGCATCTTTGCAGAAAGATTGTAGACCATGTCGCCCGGCGCCATCGGAACCTTGGCGATGTCGTCCGCACGGGTCACATCGCATCTGACAATCGCCGCATCCCGGTAGAACGTGTTGTTGTCGTTGACGATGTCGGCAATCACCACCTCTTCGCCATCGCTGAGAAGTTTCTGGGCGAGATGGCGACCGACAAAACCGTCGCCTCCAAAAATGATGTGTTTCATCGGGTGATCTCACTTGCTGCTACATTGATCTTGGAAAGCTGCGCGGTTTCCAGGTTGCCGGTGTCGTGATTGTCGCGGCCCGACTGGGCGATAAGAACCGTGCCGACGCAGATGAAGGCAATGCCCGCGATGCGCCAGTTGTTGATGTCTTCCTTGAACAGGAAGTAGGCAAATACCGCCACCGCCACATAAGCCAGGCTCAGGAACGGATAGGCGAATGACAATTCAACCTTGGAAAGCACATAAAGATGCGAGGCCATCGAGATGGCGAAGGTCGTCAGTCCGGCAAAGACCCAGGGGTTGAACAGGATCTGGAAAATCCGCGCGATCATCGTGTCGGCGGTGAACGAGACCGGACCGAGCGACAGCATGCCCTGCTTGAGCATCAATTGCGCTGCTGCATTGGTCAACACGGTGAAAAGTATAAAGACGATGTATTTCATGTCCCGCTCCGAATTAGGATGAGACCGGTTCTAGCCGTATTTCCCAAACATCCGGTTCACCGGCGCGGTCAATTTTTCCTTAAATTGTATCCATTCCCGAAATGAAGCGGTCAGACATCGGGGTCACCGGCCGAGCATGAACTCCAGCGTCTGCTTCCAGTCCGTCATCCGGATCGGCGTGCCGTGCGAGCCGGTGTCAAACAGCACGAACCGCGCCGGATACGGCGTGGCGGTGAGACGCACGGCGTCAAACACTGTCTTCTGGTCTTGCCACTGGTAGACGGTGTCGAGGCTGCCATGGGTAAAGACGATCGGCAATCTGGCCTTCACAGCCGCACTCTTTGCCAGAGCGGTATCCGGTGCTCCGCCAAGCAGGGCCATACCCGCCAATCTCGGCACCACGGCGGGATCGTTGGCGAGTTTCGAGCAGATGAACGCCCCCATCGAGGCGCAGGCCAGCACCACCGGCGCCCGGCCGGCCAGAATCAACGCTTTGACGTCATTTGCGCCATGTTCATCGAAGCTTTCGATGGTTGGCGCCAGATAGGCGCCGCCATTGACGAGAACCAGATTCTTGAGCCGGTTGAAATTGCCGCCGAATGTGTAGTCGTTCATGCCAAGCCGCTGGTCGCCGCCGCGGCCATGAATGAAAATGACTGCGAAGCGCGCCGTCGCGTATTCGCCGGTCAATCCGGTTTCGATCTTCCTGCCATTGGCTTGGTGCAACGCGAGGCGGCTATATTTTTTAACCCTGAGCGAGACGTAATTTGAGCGCACCCGCCGTTCGGGCTCGATATCGCGGCTGTGGATATCGCGCTGTTTGTCATAATCGACCACGATGAAGGCGCCATCTTCGCTGATCGACTTGATGCCGGGATAGGCAAACAGCCGGTCCTTGTGGCCTTTGAGCTCAAGCGCCAGCGCGGGCGTTGCCAGACAAGCTGATAACGCGAGCACAAGCGATATAGCACCCTGCCCGCCAAGAACGCCGCGCAAAGCCGCAAACCAAATGCTACACAGTCGATTGAAGGAACGGATTCTGGCACACTCCGGGTGATTCGTTTCCCCAATTTACATCAGGCATCACGGCAATATGGACGATTCCAACGATCTTTTTTCCACGATGGAAACCCCGGCGGCAAAACCGGAGCCAGCAACGGAAACCACCGCAGCGAAAAAACCGGCTCCGACCGCCGCCAAACCGGCGCGCGCGGCAGCATCCAAGAGCGGTGCACCCGCCAGCGGCGATGACTATGACGCCTCGACAATCGAGGTTCTGGAAGGGTTGGAGCCGGTTCGCCGCCGGCCCGGCATGTATATTGGCGGCACCGACGAGCGCGCACTGCACCACTTGTTTGCCGAGGTCATCGACAACTCGATGGACGAGGCGGTGGCCGGGCACGCCAATTTCATCGAGGTTGAACTCGATACCGAGGGCTACCTGACCGTCACCGACAATGGCCGGGGCATTCCTGTCGAAAACCATCCGAAATTCCCGGGAAAATCCACGCTTGAAGTGATATTGACGGTGCTGCACGCCGGCGGCAAATTCGACAGCAAGGTTTATGAAACCTCAGGTGGTCTGCACGGCGTCGGCGTCTCGGTGGTCAATGCGCTGTCAGATGATCTGGAGGTCGAGGTCGCGCGAAACCGGCGGCTGTACCGGCAGCGCTTTTCCAAAGGCTTGCCCCAGGGCGGACTTGAGGAACTCGGCGATGTCCATAACCGGCGCGGCACCAAGGTGCGTTTCCATCCCGATCCCGAAATCTTTGGCGCTGCGGCGCGTTTCGACCCCGGCCGGCTTTACCGCATGGCGCGCTCCAAGGCCTATCTGTTTGGCGGTGTCGAGATCCGCTGGTCCTGCGCACCCTCACTGGTCGAGGGCACCGAGACACCGGACAAGGCGGTGTTTCACTTTCCAGGCGGCCTGAAAGATTATCTGGAAGCCTCACTCGGCAAGGAGCATCGGGTTACACGGGATATCTTTGCCGGCAAGACCGAGCGCTCGGGCGGTCACGGTTCGATGGAATGGGCGGTGACCTGGTATGGCGGCGATTCCTCGATCAGTTCCTACTGCAACACCATCCCCACCCCCGATGGCGGCACCCACGAAGCCGGGCTCAGGATTGCGCTGACCAAGGGGCTCAAGGCCTATGCCGAACTCACCGGCAACAAGCGTGCCAGCGCGATCACCACCGACGACGTGATGATCTCGTCCATTGGAATGCTGTCGGTGTTCATCCGGGAACCAGAATTCGTCGGCCAGACCAAGGACAAGCTCGCCACCGTCGAAGCCCAGCGCCTCGTCGAGAACGCGCTGCGCGATCCTTTCGATCACTTCCTCGCCGATTCTCCGGCCGAAGCCGACAAGCTTCTCGAATGGGTGATCGACCGCGCCGACGAGCGGGTGCGCAGACGCAAGGAAAAGGAAGTCAATCGCAAGTCCGCTGTGCGCAAGTTGCGACTTCCGGGAAAACTGTCCGATTGCAGCCAGACCTCGGCCGCGGGGGCCGAACTGTTCATCGTCGAGGGTGATTCCGCCGGCGGCTCGGCAAAGCAGGCGCGCAACCGGTCCAATCAGGCGATCCTGCCGTTGCGCGGCAAGATCCTCAATGTGGCAAGCGCCGGGCGCGAGAAATTGGGGGCCAACCAGCAGATCGCCGATCTGGTGCAGGCGCTCGGGTGCGGCACCCGGTCGAAGTACCGCGAAGAAGAGCTTCGCTACGAACGCATCATCATCATGACCGATGCCGATGTCGATGGCGCCCACATCGCCTCGCTGCTGATCACCTTTTTCTACCAGGAAATGCCCGAACTGATCCGTCAGGGACATCTTTATCTGGCTGTGCCGCCGCTCTACAAGATCACGCAAGGCGCAAAATCGCTGTATGCCCGTGACGACGAGCACCGGGTGGAATTGCTCGAAACCGAATTCACCGGACGCGGCAAGGTCGAGATCAACCGGTTCAAGGGACTTGGCGAAATGATGGCCTCCCAACTCAAGGAGACCACCATGGATCCATCCAAACGCACGCTGTTGAAAGTGGCCGTCGATGTCACCGATCCGGAATCAACCCGCGACACCGTTGACAGCCTGATGGGCACGAAGGCCGACGCCCGCTTCCGTTTCATTCAGGAGCACGCTGCCTTTGCCGAGAATCTCGATATCTGATCGATCTGGCATTATGCAGGGGAAAATTCCTGCTGCGCGGATGCTCGTGGCTCTATGACATCAGGGGAATTCGTGTCAGCTTCCCAATGCACCGGGATGCAGCCATTGCGTATTGCTGCACGGATTTGCTGTGGTGTTGGAGTACAAGGGGAACCAAACATGGACATAGTGAAGACAGCCGGCCTTCTCATCAGGAGAATGACGCTGGCCATGACGATCATGATCGCAGCGGCTGGCGCCGCCTCCGCAGACAACTTTGGCGCCATCGCCTATTCCAACACCACCGGCGCCTACGGTTATTCCTATGACCATCGCTCCCGCGGCAGTGCAGAGGTCAGGGCCATGTCGGAATGCAGGGCCCGTGGCCGCGGCTGCAAGGTCGCCATCTGGTTCAAGAATGCCTGTGGTTCTGTTGCGGCCGGGTCGAACGGTTGGGGCAGCGCATGGGCCTCAACCCGCCGGGATGCGGAAAGAGCAGCGATACGCAATTGTTCAAGATATACAGGCGGCTGCAGGACGGTGGCCTGGACTTGCACATCGAGATGAAGCTGGCCCGGCATCAGGCCGCTTCCGCCGCCAGGGCATGAGCGTAGTCGCGCGATGCCTGGCGATGCCAGTTCAGGTGCAGGGTTTCGACCAGACGCAACAACTCGCCGACTGCCGGCTGGCGCTCCGCGTCACGCGCGTGAAGCTGGATCAGTTCATTGGTAACCCGCCCGGTGTTCATGCTGGCCTGGCTGCGTGATGCGGCGCGCCAGATCAACGTGGCGGAGACAAATACCGGCGCCAGGTCGCCACCCAGTCCGATCGAGCGATACAGCGCCCGCATCGCTGTTTCCCGCCCGTCAACCAGAATACCGCGAACGCGGGAATCGCTGATACCGGACAACGAAACGACAGCACTTGCGAAGAAATCGACATTGCCTGCACACAGGGCGTGGATCAGGAAGGCCGGGGTCAACCGCCCCGATATCCGCAAATGCTCGACCAGCACCGGGATCTCGTCGGCATCGACAGTCTCGGCCATCCGCAGCGTCGCGTTCATGCAGGCTTCCTCGGTAATCTTGCGTCCGCGGCTGCCGCCGATTGCCGAACGCACAAAGTCCGAACCAGCGAGCGCGGCGCCCAGCCGCTCGACAAGCCCCTGTCGAACATCGCAAGGCAGATCCGTCCGATCAAACAGGCGGGCGCGGATTTCCGAATCATCGCCAAAGCGTTCGGCAATCCGGCGCAGCGAAACGCGTGCAATCGACACATGGCTGTTGTCGAGCATGTCGGCCACCGCCTGCGCTTCGCCAACCTCGGCGAGAGCTGCGGCAACCGAAACCGAGAGCTGCCGCCGGTAGGCGACAAACTGCTGCAGAGCCGGGCGGCCGCTGGCCACGATATCGATGAGATCATTGTCCACCAGAGCCGGCGAAAGCGCGATAACCCGGCCCGCCACCTCGATCTGGTCCGCGGCAAGTCCGAGCACGACGCTGCGCGGCGCGTGAGCAACTACCGCCAGACCTTCAGCAAGCGCGAGACGGACTTTCGGAGAGGGATCTTCAAGCAGCAGCGCCAGCGCCGCTTCGGCAGCCTGGCGTTCGGATTGGTCCATACGCCCAGACGCGTAAGCGCGGGTCAGAGCCGAAGCAGCCATGCAGCGTTCACTGGTTTTCGCCGTTTCCGACCACTTCAAGAATGATTTTACAATCATGTGAACTCAGACCCCACTCGATACCAATATCGAGATCCTAGGGCCAAATGGTTTACGATCGGTTCACCATGCTTGTTAACATCTTCACGCCCCCAATTCCCGGTCTTGCGCCGCAGCACCGAAAGCGGCATCAATGATACGGGCAAGCTTGAGGGAGGTGGAAATGCGCGGCATGTATCTTGAGGATTTCGTTCCAGACGAGGTGATTTCCCACACGCTTCGGCGCACCGTCACCGAAATGGACAACATGCTGTTTTCCAACATGACGCTCAATCCGCAACCGCTGCATATCGATTATGAATTCTGCAAGACCACCGAATTCGGCCAGCCGCTGGTCAACTCGCTCTTCACCCTCGGACTGATGATCGGGATATCAGTCAACGACACCACGGTCGGCACCACGATCGCCAATCTCGGCATGAATGAAGTCACTTTCCCCAACCCGCTGTTTCACGGCGACACGGTCCGGGTCGAGACCAGGATCATTTCGGTGCGCGAATCGAAATCCAAACCCGATCGCGGCATTGTCGAACTGGAGCATCAGGCCTTCAATCAGCGTGACCTGCTCGTCGCCCGCTGCGTGCGCCAGGCGATGATGCGCAAAAGGCCCACGGCATGATGCGCTCGCTGCTGTTCGTTCCGGGTGATTCGGAACGCAAGATGCTCAAGGCCGCGGATTCGGGCGCGGATGCGCTTATCCTCGATCTCGAGGACTCCGTCGCCCTATCCCGCAAGGCCGAAGCCCGGCAGATGGTGGCGTCGTTTCTGGCGGAAGCCAACAACAGCTCAGCCCCCTTCCCCAAACTGATTGTCCGGCTCAACGCGCTCGACACCGGACTGACCGACGATGACCTGAGCGCGATTGTCCGGGGTGCGCCCTATGCCATATTGCTGCCCAAGGCCGGTTCCGGCGCCGACATCCAGAATCTCAGCGCCCGCATAGCCGTGGAAGAAGCCGGGGCGGAATTGCCGGACGGAGGCATTCTCATCCATGCGCTGATGACTGAAACCGCCGCCGGCATGCTGCAAGCCTCCACGTTCGCGGCCAAATCGGCGCGGCTGTCCGCTCTCGCCTGGGGCGCGGAGGATCTTGCCGCCGATATCGGAGCCTCTTCAAACAAGGATGAAAACGGCCGATACACCGACGTCTTCCGCATGGCGCGCAGCCTGACCATTCTGGCCGCCGCCCATTCCGGCGTCGACGCCATCGATACGGTGTTTACTGATTTCCGTGACATGGACGGATTGGGCGCCGAATGCCGGGACGCTGTCCGTGACGGATTTTCGGGCAAGATGGCAATCCACCCCGATCAGGTCAGCATCATCAATGCCGCTTTCACGCCCGCCCCGGAAGATGTCGAGCGCGCAGTGCGCATTCTGGCGCTGTTTGCCGCCGCCGGGCCTGATGCCGGCGTTCTGTCGCTCGATGGCAAGATGATCGACAAGCCGCATTTGCGCCAGGCCGAACGGGTGGCGCAGCGGGCCGGACTGGAGCCCCAAGCCCTGTCGCGTGGCGATTGATTCCTGACTTCCGGTTCTGGTCCGGACGGATCAGGTTTTGACCCAGGTGGGCCGGCGCATCTGAAAGGTCTGCGATGCCTCGGTGTAGTCCAGATACCCCATGCGGCCCACCGGCGCGGCGATGGACACATCGAGCAAGCCGTCGACGAGCGCCGCCTCGTCGATATGGATACCCACCACCTGCCCGATGATAACAAATGAGCCGCTGGGTTCGCCTTCCAGGCTCTTGACCTCGAAAACGTTGGTCACCTTGCACTCAAGCGCCGCATAGGCCTCACCAACATAGGGCGCATCGACCACACGTGCCTCAGCCATTGCAAGGCCGGCGAAACCAAACTCGCTCTCGCCATAAGGCGCGTTGACCGCGGAAAGGTTCATTTTCTCGGCCAGGGTCCCCGTGACCATGCTTGCCGTAAAGACCCCGGTCTCTTCGGCATTGCGCAGGCTGTCTTTGCGTCCGGAGGACGAGAACATCACTGTTTTCGGATGGTCGGAAATGGCATTGAAATATGAATACGGGGCCAGATTGACCGAACCATCCCTGCCCCGGGTTCCGATCCAGCCGATCGGCCGCGGCGACACGATGGCCTTGAAAGGATCGTGCGGAAGCCCGTGCGCGTTGTCTTTTGTTTCGTAAAACACCGCGCTCACTCTCCGGCGAAGGTAACGATATCGGAAAGCTCGGGCCGCGCCCGTTCTCCCGGATGCAGCTTTTCTGTCCCGATGTGGATGAAACCGGCAATTTTTTCGTCGCTGGACACGCCGAGAAGCGGATGGACACTTTGGTCAAACGCAAACCATTCCGTCAGCCAATTCGAGGCATAGCCCAGCGCATTGGCGGCCATCACAAGGTTGAGACAGACCGCACCGGCGCTGAGCACCTGCTCCCATTCGGGGATTTTGACATGCGGCGCCGCGCGCGAAACCACGGCAATAACCACCGGCGCCCGCGTCAGCCGGGTATTCTCGACCTTGATCATGTCATCGGAAATGTCGGGTTTGTTGGCGATGGCGACCTTGGCCAGTTCCAGAGAAATGCGTTCGCGTTCCGGCCCGGAATAGACAATGAAACGCCAGGGCGCGAGTTTGCCGTGGTCGGGAACCCGGCTGGCCAGTGTCAGCATCTCCTCGATTTCGGGCCGGGACGGCCCCGGTCCGCTCATCTGGAAAGCGGGAATCGAACGGCGGGTCTCAAGATAGGCTTTCAGGGCGGCATTGACCGGCATGTCTTCCTCGTGCATTCAGGTTCGTCTGGGATCGGCCATGAATTTGCCATGGCGTTGGGTTTCAAGTGACCTCTCACAACCCGGAAGTCAACCGGACCGGAGCGCATGAACCGTTTGTCGAAATTTCTGTTTGGTATTCTTGCTCTGCTGCAAACGGCGAACTTCGCCATCGCGCAGGATGCTTTTGGCGGCGGCAATGACACCGACATCAAATTGCCCGGATTGAACCAGTATGCGCCCGCCGACCGGGCCGCTGCCGCAGCAGTCACCGGACGGACGGTGCAGCTCGAAGCCGCTTTGACCGAAAGTGGCGAGCCGCTCAAATACGGCTTGACCTGGCGGATTTTCCACCCGATTCCCGGTCAGGATGGCAAATTGCCGATGCTGGCTTCCGCCGAGGGTGGTTCGGCGCAGTTCGAATTCGAGCCGGGCGAATACTTCATTCACGTCGCTTTCGGCCGCGCCGGCGTCACCAAGAAACTCACCGTGCCCAAAGACGGCCCGGTCGAAAAGCAGCGAATGGTTCTGGAAGCCGGAGGACTGGTGCTCAATGCGGTATCGGGCATTGATGTGCGCATTCCCGCCGACAAGTTGCGCTTCAACATCTACAAGGCCGAGGAAGGCCTGGATGGCGAGCAGCAACTGGTGGTCGAGGACGTCAAGCCCGACACCGTCGTCAGGCTCAATGCCGGCACCTACCATATTGTCTCCGAATACGGAGCCGTCAACGCGGTCATCCGGTCCGACATCAGGGTCGAGGCCGGCAAACTGACGGAAGCCGTCATCCAGCACCGTGCGGCGCAACTGACGCTCAAGCTGGTTGCCGAGGCTGGCGGCGAAGCCATCGCCGACACCGCCTGGTCGATTCTGACATCGGGCGGCGACGTGGTGTCGGAAAGCGTCGGCGCCTTCCCGACAATAGTCCTTGCGGAGGGTGAATATACCGCGATCGCCCGCAACAAGGGCAAGGTGCTGCAAAGGGAATTCACCGTCCTGGCCGGCCAGAATTCCGATGTGGAAGTGATGTTGAATTAGGTCAGCGTCCGCCGAGGCCGGCGCGCCCAGGTCGAACACTGCGGTGTGGAGCTGTTCGAGAAACTGCTTGCGGGTCGCTGAAAGCCGCAAATTCGTCGGCATGGAGCCCCCCGCCCGCATGAACAACAATCCTTGTCCCCCGACAGGCGGCCGAATTCACGGATCAGAAATGATATCGGCAAGGTCATCAAGACCCGGCTGGCCAGATGGAACGGATGATCCAGCTTTTCAAACGCGGCTGGTTTTCATTGGCGTAGCTGAGGTGATCAAGGCGCATGAGGACAGCTCGCGAAGCGGCAATTGTGCTTCGCTTGCCACGCCAACATGAACCCGGTGTGAGACCCGGCGCAGCGCACATCGGTACGCTGCGCCGGAAACAAGTCAGCTTGCGCGCGCGGCCTTTTCGGCGTCCTTGCGCAGAACATCGGGTGGAGTAGCCTCCAGCACCAATTGCGCAATCGCGTCATCCAGCGTCATCGCAACCTGATCCCGGCTTCCCAACCGGCGCACATTGACCGCCTGCTCTTCGGCTTCACGCATGCCGCACACCAGAATCACCGGCACCTTGGCCAGCGAGTGTTCGCGAACCTTGTAATTGATCTTCTCGTTGCGGAAATCGGTTTCGACCTGCAAGCCAGCATCCCTGAGCTTCTGGGCGACGCTGGCGCCATAATCATCGGCTTCCGAAGTGATCGTCGCCACCACAACCTGAAGCGGCGCGAACCACAGCGGCATATGGCCGGCATGGCTTTCAATCAGGATGCCGAGAAACCGCTCCAGCGAACCGCAGATCGCCCGGTGCACCATGACAGGCTGCTTCTTCTCCGAATCCGAGCCGATGTAGAAGGCGCCGAACCGCTCGGGCAGATTGAAGTCAACCTGAGTGGTGCCGCACTGCCATTCCCGACCGATCGCATCACGCAAGGTGTACTCGAACTTCGGACCGTAGAACGTCCCCTCGCCCTCATTGATGCCAACCTTGATGCGATTGTCTTCCCGCGCCATCCGCGCCAGCGCGCTTTTGAGGATGTCTTCGGCGTGATCCCACATGACGTCCGTGCCGACCCGCTTTTCCGGACGGGTAGCGAGCTTGACGACGACTTCCTCGAAACCGAAATCGCGGTACACCGACATCATCAGATCGTTGATCTTGAGGATTTCGGCTTCCAGTTGTTCTTCGGTGCAGAACACATGCGCATCATCCTGCGTGAACGCGCGCACCCGCATCAGCCCGTGCAGCGCCCCCGATGGTTCATAGCGGTGCACATTGCCGAATTCCGCCAGCCGGATCGGCAGGTCGCGGTAGGATTTCAGCCCGTGCTTGAAGATCTGCACGTGACCCGGGCAGTTCATCGGCTTGAGCGCGAAGATCCGGTTGTCGGCGCCCTCGTCATCGGGATGGGTGAAGGCATGGGCGGATTTCACCGCGAACATGTTCTCCTGGTACCAGCCCCAGTGACCCGAGGTTTCCCACAGGCTCTTGTCGAGGATCTGCGGCGCATTGACCTCTTCGTAATCCCGATCCAGCCGCCGCCGCATATAGGCGACAAGGTTCTGGAACATGCGCCAGCCCTTGGAATGCCAGAAGACGACGCCCGGACCTTCGTCCTGGAAATGGAACAGGTCCATTTCGCGGCCAAGCCGGCGATGATCGCGCTTCTCGGCTTCCTCGAGCATATGAAGATAGGCATCAAGCTCTGCCTGATCCGCCCAGGCGGTGCCGTAAATCCGCGTCAGCATTGGATTGTTCGAATCGCCACGCCAATAGGCGCCCGCCACCTTCATCAGCTTGAAGGCGGTACCGATCTGCCCGGTCGAGGCCATGTGCGGTCCCCGGCACATGTCGAACCAGTCGCCCTGCCGGTAGATCTTCAGATCCTCGTCCGACTTGATCGATTCGATCAGTTCGACCTTGTAGCCCTCGCCCTTTTCCGCAAACACCCGCCTCGCCTCATCGCGCGACCAGACCTCCTTGGTGAAAGGCTTGTTGCGGGCGATGATCTCTTTCATCTTTTTTTCAATCACCGGCAGATCTTCCGGCGTGAACGGCTCGCTTTTGGCGAAATCGTAGTAGAATCCGTTCTCGATCACCGGACCAATCGTCACTTGCGTGCCGGGAAACAGCTCCTGCACCGCCTCAGCCATCACATGGGCGGCATCATGCCTGATAAGCTCCAGCGCGCGCGGATCGGTGCGGGTGACGATTTCCAGCGCGCCATCGCGGACCGGATCGCTCAGATCGGTGAGGTCACCGTCGAGCGCAATCGCAACAGCCTTCTTGGCCAGCGACTTGGAAATCGATTCGGCGACTTCGCGACCGGTGGTACCCGCCGGATATTCGCGTTTCGAGCCATCGGGAAAAGTGAGGGATACGGCAGAAGCCATGACAGTCTCTCCTTGGTCCAGTCCCGCCTACGAACGCGGGTGGTTGAGTGGATATGGGGTGCGCGGAGGCGTTTACGCGATTTGCCGCGGTGCATCAAGTATCCGCATTCTGCCCGGCCCTCATCTCGTTGGCAAACCAGACGCGTCTGGTTGATGTAGGCCTAGTTTGCGTTGCCGCAACGGTGTCCGACTGAGGCAAACCGCCACGGCGCCCACCATACATATCGCGAATCCAGCGTTTCGGGCACATTGTCGATGCCGTGGGTGCCGCCCGGACCGCAGCGGCCCACCCGGAACAGCGCCATCCATCCGCCCTTCCAAATTCCATGCCGGGCGATCGCCTCATAGGCATATTCCGAGCAGGTCGGCAGATGCCGGCAGGAATTGCCGATAAAACCGGACAAGGTAAGCTGGTAAAACCTGACCAGTCCTGTCCCCAGGAGCCGTCCTGGTGTCTTTGGCCAAGGTCCGCTCCAGTTCCGGCCACCCGAACGTGGTGCGTTCAAGCTGCGTCTTCCTCGGACTTGCGTGCCTCGATCTGGTCGAGACAATCAGTGACGGCATCGAATGTCAGCAATGTCGAGGCGTGCCGCGCCCGGTAATCGCGCACCGGCTCGAGGAACTTGAGGTCGGCGAAGCGACCTTCCGGAGCCGGGCCGTTTTCCTTGAGCATCTTGCGCATGATTTCACGCACCTCGCGCAGTTCGGTCGCACTGGCGCCGATGATATTGCGCGCCATGATCGACGACGATGCCTGTCCGAGCGCACAGGCCTTGACGTCATGGGCGAAGTCGGCGACCCGGTCGCCATCCATTTTAAGCCAGACCTTGACCTTCGATCCGCACAGTTTCGAGTGCGCTGACGCTTCCGCATCCGCGTCCTCAAGGGTGCCGATACGGGGAATATTGCCGGCGAAATCCAGGATCCGGGCATTGTAGACTTCATCAATCATCGGTTCGGACCTTTCCCAGTAACGGGCCTTGGCGTTCGACCTGCGGCAAGAGTTGACGGGATCGCATCTCGACGCGCAGCTAATGATGACTATATAGTGTGTGTCAGGCGTTCGGCAAAACCTGTTTGCAACGTACTGAGGGAAACCGTGCCGGAGGGCCCTGCCCGAAAGCCCCGGAACCCGATGGACATGGAATGCGGAGTGTACCGCATCGCTGTCCGTGTCGTGGTCCGTTCGAACACTGGAAGCATAAGGGGTGCAACACCCCACGGAGACCGCGAGCATGGATGCCATCGTAAGCAATCTGTCTGACAAGGACAAAGACAACCGCCCCACCCAGGCCGAAGCCGAGGCGGCGGTTCAGACCCTTTTGCGCTGGATTGGCGATGACGTGACCCGCGAAGGCCTGAAGGACACGCCAAAGCGGGTGGTCAATGCCTACAGGGAACTGTTCTCGGGCTACTCGCAGGACGTGGAAGAAGTGTTGGGCCGCACCTTTGAAGAGGTCGCAGGCTACGACGACATCGTTCTGATCAAGGACATTCCGTTCTTCTCCCATTGCGAGCACCACATGGTGCCGATCATCGGCAAGGCGCATGTCGCCTATCTGCCCGACGGCAAGGTTCTCGGGCTGTCGAAGATTGCCCGTGTCGTGGAAATTTTCGGCCGCCGCCTGCAGACCCAGGAAACCATGACCTCGCAGATCGCCCATGCGATCGACGAGACCCTGCAGCCACGCGGCGTGGCGGTGATGATTGAAGCGGAGCATATGTGCATGGCGATGCGCGGCATTCAGAAGCAAGGCTCGACAACCATCACGACGACCTTTACCGGCGCCTTCAAATCGGATCCGCACGAACAGGTCCGCTTCATGACATTGATCCGGGGTTGATTTCAAACCTCGCCCAACAGGCAATCCCATGACCACGAGCACCAACGCAGCAAACGACGCGAAGGCCGCGCTTGAAGAAGGCGCGGCGCTCACTCCGCGCTACGATGCCAACGGCCTGATCACCGCCGTGGTCACCGACGCCCGCGACAATGAGGTGCTGATGCTGGCCCACATGAACGCGCAAGCCCTGAAACTGACCCTGGATACGGGAATCGCCCACTACTGGAGCCGATCGCGCAACAGCCTTTGGAAGAAGGGCGAAACTTCCGGCAATCTTCAGACGGTCGACGAAATCCGCATCGACTGCGATCAGGACGCGGTTGTGATCAAGGTGCGTGTCAGCGGCGCCGACGCCACCTGCCACACCGGTCGCAAGTCGTGCTTTTATCGCAAGATCGTCACCGGAAATTCGGGGTCACCACGGCTGGAAGCCGATTCCGAGCCGCTTTTCGATCCGGCAACCGTCTACACCGACCACTGATTCACATCGCGCAAAACCGGGCAGCTTTTTTGCGAAAACCACGTGCAAAAACAAAGAATTGACGCTAGTTGCCTGTGTCGGCTTGGATGTGGCGCGCAGGCGCACCATGTTTCATTTCGGCACGGTTGATTTATTCCTTCACCATTTTGAAACCGAATGGTGGTCTCATCCATTATATACTGGAGAGGATTGTTCGGCGGAAGGAAAGCATGCATGCTGAACTGGAACATGAACAGGACGAACGCCGCTGACGTGTCTGACGCGACGGCTCCGATAAGCCACATTCCCGCGCCCCCTCCGTTGACGCCCACGATTGGCACTATGAACTTCGCCGCCCCACAAAAACCTCGTATCGCCCTGGCTCTGGGCGGCGGCGCCGCGCGCGGCTGGGCCCATATCGGGGTTCTTCGCGCGCTGGACGAAGCCGGCGTCGAGGTCTCGATGATTGCAGGAACCTCGATCGGCGCCCTGGTTGGCGGCTGCTACCTTGCCGGCCGGCTTGATGAACTGGAAGCCTTCGCCCGCAGCCTGACCATGCGCCGTATTGCCGGGCTCCTGGATTTCGCCATCGGCGGCGGCGGCCTGTTCGGCGGCATGCGGTTGAATGACCGCATGCAGGAGCACCTTGTCGGCGTCAACATCGAGGATCTCGACCGCACCTTTGTTGCTGTGGCAGCCGAACTCAACACCGGCCACGAAGTCTGGATATCCTCGGGATCGCTGATCACCGGCATTCGCGCTTCCTACGCATTGCCCGGCATTTTCGAACCGGTTCGCTGCAACAACCGCACGCTGCTGGATGGCGCGCTGGTCAATCCGGTGCCGGTATCGGTTTGCCGCGCCCATGAGCAACCGCTGGTCGTTGCGGTGAACCTGCATTACGACCTTTACGGCCGCTCGGCGGTGATCAAGCATACCGCAAGCGAGCCGATTCCCGATGACGCCGGCGGCGAGAGGCGCAAGAAGCCACGCGAGAGCCGGCTCGGCATGACGTCAGTCATGGTTCAGGCCTTCAATATTATCCAGGACCGGATTTCACGTGCGCGTCTTGCCGGTGATCCTCCGGATCTGTCGCTGCATCCCAGACTGGCCGATATCGGCCTGTCGGAATTTCACCGCGCCAGTGAAGCCATAGACCGGGGCTACCAGGAAGCTTCCGCCAAGCTCGGCGAAATCACCCGCATGCAGGCGACACTCAGCCCGCTTTGACAGATCCCGCCTGCGGCCCGGAAAAAAATCAGCTTGCGATATAAGCCTTGATTTCCTCGGCCTCGCGCTCGACATCCTCGATCCGGCGGCGCACCACGTCGCCGATCGAAATGATCCCGACCAGCTTCCCATCCTCTTCCACCGGCAAATGCCGGAAACGCCCATTGGTCATCAGTTCCATGACCTGATTGATCGAGTGTGACTGGCCGCAGGTTTTCACCTTTGACGTCATGATTGCCGATATCGGGGCGGACAAGGCGTCGGCACCCTTGCGCGCAACGGCGCGGACAATGTCGCGTTCCGAGAGAATGCCCTCAATCCTGCCGCCGGCGCCGGTGACCACAACCGCGCCGATCTTGTTGTCCGCCAGGAAGCGCACCGCCTCTTCCGTCCCCATCGACGGGCTGACGGTAACGACATTGCGTCCCTTCTGATCGAGAATTTGTTTAACAGTCATGCAGTCCTCCTTCCGCAAGATTGCCGCGTCCGCCCATACCAGGGGCGATACCGCATCCAACATCCATGGTGCGCTGGAAGCCCTCCGTTTGCAAGTGTCTGGATTGGCGGCTCGCTTCACAGTTGCGAACCGATTCTTACATGAACCGGCCTCAATCGCCGGATTGACCGGGCTCAGCTGTGCCGTATCGGATCAAACAGCGAAAACGCCAGAAAGCCGAACAGAAAACCGCCGACATGGGCTTCCCAGGCAATCGCCGAATCCGCGATGCCGAACGAAAACCCGACCGCAGTGAGCAGATTGATCCCGAACCACACCGCCAGGAACGCGACAACGGTGCGGTTGCTCAGGGAGTGAACAATTGACAACCTTGGATTGAGATGCGCCTGGTCGCGACGAAACCCCCTCCCGGGCCCGAAGGCAAACCTGGCGGCAGCGCCCATTAAGGCGGAGACGACGCCCGAGGCGCCGATCATGATAGTCTGGTCACCCCAGTGAAAGACCAGGAAAAGAGCGGCTGAGGCCAGTGCGCTGCCAAACCAGAATATCAGGAACCGCAGCCATCCGATCCTGCGGGCGACGATAGAGCCAAAGGCCGCCAGCCAGAATGAATTGAGCGCCAGATGGGCATAGCCGCCATGCAGCAGCGAATAGGTGAGCGGCGACCAGAAATAGGGACCGGCCTGCCCCGCGACCGGGACTGAATAGCGTTGTGGAATGAACGAACCCTGCAAAATGATTTCAAGGACGGCCTTCTGCGGCAGCAGCGAATCCATCGCCACCTGAATAGCCACCATCGCCAGCAGCATTGCCAGCACAACATTGGGAATATTGAAAAACGGCTCGTGACCCGGACCAACCGGTCCGGCGCCTCTTGGCTCAGGTGCTTGGGTCATTGCGCAACCGCTTCCTTCTCAGGACATATTCCATCCAGGCGAGGAGTAGAGCCCGCCTCACCCACTGGCAACCGTCGTCAGTACAAAAAAAAGCCGCTCGCAAGAAGCGAACGGCCGGTCGAGTCCCCTCGTCCATAATTGTGCTGAAGGACATTCCCTTCGTGAAGCGATGTCCAAAGATGCCACGATACCGCGTATCCGGCAATCGAAACCCAAAATTAACCTTAATGGCGCGGCCGTGGCATGGTTTTCGCTTCGATACCATTACATCGTCTTTACGGCTCCGGCTTGTGCCAGATTGGCGCAAAACCGGCGTCGCGAGCGAATTCCGGCTATAGGGATGGCATCGAAATGAAACACAAGAACAGCCTTGAGCTCTTCGAATACTGGACAACCAGGCGCGGCGCGCGGGCCGCGCCAAACCGCACGGACATTGAGCCGGCCGATATCCGGGCTCTGCTTCCCCATGTCTTCATCTGCGATCTGACCAGTGACAACCAAATGAGCTTCAGGCTTGCCGGAACAGCCTTGTGTTCGCTTTGCGGACGTGAACTGAAAGGTTCGGCATTTGGTTCGCTCTGGCTCAACGATGGTGTCCGCAATGCGTCTCGTACCGGCGTATCGGTAGCTTCCCGGGCCACGCCGGCGGTGTTGTCGCTCGATTGCCTGACCACAGGCGGACGCGTGGCACAGGCCGAGATGCTGCTGCTGCCGATTACCGGCCCCACTGGCGAGCATGACCGGCTAATTGGCGTCTTGTCCTTGTTCAAACCGCCCTTCTGGGTCGGTCACGATCCCCTTGCCGGCTTCTCCACCACCGGAATCCGTTTCATTGATTCGTCACGAGAGCCGGTGTTCCTGGCCAACCGCCCGGAAATAGGACTTTCTTCCGCCGCCAGGGTTTTGCAAGCCCAGGCTCGGCCCGAAACACGCAAAGTGGCGCATCTGGTCGTGCTCGAAGGCGGACGGCGCGACTAACCTGCTTCCGCCACCCGAACGCTTACCCATTGTTAACAATGACGGGCTTAGGATAGCCGGTGTAATCATCGGGAATCGACAAGGCTGGTATGTTGACCGTGAACTCCGCATCTCTTTACAACGCTCCTCCCGAGGCGCCCGAGCGGCAATTTAGCCGCGTCACCATCTCGGTTCAGGGCCGGTTCATGCGCGCTGATCATTCTGAATATGATTGCATCGTCGATACCATGTCCCCGTTCGATGCGGTGATTTCCACAGCCCACCGCCCTGAAGTGGGCGAGCGCATTGTCGCCTATCTCGATTACCTCGGGCGCATTGAAGGCAAGGTGACGGAAACATCGCACCGCTCCTTCACGGTTTCGATCAATGCCACTGACCGCAAGCGCGACAAGCTTTCCGCGCAGTTGACCTGGCTTGCCAACAAGCATGAACTGGGTCTGCCGGAGGATCGGCGGCATGAACGCGTGGCGCCGAGCAATCCGGTGTCCGAAATCCGCCTTGATGACGGCCGACGCTATCCTTGCCGCATCATCGACCTCTCGGTCTCCGGCGCGGCTGTTGAAATCGACGTCCGCCCCGCCTTCGGTACGATGGTGGTGCTGGGCAACATGCGCGGCCGCGTCGTCCGTCATTTCCAGGAAGGCATCGCCATGGAGTTTATGACGATCCAGCCGGAAGAAGCCATCATCAAGCTGTCCTGATCCGCGCCCAGGCGTATCGGGCTCGAATTGTTTCCAGTTTTCATATCCGCATGTCGCTCCTGAAAGACGCTGTCGCGTCTTGCCCGACCTGCCGGTGACTTCACGCTCGGTCGTGTTCGCACACCCGGATGCGCGATCATGAAATGACGAATCCAGGTAGCAGCTCAAATCAATCCGTCTGAGCACCTCGACATGGACCAGTTCCCCAAGCCAGCGTAAAGACACCCCGAGCCTCCTCTCAAGCACCGCTTTTTTCCGGCGGATGAACCAGGAAGGGTATGACGCCTTGTCCCGGAACGAACCGTGTTGCGCAGCGACATGTCTCAAACAGCAACAACTGAATTGGCCGCAAAACCACCTGCCCCGGTTTCAGCGCCGTTTCCCGATATGGTATCGAGGCATGGTGAATGTGCCGGCGCGGCGGCTTATGGTTGCCAGATTCTTGCCAAAGCAAGAATAATTTTATACTAGTTTTATTATTGTATTCAGTCAATTTGATTGGAATTTTACTTAAACAAGTACTTATTTGTACTTGTGTTATTTGCTCGATCTCAAATCTTGAATGGCATTGTCTCCTCACAACGGGGAGACAAAACAATGCACAGACACACTCATGCAACCGGTAAAATCGCTGCCGCCCTCGGCCTGGTAATAGCCTTCACCACCACGGCCATGGCAGCACCGACAAATCTGGTGTCCACCGGCAAGACCAATCCGCCGATCGGGCATTTCGAGTTCTGCAAGAACTATTCAAGCGAGTGCGGTGCGCTCGGCAAGGATCAGGGCCCGATGGCACTGACGCGGAAACACTGGGCGCAGATGCTCGAGATCAACACGCGGGTCAATCAGAGCATCAAGCCCGACACCGATCTCAATATATATGGCGTAGAGGAATTGTGGACCTTCCCGCGAACCGTCGGCGATTGTGAAGACTATGTCCTGCTCAAACGCCACATGCTGATCCAATCGGGCTTTTCGCCGCGCGATCTACTGATCACCGTGGTGCTGCAGCCCAATGGAGACGGCCATGCCGTACTGACGGTACGAACCGACTACGGCGACTACATCCTCGACAACATGCGCGGCGATGTCCGGCTCTGGTCCGAGACCGGCTACACCTTCATCAAGCGCCAGTCGTCCGAAAACGCAGGGCAATGGACCAAGCTTGGACCGGGATCGGCGACAAAGGTTGGTACCATCAGCAACTGATCAGACGCATCCGGACTCAAAAGCCGCGGGGGCTGTCCGGATTGCCAGAAACACCAGGCGCAGTTAGTGCGCCCGGCACCAGGTGGCCCCGGTCGAGTCCCCATGCTTCCCCGCGACGGCCGGGCCTTGAGCCGATCCCATAGTCCCCTGGGATCGGCTCTCTTTTTGCGGAAAGCAACCGTTCGGCTGGCTTGAGCCGAAACGCGGGGGGCGCGTCAGCTGATCCGCTTGAGCCCTGCAGCGAAGCGTTTCGCATTTTTCACATAATGGCTGGCAGACAGCTTCAACATATCCGCGCTGCCCGCATCCAGCGTCCTGACCACGCGGGCCGGCGCTCCGACAACCAGCGAATTGTCCGGAATGACTTTGCCCTCGGTGACAAGCGCGCCGGCGCCGATCAGGCAGTTTTCGCCGATTTTGGCACCGTTGAGGACTGTTGCCCCCATCCCGACAAGACTATTATTGCCGATCGTGCATCCGTGCAGAATGGCCGAATGGCCGATGGTACAGCCTTTGCCAATCGTGAGCGGGTACCCCGGATCCGTATGAAGAACGCAGTTTTCCTGAATATTGGAGCCCTGGCCAATGGTGATGGGTTCATTGTCGCCGCGCAGCACGGCGCCAAACCAGATGCCCGCGCCCTCTTCCAGAATCACCCGGCCGATCACCTGGGCGCTTTCCGCCACGAAATGGAAGCCGTCCGGTATGGTCGGTTCCTTGCCATCAAGACTGTAGATCGCCATCCCAATTCCTCTCCGTCGGTTTTTGCCCTTGCATTTCGGCCAGATCGCCCGGCTGTCCCTGTGGCGTGCGAAACGCTTTCCCATCAGTGTTTAGTATCACCGGCTTCGAATTGAAACAGCATCTACAGCGCAGCGCATCCGATTGGATCCGCAAAAGACTCTGTATCTCTTTGAAATGTTCCATGGATCTGGCTTTTAGGTCAAAAGCAGGACACGCCATTGTGCCATTTTGATCCCATGCAGTCCGTGGCCGTGCAAATGACGATTCTCGTTAGAGACAATGTACGATATCGTTCACATGACGGTTTCAGCATGGCATGGCTTACTCACGCCAGGAAAAACCCGGTGGCGAAAGCCATCTCGAGCACGATGACGCCCGAACACATTGACCAGCCGACAGCCACCAGCGCCAGCACTGTAAACAGCGGCAGCGACACCATGCCGTTGCGCCAGTTTCGAAATCCGTTGAGCAGCAGCAATCGCGGGCCGATCATCGCGGTCAGAGCCAGTTGCACGCCAATCCTGACGGGGCTGCCCGAGACCTCGTTCATCGCCGGTTCGCGCCACCCCGCCAACCGGGCGATCTCAACTGAGACCCAGGATGCGGCGAATCCGGTCGTCATGACAAAAATCGCGGAGATGATATCGAGCGTGTACATCATTGATTAACCATGCCGGGTTCAAGATTGCAGTCTATCAAGCCATCGAGCAAGCGCCGTGCCACGGCTGGATGGTCCATTCTGGCACACACTACCCGACTGGTTGGCCATGCCCGATACGACGCCTGCACTAGAACACGCTCCGCTGCTGTCGCCCCGGTTCGTCTGGAAAATCACCGCTGTGGTGGCGGCGCTGTGCATCGTCACGCTTGCGATCGCGCTAACAGGGCGAATGATCGGGAAAACCATCTCGCAAGCGGGCAATACCGCCGACACAACCGTGCATGAAATCGTCATCGGCAATGATGTTCTCAGCCTGCCGGCAAATGTGATCCGCTTTGAGAGCCAGCGGGTCTCCGGCGTCCAGAACGCCGTTGATACCTATTTCACGTGGCCCGGAATGAACGGCTACAGCGAAGCAAGTCGCGACATCTTCAACCGGACCCGCTCGGCTGACGGGTTGATCTTCGCCCGAATCGCGCAAGCAACCATGTCCCGCGACATGTCCGGCCGGTACACACCGATTTACAAGAGACTGACAGATGGTCCGCCGGTGGCGGGTCCAAACGGTCTTGATTCCTTCCGGCTCAGATCCGGAGCCGGCTACGCCAACGAACTGATATATGTCGAACGCACCAACAGCACACGGCCTTACGCCATTCGCTGCCTGGTAGAAGAGTCCGGTTCGGAAGCCGATTTCAACACCCGAACCGGCTGCCAGCGCGATATTTCAATCGGTCAGGATCTGTCGGTAACCTACCGCTTCTCCATCGATCTGCTGCCCCAGTGGCGGGAGATCGAACGCGACGTTCGCGACCGGCTTGAAGCGGCGTTGATCAAGTAAGATCGACGTCCAGAATGGCCATCGAGAAGTTGTAGGACAAATCGCCATCCTCGTCATCGCGAAACACGATGCCCAGAAATTCGTCGCCCAGATAGACTTCCGCAGAATCATCTTTCCGCGGACGTGCCTTGATCACCATTTTCTCATTGAAAATGCGTTTGAAATAGGCATTCAGTTTGGTGATTTCATCCGGTTTCACGGTGCTCTCCTGCGCGATTTTGGTTCGCCGCGCTTTTGGCACGGACGGCGGGCTAAATCAAACCCGGCGGCGAGCTTTATGCTGAAATGCCTGGTGCATTCCGGTTGAATTGCCGGCGTCAGGACTCCGAACCCAGCAATTGATCCATGGCGCGCGACGGCTCCTCGCAGCCCGCGGTTCCCACCACCCGCGCCGGAACGCCGGCCACGGTGGTGTTCGGCGGGACCGGTTTGAGAACAACCGAACCGGCGGCAATCCGGCTGCAATGACCAATCTCGATATTGCCCAGCACCTTGGCGCCGGCGCCGATCAGCACGCCGTCAGAGATCTTCGGGTGCCTGTCGCCACCTTCCTTGCCGGTGCCGCCAAGCGTCACGCCCTGAAGGATGGAAACATTGTCCCCGATGGTGGCCGTCATGCCGACGACAAGCCCGGTGGCGTGATCAAGGAAGATACCCTTGCCCATTTTCGCCGCCGGATTGATGTCGGTTTGAAAAATCTCGGAAGACCGGCTTTGCAGATAAAGCGCGAAGTCGGCGCGGCCGCGATTCCACAACCAGTGCGCCAGCCGATGTGTCTGGATGGCATGAAAGCCCTTGAAGTAGAGAACCGGCTGAATGAAGCGCGAGCAGGCCGGATCACGATCATAAACCGCTTGGATATCGACGCGAAGCACCGAACCCCAGTCAGCCCAATCGCTGAACATTTCCAGAAACGACTGCCGCAGCAAATTGGCTTGCATGTCCGGATGATCCAGTCGTTCGCAAACACGGTGAATCACCGCTTCCTCAAGCGAAGGCTGATTGAGAATCGTCGAATACAGGAAGGCCGCCAACAGCGGATCCTGGGCAATCGATCGTTCGGCTTCCAGGCGTATGGAATCCCAGATCGGATCAATCGCCTTGAGAGATTCTCCTGCGCGCGCACCTGAATTCGCTGCCATTGCCGCCTCCGGGCTTGTTTGCAATCATCATGAAGATAAGACACAACGCTGAAAAAACAAATGGCGGGATGAAATCGACGTGAAAAATTCCTTTGCGGACGGCGCGCTGCTGTGCGTTGCGACCCAATCCGGTATCGGTCGCCTGACCATCAACCGACCCGAAAAGCGCAACGCCCTGACCGATTCCATGTGGCGCGCCCTGCCGGAGGCACTGACCTGGCTGGTGGAAACCCGGGATGTCCGCGTGATCGTCATCGAAGGCGCCGGCGAGCGCGATTTCTCGGCTGGCGCCGATATCAGCGAGTTTGAAACCTTGCGCAAGGACGCCGCCACCGCGCGGCATTATGAGGCCGCAAACTCGGCGGCGTTCGCAGCGATCCGGACCTGCCCGGTTCCCGTCATCGCGGCGATACGCGGCATTTGCTTTGGCGGAGGCTTTGGCATTGCCGCCGCGGCTGACATCCGGCTCGCCGATGACACAGCCAGGTTTGCCATCCCCGCAGCCCGGCTCGGACTGGCTTACCCGCTCGATGCGGTTCAGGATCTGGTCAGGGCGCTGGGCGATCAGCGGGCCCGCCAGGCTTTGTTTTCAACGCAGGAAATCTCCGCCCGCGCGGCACTGGCCTGCGGCTGCCTGCTGTCGTTGCGGACGCCCGCTGAACTGGAGGCGGAAGTCTCCGCCCTCGCCTTGAAAATTGCGGGCGCCGCACCTTTGTCTGTCAGGGCGTCCAAGGCCGCGATTGCAGCCCAGCACGACGCTTCGCCCGAGACTTTCGAGACCGCCGCGAACCTCGCGGAATCGACCTTTGACAGCTCTGATTATGCCGAGGGACGCAGCGCATTCATGCAAAAGCGCCCGCCGGTCTTCACGGGACGCTGATCGTTCAGGTCCGCTTTTCGAGCGTGTCCAGAAATCCCAGGACAGCATCGTTGAAGGCATCATTGTGATCACCCGCCACCATGTGCCCGGCGCCCGACACATCTACGAATTCCGCATGCGGCACCATTTCGCGGAACTCGCGCACGGCCTCTTCCGTGACCAGTTCGGACTGTTGTCCGCGCACCAGAAGCACCGGAATGCTCAGTCCCCGGGCCGCATCAATGAGGTTTTGCTGTACCGCCTCGCCGTCGGTGTTGACAGTGCGTGGACCGTCGATGAATGCCGGATCCCAGTGCCAGCGATAGCGACCGTCATCGCCCTTACGAAGGTTTTTGGCCAGCCCGTCGAGCGACCGCGGTGGCGGACGATGCGGCAGATAGGCAGCAATCGCGGCCGCGGCCTCCTCCAGCGTCGCAAATCCCTCCCGCATCCGTTCAGACATGAATCCCTGGACACGGCTGACGCCATCAGGGTCCATGTGCGGCGTGATATCGACCAGGATCAGGCCCGACAGCAGATCCGGACCGCCCCGGTGAGCAGCCAGCAGCCCTGAAATCCCACCGAGCGACGCGCCGACAAGAACCGGCGGCTTGCCAACCTTCGCCGCAATTTGCCGGCAAACCGCAATGGCATCCTGGGCATAGTCATCAAGAGCATAGGCCTTGTCGTCCATCCAGGCGCTGTCGCCATGGCCGCGCAGGTCAATGGTGAAGGCTGTATGACCGGAATCCGCAATGCGTCTGGCCGCACCACCCCAGGCGTGCCGGGTCTGTCCTCCGCCATGCAGAAGCAGTACCGGATCTCCGTGGATTTCGCCGCGAGGTTCATGCATGTCGCCGGCGATGCGGTTGTCCAAGTGCCCCTCAAAGACAACCGGGCTTTTCATGTCTTTCATGTCAAATCTCCGGTTTCGACATCTGCAAGGAATTCAAGCACCGCGGCTTTGAAAACCTTGTCGCCAACCGCGAGCATGTGGTCGCGGTTGGGAATATCGAGAAATTTCGCGTTCGGAATAAGCTGCGCCAGGTCTTCCGCCGACCCCGCAATCTCGTCACGGGTTCCGACACCGACCAGAACGGGCATGGAGAGGCGCGCCAGGTCCTCACGGTCGACAAGCGTCCGCGACGTGCTGATGCAGGCGGCCAGGGCGAGCCGATCACTTTTGGTTTGATCAGCAAAGGCGCGAAACATACGGCCCATCTTGTCGCTGACGTCATCAATGGACGGCGCCCGCAACGCGGTTGCGATGGGATCCCAGTCCCCCACGCCGTCAACCATCCCCATGCCGAGACCGCCAATCACCAGCGACCGGACGAGTTCGGGCCGGGCTATCGCCAGAAACGCTGAAATCCGGGCGCCCATCGAATAGCCCATCACGTGAGCCGACCCGATTGACAGTGATTCGAGCAATCCGGCGGCATCCGCAGCCATGGTCTCAGGGTGATAGGCCTCGGGATCGTGTGGCTTGTCGGATTCGCCGTGACCGCGATTGTCCAGCGCAATCACCCGGTAGCCGGCCTGATCCAGGGTCTTGAACCAGCCTGGAAACACCCAGTTGACATGCGCGGTGGAGGCAAAGCCGTGGATCAGAAGAACCGGAGGCCCTTCCGGATTTCCCGCTTCATACCATGCGATATCCAGTGTGCCGGAAGTGAAACGTCCGGCCTGCAAACGGTCAAGATTCATATGATGGCCCTTTCACGTCATACCTAGCTCAATCGGCGCATCTTGCAAATGTCGCACCCTGCCCCAATCGGAAATGCCCGAAGAACTATCGGCAAAGCCGCCATTTACCCGCTACACTTTTGCCAACCCAGCGTATATGGTCGGCCCAAATCAAGTTCGCCGCGACGGAGACATGCATGGCCGACCACAAAATTCCGCATTTCCAGAATGACGCGGGTCATTCCGCCATCGAGATTGGCGTCAAGGAATTCATGTGCGTGGGTGCTAATCCGCCATTCGACCATCCCCACGTGTTTCTCGACATGGGCGCGGATGTTGAAAAAGTCTGCCCTTATTGTTCAACACTCTACAGGTACAATCCGGCACTTCGTGCTGACGAAACGGTTCCAGCGGGTTGCACGTGGAAGTATCAGGCGGCCTGAGCCAGGGCATTTCGCAAGACTGGCCGGGAGAGCGCAATGTCTGCCCAGAACATCACAATTGTCGGGGCCGGCATGTCAGGACTCGCAGCCGCGCTTGCCTTTGCCCGCAATGGCCATGAAGTGGACATTGTCGAACAGACCGGTACGCTCAGCGAGGTGGGTGCGGGACTGCAGATTTCGCCCAATGCGAGCCGTATCCTGATTGAGCTCGGCCTCGGCGATCAGTTGGCAGCGTCGATGATCTGCCCCGAGCAAATCAGCCTTGTTTCCGGTCAATCCCTGCGCAAGATCACCCATGTGCCCTGCGGGAAATTTGCCGCAGATCGTTGGGGAGCGCCCTATGGCGTGATGCATCGCGCCGATCTTCAGGCAATCCTCCTTGATGCCGTCAACGCCGACCCGAATTGCCGGCTGCATCTTGGCCAGCGAATCGAAGCCGCGGATATCGCGTTTCTTCACGATCGCCTCGGCCAACCGGTTCCCGCGCTGATCGTCGGCGCCGACGGGGTTTGGTCGCAAACCCGGCGCCTGGTTCCCGGTTCCTCAACTCCGCGCTTTTCCGGGCAAGTGGCCTGGCGTTTCAGAATGCCGGCCGACATCGCAACATCGATTGTCAACCCGCGCAACGTGACCGCGTTTCTGGGACCAGAGACCCATCTGGTAGCCTATCCGATCGAAGGCGGCGCCGCCATCAACATGGTGGCGATCACCAGGGGCACTGATCCAGGGCAAACCTGGGCGGAACGCGAGAACCCGACCGACCGCATCAAATTGCTCGACGCTTTTGGCGACTGGCATCCGGATCTCGTCTCGCTGTTGCGCGAAGCGCCACAGATGACCTGGTGGCCGCTGTTTGAAATCCCCGATGGCCGCTGGAGCAATGACACAGGCACGGTGCTGATCGGCGACGCCGCCCATGCCATGACGCCTTTTGCCGCCCAGGGCGCGGCTATGGCAATTGAAGATGGCTTTGAACTTGCCCGCGTCTTCTCGGATGCGCAAACCGGCATGCTCCAGCAAGCTGTTTCGGATTACGAAACCCGGCGCCGGATTCGAATAGGCCGGGCCCGCAAGCGCGCCGCGTTCAATCAATTCGCCTATCACGCCCGCGGCCCGATCAGGCTCGGGCGCGACCTGGTGCTCGCGCTCAGGCGTCCCGAGAGCCTGGCTGGCGACCTGGACTGGCTTTATGGCTACCGTGCCTCCGGACTGTAATCAAACCGCTGTTCGCGATTGTGCAGCTTCAGGCTCAAAGTCAGCAACAGGGGCAAAGGCGTCCACCATCCGGTTTTCAGTCCCGCCTGTCTGAGCATCGCTCCGGTCCAGACATTGCAACCCGCCAATGCGTTGAACAGGCCGTCCGCCTCATAAAACAGATCATACTCGCCATATTGCGCATCCGGCACGACTTTGCGTTGCCCGTCCTGCGCCATTGCGAAGCTTGCCAGCACCGATTGCACCAGCCGGTCGAAGGAAACCTCGTCAAGCTCGAGTGTCGTGACCGATGGATGGTTCCGGTCGATAGTGCCGCCGAGCCCCATATGCATGACGGACCGGTCAACTGTCATCGCCTTGAAGACCGGGCCGGGTTTGAGCTCAGACCATGTCGGGGTCTCGATGTAGAAGCTGCGGCCACCCCACCCCGCGATAATGTAATCAACACCGGGCTGGGACGGATCGAGCCCGTCTTCTGCCATGAAGCCAAAGCGTTCCACCAGATCGGCGCTGGCAGGCAGTGCCAGATCCGTATGGATCGCCGACGACAGCATCAGAACCGTCCGGGTAACCGGCGAGGCTGAGGCCGGCGCCGCGTCAGCAACGACAGGTGAGGACACAAAAATCGGTCTCGGGATCAACACCCCGAGACCGATGGCAACAGCCGGAAGCAGGAGAGCCCCAAGCAGAATGCGAACCCCGCGAAACCGGCCCCTGAGAGTTTTCAAGGACAAGTCTGCCAAATCCCTAATGCAGGATCTGGCTCAGGAACAGCTTGGTGCGTTCATGCTGCGGATTGTCGAAGAATTCGGCCGGTTCGTTTTCCTCCACGATTTGCCCCTGATCCATGAAGATCACCCGGTTGGCGACCTGCCGCGCAAATCCCATTTCGTGGGTCACGCACAACATTGTCATGCCTTCCTCGGCAAGGCCGACCATGGTGTCGAGCACTTCCTTGATCATTTCCGGGTCGAGCGCCGACGTCGGTTCGTCAAACAGCATGATGCGCGGGTTCATGCACAGCGACCGGGCAATCGCCACACGCTGTTGCTGACCGCCCGATAGCTGACCCGGGTATTTGTTTGCCTGTTCGGGGATTTTCACCCGCTCCAGGTAATGCATGGCGATTTCCTCGGCCTTTTTCTTCGGCATCTTGCGCACCCAGATCGGCGCCAGGGTGCAGTTTTCGAGGATGGTCAGGTGCGGGAACAGATTGAAGTGCTGGAACACCATGCCAACTTCACGGCGAACTTCATCGATCTTCTTGAGATCGTTGGTCAACTCGATGCCGTCGACAAGGATCTTGCCCTTCTGGTGCTCTTCCAGCCTGTTTATGCACCGGATCATCGTCGATTTGCCGGATCCGGACGGACCGGCGATCACGATCCGCTCGCCACGCATCACCTTCAGATTGATGTCACGAAGAACGTGGAATTCACCGTACCACTTGTTCATGCCAATCAACTCGATGGCGACATCGGTTTCCGACACCGTCATTTTCGATGGACCAGTGTCCTGTACTGCGGCTGCGTTACCATCAGACATGGTTGTATTCCCCTGTTATCGTTTGTGGCCAGTGTCGAGACGCCGTTCCATATAGGCGGAATATCGCGACATGCTGAAGCAGAAGATGAAAAAGATGAAGGCGGCAAAAACAAAGCCTGTCGCCGGTGTTGCGGGTGAAATCCAGTTCGCATCATTCATGTTCTGCGAAACAATGCCCAGCAGATCGAACAGACCGATAATCAGCACCAGACTGGTATCCTTGAACAAGCCGATGAAGGTGTTGACGATGCCAGGAATGACCATTTTGAGCGCCTGCGGCATGATCACCAGACGTGTGCCCTGCCAAAACGTCAAGGCCATGGCATTGGCCGCCTCGTATTGCCCCTTCGGAATGGCTTGCAATCCACCACGGATCACCTCGGCCATATACGCCGATGAGAACAGAGCCACACCGATAAGCGCACGTAGCAATTTGTCGAATTGCACCCCATCAGGAAGGAACAATGGCAGCATCACCGATGACATGAACAGAACCGAAATCAGCGGTACGCCACGCCAGAACTCGATGAAGATCACGCAGAACATTTTGACAATCGGCATTTCCGACCGTCGTCCCAGTGCGAGCAGAATACCCAGCGGCAAGGAGACCACAATGCCGACGATTGCGACAACCAGCGTCACCAGCAATCCGCCCCAAAGCGGGGTTTCCACCGGCTCCAGCCCAAACTGGCCGGTCAGCAGGATGAAGGCAGCGATCGGAAAGACGACGAGCAGATAAAACGCGTTCTCACGCTTGTAGGGCACCGAGGGAATGGCGATTGGCACCAGGCCCGCAATCAACAGCAAGCCTGACAGATTTACGCGCCAGCGCTCATCCACCGGATATCGCCCGTATATGAACTGACCGAACTTTGCTTCAACAAAAGCCCAGCACGCACCAACCTCAGGCCCGAGGCAGGCTTCCCGGTTTTCACCGGTCCAGACCGCATTGATAAACGCCCAATTGATGATAGGCGGCAAAAGCCACATCAAAAACAAAACTGTCAGGATCGTGAGCACTGTATCGCGCGGAGAGGCGAACAGGTTTTGTTTCACCCAGCCGACAATACCACCCGTCGCCACTGGCGGCGGTAAGCTCGGAGAGTCCTCAGTGCGAACAAAACCAATTGATTTGGAATGACCAGCCATGACTCAGCGCTCCACCAATGCGACTCTGGAATTAAACCAGTTCATGAAGCTCGAAGTGAGCAGGGAAATGAGCAGATAGACCAGCATGATGATCGAGATAGCTTCAACCGCCTGGCCTGTTTGATTGAGCACGGTACCGCCAACCATGAACAGGTCGGGGTAACCGATAGCCACAGCCAGCGATGAGTTTTTCGTCAAGTTCAGATACTGACTTGTCAGAGGCGGTATAATCACCCGCATGGCCTGCGGAACGATCACCAGTCTGCTCGTCAGATTTGGCCTGATGCCCAATGCAAATGCTGCTTCGGTCTGGCCGCGAGACACTGCCAGAACACCCGCGCGGACAATTTCGGCGATGAACGACGCTGTGTAGAGAGACAGGCCAAGTAACAAAGCAAGGAATTCAGGCAAGAGCACCCAACCGCCGACCAGATTGAAGCCTTGAAGACTGGCATATTCCAGGGACAGCGGCCTGCCCGTGACAAAAAAAGTCACCACGGGAAACAAGATGACCATCGCAAGTCCGGTCAATAAAACCGGAAACTGTTGGCCGGTATTCATCTGTCGCTTTTTCGACCATCGAGCGATGAAAAACCAGAAGATCAACGCGAGCGCCAAAGCATAAAAAATGAAATCAGAACCGGTTTCGGGAATGATTCGTGGCAGATAAAGGCCTCGATTGTTGAGCGAGAATGCCATCTCTTCCCCGGGTACATGCCCGGCTGCGCGCGGCGAAGGCAAGATCGACAAGACCGCCTTGTACCAAAACAGAAGCTGAAGCAGCAAAGGGATGTTGCGCAGCGTTTCCACGTAAACAGTGGCAAACTTCTGCACCAGATAATTCTTGGACATTCTGGCAAGACCAACCACAAAGCCGATCATGGTGGCAAACAAAATGCCAATCATCGAAACCACGAGAGTGTTTGAAATGCCGACGAAAAAAGCGCGGGAATAACTGCTGTCATTCGAATACGGAATAAGAGTTTGACCTATATCCACGCCGGCGCGATCACTCAAAAACCCGAAGCCCGAAGCAATTCCCTGCTTTGCCAGGTTGTGGATCGCGTTCGAAATGCCGAAATACACCAGTACCGCAACGACTACAATCAACACTGCCTGGAAGAAAAGGCCACGCGCCTTGGGATCATATATCAATGATACGCGACCAGAATCATCAGCGTCCGAAGAGACGCCGTCTAGTTGAGCCATGTCTGTCCCCAATTATTGTCCGGACCTTGTGGCCGGATCGTTATTAAGCCTGTCGACGTTGCGCCAGTCTTTTGGTCTTATTCCAATAGATCAGAGGAAAGGGCGGGCCCCGGTAGGAGCCCGCCCAAACACTATTGCCAGTTAGCGGATTGGCGGAGCGTACTGCAGACCACCCTTCGACCAGAGCGCGTTCACGCCGCGGCCAATCTTGAGCTGGGTCGATTCACCAACGTTGCGCTCAAACACTTCGCCGTAATTACCGACCTGCTTGACCACATTGTAAGCCCAATTGGCATCAAGACCGATGGATTCACCAAAGTTGCCTTCCTTGCCAAGAAGACGCATGACGTTTGGATCCGTCGACGCGGTCATCTCATCCACATTGGCGGATGTGACGCCCATTTCTTCAGCGTTGACCATGGCAAAGTGAGCCCACTTGACGATCGAGAACCACTGATCGTCGCCCTGACGAACAACAGGACCAAGCGGCTCCTTGGAGATCACTTCCGGCAGAACCATGTGCTCATCCGGAGCAGACAGGCCGAGGCGGATCGAATACAGACCCGACTGGTCGGTGGTGTAAACGTCGCAACGGTTGGCGTCGTAGGCGGCATTCACCTCTTCAAGCTTTTCAAACACGACCGGATTGTAGGTCATGTCGTTGGCCTTGAAGTAGTCGGTGAGGTTCAATTCAGTGGTGGTGCCGGTCTGCACGCACACCGATGCGCCCGAAAGCTGCAGCGCGGAATTCACGCCGAGCGACTTGCGCACCATGAAGCCCTGTCCGTCATAGTAGTTGACGCCTGCAAAGTTGAGGCCCAGCTGGGTGTCACGGCTCATGGTCCAGGTGGTATTGCGCGAAAGCACATCAATTTCACCCGACTGCAGAGCGGTGAAACGCTCCTTGGCCGAAAGCGGGCTGAATTTCACAGCCGTGGCATCACCGAAAACCGCAGCTGCAACACCGCGGCAGAGATCAACGTCCATACCGGACCAGTCGCCCGCGTCATTCGGTGCGGAAAAACCGGCGAGGCCGGTGGAGACACCGCACTGGACGAATCCCTTTGCCTTGACGTCATCCAGCGTCGCGGCGGAAGCTGCTGCGGCTCCCATGCCTGCAACGGCAGCGACACCAACGACCGCCGACAAAATCTTATTGTTCATTTGATACAACCTTTTTTTCTGTTGCCCTGTTTAAGGTGCGACGAAAACGGCGGGGGCAATGTTTTCACCCCTCTACCGATGTCTTCTGCACCTTGTTATACCATTCCGAAATCAACCAAGGGTCAAGCCTTCAATGCCTTAAAATCGACAAGCCTGCGAAATCGGGGCAAAACGCCTCCAAAAACGGCGAGATCCCAAGGAATGCGAGAATCGCTCCGAAATCTCACTGCATATAATTTTCGAAAGCAACCAATATGCCACCCATTCATGGGGATACGATCATATTCCGTTAACCCTGCATGGAAATCAAAACAGCAATCACACCGGAACTCAGCAGATGACAAAGACTACACGCCTCTCGCCCAACGGAATAAACACCCGCCTGGCCCATACCGGCCATGATCCGGAAGATTTTTTCGGCTTTGTCAATCCGCCGGTCGTCCATGCCTCCACCGTGCTTTTTCCCGATGCGGCGACGATGGTTTCCCGCAACCAGAAATACACCTACGGCACCCATGGAACGCCGACCACCGATGCGCTCACATCGGCAATGGATGAACTGGAAGGGTCTGCGGGAACCGTTGCGGTCCCGTCAGGCCTGGCAGCGGTAACACTGCCATTCATGGCCGCGCTCAGCGCTGGCGATCATTTGCTCGTTGTCGATTCGGTCTATTCACCCACCCGCAATTTTTGCGGAGGTATGCTTGCGCGTTTCGGGATCGAGACCACCTATTACGACCCTTGCATCGGCGCCGGCATCGAGAGCCTGATTCGCCCCAACACCAAGCTGGTGCATACCGAGGCGCCTGGGTCGAACACGTTCGAGATGCAGGACATTCCGGCAATCGCTGAAGTCGCGCACGCCCACGGAGCTCTGGTGTCGATGGACAACACCTGGGCGACGCCGTTGTACTTCAAGCCGCTCGACCATGGCGTCGATATTTCCATCCACGCGGCCACCAAATATCCCGCAGGACATTCGGACATCCTTATCGGCACGGTTTCGGCCAACGAGGCCGCCTGGCCCGCCATCACCAAGACATTCTCGATGCTCGGCATCTGCGCCGCTCCGGACGACGCTTACATGACATTGCGCGGCTTGCGCACAATGGGCGTAAGACTGGCCCGTCACCAGGAAAGTGCCCTGACGATCGCCCGGGCGCTCGAGGACATGCGCGGCGTCGCAACAGTGCTGCACCCTGCCCTGGAAAGCTTTCCCGGCCATGAAATCTGGAAGCGTGATTTCGGCGGATCGAGTGGCATATTTTCGATCGTGCTTGACGTGGCCGACCCCGCGCGCCGGCAGGCAAAAGCCCACGCCTTCCTCGATGCGCTGCAGATATTCGGTCTGGGCTATTCCTGGGGCGGGTATGAAAGCCTGGCCGTGCACGCCAATCTGTCAGACCGGACCATCGCCATGCCGCCAGAGCAAGGCCCGGTCATCAGGCTGCAGATCGGCCTCGAAGATGTCGAGGATCTGATGAGCGATATCGAGCGCGCCCTGGCTGCGGCCAATACCGCCTGATCCACTGTGACAAACCGCCACCCGTTCGGCTGACCGGGTGGCGCACTATAACCACCGGCCAACTCCGGTGCATCGCCTGTTGTTCACAGACCGGCCCTTGGCAGCGTGATGACAAATCGTGCACCGCGCGGCACCGAGGCATCAAGAACAATCTTGCCGCCGTGGCTTTCCGCGATCCTTCGGCACAAAGCCAGACCCAGGCCGGAACCGGGATATTGCTTTTCATCCCGGTGAAGGCGTTTGAACACGCCGAAAATGTTTTCCGCCTGTTTGGGATCTATTCCTATGCCGTTGTCCGTAACGGCAATGGAAACCACCGTATCCTGGGTTTGAACATCAACCCGAACTTCCACCGGCGTGCCGGCAGTCCTGTACTTCATCGAATTGGCAAACAGGTTTTGCAGAAGCTGGATCATCAGATTTCTGTCAGCAAGAATCTCGGCGTCGACCTCGTTGGTCAGGCGCGCTTCGGCTTCAATGGCATTGATGGCGAGATTGCTCCACGCAACCGCGACGGCCTCGGACAATTTGAACGTCGTCGGGTTGGTCGACAGGTAAGCCAACTGGGAATACTCCAGCAGGCTCGAAACCATCTGTTCCATCGCCCTTCCACGATCTGAAATATGGGAAGAAAAGACTTCGAGTTCGTCGGTTTTGCCGCTTCGCAAATCTTCCGCGATCATGTCGGAGAAAAGCCGGATCTGCCGCAATGGCGCCTTCAGGTCATGGGAGACAATACCGGCGAACTGCTCCAGCGCATCGTTTCTCGCCGCCAGTTCCAGCTTCTGGCGCGCAATTCGCTCGCGCGCCTGATAGCTTTCGGTAATGTCGCGGCCAACCGAAACAAGCTCTCTGGGCATGCCGTCTTCAAACACCATGAGGTTGGTCCATGAGTACCAGTGCAGCTGCCCGGCATGGTCCCGCATCTGCCGTTCCATGGTCTTCATCGGTCTCTCCGGGGTGAGCCCGGAAATCTTCTGCAACACCTCGGGACGCACGTCCGGTGGAACGAAGTCCAGGAACTTGCACCCGATCAAATCCTCCGGCTTGCACCCGTTGAACCTGGCATAGTTCTCATTGACATAGGTCAGCGTTGTATCGGGAGCGGCGCGGCTGATAATGTCGGGAAGACTGCGCACCAGCGTCTCGAATTCCGATTGCTTGCGCTCCAGCGCAGCCTCGATTTCGAGACGTTCGGTAATATCTTCGCCAAACGACAGGAACACCGTTTCCGGCGCTTCCTCCATGCGCTCTATTCGAACCCTGCAAACATAGATCGTTCCATCCTTGCGCCTGTGCCGCGTGTCAAGGGACAAGACCTTGGCTTTGCCGGAGAGCAGTGGTTTCAACCTTTCACTGAGTTCGTCCGGTGAAAAATCCGCGTTGAGACGGCGCGCATCCAAACTGCGCAATTCGTCCATACTGTACTGCAAATTGTCGCGCGCCGATTTGTTGGCGTAGATAATGGATCTGTTTTTCGGGTTGACCAGATAGACTTCCTGCGCAACGCCGTCGAGAATGAAACCAAGTCGCTCCGCTTCGGATTTCGCGCGCATGAGGGCCGTCACATCAGCCCTCATTCCGACGCGATAATTATCCGCGGTAACCCGGTCCTCGACTTGGATCCATTTATTCGGGTTGACCTGCAGTACAAACGGCGCAACCGGATTGTCGTGCTTTGCGAGACGCTGCTCGATCCAAGCCTCGCGCAATGCCGGCGTGCTGCCCGCCTCGGGAAACTGATCCGTCTCGATCGCCTCACGGAGCATTTCCTCGAAAGTCTTTCCAGGCTGGATGACAGGGGTGAAGGCCGCATGCATGTCGCGATAGGCATTGTTGCAAAGTACAAGCCTGTCGGCCTGGTCAAAAATCGCAAAGCCGTACGACACGGAATCCAGCGCGGATTTGAGGAATTGATCGGAACCAAGCTGTCCAGCCAGGCCGCCGGAGGGCGTCTCCAGTTCGCGGATGATCATCAGCGCTCCGGTTGGCGGCGTATCATTGTCTGAAAGCAGTCTTCGGCTGATTTCGACCGAAAGAGCGCGACCATCCTTGCCGTGCAAGCTCGCTTTCCGGCGAAACCAGCGGTTTTTATCCTCAGAGGCCGATGACTTTTCCGCAGGGCCAAGATTATCGTTCGGGGAAATGCCAAGCACCGCCTGGTCCATTCCCAGAAGTTCGCGCTGAGCGTATCCCAGGGCGGTTGTGGCAGCCGGGTTGGCGGCAACAATGATCCCGTCGCCGTTGGTTACAAGAACCGGATCCGGATAGGATTCATAGCTTTCATTTATCACGATATCGGCTGGGGTTGGCATATCAGGTCAAGGGCCATGTGAGCCGACTCACGGTCGCCTCATGTAAAATCTTCCGCGCAACTGTCGGAAAGCGGATCGCGGGTGTATTCCGAGATGATGAACGAGATTGCCGTTCTGTCGATTTCATCCTTGCCGATGCGGAAGTCGGCGCCGAATTCCGGAAACTGCTGAAAATAATTTCCACTGATGTCGGATGAGATGATTCCGATTGGTCCGATAAAACCGGCTTCACGTAATTGTGGCGCGGTTTCTCGGAAGTCATTGTTCGGCACCAGGTGGTTGTCGAGAAACACGATATCAATGTCACCGGCCTTGACGCAATCGACAGCGGAAGCGATGTCGGCGACATACTCCAGTTCGATGGGCGAACCCTCGACCTTCGAAAGTGTCCGCCGCAACAGAACTTGCTCGGCCGGGTCATCGTCAACCAGCAAGATCTTCACGGGATAACCGGTCTGGTCAGAGTTCATTGCAAATCCCTCAGGTGATCAAGCCGCTGCGCAATGCCGATGCCACCATCTGGGCCCGGTTCACGACATGCAGCTTCCGCAAGACAGCGGCGATATATGAATTAACGGTATGCTCGGACAGACCAAGAATGATGGCGATTTCGGCGGACGTCTTGCCCTCGGAGGTCCAGCGGACAATGTGGGTTTCACGCTCGTTGAGCCCACTGACCGAATCGAGCGATAGGATCACGTCGAAATAACGCTGAAAAATCAAGGATGCGTCGAGCCCGATCAAGGCCAGGGTTCCGTGGTCGGGCTGATCCGCGTCACCGAATATAATCAGGCAATAGCGTTTGGCGGCAACAGTGTGCAGTGGGATCACAATCGCCGTTTTTGCGCCGCTGGGGCCGACCAGGTCAGACGCATCAAGCCGCAAATCCATCGAAAACGGTGCTGTCCAGTGTCTTGTCTGTACGACAACGGGATCGGTGCTGCCCACTGATCTGCCGCTTGTTTTGGCAAACCAGGAATCAGGCAGATTGTGCAGGCAATGAGGATGCTGAAGATTGATCCCCTCCTCATCGGGAGTGATTTCCGAAAGAACAAAATATTGACAACGCTGATTGACGCTCAGCGACTTGAGCAACCGGAAAAAATCCATCCGGTTAACAGCGCGGTCCAATTCCGGGCCAAGATGATAGGCGGCTTCCGGCATCAACATAGCGCCTCTTTCGAATCAGTGATCATGGCAGACACATAGCACCCCATGAAGTGGAGGCGTCAACAACAGAGCATCTCTGTGCGCGTTACTCAAATGCCGCAGATACCAAACCATTGACCATTTGATCCGAAAGCCGGTATTTCAACCGGCTTACGTCCGGAGCGCACAGGTCACTTCAACAACTTTGCATCCCTCGCAATCTTTATATTATGATGACTACCAGTTAGACAATCCCGAGCGAGCAAAACCTCTCCCGTGACTTGGCTAGCCAGATTCTGGGACAACGGGAAGCCGACGATAAAATCTGTCTCGTCTCATTCCTCGATTGTGATCCGGGATATATCGATCTCGAGCAGAGAACGTTGCAAACAGTCGACACACCGTTCGGCGCGAGTGTGTCACCCATGTTTCCGGTATAATCCGCAACCCATGTCTCCGGGTCGGACAATGAGAAAATGGCGACCCCTGCAGGATTCGAACCTGCGACCGTCGGCTTAGAAGGCCGGTGCTCTATCCAGCTGAGCTAAGGGGCCGATTGGGTGTCGAACCGGGTAGCCGGCCGAGATGTCGGATAGTTTCAATGAGTCCAGGGCTGACGGCGGTCAAAGCGGAAATTGTCCGCGTACGCGACCCGGCGGCGCTTGCTTTCCTTCGGCTCGGAGACGCGAAAGGCCAATCCGTTGCGCTGGGCATAGGCCACGGCTTCTTCGCGCGTGTCGAATCTCAAATGGATCTGGCTTTTCATGTCGCCCGATGAGGTATATCCCATGATCGGGTCGATCGAGCGGGGTTTTTCCGGCTCGAACTCAAGCACCCAGTCCTGGCAATTGGCCTTGCCTGACTGCATAGCTGTCTTTGCGGGACGATAGATTTTTGCAGACATGTCCCAATTCCCCTTCATGACGAACCCCGCCTGAAAAGGCGGATCACGGCGCCTTGATGTGTGGCGCTCAAATCAATGAACACCGAAAAAATGGTCGGAGCGGAGAGATTCGAACTCCCGACCCTCTGGTCCCAAACCAGATGCGCTACCAGGCTGCGCTACGCTCCGTTGCCTAAGGCGTGCTCCGGATACACCGGAACGCCATGCCCCGCAACTCCAAATCGTTCGATAATGCCACGAATGGCAAATCATTCGCTGATTGCCCGGTGACGAGCGACGTCGCCGACCGCAATACCCATCCGCTCAGCCGTGCCGGCATTCAATTCAAGCACGTAACGCACAGGCCCTGGCGAGGCTATGATCGCTTCCGAAAACGGCGTCGTGTCTTTTGCAATGCCGACGATGGTGCCGTCATCGTCGATAAACAGCATGTCGAGCGGCAACGGAGTGTTTTTCATCCACATCAGAACCTGACGGGTTTGATCAAACCGGAACAGCATGCCGTGATCAGCCGCCATGTCCTGCCGGTGCATCAATCCCGTGGCGCGGTCCGCCGCAGTCAGCGCCAGTTCCACGCCAAAGGAAACCGGGCCGGCTGTGGTGGTGATGACAAGCGGCTCGGAATCCGTCGGCATCGTTGCCGCCAGAACCGGGGCAGCGGCCGACAAGGCCCCGGCAACCATTAGGAAAGCTGTGAGAACGAAGGTGAGCAGATGCGAAAAAAAGCGCATTCCGTTCAGTGCGAATTCTGAATCGGGGAATCGATATCGGGATGGATTTCAGCCGCCATCAAGCCTTTGTCGCCATCCCCGTACCGCACCAAGACAACCTGGCCGGGCCGCAGCTCCGCCAAACCATAGCGCCTGAGCGTCTCCATGTGGATGAAGATGTCTTCTGTCCCCTCACCGCGGGTAAGGAAGCCAAACCCCTTGGTGCGGTTGAACCATTTGACGATCGCACGTTCAAGACCGCTCGACGGCTTGACCTGGACATGGGTGCGCACAGGGGGCAATTGCGAGGGATGGACCGCAGTCGAGGTGTCCATCGAGATAATGCGGAATGTCTGGTAGCCCCGCTCGCGCTTCTGAATTTCACAGACGATGCGGGTTCCTTCCAGAACGGTCTGGTAACCGTCGCGGCGCAGACAGGTGACATGCAGCAACACGTCTTCCATGCCATTGTCTGGAACGATGAAGCCGAAGCCTTTGGCGACGTCAAACCACTTGATGACCCCGGTGATCTCAATGAGGTCCACCGCGTCGCCATGAGCTTCCGCTACCGCCTCGTTCTTGTCTGAGGACCTTTCCCCCATCCGGATAACTCTCCGATACGCGCCACATGGAAATTAAGTGATTCTCGATTGAAACATTAACATTGTATTGCGCGGACAGTGCAAGCCCTGCCGCAAAACTTGTTGAGTCTTCCACGTCTAATGCTTGTGACGCTCGTTGCTTTCACCTTGATACGCCATATCCGTGTCCTGTATCCGATCGAGCAACTTGCGGCGGTTGCAATAAGTTCAGGCGCAACACCGCCATGCCTTTGCCTCGTGTCCAAATCCGCCTATCGTCGGTTCAATCAAGAATCATGGAGAAAGCCGATGCGTTATTTGCACACGATGGTCCGGGTCACAGATGTAGATGCATCGCTCGATTTCTATTGCAACAAGCTTGGCCTCGAGGAAATCCGCCGCCAGGAAAGCGAGGCAGGCCGGTTCACGCTGATTTTTCTCGCCGCTCCCGACGACAAGGCGCGCGCCCTTGCCGACAAGGCCCCGATGGTGGAATTGACCTACAACTGGGATCCGGAAGAGTATCAGGGCGGCCGCAATTTCGGTCACCTCGCCTATGAGGTCGATAATATCTACGAACTATGCCAGCACATGCTCGACAATGGCGTGACCATCAACCGGCCGCCGCGCGACGGACACATGGCCTTTGTCAGGTCGCCGGACGGAATTTCCATCGAGCTTCTTCAAAAGGGCGACCCGCTTGACCCCGCGGAACCCTGGGCATCGATGAAAAACACCGGCGCATGGTAAGCGCGGGTGATCGACCGGTCATGCTCTGTGGCCGGTCGTTCCTCGTGGCGTGGCAAGGCTCACGCAATGGTCGGCGTCTAGTTTGTCAATAATGTCATGGTTCTGCCGTATTTACGACGCATCGCATGATCCACATCCAGTTACCCGTTTGTCCGGCAGACTCCGGACGTTGCGTTTACAACAACGCCATTAATGGGTACGCACAATCTTGAGGCCTTCGGGTCTGCCATTGCATGAGACCGGGGGCTCCAGAGATTGCAGACAGGCGGAAAAAATGCAGTCAGGCGCGGTTCTTGCACCCATGTATGTTTGCTGGCGGGTGTGGCGATTGCTCTGACCGGATGCGTGTCAGCCGGCGATCCGTCGATGTTTGCCAGCCAGGGTTTCGCACCCGGTACCCCCAGTTTCACCAATTTCAACAGCACTGACCAGTCTGACGCACTGATGATGGCCTCGGCAGCCGAGGCCTCAACGTCTGAAGGCATACCGGTTCCGGTTCCCTCGCCCGCCTCGGCAGATGCCGAGCCAGCTCAGCCAACGGCAGATCAGGCGCAAGGTGGAGCAAATCAGCAGCTCGCCATGGCCAACACATCCGTCGATGCGCTCAACCAGGGAATCACGCAGAACCAACCGGTTCATGCGTCGCCGAATCTCTACAGCGCCTCGGCTGAAGCCCCCCAACCCGCCCCTGCCGAAAATGTCTCAAGTGATTCCGCGCAGCTTGCGTTGCGGATGGCGTCGGCTGATCCGACGCCAGCAAGTGTCGGAACCGATTCGGATCAATCCGCCGAACAGCCGAAAACCCGGGAACTGGCGGTGGTTGCGCCGCCAAAGAAACAATCCATTTTCGCGCGCCTGTTTGCATCGCAGCCGAAATCGACCAGGAACGCACCCTCTGGAACGAAAAAACGTCTGGCCTCGTCGAAACCAACCCAGGTTGTCGTGGCCTCTGCATCGACTGGCAACAGTGCGGCGCTCCCCGGGGTGCGCATGTCAAACGTGTTCGGGATTAGCGACAGCGACAGTTCGGAGGAGCCGCGCGACGCACGCATGGAGCTGGCTTCGGCCGCGGGTCTGGCGCGTCTCGCTCCCAACGGCCTTCGTCTTCAGACCGAAAAGGTCGATGTCGGTTGTTTCAAACCTGAACTGATTCGGGTTCTCAAAACCATCGAACGTCACTACGGTCGTTCACTTGTGGTCACATCGGGCTACCGCAGCCCGAAATACAACCGGCGCGTCGGCGGCGCGTCGGGATCGCGGCACACCTCTTGCGAGGCAGCCGATATCCAGATCGAAGGCGTTTCCAAATGGCAACTGGCCAAATACCTTCGCGCCATGCCGAACCGTGGCGGGGTTGGCACCTACTGCCACACAGAATCGGTTCATATCGACATCGGCACCCAGCGTGACTGGAACTGGCGGTGTCGCCGCCGCAAGTAGCAAAACCGCATTCGGCTCCATGTCGCCGGCCCACAGCGCCGAGCATTTTGCCGGTCTTTTCCGCCAACTCCAATTAGATGACATTTTTTTTCCGAAGAGATGAATTAACCGCTTGCGGTCCCAAAGCGGTCTGACTATAAGACGGCCACATTGTACGCGCCCTTCGTCTATCGGTTAGGACGCCAGATTTTCATTCTGGAAAGAGGGGTTCGACTCCCCTAGGGCGTACCACAATTTTCAAGCACTTCGCTTGTTCTCCTCATCCTGCACATGAACCGTAGATGAGCCGGGCGCACAGCTCCCGCGCCGGATTTCGATCGTTTTGCAACAACGTCGGCGCATGTCTCTCAGGCACGGAAAAAGCCACCTTGCGGATCGCATCGGCTTTGAGGACCGGCAGACCGGCAACGCGATTGGACGACAGGGCTAGCGCGCGGGTGCTGCGTCAATCACCCGGATCTGAACCCTCCGGACGCCCTGCCAGTGATCGGCGGAAATCGTTCCTGCGACATGAAACATCATCCCCCGGCCTCCCAGCAGCGTGGCGCCCATTTCGGTGTCGGCGGCGCGAAATGCGATGCCGTTGAGCTTGCCTCCATCAGCCCCTGACAGCGTGAGCTTGATGTGATTCTGCCCCACCACCCGCGCATCGCTGAGCGTATGCGCCGGTACGACGAACACCGGCTGCGGATGGCCCGCGCCATAGGGCCCGGCGCGCTCGATCATGTCGACCAGATCCAGCGTCGCCCCGGAAGCCGAAATCGCCCCATCGATCTTGAGCCGGTGCGCCGCAGTCAATCCGGCAACGGTGTCTGCGGCACGTTCTTCAAAGAACGTGCGCAATTCGCCCAGCCTGGTCTTGTCCACTGTGATCCCGGCTGCCATTGCATGGCCACCACCCTTGACCAGCAGACCGCGTTCCACCGCCTTGCGCACCAGCCGGCCGATATCAAGCCCGGGAACAGACCGGCCCGATCCTGTGCCCTTGCCATTGCCATCGAAGGCGATGGCGAATGCCGGCCGCCGGTAGCGCTCCTTGAGCCGTGAAGCCAGCAGTCCGACCACTCCTGGATGCCAGCCCTGGCGCTCGGTGATGATGATGGCCGGTCCGTCTCCGGACGCCATTTCCATGGCAGCTTCCGCATCCGCTTCCGCCAGCATCGCCGCTTCGATGGCCTGGCGTTCGCGATTGAGTTCCTCCAGCCGCTCCGCGATGGCCCCGGCTTCCGCCGGATCCTCCAGCGTCAGCAACCGGCTGCCCAGCGCCGCATCGCCGATGCGCCCGCCGGCATTGATTCGCGGACCGATCAGGTAGCCAAGATGATAGGGGGTGATCGGTCCGTTGACTCCGGCCCGCTGGCACAGCGCCGCAAGCCCGGTATTGCCCAGGGTCCGCGCCGCCAACAGCCCCTTGACCACGAACGCACGGTTAAGCCCCTTGAGTGGCACCACATCACAGACCGTGCCAAGGGCGACCAGATCGAGACAGCCGAGAAGATCGAATGTCCCTGCCCGCGCTTCACCCTTGCCGCGCAACAGCCTCAGCGTGCCCACCAGCACCATGAACACCACTCCACAAGCGCACAGATGGCCAAGCCCTGACAGATCATCCTCGCGGTTGGGATTGACCAGCGCGTGGGCGACCGGCAACTCGCTTGCCACCTGGTGGTGATCGATCACCACCACATCGACGCCGCGCCGTGCGGCCTCCTGGAGCGAGTCATGACTGGTTGAGCCGCAATCGACGGTAATGATCAGTCCCGCGCCCCGGTCGATCAGTTCGCCGATGGCGGTGGGGTTTGGCCCATAGCCTTCAAAGATCCGGTCCGGAATGTAAATCTCGCTGACCAGGCCGAAATGACGCAGGAAGCGCTGCATCAGCGCCGACGACGTCGCACCGTCGACGTCATAGTCGCCGAAGATGGCCACACGCTCGCCGCCGGCGATTGCAGCAGCAATGCGGGCTGCGGCCTTGTCGCAATCGGTGAGACTGGACGGGTCGGGCATCAGCGATTTGATGGTAGGATCGAGAAAAGCGACCGCGTCGCCCATAGCAACATCGCGGCCGGCCAGAACCCGCGCGATGACATCAGGCAGCCCGGTGGTCTGCGCAATCGAGATCGCCTTGTTTTCGCCGGCCAGATCCAGCCGCGCGATCCATTTCTGGCCGGAGAGTGACTGGTCCACTCCAAGAAACGCCCGGTCGGACACGTTGCTGCCTGTCATCGAGAATCAACCCGTCATCAAGCGCCGGGCCACCATGGCCGCGCTGGAGACATTGCTCATAGACTAAACAGGACAGACGGGCAAAACGTCTGACGGGAACTCCCGTCAGGAAGCTGCGGTCGGCTGGCCGGCACGGGTCAAGGCACTGTGCGTCAGTCGAATTTTGCGAGGTCCTGGTGCCGGGCCTTGATTTCGCGAACAGTACGGGAAGAAGATCGCATCACGATGGTATGGGTAATGATGGCATCCGGCGTGAAACGCACGCCCTGAAGCAAATTGCCGTCGGTCACGCCGGTGGCGGCGAACAGCACGTCGCCGCGCGCCATTTCTTCCATCGTGTAGATCTTGAGCGGATCGGAAATTCCCATCTTGGCCGCGCGGGCGATTTTTTCTTCGGTGTTGAGCTGCAGCCGGCCCTGCATCTGTCCGCCAATACAGCGCAACGCCGCAGCCGCCAGCACGCCTTCAGGCGCACCGCCAATGCCCAGATAGATATCGATACCGGTTTCCTCGGGATCGGTGGTGTGGATCACGCCGGCAACGTCGCCGTCGCCGATGAGCCGGATCGCAGCACCTGTGGCGCGCACTTCCTCGATCAGACGAGCATGGCGCGGACGGTCGAGAATGCAGGCGGTCACCTGATTGACCGGAACGCCTTTGGCGCGCGCGACCGCATGCATATTATCTGTCGCACTGGCATCGAGCGCCACGGTATTGGCCGGATAGCCCGGCCCGATGGCGATTTTCTCCATATAGACGTCGGGGGCGTAAAGCAGACTGCCTTTCTCGGCAATCGCGATCACGGCCAGCGAATTGGGCAGATTCTTGGCGCAAATCGTCGTCCCTTCCAGAGGATCGAGTGCGATATCCACCTTGGCGCCATCGCGGTTGCCCACTTCTTCGCCGATATAGAGCATGGGCGCTTCGTCGCGCTCTCCCTCGCCGATCACCACGACGCCGTCGATCGGCAGCCGGTTCAGCTCGGAGCGCATCGCATCGACGGCGACCTGGTCAGCGGCCTTCTCGTCACCCCGCCCCCGCAGCCGCGCAGCCGCGACAGCTGCACGCTCTGTGACACGCGCGATCTCGAGTGTCAGAATCCGGTCGAGACCGCTTGTGTCTGTCGATGTACCTGCCATGGTGTAACTTCCCTCAGGGTAATTCGTTGGCTGCTCTTACAGCTTTAAAACATAGCAAAGCAATGTGAATCCCGCATTAAAAGCCATTGTTTTTTCAGGATATTGGTCATATCAGCGACTAAATCGATTAAAGCGGCAGCCTGGGCTGCGAGCCGGTTCGCCCGCGTCGCAAGGAAAAATCTGCGGCCATCAGCTCTCGCGGGTGCGTTCGATTCGGATCACCTGCGGCTCGCCCGAGAGGTAGCCCTCGCCCTTGATGGCATCGACTGCGGTCCGAACCTTGGATTCGGTGGTCGCATGCGTGACCAGAATGACGGTTTGCGGCCCGGCTTCCGACCCGACTGGCCGCGCACGCTGAACAATCGATTCCAGCGATATCCCGTTGTCGGCCATCCGTGTGGCGATCGAGGCAAAGACACCGGCCCGGTCGTCAACCTTGAGCGAAATGAAGTATCCGCCTTCATGGCTCTGGATCTGGGCGCGGGTATAGGGCTCAAGCGTGTCCGCCGGCCGCCCCAAGGCCGGCGCATGCTGATGTCCCGGCCGGCTCTTGGCGATATCGGCGACATCGCCAAGCACGGCGGACGCGGTAGCGTCACCGCCCGCGCCGGGACCCGACAGCATCAGTTCGCCAAGAATATCAGCTTCGATCGTCACCGCATTGGTGACACCTTCGACCTGCGCGATCATCGACCCCTTGGGCACCATGGTCGGATGCACCCTTTGTTCGATGCCGGTCGCGGTTCTTTGCGCCACACCAAGCAGCTTGATCCGGTAGCCCAGTTCATCCGCCGCATGAATGTCGTCGATGGAAATATTGGTGATGCCTTCAACATAGACCGCATCGGCGGCGATCTGCGTGCCGAAAGCCAGGCTGGTGAGGATCGACAGCTTGTGCGCGGTGTCATTTCCCTCGATATCAAAGGCCGGATCGGCCTCGGCGTATCCCAGCCTTTGAGCCTCGGACAGACACTCCGCAAATCCGAGATTGTCCCGCTGCATCCGGGTCAGGATATAGTTGCAGGTTCCGTTCAGAATGCCGTAGATCCGCGTGACCGAATTGCCGGTCAGCGATTCTCGCATCGCCTTGATGACCGGAATTCCGCCAGCCACCGCCGCCTCGAAGTTCAGCAGCACTCCGTTTTTCTCGGCCAGCCGCGCCAGTTCGACACCGTGGCTGGCAAGCATGGCCTTGTTGGCGGTCACCACATGACGCCCGGCGGTCAGCGCCGCGATGGCAGCGGCATGGGCGGGATCGCCATCACCGCCGATCAATTCGACCAGCACATCGATATCGGCCTCGCGGGCCATGGCCACCGGATCGTCAAACCAGCTCACACCCTCGAGATCGATACCGCGATCGCGGCTGCGGTCACGCGCGCTGACAGCGGTAATCAGGATTTCACGGCCGCAAATGTCAGACAGCAGATTGTGCCGGGTGGTGATCGCGCGAAACAGCGCGGCGCCGACGGTTCCAAGGCCTGCAATGCCGATTTTGAGGGCATCAGTCATGATTGCTATCCACTTTGCCTGATCATTTACTCAATTTGTCCGTGCCGGGAGCGCGAACCGAAGATGTGCAAGGGGGTTTACCGGCGGCTAACCGGGTGGTCAACGCCGGGCGGACAAAGACACCACATTGTCCCCGCCGCCATTTTCCTGAACGCTCGAGAAGAAGCGCTTTATGTTGCGCGCCGCCTGCCGGATCCGGTGCTCGTTCTCGACAAGCGCGATCCGGACATGCTCGTCGCCATGCTCGCCAAATCCGATGCCGGGCGCAACGGCCACATCGGCCTTCTCGACCAGCAGTTTCGAGAACTCCAGAGATCCAAGCTGTTTGAACGGTTCGGGAATCGGCGCCCAGGCAAACATGGTGGCGGGCGGAGGCGGCACATCCCAGCCGGCCTTGGCGAAACTGTCGACCAGCACGTCGCGGCGGCGCTTGTAGATCGAGCGCACTTCGGCAATATCCGAGCCGTCCCCGTTGAGTGCGGCGGTGGCGGCCACCTGGATCGGTGTGAATGCGCCGTAATCGAGATAGGACTTGACCCGGGTCAATGCCGAAATCAGCCGCTCGTTTCCAACCGCGAATCCCATCCGCCATCCGGGCATCGAGAAGGTTTTCGACATCGAGGTGAACTCGACGCAGATATCAATTGCACCTGGAACCTCCAAAACCGAAGGTGGCGGTGTGTCGTCGAAATAGATTTCGGCATAGGCCAGGTCAGACAGGATGAGGATGTCGTGTTTCTTGGCGAACGCGACGACATCCTTGTAGAAATCCAGCGTGGCGACAAAGCTGGTCGGATTGGATGGATAATTCAGGATCAGCGCCAGCGGCTTCGGGATCGAATGCCGGACTGAGCGCTCGAGCGCATGGAAAAAACTGGCATCGGGCGCCACATCGAGCGACCGGATCACCCCGCCCGACATGATGAATCCGAAAGCGTGGATCGGGTAGGTCGGGTTTGGGCAAAGAATGACATCACCCGGGGCGGTGATCGCCTGGGCCATGTTGGCAAAGCCTTCCTTCGAGCCGAGCGTGGCGACAACTTGCGTTTCCGGATCGAGTTTGACGCCGAAACGCCTCTGGTAATAGCTCGCCTGCGCCCGGCGGAGGCCGGGAATTCCCCGCGACGTCGAATAGCGGTGCGTGCGCGGATCCCTGACCGCTTCGCACAATTTGTCGACAATGGCCGGCGGCGTCGGCAGATCGGGATTGCCCATGCCGAGGTCGATGATATCCGCGCCCCCTGCCCGGGCCGAAGCCTTCAGGCGGTTGACCTGTTCAAAGACATAAGGCGGAAGTCTGCGGACCTTGTGAAATTCTTCCATGGAATTCCCCGAAATTGCGGGCAGATTGCTGGGTGTGCCCAAGTGGCAAGGGTTTGCGTCCAAACCAGCACGAACGCAAGATTTATTTCTCGATTTCCCGCTGGGTGTCGCTGCCGTGGCTGGCGGCCAGCGCTCGAAGCTCCTTCAGCCGCCGCTCATACTGGGCGCGCGCGCCAGGTGTCGCGGCCCGCGACCGCAGCAGTTCCGTCATCTCCGCCTCCGCCGCGAGCTTTTGCGCCTCGGTCAGCTGTGAATTTGCCGCCTTTGGCATGCGTCCGAAACTCGGATATTGTCCGGTTTGGCGCGCACCGGTGGCGACGAAGTCCTTCTTCTCGACCGGTGTGGTTTTTTCGATCGGAATCACCGACATGACGCCAGGGTTGCGCCTGATGACCGTGGGCGCAGCCGGCTCTGGAGCGGGCTCCTGTGGGGTTGTCTGTTCCTGTGCGTTTGCAGACTCCACGTCTGCCTGGTCCACCATGGTGCCCGGCACCGATGAAACAGCCTGGCTGTCCGCGGCAGCGGGCTTGGGAGCGGCATCCTCCAGCGAGGCCGTCTGGCATCCGCTTGCAAGAATCGCGACAAACGCAACAAACGCCGGTCGATAAATTTCCATCATGACAATGTATATTCCGGTCTCCACCAAATGGTGGTCATGACATGGACAAAAAAAGTCCTTATCAAGAAGGGACTGATGTTCGGATCTACAGCCAAGCATCGCAACTAAGCCGATTTAAGGCAGAATACAGCCCGGAGGCAAGCTTCGGCATTCAGGAGGAGGCATCAATATGCCAGACAAGGGCAAGAGCACGGCCGGGGAAAACCAAAGCGAGGCCAATGCATCACCAGCCGATGCCTATGTCGTCAAGAATCCCGAAGCCTTCGCCCGCAACGTCGCGCGCATGCTTGAGGAATTGGGCAAGGCAGCCGCTGCCTGGGTCGAGCCGCGCGAAAAAGGCGAAGTTTCCGACACTGTCTCCGAACCGATGGCAGACATGGTCAAGACCTTCTCCAAGGTCGGAGAATACTGGCTGTCCGATCCCAAACGCGCCATCGAAGCCCAGACGTCGCTGCTGACCAGCTATTTCGGCATGTGGAGCGAATCCGTCAAGCGCATGTCCGGCGAGGACAATAGCCCGAAGCCAAAATCCAGGGACAAGCGATTTTCCGATCCGGATTGGGAAGACAACCCGTTTTTCGAGTTCCTGAAAAATGCCTATTTCATCACCTCCGACTGGGCCAACAAGCTCGTCGACGAGAGTGAAGGCCTCGATGAACATACCCGCCACAAGGCTGCCTTTTACGTGCGCCAGATCACCAGTGCGCTGTCGCCGGCCAATTTCATTGCCACCAATCCCGAGCTTTACAAGGAAATGGTCGCCTCCAACGGTGAGAACCTGGTCAAGGGCATGCATATGCTGGCCGAGGACATTGCTGCCGGAAAGGGCGAACTGAAGCTGCGGCAATCCGATGCCTCGTCCTTCAAGGTTGGCGAGAACATCGCCGTCTCGCCAGGCAAGGTCATCGCCCAGGATGACATCTGCCAGATCCTCCAGTACCAGCCTGCAACCGAAAAAGTGCTCAAGCGTCCGTTGCTGATCGTGCCGCCATGGATCAACAAGTTCTACATTCTGGACCTTAACCCCAAGAAATCCTTCATCAAATGGGCAACAGAACAGGGCCACACGGTGTTCGTGATCTCCTGGGTTAACCCGGATCAGCGCCAGGCCACCAAAGACTGGGAATCCTACTCCCGCGAGGGCATTTCCTTTGCCCTCGACACCATCGAGAAGGCCACCGGCGAACGCGAGGTCAACGCCATCGGCTATTGTGTCGGCGGTACCCTGCTGGCGGCCACACTGGCGCTGCACGCCCGGGAAAAAGACACCCGCATCGCCACAGCCACTTTTTTCACCACCCAGACCGATTTCACCTATGCCGGCGATCTCAAGGTCTTTGTCGATGACGCGCAGATCTCGTCGATAGAAGCGGCGATGGAAAAGAACGGCTACCTCGACGGGTCCAAGATGGCCACGGCCTTCAACATGCTGCGTGCTTCGGACCTGATCTGGCCCTATGTCGTCAATAATTACCTCAAGGGCAAGGATCCGATGCCCTTTGACTTGCTTTACTGGAATTCGGATGCGACCCGTATGCCGGCCGCAAACCATTCTTTCTATTTGCGCAATTGCTACCTGGAGAACAATTTGTCCCAGGGCAAAATGGTGCTGGCCGGCCAGACCCTGAAACTCGGCGACATCAAGATCCCGGTCTACAACCTCGCCGCCAGGGAAGATCATATCGCCCCTGCCCGTTCGGCCTATATCGGCGGCAAGCTGTTTGGCGGCGACGTCACCTATGTCATGGCAGGATCCGGCCATATCGCCGGTGTGGTCAATCCCCCCGCTGCAGGCAAGTATCAATTCTGGTCCGATGGCCCGGACACTGCCGAATTCGACGACTGGGTGGCTGGCGCAAAGGAAACCCCAGGGTCGTGGTGGCCGCATTGGCAGGAGTGGATCCGCGGATTTTCGGCTGAAGAGGTGCCCGCGCGCAAACCCGGAGGCAAGAAGCTCAAGCCGATCGAGGACGCGCCCGGATCTTATGTTCGCGTCCGGGTCTGAGCCCTTCCACCGTCTCGTCTGATGAGCCCGACCGGAAGAAGGCGTTGTTGTTTGCGAGCGGGTTCAATGCCTGATATGCGCCCTGACCATGCTGTTTGATCCGCCGCTTGTCCCCGCGACACTGATCCGCCGCTACAAGCGATTCCTTTTCGATGCCGAACTGGAAAGCGGAGAACTGATCACCGGCTTCTGCCCCAACACCGGCTCCATGCGCGGACTGACCACGCCCGGCTCAACGTGCTACCTGACCCAGCATACCGGCGGTACGCGCAAATACCGCCACGCTCTTGAACTGGTCGAAGCCGACGATACCCTTGTCGGGATAAACACCGCACGTCCGAACCTGCTGGTCGAGGACGCCATCGACGCAGGCCTGATCGGATCGCTCGGCACCTACGCAGAACGCATGCGCGAGCAGAAATATGGCATCAACTCGCGCATCGACATCCTGCTGCGGGATCGCGAAAAGGGACTGGCCTATATCGAGGTCAAGAATGTGCATTTTCGCAGGTCCCCGGGTCTGGCCGAATTTCCCGACAGTGTCACCAGCCGCGGCGCGAAGCATCTTGAAGAATTGGGCGACATGGTCGAGGCTGGACATCGCGCCATCATGGTCTATCTCATCCAACGCGCCGATGTGGACCGGTTCAGCCTTTGCCGTGATCTCGACCCCGTCTATGCGGCTGCTTTTGACCGCGCCATGAAACGCGGGGTTGAAGCTTGCGCCATACGGTGCAAGATCACATCTGATGAAATACGCGCTGAATCGCTGGTTGCCGTTGAGGAAGCTGGTCTAAACAGCGTAATATAAACTTCAGCCGGCGCCGAGCCGGCCGCGACAGGACAAAGCGAGCCTTCCATGGTTACCTATATTGACGCCGCATCGGCCCCGATGAAAAACACCGGCCAGATCCGGCTTTATGGCCCTGATGGCTTTGAAGGCATGCGCAAGGCATGCCAGGTCACCGCCCGGTGCCTTGATGAACTGGTCTCCCGGGTCGTCCCGGGCGTGACAACCAACGAGATCGACCGCTTCGTGTTCGAATTCGGCAAGGACAACAACGCCCTGCCCGCCACGCTGAATTACCGCGGCTACACCAAATCCTGCTGCACATCGATCAATCACGTCGTTTGTCACGGCATCCCCAACGACAAGCCGCTGCGCGAAGGCGATATCGTCAACATCGATGTGACCTATGTGCTCGACGGCTGGCACGGCGATTCGAGCCGGATGTATCCGGTCGGCCAGATCAAGCGCGCTGCCGAGCGCCTCCTCGAAATTACCCAGAACTCGCTGATGCTCGGCATCGCGGCGGTCAAACCCGGCGCCCGAACCGGCGCGATAGGCCACGCCATCCAGTCCTATGCCGAGGCCGAACGCTGCTCGGTGGTGCGGGATTTCTGCGGCCATGGCGTGGGCCGGCTTTTTCATGACGCTCCCAATATCTTGCATTATGGACGCCTCGACGAGGGCCCGGAAATGCGCCCGGGCATGGTCTTCACCATCGAACCGATGATCAATCTGGGCCGCCCCCATGTCAAAGTGCTCTCTGATGGCTGGACCGCGGTGACGCGGGATCGCTCGCTGACCGCGCAATATGAACACACGATCGGCGTCACCGAGGACGGCTACGAGATCTTCACCCTTTCGCCTGCCGGGCTGGACCGCCCCGGTCTGCCCGCATGACATCACGCCGCCACCCGGGCCCGACTGAAAAAGGCCTCGATGACGGCGGCATGCGTGATGAAGGTCGAGACTTCGCGCCCGATGACGAGCGCAGCTTTTTTGCCGAAAGCCGCCAGGGCAAGACCCGGGGCCAGGCACTCGCAACAGATCCGCGTGGTGCGCCAGACGGCGCGGACGAACATTATCACGGGCATCGGGACCGGTTGCGCCAGCGGTTTCGCGAAAGTGGCGACCGCGCGCTGGCCGATTACGAATTGCTTGAACTGCTGTTGTTCCGGCTGATTCCCCGCCGCGATACAAAACCGATAGCCAAGGCGCTGCTTGCCCGCTTCGGCTCGCTCCCCGAAGTACTCGGCGCGCCGACCGGCTTGCTCACCGAGGTCAAGGGCGTCGGCGACAGCGTCGCGACCGACCTCAAGCTGGTCGCGGCAATTGCTCACCGGATGCTCAAGGGCGAACTCAAGGGCCGGCAGGTTCTCGCATCATGGTCGTCAGTGATCGAATATTGCCGGGCGGCGATGGCCTTTGAAGCCCGAGAGCAGTTCCGCGTGCTGTTCCTCGACAAGAAAAACGCCCTGATCGCCGACGAAGTGCAGCAGACCGGAACCGTGGATCACACTCCGGTCTATCCGCGCGAAGTGGTCAAACGCGCGCTTGAACTCTCTGCGACCGCGATCATTCTGGTCCACAACCATCCCTCTGGCGACCCGACCCCTTCGCGCGCCGATATCGAGATGACCAAGCTGATCATCGACACCGCCCGCCCGCTGGGCATCACCGTCCACGATCACATCATCATCGGCAAGGAAGGTCATGCCAGCCTCAAGGGCCTCAAGCTGATCTGAGACAGCCAAACCGTTGGATTGCACACGATCCCCGCAGGCGGGCGCAGTTGGTACGCCGTCAATGACGTCGTCGAATCAAAAACGCCGGAGCAATTGATGCCCCGGCGTTTCCTGTAATCCTTGCAGGGATGACTTATTCAGCCGCTGCGTCGTCCTTCTTGGCGGCTTTCTTCTTAGCCGGAGCCTTCTTCTTCGCTGCCGGCTTTTCTTCCGCCTCGGCCTCGTCGTCGGCCATCAGCTCTTCCTTGCTGACGGTCTTGTCGGTCACGTCAATGACAGTAAGCATGTGATCAATGGTCTTTTCCTCGAAGATCGGAGCGCGGAGCGATGCAACGGCACCCGGTGTCTTCTGGAAGTACTCATAGATTTCCTGTTCCTGGCCCGGGAACTTGCGAACCTGCTCGAAAAGCGACCGCTGCAGCTCTTCGTCGCTGACCTGGATACCGGCTTCTTCGCCGATCTTGGAAAGGACCAGACCCAGCCGAACCCGCCGCTCGGCCAGCTTGCGATATTCTTCGCGAGCAGCCTCTTCGGTGGTATCTTCATCCTCGAAGGTCTTGCCGTTGTCGGTAAGTTCCTGGTTGATCTGACGCCAGATGCTTTCGAATTCGGCATCCACGAGCTTGGACGGAGATTCCAGCTTGTGGGCTTCGTCGAGCTGATCGAGGATCTGCCGCTTCAGTTTCTGGCGGGTGATCTGGCCGTACTGGCTTTCGATCTGCGAACGCACGATTTCGCGCAGCTTGTCAGCCGATTCGAGGCCAAGCGTCTTGGCGAGTTCATCATTGATTTCCAGCTCGCCAGGAGCAGCCACTGCCTTGACGGTAATGTCGAACTTGGCTTCCTTGCCGGCCAGATGGGCGGCCTGGTAATCGTCCGGGAAAGTGACCGAGATTTCTTTCTCGTCGCCAGCCTTGAGGCCAACCAGCTGCTCTTCAAAGCCCGGAATGAACCGGTTCGAACCGATGACCAGCTCCGCGTCCTGATCGGCGCCGCCTTCGAAGGGCTCGCCGTCGAGTTTGCCGAGATAATCGATCGTCACCTTGTCGCCATCAGCAGCCTTGCCGTCCTTGGGCTCATAGGTGCGGCTGTTTTCGGCAACGCGCAGCACCTGCTCTTCGACTTCTTCCGCCGGCACGTCGATGATCTCGCGCACAACCTTGAAGCTGGACATGTCCGCCACGTCAAAAGACGGGATAACTTCATAGACCATGGTGAATTCGAAATCGGCGGCGCCGTTGAGGATTTCGTCGGCTTCCTTCTCGTCCTCGGTCATGGAGATTTCAGGTTGAGTAGCAGCCTTCTCGCCACGCTCGGAAAGGATCGCGGTCGGCTTTTCCTGGATCATCTCGTTGACCAGTTGGGCCATCATCGATTTTCCGTAGACCTTTTTCAGGTGCGAAATCGGCACCTTGCCGGGACGGAAACCGTTGATCCGCATCTTGCCCTTGGCTTCGGCAAGCTTTTCGTTGAGTTGCGACGCCATATCCTTGGCGGGAACGACAACCTTCAATTCGCGCTTCAGCCCTTCGGCAAGCGTTTCGGTAACCTGCATGTTCAAACCTTCATTTCCTCGCGACTGCGACCGTTCGGGTTGGCCCCGCGACTGGGCCGGCTAACCGGCGTCGCTTGTGGCATTTTTCATTTCAGGCTCCAAACCGGATCAACCGGCAGGATGCCTCTTCGTCTTCGTCCACTCATCCAGCGCCAGGCGGCGGCCGGACTGGATCATAATCTGGTGCGGGTAGAGAGACTTGAACTCCCACGCCTTACGGCACCAGAACCTAAATCTGGCGTGTCTACCAATTTCACCATACCCGCTCTTAGGGCCGCAAAACCACGCTCGCGCGAGGCGACCCTGAACGCGGTCGCTCTATATCACCCGTTTGGCGGCGATCAAAGGAAAAATGACCCTAGCGGTCAGGGTTTTTGGTCACAATCCGCACGGAACGCAAAATATAGCCCGCTTTTCAATAGAGCGGTTCCTGGTAAAGCGTCTCGCCATCAATCATTAATCTCGCGATTTGCGGTTCTCCATTCTCCGAAACACGGATCGCGACCGTGGTGCGACCGTCGTTTCGGGCCTTTTCAATCTCAAGCCCTTCACCTTCCGGAACATAATAGCGCTCAATCCCGAAGCTCAGCCTGCCGATCGAATTCAATCCGCCGGTCGGCTGAGCGACGCTGACACGGGCCGGCAGCGATTTGAGAACCACCTCCTCCGCAGAAACCTGCTGAGGCCTGGAAAAGCTTGCGGCCTTCGCCGCGAACACGCCGTCACTGCCCGGAGCCAGTATCAGCCACACCGGAGTGGTGGTGTCTTCAACCGGCCAGGCCCCGACAACCAGTTGCTTTTCAATGGAGGACACGTCCTTGTAATTGAGCCGGACATAATCTCCGCGCATCAGATCGCGCGGGTCTACCGGTTCGGTTTTGAGGACGACTTCGCGACCATCCCTGAGGATCGCAGCCCTGCGCTCGATCGCCAGCGCAAGAGTTCCGACAAGAACCGCGGCGGACACAAGGCCGGCCAGCAATGGGTTGATCCGCCGTCGCAGCATATGACCGAACTTCATCATGACCGTGCCTCGCCTGATTTGAATCGCTTCTCGATCTTCATCACCGCGAATGCGATAACGGCCAACACCAGACCGCCGAAAAACAGAAAGCCGGAACTGCCAAGCAGCGATCCAAGCGTTTCGCTAACCACGTAAATCGTCTCGCAAGCGAAGGCGAAATAAGCGGCCCGCCGGACCAGTTGGTTTTCGCCGCCGGCAACGATCAGAAGCGCAACGCTGCTGATCAGAATCAGCGCGGCAAGCGCCACCTCGGTCACAAGCCCCGGATCGTTGAAGTTGGCCTGTATCAAACCCATCCCGGCCAGCAACAGAACCGCCCCATAGGCCGAGAACATGCCATGCTTAGCCACCACGCCGCCTGTCAGTGATGGTGCAAACGATCCGAGCGCAAACGCCACCGCGCCAATCGCGGCCAGCACGTAGCCAGGTTGCAGGTCGGTTGCCCTGTCCACCACCCACATCGCCCAGCACAGCAGCAGCAAGGCGCCAAGATGTCCGCCGATGGCAGATCGCGCTCTCCAGGCCGACACCATGACGGCAACGGCCAGTGCCAGGACAATTCCATAGCCGGAAAGATTGAGGACATTTGCAGATCCGTATCCGAACAGGTCTGATTCGGCGAACAGGTAGCCGAATCCCAACAGACCGGCGCTGACGGCAGCCATCGGCGAGGCAAAGGCGGCTGACACCACGAGCGCCCCAACGGTCCATGTCAGCATGAATGCCGCTTCGTCGCCGCTCAGATGATACATCTGGCCCACCAGTGCCAGGCCGGCGCCATAACAAAGCAGCGTGAACACCAGTGCAGCCTCGGTGATCCAGACGGACCCCCGTCTCGCGGCCACCACGGCGACAGCAAGACCGCCCATTATAAGGACAACGACAGTGACGACCCGCATCAATCGCGGAATGGCGTCCCAGTTTGCCGCGACAAGCGCGATCACCGCACCGCCAAACATTACTGCCGCAAGCACCGCCAGAACCGCGGAAAGGCTAAAACCGGCATAGCGCTTGTCATGGTCGGCCAGCAACGCCTCACCCTGGCCGGGCTGCAGAAGCCCGCGCCGGGTCCACTGGTCGATTTCACGCTTGAGATATCTTCTAAGCATTTGCCGATTCCTTCATCCAGGCGCTCCTGCCCGAGATTACACCAAGCCGCACGCCGGACAATGACGGCATAAACGGCAGCCTGCCTTCAAATATTCCGCCAGTGCACAGCTTTGAGGCAAAGCGACACCAAAATCACTTAAGCCATGCAAATATCGAATAGCTTCCATGAGAATATTGCACTGCACAAATCGATTGAATGCCCCTATATTCAAAACATCGGAACGCCACGGTGGTGATCCGGAAAACAGCAGGACAAAGGAAGATCGAAAAATGAAACTGATCCACTCCTACGCCAGCTGGCGGAAATACCGCGAAACCTGCGTCGAGCTGAACCGGCTTTCGGAACGCGAGTTGAGCGACATCGGCATGTCACGGGGCGATATCCCATTCGCCGCACGGCGCGCCTTGTAAAAGTTTTAAGAATTCGGAGCGGCCTCCTCCTCCTCCCATAAAGCCGCTTCGATGTGACTGACGTTCATCCTCCTCCCGAGCGTCAGTCTCCCAAAATGACGCCCACCGGATCCTCCTCCCCCGGTGGGCGTTATTTTTTGCGCCAGTCCACCCTGAGCGCCAAGCCATCTCACCCAATTCACCACACGATTCCATTCCCTGGACTGCTTCAGCCCGATTGCGGCAATGGCCGGGCGATATTGTGCGCTTACGTCGTTTTTACAAGGCTTTGTTAAGGCGTAATGCAGAAACCGCATGGCTCCTTTGCGTTATTTTGCACTGCACAATTCGAGCCGATGCCCCTATATTCAATTCAACAAACACGGGGCTGATTTGCAGCCCGAACAGAAAGGACCAAGACCATGAACTTCCGTAAGGCTTACAAAGACTGGCGCGACTACCGCACGACCGTGAATGAACTGTCGCGCATGTCTGAACGCGAACTCAATGACCTGGGCATCTCCCGCGGTGACATTCCCTTCGTCGCTCGCCGCCCCGGCAACTAAGACCAAAAATCTCTGCCCGGTATTCCAACCGGTCAATTCAAACGGCGCCCTGGAAACAGGGCGCTGTTTCTGTTTGTGCAGTGGCCATTCATGCGCAAATCAGCCCCTGCCTGGCCAAGGCGGCGGGCCTGTTGCATTGCCTAATTTTTACTCATTCCCGAATTGTGATTTTCCAGTTAACCAGCCATTCCGGCCATGCATATCAGGGCTGTGATTATTGCTCTGCACAATAGAGCGGCAAACGCCTATATGAGGGGCATCAGATTGATTACATCGTATTCACCGCCCCGACTGCAGGGCGCGCACCCGAGGAGACTGTCATGAAATTTCTCAACAAAGCACGCAGCTGGATGAAGACCCGCCAGACCGCCCAGGAACTTGCCAATCTTTCCAACGAAACCCTGGCTGACATCGGCCTGACCCGTTTCGACATTGACAATGTGGCGCGCGGCATCCGTACCCGCTGAATACATTCGATATGACCGTTCGTTACGGCGTCCCATGGGGCGCCGTTTTCGTTTGTTCCGGGGTGCACAAAACATCTTTGAGACGGGACCGGGCCCGTGGTAAACCGACGCCATGACCAAGTACACATCCTCCCATTCTTCAATCCACGTCATTGGCGGCGGCCTTGCCGGCTCGGAAGCCGCCTGGCAAATCGCGCGGCGCGGCTTGCCGGTTACACTCCACGAAATGCGGCCGGTGCGCGGCACCGAAGCCCACAAGACCGATAGTCTGGCCGAACTGGTGTGTTCAAACTCGTTCCGCTCCGATGACGCGGAAAACAACGCCGTCGGGGTCATTCACGCTGAAATGCGGCTGGCGGGTTCCCTGATCATGTCCTGCGCCGACAGTCATCAGGTGCCCGCCGGCGGCGCGCTCGCGGTCGATCGGGAAGGCTTTGCGCAGGCTGTTACCAATGCCATCGAGGCCGAACCGCTGATCGCTATCGCGCGTGAGGAGATCACCGGTCTTCCGCCTGCCCAATGGGATCAGACAATCATCGCCACCGGCCCGCTGACAGCCCCGGGGCTGGCGGGTTCGATCCGCGCCGAGACCGGTCAGGATGCCCTTGCCTTCTTCGACGCCATCGCGCCGATCATTCACACCGATTCGATCGACATGTCGGTCTGCTGGTTCCAGTCGCGTTATGACAAGGTCGGCCCCGGCGGCACCGGCAAGGATTACATCAATTGCCCGATGGACAAGGACCAGTACGAGGCCTTTGTCGACGCCCTGATTGGGGGCGACACCACCGGTTTCAAGGAATGGGAGGGAACGCCCTATTTCGACGGCTGCCTGCCCATTGAGATCATGGCCGAACGCGGACGCGAGACCTTGCGCCACGGCCCGATGAAGCCGATGGGCCTGACCAACGCGCACAAGCCCGATATCAAGGCCTACGCCGTGGTCCAATTGCGTCAGGACAACGCGCTCGGCACGCTCTACAATATGGTCGGATTCCAGACCAAACTGAAATACGGCGCACAGGCCGAAATCTTCCGGCTGATTCCCGGTCTGGAGAATGCCGAGTTCGCGCGCCTGGGCGGCCTGCACCGCAACACCTACCTGAACTCGCCCAAGCTGCTCGATGGCACGTTGCAACTCAAATCCCGCCCCGGCCTGCGTTTTGCCGGACAGATCACCGGCTGCGAAGGCTATGTCGAAAGCGCTGCAATGGGACTTCTCGCCGGACGCTTTGCCGCCGCCGAACGTTTGGGCGAGGCGCTGACGCCTCCGCCGCTGACATCCGCCTTCGGTGCGCTGCTCAATCACATCACCGGCGGCCATATCCTGAGCGATGACGAGCCCGGCAAGCGTTCGTTTCAGCCCATGAATGTCAATTTCGGTCTGTTTCCGCCGCTCGAACCCGGCGCAATCGTCAAGCCCGAAGGCGGCGGCCGCTTCCGGGGCAAGGACAAGGCCAAGGCCAAGAAACAGGCCATGGCGCGCCGCGCGCTCACTGATTTTGCAGCATGGCTGTCAAGCGACGCCGTGCGACAAGCCGCCGAATAGCATCACGAAAACCCGGTCCAAATCGAACAAGTTTTTTCGAAAAACCTTAACTCCTTGCCGGTATCATTTCCCATAAACATGAAAACACGTCCGCAGACGTCGATCACGGGGAAATCGAGATGCTACGCAAACTCGGCACAAACCGCTCCGGAAACTTCGGAATGATGGCCGCATTGATGAGCTTGCCATTGTTCGGCGCCGCCGCACTGGCCGTTGATTATGTCAACGCCGCAGGCCACAAGGCCAGCATCCAGAACGCCGTCGACGCCGCGGTGCTGGCCGCGGCAGTCTCCAAGAAGACGACCGAAGCCGAGTTGCGGGAGATCGCCGTCTCCGCGTTGCTGGGCAATGTCACTGACGATATGCGCAGCGACCTCGATGTGAAGGCTTTCACGCTCAATGCCGATGGCCAGGTTACGATGCAAGTCAACGGTAAGCTGCCAAGCACATTTGCACGGATTTTCAACCTCGACATACTCAATGTAGGGGTCACTGCCCAGGCGCAACGCTCCGGGGGACGAAGCATCGAGATTGCCATGGTGCTCGACAACACCTATTCGATGGTTGGCCAGAAACTGGCCGATCTCAAATCTGCAGCCAATGCCCTGATCAAAACCTTTGAGGATGAGTCCGATCTCGACGTCAAGATCGCGCTCGTGCCATTCTCACGCTACGTCAATGTCGGGTTGCAATACCGAAACGAGAGTTGGCTCCAGGTCGATCCGGACTCATCGACCACCAAGAATGTTTGCAGCACCTACAGACCCGTGACCGGCAAATCTGGCTGCTACCGGGAGACCACTTCGGGAATGAACGACGGCGTGCCAACTACGGGTTCGCGCGAGGTGTGCACAAGCTACACATACGGTCCGGAACAGACAGTCTGCAGAGACCGTACGACAACCATCAAATGGAAAGGCTGCGTCGGATCGCGGGATGCGCCCCAGGACGTCAGTGATTCACGCCCGGATCGACGGATTCCCGGCTTGATGAATCAGAGTTGCAGTGCACCGCTGCTGACGCTCACCGACAACTTCACCACCATTCGCAGTGCAATCAATTCCATGGTGGCTCAGAACGAGACATATATTCCGGCCGGCATCATGTGGGGTTGGCGAGTGTTGTCGCCGCAAGTGCCTTTTAGCGAGGGCAAACAATACTCCAAGGATGTCCGTAAATTTATGATCGTCATGACGGACGGCTCCAACACTCTGTCTCCGACCTACCCCCTGCACAACGGCAGGGACGGCACCTATGCCGATCAGCTCATGATCAAGGCATGCGCCAACGCCAAGGCGGAGAGCATCGAAATCTTCACCGTCGGCGTCGGCGTGCCCAATGCCAGCACACGCCAGGGGTTGGCCACGTGTGCATCCAAACCCGATAATGCCATAGCCATTACCGACTCGACCAAGCTCAGCGCAGCCTTTCAGGATATCGCCAACCAGATTCTGGCAGTGCGGCTGACGATGTAGAGCTCCCCCGCGGATCCAGTGACAAGGCCGCTTGCATGATCAGCGCAATTGGCAAGCGTTAACCGGCATTTCACCCCCCGATCCCGGGTAAACCAATGCTATTCCGCCGGGGACACCGCCTGCCCGGCTGCGGCGCGCGGCAGGCCGGGTGTTCCAGCTGATTCGGGGTTTTGCGCGACATAATCCGTTTTCAACGCCTCCGACCCCTTGCGTGATCCGTCATGGCTCCAGCCAGGTGGTGCGAACAGGTAGGCCAGCCTCTCGGTCAGCGTCAGCCCCGGCTGAAACGCGTCGGCGAACATGTCGATCCATTCGTGAAACGCCACCTTGACCGGATTGAAGGTGCCGATGTTCCTGACAATGCCGTAGCGCGGCATGTCCTCATCGAGTTCCGGCACGAAACTGCCGAACATGCGGTCCCATATGATCAATGTGCCGGCATAGTTTGAATCAAGATAGCGCGGATTGGTGGCATGGTGCACCCGGTGATGCGACGGGGTGTTGAAGATCAATTCGATCGGCTTCCACATCCTGCCGATCGCTTCGGTGTGGATCCAGAACTGGTAGACAAGATTGAGCCCGCCGACAAACAGCAAAAGCACTGGATGAAAGCCGATCAGCGCCAGGGGAATCCTCAGAATGAACATGCCGGTGAACGTGCCTGTCCAGCTCTGCCGCAACGCCGTCGACAGGTTATAATGTTGTGAGGAATGATGATTGACGTGTTCAGCCCACACCCAGCGGCACCGGTGCGCAATGCGATGATACCAGTAATACCGCAGATCATCGAGGATGAAGCACAAGGCGATGGCCCACCAGGATGTGCCGAAATCATGGATCCGGAATTCCCAGGCCCACATCAGTACCCAGAACGCGACAAAACCGAGAAGCAGACCCGAGACCACATTACCGACGCCCATCAACAGGGAGGTCAGCGTATCGCGGGTTTCATAATCGCCGCGGCCTTTGAAATACCGGATGACAAACAGTTCAAGCAGGATCGCGAGCACGAAAAACGGGATCGCCATCTGCGTCACATCCGGAAAATCTTTCAGATCAGGCATTGTGCCCCTCCTCCGGACCGCCCAGTTCCGGCTTCGCCAGGACAAAGCTTCCGCACAGCCAAAGTGAAACTTCCGCCGCCTCTTCACTGTTCAGGAACACATATTCTCCGCCCTTGAGGGTGGAATCATGAAATTCAACCTTCAACCCGGGCTGGTTTTCAAGCGGCTCTACCGAGACCGCGCCCGGCAGGATCAGCCTCGCAACGAAGTGACGTCCCATCGACTGCAGAAATCCGACTTTTCCATCCGCCAGCCTGAAAAAACAGGCATTTCCATCCATGGTCATCGTCACCGAGCGAATGGCCTCGCCGGGATAGGCGCGGGCGAACTCGAGGATCGCTTCGCCGGTGTCGCGGGCATCCTTGTGTCGCGATCCCCCGGTATAGTGAACAGCGCCAACCACCAGCAAGACGCCGAAAGCGACCATCACAATCAAGACACCAAGGCTCATCTTCTTCCTCCGACTTGACGCGGCTCCCGGACGCGTCAACGCTTGCTGACTATGCCCCGCACCATATTGTTGTGCAAGCCGCGCAAATCATGGATCAGTTTCAGGAGATGGCGCGCATCGGCAATGAGCGAATGCGGAAAATATCAGAGTCCGCCGCGCCGCGCTGCCCGCCACAAGCTCCATTGCCGCCGCCACTGCGGCAACTGAAGCGACGTATCCAAGCTGGCCGCGCCCAGTTTTTCGGCACGCGCCAGAACAGGCTCCACTAAAGACACCGGCAGATAGGCAGGAAATACCGCTGCCGGCATCAGCTCGAGCGCTGCTTTCGCCTTGTTGAGATGCTCCCTGCCAAATCCGGCGAAAGCCCGCACCGCAGTCGAGATCGCGGCGCGGTCTTCACCCCTTACAAATCGGTCGCGATCGAGCCCGGTCGCGGCCAGCAGATCGCCTGGAATGAAAACCTGCCCCCTGGCCTGGGTGATCGGCAACATCATCAAATGGCCGGCCACCGCCTGTGCCACGCCAGCATGACCACTGGCGGTGCCGGTTTCAGCCGAGATCGCAGGGTCGATCAGATAGACTGACATTTGCAGCATCGTCGACGCGGTTTCGCCGGCATAACCTTCATAGCTCATGCGATCGGGCATCGGATCATCATAAAGATCGAAAATCCGCGCCGCGCACATCGCCATCAGCGGTGCGGCGGCCATGGCACGGCGATCCATCATGTCTCGCAGCGCGGAGGCGACAGGATGCGCGTTCGCCTCCCCGTCCCGTTCGCCTGAAAGCACATCGCTCCACCACTGAAGCCGCACCTCGCCGGGCAGCGGCTCACGCACCCTGTCTCGGATCGCCGCGATCTCGGCATTAAACAGCATCAACGTCAGGAGATCGTCGCGAACCGCCTCGGGCATCAGCAACAATGCCAGATACCGGTCAATGTCAGCAGCACGCAGCTCGGACATCTGTTGCTCACGCGCAGCGGGCGACAGAGCGCCTGATGACCCCGGCCCGGTCACGACGCTCAGACGGCGATCAGGGCGGCGGCGACTGCCCGTGATTCGGCTAGCATGACATTGTAAGTCCGCACCGCTGCTCCAGTGCTCATCGGGTCGGACGAGACATTGGCACCACGCAGGACCTGCTTCAGATCGGCAGGCAGCGGCCGGATCGACATGCCGGTTCCAACCAGCAGAAATTCGATCTCTCCGGCTTCAGCCATCACCTTGTCAAACCGCGAAGCCGTCAACACGGAATCTTCATCCATATCCCAGCTATATATGCCAGAGGGCAGACACAGGATCGAGCCGCGATGCGACATCTCGGCAAACCTGAAACCGCCATTGCCGTAGGCCTCGATCGGCGCGCGGCCGGGAAAATGCGCCTCGCGGATCTCGATACCCCGCGCCATTCCTCAGGCCGTGCTCTGGTTGGCGGCGTCCGGGTCGGTTTCCCCCTGATCCTCGGTATCCATCCCGACGCGGAAAGTGTCGGCTCTCAACTTGAACAGGATCAGCACCGGTGCGGCAATGAAGATCGACGAATAGGTTCCGACCACGACACCAAAGATCATTGCGAATGTGAAGGAGCGGATGACCTCGCCACCAAACAGGAACAGCGCCAGCAACGCCAGAAGCGTGGTCACTGATGTCAGGATGGTGCGCGGCAACATCTGGTTGATTGACATGTCAAGCAAGCTCGGAAGCGGCATCTTCTTGTAACGCCTTAGATTTTCCCGGACACGGTCGTACACGACAACCGTATCATTGAGCGAATATCCGACAATCGTCAGCACCGCGGCGATACTCGAAAGGTTGAACTCGATACCGGAGACAACGAAAATGCCAATGGTCAGCACCACATCGTGAATCGTTGCGATGATGGCGCCAAGCGCGAACTGCCACTCGAACCGGAACCAGATATAGACCAGGATGGCCATAAGAGATGCAATGACGGCAATGGTGCCGGCTTGCGCCAGTTCACCCGAAACCGTCGGTCCGACCACTTCGACACGGCGGATATCGTAGTCGCCTTCCAGCTCGGCGCGAACCAGGGTGATCACCGTCTGCTCGGCGTTTTCACCGCCACCTTGCGCCTGCACACGGATCAGCACTTCGCGTGGCGAGCCGAATTCCTGCGCCTGGATATCTCCCAGGTTGAGTTCCGACAGCCGCGCCCGGATGTCGCCGACATTGGCGTTTCCGTCCTTGGCTTGAACCTCTATCATCGATCCGCCCTTGAAATCGATGCCGTAGTTCATGTTGATCGTGGCAAACAGCGCCATCGAGATCAGTGAAGTAGCCGCCGATATGACAAAGGTGTATCGGCGAAGCTTCATGAATCGGAAGCTGAAATCCCGGATAATCGCATCAAGCGCGCCTCTGGGCATGACCTTCGGTCGGCTGCGCCGCACCCACTCCGCAACCAGCCAGCGCGTCAGGGTGAAGGCGGTGAAGACGGTTGTCACAATACCGACTGCAAGCGTCACCGCGAAACCGCGAACCGGCCCGGTACCCAGATAGAACAGGATGATTGCTGCAATCAGCGTGGTGACGTTGGCATCCAGAATGGTTGAGAAGGCTTTGCTGAATCCGGCGTCGATAGCCTGGATGAGCGATCGCCCGGCCCGGTGTTCCTCACGAATACGCTCGTAAATCAGCACGTTGGAGTCCACCGCCATACCAACGGTCAGAACGATACCGGCAATCCCCGGCAATGTCAGCGTTGCGCCCAGCAGCGTAAGGATTGCAATGATCATCACCACGTTGGCAATCAGTGCCAGGTTCGCGATGAAGCCAAGCATGCCGTAGGCCACGAACATGAACACCAGCACCAGAACCGCGCCGATGATGCCGGCGATTTCGCCGGCGGCAACCGAATCGGCGCCGAGCCCCGGGCCGACGGTGCGTTCTTCAATTACCGTCAATGTCGCCGGCAATGCACCAGCACGCAGCAGGATCGCCAGATCATTGGCGCTTTGAACATCGAAATTGCCGGAAATCTGGCCGGTACCACCCAGGATGGGTTCACGAATTACCGGAGCCGAGATCACCTGTTCATCAAGCACAATGGCGAACGGCAAGCCGACGTTCTTGGTCGTGGCCTGACCGAAGCGCTGACCGCCCTTGGAATCAAACCGGAAACTGACAACCGGTTCGTTGGTGCGCTGGTCATAACCGGCCTGTGCGTCGACGAGATTCTCGCCCGAAACCAGCACAGTTCGCTCGATAAGATAGGGAATCGGCGGATCATCGGTAGAATAGAGCACCTCCGCCCCCGACGGAGGACGGCCTTCGATTGCCTCCTGCACCGGCATCGACGTGTCGACCATCCGGAAAGCCAGTTTGGCGGTCTGGTTCAGAAGGCTTTTCAAACGCTCCGGATCTGAAAGACCCGGAACCTGCACCAGAATCCGGTCAACGCCCTGACGCTGGATAACCGGTTCGGTGGTTCCCAGTTCGTCGATCCGCTTGCGCACCACCTCAATCGACTGGGCTACCGCCGACGATACGCGGTAGGTAATGCCTTCATCGGTCAGCAGAATACGCAATTGCCCGGGCTGGGTTTCTTCGATGCTTGCCTCGGCCACGGTACCGCCGCCAAACAATCCGGAATTGACCGGCAATGTCAGTTCGGCAAGAGCCTCTTTGGCTTCATCGATCCGTGCATCATCGCGAATGCGGACCTGCACCATCTGGCCGGTTCCCGAAAGGCCCGTGTATCCGATTCCCGCTTCGCGCAGCACCCGCCGCACGTCATCAACCGTTGTGGTCAGCCTGTCCTTGATAATGTCCTGACGGTCCACCTGCAGGAGCATGTAGGAGCCGCCCTGAAGATCAAGGCCAAGAGTGAGTTTCTTGGAAGGCGCCCAGTCCGGCAGGTTGTCTGCCTGTTGCTGGTTCAAAAGGTTCGGAGAGGCAAACACCACGCCGGCAAGAACAGCAAGCCAGATCAGGGTAGTTTTCCAACGGGAGAAGTAAAGCATGGTGCTCTCGGTTCATCCTCGGGGACGAAATTGTGTGGGTAAAAAGTCCGGCGTCAGACGAACAGGAACACGTTCCTGTCCGTCATTTGCGGCTATTCCTTGGCGGGCTCACCCTTGACACGCACATCGGCAATCAGGCTGCGAACCAGCCGTACCTTGACGCCATCGGCAATTTCGACTTCCAGTTCGGTATCGTCAATCACCTTGGAGACCTTGCCAATTACACCACCACCGGTGATGACCTGATCGCCGCGGCGAACATTATTCAGCATTTCCGTCCGCTTTTTCATCTGCGTGCGCTGTGGCCGGATGATGAGGAAATACATGATTACAAAAATCAGCAGGAAAGGCAGGATCGACATCAGGATCTCACTGCCGCCGCCACCTAGTGGGGACTGGGCATAGGCCGGGGTCACAAACATGAAAAACTCCTTGAGGGTAAGCTTGGGGGGGTACCCGGAGGCTCCCCAACAGTCGAGCGGAATATAGTGGCAAGATAGACGATTGCAACGCAAACATGGCGCCGGCTGGCCCTAATTGCCGTTCAAAACAGCTTTTCCGCGTCATCCTGCCGTGCTACCCGCTTTGGCACATGTCTGGATAGGGTGATTTCACTCGTCCGAGACAGGCATGCAACCGGTCAAAGCATCTAGCGGCCATTGCCTGTTCATCCAAACGAACACCGCTCGGTGTACAATAGTGTCAAGTCAAACCTGCCTGGATCATCGCATGCAAGACGAAACCGCCCGCCAAATCCTTGCCGAGCTTTCCCGCCTGTCGCGCGCCGTGGAAGCCCTGGCGCCGTCCCTGCCCGTCACCAACGACTTCGATGCAGCCGCCTGTTTTGTCTGGGACGCGGACAAACATTATCTCGCGCCGGTGACCCGGCCCAACCGGATTGAAATCAGTCTGATCAGGGGTGTCGACCATGTCCGCGACATTCTGGTCGACAACACCCGCCGCTTCGCCCATGGGCTACCCGCCAACAATGTGTTGCTCTGGGGGGCCAGGGGCATGGGTAAATCCTCGCTGGTCAAGGCGGTTCATGCTGCGCTTGCTGCCGACGCGGATCTTCCGGCACCTCTGAAACTCATAGAAATCCATCGCGAGGACATCAACTCGCTGCCCGCGCTCATGGGCCTGCTGAGACCGGCGCAGGCGCGGTTCATCCTGTTTTGCGACGACCTGTCGTTTGATCATGACGATACCGACTACAAATCGCTCAAGGCTGCGCTCGATGGCGGTATTGAAGGTCGCCCCGACAATGTGTTGCTATACGCAACCTCCAACCGCCGCCATCTGTTGTCGCGTGACATGATCGAGAACGAACGATCCACCGCCATCAATCCCAGCGAAACGGTCGAAGAAAAAGTTTCGCTGTCCGACCGCTTCGGTCTCTGGCTCGGGTTCCACAAATGCTCCCAGGACGATTATCTCGAGATGGTATCGGGATATGCCGCGCATTTCGAACTCGGCTCCGACCCCGAAACACTCCGTTCAGAGGCGCTGGAATGGTCAACAACACGCGGCGCCCGCTCTGGACGCGTGGCCTGGCAATTCATCCAGGATCTGGCCGGCCGTCTGGGAAAAAACATCTGAGCGGAGCACGTCCGCGCCGCAATGAAAAAAGGCCGGTACACAAAAGTGCCGGCCTTTTTCCTCTTTCGCCTGGAGGGGCGCTTATTCGAGATATTTCGTCGGATCGACCGGCGTGGCGTTCTTGCGAACTTCAAAGTGCAGGCGCGGCGTCTTGGCCACTCCCGACATTCCGGAACTGGCGATAACCTGGCCGCGAACCACTTTGTCGCCACGGGTCACATTAAGATCTTGCGCGTGCGCATAAACCGTCACCAGACCATCATCATGCCGGACCAAGACGGTTTTCCCGTATTCCTTGAGACCATCGCCGGAATAGATCACAACGCCGTTCTCTGCTGCCTTGACCGGTGTACCGGCGGGCAGGGAAATATCGATCCCGTCGTTGCGCTTGCCGTTCTCGGTCTTGGCGAACCCGGTGATCACCTGGCCGCGCGCAGGCCAGCGGAACTTGTCAATTCCAGTCCCTGCCGGAGCGATCGAAGCGATGTCCGATTTGGTCTTTGCAGCGACACTGTCGTCTCCGGCGCTGACCGGAGGCGTATAGGCTTTCGGAGACGTCGCCTTGTTGACCGATGCAGTGGTCGATCTGTCAACCATCTCGGCTCCAGCTGCCGGGATGACAAGCGACTGGCCGATACGAATGTTCGATCCATTCAGGTCGTTCGCCGCCTTGAGCGCATCCACGCTCACATCGTATTTCCGCGCGATCTTGCTCAGCGTGTCGCCACCGCTGACGGTATAGACGCCATCAGCCTGGCCGCCTGATTTCGAATTGGACGCGGTCACCGTCTGTGGCGCTTCGGTTTCATTCTTCGGGCTGCGCAAAGCCGGCGCCGTCGGCAAAACGGCCACATCCTGGCGCGGTGCGGGCGCTGGCACCGGAATCCGGTCGTGTCTGGCCTCGCCGCGCAATCCGGTGCCCGAATTGGCGGAAACGGTCTTCGGATTGTTGTCCGGCGCCGAAACCGGCGCTTTTCGGGAATACACATAAACCGGAATCAGCAACTGCCGTCCGGCTGAAACCCGCGACGCATCATCAATGCCGTTTGCCTTCATGATTTCGCTGGCGGGAACACCGTAGCGCTTGGAAAGGTTGTAGATGGTTTCGCCCGGACCGAGCGTGATTCGGGTTCCGCCTGTCGTTGTCCAGCCCGCACTGCGCGGCGCCGTACCGGTCACGATCGGATCCGGCGCCATGACCTGTTCGGCGTCGTTGGCGTAGCTGGGATTCACCGGCACGGCCGATGCCAACTGCTGCGGCCGTTCGGGGAACGCCTGCGGTGCCTGAGCAACCCTGGCAGAAGCCAGCGTTACCGGTGTGGCCACGCTCGGCGCGGCAAGTGCGGGCTGCGCCGATGGCAACGTCCGCCGGGCAATTGTTGCCGATTGCTGCATACCGCCGTCAATCAACCTGGAAGGCGACGCAGCGGCGCGCGCCACCGAACCTGGTATCGAGCCTGTTGCCGTGGGATCATAGCCTGGTTGTGCGGGCGAACGGTAGTCTCCCGGAAACGCCTGAGAGGCCCCCGAGGGTGCCTGCGGAAAGGCCTGCTGATTGGCGCTCGCCGATTGCGGATAGGGATTGGCCTGCGGATAGCCGCCTGAAACTGCGTTGGCCGGGCTTGGACCGTTGCCTATTCCCACCATCGGCGCGAGTGTCGCCGAAGACGGTGCGGGCACCGAGGCGGTCAACAACTGATCCGTGTTCTGGTAAGAAAACCGGCTTGCATCCGAACTGCAAGCTGCAGCGGACCCCGCCAGAAGTGCGACACCGAGCAACCGGGTCACCGAAACACCTGGAACGACAGTCTGTCTGACACGCATAACACTACCCAATCAACGCAATACCAACTGGGATGATTAAAGCGCGTTAGTGTTACTCATCGGTTAAAGCGGCGAAATTCTGTGCTTTTGTTGGGATCGCGGCAGTTACAGCGCCAACGCCAGACCGGGTGAAAAAGGCCGATAAGGCACTTCAAACAGGTCTTCGCGCTCAAAGCGGCTCCCGATTTTGGTCAATCGCGCCATGTTGGCCGTGCCGCTTTCAGTCAGGATCGGTGCAAGCATGACTCCGCCAGTGGCCAACTGATCGATAAACTGGCGCGGCATGCCATCAAAAGCACAGGTTGCAATGATCCGGTCAAAGCTGCCCTCGCCGTTCATGCCCTTCATGCCGTCGGCTTGACGGGCAATCACACTGCCAAGTCCAAGATGAGCGAACCGTTGCCGGGCAAGCTGGACAAGTGTCTTGTAGCGATCGATCGTCACCACCCTTTCGGCCAGTCTAACTGCGACAGCGGCCAGAAATCCGCTGCCGGTGCCGATATCGAGAACCCTATGCCCCGGTTCGATCATCAATGCCGAAAGCAGCCGCGCCACGAGATCCGCGCTTTCGGCAAAACCGCCGCAATCTATCGGCATGAGCCGGTCCTGATAGGCGGCGTCCGCATAGGCTGCCGAAACAAACAGGGTGCGCGGCGTTTGCTCAAGCGCGGTCAGAAGCGCCTTGTCGGCGATACCTTCGGCCCGCAGCCGCAGGAACAACCCGGCAAATCCCTCCTTCTCCAGGAGCCGGCCATTCATCGATCAGGTTTCCAACGCAACGGCCAATTTCTCCTGGACCGCATGATTGGTCAGATCCAGCTTCAAAGGCGTAACCGAAATATACCCATTCGAGATGGCCTTTATGTCGCTGTTGGTTTCCGTCGAGAAATTACGGCGACCGAATTTCAACCAGAAATACGGAAATCCGCGCCCGTCCTGGCGTTCTTCAATCGACAGCGCATGGGTCAGCTGACCTTGATCGGTAACGACCACGCCCTTGACCTGATCGGCGGCGCAATTGGGAAAATTGACATTGAGCAACGTGCCTGCCGGCAGATCGACCCCGATGAGTTTCCTCAGCAGCTCCGGTGCAAGCGTCTCGACCACGTCCCACGGCACGATCCTGCCATCGGCCCAATTGTAGGCCTGGCTGATCGCGATTGAGCGGACACCCAGCAACGTTCCTTCCATGGCGCCGGCGACAGTGCCCGAATAGGTCACATCGTCGGCAACGTTCTGGCCCGAATTGACGCCGGACAACACCAGATCCGGACCCTTTTCCATCAGGCTGCGAATCGCCATGATGACGCAATCGGTCGGCGTCCCGCGCAGCGCATAGGTCTTGTCACGCACCTTGCGCAATCGAAGCGGTTCGGACAGGGTCAGGGAATGCGCCAACCCGCTCTGATCGGTTTCAGGGGCGACGATCCAGATATCGTCGGACAATGTCCGGGCGATGCGCTCAAGCACCTCAAGTCCCTCGGCGTGAATACCGTCGTCATTGGTGATGAGAATGCGCATTGCCGGTTCCTTCAAATTGAATGTGTTACGCCGCTTTCTCGATTTTCGAGACTCCGCCCATATAAGGCAGCAGCGCTTCCGGCACGGTGATCGAGCCGTCGGCGTTCTGATAATTCTCCATCACCGCGATCAGGCAGCGGCCAACCGCCACTCCCGAGCCGTTGAGCGTATGAACAAACCGCGTAGCCTTGTCACCCAGATCGCGGTACCGAGCATTCATCCGCCGACCCTGAAAGTCGCCGCACACTGAGCAGGAGGAAATCTCCCGGTAGGTGTCCTGCCCCGGCAACCAGACTTCGATGTCATAAGTCTTCTGCGCGCCAAAGCCGATGTCCCCAGTGCACAGCGTCATCACCCGGTAATGAAGACCTAGACGCTTGAGCACTTCCTCGGCGCAGGCCGTCATCCGCTCGTGCTCAGCAATCGCTGTTTCCGCGTCAGTAATCGAGACCATCTCGCACTTCATGAATTGGTGCTGGCGTAGCATGCCGCGCGTGTCACGACCAGCTGATCCGGCTTCCGAGCGGAAACATGGCGTCAGCGCAGTATAACGCAGCGGCAGTGTAGAATGATCAAGTATTTTTTCGCGCACCATATTGGTTAGCGGAACTTCGGCTGTAGGAATTAGCCAAAGATTGTTGGTCATTGGGAGTTGCTGATACAATTGACCGAGAAGATCAAGTGTATCTCCGTGTTCAGAAACGAGTTTCTGTTTAGTTTCTTCATCCGCCAAACTCAATTCAATCGCAGCGACGGCTGAGTGTAACTCGCTCTCCCATTCCTCATACTGACGAGTAGTCCGAAACAAGTCTGCTTTGAATTTCGGCAGCTGACCAGTGCCGAACATTGCTTCGTCCCGCACCATCAGCGGTGGATTGACTTCCATGTAACCGTGCTCGGCTGTATGCAAGTCGAGCATGAACTGGCCGAGCGCACGCTCAAGTCGCGCAAGCGGCCCCTTAACCACGGTAAAGCGAGCTCCAGAGATTTTAGCAGCGGCCTCGAAATCGAGATAACCTAGCGCCTCCCCGATCTCATAATGTTCCTGCGGCTTGTGATTCCAGACAGGCTTCTGGCCGACCTTGCGAATTTCGACATTTTCACTCTCATCGGCGCCCACAGGAACTTCATCAAGCGGGATGTTCGGCAACACCGAAAGCGCATGCTTGAGCGCCTCGTCAAGCTCGCGCTCCCTGGCTTCGCCGGCCTGGAGATCATCCTTGAGTTGCGCGACTTCGGCCTTGAGACTGTCGGCTGTAGCCTGATCCTTGGCAGCCATCGCCTTGCCAATGTCCTTGGACGCGGCGTTGCGGCGTTCCTGCAACGCCTGCAGCGCGCCCACATGGCTGCGACGGGCTTCATCAAGCTCGATCAGGCTCGCGGCCTGGGGCGCTGCTCCGCGTTTGCCAAGCGCGGCGTCAAGAGCCGCGGGATTTTCTCGTATCCATTTGATGTCAAGCATGGCTGGTCCCGGTCGTCGATTGGCAGCGCCGGAGCCGCGACTGCGCCGGCTTGCGGCACAGTGCGGATTTCACTCGGGAGCTCAGGCGTCGGCTTTTGGTTCGGCGTCGTCTGACGAAGCTGTCTCGCCGGGTTCTTCCGAAGCCGCTCTCGCAGCGCGCTGACGCTCCACGAGTCGGGCGCAATAGATGGCAATCTCGTAAAGAATGATGGTTGGCAGCGCAAGTCCGATCTGGGAAACCGGATCGGGCGGCGTCAGCACGGCGGCGGCAATGAAGGCGGCGACAATGGCATATTTTCGCTTGTCCTTCAGTCCCTGGCTGGTGAGCAGCCCGACGCGAGCCAGCAGCGTGGTCACCACCGGCAACTGGAAAACCAGGCCGAAAGCAAAGATCAGGGTCATGATCAGGCCGAGATATTCCGACACTTTGGGCAACAGCATGATCGAGGCTTCACCCTCGCCGCCGCTCTGTTCCATCGACAGGAAGAACCACATCACCATCGGTGTGAAGAAGAAATAGACCAGCGCCGCGCCCAGCATGAACAGGATCGGCGATGCGATCAGAAACGGCAGGAACGCGCCGCGTTCATTCTTGTAGAGCCCGGGCGCCACGAACTTGTAGACCTGTGCGGCGATCACCGGAAACGCGATAACCAGGCCGCCAAACATCGCGATCTTGATCTGGGTGAAGAAAAACTCCTGCGGCGCGGTGTAGATCAACTCGATCTTGCGATGATCCATGCCAGCCCATTGCACCGCCCATGTGAACGGCACGACCAGCATGTTGAACAGCGGCTTTGCAAAGGCGAAACACAACAGAAATGCCAGAAAGAACGCGCCAATTGCCCACATCAGGCGATTGCGCAGTTCCATCAGGTGTGAAAGCAGCGGCTGCGGCTTGTCTTCGGTATCGTCGCTCACGCCTTGCCCTCTTGCTTTGGTTTCCGGGCGCGGGGCTCGTTTTTAGCCTGAGCCGGGGTCTTGGTCTTCGCTGCGACGGATTTGGACTTGGCCGCCGGAGCCGCCTTGGACTTGACTGCGGGCTTTGCGGCGACTGCAGGCTTCGCTGTGGCGGAGGCTTTCGCCGGTGCGGGCGCAGGCTGGGTCGCCGGTTTGGGCGACGCAGCCTTGGCCTTTGCCGACGACGGCGCCTTGGCAGCTTTTGCCGCGGCTGGCGCCTTGGCGCTGGCTGCGGGCTTTGATGAGGTTGCAGACTTCGCAGCCGGTTTAGCGGCAGACTCCGAAATGACGGAAACCGGTTCGCCGGGCTTGACCTCCGGCGGACCATCCGGGAGCTTCATTGTCGCCTCCGGAATTGCCGTCTTGGGTTTCCACGCAGCCGTTTCCGACGGGGAGTTCACCGACTTTTCAAGATCCGAGCGTATCGATTTTGCCGAATCCTTCAGCGGGTTAACCGCATCCCTGATGGTCTGCATCGGGTTGAGCTTACGGGCGTCGTCGAAGGTCTTCTTGACGTCGTCCAGTTCGGCCTCGCGCAACGCCTCGTCAAACTGCCCCCGAAACTCGGAGGCCATGGACCTGAGTTTCTTGGTTGTCCGCCCGAAGGCGCGCAACATCGGAGGCAGGTCCTTGGGACCAACCACGATGATCAGCACAATGGCAACGACCAGGAGTTCTGGCCAACCGATGTCGAACATTCAGGCGTCTCCTCACCCGTCAGGGCAACGGGATTGGTGTATCAGCCACGATCCTTGGCATCAGCTTCTTCAGCCTTGCTTTCGACAGTCTTGGGGGCTTCAGGCGTGGCGTCATCATCGCCCATGCCCTTCTTGAAGCTCTTGATGCCCTTGGCGACGTCGCCCATCAATTCCGGAATCTTGCCGCGACCAAATAAAAGCAGCACAACGACCAGAACGATAAGCCAATGCCAAATGCTGAATGAACCCATGATACTCTCCTGTCTGCATCCCACCCTGATTTAGGGTGTTTAACCGTTTCTTTCAAACACCAAAATGTCACGCTCGTTAACGGTGACGGAAACATCGCGGACGCCGGCTCTTAATTGACCAGCGCGGATGCGGGCGTCAATTGGACTTTCGCCACCAGCAACCACCAATGTAACCAGTTCCTCCACACCGAGAAACCTGCGCGCCACCACTCGGGCTGAAACACCACAAGGCGTCTCCGTAACTTCAATGCCGGGCAGCCTTATTGCAATCGAGACCTTCGCGCCATCAGAAAAACCATGCGCTTTGACCGGACCGACCGGCGTTTGCGCCATTTCACCCGACACCGACCCGTCAAATACATTGATTTCGGAAAAGAAACCGGCGGCGAAAAGATTGACCGGACGATGATAGAGATCTTCCGCGGTTCCGACCTGCTCAAGCGCGCCATCTCTCAGCAGCGCAATGCGATCACCCATGCGCATGGCTTCCTCGGCGTCGTGGGTAACCACCACCGCGGTGGCGCGGGCTTCGCGCAGGATCGCCAGGGTCTCCGCCCTGACGCTGTCCTTGAGCCGTGAATCGAGCCCCGAGAAAGGCTCATCCATCAACAGCACCGCCGGGCGCGGCGCCAGTGCCCGGGCCAGCGCAACGCGTTGCTGTTCGCCGCCCGAAAGCGCGTGCGGATAATTGTCGGCGTAGTGAACCATTCCCACACGGTCCAGCGCCGCCAGCGCTTCGCGCCTGGCGTCGGTCGAGGTGAGCGCCGTCAGGCCGAACCGGACGTTGTCGAGAATGGACAGGTGCGGGAACAGCGCGAAATCCTGAAACATCAGACCGATGCCTCGGCGTTCGGGCGGCAGATTGATCGCCGGCCCGGAGATTTCGCGATCATTGAGCAAAAGCCGGCCCTGGCCAATCGGCTCGATCCCTGCGGCGATTCTCAAAAGCGTGGTCTTGCCTGATCCCGAAGGCCCTAGCAGACACAGCACCTCGCCCGGCTCCGCAGCCAGCGTCACGCCACGAAGTGTCTGCAAATCACCATAGGCGTGATGCACATCCTCGAACGCCAGACGGGCGGCAAATGTCACACCTGCCGTCCTGCGCGCGTTCGCCGCTCTGATCTGCTGTTTCACCTGGAAGGGACCCTTGCTTTCAGTCTCATTCGCATCCCGCGCCAAACCCGGGACCGGATGTTTAGTCCTCTGCTTCACCCATCGGTGTCAAGAGACCAAGCTCTTCGAGATCCATCTGGGTGAGCGGGTCCTCTTCCTCGGTGAGGTCGTCATTGGCAGGCAGAACCGGCGGCTGGAAGTTCGATGGCACTCGCCCCGACAACAGCCCCGCTCCCTTGAGTTCGTCCATGCCCGGCAGGTCGCGCAGGTCCTCAAGACCGAAATGATCGAGAAACGCAGGCGTGGTCCCATAGGTCACCGGCCGGCCCGGAGACCGGCGGCGGCCGCGCATCCGCACCCAGCCGGTTTCCATGAGCACATCCAGCGTACCCTTGGAGGTCGCGACACCGCGAACGTCCTCGATTTCGGCGCGGGTCACCGGCTGGTGGTAGGCAATGGTCGACAACACCTCGAGTCCGGCGCGCGACAGCTTCCTGATCTCGGTTTCTTCCTGACGGATCAGGAACCCGAGATCGGCAGCAGTCCGGAACGCCCAGGCATCGCCAACGCGGACCAGATTGACGCCCCTGTGCGCATAACTCGCGGCCAAACGCTGTATCACCACGCCAACCGGCACGCCCTTGGGCAGCTTGCCGGCGATCAGGTTCTCGGCAACCGGTGTGCTTGAGGCAAAGATCAGCGCTTCCGCGATACGTTCGGCTTCATCCAGCGCGCGCTCCCTGAGCGCATCAAGCGCATCGCCGGACATCTCGTCATCCTCCGCCTGGTCAGCCTGGCCGCCATAGGCAACCGCCGCTCCGTGACCGGGATTCATGGTCATGGTTTGCTCCCTGCGTTCGCGACGGCCTGGTGCGGGCGCCGCATGAAGATAGGTTGGAAAGCGCCGTCCTGACGGATTTCAAGCCGCCCTTCCCGCACCATTTCCAGACTTGCCGCGAACGAACTGGCGATCGCGGTCACACGCTCCTCTGGATCCGACAGATAACGGATCAGGTATTGATCGAGCGCCATCCAGTCCTTGAGCTCGCCGATCAGGCGAACCAGAATCACGCGCGCATCGGCCAGCGACCACACTCGCCGTCGGGCGATGGTGACCTGGGTGACGGTCTGGCGTTGTTTCTGTGCCGCATAGGCGGTCAGCAAATCATACAGCGTTGCATCAAAACTGGCGGTCTTGTCGATCACCATCGATTCGGGTTCACCGCGTGCAAACACATCACGCCCCAGCCGGTTGCGATTGACCAGCCGAGTGGCGGCTTCGCGCATGGCCTCAAGCCGCTTGAGCCGGAACGCCAGCTGCGCCGCCATCTCCTCGCCGCTGGGCTCATCGCCTTTTGGGCTGTGCGGGATCAGCAAGCGGGACTTGAGGTAGGCAAGCCACGCCGCCATGACCAGATAATCCGCTGCCAGCTCGAGCCGCAACTGGCGGGCTTTTTCGACAAACAGCAGATATTGCTCGGCCAGCGCCAGTACCGAGATCTTGGCCAGATCCACCCGCTGGGTCCGCGCCAGATGCAACAGCAGGTCCAGAGGACCTTCAAATCCCTCGACATCAATCACCAGCGACGGATCGCCGGTGGCCCGGACGGTTTTGGGCTCCTCCCACATCACGTCCATGGGCGTCTTGCCCACGGGAGTTATGTCAGGTCCGCCACCGGTTTGCCGGTTGCCGTTGGTCACGCTTGCCGCCTTTCCTTCTCAAGAGGCCGCCATCAGCCCCTCGAATTCTTCCCGCAACGAAGCCTCGTCGCTGGTGTCGGGCTCCTGGAACGCCGCCATCACGGCGCCAGCGCGCCGCAACCCGTCTCCCGACAACACAGGCGAGACCGAGGCCACCGCCTCCATTTCCGTCCTGTTGCCATTGCAGTGCACAGTGACATCGCATCCCGCGGCGAAAATTGCACCAGCTCTGGCCGCGAAATCCCCAGAAAGCGCATTCATCGACACGTCATCTGACATCAACAGGCCATCAAAGCCGATTTCAGAGCGAATAATCTCATCCACCACCCGCCGCGAGGTGGTGGCGGGCTGATCCGGATCAATGTCAGTGTAGACAACATGCGCCGACATCGCCATGGCCTCATCGCGAAGCGCCCGGAAAGGCGCGAAATCCCGGGCCGACAATTCGGCTCGTGGCGCATCGACGCGAGGCAATTCGAAATGCGTGTCGGCGCCGGCACGGCCATGACCGGGAATGTGCTTGATCACCGGCAGCATGCCGCCGGCCTTCAGCCCTTCCGCCGCAGCGCGCCCCATGGCGGCCACCACATCGGGCGATATTCCATAGGCCCGGCTGCCGATCACCTCGTGTCCGCCGGGCGCGGGAACATCGAGCACAGGCAGGCAGTCGACCGTGATCCCCAGCGGATAAAGATCAAAGGCATGAAGACGCGACATGATCCAGGCGGCGCGCAATCCTGCTTCGGGATTGGCCAGATAAAGCGCGCCAAGATCCGCACCTGACGGATATTGCGGGACCAATGGCGGCTTGAAGCGCTGGACCCGTCCGCCCTCCTGGTCGATCAGCACCGGCGCATCCACAGACCCGATACAGTCGCGAAGACTGGCGGTCAATTCCGCCACCTGGCTCAAGCTGACGATATTGCGTCCGAACAGGATGAACCCCCAGGGCTTGTTTTCCTTGAAAAACGCTACCTCATCGGGTCCCAGTTCCGGTCCCGCACATCCGAAAATAACTGCTTTTGATTCGCTCATACGCTGATGGTAGTCGATCGGCCCGCGTTTGACAGGCTCCGGAGTTGCATCGCTCCTTCAAACATTCAAGCCGCACCTGATGGCGCGGCTTGCTTGGTGAGCGATCTTGTGATGCCGGAATACTTAGCGCGACACGAAGCAGCTTCCGCCAGCCGCCTTGTAGCGGGCGCACAAGGCATTGGCCTGATCACGGGATCCGGCGGGGACCCTGACCCGGTGGAAGACACCCTTGCCCGGAATATCGGCACGCTGGATATCCACGCCGAGGCCACCAATGACCGAGTTGTAGCGAGTGGACAGCGTTCGCCAGGATGCCTGCGCACCCTCTTCGCTCGGTTGCGAGGCGATTTGCACATAGTAACCGCCCGGATTGGCAGCGGGTGCTGCGGCTGCGGGCGCCGAGGCAACCTCCACCGGCTGAGCCGGTGCGGAAGGCGTTGTTGTCTGGCCGGTGGCGACGCTGCCGCCCTGGGTCACGGTTCCGACCACGGTGACCGGCTGGTCCGCCGGGCGGCTTTGTGGAACCGGCGCGCGGACAGGTTGCGTCTTGACCACCCGGACCGGAGCTATCGATTGTTCCGCGGAAGCTGTGTCCGCCTCCGACGAGGTGTCCGTCGCCGGCGCGGGGTCTATGGCCGCAGCCGCTGCGGAGGCTTGCTCGACCGGTTCTGCGGCCGACTCCGGTTCAACCGGCGTGGCAGTTTGGGTTGCCACGGTCTCTGCAGGCGCCGCTACCGGCTGCTCCGCTGCAGTCGGGGTCTCGAGCGCTGGCTCCGGTTCTTCGCGAGCCACGATCGAGCCATCCGGCTTGACGATCATGGTGCGCACCCGCCGCGGCGACACCACCGGTGTGGCTGGGGCGTCGGTGCCCGCATCCGCGTCAGGACCACTGGCCGCCAGACGCTCCTCGGATTTGACCGCCATGTCGCCACGTCCTTCCAGCGGAAGGACCTCCGGATCGAGAGTGCGTTGCACGACATCCACCGGCTCTTCCGCCGAATTGACCAGCGCCGGCTGTCCCGGGGACGTCGCAGTGCCGCCGGCAACCCGGTCGTAAACCGCCTTGTCCTGGTTGGGAACAGTCACACCGCCGGGATTTTCGGGCAAAACCTTCACCGGTTCCTTGTCCGCCCGGATAATGCGCGGGCCACCATCCTCATTGGTGTCGTCACCAGACAACATGGTCCAACCCAGAACCCCGCCTACTGCGAGAACAGCAAAGCCAAGGACGGCCAAAGCCAGAAAAGCTCCGCGCGAGCCGGTTTCCTCTTCCGCGGGTTCGTCGACGAAAACTTCCCCGTCATGGTTTCCATCCGCCGGTCCATCAGAGTGCACATCAGCACTCTGATAAGGGTGATCGGGCAACCCGACGCCGAGTTCTCGTTCCAAGGCTATGTAATCATCGGAAACTTCATAGCTGCGCGAGGCCGATGCCCCACGGCTCCAATCCTCGGTTGCCGCATATGTCGTGCCAGTCGCAACATCGCTGCCCGAATCGGAATCATCGATGATGTCGGCGAATTCCCTTTCAATATCGGTGTCGTAATCTGGATCCACCGGCTGTGGCTCGTCCTGTGCGATTTCGGGCACGTCAATATCAGCAACCATCTCGACAGCTGTATCGGGCTCGGTGATCAGCTGCGCATCGAAATAATAGTCGCCCTCGCCAGATGGTTGAGCGGATTGATCTTCGGATTCAGACGTTTCAAACCCGCTGAGCCAATCGTCCTGCTGCGGCTCAAAATTTGCCTCATCAGGCAGGTCGGCGCCGATCGGATGTTCCAGCCCGGCGTCGGATTCGCCAATTTGACCGTCAACTGCGGGAACCAGCCCCAGGAATGCCTCAGCCATCTCGTCGTGCTCGACCGCCACACTCTCCGGCTGTTCTGTTGCGTACCAATCGGCAGGCGTTTCACTCTCTTCCAGTTCGGTTTTGGAGGCAGATGTTTCCATGGGCCCTGCCCCAGCCACATCGAATTCCGCGGCAGTTTCCGAAAGCGCCTGATCAAGATCAAAATCGAGATCGAAATCAAGATTATCAGTATCTTCGGTTTTTGTTCCGGCCCGGCCATCCGTCTGATCGGGCAAGCCGAACATATCCTCGAGTTCTTCATCAAGTTCCTCGGTGATGGCGTCCTCGATGTTGTCCACGGACCAGCTTTCGGCCGTTTCGACCGGTGCTTCAGCACCAGCGGTCAAAGCCTCATCATCGGCCAGGTCGGCAAGCAACTCTTCGGCCGCCACGTCGAAAGCCGATTGATCTCCATCGGTGACAACATCATCCCATTCGCCCTGGTCCGCATCGTCGTGAAATCCGGCCTGACTGACGCTTTGAAAGCCCTCTCGGCCCTGGACATCCGGTGCGCCGGAATGATCCATCGACATGCCTTGCTCAAAGGCATCGAGTTCGGTGGAAAGGAAGTCCTCGAAACCCTGTGCGGCATCAGCGGGATCATTGACCGGCAACGGCTTTCCGAACGGAAACACGGGCTGCGCGACATGCGGCTCGCTCATGTCCGCAGCAGGCATGGCATCCGGCAGGTCATCAAAACCCTCCGGATTGTCCGGGAGGTCGGCTTCGGGATCATCGAAAGCTTCGGGCGTCTCGGAAACCATATCATCAGTCCGCATCATTTCCGGTGCAGGATCTGAGGGTGACTGCGAGATTGAGTGTGGATTTGCAGGCAGGTCGAAACGGATCATATCGGCCAGAACATCGTCGTCCGGCAGCCCAGCCGCCGAGTCTGTGCGGCCACCAGTGAATTCCGCCTGGATCACCTGACCCAACTCGCTCTGCGCTGGCTCCGGCGCCGCTGGCCCCGCATAGGCCTCCGACTCGGGCTCGACATCAAGCTCGGATGACGACCACAAGTCCTGAAATTCGTTTTCTTCAATAAAATCCGCCTCGCCGGAATCAAGGGCGAGATCGTCTTCCTCTGCCAACGGCAAGGCTTCCGCAGGAAGGGTATCGGCCGGATGCTGGTCCACTGCGTCGCCGTCGACGGCCTGCGACCAGGGGGCTTCCGATTCGGTTGCAGCGGCATCGTCAAACCCAACGGGCTCCTGATCCGCGTTCGCATCCGTGGCCGCATCGCCGACAGCCTCATCGGCTTCGAGCAGGTCAAACGGATCGATGTCCGGGATTTGCGGCACATCGAGTTCGCGCATCAACTCGGCCTCAAGATCGAGTTCACCCGATTGCGATCCGTCATCGACAGTTACGTCGCGCTCGGCAGGACGCTCGTAACCGATGATCCGGGCAAGTTCGGCCAAAGGATCATCGATTTCGGCATCCGGATTCGGGGACCGGGTGTTGCTATCAAGTTGATCAGCCATACATCACTCACATACTCTCGCACATTCTACTGCCAGAGCATTGTGGGTAAAAGGTGACGTCTAGCGCATTTCTTCCGGTGCGTCAGTTCCCGTAATCATGAGACCCGACTTCAAAACAGATGCGACGGCGTACACCAAACCCAACCTGGCGATAGTTGATTGTCTGTTTTTATCGTTAACAAACCGCAAACCCGATTCATCGCGCCCTTTGTTCCAGTGTGCGTGCAATAGACTTGCGAGGTCATAGAGATAAAACGCGACCCGGTGCGGCTCCTGTCCCAACGCCGCAGCCTCGATCATCCGGGGATACTCCCCAAGCTTTGCGATCAGCGCCAGTTCGCTCTCGTGCGAAAGTTCGGAGAGGTCTGCCGATGCCAGCGCTTCCGGCGACAAATCAAGATCGGGGAATGCTTCCAGCGCCTGGCGCATCACCGAAGCGCACCGGGCATGGGCGTACTGGACGTAGAACACCGGATTGTCCTTGGAGTGTTCTGTCACCTTGGCAAAGTCAAAATCAAGCGATTCCGAACTCTTGCGGTAAAGCATCATGAACCGCACCGAATCAACGCCAACTTCATCCACGACGTCCCGCAGCGTGACGAAATCGCCCGACCGCTTCGACATACGCACAGGCTCGCCGTTGCGATAGATCTTGACCAGCTGGCACAACAGCACGGTCAGCTTCGCTTCACCCGCCGATACGGCCTTGGCAACAGCTTCCAGCCGCTTGATATAACCGCCGTGATCCGCTCCCAGAACATAGATCATCTCGGCAAAGCCGCGTTCGAACTTGTCGCGAAAATAGGCCACGTCAGCGGCGAAATACGTGTAGCTGCCATCCGACTTGATCAACGGACGGTCCATGTCATCGCCAACTTCGGTCGACCGGAACAGGGTTTGGTCGCGGTCCTCCCAATCCTCTGCTGCCTGCCCCTTCGGCGGCGGAAGCTTGCCCTTGTAGACATGGCCCTTGAAGGTCAGGTCGTTGATGGCGTTGCGGATCGCCCGTTCGCCATCTGCATGCAGACTGCGCTCGGAAAAGAACACGTCATGCTCCACGTTAAGCGCTTTCAGGTCAGCCCGGATCATCTCCATCATCGCATCGATGGTGCGGTCCTTGATAAGCGCCATCCGCTCCTCTTCAGGCATTTGCCGGAGCGATGTGCCGTATTCGTTGGCAAGGTCCTTGCCCACAGGAACGAGATAATCGCCCGGATAAAGCCCGGCCGGAATCTCGCCGATGTCTTCACCCAATGCTTCCCGGTAACGCAGATAAACCGATTTTGACAGTACATCGATCTGCGAGCCGGCATCGTTGATGTAATATTCCTTGGTTACCTCATAGCCGGCAAACCCCATCAGATTTGCCAGGGCATCACCCACCACTGCACCGCGGCAATGGCCGACATGCATCGGCCCGGTTGGATTTGCCGACACATACTCGACATTGACCTTGCGTCCGCCGCCGACTGTCGAGCGGCCATAGTCCACGCCATCGCGTACAACGACTGCGACAAGTCGTTGCCAGAAGGGAGCGGTCAGCCGGAAATTGAGAAAGCCCGGCCCTGCAACACTGGTTTCAGCGACATCGGGATCATTATCGAACTGGGAAGCGATCAACTCGGCGAGAGCCCGCGGGTTCATCCCCAGCGGCTTGGCCAGAACCATCGCGGCATTGGTTGAAATATCGCCATGCGCGGGATCGCGCGGCGGCTCGACGGCCAGTCGTTCGAAACCAACCGCGCCGCCTTTTTCTTGAACAATGTCAAGCGCTTCAATAGCTAGCTTGATTCTGGTCTCGAAGTCCTTGAACACATTCATGGTATAAGTCCGGATAGGCGGAGAAAAGGGGCGCTAAACAGGCGTTCGCGCGGGTTGACCGCTGCCTATCGCAATTCAGGTGTATGGTCAAACAAGCGTCGATGAGCCGCGATGGCGTAGGTGTCGGTCATTCCTGCGAGATAATCCCTCACCTTCCGAGCCCGCAACTCCACCGGCAATTGCTCGATTCCGGCATGGGTGTGCTTGTCTCCCATCTCCGAAGGATCCGTCATGAAGGCCGAATAAAGATCCCGTACGATTTTCGTGGCGTTCGCCCGCACCCGCATCACATCCGGATGCCGGTAGAGATGGCGGTACAGGAACGTCTTGATATGCTGATCCGCAGTGGCGAATTCATCGGAAAAATGCGCCATCGTCCGCCCGGCATGACGGACATCGTCGGCGGATTGCGGTTTGATGTCCGTTATTTCTTCCTGGGCAACCCCGATGACATCCTCGACCATTTCAGTGATCTGCCGACGCATGACCTCATGGATCAGTCGCGGCTCCTCGAGCTTCGGATAGCGATGCCGCACGGACGAGAGCAACCGCGCAATAAGCGGCAATTCCTCGAGCATCTCCAGCGTGATCAGCCCGGAGCGCAAGCCATCGTCGATGTCATGGGTATTGTAGGCGATGTCATCGGCGATCGCGGCAACCTGCGCCTCAAGGCCGGAATGGGTCGCAAGCCACAGATCGTGACGCTTGTTGTAGTCAAGAATCGGCTCGGGCACCGGCCCGGCGGCACCACCGATAAGCGGCCCATTGTGCTTGACCAGTCCCTCGAGCGTTTCCCAGGACAGGTTGAGCCCGTCGAAATCGGCGTAGCGCTGCTCCAGCTTGGTCACGATTCGCAGAGACTGGGCATTGTGATCAAAGCCGCCGGCATGCGCCAGCAGTTCCGCCAGCGCTTCTTCCCCGGTATGGCCAAACGGCGTGTGGCCGAAATCATGCACCAGAGCCACGCCTTCGGCCAGATCCTCGTCAAGCTTCAGCGCACGCGCCAGCGCCCGGGCAATCTGCGCAACCTCGATGGTGTGCGTCAGCCGGGTACGGTAATGATCGCCTTCATGGGCGACGAAAACCTGGGTTTTGTGCTTGAGCCGCCGGAACGCGGTGGTGTGAATGATCCGGTCGCGGTCGCGCTGAAACTCGGATCGGGTCGGACTGACGGGCTCGGCAAACAGCCGTCCGCGGCTCGCCCACGGGTTTGCCGCCCAAGGCGCGCGCTCGCCGGTCCCGAAACCAAGCTGTGTGATGTCGAATTCCATGCCTATCCCGTCCACAGGCGCTCAATCAGGCCCGACTCAGCATGTCCAAGCATTGACGTCGGGCCAGCGCCTTCATACCTATAGTACGAATGATTTGAAACATGTCTCTGCCGGACCTTGACCCCGGCAAGGAGGTTGCATGACTGAAACAACACAGGTGACGCTGTCGGACTCCGCCGCGCGCCGGATCCGCGAGATCGTTTCGGCAGAGGCCGGAAAATCGGCGCTGCGGGTATCGGTTGAAGGCGGCGGTTGCTCGGGATTTTCCTACAAGTTCGATCTGGTCGATCAGCCGCAGGACGATGACATGGTGCTTGAGAAAGACGATGCCCGCGTCCTCATCGATCAGGTTTCGCTGGTTTACATGGCCGGTTCGGAAATAGACTTTGTCGACAATCTGATGGGCCAGGCCTTCCAGATCAGGAACCCCAATGCGGTCGCCTCCTGCGGTTGCGGGACCAGTTTCTCGGTCTGATCGCGCACTGCACGACCGCCTTATTGAAGGATGCACGCCTTGAAAATCGCCACCTGGAACATCAACGGCGTCAAGGCGCGGATCGACAATCTGCAGACCTGGCTGAAGGAAAGCGAGCCGGACATCGCCTGCCTTCAGGAGATCAAGTCTGTTGACGAAGGGTTTCCCCGGCTGGAGCTTGAAGCGCTGGGCTATCATGTCGAAACCCATGGCCAAAAGGGTTTCAATGGCGTGGCGATCCTGTCCAGGCAGAGCCCCGAAGAAGTCAATCGCGGCCTGCCCGGCGATGACGACGACGAGCAGGCCCGCTTCATCGAGGCGGTTTTTTCGGTTGATGGCGGAGTCGTGCGGGTAGCCTCGCTCTACCTGCCCAACGGCAATCCGGTCGACACGCCGAAATTTCCCTACAAACTGTCCTGGATGGACCGGCTTGAAGCTTTCGCTGCTGATCGCCTTGCTCTGGAAGAACCTCTGGTTCTGGCCGGAGATTACAATGTCATTCCCGAACCGGTTGATTGCCATGACCCCAGGGTTTGGGAGGGCGACGCCCTGTTCCGCCCCGAAAGCCGCGCCGCATTCCGAAGGCTGGAAAACCTCGGCTTCACGGACGCATTGCGGGCCGTCAACGATCAGCCCGAAACCTACACGTTCTGGGATTATCAGGCGGGCGCGTGGCCGAAGAACAATGGCATCCGCATCGATCACCTGATGCTCTCGCCCGAAGCCGCCAACAGACTGCAATCAGCCAATGTCGAAAAGCATGTCCGCGGCTGGGAGCGTCCTTCAGATCACGTTCCCGTGGCCATTTCGCTTGCCGCTTAGGCTGCCGGAAAATACCTGTGTGTAAGACCGGCGCCGCCACAAGACTTGCCAAGTAGCAACGACAAGCGCATCATTAGCCATGAAACATGCACGGTCATGGCTGTTGGCCATGAGCATCGGATTTTATGCGATGCCGGGCCTTTCCCTGTCACCAGCCTTTGCTGGACAGGAATGCGAATGCCTTGGCAATGGCAAGCGGATCAAGGAAGGCGGTGTTGTCTGCCTGCAGATTGGTTCGTCCCAGCGCTACCTCGCCCGCTGTGAACGCAATCTCAACAATACCTCCTGGAAGAAAATCTCCGACGGTTGCCCCACTGCGCAATTGTCGCCGTGGGCAACAAGGAGCTCAGCTCAAATCCCTGGCTGAGGGCTCTGTCCAGTGGGCAGTTCATCCAGCGCGGCAGTCACAGTGACGCTGCGGCTTCGCGCAACCACGGTTTCTTGCACGCACTTCTGTATTGTTCAGTTGAGGCCCTTTGCCAGCATATCCTGCGCCAGCGCGATGGCTGTGCGTCGGTCCGCTTCTCCGGCCAGGGAAAAGGCCCGTTCCTGCAATGCCTGGATCCAGGGCCTGTCCGACGAGGGAGACCGTTCCAGCGCAGTGGTCATGAAGGCGAGCCCGCGGACCACCTGCCCCTCCTCGAACACCACATTGCCAAGCACTGCGGACGCAGCCGGATGGCCGCTGGCGCGCGCCCGGTTGAGCCACTTCTTGGCTTGCTGGATATCATTGGCGCCGCCCTCGCCTTCCAGAATCATGCGTCCAAGCCGGTACTGGGCTTCAGGAACGCCAAATGCGGAAGCGGCCTGGAAGTAGAGTTGCCTGGCTGCCCCAAGATTGGCTTTCACAGGGCTGCCCGGAATTCCCTTCTGATAATAGGTCGCCAGCGACAACAGGGCATTGACGAAATACCCGGTGTCCTGTGATCCGGGCTCCACCCCCTGCCGGGCGATGTCATCATAGATCTTGAACGCCTCGTAGTCGTTTTCCACAACACCGTCGCCATAGGCGTACATGTTGGCAAGCGCCCAGCGTGCGCCGGGATGACCTTTTTCGGCGGCATATTTGTAGGCTTCGACAGCCTCGTCCTTGCGGCCTTTCTTGTAGGCCGAAAACCCGAACTTGAAGAGATCGAACGGACCTGATTCGCGCGTCACGCCGGCATTGGGATCAAGCGCCCGCGCAGGCCCGCCAAATCCGATGGCAGCAGCTAGAACTGCGCAAAAAAGTCCGGTCCGGGTACGACTAGATGTCTGCATAACAGTGCTTTTCTTTCATTCCGCCCGGATGAGTGACAGCGCCATACCGCGCCGAACCCACCGTCTGGGCGTATTTCCATAGCGCGCCCGAAGCATAATCGGTTTCCCGCGCCGTCCAGTTTTTCCTGCGCGCAGCCAGATCCTCATCGGACAGGCGCACATTCAATATGCCGTCGACAGCATCGATCTCGATGATGTCGCCATCCTGCAGCAGACCTATCGGCCCGCCTTCCGCGGCTTCCGGACCGACATGGCCGACACAAAAGCCGCGTGTTGCGCCGGAGAACCGGCCGTCGGTGATCAGCGCAACCTTGTCACCCATGCCCTGGCCATAAATCGCCGCGGTGGTCGACAGCATTTCGCGCATGCCAGGCCCCCCCTTGGGGCCTTCATAGCGGATCACCAGAACCTCGCCTTCACTGTAATTCCCGTTTGTGACCGCATTGAAGCAGTCTTCTTCCGAATCGAAACACCGCGCCGGACCGGTAAATTTAAGTTTGGACATGCCCGCGACCTTCACGATCGCGCCATCGGTGGCCAGGTTGCCTTTCAAACCGACAACGCCGCCGGTCACGGTGATTGGCTTGTTGGCCGGGTGCACCACATCCTGCTGATCATTCCAGCGGACATGCTCCATGTTCTCGGCCAAAGTGCGACCAGTCACCGTCATGCAATCGCCATGCAGATACCCGTGTTCCAGCATGGTCTTCATCAGAACGGGAATTCCGCCAGCCTCGAACATGTCCTTGGCGACATATTTACCGCCCGGTTTCAGATTGGCGATGTAGGGAGTGCGTTCAAAAATCCTGGCGACATCAAACAGGTCGAATTCAATACCGCATTCATGTGCAATCGCCGGCAGGTGCAGAGCCGCATTGGTCGAACCGCCAGTGGCCGAAACCACCGCGGCCGCGTTTTCAAGCGCTTTGAGGGTGACGATGTCGCGCGGACGGATCTGCTTGGCGATCAGTTCCATGACCTTCTCGCCGGCCGCGTAGCAGAACTTGTCACGCATCTCATAGGGAGCGGGGGCACCGCAGGAATAAGGCAGCGCCAACCCGATGGCCTCTGCCACCGTCGCCATGGTGTTGGCGGTAAACTGAGCTCCGCAGGAGCCTGCAGACGGGCAAGCCGCCTGTTCGATCTCATAGAGATCCTCATCCGACATGTCGCCGACGGAATGCTGTCCAACGGCCTCGAACACATCCTGAACCGTGATCTGACGGCCGCGAAAACTGCCCGGAAGAATGGAGCCGCCATAGATGAAGATCGAGGGCACGTTAAGCCGGACCATCGACATCATCATGCCCGGCAGGGACTTGTCGCAACCGGCCAACCCGACGATGGCGTCGTAGCAGTGACCGCGCATGGTCAGTTCCACCGAATCGGCGATGAGATCACGGCTGGCCAGCGAGGCTTTCATGCCCTGGTGACCCATGGCGATGCCGTCGGTCACAGTGATGGTGCAAAACTCACGCGGCGTGCCCTTGGCGGCTGCCACACCCTTCTTGACCACCTGCGCCTGCCGCATCAGCGAAATGTTGCAGGGCGCGGCTTCGTTCCAGCATGACGCCACGCCGACCAGCGGCTGGGCAATCTCCTCGCTCGAAAGCCCCATCGCATACAAGAACGCCCGGTGCGGCGCGCGCGCCGGCCCAACCGTGGTGTACCGGCTTGGAAGCTTGGATTTGTCGAACAAACTGGCGGTCATGTAATCCTCAGACGCGTCCTGATCCAAAGTGGTCGAGTCGCCGGGCTGAATTGAAGACTTGCCCTGCGCCCCGTTTGTGGCGGGAAATGGGCACATTATGCCCCCCGATTTTCATAGCAGATGCTTTTGAAAAAAGTGTTGCGGAATCGTCACATTCCGTGATCACGCACAACTGAGAGACTGGTATCGCAAAAGAATTACAGCAGCCCGCGCAAATCGACCGTTGCAGACTTCACGAAACCGGCCTGCTCCGTTGGAAGCTGGAGCACGCCGATAATGCAAAAAACCCCGCCACAGGGACGGGGTTTAAATACGATTGCCAGATCTCGTTGGTCAGAACTTAACTTTCACTGCAAAGCTGGTCGCGACCGCCCAAGATGCATCCGACGTGTAGATATTCGGTGTCAGTGCAAAAGTGGTAGGACTCGTTTGCGTGTAATTCTGAGAACCGGAAGTTAGATAGCTCAAGCCAACTCCGCCACGGATTTCCACTCGTTCATGAGGCTTATAGGAAGCACCCGCTGCGACGGTCCACGTATCAGTGGAAATGTCATGACCAGTCCCAACACCACGGTCCCAGGTCAGGCTCAAGCTGCCCGCAACGGCGTCTGAGAACACATGTGCCACGCCGCCGCTGACTGTCCAGCCATCGCGCCAATAGTATTGCAGCGTTTGGTTTGGCGCAGCAAGCGGTGTCGTGTAAGTGAGAACGTCAAATACGCTCCAATCCGTCCACTTGACCGATCCAAACAGCAGCCAACCCGGTGCAATCCCACTCTGGACTTTTGCTTCAAAACTTTGGGGGAAAGTTGCAGCACCGATAGCGGGTCCCAAAGACGCTCCGCTTGCAACGATGCTGACATCGCCGGTTGCGTCGACATCAACGGCCGAGCGATACATCACCTGAGCACGGAGGGCAATCTCAGGAATTTCATAGGCTGCTCCCATCCGATAGCCAAGGGACGTATCCTTCAGCTTGAAGCTAAGCGGTCCACCTGGCCCACCAACCCTTTGCTCATAATCAAGATCCTGAACGAACAAACCACCGATAAAGCTGATTTTGCCTTTTCCGAGCTGCATACCATATTTGCAGGTTGCGCCGTATTCGCGAGTCACGAATTCCGTGCTGGTTGTCCCAGTGCTCGAGGTCGGATCGAACCCCACCAATGTCCCACCGACAGTAAAGTTTTCATAGTTGGAGTTGCCGCCGAACGGAGTCGTCAATGTGGCTGCGCAGGCAACATTTTCCGCGAGATCCAATTTGGTAGCAAATGACGGAATGATATATGCCTCATTCTCATACCCGCTGGATGGCGCACCGGAAAAGGTATCACGGTCCCGCATTGGATTGACATATACAAATCCTGAACGGCTCACGACACCATCTTCATAAAGAACGTCAGTGTCTGCGGTGCCCCGGTCAAAGCCACCCGCATGCGCTGCCGAAACAACTGCGACACTCGCGGCCAAGCCTGCAACGATTGATCTCAAATTTACGCGAATCATGAATCCCCTCCAGGACGTAAAAGCTTACGATTGACATGATTAGGTAATGAATTTGCGGAGTTTGTAAACACAGTCCAATAGGAGGACGAATGATCAGCGGGCAGGATTTGTCCGCAAGAGCATCAAAAATCCACAATCCGGAAGCAAATGCGGTCGCTTTATGCAGCCGCCCGGCGCTCTTGCCGTCAAAACCGGATCAAATCGATAGCTCACCACGGTTTTGTTGCATTTCGGTCACAATTGCCCTGATTTTGTTCGAATTGCACAACAAAGAGAGCAGAACACCCCCGCGAGTACAAACACACCGCCCCGAACGCGTCAGCCTGCCTGGCTGACACGTTCGAGAGCCTGCACAAGCTTGTCATTCTGACCCTGCAGTTCGACCAGCTTTTCCCGTTCGGCGGCGACAACCTCCGGCTTGGCATTGGCGACGAACTTTTCGTTCGCCAGCTTGCCCTCGATTTTGCCGAGATCGGCTGCAACCTTCGACAGCGCCTTTTCCAGACGGAGTTTTTCCGCGGACAAATCGATCAGGTCACCCAGCGGCAGGCAGGCGGTCGCCTCGCCCACGACGATTTGAGCGGAACCGCCTGGTGCTGCGGTTTCGAGCACGATATCCGTCACCCGGGCCAGCCGTTTGATCGCCGGCTCGTGACGGACCAGCCGCTCACCTGTGGCAGGGCTGGATCCGACCATCACCAGAGGCGCCTTGGCCGAGGGCGGCACGTTCATTTCGGCGCGAACGGACCGCAATCCGGAAACCAGATCAATCAGCCAGTTGATCTCGTCGGCCGAGGTTTCATCCGCAAAAGACGGCTCCGGCCACGCTGCATGGCAGGCTAGCCCGGCGTCTGATCCGGCAAGGTGCTCCCACAATTCCTCGGTCATGAACGGCATGAACGGATGCAGCAGCTTGACCGATTCCGCCAGCACATAAGCCGCGCACGCCCGAGACTCGGCCTTGCCGGCTTCGTCTTCTCCCATGAAGACCGGCTTGAGCAATTCCAGATACCAGTCGCAAACCTGATTCCAGACAAACCGGTAGAGCGCGCTTGAAGCCTCGTTGAACTTGTAAGCTTCGATCGCTGCCTTCACTTCAGTGGCAGTGCGGGTCAGTTCGGTGAGAATCCAGCGGTTGATGGTCAGTTTGACGCTGTCCGGATCGAATCCGGGATCCAGCACCGCACCATTCATGTCCGCAAACCGGGTGGCGTTCCACAGTTTGGTGCCGAAATTGCGGTAGCCTGCAATACGCGAAGGATCGAGCTTCACGTCCCGCCCCTGCGCGGCCATGATCGCCAGTGTGAAACGCAGCGCATCCGCGCCATATTCGTCAATCAACTCCAGCGGATCGATGACGTTGCCCTTGGATTTGGACATTTTGGCGCCATGCATGTCGCGAACCAGCGCATGCACATAGACCGTGTGAAACGGCTCTTCCTTCATGAAATGCAGGCCCATCATCATCATCCGGGCAACCCAGAAAAAGATGATGTCAAAACCGGTGACCAGCACATCGGTCTGATAGTAACGCGCAAGCTCCGGCGTCTTGTCGGGCCAGCCCAGCGTTGAGAACGGCCACAGTGCCGAGGAGAACCATGTGTCGAGCACATCCTCGTCCCGGGTCAGGATTTCGCCAGGCTTGAAGTTCTCGAGCTTTTCCTCCACCCAGGCCTTCCAGGGGCCTTCATGGGCGATGTAGTGCTGGATCGCCGCCTCGAGTGCTGCTTCCTCGTCCTTTTCAACGAATACCTGCCCGTCCGGTCCATACCAGGCCGGGATCTGGTGGCCCCACCACAACTGCCGCGAGATGCACCATGGCTGGATGTTTTCCATCCAGTCGAAATAGGTCTTTTCCCAGTTCTTCGGCACGAAATTGGTGCGGCCTTCACGCACGCTTTCGATCGCCGGCTTGGCCATTTCAGCCGCGTTGACATACCACTGGTCGGTCAGGAACGGTTCGATCGGCACGCCGCCCCGGTCGCCATGCGGCACCATATGTGTATGCGGCTCGATATGGTCGAGGAGCCCGATCTCCTCCATCTTTGTGACGATTTCCTTGCGGGCGGCGAAACGGTCCATGCCGTCGAGTTCCTCGATCACCTCGATCAGCTTGCCCGCGACCATGAGCCCTTCGAGAAAGTCCTCATTGTCCTTGAGCGTCACCCTGGCATCGGTGGTCAGAATGTTGATGGCCTGGAGATGATGGCGTTTGCCGACCTCGAAATCGTTGAAATCATGTGCAGGCGTGATCTTGACCGCGCCCGAACCTGCGGTCTGGTCAGCATAGTCGTCACCGACAATCCGGATGCGCCGTCCGACCAGCGGCAACACTGCGTGCTTGCCGATCAGGTCCTTGTAGCGAACGTCTTCCGGATTGACCGCGATCGCGGTGTCGCCAAGCATGGTTTCCGGCCGCGTGGTGGCGACGATGATGTAATCGCGGGTCTCGTAGGTGTGGGTGTCGGTATCCTCATCATATGTGATGGGATGCTCGTAGGTCATGCCGTCGGCCAGAGGGTAGCGGAAATGCCAGAGATTGCCCTGGATTTCGATTTGCTCGACCTCGAGATCCGATATCGCTGTCAGCAACTTCGGATCCCAGTTCACCAGGCGTTTGTCCTTGTAGATCAGGCCTTCCTTGTAAAGGCTGACAAAGACCTCAAGCACCGCGCGTGACAAGCCTTCATCCATGGTGAAGCGCTCGCGAGACCAATCGCAGGATGCTCCGAGCCGCTTGAGCTGGTTGAAGATCATGCCGCCGGATTCATCTTTCCAGTCCCAGACGCGTTCGACGAATTTCTCGCGGCCCATAACGTGCCGGCTGGGTTCCTTGCGCTCGGCGAGTTGCCGCTCAACCACCATCTGGGTGGCGATTCCCGCATGGTCCATGCCAGGCTGCCACAAGACATCAAGGCCGCGCATGCGCTGAAACCGGACCAGGATATCCTGCAGCGTGTTGTTCAGTGCATGCCCCATATGCAGCGAGCCGGTCACATTCGGGGGTGGGATCACGATACAAAACGACTCCGCCCCTGGCTCCGCGCCTGCACCGGCGGCAAATGCATTTGCCTCCGCCCAACGTGCTGCGATTTTGGGCTCGACAACCAAGGCGTCGTAAGTTTTCTCTAGCATCGTCATGTGTCTCCGTGGTCCGGGATTGCTCCCGCTGTAGTGCCGATTGCAAGTCGAGGTCAACCCGGCACGGCAACTCCGGACGCCCGCGACCGGACAGCAGGCCGAACCCGACTATCGACGTAGAACGTGACCAAAATGGCGCGGACTATTTCTTGAAACTTTTGCGCGCCTTGGCAGTCGCCAGCTTCTTGCCGTTCTTGTCGAGCGCATCGACTGTGAATTGATAGGTGTGTTGCGATGGTGGGCACGGGCCTTTGTAGCGAAACGCACCATAAGGCAGCTTGTTCTTGCCGGAATAGCTCACCGTCCCTCCGCCATGCCGGTATCCGATCGCATTCAGGTCAACCATCTTGAACCTGAGTTTTGCTGTCCCGTCGGGAACGTCTGACAGTGATATCGGCGGAGATTTGGAATCAAAGCATTTCTTTGTCGGACCCCACTCGAAACTCATCGACATCGCCGATGCTGAACCGATCGTGCCTGCCAATATAAGTGCCGTGATGAGAAGGCGCATAGGAAACTCCACCGATTGCCGAAGACCAACGGGTAACAAGGCGAACAAGACACCCACCGGATCCTCGTACGTCCTGAAGTTGCGGCAGGCAATCGTTACCGGCGGTTTCCGCGCGACACCCGCTCGATTTCCTCTCGCACGAGCCGCTCGACAAGCGTCGGAAGATTGTCGTCGAGCCACTGGGTGAGCATCGGTCGCAACATCTCTTCGGCGATCTCGTCGAAAGAGCGGCTTTGTCCGGCTGCTATGGCCGCGTCCAGCTCACCGAAAGCCGCAGCGACTTTTTCTCCCGTGTGCAAGGACACCAGTTGCCCGCCGCTCACCTGAGGCTCGGGGATGTGCGGCTTGTAAGCGCTCTGTCCGGATTGTCCGCTCTGCCCTGCTTCCGCCGGCGCAGTTTCCACCGCAGCAGCCGATTCGACGGGGAGATCCGTTTCCGGTGCTTCAGGAGCTTCCACGGGATCATCAGACAAAAGCGCGTTGCGAAGTTCAGCAGCAGCGGCATGGTCGATCTCGGCAGAGTCAGGCGCCTCGTCTGCCGGGGCTTGCTCGTCAGGTTGTGGTTCAGTTTCCTTGGGAACGGAGCGTGCGAGCGCCGCAACCTCGGCCAACGTCACCGGCCGGGTTGCCGGTTCATCGTTTTCGACCTCGTACTGCGCTTCGTCCTGGGCGTCATCATCTCTATAGACGTCATCGCCGTCAAAATGATGTGCGTTGGCTTCGCCGTCACCGCCCTCACCGCCGTCCAATGCAGGCTCGTTGTTTTCAATGATCCTGCGAATGGAAGCCAGGATTTCTTCCATCGACGGTTCGCGCTGCGCGCCAGCCTGCCCCATGATTACGCTCCATTACTCTCGTCGCCGGGCTCATGCCAACCGGCGAATCACCTTGGCAGTCTACGGCATTGGCCATGATTTGAGAATCGCGCCGCTTCAAGGTTCTGTATTCATGCACAGGAATTCATGCATGCCGCTATCTGGTGTATGGAGCCTGGCTAAAACCCGGGGGCGTGCGGCTAAATCGTTCCTCGAAGCAACGTCCGGTCAGCGTCCGTCGACAGTGCGCAGGCCGTACCAACGATCCTTGGTCGCCTCGTAATGTTTTTCGGGGCGATAATTGGCAACCTGCAGGCCGAGACGGTCGATCGTCAGTTTGCCTGTTGAGGCCAGCACCGAAAAGCTCGCGACAATGGCATTGCGCTCCGATTGGGAAATGGCTTCCTTGGCCGTCAGCACGGTCTGTTGGGCATTGAGCACATCCAGTGTTGTCCGCTGTCCGACCCGTCGTTCCTCGACAACCCCGTTAAGCGCGAGATTGGCTGCGGAAAGCTGCGCCTTGTTCGCCTCGATCGTGGCCAGCGACGCCTCCATCTGTGTCCAGGATGAAACCACCGACTGCTCGATCGAGCGGCGAGCGGAGTCAACCAGAATGCGCTGCTGGCCCAGTTTCTCCTTGGCCTGCCGAACCGAGGCCGATGCGGCGCCGCCCTGATAGAGCGGGATCGTCACCCTTGCCTGAACCTGGGCCGTGTCGATGCCTGCGTCGTCCTTGGCGACCGAACCACTGACCTTGACACCTGGAAGGAAGGTGCCTTCCTCTGCCTTGACCGCATAACCGGCGGCGTCAACGCCAAAAAGCGCCGCCAGCACTGCCGGATGCTCGGTCGTGCCCTGGGTCACCGCGGCGTCCAGCGAACCGGGAAGCAATTTGCGCGGAAGCGAAACAGCCTGGAGCTTTTTGGGGACCGTCCCGACAATCTGCGCATAGACGGCAACACTTGATTTGGCTTGCGCCACGGCCGCGGTCAAACTTGCCTTGGCGCCCGCCAGTTCGGCCTCGGCCAGGCTGACATCGGTCCGGGTGCTTTCCCCCACATCGAACCGGGCCCGCGCCGCGGACAACTGTTCCTGAAGAAAAGCAATGTTCTGTTTGCGGTAGGTAACGATCTGATTGTCCCGGTTGACGTTGGCGTAGGCCTGAACCGTGGCAAGAAGGATATCAATTTCAGTCCCGCGCAGGTTTTCGCGGCCGGCGAAAACCGCGGCCTCCGCCGCACGCACATTGTTTCGTGTCTGGAAACCGTCAAAGAGCGTCTGGGTGATCGAAACACCGAGGCTGGCCGAATTGGTAACAAACCCGTTGGTGTTGGTCGATGTCGTCACCGCTTCCGCCGCGACGGTCGGGCGATACCCCGATTTTGCCAATGCGACCCCTTCATCGGTCGCCCGCAATCCCGCGCGCGCCGCGTTGAGATCGGGGTTGTTCTCATAGGCCTTGGCCATGGCCTGGTAGACTGATTCAGCCATAACCGGCTGGGGAAGCAAGGCAGCCGCCAGAATCAGAGCGACACAGGCAAACGTTTTTTTAGCAAAATTCACGAGTTCATACTCCAGCATGCGCTGGCACGGAGGGCCGATCAGCGCAGGACACGATCATGGTGTTGTAACCACTTATGATTGCTAGCAGCACCCGACGCAATGATACAAGACGATGCGGCAAGCACTAATCCCGCTCACGTTGCCATCGCGCAACAGCGCGGCAATTTGCAGCAGCCCTACCCCGCAGGATCAGACCATGATCAGAAAACGAATTCTTCAATCGTCCGGAAACCCGGCAATGGCTTGATCGAGATATTGAATGCCGGCCGCCCCGACACAACGCCGCCGTCCTTGACGAACAAATACGCCTGCGCCGACAACCCCGTTCCGATCGCGGAGACGAGCTTGCCACCTTCACGCAATTGATCAAACAAGGCGGCTGGCACGGCTTCCACCGCTCCATTGAAGAAGATCACGTCGTAGGGTGCCTCCGCTGCGTACCCCTTTTCAAGGTCGCCGGTGACCACCGCCACATTGTCGTACCCGGTGTCGCTCAACAGCGCGCTTGCGGCCTCGGCCAGCGCCGCGTCGCTTTCCACGGCCACCACGGAACCGGCCAGCAAGGACAAAATCGCCGCCGAATACCCCGACCCGCAGCCGATTTCGAGAACCACATGATCACGGGTGATCTGGGCCAGTTGCAACATCTTGGCCAATGGAGACGGCTCCATGACAAACCGGCCCACGCCGTCGCTGTCGGAAATCCGCAGATCCGAATCGATATAAGCCAAAGGCTTGAGCGGCGTTGGAACAAAATCCTCGCGCGCCACGGTCAAAAACGCTTTCAACACCGAATGTGATGTGACATCCGTCGTACGGATCTGGTTATCCACCATTTTCTGGCGCGCTTCTTGATAGTCGGTGCCCATCCGGTCTCTCCGATGCATCTCGTCTTGCGCTTCAATAGAGCGCCGCACCGACACTTTCAAGCTGAACCGGGGATCGCACCGGTCGAATTCACTGTTTTCATCCATTCAGGTTTTTCGCCCAGTCTTCCCGAAAGCTGACCTGAGAGCGCACATGCCCCTTGCGTCGGCATGATTCTCCGTCTATTTGCCAGCCGTCCGGTCAATGATCGGCACGAGGCCTCGTGGCGGAGTGGTTACGCAGAGGACTGCAAATCCTTGCACCCCGGTTCGATTCCGGGCGAGGCCTCCACTTTCACTCAATCAGATTCGGCAGCCTGCTTTTCGGCCCGCTCTTTTGGGCGCGGTCGCTTTGTGCGACGGCGCTCCATTCGAACCACAAGCGACCTCCGCCACCGCCGCGCGGTCGGCAGATCCCGCGACAGTACCAGCAGTCCGAGCGGAATCATCCAGAACCCCAGTACCGGCAAGAAACCCAGCACTCCTCCCACGACAAGGCCGGCTCCCAGCGCGATTCGCGTTCGCGCACGCCGCGGAAGCGCGAAAAACCTCGATCCGATGCGAATCTCGCCACGGCCGGCATGAAACTGGAAAACAGCATTTTTCAACAGGGCGTCCAGACTGGTCTTTGCCGTTAAACCGGCATGTTGCCGGGCCCAATAGATGGGTTTTAGGGACGGTGAGAACAAGATCGACACAAATTCTTGAAAAACAGCTTGGCAAATCAGAGAGGCATTTGTTATAGGCCCCACACGCTGCTTAAGGCAGTGGTCCCCGGTAGCTCAGTGGTAGAGCAATCGACTGTTAATCGATCGGTCGCTGGTTCGAATCCGGCCCGGGGAGCCAAATTTCAAACAGACGTCCGGTTCAAAGCCCGCCCGACCTTGCGTATCAAGGTCGGGCGGGCTTTTTCGTTTGTGTGGATTTTGGAAAATCACTCACGGAATCGGGCAGAGTTCGTCTGCCTCCGGGGTCACCTGTTTCACGCCGCATGAACCGCCAGACATCGGCAACTCATGTCAGTGGTCTTGTCCGGGGTAAGTCCGGCGGCTTTTCATGCGCACCGGCACGTCCCGCCGCGCACACGGCCAGACAGCTTTCTATACGGGTGCCGTCTGCTTCTGGCGCGAGTGGTCAGTTTCAACCGTCTGTGCCGTTTGCAAGGGCGCGAATGCCTCCCGCGGCGTTCCAGATCACAACCTGGTTGCGGCCGGCTTTCTTGGCTTCATACAGCGCATTGTCCGCGTCTTTGATCATTTGCTGAAACAGGCATTCGCCGTTACGGATATCAGCCACACCGGCACTGACTGTCACCGAGAAGGGACCGAAGCCTTCTGCTTCGAACCGTTGCATTGCCACGGCTTCCCTGACCCGTTCGGCAGCTGTCCGCGCCTTCCGAAGATCGGTATGCGGTAGCGCTGCAATGAACTCTTCGCCGCCCCAGCGGCCAAAGACATCGATATCGCGCAACGAGGACCGCACCAGTTCTGAAAACTGGCAGATGACCTGGTCACCCATATCATGGCCGTACGTGTCATTGATGGATTTGAAGTGATCAAGATCGAACATCACCAGCGAAAGCCCGGTCTCGTACCGGAAAGCCCTGGTCCATTCGCGTTCCAGGGATTCGAGAAACGCGCGCCGATTGAGCTGCCCTGTCAAAGGGTCCGCGCTGGCCAGCCGGGTAAGCTCGTCCTGAAGGTGGATCCGTTCGCTGATATCCCTGAGCATTGCCACCATGACCGGCCCATTCGCTGTCGTGACAGTCAGAATGGTTGCGCCAAGCTTCACCTCCGTACCATCGGCCCGCATTCCGTGAAGATGCGATTTGCGATCACCCATGTACCGGGCGGGGCTATCTGTTGTGTGGAATTCTCTGACTTTGCTCGCATGGCCTTTTCTGAACCGGTGCGGCAGCAGGGTATCGAGCGGCTTGCCCAGAATGTCGCCGCTCGAATAGCCGAACAGTTTCTCTGCCGCGGGGCTGAAAAGCACCAGCTTCTGGTCCAGATCAACCGCGACAACCGCGTCGGCGGACTCCATCACTATCTGTCGAAAAAACTCGCCCGAAATGCCGCTCTTTTCATCCTGAAAAGCATCCTTCATCAAAACAATCCTTGTCGAAAAACTCACATAAAATCATGTCGCAAAATCCGTAACATCTGATAATCCGAATTTGTTAATGCGTGGTTTCGCGGTCTTGAACGCAAGCTGACAAAGTTGTCCGGCCAAGGCGATCGTCCGACACCGTCACGATCCATTCACAAGCGTCCTCGTTCGGCGGTCCGGATCTTGCCTTTTGCAACGGTTCACAACGCGCTTTGAAATTCAGCACCTTTTTCCTCAACTCCTGATCCGCTTGGCGCGTCTATACGTATGAGCATGCAAAAGAACCCGGCGATTCAGCGGAAAATTATTTCAGCATGGAAAACGACACACCAATCTTTAGGGACGCAGCCATTGTCTGGATCCGCAACGATATGCGGATCGGCGACAATGCAGCTCTGACGGCGGCAAGCCGGCACACAGCCGTTGTTCCGGTTTTCATCCGCGAAAGTGGTTCCCCTGCCAGGCCACTGGGCGCGGCACGGAACTGGTGGCTGCATCACTCTCTATCGCATCTTTCGGAAAAGCTCGAAGGGCTTGGCGCGCCGCTCGTCCTGATGTCCGGCGACCCGTCGGTAATCATTCCCGGTCTGGCCAGGAAAATCGGCGCATCGGCGGTCTACTGGAACCGGCGTTATGATCCGTCGTGTCAAACCACCGATGCAGCGCTGAAAACCCGTCTGCAGGACAATGGAATCACCGCCGAGAGCTTTCCGGGGCAGCTTCTGCACGAACCGACGCGGCTCAGGACCGGCGCCGGCACCCATTACAAGGTCTACAGCCCGTTCTGGCGGGCCATCGAGCCAGGCATCGAAACCCGACCGCCGCTTCCGGCGCCGCAATCACTCAAGGGATTGGCGTCCGCTGTGGAATTGATGTCTGAAACGCTGGATGACTGGCAATTGCGACCCGTCGATCCCGACTGGTCGGGCGGAATGGCGGGCGCCTGGACGCCGGGCGAGGACGGTGCCCGGGACCGGCTTGCAGATTTTCTGGAAGACCGGATGCAGGGATATGCCGAACGCCGTGACATTCCCGGAGTGGACGCAACCTCGGGGCTGTCGCCGCATCTGGCAAACGGGGAGATCACGCCGTCTCAGATCATCGAAGCCCTGAACGGCACCGGGACGGACGCCGCCACGACCGACCGCAGCAAATTCCGCAAGGAGATCGGCTGGCGCGAATTCGCATGGCATTTGCTGGCCAATGAGCCCCACCTGCCGGAGAAGAACCACAGCGCCAAATTCGACGCGTTCCCGTGGATTGCCGATGAACGAGTGCTCAAGGCGTGGCAGAAAGGCCTGACCGGCTATCCGATCGTCGACGCGGGCATGCGCGAACTCTGGCAGACCGGCTGGATGCACAACCGCGTTCGCATGGTCACAGCATCCTTTCTCACCAAGCATCTGATGACCGACTGGCGCGAAGGCGAAGCCTGGTTCTGGGACACGCTGGTGGACGCCGATCCTGCCTCCAATGCAGCAAGCTGGCAATGGGTCGCGGGTTCCGGCGCCGACGCATCTCCCTATTTCAGGATTTTCAATCCGGTGCTGCAGGGTCAGAAATTCGATCCCGAGGGAGCTTATGTCCGCGAGTTCGTGCCCGAACTGGCCGAAATGCCCGCCAAATATATCCACAAGCCCTGGCAAGCGCCGCAAAGCGTGCTTGAGGCCGCCGGCGTCCGCCTTGGCCAAACCTACCCAAATCCGATCGTCGACCACCAGGGCGCGCGTCAGCGCGCACTCGCCGCATACCAAACAATCAAGGATGTCGCATGAACGTTCACCTGTTGCCGAAATCCGTCATGACCGGTCCCGAGCGGTTGAAAATCGCCGTCATCGGTTCAGGCATATCAGGCGCATCCGCCGCCTGGGCATTGCGTGAACGGCATGATGTCACCGTCCATGAGGCGGAAAAGCGTCCCGGAGGCCATACAGCCACGGTCGACATCGATTACCAAGGAACCCCGGTTTCCGTCGACACCGGCTTTATCGTCTATAACGAGCTGAATTACCCGAATCTGACGGCGCTGTTCGCTCATCTCGACGTCAAGACCCATGAGAGCGACATGAGTTTCGCGCTCTCGCTGGATCATGGCAAGCTGGAATGGGGCGGCGACAATCTCTCGACCCTGTTTGCACAGAAGCGCAACCTCCTGCGGCCGTCCTTCATTCTGATGTTGCGCGAAATCCTCCGGTTCAACAAGATCTGCCTCCGCGACCGCGCCGAGGGTCACCTCGCCGCACGCTCGATTGGCGACTATCTCAATTGGCGCGGTTTCTCGCCGGGCTTCACCAACAATTACCTGGTGCCGATGGCGGCGGCGATCTGGTCGACGCCGGCCAAGCGCATGCTGGAGTTCCCGGCAACCCATTTTGTCAATTTCTTTGAAAACCATCGCCTGATCTACGCCGAACGTCCTGCCTGGCGGACAGTGACGGGCGGTAGCCGCAACTATCTCGAAAAACTGCTGGCTCCGCTTGGCGACAGGCTACGGCTTGAGAGCGGAGTTGTTTCGGTGCGCAGATCCGCCCAGGGTGTCGACATCCTCGACACCTCCGGCCAAATCCGGTCCTATGACCGTGTCATTCTCGCCTGCCACACCGATCAGGCGCTGAGGATACTTGACCGCCCGACCGACGAGGAACGCGAAATCCTCAGCGCAATTCCCTACAGCCCCAACCGTGTGATCCTGCATCACGACGAAAGACTTATGCCGGTGCGCAAGAAGGTCTGGGCGTCATGGAACTACCTGCGCTCCTCCGACCAGCGCAGCGACGCGAACGTCGCGGTATCCTACTGGATGAACCGGCTTCAGGGCATTGATTCCACCAAACCCCTGTTCGTCACGCTGAACCCGGACCGGGAACCGCGACCGGAACTGGTGTTCGGTGAATATGCTTATGACCATCCCCAGTTTGGAACGGACGCCATGCGCGTCCAGGCCAGATTGAAAACCATCCAGGGCAACAACAACACCTATTTCGCAGGCGCCTGGACCGGGTATGGCTTTCACGAGGATGGCCTGAGTTCCGGCATCGCAGCCGCGCAAGCGCTTGGCGCGACGCTGCCCTGGCGCACCGCATCGCTCACTCCCGCAACAGCGGCGGCGTGAGCATGAGCACACCCGTCAAACACTCCGACGACGAGAGCGATACCGCACGGGCCGCAGCCTCGCTGTACGTGGGCGAAGTCATGCACCAGCGCATGAAACCGGTTGGCCACAGGTTCCGTTACAAGGTCTATTCGATGCTTGTCGATCTTGACCGCCTTGACGAGGCCAATTGTCTGTCGCCGTTGTTTTCGGTCAACCGGGCCAACCTGATGTCGTTTTATGAAGCCGATCATCTGCGCGGGACCAACGAAACATCGCTGCGCGCCCATATCGACCGGCTGTTGCAGGATGCGGGTCTGCCTAAGCCTGCTTTGCGCATCGAGCTTGCCTGTTATCCGCGCATCTTCGGACAGGTCTTCAACCCGCTGTCGGTCTACTACGCTTACGGAACCGACGACCTGCCCGTGGCCATGGTTTACGCGGTTCGCAACACATTCGGCGAAAGCCACACCTATGTCTGCAGGATCGAAGACGGTGACATCTCGCCGGCAGGCATTCGCCAGAGCCGGGCCAAGCTGTTTTACGTTTCGCCATTCATCGAACTGAACATGCGATACAATTTCCGCATGAACCTCCCCGCCGAGCGGATCAAGTGGAGAATCCTCGAAACAGACCAGGACGGACCGTTGCTCGCCGCCACCTATAACGGGGCGCGCCGCTCCATGAGCACAGCATCGATTTCGGCTTGCCTCTTGCAGTTTCCGCTTCTGACGTGGAAGATTGTCGGCGGCATCCATTATGAAGCTCTCAAATTGTGGCTCAAGGGGATGCGTTACGTGCCGCGCCCGGCGCCGCCTCCAGTTGCGAGCTTTCGCGATCAGGGAAAGTTCGAACGTCAGGTGGCAAAGCCGTGACGGACCAACACATGGCGAGACAGAGGAGGCTGCGCTGATGAAGACTGAAGCCGCCTGGAATGAACAGAGTTGCCCTGAAAGACTGTCGCCCGACAATATTTCGGCCTATCTGCGCGGATTGCCGGCAAAGGCCAAAATGATGTTGCGCGGACTTCTGCACCTGGGCCACGGGCAATTGTCAATCCGCATGCCGGATGGACGGACCGTGCGCGTCCAGGGCCACTCCGAAGGCCCCGAGGCGACTTTGATCCTGCACAACTGGAACCTGGCGCACCGCGCTCTCACCGGTGGCACCATCGGCGTGGCTGAATCCTACATGGACGGCGACTGGGAAAGCCCCGACGTCACAAGTTTTCTGGAATTGTTTCTGGTCAATGTCGAAGTCGGAAACACGCTGGCCGGCGGCGCACGCGGGCTCATGCGGGTGGTGGAGCAGGTCCGCCACTGGCTTCGGTCCAACTCGCGTACCCAGGCCAGAAAGAACATCTCAGCGCATTACGACCTCGGCAACGAGTTCTATGCGAAATGGCTTGACGAGACGATGACTTATTCATCGGCGCTTTTCCAGGACGGCGCAAATGATCTCGCCAGCGCACAAACCGCCAAATACCGGGCTCTGGCCAATGCTGCCGGTCTGAAATCCGGCGATCATGTGCTGGAAATCGGCTGCGGCTGGGGCGGGTTTGCGGAATTCGCCGCCCGCGAAATCGGCTGCCGCGTCACCGGCCTGACGATTTCCAACGAGCAACTGGCCTTTGCCCGGGAGCGCATCGAGAAGGCCGGGCTTTCAGACAAGGTTGATCTGCGATTTCAGGACTATCGCGACGAGACCGGCCGGTATGACGGCGTTGTCTCGATCGAGATGTTCGAAGCGGTCGGGGAAAAATACTGGCCAACCTATTTCTCCAAGGTGCGCGAGTGTCTCAAGCCCGGCGGCAAGGCGGGTCTGCAGATCATCACCATCAAGCCCGAAGCCTATCAGGCCTACCGTTCCAATCCCGATTTCATCCAGCGTTACGTGTTTCCCGGCGGCATGCTGCCCACCGAGAACCATCTCAAGTCGCTGGGCGAGGCGGCGGGGCTCGAATTGACCGGTCATCGCGCTTTCGGTCCGGATTACGGCCGGACGCTGGCAGAATGGCGAGAGCGGTTCTGGAAAGTCTGGCATGACGTCCAGCCGATGGGCTTCGATCTGCGCTTCAAGCGCCTGTGGGAGTTCTACATGTACTACTGCGAAGCCGGTTTCCGCTCCGGTCACATCAACGTCCGACAGGTGGTCTACAGTTAGGCGGCTAATCCGTTGCCCGTCGCAACAACAATAAACCGGCGTCGGTGAACCACGGCAGATCCGGGACCGCAACCACGGCACCATGGCAAAGATCTGCGCATGCAGGCTGGGGGCCCTCCCCGGATTGAAATCGTCTGAAGCCGCACATCAGCCAGTTTGAGGCGGCCGCTTCTTCCAGCCCGTCGCCGCATTCATCAACGCGAAATAGGCCGGGTAAGGCAGCAATCGCAGCAGCTTGAGCACATAGGTAAAGCGGCGCGGAAACGTGATCTCGAAAGATCCGGATTTCAACCCTTCTCCAATACGTCGGGCGGCGTCTTCAGGCTGCAGCAGTGCCGGCATCGTGAACGCATTATCGACAGTGGCCGGTGTGTCGACAAATCCCGGATTGATCACCTGAATACGCACGCCGAACTTGTCGAGATCGAATTTCAGGCTTTCGGCCATATTGATCAGCGCCGCCTTGGTCGCGCCATAAGCCGCGCTCGTCGGCATTCCGCCATAACCGGTGACCGAGGAGACAATTGCCAATTGCCCGCGTCCGCGTGCCTTCATCCGCTCGACCGCAGGAACCAGGCAATTGACCACACCCGACAAGTTGACGGCAAAGCTCTTGTCGAAATCAGCGACCTGGAGCGTCTCGCCATACACCGGCAGATAGATCCCGGCGTTGAACACCGCAAGCGCCAGCCCCGGACCGTCGGCATCGACGCGACGGGCGATTTCGGCCATCACTGAAGTATCGGTGACATCGCCTGGGGCGGCGATGATTTTGCCATCGAGACCTTGCGAGGCCTGCTCAAGCTCAATCAGCGCGCTTTCGCCGCGCGCGGTTGCGTACACCGTGTACCCCTCACCCGCCAGCTTCAGCGCCAGCGCCCGGCCGATCCCGCTCGATGCACCGGTAATCCACACTGATCCGTCAGCAGGCTTGGCAAAATAGGCGGTCAAGATCACTCTCCAAAACAAAACATCCCAAGCTTGATACGCTCCCGACGTCCATTCGGTTGTGCTCGTGGTGAAATAAATCGCCGGCATCAGCCGATGATGTCGCCGATCAGCTGTCGGAAGGACCCGGTCAGTTTCAGCGGCGCATCCATCACCGCAAAGCCGATGCAGGGCTGTCCCTTGTCGGCAACAGGACGGTGATCGACAGAATCATCGGCCACGGAGATGTCCCCGCGCCCGTAATGTCCGTGCGCGTCACTGAAGGCGCCATCAAGCACCAGCGACAATTCGCTGCCTTCATGGGTATGCGCCGGAACCGTGCGGCCGGGCTTGATCCAGAACAGATTGACGTGACAGCCTTCGATATCACCGAGATCATATTCCTTGAACCCGGGCATCTTCGTGCGCCACGGCACATCCGCGGCGTCAAAGCCGACAAAATCGTAAAGCGCCTTCGGAAAAATCCGGTTTTCACCAGACCTGACCGCGGTCGGCTGTTCCGGAGCGCTCGATGCCAACACCGCCGCCAGCATGGCATCGCGATCGGAAAGCGTCACCGGATCGATATCCATCAATTCCAGTCCGGCCATGGCTTCAAGATTACGGACCTTGACCAGGGCCTTCGGCTTCAGCTCCAGATGGCCCTCTACCAGCACCCGAGCGGGCGTTGGCAGGGTTCCGGCGACGTATCTGGCGAGCAGCGAGTCTAGTGTATCGATGTGTTCACGCACCATGCGTATCAAGCTTTCCAACATCTCGGCGTCTGTTTCGCGCTACCGGCGAAACCGCACGCTCCGGTCTGATCCAGTTGTCTGTGCTTACGACCGGGCATACAATCCGGATCACCGGAATAGCCCGGTTTCTCATTTTTGCCATTCCAAGGCAAATAATCTCTTATGCTGCGGCCTCGTGAAGAACCTGTTTCTTGCAACCGAGCCCTTGAGAAGCCACAACAGGCTGCCTAATCTTTGAGTGTCTGTGGGACCACAGCCAACAACAGGAATCATCATGCCAGCCTTCAACTCCATTCTAGACGCCATTGGCAATACCCCGCTCATCAAACTCAAGGCGGCGTCGGAAGCCACGGGCTGCACCATTCTCGGCAAGGCCGAGTTCCTCAATCCCGGCCAGTCGGTCAAGGACCGGGCGGCGCTCGAAATCATTCGCGATGCCGAATCAAAAGGGTTGCTGCGCCCCGGCGGCACCATTGTTGAAGGCACCGCCGGCAATACCGGCATCGGCCTGGCGCTGGTCGCTCGCGCGCTCGGATACAACACTGTCATCGTCATTCCTGAAACCCAGAGCCAGGAAAAGAAGGATGCGTTGCGTCTGCTGGGCGCGGAACTGGTCGAAGTGCCTGCGGCGCCCTACCGCAACCCCAACAATTACGTACGTCTTTCGGGCAGGCTTGCCGAGCAGATTGCCAAAACGGATCCAAACGGCGCGATCTGGGCCAACCAGTTCGACAATGTCGCCAACCGCCAGGCGCATGTGAAAACCACCGCGCCGGAGATCTGGCGCGACACCGATGGCAAGGTCGACGGTTTCATTTGCGCGGTCGGTTCGGGCGGAACCCTGGCCGGGGTTGCCGAAGGCCTGCGGACCGCTTCCAACAGCGTCAAGATCGGCCTGGCCGATCCCGATGGCGCGGCGCTACACAGTTTTTACACCACCGGCGAAATGAAGTCCTCCGGCGGATCCATCACCGAGGGCATCGGCCAGGGCCGGATCACCGCCAATCTCGAAGGCTTTACGCCCGACATGTCGTTCAACATTCCTGATTCCGAAGCCATCCCGCTGGTGTTCGATTTGCTTGAGCATGAAGGGTTTTGTTTGGGCGGATCCTCGGGGATCAATGTGGCGGGCGCCATCCGCATGGCCCGCGAGATGGGCCCGGGGCACACCATCGTCACCGTGCTTTGCGATTACGGCAACCGCTACCAGTCCAAGCTGTTCAACCCGGAGTTCCTGGCGTCCAAGGACCTGCCGGTGCCTGAATGGCTGAGCCGCAAGAGCGAAATTTCAGTCCCCTATATCAACGAATAAGTTTCACGAAAGTCCATTTTCCATGCGAGCCATGTTTCTCGAAGACGCTTATCTTTCCACTGCCGAAGCGCGTGTCACCGGGATTCGCGAAGATGGCGGCATCCAGATGGATCAGACCTGCTTTTACGCAACATCCGGGGGGCAGCCCGGCGACACCGGGTTTTTCGAGCGCGAGAATGGCGACAGGATCGAGATCTCCGGTACGGTGACGGGAGAGACCAAGGCCGACATCATCCACATCCCCGCCCCCGGTCAGGCAGTGCCCGCTATCGGAGAAAAGCTGGTGCTGCACATAAATTGGGACCGGCGCTACAAGCTTATGCGGATGCACACTGCCTGCCATCTGCTGTCCGTGGTTTGCCCCTACCCTATCACCGGTGCGGCGGTGAACGAGGACGACAGCCGGGTCGATTTCGACATGTCCGACACCATCGACAAGGCTGAAGTCACCGCCAGGCTGATGCAACTCGTCAACGCCAATCACCAGATCTTCAATCAGTGGATCTCCGAAGACGACCTCGAGACCAATCCCGGCCTGATCAAGTCCAAGAACGTTCGTCCTCCGAAAGGTCAGGGCGATATCCGTCTGGTCTGCATCGGTGAAAGCTCATCGGTCGACAGCCAGCCCTGCGGCGGCACCCATGTCGGCGAAACTGCAGAGGTCGGTGAAATCCATATCGGCAAGATCGAAAAGAAGGGCAAGGAAAACCGCCGCTTCCGCATCAGGTTCGGCCCGCTGCCGGGCTGATGGATACAACTGAACGAGGGGCAGGCCCTGTTTGTTTGATCCATACGACCGGTATTTGCCAATAGATCCAATTCGCGTCGGGCATTTGAGAAAACGTTAACAGATTTCACACAAGGTGGAATTCATGCCAACGGGCTTGTCCGCCTTGCGGCTCGGGCTCCACAAGATTGACGTGGCCATTGTGCCGCGCCCGTCGACCAAGCAAAGTGAACCTATGCCGTCCATACTCGCCAATTCCTATCAGGTTTCCGCGATGGTCCCCAGTCTCATGCCGCTGCCGCGGACGGACACCGACGCCAAGCTTCCTGACGCCAAGACCTCGACGACCAGGACACAAACCGCGACGGCATCAGACACGGCGCGTGTCGCATCAGACCGTGTCACGGCCTTTCTGGCAATGGAGCAGACCGAAGCAACCGGGCCTGCGCGCCCTGATGGCCCGCCACCTCCTCCGCCGCAGAATGGCGGCGCCAGACCCTCTGGCGGAGCGGGTAAGCAATCTGCTGCAATTGAGGAAGACGAAATCAGCTTGCTGTTGCTCGAAGACGCGGACACCGAAGAGACTGATGAAACCACCGATGACACCGAGTCACAGGCAATCACACTGCTGATTGACGACGCAACGGTATATCAGCCCTCTTCCTTGTATTGATTGGCAGATCCCCCGTCCTGACGAGGCCATATTGTTTCGTGGATTGGAAAACTACAGACAGGGAAAGGTTTGTCGGGCGGAGCCTTGGCGCCCGACACGGTCGATTTTATCGGTGACAGCCTGCAATCCCACATTGCTGCCTCATGCCTGCATCACATAACATGCCGGGCAACGCAATCCGGATCGCCAACTGTTTCCAATTCCAGGGATATCACCATGATCACCTCGCCTGACAGAAGCTCCTTTGTCGTCTCCTTCGACTGGCTCAGGGACCGCATTGGCCAGCCAGGGCTCAAGATCGTGGACGCCTCCTGGTATCTGCCCAACCAGAACCGTGACGCGGCGCAAGACTATGCAATGTCTCGCATTCCCGGAGCGGTGTTCTTCGATCAGGATGAAATCGTCGACACCGCTTCAGGCTTGCCGCACACGATTGCCGGACCGGAGCAGTTTTCCCGCGCGGTCGGCAAACTGGGACTGACCGAAACCGACACCATCGTCGTCTATGACGGACCGGGCATGTTCACCGCGCCGCGTGTCTGGTGGTTGCTGCGCCTGTTTGGCGCCAGCAATGTCTTCGTTCTTGATGGCGGCTTTGACAGCTGGAAAGACCGGGGACTACCCACTGAAACTGGTAAGCCCGAAACACCTGAAGCAGCCGTCTTTAACGCCACTCGCGATGGCAATGCGGTGACAGGCTTCGACGCAATGCGGTCGATCGTTGACAGCAAGACATCGCAAATTGCCGACGCCCGCGGTCCGGGCCGGTTTGAAGGCACAGAGCCGGAACCGCGAGCGGGGATGCGTTCGGGCCATATGCCAGGCGCCCGCAACATTCCGTTCCAGGCCTTGTCGGAGGGTGGAAAACTCAAACCCGTCAACGAATTGCGCGAGATACTTGAATCATCCGGACTGGATCTGAACAGGCCGGTTGTCACCACCTGTGGATCCGGCGTCACCGCGGCTGTCATCACGCTGGCCCTGCAATCGATCGGACACCGCGACAACACGCTTTACGATGGCTCCTGGTCGGAATGGGGTGGCCGGAATGACACGCCGATTGTCACCGGATCAATCGGCGACGGAGACAACTGAGATGGTGAAGGCTGCCAAACCGAAATCGCTCAAGGCCACCGTCACCCATCTCGAGATGAAGCGGTATCCGCACACACTCAAGCCATTGCCGGTCAATCTTCACGCCAGCCTGATCAGGGCCACGAATATCCCGCTGCATTTTTACCGCTATCTGCATTGGCAGGTCGGGCGCGAATGGCACTGGGTCAATCGTCTGCGCATGAGCGAAGAGGAGTTGGCAGACATCATTCATGCCAAGACAACCCACATCTACGTGCTTGGCGTTGATGGCGCGCCGGCCGGCTTTTTCGAACTCGCTGAACTGGAGGAGGCGACCGTGGAGCTGTCCTATTTCGGCCTGATGGCGCATGCGCGGGCACGCGGACTTGGCGAATGGATGCTTGGCCAAGCCCTGTCGACAGCCTGGGTGACAACTCCGGCGCGCGTGATCGTATCCACCAACACGCTCGATCATCCGGCCGCGCTACCGCTCTATCAACGTGTCGGCTTCAATCCGGTCAGCCAGAACCAGGCAATCATCCGGCCACTGGCAGACGACGAGATCCTGGCCATCATGAAGGCCGGGGAACAGCCCGCCGGCTGAAATCGGGTGGCGGGGTTTCCATCCCGTGCATAAAGGTCATGACGCGACAACAAATGGAGCGCCGTGATGACCATCAAATTCGTTGCCCTCGACACCGAAATCGTCCGCGCGCTGCAACGTGGCGGAACAGATGCCAATGACCAGGTTCCGCAGCGGGCGATATCGGGTGGCGGAGCCATCCCCTGCCGCCATTGTCTCTCTCCTGTCGGCAAGGCAGAAGAATATCTGATATTGGCCCACCGCCCGTTCCCCTGCGCACAACCCTATGCCGAATCCGGTCCGATATTCCTGCATGCGCGCGAATGCGATCGCGCAGCCGATTCGCAGCTGGCCGCGCCGATGTTCCAGAACGGACGCGCCTATATCCTTCGCGGCTACAACAACAATGACTGGATCAATTACGATGCCGCCGAGGTGGTGACGCCCGACAGGATCGAGCAAACCGCCCGCCGTCTGCTTGACCGGAACGACGTCGCCTATGTTCACATGCGATCCTCGCAAATGAACTGCTATCAATGCCGCATCGAGCGCGCCTGATGCAAAATACCCGCCGGAACCGCCGGCGGGTATTTGAACAGGTTCGACCGGCTTCCAGGCCGGATCAGGCGGCTTTCAGTGCCTGGTCCACATCCGCGAGTTCGTAGCCGAGAGCATCAGCAACCGGGCGGCTGGTAATACGGCCCATGTGGACGTTCAGGCCGGCGCGAAGATGACGATCCTCGGCAATTGCCTTAAGGCCCTTGTCGGCCAGCAGCAGGCCGTACTGCAAGGTGGCGTTGTTAAGCGCGTGCGCCGATGTGATCGGCACTGCGCCGGGCATGTTGGCCACGCAATAATGGATCACGCCGTCGACTTCATAGGTCGGTTCGGCATGGGTGGTGGCGTGCGAGGTTTCAAAGCATCCACCCTGGTCGATGGCGACGTCGACGATGACCGATCCCTTCTTCATGCCCGACAGCATTTCACGGGTTACAAGCTTGGGTGCGGCTGCGCCCGGGATCAGCACGGCGCCAACCACCACGTCCGCCGAGAACACTTCCTCTTCCAGAGCCTCGATGGTCGAATAACGGGTGTGGACCCTGCCGCCAAAAATATCATCCAGCTGACGCAGGCGCGGGAGCGACCTGTCGAGAATGGTGACATCGGCGCCCAGACCAACCGCCATCCTGGCCGAGTTCAATCCGACCACGCCGCCGCCGATAACCGCAATCTTTGCAGGCAGGACACCGGGGACGCCGCCCAGGAGAATTCCGCGTCCACCATTGGCTTTCTGCAGCGAGGTGGCGCCGGCCTGAATTGCCAGCCGTCCGGCGACTTCCGACATCGGCGCCAGCAGCGGCAGACCGCCGCGATCATCGGTGACTGTTTCATAGGCAATCGCCGTGCAACCCGAAGCCAGCAGGCCCTTGGTCTGCTCGGGGTCCGGAGCCAGGTGAAGATAGGTATAGAGCAATTGGCCTTCACGCAGTTGCACCCATTCGGATGGCTGTGGCTCCTTGACCTTGACCACCATGTCGGAGCGCTCGAAGACTTCCCTGGCACTGCCCACGATCTTGGCGCCGGCGGCCTGGTAGGCCGCATCATCCGCGCCGATCCCCATGCCCGCCTTGGTCTCGATGATCACCTCATGGCCGTGCGCGACATATTCGCGAACGGCGCCGGGGGTCAGGCCGACCCGGTATTCATGGTTCTTTATTTCTCTGGGACAACCTACGCGCATTGACGCTTCCTCCGAGCCACGGACTGACACCAGAGGCGCCAGATCCAATTTCAATGCAGCCAATTCCAACATTTCATGCGCGAAATGTCCTTGCGAAGTGAACTTGTCCGCACCTGCGCTTTCGAATATTATTGCGCGATATATCGAAATATTCGGAGATTCCTCGAATGCATGAACTCGACTCACTGGATATCGCCATTTTGCAGGAGCTTCAAAAGGAGGGCAGACTCTCCAACTCAGCTCTTGCCGAACGGATCGGCCTGTCGGCCTCCGCCTGCTCGCGCCGGCTCGACATGCTGGAGAAGACCGGGGTCATCAAGGGATATCATGCGCGCGTATCGCACAAGGCGCTCGACTACAGGATGATCGCCATTGTCCATATCTCGTTGTCCGGTCAGTTCGCCAAAACGCTGGCGGAATTTGAATCCGCGGTAAAGCTCTGCCCCAATGTTCTGGTCTGCTACCTGATGAGCGGCGAGTATGACTACGTTCTGCGCATCGCCGCACGCGATCTCGAGGATTACGAGCGGATCCATCGCGACTGGTTGTCCGCCCTGCCCCATGTAGTCAAGATCAACTCGAGTTTCGCCCTGCGCGAAATCATCGATCGCCCCAATGTTGGGGTGAACTGATTGGTCACATTTGGTTCGTCTGATCCACTGGCCCTCTGACAGACTGTCTCCGAAACCGCGCTTCAAGGAGTACGATGATGTCGGGATCCCAACCACGGAAGCTTGATGTCATCCGCAAGCACCGGGTTACGGCCAACATGTTGCGGATAACGCTGGGCAAGCCAACGGCTGCCGAAAGATCGACAGCCGTTGGTTTTCGTCAAATGTGGTGCTTGCGTCTTAGCGCCAGTAAGGCGGCTGGCCATAATGGGCGTAGAGACGCTCCTGCGCGCCCAGCGTCCAGTCGTAGTCGGACTCCTTGTTGTACTTCGGCGCGCCTTCAACCTGTTCCTTGGAGATATCGACGCGATATCCACCCAGTTCCTCGTCATATTGCAACTTTTCCCAGGGCAGCGGGTAATGGTCGTCGCCGATGCCGAAAAAGCCACCGAAACTGAGCACGGCATAGGACACCTTGCCGCCGACCTTCTCGATCATGACTTTCTCGATCGAGCCGATGTGTTTTCCGGACCGGTCATAAACTTCCGTGCCGGCAACCTTGTCGCTGCCAATGACCGAAGCGTTTTCCTTGGTAAGTGTGGACATGAGTTTCTCCTCTTGGGTGGCAAATGCCAGTGTGGGTGTCAGTCTGGCCAGCGATTGCAGAACCGTCTGCGGTTTCCGCCAGCCATGGACAAACAACGCGTCACGGCGAGCCGTGTTCCGTTTTTCATCGTGAAATTTTCAGGGCAGCGAGGCCGTTTTTCCGCCGCAATCCTTTTCGCAGAAATTCACCGAGCGGGTACGACTGTGGTTGAAAGGCGCTTCGCCGGCGTCGAGCAGGACGGCTGGAACCGGACCTGCGCATTCTGCGTTTGTCCGATACAAAAACCGGATGCGAAAGGAGTTTGACCATGCCGGCAAAATCGAAAGCCCAGCAAAAAGCCGCAGGCGCGGCGCTGTCAGCCAAACGCGGCGAGACCAAGGTCTCGGATCTCAAGGGCGCGTCGCGCGAAATGTATGACAGCATGAGCGAGACCGAACTCGACGAACTGGCCTCGACCACGCGCGAGGACCTGCCAGAGAGGGCTTCAGATGACTAAGTGAACCACCGCACCGCACCAGGTGGCAAGGCGTCGGATCGGATCAGGGGGCATCGGATCCGAACAGTGTCCGTCGTCTGGATATCTGCGGCTGGGTCGAGAAAATATAGTCGCGGCCATGGGCAGACGGGTGCAGCGGCGTGATGTAATGTCGGGCGCTCTAACCCTGACAATTTCATCCTTGGGAAACACCATGAAGCTTATCAGACTGGCTGCTGCACTGGCCTTGACCGTATTCGCCGCCACACCCGCCGCCGTGGCGCAAACCGGCGCCCAGTGCGTCTTTACCATTCACAATGACACCAAAGACAACACGTTGATCAGCTTCTACACCAGTGATGATGATGGTGGCACCTGGAGTGACAACTGGCTGGCTGACCAAATGGCGCCCGGTCAAAGCGCCAAGGCAGAGTTCTCAGCGGACACTTGCGCCTGCGATCAGGTCTTCCAGGCCGGCTGGCTCGGAGAAGGCGACGGTGAAGTCCTTGATGATCCGCACACTATCGACATCTGCGATGCCAGCAATGTCTATCTGGGCGACGACGACGTTACGTTTGACTGAACGCGAAAACCTGATCGACTGAGCCAGATCCACGGCGCGGAACCATCGCTTCCGCGCCGTGGCTTGTCGGCCGCATCAAAACCGGTGTGAAAATACCGACCCGCCGCCAGCATTAGCGAAACAGCGCCGCACCCTGCTCGTCGATGATCTGCCGCGCCTTGCGCAAGGTCGCAGCCTCAACCTCTTCCTTGCTTGAAAATATGTCGGCGCGGATGAATTTATGTTCTTTGACCTCAGCGCCTTCGCCTTTGACGATGCGCCCCGCCACACGCCATTGACCGCCTTCCGCCATCGGTTCGGCATAGATCAGGCAATCCTTGTAGGAATCGGGCTCGCTGGCGGCCTGCGGCGGATTTGAGGTCGCGGTGCCGCCAAACAGATTGCGGATACTGTCGATAATTCCTGCCATGACCTATTCCTCGCTTTCGCTATCACCTGGTTTCCGGTCCCTGCCCGCCAATCCTGACATGACGCGACCGGTCAACTATTCGGTTGCACAAGCGTCATATCGGGATCACACTTGGCTTTTATTGTTGCCCGCCGGTCATGGCGGATGAAACCTGCTGCCGATGCGGTATCCGCCTCGGGCGGGTCCGGGAGATTTCTTTTAGGTCAAAGGCAGGGAGAAAGTCCATGAAAGACCCACGCGTTCTTGACATGCTGCATCCGATTTCACGGCGTTTCCTGCTGGGCGGGTTTGCCGCCACGGGCGCATTCGCCATGGTGCATCCGTTTACGGCCCGCGCTGCAACCAATCAGGCGCATCTGCGCATCATGGAAACCACCGACCTGCATGTGCATGTCTTCGCCTATGATTATTATGGCGACAAGCCCAATGACACGATGGGCCTGGCGCGCACCGCCTCGATCATCGACCAGATCCGTTCCGAGGCGCGCAATTCGATCCTCGTCGACAATGGCGACTTTCTCCAGGGCAATCCGATGGGCGATTACATCGCCTATGAGCGCGGCATGAAAGAGGGTGACATGCACCCGATCATCGCCGCCATGAATGTGCTCGGCTATGACGGCGGCACCTTGGGCAACCACGAATTCAACTACGGCCTCGACTTCTTGTTCAAGGTCATTTCCGGCGCCAATTTCCCGCTTGTTTGCGCAAACCTGACCAAGGGCGCGCTCGCCGCCGATCCGCGCGACGACGATCTGTTCCTGAAACCCTATATGATCCTTGATCGCACCATCCAGGATGGCGCAGGCACCGACCACAAGATCAGGATTGGCCTGATCGGCTTTGTCCCGCCGCAGATCATGACCTGGGATTCCCGGCACCTCAGCGGCAATGCCGCCACCCGCGACATCGTCAAGGCGGCCGAAGCCTGGGTGCCGCAAATGCGCGAGGAAGGTGCTGATGTCGTCATCGCCCTGTCGCACTCAGGCATCGGTCAGCAGGACTGGGCTGAAAACCTCGAAAATGCCTCCGTTCCGCTCGCCGCCGTTCCCGGCATCGACGCCATTGTCACCGGTCACAGCCATCTCGATTTCCCCGGTCCAAAATTCGAAGGCATGGCCGGGGTCGACAACGCCAAGGGAACGATTTCGGGCAAACCCGGCGTCATGGGTGGCTTCTGGGGCTCCCATCTCGGTCTGATCGACCTGATGCTCGAACGCGACGGCAACTCCTGGAAGATTATCGGTCACAGCTCCGAAGCCCGGCCGATTTATGAGCGCGTTGACAGGAAGGTTGTCGCCCTGGTGGCTGACAAGCCCGAAGTGATGGCAGCGGCCAAGGCCGAGCATGAGGCCACACTTGCCTATGTCCGCACCGCCGTCGGCAAGACATCCGCGCCGCTGCATTCCTACTTCGCCCTTGTCGCCGACGACCCCTCGGTCCAGATCGTCAGCCAGGCGCAAACCTGGTACATCACCGACATGCTCAGCCAGACCGAATGGAAAGAGCTTCCGGTACTCTCCGCCGCAGCTCCCTTCAAGGCCGGCGGCCGCGGCGGTGCCGACTACTATACTGATGTTCCTGCCGGCGACATCGCCATCAAGAATGTGGCCGATCTCTATCTCTATCCCAACACTGTCCAGGCGGTGGTGATCACCGGGGCGCAGGTCAAGGATTGGCTGGAAATGTCGGCCGGCATCTTCAACCAGATCGAACCGGGCGCAAAAGACGCGGACCTGATCAATGGCGATTTTCCGTCCTACAATTTCGACGTCATCGACGGCGTGACCTACCAGGTCGACCTTTCTCAGCCTGCCAAATACACCTCCAAGGGCGAGCTCCAGAACGCTGATGCCAGCCGGATTCAAAACCTCAGCTTCAATGGCCAGCCTGTTGATCCGGCGCAGAAATTCGTGGTCGCGACCAACAACTACCGTGGCGGCGGCGGCGGTAATTTCCCCGAGATCGGCCCCGACAAGGTCGTCTTCCAGGCCCCCGACACCAACCGCGACGTGATCGTGCGCTACATCGTCGAACAAGGCACGATCAACCCTTCCGCCGACGGAAACTGGAGCTTCGCTCCTGTCGAGGGGGCAACAGTGCTGTTCTCGACCGGCCCAAGGGCCAGGGAGTTCGTGGGCGGGATCAACGGCGTTTCGATTGAACCGGCCGGCGATGGCGCCGATGGCTTTGCATTGTTCCGCATCACCCTTTGAGCCAAAAGCTCAATCACCTTGCCCCGGTGTCCCGCAGACACCGGGATTCATCTGGCCTTAACCGCAACCGCCTTTTGGATCCGGTTTTAGCTTTTTGATTACGACCTTTTGCGACAATCGATGTCTTGTCAGCCAGGGGAGGCGAACGGACATGAAGGGATACAACGGTCGCGCTATCCAGCGCGACAGGACGCGGCTTCGCGCGAAAATCGAATGCATGGGTCAAAAATCCCATGGCGCAGTGCTTGACCTTTCGCAACACGGCATCTGCATGTATCTGTCGGTCGATATTCCGGTCGGGTTCGGCGACAAGATCACCGTGGAAACCGAAGAGATGGGGCTTCTGATCGGAACGGTTCGCTGGATCCGGCGTCCGCGGATCGGCGCCGAACTGGTGCTCACCTCAAACAATCGCGCCAAGGTCGAAAGCTACTACCGGTTCTTCAAGGACAATCCAGTAACGGCGTGAAGCCTTGGGCACATCAACGACAATCGGGCAAGCTGCCGTGCAAACCGTCCTCCAGCCATTGCGCGCCGACCTTCCCTAACTTAAGCTTGCGTCAATTCACTCATCAATAATCGATGGGATCCCGGGCGGGAGGAGATGACCATGGCAAAGCGGACGTCAAGGACACGCAAGGTGCTGTATATCATTGCGTTTTTAATCATTGTCGCTGGAACCGTGTTTGCTTTCGGACCGCGTCCGGTCGCCGATACCGGCATTGATTTTGTCGAGAGTTCCCTCCCCGAGGATCTCGACCAATACATCGATCAATCGGAAGCCCGCTTTGACGATCTGCGCCCCGGCAACGAGCGCCAGATTGTCTGGGCCTACCCGGCATCGCGCGCGCGCACCCCGATTTCCATTGTCTATGTCCACGGCTTCTCCGCCAGTCCGGCTGAAATACGTCCATTGCCCGATCTTGTGGGCCGCCGTCTGGGGGCGAACATCTTTTACGCGCGCCTGAAAGGTCATGGCCGCAGCGGTGACGCCATGCTTGAAGGCTCGGTCCATGCCTGGGTCAATGATCTGGCCGAAGCCTTGGCGATTGGCCGCAGGCTGGGCGAGCGCGTCGTCATCATCGCCACCTCGACCGGTGCCTCCCTGACCACCTGGGCCGCCACCCGGCCAGACCTGATGCGCGATGTCATTGGCATGGTACAGATTTCACCGAACTACGGCGTTCAGGCTGCAGGGTCGAGCCTTCTGGCCATGCCATGGGCGGAGAAACTGGTGCCGTTGATTGCCGGAGAGCGGCGCTCGTTTGAACCGCAGAACGAAAAGCAAGCCAGGTTCTGGACCCATGAATATCCAAGCCTTGCGCTTTTGCCGATGGCCTCGCTTGTCAAGCTGGCCAATGCGGTTGATGCCAGCAGGATTACCGTTCCGTCGCTGTTCATTTACTCGCCGCAAGACCAGGTCATTCAACCCGATCTGGTCAAGGCCATGGCTGAAAAATGGGGCGGCGCCAAAGACATGGTCGAGGTCAGCGACAGCGACGATCCCAATCACCATGTGATCGCCGGCGATGCGTTGTCTCCCGGCACCACCGAAAGACTGGCCGGATACGCCGCTGACTGGATCTCAAAACTGTAGGATCCATGCTCCACAGCATTGAACCCGGCGTACTCCAGCGGATATGCCAGCGGCACAATTTTTCATGATCTGATTGCGAAATACGTCAGATAATCAGGTTCGACAGGATCTCATTGTCGGTGATGTCCTGATAATTCAACCCTGCCTGGTCGAATGCCTCGGTCAGGCGCAGGAAATTCTCCGGCGCCTTGGTTTCGATGCCGATCAGGATCGAGCCGAAATTGCGTGCTGATTTCTTGAGATACTCGAACCGCGCGATGTCATCATCCGGACCGAGCAAGTCGAGAAAATCCTTCAAGGCGCCCGGCCGCTGAGCCAGCCGCAGAACGAAGTACTTCTTGGTGCCGGCATAGCGCATCGCCCGTTCCTTGACGTCGGGAAGCCGCTCGAAATCGAAATTTCCGCCGGAGACGACCGCGATAACAGTCTTGCCGGCAAGCTTGTCCGGCCCCAGAGCCTCCAGAACCGTAAGCGACAAGGCGCCTGCGGGTTCAAGCACAATGCCTTCGGTGTTCAATATCGTGGTCATGGTCAGGCAGATGGCGTTCTCCGGCACGATCTGGACCTGGTCGGCCCGGAATCGCTTGAGAATTTCGAAATTGCGCACGCCGATTTCCGCCACGGCAGCGCCATCGACAAAATTGTCGATCTTGGCGAGCTTGACCCTGTGCCCGGCGGCAAGGCTTTGCCTCAGGCTCGGCGCACCCTCAGGTTCGCTCAGCAAAAACCGGTCATTGTCGATCAGGCCTTCGAAATAGCGCGCCAGGCCAGCCGACAGACCGCCGCCGCCAACGGGAAGCACGATCAGGTCGGGCGTTTCGCCATCGGGCAGTTGCGTGGCGATTTCGGCAGCCACTGTCGCCTGCCCTTCAATGATATCGTCATGATCGAAAGGCGGCGCCATCAGCGCATCCTGCTCCACGGCGAATTCCTGCGCCGCTGAATAGCAGGCGTCGAAAAAATCCCCGATCAGCCGAATTTCGATGAATTCACCGCCAAACATCCGGGTCTTGTCAATCTTCTGCTGCGGCGTCGTCACCGGCATGAAGACCACGCCCTTGCGCCCGAAATGCCTGCAGACATAGGCAAAGCCCTGCGCATGATTGCCGGCCGAGGCGCAGACAAACAACGATTGCTCCGGATTGGCATCCAAAGCCTTGCGAATGAAATTGAATGCTCCGCGGATCTTGTAGGATCGAACCGGCGACAGATCCTCCCGCTTGAGCCAGATCCGCGCGCCATAGCGCGCGGACAAATGGTCGTTGAGTTGCAGCGGTGTGGCGCCAAACAGCGCCCGCATCTCTTCGAGCGCCAGATCGGCACACACGCGAAATGCGTCAGGTGATTGTTTTTCGCTCATCGCGGGTCTATGCCACGGGAACCAGCCGGTTGCCAACCAGATCCTGCAGCAACCGGCACCCAAGAGGGCGCGGGCTTGCACGGCCAGACAATCAGATCAGCGGTTTTCATCGCCTCCATGGCGGGGCTGTATCTCTCTGCGGCCATGCTTGTACCGGCCATGGTGGATTTCTATTCCGGCAACCCCGACTGGCAGGTGTTCGCGGTGGCATCCTTCGCTGTCGGAGCCATCTGCCTCGCGTCATCGGCGGCAAACCGCGGCGCCAATGCGCCGTTTTCGCGTCGTCTGGGTTTTCTGGTTGTCAATTTGTTGTGGATCACACTGTCGGTCACCGGCGCCATTCCGTTTTATCTGGCTTCACTCGGTCTCGATATGGCCGACGCTTTGTTCGAATCCGTATCAGCCGTCACTACCACCGGTGCGACGGTGATCTCCGGACTGGATGCAGCACCGCCGGGCCTGCTGCTGTGGCGTTCCATTCTGCAATGGTTTGGCGGCATCGGCATTGTCGCCATGGGCCTTCTGGTGCTTCCGTTTCTCAAGGTCGGTGGCTTCACCGTCTTCAAGATTGAATCCTCCGACACCTCTGAAAAGCCGTTCGCCCGCTTTGCTGTGTTCGTCCGCGCATTCTTTGCGATTTATATCGGTCTGACCGTAATTTGCGCCATCTTGTACCGCGTTTTGGGCATGAGTGACTTTGATGCCGTCAACCACGCCATGACCACCCTGGCGACGGGCGGGTTTTCCACCCATGACGCCTCGTTCGGGGCATTTCAGTCCCCTGCCCTGATCTGGACCGGCACCATCTTCATGGCAATCGCCGGCCTGCCCTTTTCGGTCCTGATCCTGTTTGCCGTGCGCGGCCGGCTCGATGCTTTGCGTGACCCGCAAATCTTCGCCTATGGCGGCCTGCTGCTCATTCTCTCGATCATCATCGCGCTCAGCCTGCGGTTGTCACAAGACGAGAGCTTCGGCATGGCGCTTACCCATTCGGCTTTCAATGTTGTCTCGATCGTGACCACCACGGGATTTGCCAGTACCGATTACACGCTCTGGGGACCGCTGGCGGTTACGATCCTGTTCATGGCCACCTTCCTGGGTGGCTGTTCGGGCTCGACATCCGGCGGCATCAAGGCCTACCGGCTGGTGATCATCGCCAGCTCGATCCGCTCGGGTCTGATGCGGTTGATTTACCCCAACAGCGTTCGCCCGGTCCGTTACGGCTCGGTGGCCGTCGAACCGGACATGCAACGCACGGTATTTCTGTTCGTTTGCGCCTATGTCGGAATATGGGCGCTTGGCTCCATCGCCCTTGCCGCAACCGGTCTTGACGTGGAAACAGCGATTTCCGGCTCGATCACGGCGTTGGCAAATGTGGGTCCGGGCATAGGCTCAGTCATAGGTCCGGCAGGGAACTTCGCGCCTCTCGGCGATCCCGCCAAACTGATCCTGATTTTCCTGATGTTGCTTGGCCGGCTGGAGATACTTGCAGTTCTGGTGCTGTTGATGCCTGCATTCTGGCGGGAATAGTCTCTGCGTTCAAGCATTACACTCTCCTACATTATCCATCGATTAACCAAACTCTGTTTTCCTCCAATGCGATGGAGGATAAGATCGAATGCACGCATTGCGAGTTTCCTTTCCCGACAGTTCCGCTGACGCACCGGATGCTGAAAAGGCAACCGCCCCTGCCGGGCAGGCACGCGACCAGGCAAGCCTCGAACGGGCGCTGAACGTGATCGGCTCGCAGATTGGCGAGCTTTCGGTCAATATTGCCGATACCAGCGGTATGATTGGCGATGTATCGGGGTCAATGTCCCGGCAAGCCGACGAATTTCACTCCCTGACGCAGGATATCTCGATGATCGCGCGGTCGAACCAGACCGTCGCCGAGGCATCGCACGGCGCGATCACATCCGCCAAAACCACCCAGACGGGTCTCGACACCACCACGAAAAGCGTGAATGGAATTCTCGTCAATGCCGTTGCCGACATCAAGTCGATGGCATCCAGCGCCACCGAAATCACCAGTGTTCTGAATTCGGTCTCGACCCAGATCAGGGAGATTCACTCCTTCTCGGAAGCCATTCAGGGCATCGCCACCCAGACCCAGCTTCTCGCCGTCAACGCGGGAATCATGGCAGCACACGCCGGCGAAGCCGGCCGCGGATTTGCCGTCGTCGCCGACGCAGTCAAACAACTGGCCGACAAGACCGGCAACGTATCGCGCGACATGGTCTCCCGGCTGCAGGCTCTGCGCGGCATTGTCGACAAGCTGCAAAAGCAGAATGCCGACAACGAGGCCGTCGCCACAGCCGCCTTTCAGCGCTCGTCCGAGATTGATGAGGAATTGAAGAAGTTTACCGGTTTCAGCGAGAGCGTCGCCGGAATGATCGGCGAAATCGAGCGAATCAGCGCTCCAGTTGAAGAGACCACCCAAGCCTGCTCGACAGTGCTCGCCAAAGTCTCTGATCTCGACACTCAGGTCCACAAAAGCGCGGAAATGCTGACCGCGGCCAGCGCCAAGATCGACCGGCTGGTCTCGTTTTCGGAAAACGTCATCGGCGAAGTGGCGCAAAGCGGGATCGAGACCGAAGACACGCCGCTGATCACGCAATGCATCGCAAAAGCCGCCGAAATTGCTGCCCTCTATGAAAATGCGATCAGTTCCGGCGATCTCACGATGGCCGACCTGTTTGATGAAAACTATCAGCCACTGCCCGGCACCGATCCCATCCAGCATGTCACGCGCTTCACCCGACACACCGATCGCCTGCTACCGCCGATCCAGGAAGCCATGCTCGAATTCGATCCGCGCGTCACGTTCTGCGCCGCCGTTGACCGCAACGGCTACCTGCCGACCCATAACCACATCTTCTCTCAGCCGCAGAGCGCCGATCCGGTCTGGAACGCCGGCAATTGCCGCAATCGCCGGATCTTCAACGACCGCACCGGCCTTGCCGCCGGGCGCAACAGGAAACCGTTCCTGATGCAAACCTACCGCCGCGACATGGGTGGCGGGAATTACAGCCTGATGAAGGATCTGACCGCGCCGATCATCGTCAGCGGCCAGCATTGGGGCGGCTTGCGGATCGGCTTCAAGATCAACGCGTAAGCATAGGGATTGGGCCAGGCCCCAAGCGGAATCGCGAAAAATGGTGCGGACGACGGGAATCGAACCCGTACAGCCTCGCGGCCGAGGGATTTTAAGTCCCTTGCGTCTACCAGTTTCGCCACGTCCGCACGTGACCTAGTCGGTAGCCGACCCTTCGCGCGCAAGCAAGACCCTGTGGACGGCTTGTGTGAAAACAGCCGGGCCCCGCGGTGTTTTCCGCAAGGCCCGATGTGTGTTCCTGCGGCCGGAACTCCAACGCCCCTATCCGCTAACCGGTTCAGACAACCGGTTCAGGCAACCAGTTTGGCGGCAATCTCGGCGACACGCTTGCCCTGGAATTCGGCGCCTTCGAGTTCGACAGCGGAAGGCTGGCGCGACCCGTCGCCGTCAGCGATGGTGGTTGCCCCGTAAGGCGTACCGCCCTTGACTTCACCGACGCCCATCTGTCCCTGGAACGTATAGGGCAGACCCGCGATGAGCATGCCATGATGCAACAACACGGTGTGGAAACTCAAAATGGTCGCTTCCTGGCCACCATGCTGTGCAGCCGAGGATGCCATGACCGAGCCAACCTTGCCCACCAGAGCGCCCGACGCCCACAGGCCACCGGTCTGATCGAGAAAGTTCTTCATCTGGGATGCCATCATGCCGTAGCGTGTCGGGGCGGCGAAGACGAAGCCATCATAATCGGCAAGTTCAGCCGGATCGGCGACAGGCGCGTCCTGGTCGAGTTTGTAATGGAACTGCTCAGCCACCGAATCAGGCACCAGTTCGGGCACCCGCTTGAGTGTGACATCCGCTCCGGCCGCAGCCGCGCCTTTTGCGGCTGCCTTGGCCATGGTTTCCATGTGACCCCAACTCGAATAGTAAAGCACCAGTATCTTGGCCATTTCCGTCTCCAATTTCCATTCCCGCTCCGATGCGGCGGTTCCCTGAACCTAGGGATTATGCCGTTCACAAAAAGACCGCAGATGAAGCACAGATTGTTCACAAAACAGAGACTGCGCCGGTCTTTCGCGCGGACTTGCGCAATGGGGCGAAAGCCGTTTATCCATTCGGCCCCGGAAATCGCCGGACAGGAAACAAGATGATGAGCAAGCCCGACACCCGTACCGTCACAGCAGCCGCTCTGGCGATCGGCGACGAATTGCTTTCCGGACGGACCAAGGACAAGAACATCGGTCATCTGGCGGAATTGCTGACCGCTGCCGGGATCGACCTTGAGGAAGTCCGCATCGTCCCCGACGATCACGAGCGCATTGTGGAAGCGCTCAATGCGCTCAGGCGCCGCTACGATCATGTCTTCACTTCCGGCGGCATCGGACCAACCCATGACGACATCACAGCCGATGCCGTGGCGGCAGCCTTTGGCGTGGCCTGCGATTACGATCCCGACGCGCTGGCGCTGCTTGGCGCGCATTACGCCGAGCGCGGCCTTGAATTCACCGACGCGCGGCGCCGCATGGCGCGCATGCCGCTGGGCAGCCGCCACATCGACAATCCCGTCAGTCTCGCGCCGGGCTTCACGACCGGCAATGTGCATGTCATGGCCGGTGTCCCGTCGGTGTTCCAGGCCATGCTCGACAACGTGCTGCCAACGCTGGAAACAGGAACCAAAGTGCTGTCCGACAAGGTCAGCTGTCCTTTCGGCGAAGGTGACATAGGCGACCCCCTGTCGGTGATCGCCATAGCCCATCCCGACGTCAATATCGGCTCTTACCCCCGTTTTTCGGGCACGAAGTTCTCCACCGAGATTGTCATACGCGGCCGCGATCCGCTCGCGATAAACGCGGCGAAACTGGATGTCGAGGCCATGCTGACAAGCGTGGCGACGAAACTTGACGCGGCGGCGCAGTGACAGGCATCCCGGTTTGATAAGGATCAATGCACGCCTTTGATGTGCCGGGCATGGTGAAAGTCTAGGTTCCGCCCCCGGACCGTTCAAAGGAGTTAACCCCGTGACCTATCATACGATCCTCGCTGTCCTGACAACCGAGGCCGACGTCGCACCCGTGACCGGCGCAATCGCGGAATTCGCCGCAGGCAAAGAGGTGCATCTGATCGGCTGTCACGGCGAACCCTCGCAGTTTGTGGTCCTGTCCGCTCCCATCGACGTGCCTGATGCATCCACCATTGCCGCCCTTTATGAGCAGGCTGATGCCCGTATGCGCGAAGTCGGCGATGCTTTCGAGAAAGCCTGCGAAACGGCAGGGCTGTCGTATGAATGGAGACCGGTACGCTCACCAGGGGGCGACAGTGCCGTTTCGGCGCTGGCCAGCGCCCGGTCCGCAGATCTAGTGGTGGTTCGCCAACCTGACCGGGCAGCAAATGAAGACATGGCCAGCAATGTCGAAGCCCTGCTGTTTGAAGGCGGACGTCCGGTGCTTTTCCTGCCATCCAGCGGCACACTGGCATCGCCGATCCGGCGGATCCTCATCGCCTGGGATGGATCCCGCGAGGCTGCCCGCGCGACGCACGATGCGCTTTGCCTGTTGAAAGCGGCCGAGGCTGTGGAAATTGTCGTGGTCGACCCCGACAAACTGCCCGATATCGACGCTCCACTCGCAGGCACCGATATCGCCGGCTGCCTGTCACGTCACGGAATTCACGCCAATGTGACAACTGTTTCCAAGGGAAACGGCTCCACCGCGGAAGCCATTGCGGCGCAAGTCAAGGCCAGCAACGCGGATCTCGTCGTCATGGGCGCCTACACCCATCAACGGCTCAGGGAGTGGCTGTTTGGCGGCGTCACCCGTGCCTTCGTGGAGAGCTCCCCGGTCGCGGTGCTCATGTCACGCTAGGCATCCCCGCTTGAGGCGTTGTCTGTTTGGGAGCGGATCTTCGATCCGCCCCCCTGTGCTTCCCGCTTGCAAATGCAGGCTGACTTGCTTTCAACGCCGGTTTTCGGCTATTTGCGGCAATCAGGTGTTCAAACCGCAGCCATCGTGCCGCCCGCAAATCCAAGGTAGTCAGCCATGTCTCTTCCAGACAAAGCCTTTCCGGTCTCCTGGGACCAGTTTCACCGTGATGCGCGGGCACTGGCATGGCGATTGAGCGGCACCGGGCAGGTCTGGAGCGCGATGGTCTGCATCACACGCGGCGGGCTTGTACCGGCTGCAATCATTTCGCGTGAACTCGACATCCGCCGGATCGATACGGTTTCCGTCGCCTCCTACCACGACTACATCAATCAGGGCGACATGAAGGTGCTCAAGGAGATCAATGCCGATCTTCTCGAAACCGAAGGCGAAGGTGTCCTCATTGTTGATGACCTGACCGACACCGGCAAGACCGCCGCGATCGTTCGGGCAATGCTGCCAAAGGCGCATTTCGCCACCGTCTACGCAAAACCCAAAGGCCGGCCGCTGGTCGACACATTCGTCACCGAGGTCAGCCAGGACACCTGGATCTATTTCCCCTGGGACATGGGCTTTGCCTATGTCGAGCCGATCGCCAAGGATACCCGCGGCTGAGGATTGAGCTGCGCGAACGGTTTAAGCCCGGCCACTTCGGCTGAACCAGCCTGCTGGCGATGGCGCGCCGGACCCTGGGTGGCCATGCCCGAGAGCCATGGCCATTGCGGGCGCGCCCGTGGTGCGCCAACCAATCTTCGCGCACCCATTAACCGTATCTTATCCCGATTGTTTGTATCATTGATCATTCAGGGATGAACCCTCGGCTGGAATGATAACAGCTTGTCAAAGCCCTTCGCGGGCATGCGTCAGCCAGAGTCAGCGTTTCAATCCCCTCATGCAAAATTCCACGCCCCCCACCAGCCATAGATTCCGGCAATGCCGGATTGTCGGCCTCAACCTTGCCGTGGTCCTGACTGTATTGTCAGCCGCGGCTATCGTCCCCCGCAACGGCAAGGCGCTGGTGATTGTTGCGCCCTGGAGCGAACCCGGACGCGTCATCAGTGTCATCGCTGGCGCCGGCGGAGCCGTCATGAATGGGACCGGCACACCCTACGCCGCCATCGCATATTCCGACCAGCCCGGTTTCGCTTTGCGCTTGTTTCAGTCCGGCGCAATGCTGGTTCTCGACGGTAGTCTCGCTTTCTTCTGCAGGAGTACATCTTCACTATGACTTACATGACCTCGCTGCGCACCCGCGCGGCAATAGCAATTGTATCGCTGTTGTGGATCAATCTCGGCATGATGCTGCTTCGTTATCTTTGGGGCATGAATGCAAATCCTGTCATTGTGTTGGGCGGCGGCGCTGCAATCGCCGCGGTTGCGACCTTGACCTGGTGGCATGACCGGACCGGCACTGCAACGCAGATTTCAACAGCGCTGGCGCATGCTGCCAGCGTGGCCCTGCTGGTTTACGCGTTTTCGGGCTCTCCACTCCAGATCGACATGCACATGTACTTTTTCGCCAGCCTGGCGATCTGCGCATCCTGGGTGAGTTGGCAGCCTATCCTGGCTTTCGCGGGTCTGACCGCACTCCATCACCTTGTTCTTTTCCTGATTATCCCAGCAGCGGTTTTTCCCGGAGAAACAGAATTCACACGGGTCGTTCTGCATGCGGTCATCCTCATTCTCGAGGCTGGCGCTTTGGTCTCGCTGGGCCATTCCCTGGCAAAGGCCTTTGAGCAGAACGACGAGGCGATGCGCAACATCGAAGTAGCCAACAAACAAGCTGGTGAGATGTCGCGGAAGGCCGAAGAAGCCCAGTTGCGCAACCTCGAAGATTCCAAAGCTCGCGAAGCCGAGCGGACCGCCGACACTGCACGCCTGCAATTTGCCATGGAAGCTCTCGGCCAGGGCCTGCGCCAATTGGCCGAAGGCGATCTTCGGTTCCGTTTGACCAAACCGTTTGCCGGCACACTTGAGGTTCTCAGAAATGACTTCAACGCCTCGATGTCATCGCTCGAGCAACTGGTTGCCGAACTGGGCAGTTCCGCCCGCCAGATGAGCGACGGCTCAAATCATGTGTGCGCCGATGCCGAACGGATTTCCCAGCGTACCGAACAGCAAGCCGTCTCTCTGGAAGAAACCGCCGCGGCCATCGGTCGTATCACTGAGAACGTCCAGACTGCATCAAAGCGCGCCGGAGAAGCCGGACGCCTGGTTGACGAAACCACGAAGAATGCGTCGGTGTCCGAAGATATTGTATCCAGGGCCGTCAGCGCGATGACCGAAATCGAAGGGTCGTCGCAACAAATCGGGCAAATCATTTCGGTGATCGACGAAATCGCCTTCCAGACCAACCTGCTGGCTCTGAATGCGGGTGTTGAAGCGGCGCGGGCCGGTGAAGCCGGTAAGGGCTTTGCTGTCGTCGCTCAGGAAGTACGTGAATTGGCGCAGCGTTCGGCAAGTGCCGCCAAGGAGATCAACGCCCTGATTGAAAAGTCGTCGCAGCAGGTGGGCAGCGGTGTGAGTCTGGTCAACCAGACCGGTGAGGCCCTCCGCGAGATCGGAGAGCAGGTCAAGCATATCAACGGGTACATCGCCGAGATTGTCGAGACTGCACGAGAGCAGGCGACGGACATCTCCGAGATCAACTCGGCCGTGGTCAATATGGATCAGACGACCCAGCAAAACACCACCCTTGTTTCCGACACCGCCAAATCCATCCGCAACCTCACTGCCGATGCAGACGGACTTGTCACCAAGCTGGCCGTGTTCAGGGTCAACGAGAGCACCCCGTCGCGCGTCACAGCCAACACCGAGCCTGCTGCGAAGAAGCCGGTGGCTCGGGCTCCCCGGATGATTCGTGCTGCCGGTTCAGGATGTGCGACCGCCGCAGCCGTTGCGCAGGAATGGGATGAATTCTGATCCAACCAGCTCTGGCCCGGGCAGATTCCGGTCATGCCGTCCGGCTTGAAAAGCTTGACCTGACAGACCGAGGCAACCATTCAGAGACACAGCTCAAGCTGTGCCCCTTTTTGGGGAATGACTGCCGGGTCGCCCACCCGCTTTCCCGCAGATGATCGTCGAGGCTCAGAGCTGATTGGAACGGCGCTATATGCCGGCAGCTTTGACGTACCGGGGCAGCAGTGTATCAAATCGGTCATAATCCCGTGCGACGATAGACGGAGGAGTCGATTCGCTGACCATGACCGCTTTTGACAGGATCAAACATCTGCTTGACCTCTTCCGGGGTCCAAGTGACGAGCACGCACGATTTGGCGGAAAGCTCAAACGCCAGGCTGCGGCCGCGGTATTTCGCGGCTCCGGCGTTTCGCGCGAGCTGATGCTGATCACAAGCCGCGACACCGGCCGGTGGATTGTTCCCAAGGGCTGGATCGAGCGTGGCGAGGACGGTCCTGCCGCCGCCATCCGCGAGGCCTGGGAGGAATCCGGGGTAATTGGCGAGGTTCTGCCTGGCGGACCAGTCGGGCATTACCGTTATGTCAAGCAGAGAACCCGGCGTCGCGACGCCATCTGCGATGTTGACGTGTATCTCGTCAGACTGCACGAGCTGAAAGACCATTGGCCCGAAATGGACCAGCGCAGGCGCAAATGGTTTCCAGTTGCCACCGCCATCGGACTGGTCGGCGAAGACGGGCTCAAGGATGTGATCCGGGATGCCTTCCGGTATCTCAAGGCCGCCTGACGCGGCGCCGGCCCGGTCGCGTGACGCTCACGCAAAGACTCCTGACTTGCCGCACAGCGGTTCACAGATGCGTCAGGATCGCGAGCCCCTGCGAACCACGCCTGTCGTCACAAATTTCCGATCGGTGAATTTTTACCTGTCAGAATTTTTCGGGCTTTTCCCGATCCGGCCCCGTCCGAGCGTCATGCACGCGCTCGCGTCTCCGCAACACCTTGCAATGCGGGGGTTTGAACGCCGACAATGGCCAAATCAATTAAAACTGCCTTTGTCCTCGTTTTCCACAATCCGAAGCCACTAGATGTGGTGTACATGAATCCGTCACAATCAACCTCTTGACGCACCCGCACGAGTCGCTGCTTATAGGATCAACGTTGCGGCGGCGGCGCGGCTGGAGAGTTTCGAGGCCAGTCAATTCCAGATATTTCCGGTTCAAGACGTCTGACACAGTGCAGATCTGCGCGGTGATCGGAGGGGTGTGTCTGGTGCCGAAAATAACCCGCCGAAATGAAAATAGGGGCTGGTGGCAATAACCTGTTAATACTATATTTAGTGTTTGCAGCCACGCTGACCACAAGATAGAGGGTTTCCCGACCACGGGAATCACATCGAGTGACCGAGTAGCAAGCGGGCTGTACAATGAGTGCACGGCCTGGGGACCAGATATTGTCGCGACGCAAGGACTGCGCCCGGCCGTGAATTTAAAAAAGAGGACGAAAATGCGCATCGAACGTCGGTTCACCAAGGACGGCCAGTCAGCCTATTCAGACATCGAATTCCGCAAGGCGACAAGCGAGATCAAGAACCCGGACGGGTCGATCGTGTTTCGTCTCGCCGGCATTGATGTGCCTGTCCAGTTCAGTCAGGTCGCAGCTGACATCCTCGCGCAGAAATATTTCCGCAAGGCCGGCGTTCCCGCGCGGCTGAAGAAGGTCGAAGAGAATTCGGTCCCCTCCTGGCTGTGGCGCTCGACCGCAGACGAAGCAGCGCTTGCCGAACTTCCCGAAGACGAACGTTACGGCTCGGAAACCGACGCCCGCCAGGTCTTCGACCGTTTGGCCGGCACCTGGACCTACTGGGGCTGGAAGGGTGGCTACTTCACTTCCGAAGATGACGCCCGCGCTTTCATGGACGAGCTCGCCTATATGCTTGCCACCCAGCGCGTTGCCCCGAACAGCCCGCAGTGGTTCAACACCGGCCTGCACTGGGCTTACGGCATCGACGGCCCCGGCCAGGGCCATTTCTATGTCGACCCGTTCACCGGCAAGCTGACCAAGTCCAAATCCTCCTACGAACACCCGCAGCCGCACGCCTGCTTCATCCAGTCGGTCGAGGACGATCTCGTCAACGAAAACGGCATCATGGATCTGTGGGTGCGTGAAGCGCGGCTGTTCAAATACGGCTCGGGCACCGGCTCCAACTTCTCCTATCTGCGCGGCGAAGGCGAAAAGCTCTCCGGCGGCGGCAAGTCGTCGGGCCTGATGAGCTTCCTCAAGATCGGCGACCGTGCTGCCGGCGCCATCAAGTCGGGCGGCACCACCCGCAGGGCTGCCAAGATGGTGGTGGTCGACATCGACCATCCCGATATCGAGGCCTACATCAACTGGAAGGTCAAGGAAGAGCAGAAGGTCGCGGCGCTGGTCACCGGCTCGAAGATCGTCGCCATGCACCTCACCGCCATCATGAAGGCCTGCATCAATTGCGAGGCCGACAATGATGCCTGTTTCGACCCCAAGCAGAACCCTGCGCTGAAACGCGAGATCAAGGCCGCCAAGCGCGACCAGGTGCCGGAAAACTACGTCAAGCGCGTCATCCAGTTCGCGCGCCAGGGCTACACCGACATCGAGTTCAAGACCTATGACACCGACTGGGATTCGGAAGCCTACCTCACGGTTTCAGGCCAGAATTCCAACAACTCGGTCTCGGTCCGCGACGATTTCCTGCAGGCTGTCGAAACCGACGGCGACTGGAACCTGACCGCCCGCAAGGACGGTCACGTGATGAAGACGCTGAAAGCCCGCGACCTGTGGGAACAGATCGGCCATGCCGCCTGGGCCTCGGCCGATCCGGGCCTGCATTTCAACACCACCATGAACGACTGGCACACCTGTCCGGCTGAAGGCCCTATCCGCGCCTCCAACCCGTGCTCGGAATACATGTTTCTCGATGACACCGCCTGCAACCTGGCTTCGCTCAACCTGCTGCAGTTCAAGAACGCGAACACCAAGCGCATCGACATTGCCGATTACGAACACGCCGTCCGGCTCTGGACCATGGTGCTCGAAGTCTCGGTGATGATGGCGCAGTTTCCGTCGCATCAGATTGCCGAGCGGTCCTACAAGTACCGCACGCTGGGGCTGGGCTACGCCAATATCGGCGGCCTGCTGATGACCACCGGCATTCCCTATGATTCCAAGGAAGGCCGCGCCATCTGCGGCGCGCTGACCGCGATCATGACCGGCGTGGCTTACGCCACATCGGCGGAAATGGCCGGCGAGATCGGCCCCTTCCCGGGCTACAAGGAAAACAAGAAGAACATGCTGCGGGTCATCCGCAATCACCGCCTCGCGGCTCATGGCGAGTCGACCGGCTATGAGAACCTGTCGGTCAATCCCGTCGCGCTGATCCATGACGAATGCCCCGATCAAGACCTGATCGCCCACGCAACGGCTGCCTGGGACAAGGCGCTCAAGCTCGGCGAGAAGCACGGCTACCGCAACGCCCAGGCCACCGTGATTGCGCCCACCGGCACCATCGGCCTGGTGATGGATTGCGACACCACCGGCATCGAGCCGGATTTCGCGCTGGTCAAGTTCAAGAAGCTCGCCGGCGGCGGCTACTTCAAGATCATCAACAACGCCGTGCCCGAAGCGCTCAGAACGCTGGGCTATTCCGAAGCGCAACTGGCCGAAATCGAGGCATATGCGGTTGGTCACGGCAACATCAACCAGGCGCCCGGCATCAATCCCGGCTCGCTGAAAGCCAAGGGCTTCACCGACGACAAGATCGCCGCCATCAACGGCGCCACCAAGGCCGCCTTCGACATCAAGTTTGTCTTCAACAAGTGGACGCTCGGCGAAGAGTTCTGCAAGGATGTACTCGGCTTCACCGACGAGCAGATGAACGATTTCTCCTTCGACCTGCTGTCGGCCATCGGCTTCTCCAAAAAGGACATCGAAGCCGCCAACATCCATGTTTGCGGCGCGATGACGCTGGAAGGCGCACCCCACCTCAAGGTCGAGCACTATCCGGTGTTTGATTGCGCCAATCCGTGCGGCAAGGTCGGCAAGCGTTATCTGTCGGTGGAAAGCCACATCCGCATGATGGCGGCAGCCCAGCCGTTCATCTCCGGCGCGATCTCGAAAACCATCAACATGGCCAACGACGCCACCGTCGATGATTGCAAGAACGCCTACATGCTGTCCTGGAAGCTGGCGCTGAAAGCCAACGCGCTCTACCGCGATGGCTCCAAGCTCAGCCAGCCGCTCAATTCCTCGCTGATCGAGGATGACGAGGACGAGGATGACGCCATCGAGGCACTGATGGCCCAGCCGCACGCCGCTCAGGCCGTCCAGGTCACCGAAAAAATCGTCGAGCGCGTGGTCGAGCGTCTTTACCGCGACCGCGAAAAGCTGCCCAACCGCCGCAAGGGCTACACCCAGAAAGCCGTCATCGGCGGCCACAAGGTCTATCTCCGCACCGGTGAATTCGACGATGGCCGTCTCGGCGAGATCTTCATCGACATGCACAAGGAGGGCGCTGCCTTCCGTGCGATGATGAACAATTTTGCCATCGCCATCTCGCTCGGCCTGCAATACGGCGTGCCGCTGGAGGAATATGTCGAGGCCTTCACCTTCACCAAGTTCGAGCCTGCCGGCATGGTGCAGGGCAACGACGCCATCAAGAACGCCACCTCGATCCTGGATTACATCTTCCGCGAGCTGGCCGTCTCCTATCTGGCGCGCCATGACCTGGCCCATGTCGACACCTCCGACTTCGGCAACACCGCTCTGGGCAAGGGTATCTCCGAGGGCAAGGCCCAGCCGTTCTCCAAGGGTCTGACCCGTGGCGCCTCGCTGAAGGTCGTCACCGGCGCCGGTGTTGGCGGCAATGCCGGCGCCTCCTCCGAGCCCAAAGGCCAGGCAGCTTCGCCTGCCAAAGCCCCCTCTTCCGGTGCTTCGGTGATCACCGCATCCTTTTCGGGCAAGGGCACTGCCAGCCTGGCAGTGAAATCCGAGCCTGAAGCCGCCGCAGCGGACGGCGCGGTTGCCTTCAAGCGTGACTACGAGGAACGCGCCGAGGAACTGGCCGCCGAAATTGCCGTGGTCGAGGGCGAGGTCAACGAGCTGTTCTCCGACATCGCCGAGGACGCCGCCCGCGACGCCAAGGCCAAAGCCGCCGACCGCCGCGCCCGGTCGATCATGCAGGGCTACACCGGCAACATGTGCACCGAGTGCCAGAACTTCACCATGGTGCGCAACGGCACCTGCGAGAAGTGCGACACCTGTGGCTCGACGAGTGGGTGTAGCTGAACAGAACTTGAATTGACGAAATCAGCCCGGGGCGGAAGCCTCGGGCTGATGCGCAAGATGAAACAAAATTGGAAACGACGACAACTCCGCTTAAGCGGAAAACAATTCAACTGATTCTCTACTGATGAGGATTATCGTACGAAAAGTGGACTTGGCACTGGATCAGTTGCAACAAATCGGCTGTGAATAACCTGTGGAAAACAGGCATATCCACAACAAACAAAAAATAGTGTTTGCCATGGGTCAGCTACCATATATTGTGGATACATATTTACGAACCAACACCATATTGAGGCTAAATATAACCAAGGAATGAATGCACCGATTCTCAATCAACGTCAAGCAGGCCTGTGGATAAAGAGGACAAGCTCCAAGCAATGGACTCTGGCTGAGTAATGGGGAAGCATTCAAAAAGAAAGGCGGTGGGATTGCAACATCACACCGCCTTCCGAACAGCCAAGGCGAACCCGCCGCCCTTGCGTTCATGTGCTTTGGTAAGCGTGGACATGCTGTTCTGTCGATCAACGGATGTCAAGCGTAGCTGTACGCTTGCGTCAAAGTGATGCGGGGGAAAGGAGTATGAGTCATGTCTCAGATGGTTCGTTACCACTGCCTGAATTGCGGTTATGATTTCCAGACGGAAGTGCTGACAAAGAGCGAAGTTCGCGAAGCAGAACTTCGCTACCAACCTCTGTCTTCAGTTCATTGTCCCAAATGCAACCGAACAGACCTACGCTCAAGTTAATCTAACCAAACAGCGTCGCTTCGAGTACTCGAAGCGACGCTTAAGAGTTGCGAATTATGAAGATATTTATCAGTTCGGTGATTACCGGATACGAAGCTCAAAGAGCAGCCGTAATGGATGCGATAGGAACGCTCGGTCATCAATATTTGCGAGCTGAAGATTTCGGAGTGTTGCCGGACTCCCCTCGCATCGCTTGCCTCCAAGGCGTTAGAGATTCCGATCTGGTGATACTTATTATTGGAGGCCGATATGGTAACATCCAACAGTCTGGAATTTCCGCCACACATGAAGAATTTAGAGAAGCGAAGACGTCAAAGGATGTAATTGCGCTAATCGAAGGCGACATTGAACGCGACAACCATCAAAAAGATTTCCTCAAAGAAGTTCAAGACTGGCAGAATGGAGTGCTAACCGATGAGTTTAACTCCGTGGATGACCTGCGGCGGAAAGTGACATCTTTTCTTCACAAAAAAGAACTCCAAGCGGCTCGTGGCTCAATTGATAACAGTGCGATTGTGGAGAGAGCGCTTGAGATACTTCCCAACGATGACAGCAATTGGAGCGGCGACGAAGCCAAATTAAACATTGCGATCGCAGGAGGACCCGAGACGAACTTGCTTCGTCCAGCGGAACTCCAAAACGAAGAGCTAGATAGGTTTTTGTCGCAAGTTACAATTTTGGGTGACAACGCTATTCTACACCGGAAACATGGAATTGAAGTTCAAATCGTTTCCAATTCGATAGAAGCATATCAGCAGAAAGGCGGCGTAAGACTCTATGCCGATGGAGCTTTACGGATTCAGGCACCTATTCCACGCAATTCCCATCTCAGCGCGATCATAGAAGAAGATGTGCATGAGCTTCTGCTGCGCGCTTTACGTCTGGCTCTCGAGGTTTATTCACACATCGATGACACTGAAAAACTCCGTGCATTTGCGGTCGCTTGCAAGATAGAAAACTCAAACCATACGGCTTGGAGAACACGAAAGGAAGAGATGCAAAATGCAATGTCAGTAAGCATGACTTGGGGCGAAAAAGCTAAAGATCCTGTCTTATTGTCTCCACCCACATTATCTCGAGCTAAATTTCGAGCAACGATCACTGAACTATCAGAAGATTTCTGCATTTTATTAAAACAACAAGCATCTTCGTCTCTTTAGAGTAACGACACATTAATCGGACGAAGCCAAAATCCGCAAAGCGCAGGCTAAACCTCAGATTTTGTTGGTGAGGGGGTCAATGCCATGATGCCAATTCGCCCACGGCTGAACCCGTAAAAAATCCCCTCACCTGCAATTTCCAGCACTTGGCTGCGCCAAGGCGCTGAAATTGCTTCCTCTCCCACAAGGGGAGAGGAGAAGACGGAAAGCGCGGCAACCTCTCCTCTTCCCTTGTGGGAGAGGATACAAAATCGCGGTCTTAGCCGCAGCTAAGTCACAGATTTTGTTGGTGAGGGGTCGAGCTGAGCCTGCCCGGCGAGAGACCTCAGCCCCGCGCCTTGCGCGCGGCATAGCGCTTGTCGCGCTTTTCCTTCATCGCGGCCATATCGGCAACGGCACGTTCGGCGCGGGCCTTGTCTTCGGCTTCGCGGGCCAGTCGTTCGGCGTGTTCGGCGGCATAGGCTGCTTCCGCGTCGGCTGCGTCCTGCACGGCCTTGCGTTCCTGCTCTTCAAGCTTCAGGCGCGCGCGTTCGGCCTGGCGCTCTTCACGCGCCTTGGCAATCGCCTCGCGCTCGGCGCGTCGTGCCATGACTTCGGGATCATCCGCCTTCGGTGCAGCCTTCATTTTCTCCAGAAGCTTTTTTTTGGCCTCCATGGCATCCTGACGACGGTCGGTGAAGGTGGTGCGTACTTGCTTTTTCAAACTGAATTCGTCCTTGTTGAGATCAATGCCGATACGGCAAGCCGCCAAATGCGGCGATCCGGAGTGTATGTGACTGTCTGGAGCCGATTGCGCAACCCCGTTGGCGGAGTTGAGCGAGACTATTTCCCCGCAACAGGCCCTTGTTTCCCGGTCCGGGCCGCCCCGATTCCATGTTCGGAGGCAGAAAACGCGAAACTATCAAAAATGCCCGGCAAATGCCAGCCTGACCGGTCTGCTAGGTCCCGCAATAGGTGGTGTAGGGTCCGAAATCCGACGGTGCGCCGAGCGCGAACACCTCGAGCCCTGCCCGCTCGGTGAACGGATCGGCCAGCACCTCGACCAGCCGTTCGAACGGCTTGAGATCGCCTTGGGTTGCCGATTGCAGCGCCGCCTCGACCATGTGATTGCGCGGAATATAGATCGGGTTGACCCGGTCCATGGCCGCGATCCGGTCTTCAGCCGGCGCGAATTCGCGCGCAAACCGTGCCTGCCACAGCGGCAGCCAGACATCGAAACCTGTGGCACTGTCAAACAGTGCCCGGGTGTCAGATACATCGCCCGCCGCAGCGGTGGAAAGACTGCGGAACACCCGGGTGAAATCGGCAGATCGGGTTTCGAGAACCGCCAGCAAGCCGGTGGCAAGCTGCATATCGTCGTCTTCCTCGCGGTCCAGCCCGAGCTTGGCCCGCATGCCGGCAAGCCAGGCGCGCTCGTAGACCGCCGGAAAGCCGTTGATCACTTCGGATGCCTGACGCACGGCGTCCTCGCTGTCGTCGGGATTGATCAGGTCGAGCAGGGTTTCGGCCAGCCGCGCCAGGTTCCACTGTGCAATTTTCGGCTGGTTGCCATAGGCATAGCGCCCCTGGCTGTCGATCGAGCTGAACACCGTTGCCGGGTCATAACCATCGATGAAGGCGCAAGGGCCGTAATCGATGGTCTCGCCGGAAATCGTCATATTGTCTGTGTTCATCACCCCGTGCACGAAGCCGAGATTCATCCATCTGGCCATCAGCGCCGCCTGCCGGTCGCGCACGGCGGCTATGAGAGCGAGATACCGGTCCGCCCGGCCTTCCAGCTCCGGGTAATGCCGGGCGATGGCGTAATCGGCGAGTTGCCTTAACCTGTCGGTTTCTCCGCGCGCTGCAAAATACTGGAATGTGCCGACGCGCAAATGGCTCGCCGCCACCCGCGCAAGCACCGCTCCCGGTTCCGGCCCGTCCTGACGCATCACCATCTCACCGGTCGCAACCGCTGCCAGCGCCCGCGTGGTCGGCACGCCCAGCGCATGCATCGCTTCGCCGATGATGTATTCACGCAGCACAGGACCAAGCACCGCCTTGCCGTCGCCGCCACGCGAAAACGGTGTCCGGCCCGAGCCCTTGAGGTGAATGTCGCGGCGGCGGCCATGGCTGTCGATCACCTCGCCCAGGAGCAGCGCCCGGCCATCGCCAAGCTGCGGCGAGAACCCGCCAAACTGATGCCCGGCGTAGGCCATCGCCAGCGGCGTCGCGCCTTCTGGCGCCACGTGGCCAGCGAAGATCGCGGCCCCGGCTTCGCTGTCAAGTGCATCCGGGTCCAGCCCGAGCTCGCTCGCAAGTTCGCGGTTGAAGCGGATCATCCGCGGCGCCGGCACCTCGGCGCCCTTCCACGGCACGTAGAACCCCTCGAGATCACGGGCGTAGGAATTGTCAAACTGAAAGCTCGCGATGCTCATTGCTGTGTTCCTTTGTCGCGTCCGGTTGGCTGCAAGCGTTGCCGGCAGAGATTCAATCGGCGTCGAATGCCACGCTCTCATACCCCAGCACCTCGATGAAACGGCGTGGGTCGAGGCCGAAATCGGCAAAGATCACCTGGTTGTCCGCGTCAATGATGCTGAACCACGGGGTGCCCGCCGAGCGGTAATCCTGCATGAAGCTCGGATAGGTCTCGCCCTCCCGCGCCACATCATGGCCGAAAGGAATGGCAAGCTGGTAGCGCTGCTGGTTGATTGCGAGCTTGTCGACGGTGTTGTCCTTGAAATCCTCGAACACGGTCTGGATCGCCGCAAAACCAACGCCGCTTGAGGCAAGATGATGGTGCAGATAGCGCAGCACCGGGAACCCGCGCGAATGGCAACCCGGACAGGCGTGTTGAAAGCAGAACAGGATTTTCATCCCCTCGCCCAACTCATCCAGCGTCAGCGGCGGCCGGTCCTGTCCCTCACCGTTTATCCAGTGTTGCACCCGGAGTTCGGGTGCGGTGCGGTGCAAAGATCCAAACTGCATGGTATGTCCTTTCCGCATTCGCGAGCGCCGGGCCTTTCCCGGACAAGCACTTGACCGCAGCGAGATTTTCAACCGCCGCGGTCGTCTGATTGCCACATCGTCGAACGGCTATTCGGCCGCGTCGCGCCTGGGCAGCACCCAGTCGGGGCGCGCGAAATGGCAGGAATAGCCGTGCGGAATCCGCTCGAGATAATCCTGGTGCTCTGGTTCGGCCGCCCAGAAATCACCCACAGGCTCCACCTCGGTCACCACCTTGCCCGGCCACAGCCCGGAGGCATCGACATCGGCAATGGTGTCCAGTGCAGTCTGTCGTTGCTGCTCGTCGGTATAATAGATTGCCGAACGGTACGACATTCCGCGATCATTGCCCTGCTGGTTGGGCGTGGACGGATCGTGGATCTGGAAGAAGAATTCGAGAAGCTGTCGGTAGCTGATGCGGGCCGGATCGAACAGGATCTCGATGCCTTCCGCATGGGTGCCGTGGTCGCGGTAGGTGGCGTTTTTCACGTCACCACCGGTATAGCCGACGCGGGTACTCTCCACTCCGGGCATCTTGCGGATCAGATCCTGCATGCCCCAGAAGCATCCGCCAGCGAGAACTGCGCGCTCAGTCATCTAGATATCCTCCACCTGGTCAAGATAATCACCATAGCCTTCCGCCACCATGTCTGCCTTGGCGATGAATCGCAATGATGCGGAATTGATACAGTAGCGAAGCCCGCCCCGGTCCTGCGGCCCGTCGGCAAACACATGTCCAAGATGGCTGTCGCCATGTTTGGAGCGAACCTCGACGCGCACCATGCCGTGGCTGACATCGCGCAGTTCGGCCACGTGCGCGGGCTCGATCGGCTTGGTGAAACTCGGCCAGCCGCAACCGCTCTCGAACTTGTCGGACGATACAAACAGCGGCTCGCCCGAGACAATGTCGACATAGATGCCGGCAGCCTTGTTGTCATTGTACTCACCGGTAAAAGGCCGCTCGGTGCCGCTCTGCTGGGTCACGCGGAACTGCTCGGGCGTCAGCTTGGCAATGGCGTCGTCGGTCCGGGCGAATGTTTTGGTCATGCCGTGGCTCCCTGCTTCAATGTTTGGTGTCTGAAACAGAAATGGGCCACACCGGTCCGGTTTTCAATCACCGGCGTCGCATACTGTTGCGTCATTAGCGCCAAACCGGGTCAACTTACGGTGAGAAGTCTCTCGAACAGCTCAATATTCGCGTTCGTAGAATATTCCGCCCTTGGTTTCCCCGCCGGAACTGGCCTCGCCACGCAGTTTGATGCCCTTGCCGATATCGAGATTGATCGTGGCCTTGCCGGAACCGGCGGAGCCTCCGCTCTCGATCCCCAGATAGGTCCGGTCATTGAGGTATTTGCCGACACCCAGCGAGGTGTCGCCGGTTTCCTCGTCGGTGCGCACATCAATGTCATCGACACCGGTGGCGCGGCGCAACTGTTCCACCAGCCCACCGCCTTTCACCGCACCGGTCAACTGACCCGCCGCCTCGGCAAGCTGGGCGATCTGCAGCGGTGACAGGCTGCTCATCGACCGGCCGAAAACCAGTTGCGCCAGCACCTCGTCCTGCGGCAGTTCCGGGCTTGAGGTGAATTCGAATTCGGGCGCATCCGCCGGACCGGTAACCTTCACCGTGACCGTGGTCGTGCCCGACTGACTGGAAGCCGAAAGATCGAGAATCGGCACCACAGACCCGGCAAATCCGAGGGTACCACTATCAAAATCAAGACGTTTGCCCAGAATGCTCAACCTGCCGCGCCGCAGATCAAACCCGCCGGCGGCAACCGGCGCGCCGGTTGTGCCGGATAGCCGGACAGATCCGCCAAGCTCCACATCCATGCCCCGCCCCCTGACAAACAGACGGCTCGCCCGAACCTCGACATCGAGCCCCAAACCCGAAGACGACCCGCCAGCACCACTGTCGGAAAGGCGCGCGGCCTGGGAATTGACTGCCGCTGACGCATTCTCGTGGGTTACATTCAGTTGTGCGATCGAACTGGGAATCACGTCGGGGACGGTAATTGTGGTCTCGTCCAGAACCACATTCCCGGCAAGCGCGGGCAATGTGGTCAGGGGGCCTGTCAGCGTCAGGTTCGCATCAAAGCGCGTCGCCACCATCCTGCCATCCGCATAGCGGCCACGGGCGACCTTCAATTCAAGATTGGCCGGATAATTCGCGGCGGGATCAAGCCCGACAGTACCCGAACCGCTGATCTTGCCACCGGACGACAGCTCGCCCGAGAGCGATCGAATAGTCGCCTGCCCCGAGGTCAGACCGATATCGGCCGACAATTCATTGATGGCGATGCCCGAGCGGGCGTCGATCAACCGTGCGCCCGAAGTCCTGATCGTGCCCGAAATCTGCGGCGCGCCGGTCGAGCCGGCAATCGTGATATCGGCCTGAGCCGTGCCTGACAGCGCCAGACCCTGCTGGGCCAGCGTTGCCGACAGCAGCGCAAACGGCAAGCTGCCATTGATCTTCGCCGAGATGGCGCGCGCACCGCCGGTATCGAGACCGCCCGATGCGTTAAACGCCAGCCCGCTGCCGGTGCCACGCGCATCAAAATTCAGCCGCCCTGCATCAAGCCCGCCCTTTGCCGTGATCGACAACGGCACATCGGCAACCGAGGAAGCCACCGCCGCGCGAACGTCGCTTGCGGCCAGATCATAGCTGATCACCGGCGCCGACGCCGTGCCGCGAATACGCACCTGTCCCGACACCGCGCCCGAAAGCCCCGCACCGGGTGCAACGGCGTTGACCGATGTCAGCGGCAGGCTCGAAATTGCCAGATCGATATCGAGCGTCTGACCCGCCGACCCCGAAACACTCACCCGGCCGCCACCCGGCGAGATCGCCAGTTGCTCGATCGTCGCGGTGCCGTCACGCACCAGAATGCGAGCCGGGTCCAGCAGACTGATGGCGAGCCCCTGATAGGCGGTACGGGCAGCCTCGATTTCCAGCTCTGTTCCCGCATCGCCCTGCCGCACCCGCGCCTTGACGGTGACCGGCAATCCTGCCGCCAGCGCCTTGCCATCGATGACCGTCCAGCCGGCATCCTGGGCGAATGTCGCCGCAAGTCCCGACACATCGGTTCCGCCGGCGTTCAGCGTCGCCACTTCCAGTTTGCCCGTGGGTTTGGGCGCACCAAACAAGTCCGCAATGCTGGCAGTCAGCCGGGCGTCGCGGACGGAGAATCCGTCATCGGCAAGTTCGGGAAACCCGAGCGCGATGTCTGCGACCGACATGGCATCGCGCACCTCGAATTTGATCGTGCCGCCGCCGCTGCCCTTGACCGTCTGCAATGCCAACGCGGACAACGACCCCAGATCCTTGAGATCGAGAGTGATCACACCGGTCGGAAGGTTGGCCTCGTCAAGCGCCAGTGCGCCGGAGATCAGGTTGTCCGCCACCTCAAGCCGCAGCGGATCAATCCGCACCACACCTTCGGTTTGGGCCAGCACGACATTGCCCTTGATGGGGCGACCCTCGAGCGTTCCCGAAAGGGTGACATCAGCCTGTGGCGATGTGGGATCGGCGACACCCTTGGCCTCAAGCACCAGGTCCGACAGGTCACGGTCCTCGACCTGCAACGATTGTCCTTCCAGACGGGCGTCAAAAGCTGGCGCCGAACTCTGCCCGGAGATCGTTGCCGACAGCCTGAGGCCGCCGGAGACGGCGTCATTGACCCCGGCCAGATTTGACAGGCTCGCTTCGATATCGCCGGAGATCTCGCCATCGCTGCCAAGTGCGACGCCGCCTGATGCGGCGGCGAACTCTGAAGAAAGCTGAAAATCCTGCACGATCAGCGCTCCGGCCTCGTCGAGAGATATTTCCCCCTTGAAGTCGGTATCCGTGCCCAGCATCGCAGATGCCTGTTCGGACAGAACCGCATTGCGTACGGAACCTGAGAGGCTTGCCTGCAAGGCGCCTGCGCTGTCATAGGTAGCGCCCTCGATGGCAACATCCGCGACGCCCGTTTGAATACGGATCCTGTCGCTGGAGATTGCTCCGTCTTCCGCAAGTGCGACCTTGCCGGACAGTGTCACGCCGCCTGCCAGGGCCCGGGCCAGAATGTCATTGCTGGAACCAACCGCGCCGATCTTCACATCGACGGATCCCGTTCCGCTGCGGGTCGCAAGCGAAAACCGGTCAAAAGTCACAATCGCCGTAATTGCGTCTGCGCTGTATCCGGACCCGGCCACGCGGTCCGCCGCGACCTCTACATTGAGGGCGGCTTCCTCGGCGCTGCCGCTAACGCGCAGCTTGGCTTCGGGAACCGACAGGCTTACGCGCGATGCACCTTCGCCAAAGCTCAGGGCAACGGCGCCCGGTCTCGGAGACACGGACAGGGTGAGATCGACCTGGCCTTCGCGCGCCACGCGTCCGCGCCCATCGGCGCTCAGCCGGTCGGAAGAAAAGGTAAAGACATCGATCACCGCGCCATTGCGGTCCGGTTCGATCAGGCCCTCCACCAGCAATTCGCTGCGCCCCGCCACAATCTGGCTCAAGGATGGCGGCAAGAACCTTTCGAACAATCCGCCTGCTTCAAGCGAAATCATCTCACCCGCTTCGCCGGCGACGAGCCGCATGGTGGCGTCCGCAACGATCTCGTCATTGATCAAGCCATTGGCATTGAGCTGCCAATCGGTGAGCGATCCTTGAGATGTTGCGGTCACACTGATTGCATCCTCGGGAAACAACCCCAACAGGTTGGCCATGACGCCACCCGCGGGCTCATTGAGCTTTGCCGAGATATTGAAGCGGTCTTCCGCCTCCTGGTAATCGGCATCCAGCGTCAGTTCACCGCCAACGCCATCGGTCCGCTTGACCACCAGATCGGCCAGCGCTGTCGTCATCGCCGCATCGAGCTTGGCGCTGCCCCTGGCTTCAAACCGTGCGACCCGTCCGGCTACCGGCTCGCCCACCACGATGTCCATCGCTGAAAACCGCTTGATGTCGAATGCCAGCGGCAGGACCAGCGCGCTGCTCTCCGACCCGGAGTCGTCAGCTTGTGGCAGCCGCGCCAGTTCCACCCGTTCAATGGTGAAATCGTCGACCGCCAACCCGGCACTCAACAGCGCCAGCGGTGACCACTCGATTGTGATTCCCTTGAGCAGCAGCCACGGTTCTCCGCTGGCATCGCTCAAAAGCACATGACCAATCCGTGTCGAGCCTGACAACAAACCATCGATCCGGTCGATCTCAATATTTTGCGACGGGCCAGACCCCAACCTGTTCAAGCTCAGGGCAATCATCCGGCCACCCGGCGTCGTCGAGAAAATCAGCACCACGACCGCCAGAACGATCAGAACAAGGACGGCCAGCCAGCTTATCCCGCGCCGGACCAAACCCCAACGGGACCTGGATCTTTGTTTGGCAACCATGTCAGAAGGCCTGCCCGATCCCGGCGTAAATTCCGTAGTCGGGATCCAGAGGCCCTTTGTTAAGCGGCACCGCTACATCAATGCGCAGCGGTCCGAACGGGGTTGAGTAACGCAGGCCGAGCCCTGCTCCCACCTTGAATTCCGCGCCAGAGAAGTCCTGATTGGCGCTGACCAGACCGGCATCGATAAACGGCACGATACCGATTGTATCGGTCACGCCAATACGCAGTTCCGCGGAACTCTCCAGCACGGAGCGTCCGCCAGTGGGCTTCCCAGTGGCGTCAACCGGCCCGATATCCTGATATCCATAGCCGCGCACCGAACCGCCGCCGCCTGCATAAAACCGGCGGTTTGCAGGTATCGAGGCAAGGTCTGCCCCATAGATCGACCCGGCTGCAATACGCCCTGCGGCAACAAAGCGTTTCTCGGCGTCAAGCGCACGATAGGCGGACGCCTCGGCATGAAGCTTGACGAAGGTTGCCCCGGAATTGATTTCATATGCGGGTTCAACCAGCAGCGACAATCGCGTACCTGTCGTTGGATTGAGCTTGTTGTCACGCGTGTCGCGGACATATTCGAGCGGCAAGGCCACGGTGATCGTTTCGAGATCGACATTGAAGCTGTCGGTCAGCGTGGCATATTCGACATCGATGCCTGCCGAAACAGTCTGTTGCTCGGTGAGTTCATAACTGATCCCGACCGCACCCTCGACCGAAAAACGACGGTAAGCGTCCGGATCTTCCTGCTCGACTTCGAGCTTTGATGTGAACTTGGAAGCCGGGCCGAGGACGCCCGGCTTTTCAAACAGAATGGCTCCGCGCCAGGTCATATCCTCGGCTTCGCTGGTTTCGCCCAGACCGTTGAGCGATCCCTCGATTCTGAGCTTTTCCGCCCGACCGAACAGGTTGCGGTGCCCCCAATAGGCCTCCATCCCGCCGCCATCTGTTGATGAATAGGTGGCGCCAATGCCGAGATACCGGTGCTTGCGTTCCGAAACATTGACCTCTACCGGCACTGCGCCATCCGCAGACAGGCTGTCGGCGCCGCGTACGGTCACACTGGAAAACACCTCGAGCGCGCGCAAGCGTTTCTCCGCTGCGGCAAGGGCCGCCGGATCATACTGCTCTCCATCGGGAATTCCGGTCATCCGTGCAATGAAAGCCGAATCGACGCTTTGCGCGCCTTCAACGGTGGTTGGTCCGAAGGGTGCGATGGGTCCGGCATCAAGTTGCAGCGAGACATCGAGAACGCCACGGGCGTGGTCTGCGACCACATCGCGGCCGGAAACCTGCGCAAACGGATGCCCGCTTTTCTCAAGTTGGCGGATCAGCGATTTTTCGGCGTTCAGAATGACGGTCGATTTCGCAAGTTCGCCCGTTGAAAGCCCCTTCTCGGCGGCGGAATAAGTCTCGCCATCGCCATCGCGTATGACGATCTCGCCGAAACGGAACTGCTTGCCCGGCTTTACCAGAATGCGAACAGGCACGGGTTCGGCGCTTCGCAAATCAGCATCGGGCGGCAGATCGGCCAGCGGCCGGTTGTTGATCAGGATCCGCACTTCGCCGGCATAGCGGGCATTCTCGTAAAGAGCGGCAACCAATTGCTCGAAATCACCATTTGCGCGCTGAATGAGGCCGATCGAGCCCGGCACCGGGCGATCCGCCTCCCGCATCAACTGCGACGCCGCTTCCAGATCAGTCTGCAATTCGCCTTCGGGGTCTGCGCCATCGACTTCGAGTGCGATTGTGTAAGACAGGGGATCGGCGATTTCGATCGCGCTGTCCTTGTCGCTCTCAAAAAGCTTGAGCCCGAATATCTCGAAAGCATCTGCCGGCATTGACGGCAGGGTCACGGCAAACCCCAGACACAGGACAGCCGAAAGGCTGCGCAGCCAGCACCGGCCGCGCGCTCCGGAGGTTTTGTCCTGCGCAACGTTCATAGTGTCCAATCTAGCAGGCTGCAGTGAACGGATCCTGAACACCGTCTGTCTTTCAACGCCTCACCTGAAAACATGGTCCCCTTATATAGAGGCATGGGTCCCTTATATAGAGGAATGGGTTGATTTTTCTCTCTTTCCGCTCAACCACGGCCGAAGAAGTCCGCCTTGCCCAACGGCACGCCATTGTGACGCAGGATCGCGTAGGCTGCGGTCATGTGAAAGTAGAAATTCGGGAACGCATAGCCCTGAAGATACTGGGCGCCCGGAAATGTCATTTCCCGGGGGCCGACCTTGAGCGTGATGTCGCGATCTTCCGCACCCTCAAATCCGGCTTGCGGCACGTTGAGAATGAAATCGCGTACCTTGGCGATGCGGGCCTGCAATTCGGTAAAAGTCTCCTCCGAATCGGGGAATGACGGCACATCAACGCCGCCCAGACGCGCAGCCGCTCCCTTGGCATGATCGGTGGCGATCTGGACCTGACGCTTAAGCGGAAACATGTCGGGTGCAAGACAGTCGTTGAGCAGCACAGAAGGGTCGATCTTGCGCTCGCTCGCCCAGGCTTCGGCCTTTGTCAGCACATGGGCCAGGCTGGTCAGCATGGCGGCAAAAAACGGCACTGTCATGGAATGCATGGAAATCGACATTGAATACCCCGGCGTGAATTCGCGGGAACCATTTTCCCGTTGCGATGTATGTGGATCGCCGCACCCACGCTGGCAAGCGGCATTGGTATCCGGGGCAAAACTTCTTTGTGACCGGATGTCGCAATTTCCTCTTGTGCACCGGGTTTCGATTTCGCAATCTGCCGCCGGATCGAGCCGGGAGTTGAATTATGAAATCGCATGCAAGAGCCGTGGTGATTGGCGGCGGCGTCGTGGGTTGTTCAGTGCTTTACCATCTGGCCAAGGCCGGATGGAGCGATGTGATGCTGATCGAGCGCTCCGAACTGACCTCGGGCTCGTCCTGGCATGCCGCAGGCGGGTTTCACACGCTCAACGGCGATCCCAATGTTGCCAAGCTGCAAGCCTACACCGTCAGCCTGTATGAGGAGCTTGAAGAACTCTCCGGCCAGTCCTGCGGATTGCACCTGACCGGCGGCGTGATGATGGCCGACAGTCCGGAACGGATGGATTTCCTCCGTCTGGTGCACGCCAAGGGGCGTTATCTCGGCATGGAGACCGAATTGATCACCCCGTCCGAAGCCAAGGCAATGTTTCCGCTGATGGACGAGAGCAATTTCGTCGGTGCGCTGTGGGATCCTGTCGAGGGCCATCTTGATCCCTCCGGCACCACCCATGCCTACGCCAAGGCCGCGCAAAAACTCGGTGCGGAAATCGTGCTGCGCAACCGCGTCGTTGAGCTGACCCAGGAAGCCGACGGCACCTGGAACGTGATCACCGAACAAGGCACGGTGAAAGCCGATCACGTGGTCAATGCCGGCGGATTGTGGGCGCGCGAAGTCGGCCGCATGGTCGGTCTCGAATTGCCGCTTCTGGCCATGGAGCACATGTATCTGCTCACCGAGGAAATGCCGGAAGTGCTCGAGTTCAACGCCAGGACCGGTCGTGAACTGGTTGGAGTCATTGACTTCAAGGGCGAGATCTACACAAGGCAGGAACGCTCCGGCATCCTGCTTGGCACCTATGAGAAAGCCTGCAAGCCCTGGTCGCCAGTCGACACGCCGTGGGATTTCGGCCACGAACTGCTGGCCCCCGATCTCGACCGCATCGCGCCGTCGCTGGAAGTCGGCTTCCGCCATTTCCCGGCCATGGAAAATGCAGGCATCAAGCAGGTCATCAACGGCCCCTTCACCTTCGCGCCTGACGGCAATCCGCTGGTCGGCCCCGTCCCCGGCCTGACCAATTACTGGACCGCCTGTGCCGTCATGGCCGGGTTCAGCCAGGGCGGCGGCGTCGGTCTGGCGCTGTCGAACTGGATGGTCAATGGTGATCCCGGCGCCGACATCTGGGGCATGGATGTGTCGCGTTACGGTGAATGGGCTACCTTGCGCTACACCAATGCCAAGGTGCGCGAAAACTATTCGCGGCGCTTCTCCATATCGTTCCCCAACGAGGAGCTGCCCGCCGCCCGCCCGCAGCAGACCACCCCGCTCTACGACGTCATGGTGCGCGACAATCACGCGGTGATGGGCGACAGCTGGGGACTGGAAACACCGCTGTGGTTCGCACCGTCCGCGGACGAAGCCCACGACGTGCTCTCCTTCCACCGATCCAATGATTTCGAGCATGTCGGCAACGAGGTCCGCGCCGTGCGTGAACGTGTCGGCGTCACCGATATCGCCAACTTCGCCAAATACCGGGTCAGCGGTTCCGGCGCGGAAGCCTGGTTGTCGCACCTGATGACCAACACCATGCCCAAGACCGGGCGCCTCGTTCTGACCCCGATGCTCAATGAATTCGGCAAGCTGATCGGCGATTTCACCATCGCCAAGGTGGCCGACGAGGATTTTATGGTCTGGGGATCGTCAGCGGCGCAGCGGTACCATATGCGCTGGTTCAGCAAGCACCTGCCCAAGGACGGATCGATCCGGGTTCATCGCTACGATCTCACGCTCGTCGGTCTGTCGATTGCCGGTCCGCGCGCCCGCGACCTGCTCGCCAAACTCACCGACGATGATGTCTCCAACGCCGCGTTCCGCTTCATGGATTTCCGAAAAATGGATGTCGGCGGCGCGCCGTGCATGGTCAACCGAGTCACCTACACCGGCGATCTGGGATACGAAATCTGGATGGAGCCGTGCTACCAGCAGGCGGTCTACCGCGCCATCAAGGCAGCGGGCGAGGAATTCGGCATCGCCGACTTCGGCATGCGGGCGCTGCTGTCGATGCGGCTTGAGAAGAACTTCCCCACATGGTTCCGTGAACTCAGACCGATCTACGGCCCCTACGAGGGAGCAATGGAGCGCTTCGTCAAGCTCTCGAAGAACGACTTCATCGGCCGCGAGGCAGCAGCCAAGGAACACGCTGACGGTCCGAAACTGATGCGGACCTCGTTCCTCGTCGATGCGCTGGATGCCGACGTGATGGGCGACGAGCCGGTCTGGGCCAAGGTCGGCGACACCGATTACGGCACGGTCGAACCACCGCACGGCTATGGCGCACCGCGCTTTGACGGCGATGGCAAAGAGATCGCCAAGCCCGAAGGCGGCACCTTGCGCGATGGCGACTGGCGCGTGGTCGGCTGGATCACCTCCGGCGGCTATGCCCACACGATCGGCTCCTCAATGGCCCAAGGCTACATCCCTGCAGCCCTTGCGACGAATGGCAACAAAGGCATGTTCGAAATCGAAATCATGGGCATCCGCCGCCCGGCACGGATCGCGCTGGAAGCGCCGTTCGATCCGAAGGGCGAGAAGATGCGGAATTGAATTAGCCGAAGTCGTGCACCCCTTCCTTCTCCCACATGGGGAGAAGGAGGGGGCGCCGGCGCCATCTGCCGAAAGCCCTCAGACACAAAAACGCCCGCAAAGTCAGCGACTTGCGGGCATTTGAGGACTCAACTTCCAAACCACCTGACTCAACTTCTCAGGCAGAGAAGCCAGATCAATCGGCGCGTACCACCGGATTGCCGGCTTCCGCCAGCCTGGCCAGATCAGCGGGTTTCAATTCGACGGATTCGCCGCAGCCGCAAGCAGACGTCTGGTTCGGATTTTTGAACACGAAGCCCGAGCGCAGCTTGGTAATTTCGTAATCCATCTCGGTGCCGAGCAGATAAAGCACCGCCTCCGGCGCCACGAACACAACCGCGCCGTCGCGCTCGATCCGGTCATCCTTGGGATTGGCTTCCATGGCCAGATCGATGGCATATTCCATCCCGGCGCAGCCGCCCTTCTTGATGCTGACGCGGATGCCCTGCGCACTATCTGAGGTCTTGAGGATTGTCTTGACACGCTCGGCTGCAGCCGGTGTCAGTGTCATTACGGCAAATCCCATCACAGTCTCCTTCAGCCACGCGGGTTCAAGGCCCGCTGCTTCGTTCCCTGAATGTAGTGTCGATCTCTCAGGTTAACAAGGAGTCCACACCAAACCGCTTGTCCGGCCCATCAATACCAGCCAACCGCCACTTGCGCTTCTTCGCTCATCCGGTCCGGCGTCCAGGGCGGATCGAAGGTCATCGACACATCGACGCCGGAGATGCCTTCAACGGTGTTGACGGCGTTTTCCACCCAGCCCGGCATCTCGCCGGCCACCGGACAACCCGGTGCTGTCAGCGTCATGGCGATCTTGACCATCCGGTCGTCCTCGATATCGATCTTGTAGATCAGTCCGAGTTCATAGATGTCGGCCGGAATTTCCGGGTCATAGACGGTCTTCAGCGCCGAGATGATGTCGTCGCTCAGTCGCGCCAGTTCTTCGCGCGGGATCGCAGACTCGGCAACTGCGGCGTCAGTTTCAGTGACTGCGTTTGGATCAGTTTCGGATGCGTCGCTCATCGGCCTTGCTCCTTCAAGAGAAAAATGCCCGCGCCTTGTCGAGTGCCTCGACCAGCACATCGATTTCCTGGCGGGTATTGTAAAGCCCCATCGAGGCCCGGCATGTCGAGGTCGCGCCGAACCGCTTCAGCAACGGCTGGGCGCAATGGGTGCCCGCCCTGACCGCCACACCGGACCGGTCGATCAGCATCGAGACATCATGGGCATGAATACCCTCGATTTCGAAGGCAAAGATCGCGCCTTTGCCCGGCGCGGTGCCGATCAACCTGAGTGCATTGACCGCCGACAGCTTTTCCTGCGCATAGGCAGCCAGATCCGCCTCATGGGCCGCAATGCGGTCACGGCCAAGCCTCTCCATGTATTCAAGCGAAGCACCCAGCCCGATCGCCTGCACGATCGGCGGAGTGCCGGCTTCAAAACGGTGCGGCGGGTCATTGTAGGTGATGACGTCTTCGCTGACGTCGACGATCATTTCGCCGCCACCCATGAAGGGCTGCATGGCCTTGAGCGCCTCGGTCTTGCCGTAGAGCACGCCGATGCCCGAGGGACCATAGAGCTTGTGGCCGGTCACCGCATACCAGTCGCAATCAAGATCCTGCACGTCCACCGGCATATGCACCGCCGCCTGGCTGCCGTCGACCAGCACCTTGATGCCGCGCTCATGCGCAATGCGGCAGACTTCCTTGACGTCAACCACCGTGCCAAGCACATTGGACATGTGCGTGATGGCGACGAGTTTGGTCCGTTCGGTCAGCGCATTGCGGAAATCATCCAGATTGAAATTGCCCTGATCGTCGACGCCGACCCAGACCAGCTTCGCTCCCTGGCGTTCGCGCAGGAAATGCCATGGCACGATATTGGAGTGGTGCTCCATGATGCTCACAACGATCTCGTCGCCTTCACCCAGGTGGGGCATGCCGTAGCCGTAGGCGACGGTATTGATCGCCTCGGTGGTCGACTTGGTGAACACCACATTGTCCACCGACGGCGCGTTGATAAAGCGCTTGACGATCTCGCGGGCATTCTCATAGGCATCGGTGGCAGCATTGGAGAGAAAATGCAGCCCGCGGTGCACGTTGGCGTATTCATTCGAATAGGCTTGACTGACAGCGTCGATCATCGCCTGCGGCTTTTGCGCAGACGCCCCGTTGTCGAGATAGACCAAAGGCTTGCCGTGCACTGTCCGCGACAGGATCGGAAAATCCTTGCGGATCGCTTCAACATCGTAAGCCTGATTCAAAATATCAGCCATGATCGACAAGCCACTGTTCAATAAGGGTTTCCAGAGCCTCTATCAGTTCCTCGCTGTCAAGTTCGTCGATCAGTTCATCGACAAACCCATTGACCAGCAGCGCCCGCGCGGATTTCTCGGTGATGCCGCGCGCCATCAGATAGAACAGATGATTGTGATCGATATCGATCACCGTGGCGCCATGGGCGCAGATCACGTCATCGGCGAAAATCTCCAGCTCGGGTTTGGCCGCGAACTCGCCGTCGTCGGACAGCAGTAATGTGTTGCAGGCCATCTGCGCATCGGTTTTCTGTGCTTCCTTGGCCACACGGATCTGGCCCTGGAATACGCCGCGCGCCCGGTCCAGCACCACATTGCGGACAATCTCCTTCGATGTCGTGTTGGGCACTGTGTGGGCAAGCGTCAGCGTCACATCGGTGTGACTGTCACCTGCCAGCAGATTGACGCAGCGCAGATCGAAATGGGCGCCCTCGCCCGTCACATCCACATGCACTTCCTGCCGCACCAGCTTGCCGCCGGCATTGATGACATAGAGTTTCAGCGTGGCATCGGCGCCGAGCGTGGCGCTGAGCTGGCCGAGATGCTGGTCATTCAAGACCCGGTCTTGCAGGATGATCCAGGTCACATCCGCGCCGTCGGCTACATCAAGCGTTGTCACCGAAGTCGACAAACCCTCATCGGCCCTGTCTCCGACATGGCGCTCGATCACCGTCGCCTTGGAGCTGGCACCAGCCTTGGCGACAAATCGATTGTGCACCTGGCCGCCGGACTGAACCGCTTGCAGCTCGATGATCTGGTCGAGTTCGACAGCTTCTTCTATCGAGAAGGCATAGCCATCGCTGACAAATGCGCCGTTGAGTTGCCCGATGAGATCGTCATAGCCGCGCGCGGCAAGAGAGGGCGCAGCCTCTCCGGACACCAGCAGATCGATGAACGGGGTAAGCTCCACACCTTCCGGCGCCGACAATTCCGCACTCCTGCCTTGAACCACCGGCCATACGGCACTGCCCCGAACCAGCGGATCGATTGCCCGCGCGGCGCCACCGGGGTTGCCCGGCAGTCCGCGCATCAGGTTTCTGAGATCGGTGTAATGCCAGCTTTCGATCCGCCGGGTCGGCAGTCCGGTTTCGGCGACGGCGCTCAGCAAGCGATCGCGCGCGACTGTTACCTTGGCGTCACCCGGCAATTGACCGACCATCTCGGCGAAACTGTCAAGAATTGCCTGCTCGGCTGTGGTGCGTGGCGGCTTGGTCTGCATGTTCATGCTTGTCTCTCCTGGCCTTGCGGCCCGTCTTTTCGGCGCTGGTTCAAGCGGCGGCTTCGATAATCCCGGCATAGCCATTGGCTTCGAGATCGAGTGCAAGATCCTTGTCGCCGGATTTGATCACCTGGCCCTGGTAAAGCACGTGCACGCTGTCGGGCACGATATACTCGAGCAGGCGCTGATAGTGGGTGATGACGATGACAGCGCGGTCAGGCGACCGCAGCGCGTTGACGCCGTCCGAAACAATCTTGAGCGCATCGATATCGAGGCCTGAATCGGTCTCGTCCAGCACACACAGCTGCGGCGTCAGCAACTTCATCTGCAGGATTTCCGCGCGCTTTTTCTCGCCGCCCGAAAATCCGACATTGAGCGGACGCTTGAGCATGTCCGGATTGATCTGCAGGCTGGCGGCAGCTTCCTTGACCAGCTTGATGAAGTCCGGTGTCTTCAGCTCATCCTCGCCGCGCGCCTTGCGCTGCTCGTTCATCGCCACCTTGAGAAACTGCATCGTGGCGACACCGGGGATTTCAACCGGATACTGGAACGCCAGGAAAATGCCCTTGGCGGCGCGTTCGGACGGATCAAGCTCGAGAATGCTCTCGCCATTGTACAAGATGTCACCCTCGGTGACCTCGTAATCGTCGCGTCCCGCCAGAATGTAGGACAGGGTGGATTTGCCCGAGCCGTTCGGCCCCATGATGGCCGCCACTTCGCCGGCCATGACCGTCAGATTGAGGCCGCGAATGATTTCAGTGCCGTCTTCGGCGATGCGGGCATGAAGGTTCTTGATTTCAAGCATGTCGTTGTTTCCCAAGTCGAATTCAAATTTAATATCGGTTGGCGCTCAGTCTGTGCGCGCCATCTGTCTCACAGCCCTGCCAGGCCTTTCACAATCGGAAGCAGCGTCGCTGCCAGGATTCCGACAATGCCGCCGATGGCAATCCGCAGGGCCCTGCCGCCGAAACTCGGCGCCAATGCTGACAACACGCCACAAATCACGGCGTACCAGGCAACAGCGGTTCCATCGATGCTCATTCTCGGGCTCCCCTGATACGGCCCGGTTCAGTCGTCGTCGTTCTGCAAACCCTGCAGGCGTCGTGCGATAGAGGCCAGTTCCATACGCGCGCGGTGCAACTCGGTGCCCAGCATCTTCTCGCTGGTCCCGGTCGAGCCACGCGAAATCGCTTCCAGAAGATCCTCAATCGACCCACCCAGATCCTGGTACCGGCTCTTGAGCTTGTCGATTTCGGCTTTTGTTTCCGCTTTCAGTTTCATTGCAGACATCCAATCCTGCGTTAGAGCTCGATCAGGGCGTCGGCGGCAGCGGGTTAACCCACGCTGCCTTCGAGCGATATCCCGATCAGCTTCTGGGCTTCAACGGCGAATTCCATCGGCAGCTCCTGAATGACTTCCTTGACGAAACCGTTGACGATCAGCGCGATCGCCTCTTCCTCGGGAATACCGCGGGCCAGGCAGTAAAACAGCTGGTCCTCGGAAATCTTCGAAGTCGTGGCTTCATGCTCGAACTGCGCCGTCGAGTTCTTGGCCTCGATGTAGGGCACCGTATGCGCACCGCACTCATTGCCGATCAGCAGGCTGTCGCACTGGGTGAAATTGCGCGCATTCGACGCCTTGCGGTGGGCCGAAACCTGGCCGCGATAGGTGTTGGACGAATGCCCTGCGGAAATCCCCTTCGAGATGATCCGGCTCGACGTGTTCTTGCCCAGATGGATCATCTTCGTGCCCGAATCGATCTGCTGGTAGCCGTTCGACACCGCAATCGAATAGAACTCGCCGCGCGAACCATCGCCACGCAGAATGCAGGACGGGTACTTCCAGGTGATCGCCGAACCGGTCTCGACCTGAGTCCAGGAGATCTTCGAATTCTTGCCGCGGCAATCGCCACGCTTGGTGACGAAATTGTAGATCCCGCCCTTGCCGTCCTTGTCGCCCGGATACCAGTTCTGCACCGTCGAATACTTGATCTCGGCATCGTCCATGGCGATCAGCTCGACGACAGCCGCATGCAGCTGGTTCTCGTCGCGCTGTGGCGCCGTGCAGCCCTCGAGATAGGACACATAGGCGCCCTCCTCCGCGATGATCAGCGTGCGCTCGAACTGGCCGGTGTTCTTCTCGTTGATGCGGAAATAGGTCGACAGCTCCATCGGGCAGCGAACGCCCTTGGGCACGTAGACAAACGATCCGTCGGTAAACACCGCCGCATTGAGCGTGGCGTAGTAATTGTCGGTCACCGGAACGACGGTGCCGAGATATTTCTGCACCAGTTCGGGATGCTCGCGCATGGCTTCCGAGATCGACATGAAGATCACGCCTGCCTTGGACAGTTCTTCCTTGAAAGTGGTGACAACCGAAACCGAATCGAACACCGCGTCGACGGCGATCTTGGGTTTCTGCACACCGGCAAGAATTTCCTGCTCCTGAAGCGGAATACCGAGTTTTTCGTAAACCCGGAGCAGTTCCGGGTCGACATCATCAATCGACTTCGGCCCGGCGCTGCTTTTCGGCGCTGAGTAATAATGGATATCCTGGAAATCGATCTTCGGATAATCGACCCGCGCCCATGTGGGTTCTTCCAGAGTAAGCCAGCGCTTGAACGCATCCAGCCGCCATTCGAGCATCCATTCCGGCTCGTTCTTCTTGGCCGAAATCATCCGGATCGTATCTTCGTTCAGACCCTTCGGAGCTGTATCGCTTTCGATAACGGTCTCGAAACCGTATTTGTATTGGTCAACGTCGATTTGACGGACCTGATCAATGGTCTCCTGCACGGCAGGCATGGCGCTCTCCAATCTCGCCGGGTCAAGGCCGGCAGCTTGTTAACGTCGTGTGGAAAACCTCAGGGAGGCTTACCGCACTATGTAGGGCGTGATGACTGTTCACGCTATGTCATTTGCGAAAAATCCACATTTCGCAAACAGAATTTCCATCACCGCGTTAAGCGGCTGCTTGTGTGCCCCTGCGGGTCATCCGCCGGGCATTGATCGTCTTGAACGCATCAAGAAACCGGTTGATGTCGTCCACTGTATGGTTCCGGCCCAGACTGACCCGGATCGCACCGAGATCGGCATCGGCGCCCATTGCCACGAGAACGTGGCTCTGACCTATCTTGCCCGACGAGCAGGCAGCTCCGGCCGAAACCGCCAAGCCTTCCATATCAAAGGCAATCTGCGCAGTCTCCGCCTTTAGCCCGGGAAGCGAAAAAAAGCTGGTATTGGCCAGCCGCTCGGCCTGCCTTCCGTGCACGATCAGATCCGGAGCCAGATCGCGCAACCCCGCTTCCATCCGGTCGCGCAACGCCGCGACAGCAGACACACCGGAAAGCGACTGGACCGCGACTTCGGCCGCCGCGCCAAACCCGGCAATGCCAATCAGGTTTTCGGTGCCGCCGCGATGACCCTTTTCCTGGCCTCCGCCGCGCAACAACGGCACGGGCATCAAGGTCTCGCCTGCGCTGACGAGTGCGCCGGTTCCCCTTGGTCCGCCGATTTTGTGACCGGAGAGGATCAGGAAATCGGCACCCAACTCTTCAACCGACAAGGCCAGCCGGCCAGCTCCCTGAACAGCATCGACCACCATAAGCCCCTGATGTGACCGCACGATGGCCGCCGCCTCGCGCACCGGCTGCAGCACGCCTGTCTCATTGTTGGCAAGCTGCAACGCGAGCATCGCCTGACCGGAAGACTTGTCGTGCCCAGTGAGTGCGGAGTCCAGAGCTTCAAGCTCGAGGCGACCCAGCGCATCGACCGGCAACACGGTAATCTGCTCGGGTGCAAACCGGCCACCGGCCAGAACGGCGGGATGCTCTACGGCGCAAACAAGCAAACGCGACACATGAATTGGCGCCCGTCCCATGCGGTAATCCGGGGTCAGCACATGATTTGCGGCTTCGGTGGCGCCGGAGCAGAACGTAACCTGGGCGGGCGAAACATCACACAGCCGTGACACCGCTTCACGCGCACGTGCAATTGCTGACCGGGCCCGGCGTCCCTCGGCATGAACGGACGACGGATTGCCCGGCAGCTCCATTGCATCAAGCATTGCGGCCCGCGCCTCGGGCAGAAGCGGAGCAGTTGCATTGTAATCGAGATAGAGGCGCTCGTTCGCCATGGTGACCTTTACCCGTAATTTGCGCCATCCCTGAACGGGCAGACGCATTTTTCTTGAATTTTCGGTGTCCGATGCCGTAAGACACACAAACTTTCAGCGAACCCGCTGCAGTTTCGAACGATTCTAAACTAGGTTCTAGGGAGCCTCCCCGTTCCCGTCAAGGGCGAGGAAGCGATATCCAAGCGCCCGAGCCATCCGACACCAGCCGGCAGGCCGCGCGAACCCAGCCCATGCATGGAGTACCAATGCCTGAAGTCATTTTCAACGGACCAGCCGGACGCCTCGAAGGCCGCTACCAGCCGGGCAAGGAAAAAAACGCGCCGATCGCCATCATATTGCATCCGCATCCGCAATTCGGCGGCACGATGAACAACCAGATCGTCTACCAGCTGTTTTACATGTTTCAGCAGCGCGGCTTCACCACGCTCAGGTTCAATTTCCGCTCGATTGGCCGCAGCCAGGGCGAATTCGACCATGGCGCAGGTGAATTGTCCGACGCCGCCGGCGCGCTCGATTGGGTTCAGAGCCTGCACCCCGATTCGAAAAGCTGCTGGGTCGCCGGCTATTCCTTTGGCGCCTGGATCGGCATGCAGCTGTTGATGCGGCGGCCGGAGATCGAGGGCTTCTTCTCGATTGCGCCGCAGCCCAACACTTATGATTTCTCGTTTCTGGCGCCCTGCCCGTCTTCGGGCCTGATCATCCATGGCGACGCCGACCGGGTCGCGCCGGAAAAAGACGTCAACGGACTGGTCGAGAAGCTGAAACTGCAAAAAGGCATTCTCATCACCCAGAAGACAATGCCCGGCGCCAACCACTTTTTCACCGGTCAGGTCGACGAACTGATGGGCGAATGCGAAGATTATCTTGACCGCCGGCTCGCCGGTGAACTGGTGCCTGAAACTGCGGCCAAGCGTCTGCGCTAACGCGCGTCGCATTCAAAGCGAACTGGGAAGGCATGGCGGATAAATCCGCCGTGCCTTTTTTTGCGTGAATTGGAGGTTGAAAGCGGACTTTTGACAACGATCGCCTGTATTGTTGCTAACATACCGACTGTATGGTATCTCTAATTCATGGCAAGACCGACCAAACAATCACCTGAGCGCGGCGATGCGCGAATACGGCTCCTGGAGGCCGCGCGGGACATCATCCGCCAGAAAGGCTTTGCTGCAACGACCGTCGACGACCTCTGTCAGTCGGCGGGCGTGACAAAGGGCGCATTTTTTCATCATTTCAAGAGCAAGGAAGCGCTTGGCATCGCGGCGGCGGAATTTTGGACCGAAACGACTGGCGCGCTGTTTGCCGGTGCACCTTACCATGAGCAGGACGATCCGCTGAATCGCGTGCTGGCCTATCTCGATTTCCGGCGCGCGATCATCGGCGGCGAGACATGGGAATATACCTGCCTCGTCGGCACCATGACCCAGGAAGTCCACCAACAGGCTCCAGCCATTCGTGACGCCTGCGCCGACAGTATCTTCAGCCACGCCGCCACGCTCGAGGCGGACATCGCAGCCGCCATCCAGACCCGTGGCATCGTGACGGACTGGACTGCCGAAAACCTCGCCCGCCATACCCAGGCCGTCCTTCAGGGTGGGTTCATTCTGGCCAAGGCCTCCGGCGATCCCAACATGGCGCGCGACAGCGTTGATCACCTGATCCGCTATATCAAACTGCTCTTCGGCCAACTCGAAACGAAGCTAGAACAAGCAAGGGAGAAAGACCAATGACCAATCGTGAAGGCACCCCCATCTGGTATGAACTGATGACTGACGACCCAGACGCGGCCCAGAAATTCTATGAAAGTGTCATGGGCTGGAAGTTCGAGGCAATGCCCGGCGGGCCGGACATTGATTACCGCATCGCATCTGCCAAAGACAAAACCGTCGCCGGCATGATGCGGACTCCTGAACATGCGCAGCGCATGCCGAGTATGTGGTTTGTCTATATCGGCGTTGAAGACGTCGATGCCTCTGCAGACAAAGTCAGATCGCTAGGCGGCGGTGTCGATATTGAACCCACCGACATTCCCGGGGTCGGACGTTTTGCCTTTTGCACCGATCCGCAGGGTGCGAAATTCTATCTGATGCACGGCAACAGTGATGAGGACAGCACAGCTTTCGCGCCGATGCAGCCCGGCCATGGCTGCTGGAACGAACTGGTCACATCTGACCAGAAAGCGGCGCTGGATTTCTACAGCAAGCTGTTCGGCTGGGAGCATGGCGGCGCGATGCCGATGGGCCCCGCGGGTGACTACACCTTCATCAACCATGACGGCGGGATGATCGGTGCGGTAATGGACCTGCCGGAAAAGGATGCCAAGCCGTTCTGGAATTTTGCGATGCAGGTCGCCGACATAGACGCGGCCAAGGCGGCCGTGGAGAAAGCGGGTGGCAGCGTCCGAATGGGGCCGCATGAGTTGCCGGACAACAGCGGCTGGTTGATACAGACGGATGATTCGCAGGGCGCTAAGATCATGTTCGTCGGGACACGGAAGAACGCGCTGTAACAGTGAGGTGATCTGGCTCCGGGGTGATGCGAAGCGGTCATTGGCTGCTTCGCATCTTTTTTGCTGTTTGGGCCCGGACTTGCCATTCCCAGCATCTTTGATCAACGAAAGCTTTGTGCCCAGCCTCTCAGGAGGCCGCAGCCACTTCCATGACAACTCCAGACAGTTCATGATCCCAAACCCGGGTCACACCGCCCAAAGCCGGGATATATTCATACCCGCCACCAGGCCAAAATCAGTCCAGCTCAACCACCATACCATCCTGCAGCGTGACCCGACGGTCCATCAGGCTGGCAAGATCGTGATTGTGTGTGGCGATCACCGTCGACAGGCCGGACTGGCGCACCAGCGCGTCCAGCGCCTCGAACACGTAACCGGCTGTTTCCGGATCGAGATTGCCTGTCGGTTCGTCAGCAAGCAGAAGCAGCGGGGCATTGGCCACGGCGCGGGCAATGGCCACGCGCTGCTGTTCGCCGCCCGAAAGCTCGGAAGGCCGGTGTTCGGCACGATGGCCGATACGCATGTAATCGAGCAATTGCGCGGCGCGCTCTCTGGCATCGGTCTTCGACAGTCCGGTGATCAGTTGCGGCATCATGATGTTTTCAAGCGCCGTAAACTCCGGCAGCAAGTGATGGAACTGATAGACAAAGCCGATTTCGGATCTCCGGATCGCTGTGCGACGGTCATCCGACAGATGGCCGCAGGCTTCGCCGTCGACAATCACATCGCCCTCGTCCGGGCGCTCTAGCAGTCCCGCAAGATGCAGCAGCGTCGATTTGCCGGTCCCCGAAGGTGCCACCAGCGCCACTGTTTCTCCCGCCTGCAGCGTAAAGTTTGCGCCATCCAGGATAGAAATCTGGTTTTCGCCCTGGACAAAATGCCTCGCGACATCGACCAACTGGAGGACCGGATGTCCTGCCTTGCGCTGTGGTTCATTCATAGCGCAAGGCCTGTACCGGATCGAGTTTGGATGCACGCCAGGATGGAATCAGCGTGGCGATGAAGGACAGCACCAACGCCACGACCAGCACGACAATGGTCTCGCCCGAATCCATGTCCGCAGGCAGTTGGCTCAGGAAATAGAGCTCGGGATTGAACAATGTCGTTCCCGAAAGCCAGGAAAAGAACTGGCGGATACGCTCGACATTGAGGCAAACAACGACACCAAGCACAAATCCTGCGAAAGTACCGGTCACACCGATCGCGGCACCGGTCATGAAGAATATCCGCATGATCGCACCCGACGTCGCGCCCATGGTGCGCAGGATGGCGATGTCGTGGCCCTTGTCCTTGACCAGCATGATCAGCCCCGAGATGATATTGAGCGCAGCCACGAGAATGATCAGCGTCAGGATCATGAACATCACATTGCGCTCGACCTGCAGCGCCGAAAAGAACGTCTGGTTGCGTTGCCGCCAGTCGGTGATGAAAATCTGCCGCTCTGCGGCTGCCTCGATCAGCGGGCGCATCGCGTCAATCTCGTCAGGATCATCGACATAGATTTCGATGGACTGGACCAGACCTTCGGCGTTGAAATAAAGCTGCGCTTCCGTCAAAGGCATGAAGATGATCGAGGAATCATACTCCGACATGCCCACCTCGAAGATTGCGGAAACCGGGTAGGCCTTAACCCGCGGCGTCATGCCAAAGGGCGTCACATCGCCCTCCGGCGCTACAAGCGTGATCAGATCACCCGCCCCAAGCCCCAGCGATTGGGCCATGCGCGATCCGATTGCCACTCCTTCGCCGGCGATGAACCCCAACATGTCGCCCGACTTGATGTTCTCGGAGACGATCTTCATCGCCTGAAGATCCTCGGCGCGAATGCCGCGCACCAGCGCGCCGGTTCCGGCGCCGCCAACTCCGGACGCCAGTGTCTGTCCTTCAACCAGCGGAATCGCCATCTTCACGCCCTCGACAGCCTTGAACCGGGATGCCAGCGCGTCGTAGTCATCAAGCGGCCGGTCAATCGGTTGCACCACGATGTGGCCGTTGATACCGAGTATGCGGGTGATCAGTTCGCCGCGAAACCCGTTCATCACCGCCATGACGATGATCAGTGTCGCCACACCCAACATGATTCCGACAAAGGAAAACCCGGCGATCACCGAGATGAAAGCCTCCTTGCGCCGCGCTTTCAGATACCGCCACGCCACCATGCGTTCGAACGCCGAAAACGGCTTGGCCGACGGTGATGGCAGACTGGCTATGGTGGCGGCGTCCGTATCGGTCATGCGAAGCTTCCCTTTGAGCCGGACAATCGTCTAGCGGGCTTGCGCGAGGCGGTTGATGGCGTCTTCGATCGAAAGTGTTTCACGTTCGCCGGTGGCGCGCACCTTGATTTCGACATTGCCCTCAGCGACCGAACGTGGTCCCGCGATCACCTGCAGCGGCAGGCCGATCAGGTCGGCCTTGGCGAATTTGGCGCCGGCGCGCTCATCGGTATCGTCGTAGAGCACCTCCAGCCCGGCATTCTCGAGCGCCGTCTCAAGCCGTTCGCAGGCAGCATCGCAGGCCGCATCACCGGGCTTCATGTTGATCAGCCCAATGTCGAAAGGCGCCACGCCCTTCGGCCAGATGATGCCGTTCTCGTCATGCGATGCTTCGATGATGGCGCCGAGCAGCCGCGATGGACCGATACCGTAGGAGCCCATGGAAACATAATGCTGCTTGCCGTCAGGGCCCTGAACAAACGCGTTCATCGGCTCCGAATACTTGGTGCCGAAATGGAAGATGTGGCCGACTTCAATACCGCGGGCGGAAACCCGGGTATCCTCGCCCAGCCCATCCCAGGCCTCGCGTGCCCAGTCTTCCTTCTCCATGATCTCGTCGGTGGCGGCAAACGGCGTCGTCCATTTCTCCACCACTGCGGCAACCGCGGCGTCATCCTCATAATTCATGTCCGCGCCTGGCACGGCGAAGGCTTCGAAATCACGGTGACAGAAAACCTGGCTTTCACCGGTTTCGGCAAGGACGATGAACTCATGGCTCAGACTGCCGCCAATCGGCCCGGTATCGGCGCGCATGGGGATCGATTTAAGTCCGCAGCGTTCAAAGGTGCGCAAATAGGACACGAACATCCGGTTATAGGCAGCCTTTGAAGCCTCGTAATCAAGGTCGAAGGAATAGGCGTCCTTCATCAGGAATTCGCGGCCGCGCATCACCCCAAAGCGGGGCCTGCGCTCGTCGCGGAACTTCCACTGGATATGATAGAGGTTGAGTGGCAGATCCTTGTAGGACTTGACGTAGGAGCGGAAGATGTCGGTGACCATCTCCTCGTTGGTTGGTCCGTAAAGCATCTCGCGATCATTGCGATCATTGATGCGCAGCATTTCCTGACCGTAATCATCGTAGCGGCCGCTTTCCTTCCAAAGGTCTGCGGGCTGCACGGTGGGCATCAGAATCTCGATGGCCCCTGCCCGGTTCTGCTCCTCACGGACGATGTTGCAAACCTTGTCGAGCACACGTTTTCCCAGCGGCAGCCAGGAATAGATCCCGGCGGATTGCTGCTTGATCATGCCTGCACGCGCCATCAGGCGGTGGGAGACGATTTCCGCATCCTTCGGGTTTTCTTTCAGAATGGGCAGAAAATACTTGGACAGACGCATGGGATAATCCGGTTTGGCTTCAAGCCTTGCAGGCTGAATCGGGCAAAATGAGGGTTGGCGTGCCAAGCGTTCATATCCGCTTCGACAGCCAAAGAAAACCCGTCACGCAGGTCGCTGCGAAGCAGAGAAAAGACATTGTCTCTTTTGTGACCGGATGTGCCACATCATCGTCATAAAAAGCGTGACAAGCACCTTTGTTTAAGCTAAATAGAGCTCACTAAAGAGGCACTTCCTACGGGAAATTGCTCATTTCGCGGTCAAAGTCTTGGGAGGATAGGATCTCAGGCGCGCTTTGTTCGCAGCCCCCGAGCAATCGGGAAACAGATCACGCGACACCTGAATAACAAGGCTTTTTGCCTTGTTTTTTTTTGACTGAATTCTGTGCTTACCGGTCTGGCCACAGGTGTCCGGCCAGACCGGTCAATGCCGGTCAGTCTGACTTGCGCGCGCCCTTGCCGAGTTCCTTTCGAGCACGAACATCCTTGTCCATTTTTTCAAGACTTTCCACGATGCTGTCATCAGGCTTCTTGGATACATCAGGGACAGCTCGACGCTGGTTGCGCACCGATTGCTGATCATCGCCCTGCAGCGAATTGTCGCCCATCTTGTCCTGCGCAAGGTCGGTCTCGGTAATTTTGCTGGCTTCTTTGACTTTTCTGGACATCACAAGTCTCCATTGATCCATACTGCTCACTTTCCAACGAGGACCGCAGCAGATGGTTCCATGGATACAAGGACGATAACAGGTGACAGAGCAGGTTCGAACCGCAACTGTGCGGTCAGACTGTTCCGGTCCGCATTCTCAGGATTTGAAGTCGGGCGACAATGCAATCAGATCATCGAGCGAATAGCCGCCGATCACCGTCACCGCGAAATAGGCGGCAAACACAGCGGCCGATATCAAGGTCGTGCGCAAAAAGATCGGCCAGAACCGAAAATTCGCCGGTGCGCTGTGCGTCGTCCCCAGGGTCACCTCACCCTCGTCGGCCTGGCTGCGTGCCGAGAACGGCAGCACGGTGAACAGCACAACCCACCAGATGATGAAGTAAATCGCAAAACCGGTGCCAAAACCCATGACTGCGTTCCTAAGCCTGCTCGAGTTCAATCAAGGTGCCGTTGAAGTCCTTCGGATGCAGGAAAAGCACGGGTTTCCCATGAGCACCGGTCTTTGGTTCGCCGTCACCGAGCACCCGCGCGCCTTCGCTTTTGAGCCGGTCGCGGGCCGCAAGGATATCATCGACCTCATAGCAGACATGATGCATGCCGCCCGACGGGTTCTTGGCCAGAAACGCGGCAATCGGAGAGCCCTCGCCGAGCGGTTCGAGCAATTCGATCTTGGTGTTGGGCACGATGACGAAAACCACGGTGACCCCATGCTCTGGCAGCGCCTGCGGCTCCGTCACCTGGGCGCCGAGCATGGTTCGGTACTGCGCGGTTGCCGCAGCAAGATCCGGCACAGCGATGGCGACATGGTTCAGGCGACCAAGCATGTTCGACCTCTTAGATCTTGTTGACGAAGACCGTCACGACGGGTTTCTTGCCCCATACCTCGTTTGCGGCGGCGCGAACAGAGCGGCGAATTGCCTCGCGCACTCCGTCGGTATCCTTGCGACGTCCGCGCGGGATGCTTTCGACCGCTCCAAGCACCGAATCATAGAGAATGTCCTCCATGTCGTCGCCGTCGCCGTCAAACGCCGGCAAACCGATAGCCGATACCACCGGATCGCGTTGAAATTCAAAGCGGTGATCCAGCACGACATTGACCGCGACATGCCCCGCAAACGACAGCTTGCGGCGTTCGGAAATTCCCATTTCGTCGAAATCGCCAAGCAGATTGCCGTCCTTGTAGATGCGGCCGTGATGCACTTCGCCGATAACTTCCGGATCGCCCGGCGCCAGCCGCAGGATCGATCCATTGCGCACCCGTGGCGTGATCTCGATGCCAGATGCCTGCGCCAACGCGGCCTGAGCCGTCAGATGCGCGGCTTCCCCATGCACCGGCACCAGGATCTTGGGCTTGACCCATTCATACATCTGCACCAGTTCGCTGCGGCGCGGATGGCCCGACACATGCACCAGCGCGTCGGTATCGGTGATGATCTTGATGCCCTGGTCGATCAGGCCATTCTTGATTTCGATAATGCCTTTCTCGTTGCCCGGAATGGTACGCGAGGAAAACACCACGGTGTCGCCGGATGCCAGCGCCACATTGCGCATCTCGTCACGTGACAGCTTGGCAAGCGCCGCGCGCGGTTCGCCCTGGCTGCCGGTCAGAATGACCACCACCTTGTCGCGCGGGATATAGCCATACTCATCCTCGGCAAGAAACTCCGGAATTCCCTCCATCATGCCGAGATCAGTGGCGACATTGACCACGCGCTTGATCGAACTGCCAAGCAACAGAACTTCGCGGCCGGCATCGCGCGCGGCTTCCGCGATCGAGCGGATACGGCCGACATTGGATGAAAACGTCGTGATCGCCACCCGGCCTTCGGCCTGCTCGATGACTTCACGCAAGCCCTGGCTGATTTCCTTCTCCGACGGAGAGATACCATCCCGCATGGCGTTGGTGGAATCGCACATCATGGCAAGGATCCCCTCCTTACCAAGTTGCCGGAAGCGATTCTCGTCGGTCAGCGGCCCGAGAGAGGGCGTGAGATCGATCTTCCAGTCACCGGTGTGAATGAGATTTCCCAGGGGCGTGCGGATCGCCAGTGAGAACGGCTCCGGAATCGAATGGTTGACAGCGATCGGCTCGATCTCGAACGGACCGACCGTGAAACGCTCGCCCGCCTTGAAAAGATTGATCGGCACTTCGGCGCGGGTTCGCTCATAGGCCCGCTTGGCCTCCAGCATTCCGGCGGTAAAGGCCGAAGCATGGACCGGTACCTTCAACTGCGGCCAAAGCTGCGCCAATCCGCCATAATGGTCTTCATGGGCGTGCGTGATGATGATCGCCTTGAGACGTTTGCCCAGACGTTTGACGAAATCGATATCCGGCAGCACAAGGTCCACGCCCGGCAATTCGGGTCCGGGAAAGGTAACCCCGCAATCGACCATGATCCAGTCGCGTTTCTCCGGCGAACCGAAGCCGTAGAGGGCGAGGTTCATGCCGATTTCGCCAACGCCACCAAGCGGGAGGAATACGAGATCCTGAGTTTTTGTCATCAACTGTCCTGTCCGATCATTTCGTAACGGCGCCGCGCATTGCATCCAACGCGTCGGGCCACTGAAGTCTTATTCATGCTGCATGGTTTTCACCCTGAGCCAGCACCGGTCCAGGGTAAAAACCATGAAGCATCAGGAGAAAAACACGTCGCCGGAAGCGATCATCTGCTTTTGTCCGTCCGCGGTCGCAAGCATCAGCCTGCCTTCACTGTCTATGCCGTCAAACAGACCATGGATCTGCCGGTCTGGCAAATTCACCGTCACCGGTTTTCCGATGCCGTCGGCACGCTCGATCCAGGCATCACGAATAACCGGAAGCCCGCTTCCGCGATCCCAGTCCGACAGCGCCTTGTCCATGCACACCACCAGATGCGCGAACAGATCCTGCGGGGTGCCGGAACTGCCTTGATCGACCAGACACGTGGCCGGATAAAGCCCCGCCTCCGGCTTGTGCGCAATATTGACGCCGCACCCGATCACGACGGCCCTGCGGCCATCATTGAGCTGTTCGGCTTCGATCAGGATGCCCGCGGTCTTGCACCCGTCAATCAGCAGATCATTGGGCCACTTGATCCGCAGACGGTCCGTTCCGCCCGGCAATTGCGTGGCCACGGCGGCATGCACGGCCAAGGTCACAGCAAGCGGCAAGCTCGCCATGTTTTCCCACGGCGCCGGATCAATCAGCAGAAGTGAGGCATACAGGTTGCCCGGTTCGGATATCCAGGTCCGGCCCCTTCGACCACGTCCGCCGGTCTGCCGTGAAGCCGTGACCCACAACCGCCCTGGATCGCCCGCACGGGCCCGCTCCATGCACTCGACATTGGTGGAGGATACATCCCCCAACTCGACATGCCGGAATTCCGGTTCCTTCATGCGGCCCGCCGCGACATCTTAGAAGAATGTCTTTGCGGCAACGTCGGCTGCCAGACCAAGCGGATTGGAAACGACCACATAAAACAGGACGAACAGGCCGGAAATCCCGAACACCAGCTTCAGCTCGCCAGCCACCGGCACAAACGAACCGACGGGCTCGTCAAACCACATGACCTTGACGATACGCAGATAGTAATAGGCGCCGACGACCGAAGCCAGAACACCGATGATGGCAAGCCCATAGAGCTTGGCTTCGATCGCCGCCACGAAGACGAAGTACTTTCCGAAAAAGCCCGCCAGAGGCGGAATGCCCGCCAGCGAAAACATCAGGATCGTCATCATCAGCGCCATGAACGGATTGGTCGATGACAGGCCTGCCAGATCGTCGATCTGCTCGACATTGCCATCTTCCTTGCGGCGCATCGCCAGAATGCAGGCAAACGCACCCAGCGTCATCACCATGTAGATCAGCATGTAGAGGATCACGCCGCGCACACCGGCCTGGCTGCCCGCAGCCAGTCCGACCAGCGCAAAGCCCATATGTGCGATCGAAGAATAAGCCATCAGCCGTTTGATGTTCTTCTGGCCGATTGCCGCGAATGCGCCAAGCACCATCGAGCCGATCGAGATGAAGACAACAATCTGCTGCCAGTCGAGCGTCACCGGTTCGAACGCCACGATGACAATCCGGATAAACAGCGCCATGGCGGCAACCTTGGGCGCCGCGGAGAAAAACGCCGTCACCGGAGTCGGCGCCCCTTCATAGACATCCGGCGTCCACATGTGGAACGGAACGGCGGAGATCTTGAATGCGACGCCGGCGAGCAGGAATACCAGACCGAAAACCAGACCCAGCGGCCGTTCGCCACCGACAATCGTCGCGGCGATCTCGTCAAAGCCGGTGTAGCCGGTGTAGCCGTAAACCAGCGATGCGCCATAAAGCAGCATTCCCGAGGACAACGCACCGAGCACGAAATACTTGAGCCCTGCCTCGGTCGAACGCAGGCTGTCGCGGTTGATTGCAGCGACCACATAAAGCGCCAGCGACTGCAATTCCAGGCCCATATAGACTGCAATCAGGTCATTGGCGGAAATCATCAGCATCATGCCGAGCGTCGCCAGCACGATCAGCACAGGAAACTCGAACTTGTCGATCCGCTCGGCTTTGGCATGACCCACGGTCATCACCATGGCGGTGATCGATCCGATCAGGACCAGAACCTTCATGAAGCGGGCGAAGGGATCGGACAGGAACGCACCATTGAAGGCTTCGCCATTTCCGGTCACCAGCACCAGCACCAGGCCCGCCATGATCAGCAGCGCCACCGCCAGGCCATTGACAAGTGTCACCGACTTTTCGCCGGAAAACACACCAATCATCAATAGAGCCATGGCGCCAACGGCCAGCATGAGCTCAGGCACGGAAAGCTGTAGGCTAGAAGTGAGTATTTCTGGCGTCATGGTCCCGCAGTCTCCGTAGCTCAGTTAACCGACAGCGCGAGATCGCGCGCTGCCTGCAGCGAAGCTGAATAGTTGTTGATCAGCGCGTCAACCGAAGCTGCCGTCACATCAAAGATTGGCGCCGGATAGACACCAAAGAGGATAGTCAGCGCGATCAGCGGATACAGGATCGCCTTCTCGCGGCCTGACAGATCGAGCATCGCCTTCAGGCTTTCCTTCTCCAGCGCCCCGAACACGACTCGGCGGTAAAGCCACAGCGCATAGCAGGCCGACAGGATCACGCCGGTTGCAGCGAAAGCCGCCACCCAGGTGTTGACCTGGAACACGCCCATCAGCGTCAGGAATTCACCGACAAAGCCCGACGTGCCCGGGAGCCCGACATTGGCCATGGTGAAGATCATGAACGCCACCGCGTATTTCGGCATGTTGTTGACCAGACCGCTATAGGCCGAAATTTCGCGGGTGTGCATCCGGTCGTAGATAACGCCCACGCACAGGAACAGCGCACTCGATACCAGCCCATGGCTGAGCATCTGGAAGATCGCCCCCTGAACGCCCTGCTGGTTGGCGGAAAAAATACCCATCGTCACATAGCCCATATGCGCCACCGACGAATAGGCGATCAGCTTTTTCATGTCTTCCTGCACCAACGCCACCAAGGAGGTGTAGATGATCGCGATAATCGACAGCGTAAAGATGAAGGGTGCGAAGTCGGCCGAGGCCAGCGGAAACATCGGCAGCGAGAAGCGCAGGAAACCATAACCGCCGAGCTTCAACAGAATGCCGGCAAGAATGACCGACCCCGCCGTCGGTGCTTCCACGTGCGCATCAGGCAACCAGGTGTGAACCGGCCACATCGGCATCTTCACCGCGAACGAGGCGAAGAATGCCAGCCACAGCCAGGTTTGCATCCCGGCCGGGAAATCATGCGCCAGCAGCATCCGGATGTCGGTGGTGCCCGCATCCCAGTACATCGCCATGATCGCAAGCAGCATCAGCACAGAGCCAGCAAGTGTGTAGAGGAAGAACTTGAAGCTCGCATAGACCCGGCGCTTGCCGCCCCACACGCCGATGATGATGAACATCGGAATCAGGCCCGCCTCGAAGAAGACGTAAAACAGCACGATGTCGAGCGCGCAGAACACCCCGATCATCATGGTCTCGAGCACCAGAAACGCGATCATGTACTCCCGCACCCGGGTCTGGATCGAGTTCCAGCTGGCAAGGATGCAAAGCGGCATCAGGAAGGTGGTGAGGATCACGAACAGCATCGAGATACCGTCCACGCCCATCGCATAGCTGAACATCGAACCCGGAAGATCGATTGTTTCCACCATCTGGAAGCCGGGATCGCTCATATCGAAGCTCGCCCAGATCAGCAGCGACATGATGAATGTCGCTGTGGTGCCCAGCAGCGCCACCTGGCGGATGTTGCGCCGCCCGATCTCGGTATCATCCTTGATTGGCAGCAGGAACAGAACGCAGATCAGCGGTATGAAGGTGACAACTGACAAAAGAGGCCAATCGGTCATCAGAATGCACTCCCGAGCATCATCCATGTGACAAGCGCTGCAATTCCGATCAGCATCACGAAGGCGTAGTGGTAAAGATATCCGGTCTGCAGTCGCACGACCCAGCCGGTGACATCCTGCGCGCGCGCGGCAACACCGTTCGGACCATAGCCGTCAATGATCCCGACATCGCCCTGCTTCCACAGGAACGAACCGAGCCATTTCGCAGGACGGACGAAGATAAAGTCGTAAAGCTCGTCGAAATACCATTTGTTGAGCAGGAACCGGTAGAGCATCTGATGATCCTCGGCCAGCCGCTTGGGTGTTTCAGGCGAGCGGATGTAGAAGTACCAGGCGGTCAGCAGTCCCAGCAACATAGCCACGAACGGGCTCAGTTTGACCCACAACGGCACGTGATGGAATTCCTCGAGGATATTGTTTTCCGCGGACGTGAACAGCGCACCCTTCCAGAATTCGGCATATTCATGCCCGAAGAAGTAACCTTCAAACAGCACACCGGCAAAAAGCGCGCCAGCGGCCAGAATGAACAGCGGCACCAGCATCACCATGGGAGATTCATGCGCGTGATGCATCACGTCCGCAGACGCCCTGGGTTTGCCGTGGAATGTCATGAAGATCAGCCGCCACGAATAGAAGCTCGTAAACAGCGCCGCGATCACCAGCAGGCCGAAGGCAATGCCGGCAGCCGAATTTTCAGCCACGAAGGCTGATTCGATGATGATGTCCTTGGAGAAGAATCCCGCGGTGCCGATCATGGTGCCGGGAATTCCGACGCCGGTCAGCGCGATCGTGCCGATGATCATCATCCAGTAGGTCATCGGGATCTTCTTGCGCAGACCGCCCATGCGCCGCATGTCCTGCTCGTCAGACACCGCATGGATCACCGAACCCGCGCCAAGGAACAAAAGCGCCTTGAAGAACGCATGCGTGAACAGATGGAAGATCGCGCCGCCATAGGCACCGATGCCGAGCGCCACGAACATGTAGCCCAACTGCGAACAGGTCGAATAGGCGATGACCCGCTTGATGTCGTTCTGCACCAGTCCGACCGTGGCCGCGAAAAACGCGGTGATCGCACCGATCCAGGTGACAAAGGTCAACGCATCGGGAGAGAGCTCGAACACAGGCGACATGCGCGCCACCAGGAACACCCCCGCCGTCACCATGGTCGCGGCGTGAATGAGAGCCGAAACCGGTGTCGGGCCTTCCATGGCGTCAGGCAGCCAGGTGTGCAGCAGGAACTGTGCCGACTTGCCCATGGCACCCATGAAAAGCAGCAGGCAAACGCCGGTGAGCGCATCGGCCTTGTCGAGATGCATGCCGAACAGCGTCAACACGCTGTCGCCGGCTTCCGCCCCTTCCGCGGGAAGGAATTCGGCAGCGCCGGCAAAGATCGTGTCGAACGACGCCGATCCGAACAGTACAAACAGACCGAAAATACCGAGCAGGAAGCCAAAATCGCCGACACGGTTGACGATGAAGGCTTTCATCGCCGCGGCATTGGCCGACGGCTTCTTGTACCAGAACCCGATCAGCAGATAGGACGCCAGACCCACGCCTTCCCAGCCGAAGAACATCTGCAGCAGATTGTCCGATGTCACCAGCATCAGCATGGCGAAGGTGAACAGCGACAGATAGGCGAAGAACCGTGGCCGGTGCGGATCGTGATGCATGTAGCCAATCGAATAGACGTGCACCAGACACGATACCGTATTGACCACCACCAGCATCACAGCCGTCAGCGTGTCGACGCGCAGCGCCCACTCGACGCTCATCGAGCCGGAATCCATCCAGCGCATCAACGGGATGCGAACCGTTTCTCCATGGCCCATGGCGATGGTGAAGAAGGCCACCCAGGACAGCAGGGCGGCGACGATCAGAAACAGCGTGGTGACATATTCCGACGCCTTGGCGCCGATCGCGCGACCGCCGAAGCCGGCAATCAGCGCACCGATGAGAGGAAGAAAGACGATAGCTTGGTACATGGCTCTCTCAGCCCTTCATCATGTTGACGTCTTCCACGGCAATTGAGCCGCGGTTTCGGTAAAAGACGACGAGAATGGCGAGTCCGATCGCCGCTTCTGCCGCGGCAACAGTCAGGATCAGAAGCGCAAAGACCTGACCGACAATGTCGTTGAGGTGCATCGAGAAGGCCACCATGTTCAAATTGACGGCAAGCAGGATGAGCTCGACCGACATCAGGATGACGATCACGTTCTTGCGGTTAAGGAAGATCCCGAAAATGCCCAGCGTGAACAAGATCGCGCTGACAGTCAGGTAATGTGAGAGTCCGATTTCCATAGGTTTATTCCTTCACATCCCTGCGTTCAAATGCCCTGTCCCGGCTTGACCTTGACCACCTCGATGGCGGTCTCCGGTGTCCGGGCGACCTGACGGGAGACGTCTTGCCGCTTGATATGTTCACGATGCCTGAGCGTCAGCACGATGGCCCCGATCATGGCCACCAGCAGCACCAGCCCGGCGATCTGGAAGTAGAAGATGAAGTCCGTGTAGAGCACATCGCCAAGCGCTTCGGTGTTGGTGCGCTCTGACAAGGCCGGGATCGGGCTTGCACCACCGCTGGCGGCGGCCGCTTGAAAAGCATTGCCTGCCAGGACCACGATCAGTTCAGCCGCCAGAATGATCCCGACCAGCGCACCCATTGGCGCATATTCGAGAGCGCCCGACTTCATCTCGGCGAAGTCCACATCCAGCATCATGACAACGAAAAGGAACAACACCGCCACTGCGCCGATATAGACCACCAGCAGGATCATCGCCAGGAATTCAGCGCCGGTCAGCAGGAACAGTCCCGCCGCGTTGAAGAAGGTGAGGATCAGAAACAAAACGGAATGCACCGGATTGCGCGCCGCGATCACCATGAAAGCGGAAGCCACTGCCACGAAGGCAAACAAATAGAAAAACAGAGCCTGAAGACCCATGATCGGCGCCTTTTCGTCTTTCCCCCGAGCAACAGGAACCCCTTGTTCCTGCCCCGATTGAGGGAGGGATTGGCCAAGGCCGTCCCCTTCCCCGCGTCTGGTTTGAAAACGGCGCGCCTTGATGGTGCGCCATTCCGGTGTCTTATCTGTAGGGCGAATCGATCGCGATATTGCGGGCGATTTCCCGTTCCCAGCGATCGCCGTTGGCGATCAACCGGTCTTTGTCATAGTAAAGTTCCTCGCGCGTTTCCGTCGCGAATTCGAAATTCGGCCCTTCGACAATGGCGTCAACCGGGCAGGCTTCCTGGCAGAAGCCGCAATAGATGCATTTGACCATATCGATGTCGTAACGCACCGTGCGGCGTGTTCCGTCATTGCGGCGAGGTCCGGCTTCGATCGTGATGGCCTGCGCCGGGCAGATTGCCTCGCACAGCTTGCAGGCGATGCAGCGTTCCTCGCCGTTTGGATAGCGCCTGAGCGCGTGCTCGCCACGGAAGCGCGGACTCACCGGTCCCTTTTCAAAAGGATAGTTCAGCGTCGCCTTCGGAGCGAAGAAGTAGCGCATCGACATGAAGAAGGCGCTGACAAATTCCTTCAGGAACAGCGATTTTGCGGCTTGAGCCAAGGCCATGGTCAGTCTCCGCTCTTGGCCGGCACAGGCTGCCGGATGGTTGTAGGAATGATGCGCGCGATCACGGTGCCGTCCCCGTCAGCTTGAGCACGAATGCAACGATGACCAGCATACCCAGAGAGATCGGCAGGAAGACTTTCCAACCCAGCCGCATCAACTGGTCATAGCGGTAGCGCGGCACGAAGGCTTTCACCATCGAGAACATGAAGAACACCAGGCAGACCTTGAGCACGAACCAGATGATGCCCGGCACCCAGTTGAGGAACCACACATCCAGCGGCGGCAGCCAGCCACCCAGGAACAGGATCGTGGTCAGCGCGCACATCAAGACGATGGCCGCATATTCGCCGAGCATGAACATCATGTACGGCGTCGAGCCATATTCGACCATGAAGCCGGCGACCAGTTCCGATTCAGCCTCGGGCAGATCGAAAGGCGGGCGGTTGGTCTCGGCAAGCGCCGAGATGAAGAAAATGATGAACAGCGGGAACAGCGCCAACCAGTGCCAGTCCAGCAGCGAGTTGGTCAGCCCCAGCCGCGTTCCGATACCGTTGGACTGCGCCATCACGATGTCGGTGAGATTGAGCGAACCGACGCACAGCAATACCGCCACGATCACGAAGCCCATCGAGACTTCGTAAGACACCATCTGCGCCGCCGAGCGCAGCGCGCCCAGGAACGGATATTTCGAGTTCGAAGCCCAGCCACCCATGATGATGCCGTAGACCTCAAGCGAGGAAATCGCGAACACAAACAGGATACCGACATTGATGTCGGCAATCACCCACCCGGCGGCCACCGGAATAACGGCCCAGGTCGCGAGCGCCAGGGTCACCGCCAGCAACGGCGCCAGCAGAAACACGCCCTTGTTGGCGCCGGAAGGAACCACCGGCTCCTTGAAGACAAACTTCAACAAATCGGCAAACGACTGGAACAATCCCCATGGCCCGACCACGTTCGGACCGCGCCGCAACTGCACGGCAGCCCAGATCTTGCGATCGGCGTAGAGCACGTAGGCAATGAAGATCAGCAGCGCCACCAGCAGGAGCAGCGACTGCGCCAGCATGATGGCCGCGGGCCAGACATAAGTTGAGATGAAACCGTCCATTGTGTTTCCCGCCCCTATTCCGCAGCCACTGCCTTGGCGGTCTTCGCCAAGGCCGAGCATTCAGCCATCACCGCCGAAGCGCGTGCGATCGGGTTGGTCAAATAGAAGTCTTTGACCGTCGAAGCAAACGCCGATTTGTTCATCTTGCCCGCTTTCTTCGCAACTGCGGCAATTGCGCCGCCATCAGCGGTGGAAATCATGTCGATTTCGGCAAAATGTGGATACTCGGCGTAGAGCGCGGCGCGCAAGGCCGGCAGCGAATCATAGGGCAGCTTCTTGCCCAGCGCATCTGAAAGCGCCCTGAGCACAGCCCAGTCTTCCCTGGCCTCGCCCGGCGCGAATGCGGCGCGGTTGGCCAATTGCACCCGACCTTCGGTGTTGACATAGGTGCCGGATTTTTCGGTGTAGCTGGCAGCAGGCAGGATCACATCGGCATGATGGGCGCCATTGTCGCCGTGGGTGCCGATGTAGACGGTGAACCCGGCCGTCTTCCTGGTGAAGTCCAGCTCGTCGGCACCGAGCAGCAACAGCACGTCCGTGCCCGTCAGCATTGCAGCAGCGTCCAGCCCGCCCTCGCCCGGCACCAGGCCAAGATCGAGACCGCCGACGCGCGCAGCCGCTGTATGCAGCACCGCAAATCCGTTCCAGTCGCCCTTCACCGCACCGACAGCATCGGCGAGTTTTGCGGCATTGGCGAGAACGCCCGCGCCGTCGCCCCGCGTCAGCGCACCCTGCCCGATAATGATCATCGGCTTCTTGGCGCGTTTCAGCTTGGCTGTGAACTTGCTGGTTCCATCGACCAGTTGCTTCAGCGTCTCCGGTCCCGCGCCAAGATACTCATGGCCATAACGCAGGTCAGCCTGCTCGCCGATCAGACCGATCGGCAATTCGCCCATGCGCCAGCGCTTGCGGATCCGCGCATTGAGAATTGCGGCCTCGCGGCGCGGATTGGATCCGATGATCAGAATGGCGTCGGCGTCTTCAATGCCTTCGATGGTCGGGTTGAAGATGTAGCTGGCGCGTCCCAGCGCCGGATCGAGAGCAGCGCCATCCTGGCGGCAATCGATATTGACCGAGCCGAGCGATGTCATCAGCGCCTTGAGCGCGAACATTTCCTCGACCGCCGCCAGATCGCCGGCGATCGCGCCGATGCGTTCGGGCCTGGCAGCCGAAACGGCAGCTGCAATGGCCGCGAATGCGTCGCCCCAGGACGCGGCTTCCAGCCGTCCGTTGCGCCGCACATAGGGCCGGTCAAGCCGCTGGGTTCTCAACCCGTCCCAGATGAAACGGGTCTTGTCGGAAATCCATTCCTCGTTGATCGCCTCGTTGACACGCGGCATCACCCGCATGACTTCGCGACCGCGGGTATCCACCCGGATCGCCGAACCGCAAGCGTCCATCACATCAATGGATTCGGTCTTGTTCAATTCCCACGGACGCGCCTGGAATGCATACGGCCGCGAAGTCAGCGCGCCGACCGGGCAAAGGTCGATGACATTGCCCTGCAATTCAGAGCTCATCGCATGCTCGAGATAGGTGGTGATCTCGGCATCCTCGCCACGGCCGATCAGCCCGAGCTCGGAAATGCCTGCCACTTCCGTGGTAAAGCGGACACAGCGCGTGCAGTGAATGCAGCGGTTCATGATGGTCTTGACCAGCGGGCCGATATATTTGTCTTCGACCGCACGCTTGTTTTCCGCGTAGCGCGAATTGTCCATGCCAAACGCCATGGCCTGGTCCTGCAGGTCACATTCGCCGCCCTGATCGCAGATCGGGCAGTCGAGCGGATGGTTGATGAGCAGGAACTCCATCACCCCTTCGCGCGCCTTCTTGACCATCGGCGTGTTGGTGAACACTTCCGGCGGCTCGCCATTCGGGCCGGGCCGCATGTCGCGCACGCCCATGGCGCACGACGCGGCGGGCTTGGGCGGTCCGCCCTTCACCTCGACCAGACACATCCGGCAATTGCCGGCAATCGACAGCCGTTCGTGAAAACAGAACCGCGGCACTTCCGCGCCGGCCGCCTCACACGCCTGCAACAGCGTGTAGTGATCCGGCACTTCGATCTCGTTTCCATCAACCTTGATCTTGGCCATGCAAGCAGTCCTACCTTTGCGAACGGTCGAAACGACCGCGTACCATCCCTGACGGGACCTGAGTGTGTATCGCCGGGCGGCGGTCAAACCGCCCGGCTGGGTATTCCTATCGAGCGGTTGCCCCGCCCTTCGCCAGCGCACCGGCTTGTGTAATCCAGTCGTCGCGCTCGACCCTACCGCCAAACTGCAGGTAATCATCGACCCAGGCCGCCTCTTCCGGCTGCCAGCCGGCGATCTGCGTGAATGTCCACACACCCAGACCGTTGAGCACCTGCTCGAGCTTCGGGCCGATACCGGAAATCAACTTGAGATCATCCGGCGCTTCCGGTTTTTCGATTTCCGCCGGACGACGGAAATTGTCGGTCTCCAGTGCGGGGGCCGGCGCAGCCTTCGCTGTGTTGGACACCGATGCCTGCTCGCTGGCAACAGCGGCTGCAATCTCGGCGTCCGACTTCAGCTTGTCGACCACGGCCGCTGCCGCATCCTTTGCCGGGGCATCGGCAGGCTTGGCGGCCACTTTCCTGGTTGGCGCCGCTTTCGCCTTTGCGGGCTTGGCAGCACTTGCCTTGGTCTTTGCCTTTGCAGGTGCAGCCTTGGGCGCCTGCTTCAGCTCAACAATATCGGCAGACGTTGCCCTGGTCGCGGGCTTGGCTTTCGCGGATGCTTGGGCCTCGCCCTCATCCTCGACCGGGGCCAGATCTTCCGCCAGCGTCGGCATCATCCAGCTGAAATCGGGGTGCTTGCCCAACAGCCCGGCCTGGCCTTGCATCGCGCCCTGCATTGCACCCATCATTATGCCGGTCATCTGACCGGCGATGCCGAAGCCGACAGCGGTGGCCGCCGCCGCCGCACCCAACGGATAGACCATCAGCGGCGAGACAGGGAAGTCCGTCGCTTTGGTCCAGTCAGTCATGGCGCTCATCGTCTTCATCATATCTTTCGTATTCAGGTCTGCGGGAAAAGAAAACATCGACATCAGTCTCTCCTTAGTCGTCTGTTGGCTCTTGTCCCTCGTGACGTTTCCTGTCTTGCCGGGCCCGGCGCGTTGCGGGCCTCTTATTCAGCCGCTTCCAGCCGTTCGTTGCGGCTTTGCACCGCATTGCGTGTGTATTGATCGATCCGGGCTTCCATCTCTGGACGGAAATGCCGGATCAGGCCCTGGATCGGCCAGGCCGCCGCGTCGCCGAGCGCGCAGATGGTGTGGCCTTCGATCTGTTTGGTAACATCAAACAGCATGTCGATTTCGCGTTTTTGCGCATTGCCTTTGACCATGCGTTCCATCACCCGCATCATCCAGCCGGTGCCTTCGCGGCATGGCGTGCACTGGCCGCAGCTTTCGTGCTTGTAGAACGCCGACAGCCGCCAGATGGCTTTGACCACATCGGTCGACTTGTCCATGACGATCACTGCCGCGGTCCCCAGACCCGACTTGAGATCGCGCAGGCTGTCGAAATCCATCGGCGTGTCGATGATGTCGGCAGCAGGCACCATCGGTACCGATGAACCGCCCGGGATTACCGCCAGCAGATTGTCCCAGCCGCCGCGAATGCCGCCGCAATGGCGATCAATCAGTTCGCGGAACGGCACCGACATTGCCTCTTCAACGGTGCATGGCGTGTTGACGTGGCCCGAGACGCAAAACAGCTTGGTGCCGGTGTTGTTTGGCCGGCCGATGCCCGCGAACCAGGCCCCCCCCCGGCGCAGGATGGTCGGTGCGACGGCGATCGATTCGACGTTGTTGACCGTCGTCGGGCAGCCGTAAAGTCCCATATTGGCCGGGAACGGCGGCTTCAGCCGCGGCTGGCCCTTCTTGCCTTCAAGGCTTTCGAGCAGCGCTGTTTCCTCACCGCAGATATAGGCGCCGGCGCCATGGTGCACATAGACATCCATGTCGTAACCGAGTTTCGAGTTTTTACCCAGAAGCCCTGCTTCATAGCATTCGTCGATTGCCGCCTGCAGCGCTTCGCGCTCGCGCATATACTCGCCGCGAACATAGATGTAGGTCGCATGCGCCCCCATCGAGAACCCGGCAATCACGCAGCCTTCGATCAGCGTATGCGGATCGTGGCGCATGATATCGCGGTCCTTGCAGGTGCCCGGCTCGGATTCGTCGGCATTGATGACAAGATAGTGCGGACGCCCGTCGCTTTCCTTGGGCATGAACGACCATTTCAACCCGGTTGGGAACCCTGCCCCTCCACGGCCCCTGAGGCCCGAGGCCTTCATCTCGTTGATGATCCAGTCACGGCCCTTTTCCAGGATACCCCTGGTCCCGTCCCAATGACCGCGCGCCATCGCACCCTTGAGCGATTTGTCATAGACGCCATAGATATTGGTGAAAATCCGGTCTTTGTCAGCTAACATCATTCACCTCTATCGCGGCTTCTTGCCGAAGACCTTGATGTATTCGGCCTCGCCGCCCTTGGCCAGTGCAGTGGCCTGCCTCACCCAATCCTCGCGGTCGATACGGCCCTTGAAACTCAGATATCCGTCCACCCATTCTCGCTCGGCCTTCTTCCACGATGCGACTTGCGCGAAAGTGTAGATGCCGAGCGAATGCAGGATGCCTTCAATCTTCGGCCCCACGCCCGAAATCATCTTCAAATCATCCGGTTTCGCCGGCTTGGCGATGCCCGCCGGGCGGTTCCTGTCATCCAGCGAAGGCGTGCTTGCGGCCTTGGCCATGGCGACTGCAGGCTTGATTGATTTCGCTGTTGATGCCGACCCGGCAACGGTCTTGTTCCCGATTGTTGTGGAGGCTCTGCGCGAGGCTTTCATTTCCGGGGCTTCAATAGCGGTGGTCGCCGTTTTCGACATTGCCTCCACATTGGCTTTCGCCTTGGCCGGAGATTTGGTTGCGGGTTCGGTCGCCGGCGTCCTGGGTCGGGCGGCTTCTGTCGCGGACGGCGATTTTGACTTCGCCGGTGCAGTCCTGGCGCCCCCCTTCTTGCCTGGCTTGATCTCTGTCGTCAGGCTGGTCAATCCGCTTGCCGGCGCCGAATAGATCCGGGCGATCTGCGGACCGGGTGTAATGTCCTCGGGTCGGCCCGCCTCGAAACGATCGATAATATAGGCCAGACGTTCCGGCGTCAGATCCTCATAGGAATCCTTGAAGATCATCACCATCGGAGCGTTGACGCAGGCACCCTGGCACTCGACTTCTTCCCAGGACAGGGTTCCGCTCTCATTGAGCTGGAACGGCTCCGGATTGATCTTGTTGCGGCAGACCTCCATCAGCGCTTCCGAACCGCGCAGCATGCATGGCGTGGTGCCGCAGACCTGGATGTGCGCCCGGGTGCCGACCGGCTTCAACTGGAACTGGGTATAAAACGTCGCCACTTCCAGCGCGCGGATATAGGGCATGCCCAGCATGTCCGCGATTGCCTCAATGGCGCGTTTTGTGACCCAGCCGTCCTGTTCCTGGGCCAGCATCAGCAACGGGATCACCGCCGACTGCGCCCGCTCCTTGGGATATTTCTTGATCCAGACCCTGGCCTGGGCGGCGAATTCGCGGTTGAAAGCGAATTCCGCAGGCTGGACATTATCTTCGGCAAGTCGACGAACGGACATGGTGTGCTCTTTTGTCTTTCTTCCGGCCTATTTGATTTCGCCGCGGCGCGACATTGTCATGGAGTCGGCGCCAAAGCGAATGGCGGTCATTGCAGCCTCGGAGTGTATCACCGGTCCACCTCGCCAAACACGATATCGAGCGAGCCCAGCGCAGCCGACACGTCGGCCAACTGATGGCCGCGGCAGACAAAATCCATCGCCTGCAAATGCGCGTAGCCCGGAGCCCTGATCTTGCAGCGGTAAGGCTTGTTGGAGCCGTCCGACACCAGATAGACGCCGAATTCGCCCTTTGGCGCCTCGACAGCGGCGTAGACAGCGCCTTCCGGCACCCGGTAGCCTTCGGTGTAAAGTTTGAAATGGTGGATCAGCGCTTCCATCGACCGCTTCATCTCCCCCCGCTTGGGCGGGACGATCTTGCCATCGGTGGTGGAAACCGGTCCGATCTTTTCCTTGCCCAGCAACTGCTCGATGCACTGCTTCATGATCTTCACTGATTCGCGCATTTCCTGCATCCGGATCAGGTAGCGGTCATAGCAGTCACCGTTCTTGCCGATCGGGATGTCGAACTCCATCTCCGAATAGCATTCATAAGGCTGCGAACGGCGCAGATCCCATGCGGCGCCCGAGCCGCGGACCATCACGCCGGAAAAGCCCCAGGCCCAGGCATCATCGAGTTTGACAACCGCGATATCGACATTGCGCTGCTTGAAGATGCGGTTGTCGGTCAGAAGCCCTTCGATATCGTCACAGGTCTTGAGGAACGGATCGCACCACTTGCCGATGTCCTCGACCAGATCATGCGGCAGGTCCTGGTGCACGCCGCCGGGACGGAAATAGGCCGCATGCATGCGCGCGCCGCAAGCCCGCTCGTAAAACACCATCAGCTTTTCGCGCTCTTCAAAGCCCCACAACGGCGGGGTCAGCGCGCCGACATCGAGAGCCTGCGTGGTGACATTGAGCAGATGCGACAGGATACGGCCGATTTCCGAGTACAGAACCCGGATCAGCTGTCCGCGCTTGGGCACGCTGACACCGGTCAGCTTTTCCACCGCCAGCGCGAATGCATGTTCCTGGTTCATCGGGGCGACATAGTCGAGCCGGTCGAAATACGGCACAGCCTGCAGATAGGTCTTTGCCTCGATCAGTTTCTCGGTGCCACGATGCAATAGCCCGATATGCGGATCGACGCGCTCGACGATTTCGCCGTCAAGCTCCAGCACCAGCCGCAGCACGCCGTGCGCCGCCGGGTGTTGGGGACCGAAGTTGATGTTGAAGTTGCGGACGTTATGTTCGTTCATGGTTCCCGTCCTCACCCCTTGGCTTTTTCATCGCCCGGAAGCACGTAGTCGGTGCCTTCCCAGGGAGAGAGAAAATCGAAATTGCGAAATTCCTGCCTGAGTTCCACCGGCTCGTAAACAACCCGCTTGACCGCGTCGTCATAACGCACTTCGACAAAGCCTGTTAGCGGGAAATCCTTTCTCAGCGGATGCCCCTCGAAACCGTAATCGGTGAGGATGCGACGCAGATCCGGATGTCCGGTAAACAGGATACCGAACAGGTCGTAGGCTTCGCGCTCGAACCAGTCGGCGCCCGGATAGACCGCTGTAAGCGAGGGAACCGGCGCGTCCTCGGACGTCATGATCTTGACGCGGATGCGCAAATTCTGGCGCGGCGAAAGCAAGTGATAGACCACGTCGAAGCGCTCGGGCCGGGCCGGCCAATCGACGCCGCAAATATCGATGAAGCTGACAAACTGGCACTGTGCGTCGTCGCGCAGGAATGTCATCAACTCGATCAGCGTCACCGGCGAAGCAAGCAGCGTGAGTTCGTCATGGGCGATCTCGGCGCTGTCGAACAATTCGCCTTTGACTTCGCCCAGATAATCCGAAAGTTCCTTGAGAGCCTGGCTCATCATTCGCTCTCCTAGCGTTCTATCGTGCCGGTGCGGCGCATCTTCTTTTGCAGAAGCAGCACACCGTACAACAATGCCTCGGCAGTCGGCGGGCACCCGGGAACATAGATATCCACCGGCACCACCCGATCGCAACCGCGCACAACTGAGTAGGAGTAATGATAATAACCGCCGCCGTTGGCGCATGACCCCATCGAGATCACATAACGCGGCTCGGGCATCTGGTCATAGACCTTCCTGAGCGCCGGCGCCATCTTGTTGGTGAGTGTTCCGGCAACAATCATCACGTCGGACTGGCGCGGTGAGGCCCGCGGCGCAAAGCCGAATCGTTCCGCGTCGTAACGCGGCATCGACATCTGCATCATCTCGACCGCGCAACAGGCCAGACCGAACGTCATCCACATCAGCGATCCGGTGCGCGACCAGTTGATCAGCTCATCCGTCGATGTGACCAGAAATCCCTTGTCGGCAAGCTCATTGTTGATCTCGCCGAAAAACACATCGTCGCTGCCGACCGGCTTTCCGGTATTGGGGTCAATGATACCCTTGGGCGCAGGCGCCACCATCGGTGTGTTGCTCACTCCCATTCGAGAGCTCCCTTTTTCCATTCGTACACAAACCCGATCGTCAGCACGCCGAGAAACACCATCATCGACCAGAAGCCGATCCAGCCGATATCGCCGAACGATACCGCCCATGGAAACAGGAACGCCACTTCGAGGTCAAAAATGATGAACAGGATCGAAACCAGATAAAACCGCACATCGAATTTCATGCGCGCGTCATCGAAGGCGTTGAAGCCGCATTCGTAAGCGGAGAGTTTTTCCGGATCTGGATTCTTGTAGGCAATCGCGAAAGGCGCGATCAGCAAAGCCAGACCGATAACCAAAGCCAGACCGATGAAAATAGCAATCGGCACATAAGCGCCCAGAAGTTCCGTCATGACGTCCGTTCCTGTATCCGTCACAGTCGAAGCCCCTGCCTTAACCCGAAGGTCTGGAGCCGGCCCCTCACCTGTGCGGCTGATCATGTTGCAACGCGGCGTGGTTAGCGCAGCCCGGCACCCTGCGCAAGAGCGCGCGAAGGAATTGAGTCCTTAGTACCAGCTTTCGCGCCGCATTGTCGCACCTGACGATAAATACCTTGCGAGGATTTTCAACAGCTTGCGATTTTGTCCCGCCGATTGACGTTAAAACAGAATCACTCACGCGCCAAGACCAGTCCGCGACCATGGCATTGCGCTCACGAAAGTCAGTTGAAAAAGACCGTCAAATGCAGCGGCGAGTCCTTCATGCAGGCGATCAAGGCCTGGTGGCCGTTTTTGTCCCGCTCATCGGGCAATCAGGTCGTTGATGAAGAGGGGTTGCCGCTTATCGCGCCCGGCGGGCTGGCAGGGCAAAGGCCCTGCGTTTTGAAAAATGGCGCGAGTGACGGGACTCGAACCCGCGACCTCCGGCGTGACAGGCCGGCACTCTAACCAACTGAGCTACACCCGCGCATTTTTCAAACGAAACAGTGGGTGACCGCCGTTCCGTGAGCGGCTGATTACGGCGTTCGCCGAGAGGTGTCAAGCAAGTTTGCGAAGGAAAAACGACAAAGTTCCAACTTGTTCGAAAACCCGCCCCTCTTGATGGCCATGAGACAGGTGCGAAGCGGCGCCTGGTCAACTTTGATGGGGGGCAATCAAGATTTTGTCTTGCGGAACCGCCGCGAACCCCCTAAAGCAGGCGCCACCGATCTGAGGGCGATTAGCTCAGTTGGTAGAGCGCCTCGTTTACACCGAGGATGTCGGGAGTTCGAGTCTCTCATCGCCCACCATCGTTTCCCTTTGAAATGAACAAGCAACCTTGAGTTGCGCCGCGATTGCTCCGGCGCGTTGTCATAATTCCGGGCGCCTGGTCGGGTGACGTCATCTAACCGCGTTCCGCAAACAAGCATTGCGTCCGGTCTCAAGGTCAGGACTGTGTGGGTAAGGCAATTCGGAGCACAAACCACAGCGCCCGGCCAATGTGTCAGGGGCTGGCCTTGCAACAACGAAACCGATTGGGTTGCGTCTTCCCGCATGACCGGCCGCACAACCGCCTTGCCGCGCCAACCGGATGGCCCAGATCAGCTCTGTCAACAACCATCCGGTCTATAAGCTGCCGCTCATACAGCCAGCAAAGCACCGTCCTGATCGATTGCGCGCACCGCTGCATCGGGGAACAGGCGCGCCATCTCGCGAATTTCCGTCGCGCTTTGCAGCACTGCCGCCGTGGACAGTCCATCTGCAACTGCAGCCGAGCGATGAATGACACTGACCCTTCGCCAATTCGCCGCTGCGGCCATGCCGGTGGCGGGGTTGAGAATATGTCCGGCAGGTCCGGTTCCAAACACTGTTCCGTTCGGACTTGAGGTCGCTACCGCCTTGTCACGCAGATAGATGGTGGCGTCGGCCGGGTCATCCTCGTGATCCGCCAGCCCGATCGCCCAGCCGTTCCCGGTTGGCGAGGCGCCGACGGTGGCAATTTCGCCGACGGAAATCAGCCCTGTCTCAAGACCTCGCGCCTTGAGCAGGCTGACAACCCGGTCGGTAATGAAGCCCTGCGCGATGCCGTTGAAGGTCAGTGCCGCGCCTGCCACGAGCCGGATACGGTCCAGCGAGACCTCGACCTTGCTCCATCCGGTCGAAGCCCGGGCCGCGGCCAGGTGCTTCTTCTCCGGAGCGCCTTGCGAGCGTGCATAGGCCATCCACAGCGGCTGGACGCTTGGATCGAACAGTCCCGAACTTGCCTGATGAAGGGTGGACACAAGTGAACACAATTCAAGCATGTCAGGTCCCGGCTGCTCCAGCACACCGGTGGCATTGAGCCGCCCCAGCGCGCTGTCAGCGCGATAGAGGCTGAATTGCTGCTCCAGCCGCTCGATCTCGCCACGCGCCGCGACAAGCAGGCTCTCAGCCTCCTGCGCAGGCAATCCCACCAGACGAAGGTCTGCATGGGCCCCCAGTGCGATTCCCTGCCAGCGCGCGCCCATCGTCTCGGATGCGATCGCATGCTGGGCGCCGAGCAGGCAGCCTGCCGTAATGCTGATAAAGCGGCGGCGGTTGAGGTTCATTGGATCGCTCCTGTAACCGGATTGGATGTTTCGGCATCAAGCCCGACAGGGCCAAGAACGTAAGCATCAGGGATTTCTGCCAGGCGAACCACCATGCCGCCATTGTCGGCCGCGAAAGCTGTTGCGGCTTGTTCTTCGCCGAACGGAATGACTTCCGGGGTTCCCATGCCCCCGGTTTTGCGCGACCCGATCACGAACCAGGCCTCAGCGGCATCAATCCATGTGTCATCCCCGGGAAAATCCCAATCGGTGGCTTTGCCCATATCATTGACATAGACAACAACCGCGTCTTGCTGCTCTTCCGGCGAGCGGAGGAAGGCGATGCCGTCGCGGACCTGGCTGAACCAGATCGGATGCGGGTTGTCTGCCAAATGGATCTGCGCCTTGGGTCCGGTGTGCTCCAGAATGGTCATGTTGCAATAATGCCCGACCGATTCCTCCGTCAGCGCCACCGGCTGCGGAATCTCGATCCTGGCTTCCTGTTCGCTGCATGCCGCAACGGTGATCGCCACGGCGGCAATGGCTGCCAGCCTGACAAGCGTGTTCATGGCCTGATCCTCTTGAGAATGAAGGTTGCAAACCCCAGTGCGATGACGGTCCAGGCGACTGGGCTGAGCATGGTCGCAAGACCTGACAAGGGCAACGACGCCCCCACATTGCCACCCAGATTGCTGCCCACTGCGGCCGCATCGATGGCGCTCATGTTGTACAGCCGGAACGCATCCGCCGGATTGAACACCAATAACCAGGGAAAAACGTCGCGGGCGAAAAACCCGTCCTGGCTGGCCAGCAGGCCACCGAGCAGCGCCAGATCATAAAGCACCACGGCAAACAGCCAGATCGCAATGGCCAGCGCCGCCGCGGTCCCGGTCTGTCGCACGCTGGCGCTGGCGATATAACCGATGGCTATGAAGGTGGCGCCGAGCACCATCGAGCTTGCAATCAGGCGGCCGACGCCGATCAATGCGCTGCCATCACCGCCGCCATTGGCGAAAAAGGCCACCAGCCCGGCAATGCCGTAACCAAAGCTCACGGCAATGCCCAGAACCGCGACGTGGCCCAAAAACTTGCCGACAAGCACGGCGCCGCGGGAGACCGGGCTGGCGAGCACCAGCTGCAGCGTGCCGCGGTCGATTTCTCCTGCGATGGCGTCAAACGACAGCAACAACGCAATCAGCGGCACCAGATAGACCGAGAGCGTCGAAAGGCTGGCAACCACCACGGTGACCGCGTCGGTCTTGACCTCGCCGCCGGGCGCGCTGCCCAGGAGGACGAGAATGAGCGCGAACGCCAGAAGGATCAGCGTCGACAGGATGATCCAGCGGTTGCGCAGACCGATGCGGATTTCCGTTGCAGCTATGGTCACAACGCCGTGCATCACAGCCCCCTTTGCGGCGCTTCGTCAGCCCCGACCTTCGAGAAATACCGGTAGACTTCGTCCAGCGTCGGGGCGGCGACATCGACGTCTTCGACCTGCGCGCCAAGCCCGCTGATCTTTGACAGCATGCGCATCTTGTCGCCACGGTCGCAGAAGACCTCCACCGACGCGCCGTTGATGCGTCCGCCGCCGATTTCCGCATGAACCCTGTCGATGGCAGTGGCCGAGGCTCTGACACGGATCCGGATCGGCAGATCGGCTTCGTGCTGAAGCTCTGCCAGTGGCCCGTTGGCAACAAGCCGGCCTTGGCGCAGGATCGCCACCCGGTCGGTCTTGGCTTCCAGTTCGCTCAGACCGTGGGAGGACAGCAGCACCGCCCCCCCCTGCCGCGCGACGTCGGCGATCAGGTCATAAAAATGCTGCCGCGAAAGCGGATCGAGGCCGGAAGTCGGCTCGTCGAGCAGCAGCAAATCCGGCTTGCCGACCAGCGCCTGCGCCAGACCAAGGCGTTGCCGCATGCCCTTGGAATAGGTGTCGACGCGCCGGTCCGCCGCCTCGACAAGTTCGACCTTGTCGAGCACGGACTGCACATCGTCGAGCGCCGCTCCCTTGAGCCTGGCGTAAAAGCGGACGACCTCGCGACCGGTCAGCATTTTCGGGAATGCAACCTGTTCAGGCAGATAGGAAACCGTGCGCCGCGCCGAATCGCTGCCCGGTTCAAAACCGGCAATCGAAATCGAGCCGGCGGTTGGCTTGATGAACCCGAGGATAAGGCGGAACAGCGTGGTCTTGCCCGCGCCATTGTGGCCCAGCAGCGCAACCTGTTCGCCCGGCGCCACACTGAGCGAGACATCCGTCAGCGCATCAACCGCCTTGAACTTCATGCTGACATTTGAGGCTTTGACGATTTCGCTCATTGCAGGTTGGCTTTCCAGTTGCGCGCGGTTTCGGGCAACTCATGCGGTTTCATCAAGGGCCGGTCATCGACAATGCCGCCGGGCAGCAATGCCGGAAATTCGCTCTGCGCCCAGCGCACCAGTTGCACCGCCGGGCTGCCAAGCAGCAGCTTCGCCGAGGGTTGCGTCCACAACACCTGATCCATCGCGTCATTGGGGCGAAACGGCTGGTCGGCGATGCCGTCGCCGTTGACGTCGTAAGCCGCGTGATCGCTCCAGTAATTGCCGGACCAGACATGGTCCTTGGTGCTGACAAACTTGATCTGGGTGCGGTTGCCGACAAAGGCGTTGCCGGAAATCTCGTTGCGCGCCGATCCGCCAGTGAAATGGATGCCGATCTCGCAGCCTTCAATGCGGTTGTCCTTGATGCGATTCTTGTTGGCGTTGTAAACGAACAGGCATTTTTCACCGCCGCCGACCACGGCATTGCCTTCGATGACGGCATTGTTGGCGTAATTGAGCATGATGCCGTGATCGCGATCATCAAGCGAGATGTTGTCGCGCATGGTCACGCGTTTGGAAAACATGATGGCGTAACCGAGATGGTTGCCAATCGAGATGTTTCCCGACACCTCGCTGTCATCGGCATTCATGTAGTGAATGGCAAAGCGCAGTTTTTCGAAGCGGTTGTTGGTGAAAGTATTCTTTCGGCTGGTGTTGACGAAAATACCGTCCCGGCCCTGGCGTATCGTGTTGCCCGATACCGTGGCGCCGGGCGCGTTCCAGACATAGACGCCGTTGCCGCGCCGGTTCATCAACCGGTCATCGCCGCCAATGATGGTGTTGCCTTCAACAAGCGCATCACGCGCGCCATGGATGTCGACACCGTAGAGATTGTCTTCGATCTGATTGTTGCGAACGATGGCACGCACAGCCTTCTTGGTCATCTGCACGCCACTGTCGATGGTTTGATGCGACGTGCCTGAACCCGTCAGTTTCAAACCTTCGATGATCACGTCCGGCGCATCGATGGTGATCACCGAGCCTGTGCCCGTGCCAACCACATGGGCCTCGCCTTGGCCTTCAATTTCAAGCGGTTTCGTCAAGGTGATACCGCCCCGATAGGTTCCGCCGGACAATAGCAGCCTGTCGCCCGGCCGGGCCAGTTCGACCGCCCGCACCAGTGCATCTGGGCCCGGCTCGATGCGGATATCGGCGGAATACGCCATATCCGCGAGGAGCGTGGTTCCAAGCAGCACTGCAAATGTGCGGGCGGTCAGGTTCATGTTCCTGTGGTCCTAGATGTTACGCAGGTTCGACGAGCATGCGACCACGCATTTCCATGTGCAGTGCATGGCAGAACCACTGGCAGTAGAACCAGTGAACGCCCGGACGGTTCGCGATAAACGTGACCGACGCGGTCGCCTGCGGCGCCACTTCCATCGCAACGCCATAGTTGGATATGGTGAAGCCATGGGTCACGTCGTCGACATCGTCAAGGTTGGTCACGTAGACGGTGACTTCCTGCCCCTGCTTGACCGTGAACTTCTCAAGGCCGAACTGCGGAGCGACAGAGGTCATGTAGACGCGAACCTTGTTGCCGTCCTCGATGACGACATCATCGTAGTCGAGGTCCACGCCGTCGGCCTCGGCCTGGGCATAGGCATCGGCGAACATCGGGTCTTCGCGTGACCAGACATTGACCGGATTGACAATGTCCGCCCGCACCAGACACACGTCATGCGGTTCGGCAAAGGTCGGTCCATCGTGCACCACCTTCATCTCATCGCTCGAGATATCGATGATCTGTTCGTTCTCCGGCTTCAGCGGACCGACATTGAGGAACCGGTCCTTGGAGAACTTGTTGAGCGAGATCAGCCATTCGCCATCGGCGTCCTTGGTTTCGCCCATGGTGGTGTGGTTGTGGCCCGGCTGATAGTGGACATCGACCTTGGAGACGATCGGGTCAACGTCCTCGCCGGCAAAGGCGCGGATGGCCTTTTCGATATCCCATTTCACCATCTGGCTGTCGAGGAACAGCGTCGTGTAGGCAAATCCCTTGCCGTCAAATGCGGTGTGAAGCGGACCAAGCCCCAGTTCCGGTTCGGCAACAATGCAGGACCGTGGGTCGGCATCGTTTTCGAACAGGGCGTCGACCTTTGTCACGTCTATCACCGAGACCGTCGGCGACAGCTTGCCGTTGATCATGACGTGCACACCGTCAGGCGCGGTGTTGACGCCATGCGGGCTGTTGGGGATCGGAATGTAACGGGTGTATTTCTTGTTCTGTCCCTTGCGGCCGTCGATAACCGGAATGCCGTTGAGCATCTGCACGTCACCGGCGGCAACGTCTTCCTCGATGGCCTTGATGTTGAAAACAACCACATGGTCGAGTTCGTTCGCGGTCATTTCGGCAAGGTTCATGCCCATTTCCGAATTGTAGCTGGTGGAGAAGGCGTACTTGCCCTGATAGTCGCAATCGGTGTTGTCGAGGTTGCCCGACACGATGACCTGCCAGGACACCTTCATCTCGTCGCCATCAATGGCGGTGAAGATATTCACGTACTGCGACGGATCATCCAGAATGGTGCCGTCATTGACCAGCGGTGCTTCATGCTCGCCATTGGCGAAGACATAACCGGTTCGCGGGAACTTCTGCGGCCGCATGCCGTGGATGTCCTGCGCGTTCGGGATCTCGATGATCTTGTCGCATTTCATCACATCGCAGCGGACGCGGGCGACGCGGGTGTTGGCCTTGTCCTGCATGAACAGATAACGACCGTCATAGGTGCCATCGGTGAACGACATATGCGGATGGTGAAGGTCGCCATTGTCATAGGTCTTCATGCCCTTGGCCGCCAGAAACGTCTTGGTTTCTTCGGTCAGGCCTTCGGTGAGCACTTTCAGGCTCTCATTGGTCTGACCCCAGCCGGTTGCAGAGCAGCGGTTGAACACCGGAACCCGCATCAACTCGCGCATCGACGGAAAACCGAGAATGCGCATCTCGCCGGTCTGGCCGGAGGACCAGAAACCATAATAGGGGTCGAGTTCGCCCGGCTCGAAGTTCAGTTTCGGCGATGCGGCGTGTGCCTTGGTGACAAGCGCACCGCTGAACAGTTCAGAGCCCAGGCCTGATCCGGCCAGAACGGCTCCACCGGCTGTGGCGGTCATCAAAGAGCGCCGTGACAGGCCTTTTCTTTTGGTTTCTTCGGCTGACATGTGTTGTCTCCTTTTAGGTTGTTGACTGTGATGTCGGATTGGTTCCCACGAGCGGCTGTCCCTTGCCCGTTGCTGGCGGTGCAACCGGGTCCATGCCGTTGCGCTTGCGGAATTTTTCCCGTTTGGCTTCTTTCTTGATGCACACCGGGCACTTGGTCGCACTTTGGTAGAGAACCTGGCAGTGCAGACACTGAAGGCACTCGTTGGGATTGATGTTTCCCTCGGGATGGATCGCCTGGACCATGCATTCCTTGGCGCAGCGCTGGCACGGATCACCGCATTCCTTGTAACGCTTGAGCCAGTCGAACATTCTCAGCCGCGCCGGGATCGCCAGTGCTGCACCGAGCGGGCAAAGATAGCGGCAGTAGAAACGCTCGACAAACAGGCCTGCGCCAAGCAGCACGACCACGAACAGGATATACGGCCAGCCACGCTGGAATTTCAGAATGATCGCCGTCTTGAACGGTTCGATTTCCGCGTACCGCTCGGCCATTTCCAGCGAATAGAGCGACAGGCCGAACAGTCCAAGAAAGATCATGTACTTGACCGGCCACAGGCGCTCGTGCAGGCCCCACGGAACTGCGTATTGGGGGATCTTGAAAAAACGCGCGATCTTGTTGGTCAGTTCCTGCAGCGCCCCGAACGGGCACAGCCAGCCGCAGTACACACCCCTGCCCCAGAACAGCAGCGACGCCGCCACCGAGAACCAGAGGATGAAGACCAGCGGATCCATCAGGAAGGCGTTCCAGGAGAAGCCCGCCATCACCGCCGAGAAGAATGCCAGCACATTGACCACCGACAATTGCGCATTGGCGTACCAGCCAAGTCCGACAAGCGTGAAGACAAGAAAGCCGACGCGGAACCAGTAGGTGAAGCGCTCATACTTCGTCACCTGCATCTGGAAGAAGAAAATCCCGGTCAGAAGCAGGAGAGCGCCCACCAGCACGACGACTTCCACGCGCTTTTGCAGCCAGATCCGTTTCCACAAATGGCTCAGTTCGCTGGTATTCGATACCGCGACGTCACTCTGGATCTGCGGGTTTGTTGCAGCCGGAGCGTCAACCGCCAGCTTTTCTGTGTAGCGGTCGGGAATCCGGTAGCCGAGATCAAAGGTGATGAAGGTCTTGTCGATGGCGCCAACGGCGCGCTGCACCAGCAATTGCAGCCGGAACGGTTCGGTCGGATCGAATCCCGTGTCGGCGGGGATCTTGAAAATATCAAGTTCGGTGAAGGATGGCGCATCCTCCGCCGCCAGCTTGCCGATGCGCCTGTGCTGCTTGTCGTGGAACCGGACAGCGGTATCGCCCTGGATCAGTTGAATGCGGTCGAAGATGCCGCCGCGCACATAGCCTGATCCCTTGAAGGAGTATTTGCCGCGACCGACCACCAGAATGGCCTGGTCGCCTTCGTCGAGCCATTCCCGTAAATTTGCGTATTCATCGTCACCGAGCAAGGAGCGACCGATTTCGGGTGCACTGACCAGCGCCACCTGCATGTCGATGAAAGTATCTTCAGGCGCGCCCTTTTCCGGGCGCTTGATGGCACGGGCGTCGCCAGTCTCTTCAAAGGCGGCGTTCACCTGTCCGATATCGAGCCGCAAGCTGCGGATCGACCCATCGCCGGCCAGCGTCTGCCAGTCGGAAACAGAAACATCGTCGCCGCTCGGCACCAAAAGCATTTTTGTCGGCCCGGCGCTCGCCAATTCGGGTTCAAGCCCGCCCAGACCAAGCGACCGCGCCACTTTCAGCCCGGCCCGCACGATGGAATCGTCGATGACGATGATGGTCACGGTGGCGCCGGAAACGATATCAAGATCATGCGCCGAACCGCCGGCAGCGGCCTCGGCGATCAGATCGAGTCCGGCATATCTTTCGGTCACCGCAGTGATCTTCGATTCAGGAATACCGACGAGCACGATAGGTTCGGAATGCTTGACCAGCCGGACTCCGGTCACCTTCGCATTGTCATCAACCCCCATCAGCGTGTGGATCGGCTTGCCGGAATAGCCGGTGGTCGTGACGAAATCCGAGGTCAGAAATACATAGCCGACGACCTTGCCGTCCTTCAGTGCCTCGACCACCGGAAGATCCGAGCGCAATTGACCGTAGTCTGTGGCGCCGGGAACGATGTCGCTGACGCTGACCTTGTCCAGAAATTGGGTAACCAGAGGTTCGGCCTGCGCAACCGGGGCGCCAAACACAAAGCTTGCGATCATCACGAATGCCGCAATCACCCAACTACGGCAACTGATTGGCTTGGCCATCATTTTTCAACTCACTTCATCATTAATATTGCGACCATAGATGCTCGCGAACGCCTGGTCTTTGACATTGCGCAAACTTGCGGATGATAAGCGTTCGGAAACGTCGAAAACTACTATATAAATCTTTGTAAATATACGTTTTATCATGAGCGCCCCGATCTCCTCAAACCAGTTTGTCCTCTCCCGGTTCGCAAGGCAGTTTGGACGATCTTTGTTTCTTCGCATCCTATGCCAACCCGAATCGGAAAGTACGAATGGTTCGGGCGATCAACTGTCGTGGCGACAGCGATTCGCTAGGCCTTGACGGACCGGCGCGGCGACATCAGCGCAGGCGCGAAAACAACGGCGAACCCACAGAACGCGGTCATCCACGCGAAGGCCGCGACATGCAAAAACAGGTCCGCATGACTGTCGATCATGGTTGCCAGAATTCGCGAGACCACTGCGCCCAGCACCGCGACGAACATGATGGTGACTGCGGGACCGGCACGCAGTCTCCGGCCCGTATGTGACAATGACGAACGCACCATGATCACCAGCGTCATGCCGCCAACAGCGCCGGCTCCAAGCGCATGCACTCCTGCAAGCGGAGAAATCGGTTCGGGCGCAAGGATGGATGCTGCAATCAGCACAAACCCGACGGGAATAAACAGATAACCCGCATGCAGCATCCAGACCAGCGGATCGCGCAAGGCGCGTTCGCCGGCCCAGCGTCCGATCCGGAGGAAGTGCAGCAGAGCGGCAATGGCCATGAATGCCGCCGTCACCCCGGAGTCCGGGACGGCGGTCCAGAGCATCAAGGCGCCAATTCCGACAGCAATCGAGACCATGTCGAAGCGCGAAAAAGCAGCCGGCAATCGCCCCGGATTTTCACGCACCAGCCAGTTGCGCGTAAAACTGGGAATGACACGGCCGCCAACCAGCATGATCAGCGTGATTGCGGCAAGCGCCGCCAGTCTGCGGCTGATATCGGAAACGCCGTTGTAATGTGCTTCCAGGTGAAAGCTAATATTGGCCAGTGTCAGAATCAGCAACGGCAGCAGCACTTTCAGGTTGCGCCAATTGGCCCCTGCGATGATTTCGCGGGCGATCACAAAGGCCACGGCGACCAGGAAGGCACAATCAACAGCGAGCGCCGATTGCCATCCGATGTATGTTGAGAAGGTTACGGCCAGCCGTCCCGCCAGCCAAAGCAGGACCAGCGCCAGCAGGCCGTTTCCCTGCAATGGCATGCGGCCGGTCCAGTTGGGCACTGCTGTAAACAGGAATCCGGTGACGATTGCCGGCAGAAAGCCGAAATAGAGTTCATGCACATGCCAATCGACCGGCGCGAACAGCGTTGCCAGCGCCAGTTCGCCATAAGACTGCGGCAGCCACAGCAAAATCGATAGCCCCGAATAAAGCGCCCCGAAAAGAAAGAACGGACGAAAACCATAACTGAGAATAGCCGGTCCGGTGTATTTGCGAGTTCGTGGAATTGCCATCATGGGATCCGTTGTCAGTTAATGGTGAGAGCCGCCGTGTTTCGGTTGCCTTCGCGCACCCGAGTCCCTAACAGTCTGGCAAACCCGATCATTGCATTGTCGCAAGCTGGAGGAAAGATTTGCGCCGTCTTGATACTTCACTTCTCGCGGATCTGCCCCCCTTTGCAGGAATGAGCAGGGCTTCCCTCGATGACATGATTGCGCGTGCCACCTCGTTCCGGCACCCGAAGAACAGCTACGTTTTCCGGGAGGGCGAAGACGCCCACTCGTTCTTTCTGCTGCTTGATGGCTATGTGCGTGTGGTCAAGGTGACACCCGACGGCGAACAGGTCATCGTCAGATACATTGCCACAGGCGAATTGTTCGGCATCGCGAAGGCGATCAGTCGCGACACCTATCCGGCAAATGCTGTGGCTGCGGTGGACTGCGTGGTGCTCGCATGGCCATCCAGATCCTGGGACGCCATCGTTGCGGAACACCCGGCTTTCGCCACCAACACCTACGCCATGGTGGGCAACCGGTTGATTTCCACCCAGGACCGCGTTGTCGAACTGGCCACCGAGCGGGTCGAACAAAGGGTGGCCAATGCCCTTATCAATCTTGCCCGCGAGACCGGACGCAAGACTGATGAGGGCATCGAGATTGATTTCCCGATCTCGCGGCGGGACATATCCGACATGACCGGGACGACCCTGCACACGGTATCCCGCCTGCTCAGCGGCTGGGATTCGAAAGGCTGGATCAAGGGCGGACGCCAGAAGATTACCCTGGTTGAAGGACACCAACTGACCACGCTCGCCTCCACACGCGACTGACGCCGCACGCTTGGAGCAGGCACGGCGCCCGCGATTCGCTCACGGTGATCCGTCCGCGTTCAGATACCACTCGACGAAAAAAGCTTCGGCCAGATCGAGATTGCCTTGCGCGCCTGCGCTAAGCCCCTCCTTGATCTCGCCAAATTCATGGCCTGCAATGCCCAGGACATGGGATTGCGGCCGTTTGCCGTAGAGCATCGCCGCCAGCGAAAGCACGGACAGCGGCGACAGGCTGTGACTCGAAAGCTCAGCTTGGGTGCCGGCTTCAATCTTCGTGAAAGTGAACGGTGCATCGCTGCCGATCAGCGCGTCGGCGAAAATCACCTTGCGCGCACCGGCCACGGCCAGCGCGTGATCGGGAGTAAGCTGGTAATCGGTATCGATATCCAGACCGGGAAGATCGCGGTTTTCGATCCGAGCGGAAAATGCAGGCCCCAGGCCATCGTCGCCCCGCCCCGGATTGCCATACCCAATAAGCAGCACCCGCATCAATACGACTGTGTCCTGCTGTCGACCAACCGGCCATCAGCGTCAAACAACTCGACTTGCAGCGGCATCTGGCCCAGGGCGTGAGTGGCGCAGGAAAGGCAGGGGTCGTAGGCACGGACCGCGACCTCGATGTGATTGAGCATGCCTTCGGTGATCTTGTCCTGGCCGGAGAGATATTGCGTCGCCACATTCTTGACCGCCCGGTTCATGCCCTCGTTGTTGTGCGTCGTCGACACGATCAGGTTGCAATAGGTCACTTGGTCATTTTCATCGATCTTGTAGTGGTGAATGAGATTGCCGCGCGGCGCTTCAAGGACGCCGATTCCCTCCTCGCGCCGGTCCCCGGTCGCCACAAGGTCGGTACCCTGCAGATCCGGATCGTTGAGCAGATCGCGGATTTTCTCGACGCAATGCAGAACTTCGATCATCCTCGCCCAGTGGCTGGTCAGCGTCGAATTGTTCG
>TARA_R110002050_G_scaffold286121_2_pt1 | contig 201499 bp, 116 predicted proteins | sample TARA_R110002050 | Tara Oceans TARA_R110002050 (sample SAMEA4396988) | marine metagenome | biome: Polar Biome; feature: [DCM] deep chlorophyll maximum layer (ENVO:01000326); material: water (ENVO:00002006), including particulate matter (ENVO:01000060) such as... | depth 25 m
TCTAAACGAACCTTCGCTTCTGCTGCCATTAAATAGGTATCTGCAGAACGTGCTAAAATTTCATCACGTAAACCTCTGTTGTCATTTATAGAGGTTCTTGCCGCATCAAAATGTTTTGATAATGAAGGAAATCTTGGATCTTGCAATAAACCAACTCCATCAGCAGCATAGGCTACATATACATGAGGTATAGTCTTTCCGTTATACAAAATACTGGGGTCATTATTATTTTTTGTTGCAGTAAATCGAGTATCATCCGGTGAATTGATGATATACATTATCCCTAAATCTTCACCTGCGACATAATCAATTCCGTCAAAATTGCCTCCTTTATTTACACGATGTTTGGTTCTAAAGGTTTTCCAAAAACGAGAATCGTTTACATGATCAAAAACGTCATACGTAAAATAGGTTGCTGCTAAACGACTATAAGGGCGCATTCCTGTTAAATCACGTTTCATCATTAACAAATCATCATAACGTGCTGTGAAAGGCACGGTACTGAAATTAGAAGTTGCTAATGCTTTATCACGACTAAACTGAGCAGATAGTATTAACTCTGGTAAAAATTCATTTGTCCCATCTGGCTGTGTATACGCCCAAAGTTCTTGGTAATTAGTTGCTAATGGATGATTTGCAATTACTTCATCAGCTAAGGTAACTACTTTTTGTAAATCGGCAGTTTTTGTAGCAGAATTCCAAGAATCATTAATTTCACTAGCCCGAGTTAAATAGGCTTTTGCTAAATAATGAGCAGCAGCATCTTTACTTATTTTAGCAGGGAAAAGTCCTGAATTATTTAATAAATTATAGGCTTGCGTAAAATCATCTATTACTTGAGCTAATACTTCTTCAGCACTAGCACGTGTAAACTCTAACTCAACCGTAGTACTTACATCTAACTTTAAAGGCACTCCACCATATTGTCGAACTAATTTTAAATAATTATATGCCCGTAAAAAGTAACCTTCTCCTAAAGCAATATTCTTTATTTCAGGATTTGTAGATTCTATATTGGTTGCCGACTCAATTAATTGATTCGTTAAACCAATACCTACATAAAAATTATCCCATGCTTCGTTTGCTTGCGTTCTTGTGGTAACTACAATAGAATTAAATCTACTATCATAATTATTCCATGGACTATTGGTATCATCTCCACCAACGTGAAACTCATCTGTGCCATAATTGGTAGTCGCAAATTGCTGTTCTGAAGGAAATGGAGACGCCAAAACTTTATAGTTTGCTCCTACAGCTAGTGCTAGAATACCTTCTTCGGTATTGTAAAAGTCAGTATTTCTCTTAGTGGTTAATTCCTCATCAAGAAAATCTTTTTTACATGAAGTAACACTACTTAAAAGTACGACTAAAGCCGTAAGTAAGTAAGTACCTCTTTTTATATTATTTTTCATATTTTTCATTCTTTTTGAATTATTTGAATAGTTCATTTATTAGAATTCTACATTCATACCAACTGCAAAACCCCTATTAGCTGCAGAGCTTCTTAAATCTAAATCAATCCAATCTACTTTAGAGAAAAGCATGCCAGGGTTAGTTGCTTGTATATAAAAACGTAGTTTAGACAATCCTATAGTATTCGTGATTTGTTGCGGAAGATTGTATCCTAAAGATATATTTCGAATTTTCACAAACGAACCACTTTTATACCCTAGAGTTCTAAAATATTCATCACCATATCCTGCAGAATAAATAGGCTTTTGGTAATCAGAATTTGTATTTACTTCGGTATAATAATTAACCTTTCTAGAATTATATCTACCTACTAAACCTTCTCCTCCTGTATTATATGTATACCCTAGGCGACCGTATAAAAATATAGACAATTCCATCCCTTTGTAGTTTATTGTATTTGTTAAACCCACAATAAATTTAGGAATCTCGCTACCAATAATAACTCGGTCGTTATTCGCATCAATTTCATAATCTCCATTTTGATCGACTGGGCGTGCATTTCCTGCTTCAAAAGTATGCCCATTAGCATTAAATTTATCCATTTCGGTCTGATCTGATGCCTGCCAGATTCCATTAGATGCAAAATCATATATAACACTTTGAGATTCACCAATAAACCATCCATTATTGATATCATCTTCCTTGCCATTTGCTAAGGAGACTATTTCGTTTTGCTGATATGACCCACTAAAATCTGTAGACCATTGGAAATCTTCGGTTTGTACATTTACCGTATTCAATGTTAAATCTATACCATTGGTTTTCGTTTCTCCGATATTCGCATACGTAGCATCGTAGCCCGTAACTGTTGGTATCGCTTTTAACAGTAATAAATCGGTTGTGTTTGAAGTGTACACATCTAAACCTCCAGAAACCCTACCTGTAAACAAGCTAAAATCTAAACCAACATTATATTGTGTTGTTTTTTCCCAACCTAAATCTGAATTTGGTAATAAAGTATAATCAGTATTATCTATTCTCGTTAAAGCACTTACTACACCTGCATTAGCAGTTGATCCAATGGCATAAAACAAAGGATTTAATGCCCCTTTTGTTGAATATGGATTTATTGCAGAGTTACCTGTAACACCAACACCAACACGAAGCTTTAATTGATTAATCCAGTTAGAATCTACTAAAAAGTTTTCTTTATCTAAACGCCATCCTAAAGCGGCACTTGGAAAAAATGCCCATTTATTGCCATCAGCTAATTGAGAAGCCCCGTCGTAACGACCAGAAACCGTCAGTAAATATTTATCTGCAAAACCATAATTAAAACGTCCCATATAAGATAATAATTGACGTTCACTTAGCCCAGAATCCCAACCAGAAAGAGACACATTATCGCCACTTAAAGCATTCCATTTTTGACTTGCAAAAGGAATATTATCTGCTGACATGTTGCTATACTCCTCAGTAAATTGTGTTTGACTCTGTAATAATGTTGCTCCAAAATCATGATTTCCTACCGTTTTATTATAAAACAATAAGTTATCTAGTGTATACGATAATCTTTGTCTTTTATTTAAAGCGGCATAGCTTGACCCTGTTCTAACAACAGATTTTCCGTCGATATAAACACCATCACGATAGGTTTCAATATCTGGCCCAAAATTGGTGCGGAATTTTAACCCCTCTAATCCACTAGAAAAACCGCCAAAATCGATCTGTGCGAAAAAACTACCAAAAGCCCTTAATGTAACACGCTGGTCTTGAGAGTATTGTTGTTCATCTATAATTGTTTTTACCGCAATATCGCCACCTGGAAAATCAATTCTATTTCCATCACTGTCATATGGCAATGTATATTGGAAAATAGAACGGGCGCTTTCATATAAACCTCCTTGAACGGATACGCCATTATTACCAGCAGTAGATTGTCCATATTCTTGAGTACTATACGAAGTATTAATATTTCCACCAAAGGAGAACCAGTCTGTTGGAGAAATATCCACACTTAAATTTGAATTATAGCGTTTGTAACTCTGCCCTACTACTGTTCCTGTATTATTTATATATCCAAAAGAGCCATAGGCTTTCATTTTTTCAGTCCCTCCACTCGCACTTAAAGTGTGCTGCGTGGTATAACTAGTTTGCGTAACAAAACCTGTCCAATCTGTAGAGGTTAATTTTGAACCATCCCAAGTACCCCCTTGCCATCCTTTTAAAATATTATCAAAAGCGGTATCATCACCTGTAAAAATAGCGGCATCATTTGCCTCTGTAGGTTGATCACCTCTTGGAAAAGCAGCTGTGTTTGAATAATATTTTGCCCAACGACGATACTCAACATATTCACCTGCATTAAACAACGGTGCAGATTCATGAATATTTTGAGCTGTTACTGCCGTATTATAACTCAATGTAAATCGTCCAACCTTCCCTTTTTTAGTAGTAACAATAACTACCCCATTCGCTCCGCGTGATCCATAAATAGCTGTTGCAGATGCATCTTTAAGAATATCTATTGATTCGATATCTTGTGGGTTTATGTTGTCTATCCCACCAGAAATTAATGGAATACCATCTAAAACATACAATGGTGAATTAGAAGCAGATAAAGAACGTACCCCACGAATGGTAATACTTCCAACTTGCCCTGGTCTTTCATTGGTACTAATGTCAACACCTGCAGCTTTACCTTGCATGGCCTCAATCGCATTGTTTACAGGTCTTGAATTAATCTCTTCCGAACTTACACTTACAAGTGCTCCCGTAACATCTGATTTTTTCTGAGTACCATAACCAACAACAACAACCTCTTCAAGGAGGGTGTTATCTTCTTCCATGTTTACATTATAAACATTGGCCTGTCCAACGGTTACTTCCATAGTTTTAATACCTATAGAGGTGAAAACTAAAATACTTCCGCTTGGCGCAGCTATGGAATAATTTCCATCAAAATCGGAAACAGTTCCGTTCGTAGTTCCCTTTTGAACAATATTTACCCCCGGTAATGGCTCACCATTTGTAGTTGTAATTGTTCCTGTAAGATTTTTTTGTTGGGCATAAATGCCTAACGAAAAAAACATAAGGCATATAAAAAATGCTCTTCTTATGATTTTTTCAAAATAATCATGTTTCATACTAGTTTTCGTTTAATTATTAAGTTAACGTAATATTAACAACCTTTTTATTGAATACTATCCTGTACCATCCTGATATTAATAATTCAACAATATTTTTTTTAAATTTTTATTTTATAAAAAAAAGAGCCTTGATAAAAAATCAAGGCTCTTAAACTAAATTAACTACTCCTATTTAAACTAACTCACTCAATTTTTCAATTAATTATACCCAGGATTTTGAGTATACAAACCCTCTTTAACAGTTATCTCATTTGATGGAACAGGATAAATAATATAATTTGCTTCCATTTGACTCATTTTATTTGAAACATCTTCAATAGGAATCCAAGCATTAATGACATCTATTACTTTTCCAGTACGGATAAGATCATCCCATCTTTTACTTTCACACGCAAATTCAAGTCTCTTTTCTTCAAGAAGTGTATCAATATTTACCCCTGTTACTGTTGTTGTTAAACCAGCTCTATTTCTTATAAAATTAACAACCCCATCAACATCTGACTGTCTTCCGACACTACTCATTAAAATTGCTTCAGCTCTCATCATCTGTAGGTCTGTATACCTTATAACTGGATAATTTAAGCTCCAATCAAAACGATCAGTTCCTTTAAAATTAAGATCTAAATATTTTCCAAAGAAAACGCTTCCAACAAAAAGATTGTTCTCATCTGTATATCCATAAATTATATTAAAATCATCTCTAGTATCCGCTGCACTATAGCTATTAATTAAATCTTCTGAAACTCTTTTTGTGTCTTCTCCATTGGTAAAGCCCGCATCATTTACCCTTAGGTAACCATCAGGTACAGTTATTGAAGGATAATCTCCCCCAACTGAGGCTCCAGCATTATATTGAATATCAAAAATTATTTCTGAATTATTTTCATTATCATAAGCAAAAATGGAGGCATAGTCATTTTCATAATCAAAGGGTCCATTATTAATTATATCATCAAATATGTTGATTGCTAAGCTATACTCATTACTATCCATTCCTGGACCTTCAATACCATAACTAGGTCCTGAACGTGTAAGATAAACTTTACCTAGTAATGCCTTAGCTGACCAAGACGTTGCTTTCCCTAGTTGATTTGCTGTATAACTTGTAGGTAATAAAGAAATTGCACTCTGCAAATCTGCAATAATAAAATCGTAAATATCACCTACTGGGCTTCTTCCTATTTCGAGTGTTTCAGAAGGACTATAAACCCTATCCATAAGTGGTACTTTTCCAAAAGTTTTAACTAAATCAAAAAAGAAAAAAGCTCTTAAAAATTTAGACTCTCCTTCGATACGATTTCTAGTAGTATTATCAGCTACAACATCCGCATTTAATGCTTCTAGAACAGTATTTGCTCTTAAAATACCAGTATAATTTGTATTCCACACACTACTTACATAAGTATTTGTTGCAATACTATTATCAAAATTATTAACTGGCTCATAGGGTCTTACTCCCGAACCTGTAACGGCATACATATTATCGGATCTTATTTCCAATAAGTGAAATTGATTATCAGGATAAAAACGTAGGGTACTGTAAACCCCATTAATTGCACTTTCAAATTCCTCTGCATTTGAATAGAATCCATTTGTTCCAATACTAGAGATCGGTGATTGATCTAATTCTTCATTAGAACAAGAGATAAATAGTACTGATAGTATAGTTGTTATGAATATTTTTTTCATTGTTATTTTTTTATAATTAGCTTAAAAAGTGAAATTTAGACCTGTTATGATAGATCTTGAAAGTGGAAACCCACCGTAATCATCACCACTATTATTAACTGCTTCTGGGTTGAAACCTCCAGTATATTTATCTCCCCCGAACCAGTTTTCAGCAGTTACATAAATTCTCACACCTTTAAATACTTTATCCCCTAATCGGGCGCCTAAATCATACCCTAAAGTAATGTTACGAACTCTCCAATAATCAGAAGAATAAAGCCAATCTGTATTTTTAATTCTTCCAAAACTACCATTAACTTTACCTTCAACACCTGCTCCAGGATCTTCAGCAGACCTCCATCTATCCCTTTGTCTCCCTACAGTATTTTCAACAAACCCCATACTAGTTCTATTAATAGCTCTACCAAAAGTCGAATAAATTAAGCCTCCAGTTTGCCCTTGAACAAGCACAGACAAATCAAATCCTTTATACCTAAATGTATTATTTACACTCCATAGATAATCTGGGTTAGGATCTCCAGAAAGTTGCCTATCTTCTGGGCCGATAGAACCGTTTTCATCAAAATCTACATATTTATGATCTCCTGCTGTTTGATTGCCTAACAGTGCAGCACCATTATCTATATCTTCCTGTGATAATATACCTTCTCTTTGCACTAAAAATAAAGTGTACATGGGCTCACCAACCATAAGTACATTATGTTGGATGTCAAAAGCACCGCCATAAATAGGCGAGTTATCTGGACCCAGTTTCTTAACAACATTTTCATTATGACTTAAATTAAAATCAGTAGTCCAATCAAATTTTCCTTGAAGGTTTCTTGTCGTAAGTTCTAACTCCCATCCTTTATTTTCTACTTCACCAATGTTTGTTATAGCAGCTCCAAAACCTGATGCCCTAGGAACAGGTACATTTAGTAATAAATCACTATTGGTTTTGGTGTAATAATCAAACGAAGCAAATATTCTATTATTAAAAAGTCCTAAATCTAGACCGATATCATAAGTCTCAGCAGTTTCCCAACTTAAATCAGCATTTGCTGAATTTGCAGGCACTTGACCTGAAGCTGTATTACCACCTAACGAATAGTTTGAAAATCCAAGAGTTGCAATACTAGCATAATCACCAACCCCATTATTACCCGCTAATCCCCAACTTCCTCTAAATTTTAAATCACTAATCACGTCTTGATTAGCCATAAAGCTTTCACTTGAAACTTTCCAACCTATAGAGGCCGATGGAAAAGTACCCCATTTTGTGTCTTTCCCAAAATTAGAAGACCCATCACGTCTGATACTTGCCGTAAATAAATAACGATTATCAAAACTATATTGAGCCCTTCCAAAATAGGACATTAAAATTCTTTTTGTTTCAGTAGTTGTAGTACTCCCTACATTAATATCATTTGCTCCATTTAATGTCGTAATAAAATCCGTAGCAAAACCGCCTGTAGATCGTACCCTTTGAAAATCAAATTTATAAGAACTATAAGATCCCCCACCTAAAAGGTTTAGGTTATGTTTTTCATTAAAAATTTTATCATATGTAATCGTATTTTCATTTACAAAACTTTGCTTTCTATACGTTCTATGATCAGCACTAGCTGTTCTATTTCTATCCGTAATAGAAGGTGTAAAGAATTTATAACTACTATCGGTATTATCTAAGTTTATTGATGTTTTAAGGCTTAACTCTGGTAGTACATCGTAATTAGCAAACATAGTCGTCAAGGTTCTAAATAATTTATTATCCCCTATTGTATTTTGAACATATCTCACAGGACTAGGTCTACTAGCACCCCATGTATATCTTGTATTTTCACCAACATTATAATCTATACCATCTTCATTTACGGGTGTAGCAGAAACAGCTAAATGCAACTGTTGATCTTTACCATCAACACCGGGGTCACTAGATATAGAATAAGAAGGAGAAATATTTAAACCAAAAGAAAGCTTATCACTTAAATTAACTTCAACATTAGCTCGTGCAGAATATCTTTTATAACCAACACCAAGGGCTATACCTTCCTGATCTAAATGATCTGCAGAAACATAATATTTAACTGCATCGGTACCCCCACGCGCTGATAGTTGGTAATTTTTAACGATACCTGTTCTAAACAATTCATCTTGCCAGTCTACAAATTGCAATCCTGGATGCCCAGGTAAAAACCAACGGTCATCTTTAATATAATTACTATTAAAGCTTCCTAGAACAGCTTCTCGCTCTGCACTTGTTTGATCTGCAGTTCTACCTGCAGCAGAGTTTACCCAATTATAATCAATTGCTTCAGCTGCTCTCTCAATCCACTCTTCTGCACTTAAAACATCTAATTTTTTAGCAGTTTTATTAACGCCAACATAAGTATTAAAACTAATTACTGGCGCCCCAGTTTTTCCTCCTTTAGTTGTTATTATGACAACCCCATTAGATGCTCGAGAACCATAAATTGCAGCGGCTGCGGCATCTTTTAAAACTTGAATAGATTCAATATCATTAGGGCTAATATTATCTAAAGGATTTCCAGATCCAAAACCACCTGAATTACTTTGACTTTGTTGATCTATAGGAAAACCATCAATCACATATAATGGTTGATTGTTACTCGATATAGACCCTGAGCCTCTAACTTGTACAGAAAAGCCTTGACCAGGCACACCACTAGTTTGAATAACTCTAACACCTGCCATTTGACCAACCATTGCTTGATCAACGGCTGCAACAGGTCTTTGATCTAGCAAATCAGTTCCCATACTTGCTATAGAAGTAGTTACATCACCTTTCTTTTGAGATCCATACCCAATTATTACTACTTCATCTAATTGTTGAGAATCTTCATTTAAAGTGGTATTTATTGTCGTTCCATTCTCGGAAACAATTTCCACAGTTTGATACCCTAAATAAGAAAATACCAATATATCTGATTGATTTGAAATTAATTTAATGGCATAATTTCCATCAAAATCAGAAACAACCCCATTAGTAGTTCCCTTTTGTATTATGGTAACCCCAGGCAATGGATCTCCTCCTGAGGAAGAAATGGTTCCTGTTATCGTTTTTTCCTGCGCATAAATACCAGAAGAGAAAACCAAAAAGCATATTATACATATTCCTTTCGTGATTTTTTCATAATAATTGTTCTTCATTTTGTTGAGTTTAATTTTTAGGTTAATCGATTACATTATTCTTCAATATTAATTAGATTTTTTGCTACATGTATCCTGCACTATCCTGAAAAATTATAACAAAATGAATTTTAAGCCCTTATTTTAAGGATAAAATAAAAAATTAACACAACTGAAGTTCTTTTGCTATTGTCGGTAGAATAGTCCCGAAATAGCCTTTTAAATAAAGACGCGAAAAGCTTAAGAAGCTACGATATGCAGCTCTTCAATTTTATATTGAAAACAGGAGATTCTGGAATCTATTTTATTTAATTTTCTATCACAATACTACCTGCTTCATTTTTAAAATTTACAGGAAATGACAGTACTCCATTTTCATAGCTAACTCCACTATTCAAATTTTTTGAATCTACTATTGGATATCGAACCGTATTAATTTCGATAGCTTTTGGAGTATTTTTAAAATGAATATTTAAAATATAAGTTCGATTTGAAATTTGATAAGCACCCTTTGGTTTTTCAATAGTTATTCTAGTGTGTAAACCATCATCGGTTACTTCTATGGATGTTTCAGTAAAATCTCCTTTTTGATAGTTTAAACTTTTCCCATCATCATCATATAGCGAAAAACTACTTTTCGTTGTAGGATATATATCTAAGAATATGGTATCAATATCTTTTTCTCCAACATAATTAACCACTTCTTGTGTTGGAAGTATAGCACCATCTTTTATAAAAATTGGCACTTGATCAATCGGACACAATACACTTAAGTATTGTTTACCATTGTATTGCTCTCCACTCCAGTAATTTATCCAATTACCTTCTGGTAAATAAACTACCCTTGTTTTTGCTCCTTTTACTGTAACAGGGCAAATCATTAAATTTTTACCCAACATATACTGATCGGTAATATCATATACATTTTCATCGGTTTGATAATCCAAAACCAACGCGCGCATTAATGGTTTTCCAGTTTCGTGCATTTCATAAGAAGCACTATACAAATAAGGAATTAAACTATAACGTAAATCATCATACTGCTTGAAAATGCGTGTTGCTTCTTCTCCATAGTTCCAAGGTTCTTTATAATTAGGATGTTCCATTCCGAACAAATGCGCTATAGGGCTTAAAAATCCAAATTGACACCATCGAATATACAATTCAGGATCTGCAACATGTTCAAAACCACCCATACAATGCGCCCAATTACCAACACCAGATAAGCCAATATTTAATCCTGCTTTAATTACGGGTTCAAAATACTGCCACTCACTAGGCCAATCACCCGCAAAAATATAAGGATAACGTTGAATTCCAGCATAACCTTCTCTTGTCTGGTTCATACCCCGTATTTGATTATACGCTTGGAATTTTTCATAAGGTGCCTTGGCATATGCTAATGGAAAAAGATTATGTAATGCTTTTATATCTTTTCCTTGTGGGCCAACTTTATCACTTTCATTCGCTTTATGGCCAAATGCACTGCCTTCATCTGTTTTTAAAAACATCGCTCCTTGTTTGGCTACCCTCATTACGCCATTGTCCCACCACCAATCGACTGATTTTTGATCAAAAAAGTTAACAAATTCCCCTTTCCCATTTTCTTCAGGATATACATAGCCCTTTTGTTGAGCTGCATCAAGGAGACGTAATTTTTTTCCATTATCAAATCTTGGTCTTAAATGTAAGCCCACCATATTTAAATTTAAAGCATATAAATTTGCAAACATTTTGTCAGGGTTATCAAATGTTTCCCTCCATTCAAAGGACGTAGCACCCTTACCTCCGTTTTCTCCAAAAATTCTCCACGTAGAATCTAGATGTAATACATCTAGCGGTATTTCCAACTCACGGAACTTTTGAACTAAATTCACCACATAGGCGGTTGAAGTTTCAGCTTCATGCCCCCACGTTCCCCCACTATAAGTACCGACATGAAGGCCCAGTGCAAATTTTGGCAGTAATGGTGATTTTCCTGTAATATCCGTATATCCATCTAAAATAGACGTAAAATCAGGACCATAAATAAAATAGTAATCCAACTCCCCACCTTCAGCTTCAAAGGAATAAGAAGTTGATGACGAATGCCCCATATCCCAATGTGTAGGGTTCGCATTATGAAAAAAAACACCATAACCCTGTGTACTCATAAAAAACGGTATAGGACTATAATTTGCTTTTAATACATTATAAGCACCAACAAAATGTGGTAACCCTTGACCGCGACCGACATTTAAAGACAGCTTTTTACCTCTTTGATCTAAAAAATCCATACGCTCTCCAAAACCAAAAAAATGTTCGTTAGGCATTAATTGCTTTACCACGCCTACAGTCTCCTTATTCTTTAATGCTCCGGATGCAACAGTATCTTCAGTGATTTCGGATGATAATACTTTTCCAGTAGCGTCATAGACCGTTATCGCTAAGGGAGATTTTTGTATATGAATTCGTAATTTATCGGTTTCGAAATCTAATGAATTTGCATTCTCGGTTTTTTTATAACGAACATTAGACCAAGAATATTTAGTCACCATCCAAGGCTCATTAGCCTCGAAAACATTATTCCAGCTAGTTCTAAATCTGATTATTGATGGCGTGCAGAATTCAATTTGCACAACACCATTTGTAGTTTTTAACTGAATTGAATTTTCTATTTCAGAAATCACATTTTCAAAACTCCCTATAGGTTTTTGAGATTGTATAAAATTTGATACTACTAATGCAGCTATAGATAAGGTAATTTTTATATACTTCATATTGTAATTTTTATCTTTCCAAATCTCGAAAATATTTATTTTATCTTGTTTTGGTATCCTGTGCCGTACTGCCTATTCCCCAACAAACACAACTCTACCTCCATTTTTAACAAAAAAACTTAATATTACATTCTGTATTGCCTCTGATTTATTCCTATTCAAATATAAAATTAAGAACAACGCAAATACTAACAGCATAGCACAGGATGCTTTTTTGAGCAAGCATTTTTATTTTAGTGACTTGTAAACAATATACCTTATGAAGCTTCATTTTCGATATTTTTATTATACCGCTATATTCATTTTAATAACGCTATTGACTTCATGTAAAAGTGAAACTGCTAAAAAAAGTACAGAAAAAGGGAGTGTTCTTTTAGAGACAGGTTTAAAAACACCTATGCCTGAAAAATGGATAGATGTCGACACACACCACAAAATAAAAAGATTAATAAATCGTGCTGGAGATAATCGTAGCTTTTATTTTCATAATAATCCTTTTTTAACATCAAAGGATGGCAATGGATCGTTAATGATTTTTTTAGGAAGTACAGAAAATGGCCATCAATATTTTTCAATCAATTTAAAAACAAAAGAGCTAGACCAAATTACAAATCAAAAAGGAAATAAAAGAGGAGAAATTCTTGGCGTTAAAACTCGTAAAGTTTTTTACATGATTAAGGATAGTGTTTTTTCAAGCCATATAGATACGCATAAAATAGAATTCATTTACAAATTCCCTGATGATGTTATTGGCTCTGTAACCAGCCTAAATGCTGATGAAACTTTATTAGGTGGAGCATTAATAACCAAAGAAGAAAATGACATCTTTAAAAAAAATCCAAAAAAATCTGATTACTTCGATAAAATATATGAGGCAAAACTCAACAGAAGTCTTATTACTATTAATGTAAATACGAAAGAATATAATAACATCTATTCTGAAAACGCATGGTTAAATCATATTCAATTTTCCCCTACAGACCCTGAGGTATTAATGTACTGCCATGAAGGACCGTGGCATAAAGTAGATCGTATTTGGAACATCAATATTAAAACAAAAGAGAACCAAATAATGCACAAAAGAAACGTACATCGTGAAATCGCTGGACATGAATTTTTTAGTCCTGATGGGAAAAATATTTGGTTCGATCTTCAAATTCCAAGAGGAGAAACATTTTATTTAGCGAAAAGAGGTGTTTACTCCAATGACACCTTAAAGTATGCCATGAAAAGAAATGAGTGGTCCATACACTTTAACATAGCTCCTGATTTAAAAACTTTTGCTGGTGACGGTGGAGACGTAGGACAGGTTGCTCATGCAAAAGATGGTATGTGGCTCTATCATTTTACACCAAAAAATGACAGTTTAGTCTCAGAGAAATTAGTAAATATGAAACATCATGATTATGATTTAGAGCCTAATGTACACTTTTCTCCAGATGGAAAATGGATTATATTTAGAGCAAACTTCGAAGGAACAACACAGGTTTATGCCGTAGAAATTAAAAAAACTAATATTTAATGCATCTAAATTTAAAGCACACAACACTAATTTTAGTGTTTCTATTTTCTTCTGGCTATCAAATACAAGCACAAGAAGAGGTTACTTATTGGCCAGAAATAACTAATACCACAAAACCTTGGACACGCTGGTGGTGGATGGGTAATGCTGTTGACCAGGAAAATATTAAAAAAAGTTTAATTGAATTTGATAAAGCTGGACTTGGTGGGGTTGAGATTACCCCTATTTATGGCGTAAAAGGGGAAGAAGCGAACTACATAGATTACCTGTCTCCTAAATGGATGAAAATGCTAGATTATACCATAAAAATAGCTGATAGTCTCGGAATGCAGGTTGATATGACCTTAGGCACTGGTTGGCCATATGGCGGCCCTCACGTTACTCAAGAATACGCCGCAACAAAACTAATTATTGACCAACAAAAAGTAGCGAAAGGCAGTAGAATTAAGCAACATATACTAGTCAATGAAGAAAAAGACCAAAATAGTGCACAATTAAAGCATGTATTAGCTTTTGGAGAAGATGGTACTAATTATGATTTAACCAATAAATTGGATGGTGATTTTCTTAAATGGAAAGCTAAAAAGACCAATTATATGATGTATTCCGTTTTTACGGGTAAGACTAGACAGCAAGTAAAACGCGCAGCCCCAGGCGGCAAAGGTTTCACTTTAGATCATTACTCAAACGAAGCTGTAAATACCTATTTAGACCCCTTTAAGGAAGCTTTTAAAAGCATAGACCATAAGCCAAGATCCGTATTTAATGATAGTTATGAAGTGTACGGTACTGATTTTACGCCTTTATTTTTTGAAGAATTTGAAACCCGAAGAGGCTATGATGTAAAGAAATATATCCCAGAACTTTTAGGTAAAGAAGATGACGAAATTGGAAACAGAATAAAGAGTGACTATAGAGAAACTCTTTCCGATTTATTACTAAATAATTTCGAGATTCCTTGGACCAATTGGGCACATTCAGAAAGTTTACAAACAAAACTACAGGCACATGGTTCTCCAGGAAACCTAATTGATATTTATGCTTCCGCAGATATACCAGAATGTGAAACTTTCGGGTCTATGCCTTATGATATTCCTGGTTTTCGCAGAGAAAAAGAAGATATTAGAGAAGGTGATGCCGATGCTGTAATGTTAAAATTTTCATCTTCAGCAGCGCATATCTCAGATAAGCCACTAACTTCTTCTGAAACGTTTACATGGTTAAGAGATCATTTTAAAACAGCTTTATCACAAGCCAAACCTGAAGTAGAAGATTTACTTTTAAATGGAATCAATCATGTGTTTTTACATGGCTCAACCTATTCTCCTGAACGAGCAGTATGGCCAGGATGGAAATTCTATGCCTCGGTTAATTTTAATTCCACAAATACTATTTGGGAAGATGCTCCTTCACTCTTCTCCTATATTTCCAATTGCCAATCTATGCTTCAATCAGGCAAACCAGACAATGAAGTTTTAGTGTACTGGCCAATTTATGACACCTGGGGAAGCAATTTAAATGGAACATTATTTTTCGAGTTTAAAATTCATTCTTTAAAAGAATGGCTTCATGGAACACCTTTTTACAACACTACAAGAATGTTGATAGATAAAGGGTATAGTGTCGATTTTATTTCTGATACTTTTATTTCGCAAGCAAAAGTTATTGATGGTCAGTTAGTATTGCCTGGTGGGGCATATAAAACAATGGTGATTCCAGATACTAATAAAATGCCATTAGCAACACTTCAAAAACTTATCGAGCTTAAAAAACAAGGTGCTCCAATTATATTTCAAGGCGTACCAGAATCTGTACCCGGTTTTCATCAATATGAAGCACAAAACAAAGAGTTAAATACTTTAATTCAATCAAATAAAGATATTATACAACTAACAACTAAGCTTATCACTTCATTATTGGACATTCAACTATTCCCAGAATCATTAGTAGATACAGGATTAAAGTTCATTAGGCGAGATATTGATGGTGATAAAATCTATTATGTAGTAAATCATACGGCTAAAACTGTAGCTGAATATATTCCATTAAGTGTTGAAGCCGCAGAAGTTGTTATTTATGACCCACTTACTAAACAATATGGAAAAGCCGCTATTGAAAATGACGGTAATAGTACATTGGTAAAAGTAAATATTCCATCAGGAAAATCACTTTTTTTAAAAACAGGAAAGGCTTCTAATATTCCTGATTGGAATTATTATGAAACTGCTGGTCATGCACTCGCGATAACTGGTGATTGGAAATTAAAATTTTTAAAAGGAGGTCCAAAACTACCTGAATCAACTACAATAGCTTCACTAAAATCATGGACGGTCTTAAACCAGGATGCTGAGAATTTTTCAGGTACCGCGGCCTATGAAATTACATTTGACAAGCCAAAAATAGATACTGATAATTGGCAATTAAATCTTGGTGATGTTCGTGAAAGTGCTAAAGTATGGCTAAATGATGTATTCATCGGCGACGCATGGTCTGTTCCTTTTATGTTAAATACAGGTGTTTTAAAAGAAAAAAATACCCTCACCATACAAGTAACAAACTTGGCAGCGAACAGAATAAGAGCCAAAGAAATTCGTGGAGAAGAATGGAAAATTTTCCATGAGATTAATATGGTCGATAAAGACTATAAAAAATTTGATGCCACTTTATGGGAGCCTATGCCTTCTGGCTTATTAGGTGAGGTAACACTGACTCCTTTGAAATCATCAATCAACAACTAAAATAGAGTTGAAAAAAACTATGAATATATCTTGTCATATCAAGAAATTATCGCTCCTACTATTTAGTGGTTTCACTTTTTTCAGCTGCAAAAAAGAAGAAAAACCCACTGTAACCATTAACGAAATAATGGTTCGTGCTCCTTTTGATAAGCCGAGTATTAAAATACCTGATTTTAGTAAAAGTCCCAAAATATCAATTTTAGAATTTGGAGCTGTCTGTGGTGATAAAAATAAAAATGCATTAGCAATTGAAAGGGCAATTGAAAAAGCGAATGCCATAGGCGGAGGTATAGTTATTATTCCCGAAGGAGAATGGATTACTAAAAAATTACACTTGAAAATATAAATGTCAAGAGCATTAATTTTGTTTCCAGAATCGTAGGACAAAAAGAATTACCAATAGAAGGTGTTCATTTAAAAAACATTTTTGCAAACACCATAAAAAATGAAAAATACATTCATGAAAATGTATTTAATTTTAGTGAAGAATAATTACGTAATAAGCATAAATCAACTATATTCAAAAATGAAAAAATCTATCCTTATCATAACCTTTCTATCCACTACATTGGCATTAGCGCAATCTATTGAGAGAAAAGAAGTGTTACAACATATGCAATTGGCAAATGACTATTTTATGGAGAAATGGCCAGATGTAGGGAAATCCATCATCACTAACAAAGAACGTCCAAGTCATATTTGGACCCGTGGTGTTTATTATGAAGGGCTGATGGCATTACACGAAATTAATCCGAAAGAAGTGTACTATAATTATGCCTATTCATGGGCTGAATTTCACAAATGGGGATTTAGAAACGGAAGTGCCAATAGAAATGCAGATGATTATTGTGCAGCACAAACCTATATAGATTTGTACAATTTGGAGCCAGATTCAAAAAAAATAAAAAGCACAAGAGCCACCATAAATATGCTACTCAACACCCCTCAATTAGATGATTGGTCTTGGATAGATGCCATACAAATGGGCATGCCTGTTTTTGCCAAATTGGGCGTTCTGGATAATGATAATCGTTATTATGAAAAAATGTACGAAATGTATATGTATACTAGAAATAAGCATGGTGATAATGGCTTATACAATCCAAAAGATGGCTTATGGTGGCGCGATGCTGATTTTGACCCTCCCTATACTGAGCCTAATGGGGAAGATTGTTATTGGAGCCGTGGAAACGGATGGGTGATTGCAGCTTTAGCCAAAGTTTTGTCCATTATTCCAGTAGAAGCGCCACATAGAGAACAGTACATAATTGATTTAAAATCAATGGCTGAAGCTTTAGTTCCAATTCAAAGAAAAGATGGTTTTTGGAATGTAAGCTTACATGATTCAAAAAACTATGGCGGAAAAGAAACTTCTGGTACTGCCCTATTTGTTTATGCCATGGCTTATGGGGTAAATAATGGTTTTTTAGCTAAAGAAAAATACCAACCTATAATTTTAAAAGGTTGGAATGCTATGATAAAAGAAAGTTTACATTCTAATGGATTTTTAGGATATTTACAATCTACAGGAAAAGAACCCAAAGAAGGACAGCCATTGTCTTATGACAAAATTCCTGATTTTGAGGATTATGGTTTGGGTTGCTTTTTATTAGCTGGTAGTGAAGTTTATAAAATGAAATAGGTTTATGCATTCAAAAGAATATTATTTTAAATATTATGTAGGTGTCATTCTATGTTTTGCATCTTCCATTGTATTTGCTCAAAATGAGGTTATTCCTATTTGGTCAAATGAAATTCCTGGAGCAATCACAAATGCTGAATATATAGAAGAAGCCACTTATGACACCTTAAATAACCTTAAGGGGCTAAGTAAAATTTCACAACCTAATCTCACTATTTTTCTTGCCGATAGTACTTTAATAAATGGCACTTCCGTGGTTATTTGCCCAGGTGGTGGATATTCACATTTATCCATAAATAAAGAAGGGTATAAAGTTGCACAGTGGTTAAATACACTAGGTATATCAGCTTTTGTTTTAAAATACAGAATGCCTACTGATGATACCATGAAAGATAAGTCGGTTGGGCCCCTACAAGATGTACAAGAAGCTATCCGATTAGTGCGCCGTAACGCTCAAAAATGGAATTTAAATCCAAATAAAATTGGCGTTATGGGTTTTTCTGCTGGCGGACATTTAGCCTCTACAGTAGCAACTCATTATAATGATAAAGTATATATATCTGATGAAATAAGTGCACGACCTGACTTTTCAATATTGATTTATCCCGTTATTTCAATGGAAGATGGAATTACACATCAAGGCTCTAAAACTAATTTGTTAGGCGAAAATTCTAAGGCAGATTTAATTGTAAAATATTCGAATGAAAAACAAATCGATGCCAATACCCCACCAACTTTTCTAGTTCACGCTACTGATGATGGAGCTGTTCCGGTAGAAAATAGTATTAACTATTACCTAGCTTTAAAGGAAAATAAAGTGCCTGTAGAAATGCATTTGTATGAAAATGGCGGTCATGGTTTTGGCTTAGGTATTTCGGGCACCAATAAATATTGGTCAGAGGATTTAAAACAGTGGTTAATCGCAAACAGACTAATAAAGAATGATGAAGTTTATCTATTTTCTTACTTTAAAGGCAATGGAGAAGACGGACTTCATTTAGCATCTAGCGAAGATGGCTATTCTTGGGAGGCTCTTAAAAATGATACGTCGTTTCTAACACCACAAGTTGGTAAAGACAAGTTAATGAGAGACCCTTGTATTATAAAAGGAGGTAATGGAAAGTATCATATGGTTTGGACCGTAAGCTGGACAGACAAAGGCATTGGCTATGCCTCTTCCGAGGATTTAATCCATTGGTCCGAGCAACAATTTATTCCCGTAATGGAACATGAAAAAGAAACTAGAAATACTTGGGCTCCAGAGCTAACTTATGACAATATCACTAAGGAATATATGATGTATTGGGCGTCTACCATTAGAGGACATTTCCCTGAAACACAAGTAAAAGAAGATAATGGTTATAACCACAGAATGTATTATACAACGACTAAAGATTTTAAAACCTTTACTCCTACAAAATTATTGTATGAGCCTGGTTTTAATGTAATAGATGCAAGTATTGTAAAAAATAATGATGAATATGTAATGTTCCTAAAAGACGAAACAAAGCTACCCCCACAAAAAAACTTAAAAGTAGCTTTTAGTAAAAACTTAACGGGGCCTTACACTAATGCGAGTACTCCTATTACAGGAAATTATTGGGCAGAAGGGCCAACTGCAATACAAATAGATGGTCAATGGATTGTATATTTTGACAAGTATACCAACCACAAATATGGTGCTGTTAGTTCTAAAAATTTAAAAACTTGGGAAGACATTTCAGAACAAATAAAATTTCCTGAGGGTGCAAGACACGGTTCTATTTTCAAAATAAAAAGAAAGGAGTTTGAGAGCTTACTAATGAAATAAAATTATTTTTTATTACAAGATCAATTTCTTAATAGTGACATCGCTTAACACTGAATTATTCTACAAATTTAGAATAAAAAGAACAAACTATAAGTAATTGTAATACAAGTATCATAGGTCTTTTCAATTTTTATAATTATATTCGTGCAATCGATTACATTTAATACAAATCATATGACAATTTTCTCCGTTAGGTATGCATCAAATCCTAAAACCGTACAACAATACGACACTAAACAATTAAGAGATGAATTCTTAATTGAAAACTTAATGAAGGTAGGTGAGCTTAGTTTTACTTATTCACATTATGATAGATATATAACTGGTTCTGCGGTACCATTAAAACCATTAAAATTAGAAACTATAGAACCGCTAAAGGCGAAATATTTCTTAGAACGAAGAGAACTTGGAATAATAAACGTAGGAGGAAATGGATCTATTATTGCAGATGGGGTTGAATTTGATTTAGGTTTTAAAGATGCTCTTTACATAGGGAAAGGTACTAAAGAGGTGATTTTCAAAAGTAATGACAGTAATAATCCTGCCAAATATTACTTAAATTCTGCTCCAGCGCATCAAGAGTATCCATCTAAAAAAGTAAGCAAGTCAGAATCAAAGAAGCTTGAATTAGGTGCTGCAGAAACCTCAAATCATAGAACAGTAAATCAAATGATTATCGGTGGTGTTGTAGCTACTTGTCAGCTGCAAATGGGAATGACCGAATTAAAATCAGGTAGTGTATGGAATACAATGCCTGCACATGTTCATGATCGTAGAATGGAAGTTTATTTTTATTTAGATATTCCAGAAAATCAAGCTGTTTGTCATTTTATGGGACAGCCTCAAGAAACTAGACATATTTGGATGAATAACCATCAAGCGGTAATTTCCCCTCCATGGTCTATACACTCAGGTGCAGGAACTTCAAATTATACTTTTATTTGGGGAATGGCTGGTGAAAATTTAGATTATAGTGATATGGATGTTGCTAATATAACAGATTTAAGATAAAATAATGAGTATAGAACTTTTTAACTTAAAAGGTAAAATTGCTCTAGTAACAGGCAGTACCCATGGACTTGGTATGGCAATGGCTAGAGGTTTAGGGTTGGCTGGTGCAACTATTATAGTAAATGGTAATTCCTCCCTAGATAAAATAAATTCAGCAGTAGCATCTTATCAAAAAGAAGGAATTATAGCCAAGGGATATCAATTTAATGTGACTGATGAAAAAGAGGTCATACAAGCAATTTCTAAAATTGAACAAGAAGTTGGAGCTATAGATATTCTGATAAATAATGCCGGTATTATTAAACGTACTCCTTTATTGGAAATGGAGGTATCTGACTTTAAAGAAGTTATAGATGTGGATTTGGTAAGTCCGTTTATTGTTTCAAAACATGTTGCCAAAGGAATGGTACTAAGAAAAGAAGGCAAAATTATTAATATTTGTTCCATGATGAGTGAATTAGGTCGCAATAGTGTTGGCGCTTATGCCGCAGCTAAAGGGGGACTAAAAATGTTGACCCAGAACATGGCAACTGAATGGGCAAAATATAATATTCAAGTTAACGGAATTGGACCGGGTTATTTTGCAACAGCACAAACTGAACCTATACGTGTTGAAGGGCATCCTTTTAATGATTTTATTGTAAATAGGACACCGGCTGCCAAATGGGGAGACCCTAACGATTTAGCAGGTGCCGCGATTTTTCTTTCTTCAAAAGCCAGTGATTTTGTAAACGGTCACATTTTATATGTAGATGGGGGGATTTTGGCAACAATCGGCAAACCAATAAACGAAGCATAATTTATAACAAGCATGATCGTATGAGTACTAAATTTATTCATGATAATTTTTTATTAGAAAACAAGTACGCGGAAGAATTATATCATAATTATTCAAAAAATCAACCTATAATTGATTACCATAATCATTTACCTCCACAGCAAATAGCTGAAGATAAAATTTTTAGTAATATCACCAATGTATGGATAAATGGAGATCATTATAAATGGCGTGCTATGCGTACACTTGGTATTAGTGAAACATTTATCACTGGAACAGGTTCGGATAAAGATAAATTTTTAAATTGGGCTAAAACTGTTCCTTATACGATGCGCAACCCTTTGTATCATTGGACGCATTTGGAACTAGCCCGGTATTTTGATATTTATGATTTATTGAACGAAAAGTCTGCCGAGAAAGTTTGGAATGAAACACAAGAAAAATTAAACTCAGAAGGTTTTAGTTGTAGAAATTTACTTAAAAAAGCAAATACTGAGGTGGTATGTACCACAGATGATCCAACAGATAATTTGGAACATCATCAAAAATTGGCAAAAAGTAATTTTAGTGTAAAAGTAAGTACTGCTTTCAGACCAGATAAAGCTATTTTAATTTCTAATGATGGTTACAATGCTTATATCGATTCATTAGAAAATGTTTCAGGTGTAAACATTAGTTCATTTTTAGATTTATGTACAGCATTAAGAAATAGAATTGAATATTTCAATAAAAATGGATGTAAGCTTTGTGATCATGGGTTAGATCAAATCTATTTTGAAAACTATACAGAAAGTGAAGTAAATACAATCTTTAAAAAGAAAAGAGAAAATAAACAGGTTACTAAGGAAGAGGCTTTAAAATTTCAAACTGCAGTTCTAGTATTTTTAAGTGAAACCTATCATGAATTTGGCTGGGTTCAACAATTTCATTTAGGTGCGTTAAGAAACAACAATGAACGCATGCATCGTATTTTAGGCCCTGATACCGGTTGGGATTCTATAAGCGATTACCCACAAGCTCAAAAATTATCAGCCTTCTTAAACGCATTAGATAGTAAAAATAAATTAACAAAAACTATTATTTACAATCTGAATCCAGCAGATAATGAAGTAATGGCTACCATGATTGGAAACTTTAATGATGGAAGTGTGAAAGGCAAAGTACAGTTCGGTTCTGGATGGTGGTTTTTAGATCAGAAAGATGGTATGACTAAACAACTAAATGCGCTCTCTAATATGGGATTAATTAGTTGTTTTGTAGGAATGCTAACAGATTCACGGAGCTTCTTATCATTTCCTCGGCATGAATATTTTAGACGTGTGCTTTGTAATCTTTTAGGAGATGAAATAAAACGAGGTGAATTGCCAAATGAAATGGATTGGATAGGCAAAATGGTTACCGATATCAGTTATAATAACGCAAAAGAATATTTTAATTTCTAATGGAGCCTGATGTTAAATCATCATGAAAAAAAAGTACCCTTTAATTAGGAATCTGTTTCGTTTAGCACCTGAAGAATTAATTTTCAAACTTCACCCAGGCATATAATGCTAATGCTATTTAATAAGGTGAAGCTTCTGGAAGAAATAGCGAGAAAAGAAAAATGCTATCTAATATAATTTTATGTGCAAAAAATAAATTAAAAATGAAAAAAACAATTACCTATATGTTCTTAGCATTGTTCTCTATTTGTTTATTGGGGTGCAACCAGATTGGACAAACCAAATCTATAAAGCTAGCACATGGTTTAGATGTTAACCACTCGGTACACAAGGCTATGGTTAAAATGGGTGAAGATTTAGCCTCCCTATCTGGAGGCAAATTAAAGCTTGAGATTTACCCTAGTCAACAACTAGGAACAGAACGAGAAAACCTAGAATTACTGCAAATTGGAAGTCTAGATATGACCAAAATATCAGTAGGTACTTTAGAAAATTTTGCACCCAAAATGAAAGTATTAGGTCTCCCGTACTTATTTCGGGATCGTGCACATTCTTTTAAAGTTTTAGATGGTCCTATTGGCAAAAAATTACTTGGTGAAGGTGAAAAATTTTGGCTTAAAGGATTAGGGTATTATGATGCCGGAAGCAGAAGTTTTTATACGAAAGATAGGCCTATAAATACTCCTGACGACCTTAAAGGATTAAAAATAAGAGTTATGGAAAGTGTAACTGCTATTGAAATGGTTAAAGAACTTGGTGGCTCTCCCACTCCTATTTCTTGGGGCGAATTATATACATCATTGCAGCAAGGTGTTGTTGATGGGGCTGAAAATAATCCACCTAGTTTTTATCTTTCTCGTCATTACGAAGTATGTAAGTTTTATTCTTTAGATGAGCATACTGTTTTACCAGATGTATTAGTTATCGGCACTCATTTATGGGATAAACTATCTGAACAAGAGCAAAAATGGCTTCAAAAGGCCGTTGACAACTCTGTTGTTTATCAAAGAAAATTATGGGCAGCGGCCGAAGAAGAAGCGCTAGCTGAAGTGCAAAAGGCTGGAGTAGAGGTAATACACCCCAACAAAGAGCTTTTTTCAGAAAAACTAGGCGATATCTACGAAGGATATAAGAATGATAAAGAATTCTATTCTTTAATAAAAGAAATTCAAGCAACACACTAAACAATGAAACTACGAACTACAATAGATAAGATACTCGCCAATGTATTAATCATAATTATGGCCATTATGGTTATAAATGTGCTTTGGCAAGTTTTCAGCAGATACTTCTTGGGAGAACCAAGTTCATTTACCGATGAGCTGGCCCGTTACTTAATGATTTGGGTAGGAATTTTAGGAGCAGCGTACGTTTCTGGAAGAAATAGCCATGTAGCCATAGATGTGCTGCCTTCAAGGTTAAACGATACCAAACAAAAAAAATTAAAGACCATAGTTCGGATTCTTATTATCCTCTTTAGCATTACAGCTTTAGTAATAGGTGGCAGTAGGCTAGTGTATATTACATACGTTCTAAAACAGTTTTCACCTGCTTTACAAATGCCTTTGGCTCTAGTTTACATGGTGATACCAATTAGTGGTATACTAATTATTTATTATAAAATTTCTGATATTCTAAACTCTTAAATTATTATGGATTACATTCCAATACTTGTTCTAGTTATTAGCTTTTTGTGTTTACTCGCAATAGGAACTCCTGTCGCTTGGAGTATTACTATTTCGGCTTTATTAACCATGTTAGTAAGCATCCCTGCATTACCAGCATTTACTACTGTTTCTCAAAGAATAGGAACTGGCTTAGATAGTTTTGCTTTACTAGCTATTCCCTTTTTCATTCTTTCTGGTGAGTTAATGAATAAAGGGGGTATTGCCCATCGGTTAATTGCGTTTGCAAAAACCCTTGTCGGCAGTTTACCTGGTGGTCTTGCTTTAATCAATGTGATTTCTGCTATGCTAATGGGAGCAATTGCTGGTTCTGCAATGGCATCTGCATCTGCAATGGGTAGTATTTTAGGACCAGAAATGGAAAAAGAAGGATATTCAAGAGAATTTGGTGCCGCTGTCAATATTACCTCTGCAACTACGGGCCTTATTATACCTCCTAGTAATGTGCTTATTGTCTATTCTTTGGCGAGTGGTGGCGCTTCCATTGCCGCCTTATTTTTGGCGGGTTATATCCCTGGTATATTAACAGGTTTATTCTTAATGATTGTTGCTTCCTTATGGGCAAAGAAAAAAGGATACAAAGTAGGCAAGCGAAGTAATTTAAAAGAAATTTTTAAAACGTTCATTGCTGCTGTCCCAAGTTTATTTCTTCTTGTACTTGTTATTGGAGGTATTGTAACAGGGGTTTTTACTGCCACTGAGGCTTCGGCAATTGCTGTACTTTACACGCTTTTACTAGGCATGTTTTATAAAGAAATTAATGTAAAAAACTTACCCAAAGTGCTATTGGATTCAGCCGCTACAACAGCCATTGTGATGTTGCTTATTGGAGCATCCATGAGTATGTCATGGGTACTATCGTATGAGAATATTCCTCAAGAAATAAGTTCGGGCTTATTGAGCATAAGTGATAATAAAATTGTGATTCTTTTAATTATAAATTTACTCCTTTTATTTGTTGGTATTTTTATGGATATGACTCCGGCGGTGTTAATATTTACGCCGATTTTTTTACCTGTGGTAACTAAATTAGGTTTAGATCCAGTGCATTTTGGAATAATTATGATATTAAACCTGTGTATTGGTCTCTGTACACCTCCCGTCGGATCCGTCCTCTTTGTCGGAGTTGGTGTCGCCAAAACTACCATTGAAAAAGTCATAAAACCATTAATGCCTTTATTTTTGGCCATGATCCTTGCGCTATTCTTAGTAACCTATTTCCCACAATTAAGCCTTTGGCTACCCAGTCTTTTTGATTTATAAAAAATAATACATTAAATAATGAACCTTAATAGAAAAAATATAGCGGTTAACGCAAACCTCCCAATAAAAGTAATTCAGTTTGGAGAAGGAAACTTTTTAAGAGCATTTGTTGATTATGCTTTTCAAAAACTTAATGAAGAAGTAAACTTTAATGCAGGTATTGCTGTAGTTCAACCTATTGACAGAGGTCTTGTTAAAATGCTTAATGAGCAAGATGGTTTGTATACTCTTTTTTTAAAGGGATTTCAAAAAGGGAAAGAGGTTGAAGAAAAACATTTGATTACTTCTATTGTAAAGTCTCTTGACCCTTATCAAGATTTTCAATCATACCTTAATTTAGCTAAAGAAGAAAGTTTAGAATTTGTTATATCAAATACCACAGAGGCTGGCATTACCTATGTAGCTTCAGATCGCTATGAAATGCAACCACCAAGTTCATTCCCAGCTAAATTAACGGTATTATTACACAAACGTTTTGAGCATTTTAACGGCGCAAAAGATAAAGCACTTACAATTATACCTTGTGAGTTAATCAACTATAATGCAGATAGCTTAAAAGAAATAATTTTAAAGTATATCGCTGATTGGAATTTAGGTGATGCTTTCCAGAATTGGATTTCTAATAGCTGCTCATTCCACAATACATTAGTAGATAGAATAGTTCCTGGGTATCCAAAGGATGAAATAGAAGATTACAACAAACAAATAGATTATAAAGATAATTTAATTGTTTCTGCTGAAGTTTTCTTTCTATGGGTTATTGAAGGTGGTGATGATTTAAAGAATAAATTACCCTTTGGAAGGACAAATCTGGATGTTAAGATTGTAGAAGATATGCAACCTTACAGAACAAGAAAAGTACGGATATTGAATGGTGCTCATACGTCTATGGTTCCTTTTTCTATTTTATACGGAAACGAAACTGTTAAAGAAACTATCGATAATGAATTTACAGGCAAGTTTATAAACGAGTTAGTTTCTGAAGAAATTGTTGATACATTAAATATGGATAAAGCTGAACTTAAACAATTCAGCGAAGAAGTTTTCGACAGGTTCCGCAACCCTTTTGTAAAGCATCAATTAGCTAGTATCGCACTTAATTCAATTTCAAAATTCAAGGTTAGAGTACTTCCTAGCTTATTGGAGTATGTAGCTAAAAACAACAAACTACCTTTGCGATTAACTTTTGCTTTTGCATCACTTATTCGTTTTTATAAAGGTACTTGGAATAACAACGCTCTTCCTTTAAATGATGATCAAGCAATTATTGATTATTTCAATTCAATCTGGAAAACTAATGATTATGCTGCAATTGCAAACAGCGTATTAAGTAATATCGATTTCTGGGAAAAAGACTTGACAAAAATAAACAATCTGTCTAAAGCGATAGCCATTGCTTTAGAGGAAATAGATACTAATGGTATTGAAAAAGGGTTTGCAAATTTTAAGTTAAAATTAGTTTAACCATCAAAAGATATTTAAGATGCATAAACATTTAATTAAAGTTAATTCTTCAGATAATGTTGCAGTAGCACTTTTAGACTTAACTACAGGACAAAAAATCTCTTTTGAAGAGCAAGAAATAACAGTTGAATCATTCACCAAAGCCAAGCATAAAATTGCACTATCCTCTTTTGAGGTTGGTGACAAAATTATCATGTATGGTGTTCTGGTAGGCAAGGCTAGTCAGCCTATAAAAAGGGGCGGACTACTTACAACTGAAAATGTAAAACATGAAAGTTCAAAGGTTTTTGGTAAAACCGAAACCATACATTGGACGGCTCCCAATGTTGACAAATGGAAAGACCGAACATTCCAGGGTTATCATAGGGAAGATGGTCAAGTTGGAACAGAAAATGTTTGGCTGTTTTTCCCTTTAGTTTTTTGTGAAAACAGAAATATTGAAATATTAAAAGATATTTTTGAAAAAGAGCTATTAAAACAAAAAGAGTCTTCTTATCAATTATTACTTCGGTCATTAGTAAATAACGGTGCTGAAAATGCTGTTGAAGAAGGAACCTCTAGAAATGTTTTTGACAATATAGATGTGAAATTTATAACACACCCAGGGGGTTGTGGTGCTATCAGGCAAGATTCTGAAAGTTTAGCGAAACTATTAGCGGGTTATGTTAATAATCCAAACGTTGCTGGAGCTACTGTTTTAAGTCTAGGTTGTCAAAATCTTCAAATAAGCATTTTTAAAGATGCATTACAAGCCATTAACCCAGAATTAAATAAACCTGTTCTTATTTTTGAACAACAACAAATGGGTACCGTTGAAGAGATGTTAACTGCAATTGTTAAACAATCTTTTGAGGCTATTAAGCATGCTAATACTACAAAACGTAAACCTGCCCCTTTGTCTAAACTAAAAGTAGGTTTAGAATGTGGTGGTTCTGATGGTTTTTCTGGAATATCAGCAAACCCAACACTAGGTGCTGTTTCAGATATATTAGCTGCTTTACAAGGAACGGCAATATTATCAGAATTCCCTGAACTATGTGGTGTAGAGCAAGAATTAGTAAATAGATGTGTTGACGAGGAAAAAGGGAAGAAGTTCTTAGAGCTAATGAAAAATTATGAGAAATCTGTAGTAGATGCTGGCTCTGGTTTTGATATGAATCCTTCCCCCGGAAATATAAAAGATGGGTTAATAACCGATGCTATGAAATCGGCAGGCGCCGCTAAAAAGGGTGGTACATCGCCGGTAGTTGATGTTTTAGATTATGGTGAATATATAACAAAACCAGGTCTAAATTTATTATGCACTCCTGGTAACGATGTAGAAAGTACTACAGCTATGGTTGGTTCTGGCGCAAATGTTGTATTATTTACAACAGGATTAGGAACTCCAACAGGAAATCCGATTGCTCCAATTATAAAAGTAGCTTCTAATACGTTTCTAGCAGAAAAAATGCCTGATATTATTGATATAGAAACTGGGGCAGTTATTCGCGGTGAAAAATCAATTGATGAAATGGCAGATGAAATGCTTGAATTCATCATTCAGGTAGCAAGTGGCGAAATACAAACAAAAGCAAAACTATTAAATCAAAACGATTTTATTCCTTGGAGAAGGGGAGTTTCATTATAGCTTGGCTTTTTTTAGTTTTAAGCTTTCTAATTTAGAAGAAGATTTCCGGATATGTAATTGTGAGGTTAATACAACCTTTTGTTCAATTTTTACTTTTCCGGAATTTTTTTGTTGATCTAAAAATACTTTAGCTGCCATTTTTCCCATTTCTATAGGAACTTGATCAATAGAAGAGATTGGAAGCTCCATAAACCTAGTAAAAGGTTCATTACTGAACCCAACAACACAAAAATCCTCCGGTATTCTTACTCCTAACTCTTTAAGCCTTTGTATGGCTCCTAGAGCCACATAATCCCCAGAAGAAAATATAGCATCTGGCTTAATTTCCAATTTCATTAAATTATCAACTGCCTTATGACCCGATTCAATATCACTTTTAGTTTGCAAAACATAATCTTTTTCAAACTTTAGTCCATTGTCGAGTAATGCCTTTTTGTAACCGGCAAAACGTTGCTTATAAATTTCTAACGCCCAATCACCAGATATATGTGCTATTCGTTTACACCCTTGCTCAATTAAATGATTGGTGGCTAAATAGGCCGCTTCAAAATCATTTATAGTAACCGTACTAACCCCTGGAATATCTTTTTTTCTATCAAAAAAAACCAGAGGTACATTCTTGTCCAACACTCTTTTAAAATGTTCGGTTTCTGTTGATAATTTAGAAATAGACATCAAAATACCGTCAACCTGAGCATTCAATAAAGTATTAATAGTGTCTATCTCTTTTTTTTCAATTTCATGTGTTTGACATATAATAACATGATAGCCCTTTGGATTGAGTTCTTCTTCAATACCCCTAATTACAGAAGCAAAAAAATTATGATCTATATACGGCACAATAACACCAACATTATAGCTTTTACCACTCTTTAAAGCAAGTGCTAATTTGTTCTGCTTATAATTCATCTCAAGAGCGGTCTCAACAACAAGCTTACGAGTTGCTTCACTTATTTTCGCACTATTATTTAAAGCTCTTGAAACAGTAGCTGCAGTAATATTTAATCTCTTCGCAATATCGTATATGGTCGTCTTTCCGCTCATTAAGTTGGCATTAGTAAGGTGGTAAAAATAAGTAGATTAATTGAAATTAATCCACTTATTGAATGTTATCGATTACATAATCGATAAAATAGCGATATTTAAATGCATAGAAGTACAAATATGTACGCTTATAAAAGCTAAGCAATAACCGAGAGTTTCATTCAAAATGATATACAAAATATAATGCTGTAGATTTTTTAGTCCCTCGACACTTACGTTAAACGATAATTTTAATAAATTTAAACGGTATATCTAAATTAGAAAAACACCCAAGGCCTTTTAAAACTAAAAAATGAAAGTATTATTTATTGGAGGAACAGGAAATATTAGTACCCCATCAAGCAGATTAGCGGTAAAAAAAGGCATTGACCTTTACCTTTTAAATAGAGGCTCTAGCTCTTCAGAAATAGCTGGCACTCATACCATAATCGGAGACATTAATAAACCGCAAGATCTTCCTGAATTAAAAAAACAGCAATGGGATGTGGTTGTTAATTGGATTGCCTTTACTCCTGAAGATATTGAAAGAGACATTGCCTTATTTAAAGGAAAAACAAAACAATATATTTATATAAGCTCCGCTTCTTGCTACCAAACACCATTAACCTATCCTGTAATTACAGAATCTACTCCTTTGCATAACAACCTATGGGATTACTCCTACAATAAACTTAAATGTGAAGATAGATTAATGCAGGCCTATCGAGAAGAAAATTTTCCTATTACAATTGTAAGACCTTCCCATACTTACGATACGGTTATTCCTATTGCTATTGGTGGATTTAAAGAATATACCACTGCAGATAGAATTATAAAAGGAAAAGAAATCATTATCCATGGAGATGGCACTTCACTATGGACAGTAACTCATGCCGATGATTTTGCTCTAGGTTTCGTTGGCCTATTAGGTTTGGATAAAGCAATTGGACACGCTTTTCATATTACTTCAGATGAAGTTTTAAGCTGGAATATGATTTATAAAATTCTAGCAAATAGCTTAGGCTATGAACTAAATGCCGTGCATATTGCTTCCGATTTTATTTGTGAAGTTGAACCTTCATATACAGGAAGCTTACTTGGAGATAAAGCTGAAAGTGTATTATTTGATAATACAAAAATAAAAACCTTTGTACCAGAATTTAAAGCAACCATACCTTTTTCCGTTGGGATAAAGAGAACTTTAAAGTGGTTGGATGACCATCCAGAGAAAAAAATTATAAATCCTGAAAGCAATAGAAAAATAGATCATATCCTAGCGTGTTACAAAAAGCTCTTTTCATAGAACAGCGAACTTCTTTTGAACTCTTTTAAAAAAGGCCGTATAAATTTAAATCAATGTTTTATTTTGATGCTTATTTTTATGAAGTAAGCACAAATACCGTATATTTAGGTAATCGATTACAAAATATATTTTTGAGTAACCGATTAAGTATCTATCTAAATTAAATTAGCGTTTATATATGAGTTTTTCAAGCAAAATATTTTACATCTTGGTGTTTTTACATACCCTAAATTTATCTATAACTGCGCAAGTATTAGATAAATCATGGAAGCAGATGGTACAAAACAACAATGAAAATTGGTACGCCTCAACTGAAGCAAGAGAAGTTGCTGAAAATGTACTCTTGTACCAGCGTAATATTGGTGGCTGGCCAAAAAACATTCAAATGCAAATGCCACTTTCTAAAAAAGAAAAGGCAGCCCTACATCAAATTAAAAATTCACCTGAAGGATGCACAACAGATAATGGTGCAACATTTCAAGAAATGCTTTTTTTATCTAAAATGTATCACGAAGTACCTGATCAACGTTATGAAAAGGCATTTCTTTCTGCATTAAATTACCTTTTAGAGGCACAATATGAAAATGGTGGTTGGCCTCAGTTCTACCCCCTACGGAAAGGATATTATACACATATCACCTACAACGATGATGCTATGGTTAATGTTCTTAATACGCTTAAGGAAATTAGTAATGAATCTGAATACTTTTCAATTAAACCCTCCTTAGCTGTTATTGAAAAATGTAAACTAGCTTTTGAAAAAGGAATCACCTGCATTCTTAAAACTCAATATATTCAAAATGGTGTTCTGACGAGCTGGTGTGCACAGCATGATGAAGTAACATTGCAACCAGCAAAAGCAAGAGCCTATGAGCTCCCTTCTTTAAGTGGCTCAGAATCTGCCGATATCGTTTTACTCTTAATGTCGATCAAAAATCCGTCTCAAGAAGTAATAAATGCAATACATGGTGCGGTTGCTTGGTTTGATAAAGTAAAAATAGAAGGACTGCGAGAAAACCGTACGTTCAACGAAAATGGAAAAACAATAGAAAAAATAATGGTCTCAGATCCTACAGCACCCCCGCTTTGGGCCCGTTTTATGGAATTGGACGACAACGCTCCTTTTTTCTGTGATCGAGATGGGATTAAAAAAAGAAAGTTATCTGAAATTGGTGAAGAACGCAGAAATGGATATAAATGGTATACCCAGGAACCAGCAGAGGTGCTAAAGAAATATCCTCAATGGTTAGAAAACCATTCCAAATCCAAAATTGAAGAAAGCAAGGCTCCTATTGACCCATATAATATGGTTGTAGCCAAAGATGGCAGTGGTGATTTTACAACGATTCAAGAGGCTATTTATGCCTCAAAAGCATTTCCTTATCCACGTGTGATCATTAACATAAAGAATGGTATTTATCATGAGAAAGTGCATGTGTACTCTTGGAACACAAGAATATCACTTATTGGAGAGGATAAAGAAAAAACAATCATTACCTATAATGATTATTTTGACAAAATTGCTTTAGGTAGAAATAGTACTTTTCATACCGCTACCCTTCTTGCTGAAGGCAATGATTTTTACGCAACTAACCTCACTATTCAAAACACTGCTGGTCCAGTGGGTCAGGCTGTAGCACTTTCCGTACATGCAAATAGAGTTCATATTGAAAACTGTATCATTAAAGGAAATCAAGACACCTTATATACTTCTGGCGAAGGATATAAACAATATTTCAAGAACTGCTATATTGAGGGAACCACAGATTTTATTTTTGGGGAAGCAACTGCATGGTTTCAAAATTGTACCATCCACAGTAAAAGTAATTCCTATATTACTGCTGCTTCTACTCCTAAAGGAATGGACTTCGGATATGTATTTATGAATTGTTCGCTAACTGCAGACAAGCAAGTTGCTGAAGTTTATTTAGGCAGACCATGGAGAACTCACGCGAAAACTGTTTTTTTGAATTGTAGTATGGGAGCTCATATTCTACCCGCTGGTTGGGATAATTGGTCCAATAAAGAAGCAGAAAAAGAAACCTTTTATGCAGAATATAATTGTAATGGAGAAGGTTTCAATTCTGACAAAAGAGTATCATGGTCACATCAATTGACTACATCACAAGCAAAAAAATATACCCTAAAAAATTGCCTAGGCGATAAGAACAATACGGAACAATCAGAATGGTATTTAACTCCTAATCAATAAAACCAATGAAGTATTTTTTAACCCTTTTTATTATTTTTAATCTTTCAGTTGTTCATTCTCAAAAGAAAACTACGTTGTATTTAATTGGCGACTCTACAATGGCAGATAAAAAAGACCCAAATGAGAACCCTGAAAAAGGTTGGGGTCAAGTGTTACCAGCGTTCCTTAATGAACATATTATTGTTAAAAACAGAGCCGTAAATGGTAGAAGTTCAAAAAGTTTTAGAACCGAAGGTCGGTGGCAAAAAATACTAGATTCTCTCAGATCAAAAGACTTTGTCTTTATACAATTTGGACATAATGATCAAAAAGCAAAAGATTCAACTCGGTATACCAATCCATACACCCAATACCGTTATAATTTAGAGCGCTATGTTAAGGAAACAAGAGAAAAAGGAGCAACGCCTATTCTTTTTAGCTCGATAACCAGAAGAAACTTTAATGAGCATGGGGTTTTAGTAGATACGCATGGGGCTTACCCATTGGTAGCGCGATTAGTTGCCGATGATTTAAAAGTAGCCTTTATTGATTTGCAAGTACTCACAGAACAATTAGAAATAGCTTATGGTGTTGAAGGCTCTAAAAAATTACATCTTCATTTAGAACCAGGAGAAAATGCATATAAACCAGATGGTGTTGTCGATAATACTCATTTATCTTTAACTGGAGCAAATTTAGTGGCCAATTTAGCCCTTCAAGAAATCAAAAAGCAACATCTAAAATTCAAAAAATACATGAAATGAATTTTAGGTACGTCTTAGTCCTTCAGATGATTGTTAATTCATTTATATCTATGGTTATATAAATGTCTAAAAAAAAGTGAAGCGCTCATTATTATATCTTCTAAAATTCAAATAAATAGCGATACCTCTTACAGGTTTAAAATAGCATTGTAATAAAAACTATTTAAACCTGGACACATTTTATTAACTCCTTTAAACATAAAAAGGGAGTTTCAGACACCTTTTTTCGAGGTGTCTGAAACTCCCATATATACTAACCAATAAGGAAGTATATAGTCTAAAACCTTAATTAATTATTTTTCAAATGCTCCTAGATCAGGTGCTCCGCCATTAAATTGCAATCCAACATCGATACCGCTATCAATAAGATCACTCCCTGACACTAAATTCATAAAATCTATATTGGGCAAGCTTCCATCTGTATTTCTGGCACTACTCAGTAAATCCATATCTAAACTCACAAAATCATCAGCAGTAATTACAATTCCGTTTTGCCAACTGTTATTCGTAATATCTGTTGTCGTTGCAGCAAAACTATCCGTGCTACCACTTGCTAAACTAGCGGTATTTTTTATACTAAGTGAATTTGCAATATTCGAGTTACTGAAACCTATATTTCTGCCGTTGCTATATGCCGAACAGTTGTACATTTCTATATCACCTCTATTGCTATTGTGGTCAAATCCATCATTTACATTTCCAGCTGCAATACAGTTTTTGTACATAGCATTGTGTTTTAGTAATTTATCATCGCTACCACCAGTCTTAAATCCATTTCCATCTCCAACACCTACAGTTCCATTTTTTGAAATACCATTTTTAAATGCCCAACAGTTTTCATAAATTGTTGTAATATCATCTGCTCCTCTTAAATAGCCATCCCAGCCATCATCTAGATTTTGCCATGCTCTACATCCAATAAACTTATTACCTGTACCTGCATCTAATTTACAAGCAAAACCATCTGCATTTTCTAAAGTTGAATCTGCATTATAAAAAGAATCGCAATTTAAAATGGTATTGTTTGAAGCGCCATTCCCTATTTGAAGGCCTGTATCTGAATTTTCACTAAACGTACAGAATTCAATTAGATTATTATTTCCTTTAATAAACATTCCATTGTCTCCTGCACCAAAAACATCAATACCTTGTATATGCCAAAAAGCACCATTTACTTGTAATCCCCGGTTTGATGAATTCTCTGCCATAGAAGAAAAATCAAATTTTGGCCTGGTTGCTTCATCAGGATAAGCTAATAAAGAAATAACATTTCCAGAGCTCCCACTACCATCAAGATTTATAGTTGAATCAAAGATATAGTCGCCACCACGAACATAAATTTTCTCGCCTGGAGAAGCAGATGCAATTGCGTTTAAAACCTCTTGAGAGGTACTTACAACGATCCCTTCAACTGGCGATGAATTCGCATCACCAGTTTTAAAGGTATACGTGGCACTAATAGAAGAGTTTACTCCATCGCTTACCTCAACATGCCAATAATAAACAGTATCGGGCTCAACAGAAATTTCGATTTGATTTTCGGTCAAATTTTGCCTTTCTTCAGGAACTTCTTGATTGCCATCAACAGCATCAACAAATACCGTAAAACTAACTTCATCACCATCAGAATCGGTACTTGGACTTTCCCATTCAAGAGTTACTTTTCCATCTATAGGTACTACAGTAGCTCCTGAAAAAGGTGTTATTAGCGTTGCAGGAAAAGGAACATTATTAGACTCCCCATCACCAGCAACATAAAACTTCCAAACATCAGATTCTGTCGTAATCTCTCCAGAGTTACTAGACGTAACCATCCATGAATATGGATAGCCTCTTAGCAGCTTAATCGTTGTGGTTTGAGTTCTAAGACCTACATTAAGGGTAATGTCTTCGGTAATTAAATTAACAATCTTGATCGTATACTTTTCAGTGTCAGCTGATTCCTCCCAAGAAAAAGTAACATCAGCTTTATCATCAATAATTTCTCCCACCTCACATTCTTGATTATTTAAAGGTAGTGTCAAAACAGACTTCCCTGGTGTTGCTGTATAAGTTGGTGTTTTCACCTCATCTTTTGAACAGGAGATCACTAGAACACTGGCTATAAAAACCAAAAGTGCTTTGGTACTAAATATATATTTTATGGTTTTCATAATTAACTATTCTTTAATTATTTTAATTGATTGACGAATGGTATCTGAATTAAGTAGAAGTGAATATATGCCGGTATTCAGGTTCGTTAGATCAAGCTCTATTACCCTGTTCATTGGCACATCTTTGACTAATGACCTATGCTGAATACCTTTAAGATCGAATAAAGAAACTTCAACTTTGGTATCTACACCTCCAACATATACTTGTAGATATCCTTTAGTTGGATTAGGATAAACAACAACATTTTCGGAAACAAAAATCTCTTCGAAATACGTTCCTTGACACCCAGAATCTGTCGAAACTTCAATTGTATTTTTACCGATAACTAAATGTATCACTATGGTTGATTTGCTCGTGTTTGTTAATGTACCATTATGTTTTATTTGATAATTTGTAGCACCAGATAAAGTTAACGTAAGTTGATTATTTTCCTGATTCGTAGAAGAATATGCTTCTAGTGGCGTTGGACCCTGGATCGTTACATTGAAACATTGTTCATACATATCCTTTCCGTCAATAGTAATACAAACTTTATAAACACCCCCAGCTAAATCTTCCACAATTTGAAAAAATCCGCTTGTAGAAGAAAGTGCTGTAGCACCATTAAATGAAGTTCCTGACACAGACACGTTATAGGTGTAATCAGTATTCCCCGCACTTATAGAAATAGACCCGTTATTTTCTCCATTACAGCTTACTGCATTAGCGATAATACTATAATTGTCAGCTGGAAGTGTGAATACTTCACACCCAAAAACATCTACAATTACTCCTTCTGGAGAATTTGGACAAGCATCTTCGCTATCCATCAAACTATCACCATCACTATCCTCACAGGCATCTCCAATACCATTAGTATTCATATCTGCTTGATCCGGATTGTATCCATAAATACAGTTATCTACAGCATCTAATATTCCATCACTATCTGAATCTTCTGAATACTCAAGATCAGGAATCGGATCCCAACCATCAGTACCCTTTGTAAAATTGAAGGTTGTAATAGCTGTACCATCAGTTAGTGTGGGTTCTGTTAAACTAGTTGACCATGATGCACGATTGGAAGAATTATTTTCTGCTGATTCCTCTATAGTTCCGTACTCATACATCATCGTAGATTCACCACCTAATGTATTTTTCCATCCTTCCGGATCAATTAAAGATTTTCCTTCAAAACCAGTAAAAGTTGACCGATCGATAGTAGTGTTGTAAAAAACTACCTCACTCGTTGTTGCTTGCCAAGGTCTTCCAAAAAACCCTGGTTTAGCCCCTTGTATTGAAGCAGTGTTCAAACCTGGTTCCGTCGAAATAATATTGCATTCGTACATTAAGAAACCTCTTCCGCTACCCTGTTGAGCGGCAGTAATATAGGCAGCATCTCCACTAGTATCACTTGTATTTAATACAAAGTCTGATTTATAAAATACAGCTGTTATACCTCCAAAAATATAATCAACAGCACCCATCATTGCTCCTTTGTAAGCAACTAATCTTGAGTTAGAGCCTCCATAAAAAGAATCTTGTCTACCTACAATACGGCATTTATTTAAGATTACTTTATCAGTTCCGTTAGCAACTCCGATTGCTGCAGCACGTTCTACAAAACTACGCTCTTGTACTGCTGTGTTACCATAATTAGTTGGTCGCTGCCCCTTATTTCCGTTACCCAATTCTACAATATCTTCTGATTCTTTTTTAGAAATATATTGATTAAAGGAATTTTCAATGATCAAATCCTCGGCTGTAAACCCTTCACTTCTAACGACAAGGGTTGCATTCCAATAAGAGGCATTAGTTGTACCAGACACATTTGTATATAACTGATATCCATTGGCTTTATTAACAGTTAAAGCATCTGCATTCCATTTATTATCTGTTCCTTGACTAAAATAGTTATAACCATATCCGTAGTAAGAAGTAATTCGAACGGCATTAGCATCAATATCTACTCCTTTATTCTGCAATGCAATACTAGGTATGGCAGCAGCGTTCTTTAAAGTGATATTTGCACTATTAATAACTACCATTTCCTCATAATTCCCTGCATCAATTAATACCGTAACTCTTTCGTTATTGGGTCTATCCATTTGTGAAATTGCAGCAAGGGCTCCATTAATTGTCTGATACTCTTTATCGGACCCTACTCTTATTTCAGCTGAATAAGGAACTATGGTTGCTATAGCAATATTTGTGAAATAGGTAGTTGCATTAACGTTAATTACTACTGTACCTGCAACCGTACCACCATAGGTATATTCCACAGTTTCAAATTGTGAAGTACTACCACTATTACTTGTTATTGCAGTACCACCATTCACAGAGAAATCTGCAGCATAATAGTAGGTAACTATCATTTTTTCTCCTGGTAGAAGTGGCACTATAATCTCACCTCCTGCTCCACAAGTAAGGTGACCTTTTGCTTTTTCATTTTTAACGGCTCCTGAAAAGGCTAAACCCTTATAAAATAAAGTGCCTTGCGGTAGCTCTTTATCATTAAAGGGCCATTCTTTTACGGCATTAAAAGCTAAGGTTTTAGAAGTTGCTGCACTATTAACCTCTAAATTTGAGGTAAGAGCTAACTCAATAGGATATTCATCTAATCCGTCTGCAGAAATTTCATAAATCCCATCACGTAAAGCTACCGTGGTCATATCACTAAATGTATAAGTATATGCCATCTCATTTAAATTAGCAAAAGTCAACGCCAATTTGCGCTGTTGACTAGCTTCTAATCCAGGTGTTTCAATAGTAATATCATAAACGGGCTTATTCTCGAAAATCACATCAGATGCAGTATTTGTATTTGAAATGATAATGGTATTATTCGAAATTAAATAATCATTAATCCCTTCTCCAGATATAGTATATGTGATGTTTGGCTCTAATGCTACCGCATACGTTGCTGCATTTACATCAACTATTGCTTCAGGAGTATAAACTGTACTCACGGCCGGATCTGGAGTATACGTCAACTCAAGGTTAGCTATTTGAGCTCCTAATCCTACAATAGCTCCACTTACCACATACAATTCAACTTCTTGTATTGAAATATCATGTGTTGTAGTTGTATTATCAATAACTAAACTACTTCCATTAGAAATCACATACCCATTAGCATTCAACAAACTCATTTCATACGTATACCCAATAGGTAGATCTATTTGATATGTTCCTCCTGTTACCGATGCGGACCAAGACTTCCCAGCTTCATTCTTAAATTGGATTACATAACCTGATGGAATATTAGCTGCTTGTGTTATATCAACATTACCAGTTAAAGAAAGATAAGAGGCATCTTTTCGCACTACTCTATAATAACTTGGCTTATCTACGGCATCATAAATATGGTAAGTCCCAGCAGCTTTTGCTACGAAATTAAATTCAGTAAGCTCTCCTGGAAGATCATATACATCATCTTGAGAAGAAGGATCTGGCACATATTCAAAATGAATTTTACCTCCACCAGATTGTGCTAAAGCCCATATGGTAAGCTCATCGTCTTCACTTAAGGCGATACTTAAATATCTACCTGTTGCTCCGGATGCATTCACATAAATGCGACCCGAAAAATCAGTCACACTTGATGTATTTTCATCATAACGGGTAAGGTTTGTATTCGAAGTTCTTAATCTATCTGAAGAGCCACCAACCCAACTCAATACTCCCGAAGAGAATGATGGGAGTGTTAAACCTGCGGTCCCAGCGACAATTGAAGTGTCATACCACAGATTGATATCGGCTTCAGTCAATTTGTTGTTGTATACTGCCTCATCAAATTGCTCAGCACCAAAATCCCAAACATCGGCCAAACCATTGGATGGATTAATAGCAGCAGCATTTTCAATGGTAAGTCCATGAAGATATACTTCAGCTGTAGGGAAGTTTGCACTTTTTAAGGTGGCAGTAATTATTCCTGCAGGACCCGTATATGAAAAACTAGAGGCAAATGCATCTGATATTCCAATATTCTGCCCTGCAATGGATCCTAATACGTTTGAATTAGCATCTGTAAATTCAAAAATAGCATCAGTAGCACTTCCGTATATATCAACGATAAAACTAATTGTGGCATTGCCAGCAACAGTAATATCAAAAGAATTTTCAGGGAAAGCAACAAGACCATGAGTAGCATCGTGGTATCCAAACTTTGCTGTATCATCAGTGGTATTGCTATTTATCTTTACAATACCATCACTAGTAACAAAAGTACCATATCTCAAAGAGGTGTATGATGTTTGTGAAAATTCAGATCCATCCGCAAAATTATAGGAGTATACTACACCAGGCTCCGCTACCACCGTTGTACTATTATCAGTAATTGTAATTGGATATGTGATTGGATCTGTTGCTTGATCTGTAAAACTAAGTGTAAGTATAGCTCCTGATATGGATGCAGAAGCTATATCACCAGTTACGGCTGGAGTATATGATGAAAGTTCTTGGCCTGCTAAATCAATTAGTATAGCTGCGCCTTCATTAGTAGCACTTACCACTGTTCCTGCACTAACTGATACAGCAGCATTACTACTTACATCTGCTCCGGAAATGAAATCTATTACCGTACCATTTAGCGTGACTGACCCTGACTTCTGAACCCAAGGAGTTAAATTAACATCAAAAGGTATGGGTGAAACCTCTATATAAGGAACATAATTTGTGCCCGTAAAATCAAGAATAACAGTCCCTGCAGTTCCTGCATATGTGAAGTCTACCGTATCACCATCATTTCCAAAATTACCAACTGTTGTAGCTGATTGTGAAGGAATATCAAAAGATCCCGTCGCACTGGAAGCAGTAATGGTTCCTCCTGAATAAATACTACCTCCTATTTTTAGTATTGAATTCCCTGCAACTTGGAGTAGAATTTGGTTTCCACCTTTTAAAATAGAGCCGTGTTGTGTTCCGTTATAGCCATACGTGTTACTGGAGCCAACGACTACCTCTACCAATCCTTTAAGGATTCCCGAATTACCTGTTGTTGCTGTCGGAATTATGCTCCCATCTCTAAAATCGAAATAATAAGGGATGTTTTTCTCAGCTGCCAAGTAGGCTGCTCCCAATTGAGCAGGAATTACCTCTACTATAGGAAGATAGATGTCACTACCGGGAGCTACAGCCTTAAAGTTGATATTTGCAGCTCCAGTTTGTCTAGGTTCAGTATAAACAAACTCATAAGTACCTACCAGATCAGCATCTACTTTTGTAGCATGTAATCCTAAATCACCTGCTGCTGTATGTGTTGCTTCCATTTGTAAGGATGAGTAGGCCGAGCCTAAAAAGCTAATCGTGCTACTTCCGTTAATCTGTATATCAATTTGAGCATCCTCTTTCATGTTCAAACCATAGGTACCACCATTAAGTGAATAGGTTCCACTTAAAGTCAATAGGCCATCTGTGCTTTGTCCAGCTCCAATAATACTCCCATCTCTAAAATTGTAAGTAACAATATCATGTAAATAGCTGTTATCATATATAGCAAGACTATACATTTTTGGATCTGTTGCCCCATCCGAAAATGTAATATCTAAAACATCACCGTTCACTACAGCAGCTGCTATATCACCTGAAACGCTAGGCGTAAACGTGGATAACGCATTACCCCCAAGATTTATAGCTACACTTCCAGAATCACTCTTGTTGCCTAGAACAACACCGTCACTTAAAACAATAACTGCATCTTGAGCAGAGGTTGCCCCTGAAGTTATGGTTACCGTAACTCCATTTAAAGTAATAGTCCCAGATTTCTGAACATAGGAACTCAATGAAACCTCGAAAGGTGTTGGAGATACTTCTATATAAGGTAAATAAGTAGTACCACCACCTGTATGATCAAGAACAACCGTTCCTGCAGTACCAACGTACAAAAAATCGACATATAGCGGTGTACCGTCACTAAAAGTTGCTCCTGTGTTATTGCTTTGCGAAATAACATCAAAAGAACCTGTAGCACTTGATACATCTATTGTACCCGCAGAATATTGATCTGCTCCAACTCGAATATAACTATTGCCAGCTACTTGGAGTGTAATGGCATTACCATCTTTAAAAGTAATCCCGTGTTGTGCACCATTAAGACCTAATCCATTAGAACCTCCTGCATCAATCTTAAATAGCCCTATTTCAATAGTATTTGATGGACTGGAAGGAACAATACTCTCATCTCTTAAATCAAAAGTATAAGAAATATTTTTTTCAGGAGCAGCAAAATCTTTTCCTAATTGAGCTGGTACAACCTCTATTGAAGGCAAATAAGTATCCCCACCCGTTCCTGCAACAGTTTTAAAATTTAAAGTTGTTGCAAGTCCTGAATAAACAAAATCATAAGTGTCTACTTTATCATTTACTACCTGAGTTGCATGTTCTCCAAGACTTTCACCTGAAGTTACATCAGTGGCTATCATATTTAAGCCAGAATATTGAGATCCTAAGAAACGAATAGTACAGCTGCCCGCTACACTAATGTTGATTTCTTGATCTATTTTTAAATCAAGTCCATAGCCAGAGGGACTGTTATTATGCCATATATAATCGCCAGCCAAAGTTAGTTTTGCATCAGTGCTTTGTTTAGCACTAATAATGGTGCCATCAGTAAAATCATAGAGTACTGTGTTTTGATTTTGTGCATGGGTTTGTAATACCCCTAATAAAATAAAAAGGGTTAAAAGAAGTAGTTTTTTCATCATGTTCTTCGAAATTAAGTTAGTTGGTTATTAAAGTTTATTTATGGTTAAATACTTTATAGTAGTGTAATCGATTACATAAATATGAAATAAAATCCCCTCAACTTATTAAGAACCCAGGAAATAGAATACGTACTAAAAAAAATAGGAATGAAAAAACAATCCTATGAACAATAACTAGTATAAAAATTCGGATCCAATTTTTTACCCTTCTCAATTTAGCTCAAAAACAGTTAAATGAGAATATCATATATTTTTAATTGAAATAATTGTAATCGATTGCATAAAAATATAAAAAAATATGATTATGGCAAATAATAATCTATTTTTTTAACGATTTGGACACATATAAGTATTTGAAAAACAAAAGATTGCCCAATAATTTGGACAATTCTTAAAGTTGGTTCTTTTATTTTATTGACCTGTCATATCTAATGAACCTAATCATTACAACCGCTTTACTAATTGAAAAAAGATTGGCTACATGATGAAGCGAAAAAGTATGCGTACAAAAGGCTAATTTTCAACCTTAAATACTTTATTTAAAAACGCAACAGTACGAGTTAGTGTGGTGTCAAACCATGGATGCAGCAACCAAAAAGAATGTGGACTATTGGGAATAGTATGCGTTTCATTATAAATTTTATAATGGTTTAAAATTGCTAACATATCATCCCTACCCGCATGAAAACGTGGCACGGCACTATTCATAAAAAGTATGGGTGGTGTATTTTCATTTACATACTCCAAAGGAGAAGCTTCCTTCCAGTTTTTAGCATTGTCAGTTCTTGAACCATCAAGCCAAATACCTGCCATAGTACCTTCCGCAGCAGCTTCTGGATGAATAAAAGATACGATCCCATCAATATTGATAATAGCTTGTACTTTATTGGATATAGTAGTGTTGGATTTATAACGTGAAAAATCAGGTGTTACGCCTATTAAAGTAGCCATCTGTGCCCCTGAAGATGCTCCCAAAACAGCAATTTTATCAGGATCAATATGATACTTTTTCGCATGCTTCCGCATCCAAACGATGGCATCTTTCAAATCAATTATCCCTTCTGGATATTTGGCGTCAAATCCCAGCCTATATCCAACCGATATACCTACATAACCATTTAAAGCTAAATGTTGTGCCAAAACACGTTCATTTTCTTTACTTCCTGTTAACCAACCTCCACCATGAATTAATAATACCCCTGGATAGGTCTTTTTGATAATCCCTTTTGGAAAATACACATCTAATTTTAAGCTTTTACCATTTATCTTTTTATAAATTACATTTTCTCTACGCCTAATTTCTTTCGATTTTAGGGGCACTATAGGTGTGATAAATGGATACTTCTTTTTTAATTTTTCATAGGTTGTTGCAATAGTGTATGGTGGATATGTTGTATTCTCTTGTGAAAAAATAAGTAAGCTCTGAAAATAAAGAATTGAACATATCCATAACTTAGGGCAAGTAAATTTCATATCAATAAAATTAAGAGAAGTAGGGTTCACAACTTGGATTTGCTTATTATTTGCTGATTTTAAAATAAGTAATATCTGCATATCCACCGCGTTTTGCCGCTTGCGTGCTCACACTGAATAAACCTACTTTTGCACCTATCCATTTACCTTCTTTGGCTTTAAAGGGTCTTCCTATTTTTTTGAAATTCCCCTCCTTTTCTGAAAACCAGAATTGGCATATGGCATCTGGCGCAGTAACTTCAACTTTAAAAGAAACACTATTTGCTTTCAATCTTTCTTCTGCATTTATCTTTTCTTCAGCACCATCAATTGCTTTTATCGCTTCGGTTTGCTGTATAAAGTACCCTTTTTCATCATGAGAGATACGCAATGTAGCATAATCCATTCCCATTACTATAAGTCCCGCTGTTTTTCCACTTGTAGCTTCTTCAGGGTTCAATGTAATTTTTGTTAACGCTGTAAAGTTTGGGGCAGGAAATTTTTGAAGCAATAGGTTTGGCACCATCCAAAGGTTCGGCGCATTTTCTGGGATTTTGATGGAAAATAATCTTAAAAAATTGTTTCCTGGAAGTTTCGCATGCCATATGACATTCGGATTTGCATTCCATTGCCACTGAAGGCCTATTCCAAAACCATCAAAATTATCTGTTTCTACAGGTGTTTCAATAGGATAGTTTTTTCGCACGTTTGGTTTTGCATACCTTGCTACTGGTTCTCCTATATGATTCCCATCAAAATCTTGCCCTATCACAGGCCAATCGTTATCCCATTTCATGGGTTGTAAATGTACAATACGTCCATAGGCATCAGCATCTTGAAAGTGGTAAAACCATGATTCACCGTTTGGCGTATCTACCCATGCTCCTTGATGTGGACCGTTAATTTTTGTACTACCCTGTTCTAAAACTATCTTTTCTTCATACGGGCCATAAATATGTTTAGAGCGCAAAACTAGTTGCCAACCAGTGGCAACGCCACCAGCAGGAGCAAATATGTAATAATAGCCATTACGCTTGTAAAATTTTGCCCCTTCAACGGTAGCATGAGTTTCATGACCATCAAAAACATGAATTCCTTGGTCTACAACTTGAGTACCTTCTACATTCATTTTATTAACGGTAAGCAAGCTTTTAACCCCAGCCCTACTCCCTGCATAAGCATGTACTAAAAAAGCATCACCATTATCATCCCATAGCGGACTCGGATCTATTAACCCTTTGCCTTCCATAACCAAAATTGGATCTTCCCATTTTCCAAATGGGTCTTTAGTCTTTACCATGTAAATACCAAAATCTGGATCACCCCAATAAATATAAATTTCATTTTTATGATAACGTATACTTGGAGCCCAAACACCATTACCATGTTGTGGGATTTGAAATATTTTCTTAGGCACTTGTTGTTCTAAGGCATGATTGATTAACCTCCAATTAATCATATCCTTAGAATGCAAAATAGGTAACCCTGGAGCGGAGTTAAAACTTGAAGAAGTCATATAATAATCATCTCCTACACGTACTATATCAGGATCAGAATAATCAGCATGTATAATTGGATTTTTATACGTTCCATCACCTTGATCTGACACCCAAACCTCAGATGTATATCCGATAGTATTTTGGCCAAAACTTAAAAAAAAAGTACCTAAACCAAAACTCCAAATACTAAGATTCTTACTGATATTCATAAGAATTATCTATTAAGTTCCAAACTTGCCATAATGAATGGCCCCGTACCTTTTGGGTCATTAGAACGAATAAGCTCATTTACATAATAATCAAAAGATCCATCTCTGTAAGGATTCCCACCTAAGCCAGCAACTCCACAACATCTATTAAGGTTTACGAGCCCATTATCTTCTAAAAAAATTAAGCCCTCCAAAATCCCTACATATGCTTTTTCAGCAACTACTAAATATTTTTGAGGTAAATATCCTTGATGAACTCCTTTTGCAAATGTATAGGTAAACATTGCAGTACCTGAAGCCTCCAAATAATTCCCTTCTCTATCACCTTGATCTAATACTTGATACCACAAGCCTGTTTCATGTTGATACTTGGTCAGGGCCTCTGCAAATTCATTTAAATAAGTAATTAATCTTTCACGACCTGGATGATCTTGTGGCAAATAATCCAAGACATCAACTAATGCCATTCCATACCAACCCATAGCTCTTGACCAAAAATGGGGGGAATTTCCTGTTTCTTTATTTGCCCATTTTTGTTCTTTACTTTCATCCCAGCCATGGTACAGCAGACCTGTATTTTCATCGCGACTATGCTTTTGAATTAAATCAAATTGAAGTACTACATCATTGTATATTTTAGTAGCCTCGGAAGCGTCTTGAACCAACTCTTTTGCATAATGGGTATGAAATGGTTCTGCCATATACAAACCATCCAACCACATTTGATACGGATATACTTTTTTATGCCAATAACCACCTTCTGATGTTTTTGGTTGCGACGCTAACTGACTGTTTAAAGTTTCTATAGCCGTTAAAAAACGCTCTTCCTTTGTTTTGTTATATAAATACAATAACACATCACCTGACTTTATCATGTCAAGATTCTGATTCTCTAACTTATAGGTTTTTATGGTTCCTGTACTATCTATCAAATAATCCGCGTAGGCATAGATGTAGTCATAATATTTTTGCTCTTTTGTTTTCTCATAGACTTTAATTGCCGCAGATAAGACTAAGCCTGGTGTATATGTCCAACGCGATTTCTCTGAAAAATCGAGTTTTGTAGCATCTGGGAAACGTTCAATTTCAGATAGCAACATTCTTTCGGACCACTTTAAATTCTTTGGAACACTAATTTTTGTTATTATTTCCTTTTGTACTTCCTTAGATGTGTCTTTAGCATCTTTACATGAAATTGCCGAAAAAGTAATCGCTATTACAAAAAGAGACAAGTATAAATTTATTTTTCTCATTTTACTTTTAGTTAAGTTGCCCTTTATTTTCTAGTGTTTGTAGTTTTTTATCTAAATCTAGATAAAATGAAGCTTTATCTTTTATTCCGTTTTTCTCTTGCTCCCAAGCCCCTAGAAAATAATAACTAATCGCTGTTGTTGTCGGTTTAAAAATAACAAGGAAATCATCTTTACCCTCTTTTTGCTCAGCAACCTCATCTAATTTATAAAAAACAGCCATTCCTAGATTATCTGGAGGACTTACTAAAGTCTGTTCTCCATAGGTCGCAATATAGGCCCATTCTTCACCCTCTTTTTTCTGTAAAGGGATACCGTGTTTTACAATGCCCGTACAAACACCTGTTATGGCCTTTGATGGTGTTAATCTGGCTTTTGTATATCTGTCTTGTTTATAAATAGTTAAGACCGCATTTAAATCTATAGTTTCTTTTCCTGTTGACCAACCTTTATAGTCTATAGCTACAGAAGAACTATCATCAGTATTTTCAACAGTAGCAGAAGTATTTTCAACAGTTCTAAAATGAGCTACGGTATCTGCCACGATACGACCGTAACCACCAATTCCCATAGATTTTCCTGCTTTTAAAATATCTTGACCCCAATCAGCATCTTCATGATAGGAATCAAATCCATCTTGCCCTACATAAGGCAATACAAGTGAATCTACTTTTTTACCATAGATATCAATAGCATTTCTCCAATCTAAATATAAACGATACCCTATTTGATTGTTTTCCCACCCCGGACCTTCATAGCGAAGAAACCAAGAATGATCTGTATGTTCTGCAGGAACATCAACAGCATTTACATTTTTAAAATGTCCGTCAATATATTCTCTATTTTCCCAATGACCACCTTCCTTTATAGAAATTTCTGCATAGGTTTTCAATGGTATTTGAGTACCTACTGTACTAACATCTTCTTTATCACCAGAAGTTGCATTGCTTTTAGATGCCTTTTCTTTACACGAAATAATGCTTAGCATCATCATCGAAATAATCGCCAGTTTTTTCATAATATATAGTTTTTTGCTCATGTAATTTTTAATATGCTATCCCATTTATTGTAGTGTTTTTAAAAACAATCGGGTCTGAATTCTCAATAGATAAAGGCGTTTCAGCACCCTTAATATGAACATTTGTAAGTGTTACATTCTTTACAGGACTCTCCGCTCTGCCCTTTATTAAAATTCCAAATTTTCCACCATTCTCAACTTGAACATCTTCAAGATGTATATTTTTTATTGTTGGCATAAAATTGCCCTCTTGGTTTGCATAGATCCCATAATAGGTGTTTATTTTCAAAACAGCTTCTTTGACTTGACCTACTTGAATATTTTTTACAAATACATTTTCAACAAAACCACCTCTTAGTGTATTTGTTTTTATTCGAATTGCTCTTTCCAATTCAGGGCTATCCATTTTACAATTTCTAACATACACATTTCTTACTCCTGCAGAAATTTCACTTCCCATAACAACACCTCCATGACCGTCTTTCATATCGCAATTCTCAATGACAATATTTTCACTTGGAATATTAACGCGCCTTCCATCATTATTTCTGCCGGATTTAATGGCAATACAATCATCACCCGTATTAAAAGTACAATTATTAATGTGCACATTTTTTGAATATTCTGGGTCGCATCCATCATTATTAGGTCCATGACTATTTACGGTTACCCCTTCAACTCTAACATAATTTGATTTAATAGGATGTATCACCCAAAAAGGCGCATTGGTAAAAGTAACACCCTGAATTAAGACATTTTCACATTCAAAAGGCTGAATAAATAAAGGCCTAAGTTGATACCCTTCCCCAAAAACACGTTCTGCGACTGGAGTATTGTTCTCAGACATTTCCCATAGCCGAGGTAAATTATGAGCATCTTTTTGCTGCGGAGTACCTTCTAAATGTCCGTATCTTTCTGCACCACACCAAGGCCACCAATTGGTATTACTAGCTTGACCATTAAAAGTTCCTTTACCGGTTACCGCAATGTTTTTCTCTTTATAGGCATATATTAATGGGGAATAGTTCATTAATTCTTGACCTTCATATGAGGTATGCACTGCAGGCAAATAATCTTTACTTTCTTTTGAGAACAACACCTCGGCTCCTGCTTCTAAATGAAGATTAATATTACTTTTCAAGTATATAGGTCCGGTTAAAAAACGTCCAGAAGGAACTAATACTGTTCCGCCACCAGCATCACTACACGTTTCAATGGCTTTTCTAATGGCTTCACTATTATTGGTTTCACCATCTGAAATGGCACCAAAATCAATAACATTATATGTTTTATTAGGGAATACAGGGTTTTTAATGCTGTTAATAATTTTATCTGCGGCAGAAAAATCCATACTTTTTTCTTTTTTATCTTTTTCAGGTTTGCATGAGAAAAGCAAACTACTTGCTAAAAAAAGATATAGCAAAAAGCGTAATTGATAAGAAAGTGTATTCTTCATAATGAGTAATTTATTTGTAATCGATTGCACTAAAATATAAAAGCTATCGATCATGTCATAATTTATTATTAAAAAATGTTATAATTTAGGATTCCAATTATCCAAACCTTTTAAAACGTTTTTCTTTGAGTATTTATCGAGTCTTCTTAATTTTATTTTTTTAGCCCAGTGAACTCTTTTACCAGAAGCCCCAGGTCCGTTTGAATTATATTCCGCATAAAAAGTGGTACGTTCAGCATCAGGTTTATTCCAATTATGCCAACCGTCTTTATGTATTTGTGCCCCCATGTAACAGTCTATAAAAACTGTTTGTGCATAATCACGCCATGGTCTACCTAAATAAAAAGTATTTTCTTCAGTTGTTCCTATTATTTTACAATCTTTAAAAACCATGCCATAAGCCTGATCCTTTGCTGTAGAGGCTGCAGTGATGTAGCCTTTATTTTTACAGAAAATTTCACAATTTTCAAAATAAGCAGTAGACCAGCCAAAGATAAAATCTACGGTGCCTTCAATATAACAATCCTTATAGTACTGCCGGCTTTCTTTTCCATGTAAGTATAATGTATCTTGGTTTCCAAGAAATTTACAATTCTCAAATACAACTCGGTCACCATCTACACGTACAGCAACTGCCTGCCCAACACGACCTGCACTATTTTCAAAAGTGATATTTTTGGCAGTAAACCCGTCTCCAAACACAAAAAAAGACGAAGACCCAGTAGTGCCCATTTCTTCTCCAAAAATATTAGGCTTCTGAGAAAAATCATCATACGTAAGTACAACATCATCTTTATTTTCTCCAAGAAAAGTTACATTTATTTTTGATGCTGGAAGTACTAATTTCTCCTTATATGTTCCGTTTTTAATATAAATTTTAGTTTCATTTTTCCTAAAATCTGGGACAGCATCAATTGCTTCTTGTACGGTGAAAAAATCACCAGAACCTTTTCCATCCACTACGAAATGGTAATCTTCTTTACCAATTATACTTTTTTTTTAGAAACTTCGCTAATTATTGAATTACCATACATTTCTATATTTGGGTAAATTGCATCTAATGTATTTGAATTAGCATCATCTAATTTAGGATTCAATTTGTTCTTTTCTTCCCATGAATCAGGTATCCCATCATTGTCAGAATCCATTTCACCTTTCTCAGATTTTAGTAATGGCCAACCCCCAATATTTTCTTGAGAATCTATAATTCCATTTTTATAATCCGCGCTACCTTCTTTGGTATTGCTAATAATTCTAGCATCTACAGCATCCCTAAAAATACTTGCTCCTGCAATTCTTAACACCTCTTCATATGCCTCTGTAGCACTTGAAGTTTTTATATTCCCCGATATAACAATTGGAGTTTTTAACCGAGTTTCTTCTGGATTATCGCATTGTACTCCTCCATTCCAATTGTTTTTAGTAATATTTTCATAACCAAAGACAAAATTTCCATCCACATAAAATTCTCCATAGGGTTCTGATGGACTTACGATACGATCTAATTTTGATGACGTAGTCGCCGGGCCAGATTTAAAATAATTATTAACGATATTATAAGTTCCCTTTTCACCTCCGTAAATACTATTCTCGCCCCAGTTATAAATCATATTATTTCGAAAATCAACAAATTCATTTTCAGAATTTTCTGTAGTTTTGGAACCACTGAATCTAGGATTACGACTATTATTACTAGCTATTAAATTATGATGAAATGATGCTCTCACACCACCCCATATGCCGCCATATCCATGTGCTCCTTTAGTATGAACAGATCTGTTTAATGCTTCAGAAATGATACACCATTGTAAGGTAAAATTCTGGTTATCATAAAAAGACGCATTTTCATCGGTTCCCCAACTAATGGAACAATGATCAATGATCACATTAGTTGCATTTCTGCAACCCAATGCGTCGCCTTCAACATTATGCACATCACCCATTCTAAATCGCAAATAACGCACTATAACATTATCTGCCTTTATCGTAAAAGGAAATCCTTTTAGTGTTATGCCTTGACTAGGTGCTGTTTGCCCTAAAATCGTTAAATCCCCCTTGTTAACATCTAACTTTGATTGTAACTCGATGGTTCCCGAAACATCAAAAACAATTGTTCTCGGACCACTTTTTAAAATTCCTTTTCTAAGACTACCTTCACCATCATCATTGAGATTTGTAACTTTATACACTAGCCCCCCTCTTCCTCCAGTGGTGTATTGCCCAAAACCTTCCGCCGATGGAAATGCAAGTTGTTGTGCATAATTTGTGTTATATCCTATGAAACAAAAAATTAGTAAACCATAAATTTTTTTAAGCATGCTTGTTATTTTTAGTTCCCAGTTAAAGGAAAAAATTTATTTTAAGATGAAAGTAAAAGAGGCATGCATTATTTTCTGCACACCTCTTTACTTATTATAAACTATTGATTGGATGGCCTTAAAGTCTCCAACGAGGATCACCAACTTGATTATCTAATAATGTTTGATTGGTAACTGTGAAATCTCCAGATGCTGCATCCACAAACCCTGGGTCTAACTCGGTATGAGTTCCAGAACCATCAAATACTACTTGAGTAGCTTCAAAAAATCCTGGTGCATTAAAGTAATTATTATTTAAAAATGTTGGACTTGGATCTGTTTTACTTTGATCTGAATACCCTTCTGATTCTGTATCCGTAATTAATGTGTTTCGAACGGTTATTTTGTTCGTTTTAAAACGAACGTATAGAATTCTTTTACTTGAAGAATTTGAAACGCCATACAAAGTACAATCTTCCAATAGAACATTACACACTAGTCCAGTATCGGTTGAAGTTCCTGCATCATCAATTCTGAAAAAATCACGCCCAGGTGCACAATTGTTAAAAGTACTTGTCGTAACATTAACATTAAATACATCTGAATTTCTAAAATCGATGAAGTCACCTCCACTTGTAAGAATATTTGTTACTATACAATTTTCAACTACTACAGACTGTATTATTGCATCAGTAGTATTTCCTGCAATAAATGAGCGAGAAAAATCATGCACGTTACAACCACTAATTAATAGTGAATTATAATTACCTGCTCCTGTATATCTGACAACATCTTGTATAACAGTAGCACCATCTAAATCCAAATCAATTAAACTAACCTCTGTTGCGCCATCATTAATTTCAAAATTAACATTTAACAGCGGTTTAAAATCAACTCTTAACCCTTGAATGGTAATTGATTTATCTAAAATAATTGTACCTGTTTGGGTGGTATAATCGCCCTGTTCTAGTAATAAAATAGCACCAGGGCTAGCATCTGCAATCATTTGAAATAAATCATCGTCAACTGTAACTAAAGTGTTATCGCCTACATCAATTCCAGTGGTAAACACTGCTGTACCTCTCGTTTTGCTATTATTTAACAACACTGCTGTATAAGCTGTTTCACCCGCTAATCCCGTTACTATAGCAATTCCATCAATTTTTTCTTGAGAAGTAATCTCATGTATGATATCGCCCGGATTTACCACAATTTGCGTTACATTACTATTAGCAACCCATCTAAAGGTAGCCTGAGTTGCTTCTATATCTCCTGGTTCAGATGGTAGCATAAGCTGCTCTGTTAAAGTTACAGCTTCAGTAACGGACCATTTAGAATTCTCTAAACCTGTTGCACTTATTGCTTTTACTCTTATCGAATAAACTGTTTCTCCTTCCAATGCTACTTGAATAGGTAACTGATTAGCAGTAACATCAACAGACTGAAATATTGTCGTAAAATTAGGGTCATCAGCACTAAACTCCACCACGTAATGAGCTACATTCTCATTTACTGTCCAGTTCAATTCTACAATAGTTTGATTTCTAACTCTTGCTGTTAGAGCCACTGGAGAAAATTCTCGATCAACAGCAAGTTCTTCTATCACATCTTCATTATAACCACAACTCGTCACAATAAATGTCAGAATCAGGGTAAATACTATTTTTGATATATATTTTGTTTTCATAAGTATCTTAACTTAATTATTAATATTACAATTCTTAGTAGCCGTAATCGTTAACTAATTTACCATTACTTCCATCTATAAAGACTTGCCATATTGGCCAAAATTGTCTTGTATCCGGGTCTACCCCTTCTTTAAATAGCGAATTGATCTCTTCTGTTGGTAAGTTAGTCCAATCTTTCGCTGAATATTCTGCTCCAGGATCCACAATTTCGCCTCTGTTTAAGCCATAAATATCTAGTGTTTCATTATCATCTTGATATTTATAATATAAGGTTGTAGGAACATCAGCATATTCACCTGTACGATTTAGTAAATCACTCATTTTTTGTTTTGCTTCTACCAAATTAGAACCAAGTAAATTCCAACGAATAAGTGCCTGTTTCCGTTCCATTTCTCCTGTAAACTCATACTTATGTTCATTTACAATCGCATCAAACATATCTTGTTTACTCGCTAATGCATTTACATAAGCATCCACCTTTTGAGCATGATCGGCTTCATCAAATGCTCTTCTACGAATTTCTTTTAAGTAAGGAGCTGCTGCTGCAGGTCCTTCTAATTCATTTGCTGCTTCTGCTGCGATTAAAAGAATTTCAGCATAACGCATAAACATCTTATTAATACCATCATCATTAGACGAAGTTACACGCCGCGTCATCCACTCATAGCGGTATTTACCAAAATACCAAGTATTCAACCCTACTAAATTTTGTTGGGAAAATTCAGTAGCATCCGCAGTACCCCATTCGTATGGAATACACGTTATATCTCGACGTTTATCTGCCTCATCATAATCATAAAAAACAGTTGGTAATGGACCAGCAATACCTCCTCTAGCTTGAGCTGTGTGTTGATCTACACTACGGTGACGAATAGCAAATGAGAAATTTACACGTCCACGACCATCTGAAAATGGCATTTCCCATAAAGATTCGCCACCTGCGCTAATATTTTCTTCGTTCAATTTTCTCCATACGGTTTCGAAAGTAGGTTCTAGGTTAGCTTTTCCACTATTTATCACAGAACGGCATTCATCAAGAGCTATTTTATACATTTTTGCTACTGAAAGCTCTGGATCGTTACTTCTACGTATTCCATCACCAGGATATTGTTGAAACCCACTAGCTGCCATTGCTAAACGTGCTCTAAGTCCTTTTATAAAAGCTTTGTTTATTCTCTCTACAGAAGTAGTTGTAGAACTTTCGTTAGGCCATGGCACCAATGAAGACGCTTCTGCTAGGTCGGCTATAATTTGCTTGTAAATAATATCACGACTTGATTTTTCTATATATATGGTTTCCGAATTAATAGGTTCAAAACGTGCTGGAATATCTCCCCATGTTTTTAGTAAATCCCCATAAAGAAGAGCTCTATAGGTTAGCGCTACCCCATATAATCGCCCAAGTTCAGTACCTGGCTCAGTAGTTCCAAAAGTAAGGATTCCTTCAATGCATTTATTGGCGCGTTCAATACCTATATAGATCTCGTTCCAAGAACTATTATCTCTATTCATTTGACCATTATTTGCCTTGGCATCATAAATCATGAGTTCCCCTGTTGAGTTACCCTCCGACGAAGAGTTGTAGTTCCACTCTGCATCTGTGTTAAAGCCATAAAAAGGAATATGACGCCCTCTATAGGAATTCGTATGTGCAATAATTTCTATAATACCATCTACAGCTCCTTGCGCTAAATCTGGGTTTGAAAAAATCACATTATCAGCTATCGTCGATTTTGCTGGCGCTTCTAAATAGTCTCCATCAAACTCTTCACAAGAATTCAATAGGCTAACCATAACTACGCCTGAAATTATTATTTTTATTATATTTTTCATTTTCTAAAGAATATTTTTTTATTAAAAATTAAGATTTAAACCGAAAACAAATTGCCTACTTCTTGGATAAGGAGAGTAATCCACACCAGGTGTTAAAGGCGTTCTTCTTCTCGTTGAAACTTCAGGATCAAGACCCGAATAGTCAGTAATAATAAAAATATTATTAGCCGTAGCATAAAATCTTAAATTAGATATACCTATTTGAGATATAAACTTTTCTGGAATTGTATACCCTAAGGTAAGCGTGTTTAATCTTAAAAAAGACCCATCTTCAACTGCCCAATCACTAAAAACAAAATTGCTCGAATAAGGTGACCACATGGTCGTATTAGCATTGAGTGCTTCTAATTGTGATGGATCGGTAACTAATTGACCTGAAACAGGATCCAAATTCGTCCATCTACTACCATCAGCCATTATAGTGCTTAAGTTTCTGTATTGTCCATTATCATTAGAGGTAGTAAACTCAATTTTATTCGCATTATAAATATCATTTCCAATACTATAGCTAAAAGCTGCCGATAGATCAAAACCATAAGCACGAGCATTTATTACCATACCTCCGGTAACGTCAGGGTTAGAATCTCCAATAATTGTTTGATCGTTAATATCTACAATTCCATCAGGCACTCCATCTGGACCACTAATATCATTTAATTTCATATTTCCAGGCGCAACAGCTCCTACAATTCCAGAATTATCTGCGATACCCGATTTCAACGTATAATTACCCGTACTAACATCGTAATCAAAATCTGATACTTCATAACGACCGTCACTTTGGTAGCCATACATGATACCCAATGGCTCTCCTACTGAAACTAAATAATCATTTCCAATTTGCGAAGAGGCCCAATTGGTATTTTCTCCAAAATCTTCCATAACTCCAAGTGAGTTGATACGGTTTTTGTTCATTCCTGCATTCAAAGCAACACTTAAACCAAAGTTTTCTTTTTCAATGGCAACTATATTTAATGATGCCTCAATACCCTCATTTTGAACTTCTCCAATATTTCTATACTGATCTACATAACCCGATCCTGGAATTGGAAATCTTATTAAAAGATCTTCGGTAACATTTTTATATGCTTCTACGGTACCACTTATGCGGCCTTTAAAAAGATCAAAATCTAGACCAATATTTTGTGTTACTGTTGTTTCCCATTTTAATTCTGGGTTAGCCAAAGTATTATCTGGTGACCAGTAGTTAGAAAACGTATTTATTTGAGAGGTTATCCCTGATTGATAACTTTGTATTGTTTGACCTGCAGGTATGTTATTATTACCAGACTCACCATAACTTAATCTCAGTTTAAGAGCATTTATCCAAGAAGCATCTTTTAAAAAATTTTCTTCATTGATTTTCCATGCAAAAGCAGCAGATGGAAAATAACCCCATTGGTTATCGCCTAGAAACTTACTAGAACCATCGCCACGATAAGTAGCTGTTAAAAGATAGCGATTTTTAAAGTTATAGTTTAAACGTCCAAAAAAGGATAGTAATTTATCATCTGGACTATAAAAATTATTAACTATTAAGGGTGTGCCTTGGGAGGTAAGATTTATAGTAGTATCGAAATTAAAAAGCTTTGGATAACCTTGAATCTCAGAAGTTATTTCATTATTTTTCGAAACAATCATTTCTTCCCCAACAAGAAGTTTTAAGCCATGATCTTCATTATTTAAAAGCTTTTTAAAGTCAAAATTTAACGTATTCGCATTTCTAAATCTCACCCGTTTTTCATCAGATAAAACTAATGAAGGTAGCCCTTGATTTTCCGCAGATGGTTTGTTATTGGAATAATAAGTTGAACGGCCATAGAAACGATAATCCAAATCATTACGATTATCTAAACCTAAATCCATTTTGTATTGCAAGTCTTCTAATATTTTCCAAGAAAAACTTCCAACCATATTGAAATTTTTTCTAAATTTCCTTCGCTGATTGTCATCTACAGCCACAAAAGGGTTTACCAAATAACTTGATAAGGCCTCATCTGTATTAGTTGTTGTTAAACCTGGTAACGGAATTGGCGAATACCCTACACTATGTCTAAGACGAGCATCTGCTGAAGAAACTTCATTTTGTTCATTTGCACCACCTCCATTAATTTCTGTATCAGAATAACGAAAGGTTAATGATAGATCTATCTTATCACTTGCTTGGCTTTTTAAAGACAAGGATAAGTTATTTCTTCTAAAATTAGAACCTACCATTATAGCTTTTTCATCATAAAGAGCATAGTTAAAATTAAAACTAAATTGTTCAGATCCACCCCGAACGGCTAAATCACGGCTTTCTACTTCACCCATTTCTCCATAAATCTGTTGCTGCCAATCATTACCTTTCATAGCATTATACTGATCATAATCCTGCCATTGCCCAAAGTATTTCTCGTAAGAGTCTAAATTATCAGCGCCATTTCTAAGTAAAGCATATTCATATTGCCATTTCACAAAGTCTTCAGGCTCTAGCACATCAATAGTGTTTGCAATTTTCTTAACACCATAAAACATGTTGAAATTTGCTGAAACCTTACCTACCTTACCACTCTTTGTTGTTACAATAATAACACCATTTGCCCCTCTAGATCCATAGATAGCGGTTGAAGAGGCATCTTTTAACACCGTAATATTTGCAATATCTGAAGAAGAAACATCGCTTATACTGTTTACTGGAAACCCATCAACAATGATTAACGGAGAGCTATCCTGTGTTATTGATCCTCCACCACGTATTCTAATTTTTATTTCTGCATCAGGAGAGCCTTCCGATGAGGATACTTGCACACCGGCTAAACGACCAGTTAAAGCTTCGGCAACATTCGGAATGGGTTGTTTTTTTAAATCAGAACCAGAAATAGCAACAACCGAACCTGTTAAGTCAGATTTTCGTACAGTACCATAACCAATTACCACTACTTCATCCAAGGCCTCTAAGTCTGGATTCAGAACTACATCTATTACTTCTTTACTTGCTACATTAATTTCTTGAGCTTTGTAGCCTATATAAGAGAACACTAATGTAGCATTAGCACTTGCAGTAATGGAATAATTTCCATCAAAATCGGTAACCGCTCCGTTCGTGGTTCCTTTAACCAAAACCGTTACTCCAGGTAGTGGACCTCCTGAATCATCTCCTGCTAAAACAGTACCCGTTACTACAGTCTGTGCATTGATTGAAAATGCTGAGAAAAGCATCATACAGACAAAAGATAATAAACTGGGTTTCATCACATATAAAGTTCTTGTTTTTCTTGCCTTAAGCAAAAAAAACAGGTAATTAGAAAAAAAATGGTTTACCATAGATGTTATTGTTTAGTTGTTAGTTTTACTTCTCGTTTTTAATATAAACTGTAAAATGAGTTGACTTTTCATTAGTACAGCACTTTACTATTTCTTTTTAAAAACCCTTTTTATTCTTCTGATAACCATAAGCATCAAATAGATTTAATTTGAGAATATCAATTCAGGGTCAAAATAATTATCAAATAAATAATGTAATCGATTGCACAAATATATTCAAAAAAAAATATTTTCCAAATCATTTGTTAAATATTATGCAAAAAAGCACCCCGATAATTCACATACACCTATTTTATTGACATCATGCCTGCTCAATTAGCAAAATACAATTCAAAAAAATAAGAATATGATTATTGACGGATGCTTAACCACTTATTGTCCAAGGCTTAGCGTATTACCAAAATAAAATAAGAACGGACCAAATTTTCACTCCACGCCCTCTTGTAGAGTTAAACATATATTCCCGATTTTAATACCTTAATAGTACACGGAAATAAAAACTTTGTAAGCAACGCTTTTAAACTCCTCTTTTTAAATTTACGCCGTATCGTTTTTGATTTACACTTCTTCTACCATCCAAAGGAAATAATCCTAATCAAAACAAAAAAGAGCATGCTTTTACTACCGATTTAATTCATATAGACTGGAAGTCTTTATGAGTAAGTAAACCCAAGAAACTGCTGCCAAAGAGTATAAATTAGAACTTGTATGTATTGGTTCTATATGACTGCTATACAATTAAACGACAAGCTATTAGGCCTTTAAGCATAATTACATCAGCCTAGGGCAAACCACTTTCTAGCAGCCCTTACCATCCGAAAGAGCAATGCATCAAAATCTTAATAGATAAAGTACTAAATATAGTATTGCACTACTATTTTTGGCAAGAGCAGTAAAGTACAGGATAAGATACTTTATAAGTTTACTTTACTTTACAAATCATCTCGTTTTGTTTGGATGATTTCTACAAAACTTTACGTATACAAAAGATTATTTTCATGAACCAATCCTATACCATCAAAAGCTTAAGCATTCTATTTTTTTCTATTAGTATGTTAACACAATGTACTACCGTTGAAAAAATACAACCACATCATAAAATTCAAACTGGATTTAGTATACCATCTGATGATAATACAATTTGGTGCTATTGGTATTGGATTGGTGATGACATTTCGAAAGAAGGAATCACTAAGGATTTAGAAGCAATGAAAGCAGCTGGAATTGGAGGCGCATTGATTGGAAACATAAATCCTGATGAAAAAGATGGTAAAGTACCGATGCTTAGCGACGAGTGGTGGCAACATATGGTGCATGCGGTAAATGAAGGAAAACGTATTGGGGTTGATATTGGTGCTTTTAACTGTCCTGGATGGAGCCAATCAGGAGGGCCATGGGTAAAACCAGAAATGGCCATGCGTTATGTGACCTATTCTGAGACAAAAGCAAAAGGAGGACAAAAAGTAAATTTAAACTTATCAAAACCTAATGACGAATTTCAAGATACGTATGTGCTAGCATTTCCTGAAGCTCAAAAAATAATTGCTACCAATGCTGAAAACACAACAATTTCAACACTACCAAAAATAGTCAAAACCGCAGACTGGCTGGATGGTGATATCAATTCAGGACCGCTATTTTCTGAACAATTAGGAAATAATTACCAGATTACATTTGAAATTGATAAGCCTTTTTCTGCCAGAAATATTAAAATTACACCACATAGAATTCCCTTTACTTGTGAATGCGAATTAGAAGCAGAAACAAATGGCAGTTACACCCCTGTCTCTAAGTTTATTTTTGACAGACAAAATATGGATCCCAATGTAGGGCCCAATATTCAAGGTCCTTTAAGTATTTCTTTTCCTGAAGTTACTTCTAATAATTTTCGCTTAACCTGTAAAAATTTCGATAGACGTGGAAACCAATCTGTAGGTTTTTCTGAAATCTCTATTTCTTCAGATCTTGTATTAGATCATTATATTGAAAAGCAACTCGCCAAAATGCATCCAACTCCTTTTCCAAATTGGCAAAGTTACGCATGGGAACAACAACCTTCACCTCAAGAAGAAGGCCTAGAAATAAAAGAAACCAGTGTTATAGATCTTACTGATAAAATGGATAAAAATGGGGTCTTGAATTGGAATGCACCTGAGGGAAATTGGGTCATACAACGCTTTGGAATGACTCCCACAGGTACTAAAAATTCTCCTTCAGCTCCTCAAGGAAAAGGCTATGAAGTTGATAAAATGAGTGAAAAGCTAGCGAGATATCATTTTGAGCACTTTATAGGAAAATTTCTGTCTAAAATTCCTGAAGAAAGTAAATCTGCTTTTAAATACGTTATTGCTGATAGTTACGAAATGGGGTCTCAAAACTGGACCGATGATTTTAATAAGAAGTTTCAAGAAGCATATGGATATGACCCTAAACCATTTTTACCTGTTTATACTGGAAAAGTTGTTCAAAGTGTTGAAGCTTCCGAACGCTTTTTATGGGATATTCGCAGGCTTGTAGCCAATCAAGTGGCCTATGAATATGTAGGTGGACTCCGAAAGATTAGTAATGAGCATAATTTAAAACTTTGGTTAGAAAACTATGGTCATTGGGGCTTTCCATCTGAATTCTTAATGTATGGAGGACAATCGAATTTAGTTTCGGGAGAGTTTTGGAACGAAGGGGCATTAGGAAATATTGAATGCAAATCAGCATCTTCTGCTGCACATATTTATGGGAAACCTGTGGCTTCTGCAGAAGCATTTACTGCAGCCAACAGAACCTATGTTAGGCATCCCGCAATGCTAAAAAAACGTGGAGATTGGTCCTTAACCGAAGGTATCAATCATTTTGTACTCCATTTATACATTCATCAGCCTGATGAAGACAGCGTACCAGGAGTGAATGCATGGTTCAGTACTGAATTTAACCGCCACAATACTTGGTTTAAGAAATCAAAAACATATTTTGATTATTTAAGACGATGTCAATATTTATTACAAGAAGGCAAATATGCTGCCGATGTTTGTTATTTTATAGGTGAGAATGCTCCGATCATGACGGGGACTAGAAATCCTGAACTTCCAGAGGGTTATTCATATGATTATATTAATGCTGAAGTCATATTAAATAGATTAGCTGTTAAAGATGGAAAGTTTGTACTTCCAGATGGCATGACTTACAATCTTATGGTTTTACCTCCGATTAAAACCATGCGCCCCGAACTGCTTTCTAAAATTGAAACATTGGTAAGTCAGGGTGGTAAAATATATGGTAGTGCACCAGAAAAATCTCCAAGCCTACAAAATTACCCGCAAAGTGATTTACAAATAAAAAACATGGCCGATAAAATGTGGGGAAAGAGTTCTGAAACGCAAAAAAAATATGGTGATGGAATTATTTTTGAAGGCATAGAATTAAAAGATGCCTTGAAAAATATAGGTATTTATAAAGATGTAGATCTTAATGGACAAGCTTCTGTGCTTTGGACACACCGGACCATGCCTGGAACAGATATTTATTTTTTAACCAATCAAAGCGATACTGAAATCAGCTTCTCCCCATCATTTCGAATCAAAGGAATGCAACCCCAATTATGGGATGCCGTAACTGGTGAAATTAGACCTCTAAAAGAATTTACAGAAACTAACGGACGTACAACCATACCAATAACTATGAAACCATCACAGAGTTGGTTTATTGTTTTTACTAATTCCAAACTTAAGAATACAAACCCCGGATATGCTAGTAATTTTCCAGAAGAAACTGTAGTACAAACGCTCGAAGGGTCTTGGAGGGTTGATTTTAAAAATAAAATTATAGGTCCAAAAGATATTATAGAATTTTCAAGACTTACAGACTGGATAAAAAATGACAATGAAAAAATTAAACATTATTCTGGAACAGCTGTTTATACCTCAACATTTAACTATTTAAAAAACGCTGAGGTAAGTGATGTATTTATTGATTTAGGAAATGTGGGAGTAATGGCTTCCGTAAAGATAAATGGTAAAGATGTCGGCACTAGTTGGATTGCACCCTACAAACTAAATATAACTAAAGCCATTCAAGAAGGCGAAAATACAATAGAAGTAGAAGTTGTAAATGTTTGGCGTAATCGCATTACTGGAGACAAATTATTACCTGAAGAAAAAAGAACAACACATTTGCTCGTAGATGGTATTAGTAGAGAAGAAGAACTTATCTCTTCAGGATTATTAGGTCCCGTAACCCTACAAGTGATTAAGTGATGATGTACTATTGATTTAAAATCTCCATGATATATAATTTTTCTTTCAATATAGGCTTTGCTGCCATACTATTGAAATGTGGTATCGTGTAATAGATACAAAAAATGAAAAATTTTTATTAATAACCAGAGATGGAGAGCATAAATGCTAAGTAAATAGAAATAGAATACTTAGTACTTCTATAGCATAAAAAAATATTTGGACATGAATCTATAAAATGATATGAAATGGATTGCTTTTAATAGACAGCAATTATAAACAATATTAATTATCTGTGGCCTATTGGCTATTTTATTAAAATGCAAAACTATCATTTAAATGTTAAAAATCATCCCCAATAACAAGTATACATCATGCATTTTGACTATATTGTTCCGCATGTTTTAAGTACAAATAAAAACAATAATTAATGTCTAACTCTAACAAAATTTTCGTGAAAAAACAATTATCTATTTTGTTTCTATTTTTTAGCTGCTATTCGTTCGCACAAGAACAGAGTTCGCTTGAAAATTTAAATGATTTTAAAGCACAAGCCGGAAACTGGCAAATTGTCGGGGGTATAACCGTAAATAGAAATATTGATGTACACCCTGAAGAAGTTAAAGAAAATACTTCTAAAAAGAACAAAAAAAAGAACAAAAAAAATAAAACCGAGACCGTATTATTAAAACCTATAGAATTTATTGAAGGTACTGGCATTATTTTAAATATCAATGATAAAAATAAGAACGATGCACTTGTGACCAAATGGGAGCATGGCGATTTAAAGTTAGAATTAGAAGTCTTGCTTCCAAAAAATTCAAATTCAGGAATTTATTTTCAAGGAAGATATGAATTACAGCTAAGGGACAGTTGGGATGTTAAAAATCCATTAGGATCTGATATGGGGGGGTTGCATAATAATTGGGAATCAGACCCCGATAAGATATTTAGAGGCATTCCCCCTATGAGCAATGCCGCAAAAGCACCTGGGTTGTGGCAAAAAATAAAAGTCCATTTTCAAGCGCCTCGTTTTAATGACGCCGGAGAAAAAATTTCAAACGCAAAATTTATAGCTGTAGATCTGAATGGAGTTCGGATTCATAGTAATGTAGAGGTTTTTACCCATACAGGAGGGCCTATCGAAAAGAATGAAGTAGCTCAAGGGCCTTTGTTGATTCAAGGAAATCATGGACCCGTAGCCATTCGTAATTTTAAATATCAACTATTAAAAGAATCTGACGTAAATTTATCAGGTTTATCCTATAAAGTCTATAAAGGGAATTTTAAGCAATTGGAAGATCTTGACAATCAAATGGCAGTGTCATCTGGTACATCTGAAAAAATAGATGTAAACGTAGTAGGGGAAGAGGATGATTACGGGCTTGTATATTCAGGAACGCTTGAAATTGATGAAACAGCTACTTATGCCTTATCATTCGGCTATACTGGAGGCTTAAAAGTGGTATTGGATGGAAAACCATTCGTAGAAAACAATTCTTCGGATTCAGAAAATGGATTTCAAGAAACTATAATGTTAACAAACGGCAACCATACTATTGAAATAACAAATATTAAATCAGCAGCTTGGAGAGCACCAAGGTTGGGGTTTAGTATAGCAAGTGCTGCAACCAATATTAAAGAATTTAATGTTTTAGATTCCTATCCGCCAAGTGTGACAACAGTATCTCCAATTTTGGTAGATGCAGAATCAGCTCCAAGAATGCTAAGAGGTTTTGTAAGCTTTGAAGGAAATGGAAAAAGGCTATCGCACACCATTGGAGTTGGAACACCAACAGGTATTAATTTTATTTATGATTTAGGTGCTGCTAACCTTGTAGGAATGTGGCGCGGTGATTTTGTTGATGCAACACCTATGTGGCATGATAGAGGAAATGGTTCGTTCAACGCAAGAGGTGCAGTTAACTGGACGTTTTTAAATCAACCCATAGCACAATTGGAAACAGCAAATAGTCCTTTCCCTGAAACGGGAATTGCTCCAAATTTTGTTTCAAAAGGTTACAAGATTGATAAAACAAGTGGCATGCCAATTTTTCAAAGTGAATATAATGGTATTGCAATTGAAAATAAAATCACAACAGATAGTACAAATACTTACTTAATTCAAGAAGTTAATTTCTCAGAAACAGGTTTAACAAATTGGTACTTAAAACTGGCATCAGGTACTATTGAAAAAGCGGCGGATGGTGCTTATGTTATTGGCGGAAAGCAATATTATATACATATGCTTTCAGGTCAAACACCAGCAATTAGAGAAGTTGATGGAAAAACCGAATTGGTTTTAAAAGTAGATGGAAGTCCTATTAAATATGAAATAATTTGGTAAGCGGTATGAATAATTATACAATCAAAAAAAATATGAGAGCATTGTTTTTTCTAGCTCTACTGGCATTGGCACAAGTTACTTTTGCCCAAAAACAACTAACAGAAGATGATTATTACAGAATAACCACAGTCCCAACGCCCGAAGGTGTGCAGATCGAAGGTGGTGGTGTTTTGTCATTGCCAGATGGTGCTATAGCAGTCTGCACTAGAAGGGGCGATGTATGGATTATTGAAAATCCAACAATGGCGAATGGGAGTCAAGCAGTCTTTAAAAAGTTTGCATCAGGTTTACATGAACCATTAGGCTTGGCCTATAAAAATGGCTCTTTGTATACAACGCAACGTGGTGAGCTTACTAAATTAACAGATACTGATGGCGATAGAATTGCTGATGAATATAAAACTGTTTATGCATGGCCCCTATCTACACATTATCACGAATATTCTTTTGGTCCTGTTTTAGCCCCAGACGGTTCTTTTTTTGTAACCACCAACGTGGCTTTTGGAAATGAAGAATGGTGGAGAGGAGAAAGCCGTGTGCCGTGGAGAGGATGGACTTTGAAAATTACCGAAGATGGAAAAATGGAACCTTGGGCGACAGGTATGCGTTCTCCTGCTGGGTATGGAATGATTGACGATGAATTGTTCTATACAGATAATCAAGGAGATTGGCAAGGTTCTGGAGCCATTTGGCATTTGCCAAAAGGTGCATTTACTGGACATCCTGCTGGTTTAAGATGGGCGGAACTAGAAGGGTCGCCTATTAATTTTACGGAAGCCGAATTTTATAGCAAAATTGATAAAAGGCAAGTGAAAAAGAATGGTAGATACGTGAAACCGGAAAATATAATGGATGAAAAAAATCCTGATTTCACCTATAAAATCAAAGAATTTTTTCCGCAACTACAATTACCATCAGTTATTTTGCCGCACGGTATTTTAGGAGTCTCAACTTCTCAAGTCAAAAAAGATAATACCCAAGGAAAATTCGGACCATTTAATGGTCAAATTTTAATTGGGGATATGGGGCAAAGTAAAATAATGCGCGTAGTTCTTGAAAAAGTTAAAGGAGAATACCAAGGCGTTGCATTCGATTTTAAATCTGGATTTCAATCGGGTGTGATGCGAATGGATTTTGATGCAGAAGGCAACTTATTTGTTGGTGAAACTAATAGAGGTTGGGGTTCTGCAGGAACTACCAATTCTGGATTACAATTTCTAAAATGGACAGGACGCGTTCCTTTTGAAATGAAAACGGTAAAAGCTATGCCAGATGGTTTTGAAATTGAATTTACAAAACCAGTAGACATTAGCACCGCGCAAAATTTAGACTCTTATATAGGCAAAAGCTACACTTACAAGTACCATGCAGCATACGGAAGTCCGCAAACCTATATTGAAGATGTCCGTATCAAAGGAGTTATGGTCAGTGAAGACGGACTTAAAGTGCGTTTAGTAACAGATGATTTAAGGCAATATTACGTGCATGAAATTTCTTTAAATGGTATAAAAGAAAAAGGAGCAGACCAAATGATATTGCATCCTACGTTTTATTATACCTTAAATAATATTCCAGACGGCAAAAAATTACAATTGTCTGAGCTTTCAACCAAAAGAACATCTTCTGCTAAAAAAGTAAAAAAAACCACAAAAGTGATAGCCAAAAGCTCTAAAAAAGTGGTAGCCAAAACCCCTTCTATTTTATCAGATGAGCAGGTACAACCACTTTTAAGCAAAAACACATGTGTGGCTTGCCATAATAAAGACAAAAGAGTTATAGGCCCTTCTTTTACTGAAATTGCGAAACGTAAATACAGTAACGAAAAAATAGTAGCGTTGATTTACAATCCGCAACCAAAAAATTGGCCAGAATATGCAACACCTATGGCACCAATGCCTCAGGTACCTAAACAAGAAGCTCTAAAAATAGCAGCTTGGATCAATTCTTTAAAGGTTAAGTAATAGCCATATAAGTGCATGACAGAATTGGAAATAAATGCTATGTAATTAGACACTTTAGAAAGGAAGTCCTTTGTTTGGTTGAATAGAAAAAAATCCTCGAGGCTTTGCCTCGGGGTTTCCTTTAAATTGTCATTCCAGTAAAACGGGAATCTAAATACATAATTTTTGTTTTTGACTCAATAGTTAAAATGAAACAACGATATATCTATATGGTTCTGCCTTGAGGATAGCAGGTTTCAAAAAAAATATTTAAGACACAAAAACTCAGACAACTTTAATTAAAGCTGTCTGAGTTTTTTAGTTTCATGATTTTAAAAGGGTGCTTTTGAGTTTTTAAATTTATTATACCGTTTCATTAAGGAAGCACTATTAAAATGGGAGAATTGCAAGTTGATGGTATAAAACGTACTTATAAAAGTTAAGCTTCCAATAAAGCGATAAACTAATTTTCTAAAAATAGTCGGTAGGTTTAAACATTATAATTTTTAAACCTTCTTTACAATTTAGATTGACTTTCTATCAATGAAATTGAATGGATTTTTTATTTTCCCTTTTTGATTTTTATGAATCATACTAGCGGCTGTTTCTCCCATTAATTCAAAATTCGTGGACACCACTGCTATCCCTAATAATCTTTTTAAAGGAGTCTCGTTATATGAGATCATACCAACATCTTTTCCTAGTGTATAATTTTTTGCCGCTATTAAATCAACTAGCATAACTAAATCATCATCCTCTATAGTAACAAATAGATCCCCGCGAGAAATGGCAATATGATCTGATACTTTATTCAAAATTTCAAAATCAAAAGAATGCTCTGTACAAAAACTTTTAAAACCATTCAAAATCTTTATGAGATAAGGATAGTTCGTATTTTCAGGAACTACTAAAGTGAGTTTTTTATATTTTTTTATTTTTGTTAATCCAACCCTAAGTGCATTAAAGATATCGCTCTCAAAATCTTGGTAAATTTCTATGATATCTCCATCTATATTTAAATCATTATTATCCATAATAATAAGTTTTTCTCTAGGAATACTTTTTATTAGATTCATTGATTCATTGGAAAAAATAATTTGTTGGTCTTGCTTGGTTTTAAAATGAGGCATGATAATGTAATAATCATACTTATTTATGTTTTTCTCCATCAAGCTTAAAAATAACGATTCATCGCAGTGATAAATTTCAAAATCGGTATGGTATTTTTCTCCTATACTTTTAATAAAAGAATTGTACATTTTTAATTTGTAGGTACTTAACTTATTGATAAGAAAAAGGATGTTTACTTTCGATATCAATTTAGTACTGTTGATATAGGTTCCCTTTCCTATATGAGCTGTTATTATCTTTTTTTCCTTTAAAAAATTATATGCTTTGGAAACGGTGTCTCTAGAGACTTTATATTCTTTACTAAATCCAGAAACAGAAGGCATTTGTTCATCCATCTTAAGACTCCCAACAGATATATTATGGATAATTGCATCAGCGATTTGAAGATATTTAGGCGATCTTGATTTCTTATTTATAGTAAATTCAATTCTGGTTTTCATGTTTAAATTTTATGTTTGTCCTACTAACCAATAGCACTAGTATGAAAGATAAATGTTGGTCTAAAAATTCATCGAAGGTAATTGACCTTGGTCATAAACATACTAATTTCTATAGATTAAATGGTATTTTTTTAGAAACATATCTATATCTTTTCTAATTTAATTGGATACGTTCTATTTGCATTCCATTGGCATATATATAAGTTTTCATCTTCGTCAACACAAACATCATGACAATGCTTAAAAATAGCATCTTCATGCAAGATGGTCTGTAATTGTCCATGCAAATAATTTGGTCGGGTACCACCAGGATTAGATACTACTTTGTTTTTTTTATCCAAAATGGTCACAAAACCAGAATTTGGGCTATGTACTGATGGATGACTACTATCAACCCCATCAATATATTTTGTTTCAGAAGACCAGCAAACCCCTGCATATAAATAATCTCCCCTAATTACAGGGCGACATATAAAAGCACCAGGCAATAAAATTTTCTCCATAAATTGGCCCTCTAATGTAAACCTCTTAAAGCAATTTTCAGCTCTAGAGGTGATTAATAAAGTAGGATTCTTTTTATCACGATCATCAATACAAACCCCATGGGCAGTCAAAAACTGGTTGCACTCACTCCCTCTTCCATTCCCTATTTTTCGTATAAATTCACCCTCTTTAGTAAACTGTAACACGTATTGAGAACCATACCCGTCAGCAATATAGATATCACCATTGGGACCTATTGCAGTTTCTGTGGGTTTGAAAGCATCTCCTTTTTGATAGGCACCATAATTTGACGGATGTCCTATCCGCATTAATTCTCGCCCATAAAGCGTAGTTTTAATCATCATGCCTTCTGTATCGCATATAAATAGGAAGTCTTCCCCTCCATCATTCCACAGGGATAGCCCATGTCCGCCACCATAACTAATGCCCCAAGAGTCTAATAACTTGCCCGATTTATCATAAATAATAATGTTGTTTTTCACATCATCACCAACCATTATTAATCTTCCTTTAGCATCCATAACCATTTCATGGCAATTATTCACAGGAGTTATATGCGCATCTAAATTTCCCCAATTTTCATGAACTCGATATTTAAAATCTCCATGCCCTATAATTTTTTCTTTCAATTTAGGTTTTGATGCTATAATATTGAAATGCGGTAGTATAATGGCTCCAGCGGCAACTTGTGCTGAAGTTTTCATAAACTTCCTTCTATTATTTTCGTTGTTTTTCATAAGCGGATTACGAGATTATATTCTTTTAGACAAACAGATATTCCTTTATTCACATTGCATTACCTAGGCAAACAAATCCAATATTGGTTCTCCTTTTCCGTCAGGAGTGGTATAAAAGGGTCGCCCTTCAATGGTATATTCAGTTTCTGGCGGTATCCCTAAAGCATGGTATATCGATTGATGTACTTGATCTATAACTACAGGATTTTCGATAGATGCACATGGCCGTTCATCAGCGGTTTTACCATAGACCAACCCTTTTTTGATTCCGCCTCCCCATAAAAGCATAGAACATCCGTCAGTAAAATGACGATGCATACCATAGAACTTTTCATCTTCTATAATATCTGGTTGTACAACCTGATCTGTAACCTGCTCTCCTGGCCTTCCTTCCATAATAGCATCGCGACTAAACTCACTCGCAAGTATCACTAAAGTTCGATCCAAATGACCCGATTCATCTAAATCTTTAATTAATTGAGCGACCGGCCTATCAATTAATTCTTTCATTTTCACGGTACGTGAATGACCATTTTCATGGGTATCCCAACCCAAAAAAGGCTCGTATTCGGTGGATACACTTATAAACCTACCACCATTCATCGCAAGTCTCTTAGCTAAAAGACAACCTAATCCAAACCTACCCGTATTATAGGTGTCATATACTTCTTTTGGTTCTTGCGAGATATCAAACAACTTAGCTTCGGGAGAGTTGAGCAACCGATAGGATTGCTCCATAGAACGCATTAATGATTCTCTTTGGTAATCACTTCCATTTTCCATCACCGTACTTTTATTCGCCAATTCTTTGAATAACTTATACCTAGCCTCAAACCTTTTCAGTGACATCCCTTGAGGAGGGCGAACACTTTCTAAACCACTTGATGGATCGGGTATTAAAAAAGGTCCAAATTCACTTCCAAGAAAACCAGCCGAATGAAATGCTTTTAGCTCTTCTGCTTCACCTACAGTAAATCTTTGTCCCATTGAAATAAAAGGAGGTATTACTGAATTTGAAGGTCCTAATTCTTTAGCTATCCAAGCTCCGATATGGGGTGCTTGCACCGATTGTGGTGGCTCATAACAGGTATGCCAATGGTACTGATGCCTTGTATGAAGGATATGCCCAAGATCGGCCGCCTTATAGGAACGAATAATAGCTCCTTTGTCCATAACACTTCCTATTCCTTCCAATCCCTTCGAAAAATAAAGATCATCAACAGCAGTTGGCACTTTTGGAAAGGTGCTCAAAATTCTTTTGGACTCTACTCCCTTTTCATAGGGAACATAAGCCTTGGGATCAAATGTTTCGGTATGCGCCATCCCTCCAGCCATCCAAAGTAAAATTACGGTATCTGCCTTTGCCGCCAATTTTTGAACTTCACTACTACAGGAACTTAAAAAGCTAGCACCAGGAATAGTTGTAGTAGCGGCAGCTAAGCTAGCTGCGGACATCTTTTTTATAAAATCTCTACGAGAAGAATCGTTTTTAGAATACATTTTCAAAGTTTTTAATAAATAAATTGAAATTCAGGTAAAATTAAGACCGCCCAAAACAAATCTTTTAAAGCCTCTTTATCTGGTGACTCACCAAAAGTAGCTAGCATAATGTCTCTCTCTTTTTCCGTTGGATTTCTTCCGAATAACTCTTGATAAAGACTTTCCACAATTTTAGCACCATCATTACCATATTTCTTCATCCACAACGTTGCTCCTTCTTCTAATATATCATTAAAATATGCTCCGTTCGTGAGCTCTAAAGCTTGCAATAAAGTAGCTTGCTCATCTCTTGTAGTAGTTACATTTTCTCTCGTTGGCCTACCCAATGCCTTCATGAAAGGGTGCTGTTCTACTAAACTTGCTCTAGCATATTTCTGCTTTTTTGTCTCAAAGGAGAAATTAATCAAATTACCCCAATAGGAAGATCCATAGTTTCGAACATTTTCCCAGCCAGTATCTTCAAAATCAATCGCTGTCCAGCTTTGATTTGGTAATGTAGCAGTACATTTCCAATTGGTATCTGAGCCTATGCTCTGTTCTTTCCCATCGGCATAGGTAATTTTCATAGCAAATAATATCCCTGCTGGATTTGCTATATTCCCTTCATTTATTCCCGCTATTGCAATTACATTTTTCTTGCCTTTTAAAAGAAAATCAGTAACATTTATATGATCTACTTTTCTCCAATCGTTACCTTTTGAAATCTCCTTGCCATTAATATACATGGTGTAAGAATGATCTACGGAAACTAATAGCTCCGCATTTGTCAAGTCTGTATCATGAAGGATGATTTCTTTTCTAAAATATCTGGTCCCTGGGTTTGGTAATACATTTTGTTCAAATTTAACTTCCCGATGCCAAATTCTATTTTCATTTAAATTATTGCCATCCGGGTTATATGCTGTTGCATAGTAGGCAGGAGCAAGAACTTGACTTACAGCATCTGAAAATTGCTCCGCACTGATACGCCTTAAAATAGGGCCTTTAAACACATATTCAGTCTTAATATCTTCTTTAGTTGTATAATTAACCGTAGGTAATTGATAGGCTCTTGAGGTCATTATGATACGGATCAAATGTTTTAAATCATAACCAGAATCGATTAAATCAGCTGCCAACCAATCCAATAGCTCCGTATTCCATGGTGTATTATCCATTTCATCAACCGATTCTATAATACCTCTACCTAACAATCTTTTCCAAATTCTATTGGTTATGGTACGGTATAAGCGTCCGTTTTCAGGTTTCACCATTACTTCTGATAGTAATGATAAGCGTTCTTGAACAGTTTCTGCTGCTACCGACCCCAATTCTGCATATAAGAAATTAGGAGTCGCCATTTTTCCTATCGGTTTGTCACATCGATTTAGTTCTAACTGAGAATTCGCAAAAATAGTAGCAAAACCATACGATTGTTCCAAGGTAAGATTACTCACAAAACTATTATGACAAGATGCGCATTTGACGTTGACCCCCATGAGCGATTGTCCTATATTTTGTGCCGCTTGCATTTCGGTTCTCTGACTAGCATTTACCACACCACGCCATTCGATTCCTTTGATAAAACCTTCGGAGGCATCCGTTGGATTTACTAATTGCTTAACCATTACATCGTATGGTTTATTCTGCTCTAAAGCGCTATATAACCATGCTGTAATTTGCCTTCTCCCCCCCGTTATAAATCCTGGACCACTATAATCATTTCGTAGCAAATCATTCCAAAAGCTCAACCAATGTTCTGTGTAATTTTTAGAATCGTTTAATAGTTCATCTATAAGCACCTTTCTTTTATTCTCATTTTTATTTTCTAAAAATTGTTGTACTTGTTGTGGTTCTGGGAGCAGTCCTATCACATCTAAATAGGCTCTTCGTATAAAAGTTCTATCATCTACTACTTGTGGCCAACGCACCCCATTCTTTTCAAAATAAGTGCTCATCAATTGATCAACTGGATTCGTTTGATTGGTATTGTTTGGAAGGTCTGGTTTGGAAAGTGCCAGTTGAGCTTCAGGAAAAACCTTCAAGGTTTGATCGGACCATTGCGCACCTTCTTCAATCCATAACTTAATTAAAGCTATTTCTTCAGCTGCTAGCACTTTTCCCTTTTTAGGCATTATTTCCTTATCCTTTGGAGAAAGTATAATTCGTTTATACAACTCACTTTCCTTTGGCTTACCTGCGACTACAGCTAAACCAGATTCTCCTCCATTAAACACCCCATCTTTAGTATCGAGAGCTAGTCCGCCTTTTTGCTTATTTTCGTTATGACATTGGTAGCAATTATGGGCAAATATTGCCCTTACTTCCATATTTAACTTGTTATGCTGAACGTCTGTTAAAATTGTTGTTGCTTTTAATTCAGCTAGCAACTCATTTGATTTTTCACTATTCTGAATTTTTTGATTGCCTGGCAGCACGCTGGTCAAAAAATCTTCTCCATGGGTTAAATTTGCTCCTAAATGTCCAGCAATACTAAGACAGACGACTGTTATCAACAACACTAATCTGTAGGGCGCATAACTTCCTGAAGTATTATACATTTTTCGATATAAAAGTAATGCTGTAAGCGTAGCTAATACGGCTGTAGTAATACCCATATTTTGATGAAAATCGACAAGTTCTCCCGAATAATCATCATTAGCGCGAAGCATCCAACCAAGCATTGCAGCCATTACGGCAAATAGTGCCCCAATATAAATCATCCAATTTATGCCATGCCTAAGGCTCTGCCGCTTTCTACCAATGGTCAGTAGCTCTAGAAAACCACCAACCACTAGTAGCCCTATAGGAAAATGAACACATAAAGGATGTAATCTGCCTAAAAATTGTAATATCCACTTTAAAGATTCTCCTTCCATAAGAAAAAATATATTTACTAAAATTCCAATTCAATTCGTTGTTCTTCAGGTGTAATTCTAAAAACAACCGCTTCACTAGGAACCGAAAAATTTCCTTTTATTGCCTTTAAAGCATATGCTTTATTTTCAAATTCAGCAGTAATTTTATGTGGATCAATAGTAACAAATGGCAATTCATTTGTCGCTACTGTATCTAAATCTAAGAACCATGCTATAGATGTTTCACCTTCCATTTTAATCCTAATTTTTTTCTCCTCGATATCCATAACCAAAAACGCTTTGGTATCTTTTATCGGCCAAGAAATATGAAGCTTTCCTTTTGTGGGATTGGTAACAGAAGGATCACCTCCTATCAAATCTATTTTCTCGTTGCCTTTTAGCCTATAAAAACGTAATCCTGCCAATTTTTCTGAAGAACTCCACAGATATCCATCCACTATAGGTAGTGTAAAAAACAATGCCTGATTAGACTCAACTTTTCGATCCAAATAAGGGGATTGTAAGCTTTCATCAAATACATGAATATCTCTAAAACGCAGGGTACCGTTTTCCCATAATAAATTAGCTCTATAAAAACGACTATTGAACCATACCGTTTTTTTATTGCTTCCTTTTAAATCGTTATTTATGGTTACTGAAGTAGCTGGTGTTACTTTGTAATGTTTTTTAAACCACCTTCCTGATTCTTCTAATGTTTCGACTTTTACTTTATTTTCATTCCGAAGACTATCAATTAATGGAAATTGCATTTCCAATCCTGTTTTCATTCCATTCCAAGTAAAAGAATTTTCTTGACCGGCTTGCGTGTACCCAAATTCCATAGCTTCTCCATGAACAAACTCGTTTAAATACCATTTTACCCATTCTTTATTTCCGCCCGAATTAGGGTAAACAGGTTCTAAAGATTCAACGCCTTGTCGATCACTATCTAATCCAGTATCGTACTGTCGGATAGGATCACTTCCAAGCATTCTAAAAATAGGAACTGGAATCTGATTTTTTTCGTTCTGTGCAGGCATATAGGAGTTTATCTTACTCGGATAATAGGCTTGATTCCAATAGCCACCCCATAAGGTGTACCCATCGGTACCAAATTGATCTTTGCAATTGGCAGAAGCTACAATATCATATTTCTCATAGAGATAATTTAAGGTATGCGCATCCACAAACCAAGAGGCAACAGATTTGGGGTAATAGCCAAAAATATTTTTAAAATCCCGCATATACACATCCGCTAGCTTCTCGCGTTCTTCAGGAGTATATCCGGTAGAAAAACCAATATCAGCATGCCAATCCCAGGGATACCGACCACGCCATTGCATTCCCGCATTTTCAACTAAAGGTTGCGGTATTTCCCACCAAGCCCCTATTTCAAAATCCTCCTTGGATAATTCTTTCAATAATTTTTGATACCTAGCATCTAGCAAGGCATCATATTGCAACAAAAAAGTAGCTTTTAAATGATACTTTTTTAATAATTTTATTTGCTCTACAACCGTTTGGTAAAGCACTTCTTCTGTAATATTAGGATCTCTAGGCTCTAATAAGCGTATGAAATTTACAATATTTACAATTTTAGGTTTATCCAGTACATCTTGCTGTACTATTGGTTCATTCTTACTTTTGCAAGCGCAAAAAACGAATACGATTATGCCAATCATCAAAAAATTCCACACAGAAGTTTCTGCATGGAATGTACTCTTTCTTTTATTCATCTATTTTTTTTACTACTGTTCACCTAGTCTTATTACATCCTAGAAATTATAAACTTTATCAGTTTAAACTATTTCTTGAATTTTTATTTTTTTGTTATTTGTCCTAACAAATAAGTAGCGAACGATCCCGAACAATTTAAATTACATTAACAGAGTGTTATCAAAACTGCAATAGGACCATTCATCTACTACCCTACTTTTATACTATTTTAATAATTGAATTGCTCCAAGTACCATATTATTTTCAGGACCTTCTGTTCCTGTAAATCTTAAATAATGTGCAGTTCCTGATAAATCTACTGGAAAAATTTGTCCATCATCAGAAAATCTATCAAAATCAAAAGTACCCAGATCAACCCATGTTGCATTGTCTGTACTCACTTCCAATTGAAATTTATCTGGTGCTCTTGAATCTCCACCTTCAAAGGTTGTTCTAAAAATTTCTACCGATGAGAAGCTTACATCTCCTCCTAAATTAATTACCACCCAGTGCGGATAACTAGAGCATCCTGCACAGGAATGCCAACGGGTCCCTTGGTTACCATCAATAAAATTTCTCACTGTATTATCCCCTCCTGGATGTTCAGATGAAAAATCCTCAATGCTCCATTCATTAACATCTAATAAAATTCTATCTGTATTTACAGAGACAAAATCTGTATAGAAAAAGTCGATAGATGTAGAATCTGGTAGAAAACCAGTGTTATACTTTAAATCTGAAGAAAAATCAGTCAATACGTTGGATAAATCCGAACCTAGTACTTTGTTTGTAATTTCTGTACCATTGATATCTGTAAATAATACAGTAGTATGATCTAATTTTTCATCAAAATTTTCGGCCCAATTCACAATTATTTCATTATTACTATTCGCAGTTAAACTGGTTATGGTTCTGTTCGAAATTGTATTTTGATAATTACTACCATATACAACCCCTTGTGTTTCATACGGAAGTGATTTATTTCCAAATCCATCAAAAGTTATAAATTTGAATAAGTATTGCTGTTCATTAAGGTCTGTAATAATTTTAGTAAATATTCCTTTTTGAAAATCGACATTAACATCCACTGAATCCATATTATTATTCCAAAATATACGGGCTGTCTTTATACTTTCAGAATTTATATGCATTTTAAGTTGAATGCGCTCATTTCCTGATCCCACCTCTACGGTATCCACTTTTTCTGCATAGATATACTCGCCTTCATCTAAGTAAGGTTTGTGTAGATCGTTCATTTTTGAGCAGGACTGCTGCCCAATTAAAACAAGTACTATGCAATTGATAAACATAATTTTAAGAAGATTACGTCGTAATCCCTCCGAAAAAACCTGCAAATACTTTATTTTAAACAGATTCATATTGTAACAAATATTTAATTTCATAATATATTTTTTAAGATTAGGAACTATCGATTATCACCAAAAATATCCAACTCCATTATTTGGAAATTATCCCCTCCAGCCCATGTTTCCGTGACTACTATACGCAGGTATCGTACTTTAGGATTGGATGTTGGAAATGAAAAATTCTCACCATTTGATGCCACTGCATAGTCTTCATCGGAAATTTGTCCAAAAGGTAAACCAGATGGTTTAATGGATTCAAAATCTCCTAATTTGGTCCAACTATCCCAACTGCCAGAGGTATCTAAAGTTTCGGATCCCCATACTTCAAACTTTTTAAGGTTACCTTCAGCATAAGTATAGTTATTTTCAATTCGCTGGTAGACTGTCATTCTACTAATCAACCCTGCAACACCTAAATCTATAGTCAATGATTGAGGCCAAATACCTTGACCCCCAAGTGAAGAATACCCATCTGGATTTGCAGTACCATTCCATATATTACTAGCTACCCATCCGTTATTATGAGGACCATCTCCAGGTAAGTCTATAAAACCAAATTGAGATTTTTTATATTCAGTCTCAAAAATTGGAGTTATGGTATACGACTTTACCTCAGAGCGATTTTCCCAACGGTCTTCAATATGAACATTCAAAACTTTAGGAATGGTGTCAAGGCCGTATACAGAAAACTTACCATTAGTAGTTTTTGTATAATACGTTTCCAAGGGAATAAATTCTTCTAATAATGTGTCTTTTTCCTGAATAACAATAGAAATTTCAGCATTCCCTTCATTTTCCCAAGTGGTTGTAATTCCACCAAAATCTGGACTTACTACCAAACTTTGTGCAACAACATTCACTGGTGGTTCAAGAGGAGAGATTGTAACTTCAACCGCTTCAGATTCATTTCTACTACGATCTACAGCCACTAGCTTTATTTGGCGATCATCTGTATTTCCAAAACCTTCAATTCTTAATGTATCGGTATATAGTGAAGCTTTGGACTCACTATTTACACCGTCTTTTCGTGAATAAACAGCTTTAGTATATAGTAAATCTTCATCTTTAGGAGGTGTAAAAGTAAGCAACGCACCGCCAGCTATATTTATAATTTTCACATTTGTGATTGCCCCAGGAGCGATAACATCTAAAGGTTGTTGGCCTATAGATTCTTCTTCACTGCACGCATATATAAACAAGCCCATAAAAGCTATTATTAATATAATTCTATTTTTCATTTGTATATTTTTATAAGTTAATTTAATAACAATTTTATTCAATTATCACCAACCGTAATTTTGAATTAGATTAGCATTTGTAGAAAGATTCGATTCCTTTATTGGCCAGAAATAATCCTTGGTAGAAAAAGAAATTGGAATTTTCGGTAATAATCTTACTTTATAAAAATCTTCTTTAATACTTCCTTGAACATTCCATCCTTTTGGTTGATTGTTCATATCTGTAATTTTTTTCCAGCGTCTAATATCCCAAAAACGCTTTCCTTCAAAAGCCAATTCTATTCCGCGTTCTTGATGTATAATATCGCGTAAACCTGTTTTGGAATTTGGCTTATTTGGGTTGGAAGAATGATTATTCCAAGATTCTTGTACCCCATCTAAACCAGCTCTATTTCTAATAAGATCGATATAGGTAAATACCTCGGCAGTTGGTCCATTTACCTCATTTAAAGACTCTGCATACAACAAATAAAGATCTGCTAAACGCATAATTGGGAACGGAAAGAACTCTGCTGAAACAGCAGTATTGGTTTGCGCATTTTTAAAGCTATGCATTTTTTTAGCTGTATACCCTGTTATAGAATAACCACTACCTCCTTGATAACCCGAAACCTGCCCTTTTAAAAAATCAGCATATTTTACATTTCGGTTTGTATCAAACTCGTAGTAACCGTTTCCAAAATAAACACCTTTATCAAAACCTACACTTGCATAAAATCTAGGTTCACGATTAAAATGTAAATTAACTGTATATTTTCCTTCTTCTACATAGTATTTTTCATCACCATTAGCTGATTCATCTCGTATTTTGAATCTGTCTCCATACCAATTATTAGTTAACCAATCAAGATCTTCATTAATAGGCACTCCATTAGAAGAATAATACTTTTCTACCATATTTATTGTTGGAGAGTATTCTTCAGCAGCTTGGTTAAGGGTCCCTGCATCCAATCGGACTAATCTTGCTTGTGCTCGACTTGAAAGAAATCTAGAATCATATCGCGTATTCCCCCATATTAGTTCTTTATTCCATCGTGCACAAATAGCCTCTCGGTATGTTGTTTGAAGTTGAAATATAGGGTTAGCATTTAAAACAAGAGGATCTACGATATCATAGAGCGATTTTCCTTGCGTATGACAAATGTCAATAGCTGCTTTACAAGCTTCGGCTGCCAATACCCATTTATTTTCATCATACGATTGAGGGAATAACTTTTCTCCGCGATTGTCTACCATAAAGCCATAATCAGTATTGCCATTAAAAAGTGGACTTGCGGCATATACTAATACTTCAGCTCTTATGGCATATGCGATAAGCTTATCAATTCTACCCGCTTCAGTTCCTTCAACAACTTCTGCAGCGTTTGGTAAATCTGTAACCGACTCCAACATTAGTGTAGTAATATAATTGACAGCGTCGTCTACAGGCTCTCTATAAACCCACATCTCTTCTTCCTCTGCACTCGTAGGAAGGTTTTCATCTATGATTGGAATAGGTCCATAACATTTAAAAAGATAGTAATGGTAATAGGCTTTCAAAAATTTCACTTCGGCTATCCACCTCTTCATTTCTGTATCTCCCATATCTTGTACCAACTCAATATTTTCTAAAAAAATATTACAGTCTCTTATACCTTTCCATGCAGATTCTGAATTACGTTGACCATCCCAAGCATTCAAGATAGGATCTGTAACCGATTGAAAACCCAACGCTATTTGTGTATTATCCCAAGTAAAACCTCCTCCATTAGTTTCATAACGTTTAAACGTTTCATCCGATGCCATTGCCGGGTCTCTATCAACAGCACCTATTTCTGGACGGTAACTGTAACACGTAAATAAGAATTTTTCGGCTTCATTTCTACTTCTAAATGCATGCTCAATAACAGCTACGTTATCTGGCACAACATCTAAATAATCATCACTACATGACCATATGCAATTAATTACTATAATTAATACAGCTATTTTTTTATTTATATTTTTCATAAGAGTTTGTTTTTTAAAATGAGATTTGCAGACCAAAATTTATGACCTTTTGAATTGGATAACTTAGACCATTACCACCCATCTCTGGATCCCATAATTTAAACTTACTAAAGGTTAGAAGGTTATTGCCATTAACATACAAACGGCATTTTTCTAAATATGCTTTTGAAATAATTTTACTCGGAAGCGAATACCCTACTTCAACAGACTTTAATCGTAAGAATGATGCATCTCTTAAAAACCAGTTAGATGCTTGCAAATTATTATCTATACGCGTCTCTGAAAGACGTGGCCATACCGCATATACATCACGGTTATCTTCAGACCAATGGTTGTCTGCATATACTTTCAATAAAGCATTTTGTTGATTCACAAAAGGCGAGGTTGCATAAGCATCAATAAAAAGAGACGTTCTTGCTACACCTTGAAAAAAGGCAGAAAGATCAATCCCTTTCCAGCCTCCTGAAAAACCAAAACCAAAAACAATCTCAGGGCTATGAGGATACCCCATAGGAACCATATCTAAATCACTTATTTTACCATCCTGATTAATATCTTTATACTTAATATCTCCTGCCATATAATCTCCAAACTGTGTTGGTGAATTTCTAACCTCTTCTTCATCCACAAATAAACGTTCGGCAACATATCCATAATTTTCCGTTATGGCATTTCCTATACGAGATTTCCATGGTTCATTTGGATAATCTGGTTCTTCATATACTTCAAATTTACTCGTCGCATAGGTAAGGTTACCCATGGCACTCATCCACATATCTTTATTAATAGATTGTGCATAATTAAACGAAACGTCTATACCTTTACTAGATGCTTCCCCAACGTTAGCTTGAACACCTGCCTGAAGACCCATAGTTGTAGGTACAGCGGATCGATTCATAAGAATATTGGTACGATTTTCACTATAAACATCAACCTCTAAATCTAATTTATTCCAGAAACCTAGCTCTATGCCAATGTTATATTTTTCAGCTTTTTCCCATGTAATTGCATCATTGGCGTATCGTGAAATAGAAACACCTGGCCTTCCATAGTCACCCCCGTTAGTCCCAAATGAAGAACTATTACCACCATCATTTAAGTTTACATTAGACAGGTAAAAAAAGCGATCATTTTCATTACCAATAGCATCATTACCGACCATACCATACGTATATCTTATTTTTAATTTATTAATGGTGTTCGATATTTTGCCTTTCCAAAATTCTTCATTAGAAACAATCCACCCATAACCTACAGAAGGAAAGAAACCAAAACGCTCTTTTTTAGAAAAACGCTCTGAACCATTGTATCCGAAATTTAATTCCATTAAATAGCGTGAATCATAGGCATAAGTTGCACGACCAGCATACCCTAAATTACGATACGGTAATGAGCGTTGAAGATCTCCAGCATTTGCTTGTACTCTTTCTCGTGCTGTAGCCACTAACAAGCCACTAACAGCATGCTTTTCATCAAAAGTACCATTCCAATCTATTGCGGTCTCAAAATAGGTCGTTGAATTTATATCTTTAGAACCTTCATTATACCCTAAGTATTCGGTACCACTATTTTCATTCAACACGTTCAAGGTATATTCATCGGCTTTTTTATCGTATGCACCTACTTTGTAGAAAAAAGGATTGTAATAACGACTTATATCGTAATGTGAATATCTATTTGTATTAAACATTCCTCTTATAGAAAGACCATCTAAAACAAAAGCTAAATCTTGTTTTAATTCAAACTGTGCAGATACTTGAGAAGTATAATATTCCTTATACCCTTTTACCATATCAGCATATGGATTTAAAAATTCACCATTTCCATAATTTCCAAAGAGTATATGCTGTGTTTCTGCATTAGCTACGTCTGGCGCATAGGTCGCAGGAAAAAATACTGGATTGGTTCTTAACACCTTTCTAAACAATTCTGCCCCTCCATCAATTGGACCTGAATACTGATCAAAAGCACCACTCAAACGAATTACAGCTTTTGTTGTTGGCGTAATATCTATGTTCACATTTGAACGCAACATATAACGATCTAATTTAATGTTATTATTAAAGTTGTTTTTACCATCAACTTTTAACATCCCATTGTCGCTTGAGTAACTTCCAGCCACATAATATTGTGCGACTTTACCCCCACCACTAACATTCAAATTAACTTGTTTATTAATAGCTTCATCCTTAAATAGCATTTCTTGCCAATCATTCGCTGGATATACATATGGATTTTCTCCTGCAATAGTGCTTGCTATTTTTTGCTGTGAATATGGTGTAACTCCTAAAGGGTCTCGAGTTCTAACGGCTTCATTATGCAATTGCATATAAGTGATAGGATCAGCAAGTTCAACCATACTTGTCGGACTTGAAAAATTTTGTTCCATTCGAACACTAATTTGCGCCTTTCCGATAGAACCCTCTTTTGTGGACACCAAAATAACACCATTTGCACCTCTTGAGCCATAAAGAGCCGTTGCAGTAGCATCCTTCATAATTGAAAAACTAGCTATATCATCAGGATGTAAACGAGATAGTTCCTCTGTTGTAACTTCATTATTATCAACTAAAATTAAAGGAGACTTATTATATCCAAACGTAGTTATTCCTCGAATGTAAAATTCTGCCGTGTTTTGACCTGGCTCACCACTTCTTTGATAAGAAACCATACCAGGAATACGACCTGCAAATGCAGTTGTTAAGTTGCTCGATGGAATTTTTAGACTGGAGGGTTTTATTGTAGTTATTGCAGCAATAACACTTTCTTTTTTCTGCTTTGAATAAGCTACTACAGTCACATCATCAAGTTCACTCACATCTGCATCTAATTGCACAAGAAACTCTTTTTGCCCATTGTACTTAATGGTTACTGTTTTTAATCCTATATAAGATACTTTTATTTCATCTCCTGTACTTACAGAAACCGTGAAATTTCCATCAAAATCTGTGGAAACTCCACCTTCTTGACCAATAATTATAATGGTTGCACCAGGAACGGGTTGTCCATCCGAATCGGTAACCACACCATTTACTGCAATTTTCTGAATAGCATAAGAATTAAATAAGTCTGTTGACTTAATGTTTTTAAATGTGTTTGCTCTTTTTGAATAGTTTAACAATTTTGTTTCTAATTCTGACCCATCACTAGCATATATGTTGGGATGGAAAGCACAACACAACACGCATACCATAATAAAATTATTCATTTTTTTAAGGTGTGTGCTGCGACTGCGCAACGAGGTAATTTTCATATTCATAAATGTTGGTTTTTTAACGAACTCTTATTTAAGTAGACAATCATAAATAGGAATTCAAATTGGAATTTAAAGGGTTATTTGTCAAGTTGAGTACACCTCAATCACTGCCTTTTGATTGAGTATATTTTTATTTTAAATATTTTAAAAAAAATAATTATTTAGTAAAACGATTTAGTAAATTAAGCAACGTACCTTATTGATTTTATGACACTTACGTATTTCACCAATACTTAAAACTAAAAGTATTTTATATTCAAAAAAGAGATTATGAATTTTGGCGTCATAAGTCAAATTTTTTAAGATTTATTTAGTGTCATTTTATCAAATTCTTAATGGTATATTAAAATTTTATCAGGTTAATTATTAGAGAGCATTTATAATATTGAATACCTAAAGGTAAAACGGTTTAGCAATATATCTATCCTGCACTTACCTGCTTAGCAACTATTGATTATCAGTAACTTAACTCCGTTAACAAACTACATTTTCTTAATAAAATTTCATTACATATAATTAGCGTATTGCCCTACTAAAATACCTAAGCAATACACTCCATAAACGTAAGTATATTCTTTCTATTTAATTAACATAACATTCACATTATGCCAAAAAAAAGGGAATAATTCTATTTGAATTATTCCCTTCACTTCTCTTAGTATTACGCTGGAATCAGAACTGAGTAATTTTTAAATCATGGACTCCGGATTTCAAATTAATCACGTATTCTTCTTTTTCTGGATTTATAACAACTTTACCATTTAGTTTGACCTCTGCTGCCGTAACATACACTGTTGCCGAACTATTTGGCGGAATCACCACATGATAAGCGATGTAGTTTTTTTTCTTGTTCCAATTAGATACAATTTCACCATATGGTCCAGTATGACTCGCATTAAAATAATCCAATCCCTTTACAAAATGCGGTTTTAGAATTACATTTTTAAAACCAGGATGAGTTGGATCTGGAAAAATACCTCCAACTCCTTTAAATAACCATGCTCCTATTTCTCCAAACATAATATGGTTTCTGGAAATGTCGGACTTGGCATCAATAGGCCAATTTTCATAAAGGGTAGTTGCTCCATTTTTAATCCACCAACCCCATGATGGAAATGTTTCTTGTGAAGCTATTTCATAAGCCAATTCTTCATAGCCATTTTCGCTCAAAGCATTCAATATTGCTTTTGTTCCCAAAAGACCTACATTCAAATGTTTCCCATCGGCTATGACTTTTTTAGCCAAATTAGCTGCTACTTTTGCTTTTAATTCTTCTGGTACCAATCCCCAATACAACGGAGCACTTAATTCCGTTTGAAAACCAGATCCATATATAGCGGTTTCTTCATTTAAATATTTATCATTAACAGCATTTTTAATTTTGTCTGCTAACTTCGTATAGGTAATAAAATCATTTTCCTTTCCTAGAACTTTGGCGGTTTTCGCAAGTATAGTGGCATCGACAAAATAATATATAGAAGAGGTAAGTTCCTTAGGAGTTACATCCTTTACCGGCACCCAATCACCCAAGCCCCAATCCGTAATTCCGTTTGGACTGATCGCTGTAATATGATCTACATATTTTTTAATATTTGGATAATTAACTTCCAAAGCACGCGTATCACCATAAAACTGATAAATTTGCCATGGAATAATTGCAATGGTACTTGTCCAATCAGGACCATTTCCCCAATCATAACCCCAACCCCATGTTGGAATTATAGAAGGCAAAACACCATTTTCTTTTTGCTCATCTCTATGATCTGCTAACCATTTCTCATAAATGGTAATCCCATCAAAATTGTATAATCCTGTTTCAATTGCTATATGAGCATCTCCGGTCCAACCATTCTTCTCACGTTGTGGGCAATCTGTAGGATACCCAAATAAATTTGACAAATAGGATGCATTAGTAGCCGCCCATATTTTATTAATCACATCACTTGAACTTTCAATTTCTCCTACTGGAGTAACATCACTATGCATAAATTGCCCTACAAGACTTTCTTTGGTTAACACTATAGGCTGGTCACTAGTAATTTCTACATATTGAAAACCTTTATAATTAAACTTTGGCATGAAGGCTTCGATTCCGCTACCCTTTAAAATATAAATATCAGTTTGAAAAGGGTCTAAATTATCTTTTGGCCTGTAATGCACATCAATATTTGACTGATCCACATTTTCAGATTCATCTAATTGTTCAGCATGCTTCAACCGCACAATAGTTCCTTTTTTACCCTGTACCTTTAATTGCGTAACACCAGAAATATTTCTCCCTAAGTCATAAATATATTTCTGATCTGAAATTTTACGCATACTTATAGGTTTAATAGCCTCAACATTTCTAATAGGTTCTAGGGCTTGTGCCACAATATTGTTGGAAGGTGGACTTATCGCTATTGCACTATTCCATTCACTATCGTTAAAATCAGGAGTATTCCAGCCTAGTTGCTCTTTTCTAGCATCATAATGCTCTGCGGTGTATATACTATTAAATACAATAGGACCTAAAGATGTTTTCCAACTCTCATCAGTATATAAAATAGAAGTGCTACCGTCTTCATAGGTAATTCTTACATTTAATAAAAAACGTGGTCGGTTTCTCCATTCTGCCTTATCAAAATCCCACACAGCAGTGGATTGATGATTATACCAACCATTTCCTAAAAGAACACCTAATGTTATTGGCGCATCTTGCTTAAAATCTTTAGTGACATCATATGTTACATACAAGTTTCTCTTATCAAACTTAGTATACATAGGGTCTAAACGGTGGTTGCCTATTTTTTTCCCATTGATATACAACTCATATAAGCCTGCTGCTGTAATGTAGGCCACGGCTTTTTTCACTTTCTTTTGAACTGGGTATGCTTTTCTAAAATAAGGAGCTGGTTTTACGCTGATATCATTATGATCTGTAATCCAAGAACCAACCCAATTATTTTGTTCCATCATTCCTGTTTCAAAATTAGAAACTGCAATAGGACTTTTTAAATTATAATTATCTGTGAGCTGTACTCCCCAATAATATTTGGTAAACGGACTTAACTTTTCTCCATTATATACTACTAAAGATTTGGAGTTATTTTCTTCCGAAAAAGTCCACATATTCCCCTTTCCATTAGCCACTTCAACAGAATCTGTTCCCACATATAAACGATATCCTTTTTGTAGCGTCCCATTTTTTTTAGAAATTAATTCCCATTTAAAACGGGGCATTTCTGCATCAATGCCAATGGGGGTTTCTAAATATTCACACAGTAAATGCTCAGCGCTTATTTTAGAGTTTTCTTTTTTACCTGATATGCAAAATACCAAAAGAAAAAAAGCTGAGATTATTAAAGTTACTTTACTTCGAAATGTCATTTATAGTTATTTTTTTATTGTAAAATGATACGCTCCAGAACCTAATGAAACAATTACTTCTGTAGCTGTTGTTTCAATGATTGTGATATCCTTACTTTTTGATAATTTAGATTTCCCTTCCATTATTTTTTCTATCGCATTGGTCGGAATATGTAATTCAGCAGTGGTATTTACAGGGATATTGAAATCCATAGAAAACTGATTATCGCCTTTTTGCCAATGAGAACTAATTTTCCCATAATAAGTATCCAAATCTGTGTTCACCATTGTCAAGCGCTCGTCTTCGGATTGTTCTTCTTCTTTTTTGGAAACCAATTTATTATCGACATGAGGCTTGAGAATAATTTTTTTATAGCCAACACCATCTGTCTTTGAGCTACTATTAATACCCCCAAGGGTTTTGTACATCCAATCACCAATAGCGCCATAAGCATAATGATTAAAAGAATTCATACTTATTGTTTGAAAGTCCCCATTTGGTTTTTGACCATCCCAACGCTCCCATATTGTAGTAGCTCCCTGAGTAACAGGATAAAGCCAAGATGGATATGATTTTTGCATTAACAAAGTATAGGCCAAATCATGATATCCAAACCGTGTAAGCACATGGCACAAGTAAGGCGTACCTAAAAAACCAGTGGTCAAATGATAATTGTAACTTCTAATATTATCAGCCAATCTTTTGGCAGCTTGCTCTCTTAAATTTTCTGGTAACATATCAAAGTTAAGCGCTAAAACATACGCTGTTTGCGAATTTGACACAAGGCTCCCGTTTCGGGTGGTATATTCATTTATAAAAGCCTCCTTAATGTTTACCAGTAAAGCAGTATATTCTTCTACTTCATTTTGCTTGCCCAATATCTCTGCTGTATTGATAAGAAGTTGAGTTGAATTAGCATAAAAACATTGTGCAATTAGGTATTTATCTGTTAAAGCAGACCTGCCATCATTATCATCATCTGGTCTATAAAATAACCAATCTCCAAAATGCGACCCTCTATTCCACAGGTAATTCTCACTTTGGCCACGCATATAATTCACCCATCCCTTCATACTTGTATATTGATTCTCAAGTATGGCAATATCGCCATAATTAAGATACAAATTCCACGGAATAATTGTCGACACATCTGCCCAACCTGCAGAAGCACCATCATGTGGGTTTAAAACATTAGGGATCACATGTGGAACACTCCCATTTTCTAATTGATCAGCTTTCACATCTTTCATCCATTTGGTAAAGAAATTATCTACTTGCATGTTAAAAGCTGCTGTATTAAAAAATACTTGAGCATCGCCAGTCCAGCCTAATCGTTCATCACGTTGTGGACAATCGGTCGGGACATCTAAAAAATTACCTTTTTGCCCCCACTCAATATTATGCTGTAATTGATTGATAAGCTTATTAGATGTTGTAAAACCTCCGGTAGTATTCATATCTGAATATAATGCGACTGCTGTAAAATTTGCGGGATCTAATTTACCTGATATTCCCTTCACACGAACATACCTAAATCCTTGCCAGCTAAAATGAGGCTCAAATATTTCTTCTTCTCCTCCTTTTAAAATATATTTATTCTCTTGAGTAGCAGCGCGTAAATTAGCCGTATAAAAATTACCATTTTTATCCAGTACTTCGGCATGTTTTAAAATAACCTCATCTCCTTTATTTCCTTTAATTTTCACCTGAACAAATCCAACTAAATTTTGTCCAAAATCCAATACTTGATCTCCTTCAGGGGTTGTAATTACTTCAATAACTTCAAATTTCTCATGCTTTCGAATGGGTTCATTCATCGTAGCAATTAAATTAGTTTTGTCAAAATCTTTAACTTTAACAAGATTCCATTCTTGATCATTATAACTAGGAAGTTTCCAACCTTCTTTTTCTTTTCGAGCATCAATTAGCTCTCCGTTATAAATTTCCGAATTTAATATTTCGCCTGTAGCTGTTTTCCAGTTTTTGTTTGTTCCAATAATCTCCGAAGTACCATCGACGTATTTCACCTCTACTTGTAAAAGCAAGGCTAAAGTTTTACCATATTTTTCATTACCCCATGCCAAAGTTCCTCTGTACCAGCCACTTCCTAACATAGCGCCTATGGCATTATCACCTTGCTGCAAAAGTTTAGTTACATCATAGGTTTGGTATTGTAATCTTTTATTATAGCTTGTCCAACCTGGAGTAAAATAGGCATCTCCTATTTTTTGACCATTTATATAGGCTACGTATAAACCATGTGCCGTTATTGTAGCAATTGCCGATGCTATTTTTTTGGAAACTTTAAATTCATTTCTAAATAAAGGACTGGAGCGATCAATCGTATTATCAGCATCTACTTCGATCCAATCTGCTTTAAATTCAGAAGAATTTAAAAGTCCCATTTGCCACATATTTACTGAACTCCATTTAGAGCCTGATCCATTTTGATCCCATACTCTAACTCTCCAGTAATATTTTTGAGAAGATAGTAATTCAGGTCCATTATAAATTATATGAACCGACTCATCTGAAATTACCTTACTACTATCCCAAACTAAATTACTTTTATCAGTACTCATGCTTGTATAAACTTGGATCTGATAAGCAGATTGACTACTGTTTCTCTTATTAGATGCTAAAACCCAACTCAGTCTTGGTGCTGTCACATCAATCCCAATAGGGTCAATCCTGTTTTCACATAAAATTTTATCTACTACAATTTTTTGCGAACTTATTGAATTTACCAATAATAGAAAACAGAGTAAAACTATAGATTTCATTATCTTGTGAAAATTATGTTTTGAATTAAATTGGATTTTCTTCATTGTTATATGATTAATTTGATGAGTTTTTTGTATTATTATCACTCTATACTAAAACGTTTTACTTATTTGAACATGGCTATTCTTTTATACACCGTATTTTTTTTAAAATTAAGTGCGAGCAAATTCTATATTTTAAAAGATAATCGTATCCTGTACTTACCTGATTAGAGAAAGATATTCCTTCTAATTCAATCGAACTAAAGAGTAATATAAAATGTTAAGACATCCGACATATTAACAAATATCCCGATTCTATTATTCTTAGTAGGTAATATAAAACCTATAATTTAAAAAATGTTATTAATTATTTTTTTTTACTAAAACGATTTACTAGATTTAGCATTTAAAATATCATATATCATCAAATATGTCAGGTATGTATAGAAATAAAAGGGCAATTTTCGTATTCATAACTATAATTTATACTAGTTTAAGTTTTAGTGTTTTTTCTCAAAATAACATTAAAAGTAAAAGCCCTAAAATCTCAGTAATAAATGAAGATTCTCAGTTACCAACCTCTATTATTAAAGGGTTCGAGAATATCATAGCTACAGTATATCCAGAGCTAATTAGAGATTTTAATAAAAAGGCAAGAATGGATGTCACAGTTAAAATTGACACCACCTACGATGGAGTTGCCTATGCTCATGATGGCAGAGTTACTGTTAGTTCTAAATGGCTTTATAAAAAACCCGAAGACTTAGATTTAATGACCCATGAAATCATGCATATTATTCAATCTTACCCTAATGATGCTGGTCCAGGTTGGCTAACAGAAGGTATTGCAGATTTCGTTAGATACAAATATGGTGTTGATAATCAAGCTGCGGGTTGGTATTTACCTGAATTTTCACAAACACAAAGCTATACCAACAGCTACCGTATTACAGCAAGATTCTTAGTATGGATAAGTCAAAATTATAATAAAAAAATCGTGTATAAAATGGACGCAAAATTAAGATCTAAAACATATGCTCCAGAATTATGGCAGAAATACACAGGACTTACTATTGACGAATTATGGACGAAATATAGTAAGAATCCAACTTTAAAAATATAACAATACGCCTTTTAAAAGCCATTTATGAAGAATCTTATTTAGATACCGTGCTCGTTTTATTTTATACCAAATTTAATTCAATCTTACTCCAAAGATGCTATAGTTTCTATCTGGACAGCAATAGTTAAATAAATAGTAACAGGCATTAGAACTGATAACAATCAAACTAAATAATTCTTAGACCCTATATACAAATTGGTAACAAGAGTATGCAGAAAAGCTCCAAGTGATTTGTATTACTCTATTTTTTTAATAAATAACTAAATCGTTTTATTATTAATTCTAACATAAATAAATAACTACTAATTAACTTAAACTATTGAATGAAAAAAGAGAAACCCATCAAAGAAGTGTTTTTAAGAGACAACACTTTTTTACATCGCAAAAAACAAAACGGCAAAATTGCAATTCTTATTGGATTTTTGCTTTTTGGACTAACACAATCAAAAGCATTTGCCACTTATCAACAGAATAAAACTACTATTACGGGTAGTGTAACAGATATAGATGGTGTGCCATTACCTGGAGCATCTGTTGTCGAAAAAAACACTAAAAATGGCGTAGTAACCGATTTTGACGGAAACTTTAGTATTACAGTAGCTAACCAAAATGCTATTTTGGTTATTTCATATATTGGATTAAAAACTACGGAAATTACTGTTGGTTCAAAAACTTCAATTACTGTACAACTTGAAGAAGACACCCAAAAGCTTGACGAAGTCGTACTTATTGGTTATGGTACGCAACAAAGAAAAGCAGTATCTACAGCAGTTACAAAAGTAGATGCCGAAGATTTTAACCAAGGTGTGGTTACAAATGCTTTAGATTTAATTCAAGGTAAAGTTGCCGGATTACAAATTACTAGAGCTGGTGGTAATAATCCTAATTCTGGAGTTTCTATCCAGCTTAGAGGCGTTACTTCTATATCTGGTTCTGGATCACCTTTAATTGTTATTGATGGTATTCCAGGAGGTAATTTAGATTTGCTGCAACAAAACGACATTGAATCTTTTGATGTGCTGAAAGATGGTGCTGCGGCAGCTATTTATGGAACAAGAGGTACTAACGGTGTAATTTTAATTACTACTAAAAGAGGTGAAAAAGGGCAAAACACTTTTAACTATTCTACCTACTTAGCACGTGATTATGTAAATGGAAAACCAGATTTTCTAAATGCAGAACAGTTTCGTGGTCTAATCGCTGAAGGAAAAATTAGTGCAACTAATGATTTAGGAGCGTCAACTGATATTTTTGATGAATTAGTAAACAAAACTAATTTAACACAGTACCACAATTTTGTTGCTGCTGGAGGGTCAGAAGCTAGTAGTTTTAGAGCTTCTTTATATTATAGAGATGCACAAAGTATTGCTATAGAGAACGGACGAGAAGAATTTGGGGTTCGTGGAAGTTTTAACTCAACTGGTTTAGATGAAAAATTAACTTTTGCATCTAGCGTAGTAGTTAATATTAACGATGCGAATCTTTTGGGATATGGCGATCAAGGTAGAGGACAATTTGGTATTGTAACCGATTGGAACCCAACAGCTCCCATAAGAGCACCTTATAATAATACTCCAGGAGAATTTCAAAATCCTGGTAGAAATGGTTTTTATCAACCTGAAAATGGGTATAATCCTTTTTCAGAATATGCGTTTCGTGAAAACCAAAGAAAACAACTTACTTTTTCTGGTGATGTAAAATTAGGCTATGAGTTTATGCCTGGTCTAATAGGTTCGGTATTCGCTTCATACCAAAGAAACTCTTGGGACGATAGAGTTTATAGGTCTACTAAAGATTGGAATCAAAGATTTGATGGTGAATACAAAGGAACAGGCTATGCTTTTAAAGGAAATCATTTAGATTTCACAAAAACTTTTGAACCTACCTTAAACTATAAAACGGAGTTTGAAAATAGCACTTTAGAAGTTTTAGGGGGTTATAGCTACCAATATTCTACAGAAGAACGATACTCTATAGATATGAGTGGTTTTACTGGTGATGGTTTTAAAGACTGGAATTTAGGTGCAGGTAATGCACGTACAGATATTACCCTTCCAAGACCAAATGCTACTAGTTTTAAAGAAGATAATACCCTTATCGCTTACTTTACCAGAGTAAGCTATAGTTTTCAAGATCGTTACTTTCTACAAGCATCTATGAGACAAGAAGGATCATCTAGATTTGGAAAAAACAATAAATGGGCAAATTTCCCTGCAGTTTCTGGAGCATGGGCAGTCTCTGATGAGGCCTTTATGGAAAATGCTGATTTTGTAACTAGCTTAAAGCTTAGAGTTGGTTATGGAGTTACAGGTAACCAAGGGATTCCAAATTACCAGTCCATTGTAACCTTAGGTACTGGAGGTAAATACCCTGTGTTTCCAGAAGGCGGAAATGGTGCTGTATATTATCAAACATACGGGCCTATAAAAAACCCTAACCCAGATCTTAAATGGGAAACTAAAAAAGAATTTAATGTAGGACTTGATTTTGGATTATTTTCAAACAGATTAACGGGTGCTTTAGATGTGTATTCTAGAAAAACAGAAGATCTTCTTTTAAATTATGATGTACCTCAACCCCCATTTGTACAACCTAGAATTTTTACTAACGTGGGTAATATTAGTAACAAAGGGGTAGAATTAGCCTTAACGTATCGAGTGATCAATAAAGGCGATTTTACGTGGACTACTGACTTTACTGGAAGCTATCAGGAAAATGAGTTGACTAAACTATCAAATCAGGTATTTACAGTTAGTGATATTCGCGGAGGAAACATTGGAAATCCTGGAAATTTAGGAGACGCTATTGTAAATGTAGAAGGTAGCCCTATTGGTAATTTTTACGGAAAACGTTTTGCTGGTTTTACCGTGGATGGAAAATGGTTATTCCATAAAGCCGACGGAACCATTGGTCGCGCAAGTGATATGGTTGATGCAGATAAAGCCATCATAGGAAATGGTTTACCAAAGTACTACGCTTCCTTAAGCAATACTTTTAAATATAAAGGTTTAGATTTAACGGTATTCTTTAGAGGTAAATTCAAATATGATATTTTGAATACGGTAGATATATTTTATGGTAATCCTTTCACATTGCCAGGTAACATACTTAATTCTGCTGTTGGAAAATTTAGCCAAATTAATGAAGCAGCACAATATTCAGATTATTATCTTGAAAGTGGTGATTTTATAAAATTAGATAATATTACTCTAGGATACAATTTTAAAATGCCCGAAAAAAGCCTCATTACTGGCATGCGAATTTTTGGTAGTGCCAGAAACTTAGCAACGTTTACAGGGTATACAGGTAGAGATCCTGAAGTTCAAGATACAGGTCTGTATCCTGGTATAGACGACAGGAATTTTTATCCACGTACTGTTAGTGTAACGGCAGGAGTTAATATCAATTTTTAAATTTAATTAAGATGAGAAAGATAAATTTTAAAAAAATAAATGGTCTTCTTGCACTGTTGTTCATATTTGGATGTACAGATTTAGAAGAAACAACCTATTCGGAATTATCAGCGAGTAATTTTTATAAAACCGAATTAGAACTAATCCAAGCCAACTTAAGGCCTTTTACCCACATGCAAGCTTGGTTGGCATGGTCTGGTCAAAGCGCTTACTATTATCATAGCGAACTTTCTGCCGATCAAACCGCTTGGCCACAAAAAGGAAGACACGCCTATGACAATGGGGATCATATTCGTCAACACTACCATACTTGGACAGCAGATGAGTCGCGCCTAAACAATACTTGGGGTCTTATGTGGACTGGTTTAGGATTTGTGAACACCGCAATAGAAAATATTGAGGCTGTAGATCCTGTTTCCATTGGGGTAACACCAGAAAAATTAGCATCAATTGTTGCAGAAGCCAAGGTGCTAAGAGCCTATCACTACATGAAAATTATGGATCTGTGGGGTAATGTGCCAATTGTTACTGAAGTAGGTATCCCTACCAACCCAGTTACTGCTCCTAGAAGTGAGGTTTTCGCTTTTATTGAAAATGAATTACTTGAAAATGTTGAAAAATTACAACCTTTATCTCCAACACTTATTGGCAGAATGTCGAGAGCTATTGGGTATTCTATGATGTCTGAATTGTATTTAAATGCAGAAGTATGGTCTGGCACCCCACGTTGGGATGAAGCTATTACATATGCTGATAAGGTAATCAACGGAGAAGGTGGATCGCTAACTGGTACTATGGAATTAGATCAAGATCCATTAGGACCATACAATAATACAAACGAAGATTCACCTGAAAATATTTTTCAATTTCCATTTAGTAAAATAAACGATTTTGGCTATAGTTGGAGTTCTTTTTATATGGGCTTTTCTAATATGAAAGCTGCATTAAATGTCGATTTTTCGGGTAACAATGCATTCGTTGTCATACCATCGGCATTTGATGCCTATAAAGAAATTGATATTCGCAAACAAGAATGGTTTTTATTTGGTCCTCAGTATAAATTTGGCACAAATGAACCTATATTGGGTTCTGAAGAGTATAATGGTCAACCTTTTATCTATGTAAATAACATTCGTAAAAATACCCAAGGTGAAACAGGTGAAGGATCTATGACTAACGGTGAAGAAAATAGTGGTGCAAGATTTCACAAATACAGAGCAGGTGGAATAGATGACCCTAACTATTTAGAAGGTGATTACGTAGTCTATAGATTAACAGAAATATTATTTAATAAAGCGGAAGCGATAATGCGCCTTAACGGTGGGGTTGCTAATCAAGCAGCAGTAGATTTAATCAACCAAAGTAAAATGCGTTATTTTACGGATGCCGATTGGCCTACAGAAATGTATACAACAACTACCTTAACTATGACTGAGCTTCTTGCTGAACGCGGAAGAGAATTTATATTTGAAGGAAAACGTCGTACAGATTTAATTCGCTTCGGTGCATTTACTAATGGTACTTGGTGGGATCATCAACCTACAGGTGATTTAACAAAAACACTTTATCCAATCCCAACTAGACAATTACAAGCGAACCCAAACCTTGTTCAAAACCCTGGATATAACCAATAATTAAACTCATGAAAATATATATTTTTAAATTTAGAAACATAGCATTTTTAGCTATTTTATTATCAATTATTTCCTGCGAGGGAAGACGCGATTTTCCAGAATTACAGGAGACCAGCGTTAATCTTGATAATTTTGACATTATTCTTCTCGTATCCGGAGATACACAAGACGTTACCGCAACTTTTGAACCAAATATAGCTCCTAATAGAGATTATTTATGGACAGTTGATGATCCTAGTGTTGCTGATTTGGTTATCAACGAAGATAAATCGGTATCCCTTACCGCAACGGGTTCAGGGGAGACTACACTACACATTACCGCAACCGATGATGATTCTATAACGGCTTCGGCACCATTAAGAGTGATATCAGGAGCTCCGGTCGATATTACAGCTCAGAGTACAATAACTGTAAACAGAGAATACAGCGGAGGTGCAGACGGAGCTGAAGGCTCTTTAAAATTAATCGATGGCGATTTGGATACCAAATACTTATCGGGCTATGTCGCCCCATTTTGGGTGAATTTAGAATTTGATGAGCCAATAGTTGCTGGCTATTATGCGTTTACCTCTGGTAATGATGCTCCGAGTAGAGATCCTCGTGATTGGGAAATTCAAGGATCACAAGATGGGGTAACTTGGGAAACTTTAGACACCAGGAGTGAATACAGTTTTCCTGATAGGAAATTGACACGTGAATTTTATTTTGAAAATAATACGGCATATAAGTATTATAGGTTTGATGTTCTAAGCAATAATGGGAGTAGTTTATTTCAAATGCAAGAATGGCGTCTATTTTCTTTACCTAATTAAATGATAGATATAAGCAATATTTAGTCGATAGACTTCAAGCTTAGTAGTATTGAAACAGGTTTTATTTCTTAAAATAAAACCTGTTTCTTTTTTATATATACTATAGAACTCTTTTGGTTCTTAAATAATTCTTTTATAGAATTATGGAGATTCTAAAATCTATCAATTTTAAAATACGAGTGTTATTCTATTAGAATACCATCCATATATAATATTTTAAAAGTAGCTTGGTAAAGATCTAATTCTTCCTTTTCTATAAATTTCAGTAGTCGAGTCATCTGTACTAAAAATCGTTTCAAAATACCGATTCCGAATAGTGTCAATTTAGGGGGTTATCTGTTCTTATGGTAATTTCAAATATAGCAATCAAATCTTTAATCTTACATTACTTTTAATTCAATTATTTTTTTAAACCAATTAAGTATGAGTCAATTATAGCTTTTAAAGGATAATTGTATCCCGTACATATAGGTTTAGGAGCAAAAAATTTTGATTGAATAAGCCCTAATTTTATGCCATTAATTAACGAGTATTAATATAGCCACTTCACAGGCATTCTCGGATAAGGTATTTATAATATTAATTTTTGATTATTCTTTAGTTCTAGTCTTCCGAATTAATTTAGGATTGAATGAAAGGAATGTGAAGTATCTTTTTTATCAAAATTTTGTCATAAAATATGTTGAAGCTGAAAAAAAATAAATTCAATTGAAAAATATTGCTATATTTTTCCTACAATAACATCATAATTCAAATACAATATTCATAAAATTTTCACTTTAATTGATTCACTTATTCAATTAAAACCCCTTTAAAATATACATTCTCACAAATTATTAGCTAAATATTATTTTTTTATTTGTTTTAACTAAATCGTTTTAGTAAGTTTAGCTCACTATTAACAGAGTGTTAACTTTTACAAAACATTTTAACATTGAATGAAAAAACTACTACCCTTAAAACTGACAAAAATGAATGATTTTGTCTTTTTACAATCGAAGACTGGTAAACTGCATTTTGCTAAAGCAATTATTGTATTAGCATTAACTGTTTTTTACCAAACAAATGTACTTGCTTATTACCAGCAAGTTGACCCTATTACCATTACTGGAATTGTAAAAGATTCCGATGGCGTTCCGCTACCAGGAGCTAACGTAATGGAAAAAAACACAAACAATGGTACTGTTACCGATTTTGATGGTAATTTCAGTATCAAAGTTTCTTCACAAAATTCTATTTTGGTTTTCTCCTATATTGGATTAAAATCATCAGAATTAACCGTTGGTACTCAAACCCAATTCGATATTCAGCTTGAAAGTGATCCACAATCATTAGATGAAGTTGTTATGGTTGGTTATGGTACCCAAAAGAAAATTAGTGTTGTCGGTGCCCAATCCACTATTAAGCCCGAAGAACTTAAACAACCAGTTGCAAATATTAGTACTATGCTTGCGGGTAGAGTCGCTGGATTAACAGGAGTACAGCGTGATGGTTTACCAGGGTATGATGGTGCAGATATTTGGATACGTGGTATATCAACTTTTGGAAACTCAAGTCCACTAGTGCTGGTTGATGGTGTTGAAAGATCATTAGATAATTTAAATCCAAATGATATCGCATCATTTACAATACTAAAAGATGCGTCAGCAACAGCTGTTTATGGTATTCGCGGAGCAAATGGTGTAATTCTTATAGAAACAAAAAAAGGTAAAATAGGGAAGCCAGAAGTTACATTTGACTATAATGAAGGGTATACTTATTTCACCAAAGTTCCTGAACTCGCAAGTGGAGAAACTTATATGAGGCTAGCTAACGAGGCGCTTACTACGCGTGGTCAGGTGCCCAGATATTCAGAAGAATATATTCAGAATACCGTAAATAAAGTAGACCCATTCTTATATCCCGATGTGGATTGGTTAGATGCTGTATTTAATGATTATGGTAGAAATCGCCAAGGTTTTGTTAACGTAACTGGTGGTTCTGAAGATGCGGTGTATTATGTTTCTGTTGGTTACTACGATGAAACAGGATTGTTTGTAACAGATGGATTAGAGGACTATGAGTCTTCCACAAGGTTTAAACGATATAATTTTACATCAAATTTATCTGTAGATATTACAAAAACAACCAAAATTCAAGTAGGCATACAGGGCTATGTTTCTGATGGTACTTATCCGGGTGCAGGAGTTGGATCTATTTTTGGTGCTGCTATGGAAGCGCCTCCAGTGGTGTATCCAGCTTTATATCCTGGAGGTTTTGTACCAGGAAGAAGTTCTAATGGAGGTTTAAGAAACCCTTATGCAGATGTTGCTCGTAGAGGTTATGAAAAACAAATAAAAAACAACTTGAACTCAAATTTACGTTTAACGCAACAATTAAGTTTCTTAACAGAAGGTTTGTCTTGGTCGGGTATGTTTGCTTTTGATACGTATAATCAACAATACGTAACTAGAAATAAAAGGGAAACGACCTATTTTGTGGATGAAAATTTTCCATACACTGAAGATGGTGAATTACTGTTGAATGAAACCTATCTAGGGCAAAATTATTTAGGATATGGCAGAAGCAATGGAGGTAATAGAAGGTTTTATATCGAGACATCCATGAATTACAATCGTGATTTTGATAAACATTCGGTGAGCGGTTTATTATTATATAACCAATCTGATTATGTTGATGCTTTTGCTGGAGATTTTATAGGTTCTATTCCTTATAGAAATAGAGGAATTGCAGGTCGAGGTACCTATTCTTATGATGATAAGTACTTTTTTGAAGTAAATGCAGGATATAATGGTTCTGAGAATTTTGCTCCTTCAAATCGTTATGGTTTCTTTCCTTCGTTAGCTTTTGGCTGGGTAGCTTCAAATGAGGAGTTTTTTGAACCAATAAGTAATACAATAAGCTATTTAAAAATTAGATATTCCGACGGTCTTGTTGGTTCTGAATCGGGAGCAGGTAGATTTGCCTATCTTGATAGAGTAGATCAAGGTGGGGATTTTGGATATACTTTTGGAGAAAATGCGACAGGTCAAGATGGAATTCGTGAAACCTACTATGGTGTCGATGTGACTTGGGCAGAAGCTCGTAAACAAGATATTGGTATAGAGATGAATATGTTTAATAATAAACTGCAACTTATATTCGATGCATTTAAAGAACGTACCGAAGGGGCATTTCTTAACAGAAGAGACTTACCTAATTATTTAGGGCTTACTGGAGATCCATTTGGTAATCTTGGAATTGTTGAAAACAAAGGTTTTGATGGAAGTATTAACTTCAATAATTCTTTTGGAGATCTTTATATGGCATTTAGAGGTACATTCTCGTATAACAGAAATAAAATCCTTAGAAATGGCGATCCAAAACAACTTTATGATTGGCAAGATCGTATCGGGACTCCCTTATTAGCAGTATACGGTTTAGAAGCTTTGGGATTATATTCCCTTGACGATGATACTAACGGTGATGGTTTTATTACTCCAGATGATGGTGATTTCCCAGAACAGTTTGGTCAAATAATGCCTGGAGATATTAGATACAGAGATCTTAATGACGATGGTAAAATTGACTCTTATGACCAAAAGGAAATCGGGCAAGGAGATGTTCCTGCACTTACTTATGGGTTTGGAGTAACCGCAGAATACAAAGGTTTCGACATGAGTCTATTCTTTCAAGGCCAAAATGAAGCCGATAGAATTATAAACGGTGGTGGTATTAGACCTTTTGATGGTGGTGGAGGTACTACCAACCTTTACGCCATTGCTGAGGACCGATGGACACCTGAAAATGATAATTCAAATGTTTTTTATCCAAGGTTATCTTTTGGAGATACTGGTATAGGACAAAACAATAATTCTCAAACGAGTACTTGGTGGTTAAGAGATATTGACTTTTTAAGATTAAAAACCGCAGAAATAGGTTATACAATCCCAGAAAAGATTTATAGCACTATTGGATTAGAAAACGCACGAATATATCTGCGTGGAACAAACCTATTTACCTTAAGTAATTTTGATCTCTGGGATCCAGAATTGAATACTGGTAATGGAGCAGTTTACCCTAACATTTCAGTAATATCTTTAGGTTTTAACGTATTATTTTAAAAAAAATATCATGAAGAAAATAATAATAACAATTTTAGTATTAACCGCATTGTCCTGTAACGATGATTTTTTTGATCAAGTGCCCGACGATCGATTAACTTTTGAAGAAACATTCTCCAAAAAGAATACTGCAGAAATGTATTTAACATCAGTATACAACCATATACCAAGTAATTTCGATCAGCGTTATTCTTCGAGTAATTCAGTACCTACTACTGGTGGTTCTGATGAAGGAGAATATATATGGTCATTTCATTTAGGCAATTACTTTAACATAGGAGACTGGAATCCAACTACAGGGCATGTAAGTACTTTATGGTCTAACTTTTATAGAGCAATTAGGTCGTCCTCGACTTTCATTGAAAATATAAATCAGTGTCAGGACTGTACTCCTACTGATGTAGAAAAATATATCGCAGAGGCACGCGTATTAAGAGGATTTTATTATTACAATCTAATAAGACTATATGGTCCTGTTATAATTATGCCAGAAATACCCGTAGAGGCTGATGCAGATTTAGCAGATTTAGGTCTTAGACGAAATACTTTAGAGGAATGTGTAAGTTATATACTTAATGATTTAGATCAGGGCATAGCTGTATTGCGTAAATATACCCAAGGAAGTGATGAGGTAGGCAGAATGGATGATCCATTTGCATTGGCTATCAAAGAAAAAACCTTATTATTTTACGCTAGTCCTTTGTTTAATGGAAACTCTGATTATTCAGCATTGGTAAATGATGAAGGAATACCTTTGATTCCTCAAACTACTGATGTAAATAAATGGAAGTTAGCAGCCGATGTTGCTAAAGAATTTATTGACACTTATGTACCTACTACATTCGATCTTTACAGAGAGTATGATTTAAATGGAACGTATGATCCTTACTTGTCTTGTAGAAATGTAATGTTAAAGGATTTTAATAAAGAAATGATTTATTCAAGAATACGGGGTGGAAACTCACATTTTTATGAGTGTACACCTTATCACATTGGTTATCCTTCTGAAGTACGAGGAGGAGGAGGCTTGAGTGCAACCCAAGAAATGGTTGATGCCTATTTTATGGCTAATGGTCGTTCAATAGATGATCCTGCATCTGGTTATCAGGAAACTGGATTTACAGATTATCAAGCTCCTTTTGACTTTGAATCTAGATCTACCTTTAATCAATGGATTGGTCGAGAGCCAAGATTTTACGTAGGGGTTACCTATAATAACAGTTTATGGATTGATAGGACCCATGGAAATGTCATTACAACTACATGGTTCGCTGGTAATTCTGGAAAACAAGTAGGGGCTAACGATTATCCTCCAACTGGTTATATTATAAGAAAGTTTGTGCCTGCAGAAAACTGGAGAGATGCAGCAGGAAGAACAACAATTCCATATTTAAGGCTAGCAGAAATTTATTTGGATTATGCAGAAGCTTTAAATGAATATGATGCAGGAAATTCAGATATTTTAACCTATTTAAACCTTATACGAGAAAGAGCAGGGATACCATTATATGGTGAAGATTTAGCAGCACCGGCGAGTCAAGAAGAAATGCGTGAAGCCATAAGAAAAGAAAGAAGAGTTGAACTGGCTTATGAAAGTGTTCGTTATTTTGATGTACGAAGATGGAAAATTGCTGAAGATGTTTTAGCTGGACCATTTCATGGTATGGATATTAATGCTCCTGATGAAGCAGATTTTTACAATAAAATTGTTTTTGAGCAACGCGTATTTAACAAGAATCATTATTTATGGCCAATACCACAGGATGAGCTTAACAGTAATACATCATTAAAACAAAATCCAGGTTGGTAATTTAATTATTCATTCCGAGTTAATTTATATTGAGTTAGTTAATTTCTTAACAACCCTTCTTCTTTGAAGGAGGGTTGTATTAAAAAATTGAAATGATAGTTTTAAAAAAAAGAGTGTTTCCTACAATACTTTTATTAGTATTAGCTTCTTGTGTTAAGATAAATAATAAGGTTTCTGTTGATTATATGGATACATATAAAACCCTTGATGAAAATAGTGAAAAAGCATTTAAGGAAATAATTTACAAAACCTATCCAGAGCTGATGAAAAAGTATAATCCAAATGCGGTGCGTAACTTACAAATAATTATTAAGTCAAATAATGAAAATAACGGGTTTTTTGTCGCCTACGCTAATGGAAATACAATTACTGTAAGTTCTGATTGGATGCTAAAAAATCCTAATGATTTTGATCTTATGACCCATGAAATCATGCATCTTATTCAAGCTTATCCTAATGGAGCTGGCCCTGGGTGGCTTACAGAGGGAATTGCAGACTATGTACGTGATGCCTATGGCTTAAATAATAAAAAAGCAGAATGGAAATTAACTGACTATGATTCAAATCACCATTATACTAATAGTTATCGCATCACAGGTCGTTTTCTAAAATGGATTGAAAATCAATATGATAAAAATCTTGTGAAAAAACTTGATACTTTATTAAGAACAAGTCAATATTCAACAAATGTATGGGAGCAACTAACTGGTAAGAACTTAAATAAGTTATGGAATGAATATTCAGCAAACCCAAAAATAATTTAAAAAAATAAAAAGTGATATTATATCATTCTTAAAATATAACAATAAAAGAAAAAATCATGAAGAAAATTTTAAATTCTTTGATAGTACTGATGATATCTTTAGTATTATTTTCATGTTCAGAAGATAGCTTCAATTTAAAAGGCTATCCAGATTCAGTAATAAATGATGACCCGCCAGGATCTCCTCCAAGAGGTCTTAAAGAAGATTGGATTGGACATTCAGATGTTTTGAACCGTAAGTATTTCGATGCCTATATAGCTGTTTACTATGGAGATGAGGTAAATCGAGAAATTGAGTGGCCATACGCCTTTATAAGCGATACATGGAGTTTTGTGATAAATAATTATGGAAATTTTGGAGACGAAGGGAGTAGACTTTATTCAGTAATACATGAAGATTTAGAATCTGATTCTTATATATCGACGTATTTTGATGAAGTATCAAATTTTCAAAGCTTAATAGATATCTCTTTAGAAGGAGCTGAGATAGATACAAATAATAAAGATAAAATTGTATTTCTTATAGAAGATCTTGTGGAAAACTCTTTAAAAGGAGTTAAAGGAGCAATAGGAAAAGAACTTTGGAAAGATCAGTTTGCCAAAATTTTTGTGTACGACATGTATAAGTCCATGGGTCTTGATGATGATGCTCAACGTATTTACGATGCGGCTATAGCAGAAGAAGTAGCTTATCCATCAGCGAGCACTTTTTGGTTTAAAGATTGGTTTTTACCCTTATATGAAAATTATAATGGCTCGGTAATTTTTAGTAACTTTTTTAATCTACTATCAGAAAAATATCCTTTAGAAGGAAACTCTTATGCAAGAGACCTTAACTTAGGAGAAATGATTCACTTTTTTAGTGGAGCAACTGGTGAAGATTTACAACCACTAGCAGAATTAGCTTTTGGATGGAATGATGAATACGAAGAGTTATTATTTCAAGCTAAAGCAAAATTCCCGGATCTTGATTATCCTTTCGAGCCTGTTACAGAAGTGGTAGATGTTACCAATCAGGGAGCTCTTTCAGTAAATAGAGACAATAACGGTGGACCTGGTGGTGGTGAAGGGTCACTTAAAGTTATTGATGGAGACACTGGTTCTAAATTCCTAGTTGATAATTATCCTGATTCACCCGTATGGATTCAATTACAATATGCCGTACCGGTTGCTATTAGTCAATATTCAATTACATCTGCAAATGATGCACCAGATAGAGATCCTAGAAAATGGGAATTAACAGGCTCAAACGACGGAACTAATTGGGTTACTTTACACGCTAAAGAAAATGAAAGTTTTGGTCAGCGATTTCAAACTAAAACGTATTCATTTTCTAATGAAGAGGAATTTAACTTCTATAGATTAAATATTCTAGAGAATAGTGGTAGTGGACTTATGCAAGTAGCCGAAGTTAGATTTTTCTCAGTTCAGGAAATTAGAGAGCTAGATTACACTGGAGACGCTACCTTGACCGTAAGTAAAGATCATGTAAATGGGCCGGATAGTGCAGAAGGATCCCTTAAGGTTGTTGATGGTGATTTAGGCACTAAGTTTCTAATGGAATACACAGAACCTTTATGGATGCAACAAGAATTAGCTGAACCTAAAATAATAACACAATATACCTTGACTTCGGCTAATGATGCAGATGATAGAGATCCAAAGACTTGGGAACTTTTAGGTTCAAATGATGGAAACATCTGGGAAACATTAGATACACAAACAGATCAGGTCTTTACTGACCGATCTCAAACAGTTCTGTACACCTTTACTAATAACACAGAATATCTGTACTACAGGATAAATATAAATGAGAATAATGGTGGTTCTCTTTTCCAACTAAGTGAATGGCGATTAATAGGGCCTAGATAAAAAAGTCTTACAAAAAACCCATCGATTGTTTAATCGATGGGTTTTTTATTAAGTGTAAAACCCGGTGTCTTCAAAAAACACTGGGTTTTTTTATGAATTAACTAAATCGTTTTACTTAATTTACTATATTAGTTGTTTCAACGCGATTCTAAAAATATTATACATTTTAAGTTTAATACTCGAAAGTCTATTGAATTTTTATAAATCCTTAAAACAATCTACCAAAATTTAATAAATATGGATCAAAATCAATCTTTTAACTTACCTAATACTTTTCTTGAAGGTTTTCCAATGCTATTTATCAAGTTAGTACTTGTTATCATTATGGTTTATGTGTCTATTTTAATATTAAATTTTTTAAAAGATAAATTTATAGCTCATGAAACCACTACAAAGCATATTACAATAACTGATCTGTTTACTATTTTGAACAAATTATTTTTTTTCTCAGGCATGGGATTTGTCCTAGGAACAATAGCACAACATATTTTTTTCACAATCAAAAATAGTGGCCAATCTTTCTCAATGACCATTGGTAACAATAATGAAAATATATCCTTTGGTATTATTTTAATTTTTATAGGTATAGGATTTAAAATGGCTAAGAAAATATTAAAAAAAGAACACTCGAATAATTAAACTAAATCAAGTAGCAGTAAAATAAACTAATTACAAAATGATCTTAAAAAAACAATTCACTCTTTTATGGCTTGCAACTTTTTTATTTGGAGCAACCTTTATTCATGCACAAGATAAACTTAGAGCTCCTGCATACCCTTTAATTACGCATAACCCAAACTTTAGTATTTGGTCTATGGATTCTGAACTTAATGGTTCACCAACCCAACACTGGACTGAGCAAGATCATTCTTTATTAGGTGTTTTAAAGGTAGACGACACTTATTATCGTTTTCTAGGTGCTGAAACCAAAATTTATGAAACTGTTTTAGCTGCTTCAGACGAAATTGAATATGAAGTAGATTACACGGAAGAACAACCGAGTGCAAATTGGGAGAGAGCTAATTTTAAAAGTGTCAATTGGAAAAAAGGTATAGCACCATTTAGTGATGATATAAACTATGCAAAGACTGTTTGGAAAACTAATGATTTATGGTACAGACGTAGTTTTGATTTGAAGGCTACTAATCTAGAAAATTTGTATTTAAAACTGCGTCACGATGACGATGTTGTAGTCTATCTCAACGGTAACAAAATTTATGAAACCGAAGGATGGAATCATAGTTTTACCTACATACCTATAGCTCAAAGCATTACCAAGCAATTAAAACCAAAGGACAATGTACTTGCTATCCATGTAAAAAATACAGCAGGTGGCCAGTGGTTAGATGCTGGCTTGGTTACTGAAGCACCAGCAATGGAAAATGTAGCCATCCGAAAAGCAAAGCAAACCAATGTAGTTTTAAATGCTAATCAAACAATCTACACCTTTGATTGTGATAATGTAACTCTTACCGCGACATTTACATCCCCATTATTACTAGATGATTTAGATGTAATGAGTCGCCCCATATCTTATGTATCCATAAATGTAAAATCAAAAGATAAAAAAGAGCATCAAACAAAATTATACCTTGGAGCTTCAAGCAACATTGCTGTATACACACCCCAACAAGAAGTTGTTGTCACTAAATACATACAAAATAATCTAAATATCCTTAAAGCTGGTACAGTAGAACAACCTGTACTTCAGAAAAAAAGAGATGATATGCGTGTAGATTGGGGCTATGTTTATTTGGCGGCTCCTGCTGATAATAGCCAGCACTATATAAGCACTGCTAATACATCGCTCTTACCTTTTGTATCTGATAACAAAATTGATACTAAAACCGAAATTACGGGTAAAAACTTAGTTTTAAATACCATCACAGATTTAGGATCTGTTGGAGCTGCAGAAGGAGAAACTGTTTTTATGCTTGGCTATGATGAAGTATATACCATCAACTATTTTGGATCTAATTTAAAGCCTTGGTTTAAAAAAGAGGGAATGTCTATAAATAGTGCCTTTGCAACAGCAGCAAAAGATTATAAAAGTATTATAGAACGTGTAGAAGCATTTGACCAAAATTTATATGCTGATTGTTTAGCTGCTGGCGGAAAAAAATATGCTGACTTATGTATTTTAGGCTATCGCCAAGCTATTGCTGCCCATACCTTAGTAGAAAGTCCAGAAGGTGAACTCCTTTTTCTTTCAAAAGAAAACAATAGTGGTGGTTTTATAAATACCGTAGATGTTACCTACCCTTCTGCTCCCTTATTTTTAATGTACAACCCTGATTTATTAAAGGGGATGTTAAACGGAATTTTCTATTATAGTGAAAAAAGTGGGAAATGGTCAAAACCTTACCCTACGCATGATCTAGGAGTATACCCAGTGGCTACAGGACATATTTATGGAGAAGATATGCCTGTGGAAGAAGCAGGTAACATGATTATCTTAACTGCAGCTATTGCGCATCAAGAAGGGAATGCTGAATATGCTAAAAAGCATTGGGAAACATTAACTACATGGGCAAACTATTTAGTTAAAGAAGGTTTTGACCCAGGAAATCAATTGTGTACTGATGATTTTGCTGGTCATTTAACCCGAAACGCGAATCTTTCGATTAAAGCTATTATGGGAATTGCCAGCTATGGAAAACTTGCGGGTATGTTAGGGGATAAAAAAACAGAAAAATCGTATATCTCTACAGCCAAAAAATTAGCAAAAGATTGGATGAAAATTGATGCAGATGGCGATCATTATAGCTTAGCGTTTGAAGCTAAAAATACATGGAGTCAAAAGTATAATTTAGTTTGGGATGACATATTAGATTTAAACATTTTTCCAAAATCTATCATGAAAAAGGAAATCAAATATTACCTAACCAAACAAAACAAATATGGTTTACCACTAGATAGTAGAAAGACCTACACCAAATCTGATTGGATCATCTGGACGGCAACGCTAGCTGAAAATGAAGCTGATTTTGATGCTTTAATTAACCCTATTTGGAAATATGCGGATGAAACTCCTGACAGAGTTCCCATTAGTGATTTTCATGAAACTACCAATGCAAAACGTATCAATTTCAAAGCACGTTCTGTAGTTGGAGGTTATTTTATAAAATTATTAAAGGTCAAAGGAAAATAAATTATCAACCAAACCAAACCAAATGAAAAACCAATATTTTTTACTAATTTCTTTGCTACTTGGTCTAAGCTGCGATAACCAAAATTTAACTAAAGAAACAATAATTCACAACGAAAAAACGGTATTTCAAACCAGTAGTCCTTGGATGCCAGAGATAGATATTCGTTCTGATGTAGCTATTGTCTATGGTGTTAAAGGTAATCCATCAGATGGAAAACAAAAAGTAACATTTGAAGAACGGGTAAAATCTTGGCAAGATCATGGGTATAAAACCCATTTTATGACCGGAATTGCATGGGGCTCTTATCAAGATTATTTTTTAGGAGAATGGGATGGTAAAAATCACTTAGGAGAAGGTCAGGTAGAGAAAGATGGGGATACTATTTGGCACGGACATAATGTGCCTTACATTGTACCAACAACGGATTTTATCGAATATCTAAAAAAAACAGTAGTAGAAAAAGTTATTGATGCAGGTATTAGCTCTATTTATCTTGAAGAACCTGAGTTTTGGTCGCGCTCCGGTTATAGTAGTGCCTTTAAAAAAGAATGGCAGAAGCATTATGGCTTTTTATGGAGGCCACAACACGAATCTGCTGAAAACACCTATTTATCAAATAAGTTAAAATACGAGTTGTATTACAATGCGATAAAAGAAGTTTCTACTTACGCCAAAGCCTATGGAAAGACCAAAGCACTGGATGTAAAAGTATATATACCAACCCATTCATTAGTAAACTACTCCTCATGGCAAATTGTAAGCCCTGAAGCAAGCTTAGCCTCTTTACCGAGTATAGATGGGTATATTGCACAAGTTTGGACTGGCACCTCAAGAGAGCCCACCTACTTCAATGGTATTTTAAAAGAACGCACCTTCGAAAATGCATTTTTAGAATACGGGTCCATGGTTTCCATGACCGCACCAACCAATAGAAAACTTTATTTCTTAACGGACCCAATTGAAGACAGAAGAAAAACATGGGACGATTATAAAGAAAATTACGAAGCCACATTTACAGCACAATTACTTTATCCTGAAGTAGCTAATTACGAAGTAATGCCATGGCCAGAACGTATATATACCAAGCCCTATCAAGTTGCGAATAGTGATGAAAAAATCTTGATTCCTAAGCACTATAGCACTCAAATGCAAATAATGATTAATGCATTAAATGATATGCCTACTTCAAATAATAAAGTAAGCGGTAGTAATGAAATAGGTGTTTTGATGGGAAACTCTTTAATGTTTCAGCGTTTTCCAACACATAACGGATTTGAAGATCCACAGTTTTCAAATTTCTATGGTCAGACTTTGCCCCTAGTTAAACGTGGAATTCCAGTACAAACTGTACATATGGAAAATCTGTCTTATGAAGCTACATTAAACAGCATTAAGGTATTAGTCATGAGCTATTCCAATATGAAACCTACAAACTCAGAAGTACATGAAGCATTAAAAAAATGGGTAGCTAATGGCGGAATTTTAATATATGTAGGACGTGATGATGATCCATATCAAACGGTTACTGAGTGGTGGAATACCAATGAAAATAATTATAAATCTCCTTCTGAACACCTTTTCAAATTACTAAATATACAAGCAAATGCTAAAGAAGGTGTGTATGATTTTGAAAAAGGAAAAATTTATGTGTTGAGGGTAAATCCGAAAGAATTTGTTCTTAACCAAAGTATTGACGCTATTTATTTAAATGTACTAAACCTGGCATACAAAGCTGCTACGAATGATAAAGAATTAGAATTTAAAAACAATCTTTACCTACAACGTGGCCCCTACAAGATAGTATCCGTAATGGATGAAAGTATCTCTGAAGAGGCTTTCATTGTTGACGGACCCGTAATCGACTTATTTGATCCCAAGCTTCCTGTTCTTTTAAACAAAACAGTTGCACCAGGAGAGCGGGCATTTCTATATGATTTAACAAAGACAAACAAAAAATCACCACCAAAAGTATTAGCTACTGCTGCTCGAATTTCGGGAGAAGAAACAACTAAAAGCGGTTACTCATTCATCGCTAAGAGTCCCTTAAACACCACTAATGTAATGCGAATTCAATTACCTAAAGAGCCTAATGAAATTATTCTTTTAGATCGTAATAAAACATCTATTACTAGTTTCAAAAGAGATTGGAATTATAACACAAATACGCTCTTGCTGGAATTTAGCAATAGTAATGAAGGGGTGCAGGTTAATTTAAAATGGGAATAGCATTAAAAGTTAAAGAATCATGCCTATTGATAATTCTATGATGAGGTTTAAAATCAATTATACTTAAAGGCATCATACCGCTTTTATTAAAGCAGGAACTAGTAAACATACTTTGGGTGTGTAATATAAAAAAGATGTATTCCAAACAATTGAGTTGTTAAATTGAACAAATACCTATCGGAGATGAAATCAAACATTAATTCACTTTTCAAAGCATATATAATTTTATTCTTTTCATGTACTAATAGCTACAGTCAAGATGTATTAAAAGTAGCCGTTGTAGGATTGAGTCACGATCATGCTCATGGCATAATGCATGAGTTTAAAAACAAAAAAGTAATTATATTAGGAATTGTAGAAACGGACATAGCGCTAGTAAAGCGCTATCAAAATTCTTATGCTATCCCTTCTTCCTTGTTTTACAATGATCTTGAAGAAATGCTGAAAGAAATTAAACCAGATGCTGTTTTAGCCTACAACCCGATTTCTGAACATGTGGATGTGGCAAGAATTTGTCTCCCTTTAAAAATTCCAGTAATGGTAGAAAAGCCATTAGCAACAACGCTAAAAGATGCCCAAGAAATGGCAAAACTTTCTCGAGATAACCATACCCTTCTCTTAACCAATTATGAAACCACTTGGTATGGGAGTAATCAAACCCTGAAAAATGAGGTTTCAAAATCAGATTTTGGCACTATCAAAAAAATGATTGCCAAAGATGGTCATAATGGGCCTAAAGAGATTGGCTGTAGTAAAGAGTTTCTAAACTGGCTAACAGATCCTGAAAAAAATGGCGGGGGAGCCATCGTAGATTTTGGTTGTTACGGGGCTAATTTAATGACCTGGTTACAAGATGGAGAAAAACCTATAGCCGTTACCGCTATAACCCGAAACTTTAAACCAAATGTGTACCCAAAAGTAGATGATGATGCCACAATTATTCTAGAATACAAAAAGGCTACGGGAATTATTGAAGCCTCTTGGGATTGGTCTTATAGCATTAAAGATTTTCAAGTATATGGTGAAAACAAATCTTATTACGCAGCTAATGGTAATACATTAGTCGAAAATAAAAATACTGTAGATGTCAAAAATATTAAGGTTACTAATAGGTATTACAACAATTACATAGTCTATTTAAAAGATATTATAGACGGTAAAATAGCAGGCAAAAATGATCTTTCCTCTTTAGAAAACAATCTTATAGTGGTAGAAATTTTAGAAGCTGCAAAAAAGTCAGCAAGAACAGGAAAAAGAATTAAGCTTTAGAAAAAATAGCATATCATTATGAACAACAAATTCTTAAAATGTATCACCTATTATACAGTGCTTTTTATATGCTCTCACTCTGGCTTTTCACAAGAATTACGTCCAAATAAACTATACTCGATTATAAGCTCAAATGAATTGGCTATTAGCAATCAAAACTCAACCAAAAACGAATCTTTTTTGTTTTTAGAAAAGCTAAACCCTAATCATAAAAATCAAGCTTGGCAACTAACCAAGTTAGATAATGGTTTTTATACCATTTCAAATCCATTTTATACTAAAGGAATTGATAATTTCAATATTGTTGACGGCAGTGGTAATGCAGTAATTCAATGGGATGCCAATAAAGGAAATGCCAATCAACAATGGGCATTGAAGAAATTACCTTCAGGAGCTTATCAAATCACGCAAAAAAATAGTGGTATGCTCTTAGCTGTTAAAGGTGATTCCAAATCCGGCGCAGAAATATGGCAGTTGCCCAACACAGAGCACTCATGGCAATTAAAAGTTTCTAAATTAAAAATGCCAAAAGAAAGCGAAAAACAAAGTAAAAATGAATGGGAAAACGAATCCATTTTTGCCATAAATAAAGAGCCTGGACATGCTACATATGTGCCTTACCCATCTATTGAATCATTAATAGGTGATGAAAATTTTGATAAACCTTGGTTGGAAAATTCATCTTCTTTATACCAATCGCTTAATGGCAAATGGAAATTTAATTGGGTAAAACAGGTTTCTGAGCGACCTCAAGATTTTTACAAGTCCAATTTTAATGATCATAATTGGAAAGAAATTACAGTACCTGGCTGTTGGGAAATGCAAGGGTACGGTACTCCAATTTATACAAATATCACCTATCCTTTTAAAAACAATCCTCCATTTATTGAAGCCCAAGAAGGATATACTAATGAAACAGAAACAAATCCAGTTGGCTCCTACAAACGAACATTCAATATTCCTGAAAATTGGGATAACAAAGAAATATTTGTCCATTTTGATGGTGTTTATAGTGGTTTCTTTATTTGGATAAATGGAAAAAAAGTTGGCTATAGCCAAGGCGCTAATAATGTTTCTGAGTTCAACATTACCAACTTTATAAAAAAAGGAGAAAATAGTATTGCTGTACAGGTTTTTAGATGGACAGATGGTAGTTATATTGAAGACCAAGATATGTTTAGAATGAGTGGTATTCATAAAGATGTATATGTTTTCGCCACTCCAAAAATGCATATTAGAGATTTTTTGGTACAATCTGAATTTTTAAATGATGACTTAGATAAAGCTTCACTTTCAACCCAATTTTGGCTAAAAAATAATGAAAAGAAAACCATTCATAATGCCTCTGTACATATTCAATTGTTAGATAAAAACGGAATTAAAGTATTAAAAAAAGTGGTTCCAATTTCTGCCTTAAAAAAAGGGAAAGAAATACAATTAAATACTGATATCACTATTGAAAACCCAGTATTGTGGTCGGCGGAAAATCCTTATTTGTACACAGCAATACTAACCTTAAAAAACGGTAGAAAGGAGACCACTGAAGTTATTGCAACAAAATTTGGTTTCCGAAAAATTGAAATAAAAAATAACCGCGTTTACATTAATAATGAACAAGTATTTTTTAAAGGTGTCAATCGTCATGAAACACATCCTGAATTTGGGAGAACAGTTCCTGTTGAAACAATTGAGCAAGATGTGGTCATGATGAAGCGATATAATATCAATACGGTACGTACCAGTCATTATCCAAACCAACCTAAAACCTATGCTCTTTTTGATTATTATGGTTTATATATAATGGATGAAGCTGATATTGAAAATCATGGAAATCATTCTATTAGTGATAAAAAATCATGGTTACCAGCTTATGCTGATCGAGTTGAACGTATGATTCAACGCGATAAAAATCACGCTTCTGTTATTTTTTGGTCTATGGGTAATGAAGGAGGTAATGGTCAAAATTTCCATGAAATTGCCAATCTTGCCCGGACATTAGATCCAACCCGTCCTGTACATTATGAAGCAAAAAATGAATCCATGGATTTGGATTCTCAAATGTATCCTTCTTTAGTAAATATGGAGCGCTTTGATAAAAATGGCGCCCAAAAACCATATTTTTTATGTGAATATGCGCATGCCATGGGCAATGCTATGGGTAATTTAGCCGAATACTGGGATTATATTGAAAATGATTCCGAGCGTATGATCGGTGGTTGTATTTGGGATTGGGTAGATCAGGCTGTTACTAAATCTGGTAGGCCAAAAAGCGAATATTATGATGGAGGTGATTTTGGAGACGCCCCAAATGATAATGATTTTTGTAATAACGGATTAACCACCCCCGACAGAAGAGAAACTGCCAAACTACTAGAAGTAAAAAAAGTATACCAATACATTAAAATAAAGCCATCGGATATAGAAAAAGGAGTAATCGAAGTTGAAAATAAATATGATTTCACCAATCTAAATCAGTTCATTACTTCATGGAAATTATTAGAAAACGGTATCGTTATTGAGGATGGTAATGTAACCTCATTGGCTTTAGCACCGAACGAAAAAACATTACTTCTTATCCCCTTTAAATCAGAAATAAAAAAGGGTAAAGAGTATTTTATAAACATCTATTTTTCGCTAGCAACAGATGAAAAATGGGCAGACAAAGGGTATGTAATTGCACAAGAACAATTAGCTGTTAATGACAGACCTAGTTTTGTTGACAATTCATCATCAGTATCTAAAAGACCTTTGTTAGTAGTCGAAAAAAACGATATACTAGAAGTGTTAGGACAAGATTTCAAAATTGGTTTTGATACCCAAAAAGGAATTTTAAATTCGTTAGCCTATAAACAACAGGAATATATTTATCAAAATAAAGGGTTTCAATTAAATTGGTATCGCAGTATAAATAATGATACTTATGCCGATCAAAATTATTATAAAACTAGCTATGCCATTAAAAGTTTTGAATCTGAATTTAGTGAAGACAAACAACAGGTTAGTATTGTTATAAAAACAATTGCAACTATAAATAACGAAAAGAAAACTCAAATTCCTTTTTCTGTTTCTTACAAAATTAATGCCGACGGTAAAGTAACTATGAAAACCCTTTTTGAAAGTCCACAAAAAGGAGAAGTACTACATAGAATGGGACTTCAAGTTCAGTTAGACCCAAATTTAAAGCAAGTTTCCTGGTACGGCAGAGGGCCTTTTGAAAATTATAGAGATCGTAAAACTGCTGCTTTCTTTGGTATTTATGAAGGTTCTGTAAACGACATGGCGCATGAAGATTATCTAAGAGCTCAAAGCATGGGAAATCGGGAAGCTATTCGTTGGCTTTCGCTATCCAATGATGACGGAAAAGGTTTAAAAATTACTTCGAATGATCAGCTGTCTTTTACAGCCTTACATTATGCTGACGAAGATTTATGGAAAGCCATGCATAATTTCGCCATACCATCTATTAAAAAACCACAAGTATTTTTGAGTTTGGATGCTTTTCAAGAAGGAGTAGGCAATGCCAGCTGTGGCCCAATTACACTTGAAAAATATTGCGTACCCTATAATACCAATATGGAATATGAATTTACTATTGAACCCCTCAAATAATGAAACAAATTTTTCTTTTAAGTATTGTAAGCTCTTTTTTTGTTTGTAGTTGTACCACTGCACAAATCAAAACAAAGCTAGTATCTCCATCCGAAAAAGTTAATGTCTTTTTAGGAACCTCTGGTGACCATGGTCAAATGTCTCCTTCTGCATCTTCACCATTTAATATGCTCAGTATCGGTCCACAAACATATTCCCACATCCATACTGGTTATGAATATTATGCTGAAAGATATGAAGGTTTCACCCATACGCACCTTGAAGGTGTTGGTTGTACAGGTAGTGGAGGAAATATACTGATAAAGCCAACGCTTAATAAGGATATACATACACCTTTATTAAAATCAAAGCAAGATGCTCGTCCCGGCTATTATGAAGTTTCTTTTAAAAATGGGATACATGCAGCGATGAGTGTAAACCATAATTTTGGTATAGAACAATACTCATATCCAAATGATAGTCGTGAGAATGGATTGTTTCTTGACCTTTCTTTTGCACTTTCCAATCGGTTTATTTCTGAAGAACACACCCTAGAAAGCAATGTAATTTCAGGCTGGATAGATACCTACACCACTTGTCATGGTGGAGTTTATAGAATTTACTATGCCCTAGCATTTTCTGACCTAAGTGAATTCAAAAAATTAAGTGACCACCAGTATTATATTTCCCTATCCCCTAATACTAAAAAGGCAACAGTACAGGTTGGATTTTCTTCGGTAAGTGTGGAATATGCAAAAAATAAACTTGGCACAGCAAGCCTAGAAACTGTTAAAAAATCTTCAAATACAGAGTGGAATTCACTACTATCTCATGTACAAGTAACAGGTGAAGTAGATCGGGAAGATTTATTTTATTCCCTTCTATACAGAGGTTTACAATCTCCTTATAAGATAAGTGAAGAAGATGGCACCTATGCTGCTATTAATGGAACGACTCAGCAAGCTGATTTTACGGTATACAATGGTTGGGCTATTTGGGACAATTACAGAGAACAATTACCTATGTTGTCTTTATTATATCCTGATGAATACTCCAATATTTCAAAATCAATAGCTAACCTCTATAGGTATGGAAAAAAAGATTGGGCAACAAAACATGAGCCCTCTCCAACGGTACGCACCGAGCATGCGCTTGTAGTTTTGTTAGATGCCTATGAAAAAAAATATCCTATAGATTTTCTTCCTATTAAAGATTCTATTATTGCTGAAGTAAATAGGTTGAATTTTGGTGCTCCTGATAAAGCCTTGGAATCTTCTTATGACCTTTTTGCTGCATCCAAAATAATGGCCGTTTTAAAAGACAATGACTTAGCGAAAGAATACCATTCCAAATCTTTAGAGTACAAAAATTACTGGAAAAAAGATTTTGCTGATCTTACTAAAAATGATGTTGACCGAATGCAAGCTAGAGGCTTATACCAAGGTACTATTTGGCAATACCGTTGGTTTGTACCTTATGATATTGCAGGACTTAAAAACCTAATTGGGGGCGAAAATCAATTTATAAAAGAACTAGATCAATTTTTTGAAGAAAACAATTACAACCACGCTAATCAACCAGATTTACAAGTCCCAGGATTATATAATGCAACGAAACAACCATGGAAATCACAAAAACTATTTAGAAATATACTATTAGATACGGTGGTTCAGAATTATTTTAATGACAATAGTAAAGGTATAGCCCCTTATATAGGTCGTATCTACCAAAACCAACCTCGAGCCTACCTTAGAACCATGGACGATGATGCGGGTACAATGTCATCTTGGTTTGTGATGCGTAGTATGGGTTTATCCCCAGCGAATATTGGAACTCCTATTTTCTATCTGACAGCTCCCATCTTTAAAAAAGTCACTATTGATTATCCAAATGGGAAAAAATTTGAAATTGAAGTAGCGAATTATCATAAAGACCATTTTTATATTCAATCTGCTACTTTAAATGGAAAGCCATTATATCAAAATTGGTTGCGCCATGAAGATATGATAAAAGGAGGTAAATTAGTTATTGAAACATCTGCTATTCCGAATACGAATTGGGGTACGCAAACCCCATTTGTAACCGACAATTAACACACAAATAATCGTAATAATTTTATAAATTAATAGCAATGAAAAATTCAAAGTTTCTAATAGCATTATTATTACTAGTAAGCTTCTGTTCTTGCAAATTTAGATCAACTATAGAAAATGATGCAACAACGGTGGACATCAAAATAGCACAAGATGATATACTGGGGAAGTGGACACAGTTAACTACTAAAAAAGACGTCACTAATTCAGTGTTTGAAAATATAATAGCAATTAATTTTAAAGAGGACTTAATTGCTGAAATTAAAGTATCTGATTCTATTGGTGATAGAATAATTATAGGTGCCTGGAGTATAAATCAAATAAAAAATTCTAAAAAAATCAAAAAGTTAGTAGGATTGGATATTGAATTGAATTCAGGTGTATTACTAGAATTTTTAAGAAATGAAAAAGAGCCGCATATCATGACACTTACTTTACAAAAAAAAGATGAAAAACTATTTTTAGTTTCTAATGATGTCCTATTTAATAAAGAATATTAAAATACTTATACATAAAAATCATGAAATTAATAAAAACTATTATCCTTTTTGCTGCAATTACATTGCTTTCGTGTAAATCTACCAATAACATCAACAAACAAGTGGTTAGCTCTAAAACCCCAAAAAATGTTATTCTTTTAATCAGCGATGGTACGGGTTTATCTCAAATTTCATCAACGTTCTATTTCAAGGAATCCACACCAAACTATAAGCGATTTAAGAATATAGGTCTGATAAAGACCTCCTCTTCTAGAGAAGATGTCACCGATTCTGCTGCTGGAGCAACTGCCTTTGCCTGTGGCGTAAAAACCTACAATGGTGCTATTGGCGTAGCTGATGATTCAACCGCTGTGAAAAATTTAGTAGAGATAGCAGCACTAAACAATATTAAGACAGGAATGATCGCTACTTCTTCTATAACTCATGCAACTCCAGCAAGCTTCTTTGCACATACCTTTAATAGAGGATCAGAAGAAGAAATAGCTTTACACTTAACCCAATCAGAATTAGATTTTTTCGCAGGTGGAGGCCTGCGATTTTTCAATAATCGCAAGGATGGCCAAAACTTACTGAATACCTTAAAAGAAAAACAATTTGTTATTAATACCACCTCATTAAGTGATTACGCTACCATTAAATCTAGTAAAAAAGCAGGTTTTTTATTAGCTAAAGAAGCCATGCCTACTATGGAAGAAGGCAGAGGTAACTTCCTTTCAAAAGCCACAGAACTTGGTATACAATTTTTAAGCAAAGATAATTTAGGCTTTTTTATGATGTCTGAAGGTTCTCAAATAGATTGGGGAGGTCATTCGAACAATGCCTCCTATTTAATCTCAGAAATAAACGATTTCGATGATGCAGTGGGCAAGGCTTTAGATTATGCTGAAAAAGAAGGGAATACCTTAGTCATCGTAACTTCTGATCATGAAACGGGTGGTTTTACCTTAGCCGCAAAAAAGAAAAAGAGAGCAGATGGCAGTGAGTATAGTGATTATAAAGAAATTGGCCCCACTTTTTCTACTGGAGGACACTCTGCTACCTTAATACCTGTATTTGCTTACGGTCCTGGATCTGAAGAATTTAAAGGGGTATATGAAAACAACGATATTTTTTTGAAAATTTTGAAAGTTACTAACTGGGGGAACTAAGGTCACAGATTAATTGAAATGCGACCGAGTAAAATACCTATTGGATTAGAAAAATTAAATCCATTTTATTTAAAAGAATACATACAAAAAATGACTATCGCTAAAAAAAAAATAAAAACAGTCCTTAACTACATTCTAGCACTACTAGGTTGTATACAAATAGCTTTCGCACAAAAAGCCAATCAACCAGTAGACTATGTAAACACACATATGGGAAATATAAGTCATCTTTTAGTGCCAACTTTCCCTACCATACATTTACCTAATAGCATGTTACGGGTCTATCCCGAAAGAGGAGATTATACGGGTGATTTACTACATGGTTTACCACTGGTAGTTACGAGTCATCGTGGCAGTTCTGCTTTTAATTTAAGTCCGTTTCAAGGTCCAGAAAATAACATAAAAGCTATTATAGATTACAGCTATGATTTAGAGAAATCGACGCCTTATTCTTATGCTGTTTATTTAGATGATCAGCAAATTTCAGTGAATTATGGTCTATCACATCAAGCGGCTCGATACGAAATACAATTTGAAAACGATAAAGAATCTTACCTTATCTTAAATTCAGGTAATGGAGGAATCTATTGGGACGGAAAAGCTATTTCTGGTTATCAAAACCTAGCCAATAATACCAAAGTATATATTTATTTCGAACCCCAACAACAACCTGAAACTGTTTTAACATTTAGCAATAATGGGTTAATTGAGGGAACCAATACACAAGGAAATAATGCTTCTTTAATTTTAAAATATGCAAAAGGAGAGCGAACTATTTCTATTAATTACGGTATTTCATTTATTGATAAAAAACAGGCAAAGCGTAATATGCAACGTGAGGTTCAAAAAAAGAATGTTGCAGATTTACAAGAAGAAGGTAGGGAAATATGGAACAAAGCTCTTGGTAAATTTACAGTTCAAGGAGGTACTCCCGATGATAAAACAGTGTTTTACACCTCATTGTATCGCAGTTATGAAAGACCCGTTTGTATCTCAGAAGAAGGTAGATACTATAGTGCTTTTGATGGAAAAGTTCATAATGATGAGGGGCGTGATTTTTATACTGATGATTGGATTTGGGATTCGTACCGCGCACACCACCCTTTGCGAATTTTGACAGATCCTGATAAAGAAGAAGATATCTTACATTCATTTTTATTAATGGCGGAACAAATGGATAATTATTGGATGCCTACTTTTCCTGAAATTACAGGAGACAGTAGAAGAATGAACTCCAACCATGCTGTGGCATCTTTTATAGATGCCTATAGAAAAGGGCTAAAAAAGTTTGATTTAAACAATGCCTTTTTAGCTTCAAAAAATGCAATTACCGAAAAAACTTTAGCGCCTTGGTCTGGAAAACCTGCAGGAGAGTTAGATCAATTTTATAAGGAGAACGGTTATATTCCTGCATTAAAAGAAGGAGAGAAAGAAACCATTCCAGAAGTATCTTCTTTTGAAAAACGTCAACCTGTAGCCGTAACTTTAGGTACTTCTTATGACCAGTGGTGTTTATCGGAAATAGCAGGTGAATTAGGAAAGAAAGAAGAGCGCGATTATTTCAAACAGAAATCATTTAACTACCGTAATCTATTCAACCCTAAAACTCATTTCTTTCACCCTAAAGATAATGAAGGCCATTTTATCGAGCCTTTTGATTATCGTTTTTCTGGTGGTATTGGTGCACGTGATTCCTATGGCGAAAACAATGGATGGACCTATCGTTGGGATGTACAGCATAATATTGCAGACTTAATCGTACTTATGGGTGGAAGAGAAAATTTTATTCAAAATCTCAATGATTTATTTTCAACTCCTATGGGGAGAGGCAAACGTGAATTTTATACGCAACTTCCAGATCAAACGGGTAATGTAGGTCAGTTTACTATGGCTAACGAGCCTTCTTTACATATTCCGTATTTATATAACTATGCCGGTCAGCCCTGGAAAACCCAAAAGCGAATTCGAAAACTGTTAAAAGAGTGGTTTAGAAATGATCTAATGGGAGTGCCAGGTGATGAAGATGGTGGAGGAATGTCTTCGTTTGCGGTCTTCTCTCAATTAGGATTTTATCCCGTTACTCCAGGATTACCAATCTATACTATAGGAAGTCCAGTTTTCAAAAAGTCGGAGGTTCACTTAGAAAATGGAAAGAAATTTACCATTATCGCAAAAAACTGTTCTGAGGAAAATAAATATATTCAATCAGCAAAGCTAAACGGAAAAACATGGAACAAACCGTGGTTTACTCATGATGTGATAATTAATGGAGGTACTTTGGAACTTCAAATGGGAGATAAAGCGAATAAAAACTGGGGAAATTCTTCTTCCGATGCTCCACCTTCTTTTACGTTTAAAACAAAAGAATAAATCAAAACAGCACTAAAAACTACTAAGAAATGAGAAAATTATTTTTATTGCTTTTTGCAATGACACTCAGTTTTTGCAAAAATGAAAATAGCACGATTGTAGAAAAAAAATTGACCATATCATCTTTATTCACAGACCATATGGTCTTACAACAACAAGATGAAGTTACTATTTGGGGAGAAAGTGACCCCAATCAATTGGTTAGTATAACCCCAAATTGGCAATATGAGGCAAACTCAAAAATTATAATAGATGATAAAATTGATGTAAATATTAAATCTAAAGGTTCCTCTTTTTCTTGCAAGCCTAATTCTAATGGAAAATGGAGCATAAAAATACCTACTCCAAAAGCAGGTGGGCCCTACTCCATTATAATTTCAACGGGTGTAGATGATCATAAAAAAGAATGGCTAACTATTAATGATGTAATGATTGGTGAAGTTTGGTTAGCTTCTGGACAATCAAATATGGATATGCCATTATCGGGTTGGATGCCTAATGATAGTATCAATGATTCTGCTGATGCCATTGCTAATGCTAAAAATTTAAATATTCGTTTTTTCAAAGTTCCTTTTGGTTTAACGACAGCACCACAAGATTCAATTGCAGGTGAATGGGTTACTGCAGCACCAGAAACAGCAAAGGATTTTAGTGCTACCGCATATTTTTTTGCTAGAAAACTACAAAAAGAATTAAATGTCCCTGTAGGTATTATTCAATCTGCAGTTGGTGGTACTCCAGCTGAAGCATGGACCAGCAAAAATAGCTTAAGAGAATTAGGTGATTTTAACGGGATTATTGATCAAATATCAGAGATTGAATCCAAGTCCTCATCTTGGTTTAAAGATCGCTCAACACAACCAATTCCACAAACTCATGAGGCATGGAAAAGCATCAGTTTTGGAGATAAAAACTTATCTCTTTTTGATTATGATGATTCTGATTGGAGTAACTCTATTTCAATACCTGGTCGATTTGACTTAATCAATAATGGTGAATTTGACGGAGCTGTTTGGTTGCGTAAAACATTTTTTATTGAAGATAAATATATTTTAACCCATAATAATACATTAATAATAGGTGGTGTTGATGATATGGACGCTACGTATATTAATGGCAAATATGTTGGTGGCTTAGTTGGTACAGGCCAACATCATACTTTAAGAGAGTTTATTGTTCCAAAATCTATTTTAAAATTAGGTAAAAACACTATTGCGATCAGAGCGATTGATACAGGAGGTCCAGGTGAAGTTTTAGGTCCAATTCTTTTAAAATCAGAATTTAAAACATCGCCTATTTCACTAGATGGACAATGGAAAAAAAAGCTTATTGCTGATATTTTTAATGGGCAATTCGTTTCATATGATGAAAATACGGATATGGTTGAACGTCCAAATTTAAACATCTTGAACTCCAATTCTCCAACGGTACTTTATAATGCAATGATAGCTCCTCTTGTTCCGTATACCATTAAGGGTGCTATCTGGTATCAAGGAGAATCCAATGTAAGTAGAGATGAGCAGTATCAGAAATTGTTCCCTATGATGATCAAAGATTGGCGCAAACAATGGAACTCTGAGTTCCCATTTTATTATGTGCAAATTGCGCCTTTCACTTATGGTGGAAACCAGCAAAATGAATCTCAAAAATTAAGAAATGCACAGCGACTTGCCTTAGAAACTCCAAAAACGGGAATGGTAGTCACATTGGATATCGGAAAAGAATTCAACATACATCCTCCAGAAAAACAACGTATAGGCACCCGTTTGGCTGGTTTAGCACTCACCAATGATTATGGTAAGGCTATAGTAGCATCAGGACCTTTGTTCAAAGCAGTAAAAGTTGATGGCAATACTTTAATTGTCGAGTTTACAAATATTGGGACTGGTTTAATGGCTGATAAAAAGGGGTTAACAAATTTTGAAATTGCAGGAGCAGACAAAAATTATAAACCTGCTAATGCTAAAATTATAGAAAACAAAGTAGTAGTCACTAATACTAAGGTTACAAATCCTGTGTATGTGAGATATGCATGGAGTGATACGAGTACCGCTACCCTTTTTAATAACGAAGGCTTACCTGCTTCTACATTTACATCTGAAAAATAATAAAGTTTCATCAATTTGATATCTATTATGAAAATTAAATGCTTACTTACTATTTCACTTTTTGCTGCTATTTCTTTAGTCGCCCAACAGAAACCCAAAAACTTAGCAGATTATGTAAACACCTTACAAGGCACCAATTCTAAACATGAATTGACTAGAGGAAACACCTACCCTACTACGGCACTTCCTTTTGGTATGAATACATGGACACCACAAACGGGAAATAATGGGGATGGTTGGAAATACCAATATTTTAAAGAAACCATAAGAGGTTTTCAACAAGCCCATCAATGTAGCTCTTGGAGTAATGATTATGCCGTTTTCTCATTAATGCCGGTAACAGGTGAACTTACCTTAAATGAGCATGACAGAGCCACTAAATTTAGTCACAACAATGAAGTTGCAAAACCACATTATTATAGAGTGCTCTTAGATAATGGCATTACCACTGAAATTGCTCCTACAGAACGGGGAGCTCATTTACGTTTTCAATTCCCAAAAAATCAAGATGCCTATCTTGTTTTAGATGGTTACACGGGTGTAAGTGAGGTAAACATAGACGTTAAAAGACATAGAATTACAGGGTATGTAAATAATGGTCGCGGTATGCAACGCTTTGATGGAAATTTCAAGAACTATTTTGTGATTCAGTTCGATAAAGCATTTACTGCTCAGGGTACTTGGGATAATACTTCTAATGAAAAATGGGATAATAAAATTTCAGGAGAAGGGAAAGGTATTGGTGCTTATTTGAAATTTAAACAAGGGCAGCATGTACAAGCTAAAATAGCTTCTTCCTATATAAGCATAGCGCAAGCGGAGTTAAACTTAAAATCAGAGTTAGGAAAACATAAAAATCTTGAAACAACAAAAGAAGCTGCAAAAAAAGTTTGGAACCAACAATTCAACAAAATAGTTGTTGAAGGCGGTACTGAAGAGCAAATCAAAACATTCTATTCGTGCTTTTTTAGAGCAAGTTTATTTTCTCGTAAATTCTATGAATTAAATGAAAAAGGTGAGCCTTATTATTACAGTCCGTATGATGGTAAAATTCATGACGGTTATATGTATACCGATACTGGTTTTTGGGATACCTTTAGAGGACAATTCCCATTAAATGCATTAATGGAACCTACAATGCATGGCCGTTATGTGGCGGCATTACTAGATGCTTATGAGCAATGTGGTTGGTTACCGTCTTGGTCCTTTCCTAGTGAAGCTGGAAGCATGATTGGCAATCATGCCATTTCATTATTAGCAGATGCTTGGGCTAAAGATCTAAAAACATTTGATCCTCAAAAAGCCTTAGATGCTTATTTTCATGAAGCTACGAATAAAGGTCCGTGGGGCCCTGCGAATGGCCGTGATGGTTGGAAGGAGTATTTTACTTTAGGTTATGTGCCTTATCCTAATGTTCGAGAAGCAACTGCTAAAACTTTAGAATATGCTTATGATGATTTTTGCGGATATGCGTTAGCTGAAATGACAGATAACACCTTCTATAAGGACATTTTTTCCAAACAGATGTATAATTACAAAAATGTATACGACCCAAAAGTTGGTTTTATGAGAGGTAAACAACATGATGGAAACTGGGTGTCTAATTTTGACCCTATTGAATGGGGTGGTCCTTTTACCGAGGGGAATGCATGGCATTATGTATGGTCTGTTTTTCAAGATCCAAAAGGATTGATTGATTTAATGGGAGGTGAAGAAAATTTCAATAAAAAATTGGACTCTGTCTTTACAGTTCCAAATACCGTACATGTGGGAACCTATGGCGGCAAAATACATGAAATGACTGAAATGGAAATGGCCAACATGGGGCAGTATGCACACGGCAATCAACCTATACAACATATGCCTTACCTCTATAATTACTCCGGACAACCCTGGAAAGCACAAACAAGAACTCGCGAGATCATGGAAAAACTCTATAATTCTACGGAAAATGGGTATCCTGGCGATGAAGACCAAGGGCAAACCTCATCGTGGTATGTACTCAGTGCTATGGGCTTTTATAGTGTTTGTCCAGGAACTAATGAATATGTTATGGGAAGCCCCATTTTTGAAAAAACAACTATCAATCTTGAAAACGGTAAAACATTTGTTATCAATGCCAAAGGAAATTCTAAAGACAATGTGTATATAGATTCCGCGAAATTAAATCACAAAAACTTTACGCGCAACTATATCACCTATCAAGATTTGATTGCTGGTGGGGTTCTAAATCTTGAAATGAGTTCAACTCCAAATAGGTCAAGAGGAATTGAGGATACCGACAAACCTTTTTCATTATCCGCCTCTAAAAAATAATTATTTCATCGAAAACTAAATCGTTTTACTTAAATTATTATTATATTTAGTCCAATTTTAATTTCTAATGAAAAAAACACTCCTCTTATTACTGATTATTAGTGTATTAAATTCTTGTGGCACCTCTAAAAAGAAGCCATCATCTGCTGGTAATCCAATATTTTTTGGATGGTACGCTGATCCAGAAGGAATTATTTTTGAAAATGAATATTGGGTGTACCCTACTTTTTCTGCGCCCTATGAAAAGCAGGTTTTTTTAGATGCATTTTCATCTAATGATCTTACCAAATGGAAAAAACATGAGAAAATTCTAGATACCTCAGCAATAAAATGGGCACACAAGGCTATGTGGGCTCCTTCTATCATCAAAAAAGATAAAAACTATTTTTTGTTCTTTGGGGCAAATGATATTCAAAATGAAAACGAAGAAGGTGGAATTGGTGTTGCTATTTCATCTACTCCAGAAGGCCCTTATGTAGATTACCTCGGGAAACCATTAATAGATAAATTTTACAATGGAGCACAACCTATAGATCAATTTGTGTTTAAAGATGCTGATGACCAGTACTATCTTATTTATGGAGGTTGGGGACATTGTAATATCGCTAAGTTGAATGATGATTTCTCCGGCTTTATTCCCTTTGATACTGGAGAAACATTTAGGGAAATTACCCCCGAAGGCTATGTTGAAGGCCCGTTTATGTTTATTCGCAACGGAAAATATTATTTTATGTGGTCTGAAGGTGGTTGGACTGGCCCAAACTATAGTGTTGCTTATGCTATTGCTGATTCTCCTATGGGTCCGTTTAAACGGATTGGAAAAATATTAGAACAAAATAAAGAGATAGCTACTGGAGCAGGCCATCATTCTGTTATTATAACCCCTAAAGAAGATAAATACTATATTGTATACCATCGCAGACCTTTGACAGAAACCGATGGAAACTCCAGAGTAACCTGTATCGATGAAATGCATTTTGATAAAAATGGATATATTATTCCTGTAGTTATTACAAATGAAGGTGTTCAATCAAATCAATTAAAATAAATCAAATTAATTCTAAGATCAATTCAAATCAAAAAAACTATCGTTAAGTAATCCGCATGAAAAAATCATTTTTATCCTTTATCGCCCTAATTGTATGCATACAATTTTCACAAGCTCAAAACAATCAAATAGCCAAGATAGACAACCCTGTCGATTGGGTAAATCCATTAATGGGAACAGATTCTGATCCAAGCCTATCCAACGGGAATACCTATCCTGTAATCGCTATGCCATGGGGGATGAATTTTTGGACTCCTCAAACAGGTAAAATGGGAGATGGATGGGCTTATACGTATAATGCACATAAAATAAAAGGCTTTAAACAAACCCACCAACCATCACCTTGGATGAATGACTATGGGCAATTTTCCATCATGCCAATTAGCGGAAAATTACGCTTTAAGCAAGAGGAACGTGAAAGCTGGTTTTCACATAAGGCAGAGACGGTTACTCCCTATTATTATAGCGTTTATTTGGCTGACCATGATATTACTACCGAAATTACTCCAACAGAAAGAGCTGCAAGATTCCGTTTTACGTTTCCTGAAAATGAAGAATCATATATTATTGTTGATGCTTTTGACAGAGGTTCTTATGTAAAAATAATCCCTGAAGAAAAAAAAATAATAGGTTATACAACGCGTAATAGCGGAGGTGTACCAGATAATTTCAAAAACTATTTCGTAATTACATTTGATACAGCATTTGAAATTTCAAAAACATTTAGTGAAGCTGAATTGACCAACGCACTAGAATCTAATTCTAAACATGCCGGTGCAGCTATTGGTTTTAAAACCAAAAAAGGACAAATTGTAAATGCTAAAGTAGCTTCTTCTTTTATCAGCTATGAGCAAGCAGAAAGAAACCTAAAAGAAATAGGGAATTCTGATTTTGATCAATTAAAAGAAAAAGGAAAACAAATATGGAATAAAGAGTTAGGCAAAATTGAAATTGAAGGAGCTACTCCTGATCAAATTGCAACATTCTATTCTTGTCTTTACCGTTCGTTACTTTTTCCTAGAAAGTTTTTTGAATTTGATCAAAATGGCGAGGTAGTACATTACAGTCCCTATAATGGTGAGGTTCGTAAAGGCTATATGTTTACTGATACGGGATTCTGGGATACGTTTAGGTCACTTTTCCCATTCTTAAACTTAATGTATCCAGAGTTAAGTGCTCAAATGCAAGAAGGCTTATCTAATGCTTATGATGAAAGTGGATGGTTACCAGAATGGGCTAGTCCAGGTTTACGTAATATTATGGTGGGTAATAACTCTGCCTCTATTGTATCTGATGCCTACCTTAAAAATGGAAGCGATTACAATTATGACATTGAAAACTTATATGAAGCATTACTACATGGTGCAAATAATGAAGGTCCTATGACCGCCGTTGGACGTGCTGGAGCTCCTTCTTATTTAAAACTAGGTTATGTGCCATTTGATATTGGTTTGAATGAAACTGCAGCAAGAACGCTTGAATATGCCTACGATGACTTTGCTATTTATCAATTAGCAAAAGCTTTAAAAAGACCGAAGAAAGAAATAAAACGATACAAAGAGCGTAGTTTAAATTATAAGAAACTCTACGATCCTGAGTATAAATTAATGCGTGGTAAAGATAGTAAAGGCGAATGGAGAACACCTTTTAGTCCATTTGATTGGGGTGGTGATTTTACAGAAGGAAATAGTTTACATTACTCATGGTCTGTTTTTCATGATATGCAAGGCTTAATAGACCTTATGGGTGGAAATGACGAATTCGTTGCACAATTAGATACTGTTTTCTCTTTGCCTCCTGTATTTGGCGATAAATATTATGGTGGTGTTATTCATGAAATCAGAGAAATGCAAATAGCCAATATGGGGCAATATGCACATGGTAACCAACCTATTCAACATATGACTTACCTATATGATTATGCTGGAGCCCCTTGGAAAACACAATATTGGGTAAGAGAAACAATGAATAGAATGTACAACCCTAATGTAGATGGTTATTGTGGTGATGAGGATAATGGTCAAACTTCTGCTTGGTATGTATTCTCAGCAATGGGATTTTATCCTGTAGCACCGGCTACCGATCAATATATTCTTGGAACTCCATTATTTAAAAAGATGACTATTCATTTACAAAATGGTAAAGAAATTGTTATCAATGCTGAAAAAAATAGTGATGAAAACCGTTATATCAATAAAATGATGTACAACGGAAATACCTATACCAAAAACTGGTTAAGCCACAAAGAATTAGTAAAAGGTGCTGTTATCGATTTTGATATGACCGATACGCCTAATAAAAAAAGAGGGACGACCAAAGAAGATTATCCGTATTCCCTTTCTAACGAATAAAAATAAATTTAAGTTGAGTTAAGTTTTCTTGGGTTCTTTCTATATTTCAAAGATTAGAGCCCAAGATTTTTTTTAAAAAAACATTCCAAATACCATTTATTGTGACGAAACATATTCTTAAAAGTACCCTTGCCATTGTAAGCATGATTATGCTGAGCTGCCAAAACAGTGAAACCAAAGATTCATCTATCCAATTAAATGATCTAGAAGATTATGCAAAATTTGTAGATCCAATGATTGGCACTGCAAAAATGGGACATACCTATCCAGGAGCAACTGTTCCTTTTGGTAGTGTACAATTAAGTCCAGATACAGATACTATCCCCTATGCTGTCAATGGTCGTTATAACCCAGATGTATATAAATACTGTGCCGGATATCAATATGAAGATAGCACCATTGTTGGTTTTAGCCACACCCATTTTAGCGGAACTGGACATTCAGATTTGGGTGATTTTCTAATCATGCCAACTACGGGTGATTTAAAATTAAACCCTGGAACTGAAGAAAATCCGGATAGTGGTTACCGCTCACGCTTTTCTCATAAAAATGAGCATGCTTCTCCGGGATATTATAGTGTTTTACTAGAAGACTATAATATAAAAGCAGAAATGACTGCAACTACCCGAGTAGGTATGCACCAGTACACCTTTAACGACAATGAAAAAGCACATGTGATTTTAGATCTAATGTCAGGTATCTATAATTATGATGAAAAAAATGTTTGGACCTTTGTAAGGGTTGAAAATGATACTTTAGTCACTGGATACCGCCAAACCAATGGGTGGGCAAGAACAAGACGCGTATACTTCGCTATGTCATTCAATAAGCCTATCACCAATTATGGTAGAGCTCGTTATGACAGACACCCTTATAATGGCTTTTGGGGTCGCTTTAATCAATCTGAAAATTTCCCAGAAATCGCTGGCGAAAAAGTTAAGATGTATTTTGATTTTGACCTTAAAAACCAAGAGAAATTAGAACTAAAATTTGCTTTATCCCCGGTTAGCTCTGCTGGTGCTGTAGCCAATATGAAAAAAGAAATCCCACATTGGGATTTTGAAAAAGTTAGGGAAGAGGCCAAATTAGCATGGAACAACGAGTTGAACAAAGTAAAAATTACCTCTGAAGATAATGAAGAGAAAACAAATTTCTATACGGCTATGTATCATGCATTCTTAGGCCCAACAGTTTATATGGATGCTGATAGTAATTACACTGGATTAGATATGAATACCCATAAAGCAGAAAACTTCACCAATTATACTAGTTTTTCACTTTGGGATACCTATAGAGCTTTACATCCTTTATTTAATATTTTACAACCTGAAAGAAATTCGGATATGATTTCTTCCATGATGGCACATCAAAGTCAAAGTGCACATGGCATGCTACCCATCTGGTCGCATTACGCCAATGAAAACTGGTGTATGATTGGCTATCACAGTGCTTCTGTTATTGCCGATGCTATCGTAAAAGGAAACACCAATTTTGATGCAGAAAAGGCCTTAGAGGCTTGCGTTCAGACTGCAAGAACAAGATATTTTGATGGTTTGGAATATTACATTGATATGGGATATGTTCCTGAAGACAAAAATGGTGCATCGGTTTCAAAAACCTTAGAATATGCTTATGATGATTGGGCAATTGCACAGGCTGCAAAAAAATTAGGGAAAGAAGCTATTTATAATGAGTTTATTAAGCGTTCTAAAAACTATAAAAATGTTTTTGATGCAAAGTCAGGTTTTATGCGCCCTAAGTTAAGCGATGGTAGTTTTAAGCAAGATTTTGATGCTTTAAATACACATGGTCAAGGATTTATTGAAGGAAATTCGTGGAACTATAGTTTATACGTACCTCATGACCCAGCAGAAATGATTTCCATGATGGGTGGTAAAGAACGTTTTACAACACATTTAGATTCATTATTTACGATGGAGTTACCCGATAAATATTTTGAGAATACCGAAGATATTTCACGCGAAGGTATTATTGGAAATTATGTACATGGTAATGAGCCATCGCATCATGTTGCCTATTTGTATAACTGGACAGATACCCCATGGAAATCACAAGATAAAATACGAATGATCTTAGATCAAAAATATAAAACTGGTGCTGATGGATTGAGTGGTAATGACGATTTCGGCCAAATGAGCGCTTGGTATATATTCAGTTCATTAGGGTTTTACCCAGTAGCTCCTGGATCTGTTGATTATGCTCTTGGGAGTCCGTCTATTTCAAATGCAGTGATGAATTTAGATAATGGCAACTCTTTTGAAGTGACTGCAAAAAATCAATCTGCAAAAAATGTGTATGTGGAAAAAGTAGAATTAAATGGTGAAGTTTTAGATAGACCATTTATAACACATGATGCTATTATGGCTGGCGGAACATTAACCTTTTACATGACTAATCAACCAAACCTTAACTTATATCAAAATAAGTAAGAGGACTTATTTTTTCTGCCTATTAAAAGTTTAGTAGCTTTTAATGGGCAGATTAATATGCTATAATGCGGGTAATTCATCTTTTATAGCTTCCCAAAAAGTTGCATTAAAAAGATATGATGCGCCTATTAAGTTAGCCTCTTCAGACTTTTGAATTATTTGTATTGGGATATCAAATCCTTCTTTTTTCCATAAGTCTATGACCATAGGTAGAAACAATTGGTGCGATCTAGTAATATTGCCTCCTATCAAAAGTAAATCCGTACTAAAATCCCTTAAATAAGGTAGCATAAATTCTGCTAGGTTATTTGAAAATTCTTGAAAGACTTGATGAGTATATTCATCATTAAAATCAACAATGGCTCTAACCCCATTAATTTCTTTCTTACCTGATAATAAAGAATATCTAGCTATAAACCAACGTGTAGAGAAATAGTCATCTGCAATGCCTTTTTTATAGTCTTTATCCCAAAGACATCCGCCTTTAGGAACAAAATTATCATCGGCTATAGGAAAATTATCTTTCAAAAACGCGGCACCAAAACCTGTTCCAATCGTAATTGCTACTACCCGTTTTTTTTCTTTAAATTCATTGGTTAATTTACCCCCAAGACCAAAAGAAGAAGCATCATTTAAGAAACGTAACGCTACTTTTTTATGATCTAAATAATGAACTAATTCTTTAACTACAGAAACTTGATAAAGTGACTCATATTTATCATTTTTCTCAAACATGGCCTTTCCTGTTTTATATTGGAAAGGTCCTGGCATTGCAAAACCAATACCTATTGTTTCTTTAGAATTAATTGAATTCAAGGTTTTATTGATAACTCTAGCCCAATCTTTAAAAATTAAATCTTTACTTGCTTTACTATTTACTGACCCCCTAAAATAGGTGCCAGAAATGATTTCAGAGGTAGTTATATCTACTGCTGCACTTGTGACATGACTTCCGCCTATATCAACTCCAATGGTTATGGACATTAAAAAATGTATTTACTTAATATTAATCTCTTATTTTAGTTTTGTTCGCTACGAAATTTAACAATAATGGATAGGCTGGATCGGCCATATTATGACCATAGCCATCCATTTCATAAAGTATAATATCTTCATGACCCGACACTTTCATCATTCTGTAGAAATAGGCATTCTCTTCATACCTCCCCAACATCTCCAATTCTCTATCACCTGTAATTAATAAAGTAGGAGGAGCATCTTTACGCACATAAAACAATGGAGCAAATTCATCTACAACAGCTTGTTCACCAGGTATTCCTCGTTCAGCACGAATTGTAAAATGGGTAATAGTGTGACCACTAAAAGGAACTAAACCAGCAACGTTATTCGCTTCAATATTATGTTTCTGTAATAAATCTTGGTTCATTACCGTCATTAATGCAAGATATCCCCCAGCAGAATGTCCCGAAATAAAAATTGAATTAGTGTCGCCATTATAGCTTTCAATATTTTTAAAAACCCAAGCTATGGCAGCGGCAGCATCGGAAATACATACTTCTGCTTTTACCTTTGGTGCTAAACGATAACCAACCCCCACAATAATATACCCTTTGTTTTTTAATGCTTCAGGAATTTCTCTTGTACCTCCTGTTAGTCCTCCTCCATGAAACCAAACAATAACGGGTACTTTCTCTTTACTATTCGGATAGTAAATATCTAATAAGCTCATTTTTTTCTGGTATTCAGATACATCTTCTATCGTTGAATCCAGATAAGAAATAGCATTAGATTGCTTATATTCAATACTTTGCGCACTAATCCACAAAGGTATCAAAAGTGCAAAAAAATAGATAAAGGTTTTATTCATAGTCAGCTAGTATTTTTTCAATTCACCATTATATTTTCATTAATCCGTATGATATGATTAAGTATTTAGAGATAAAGAAATGATTCTTATTTCTTGGTTTTAATCACTATTGTTCCACCATTTTCAAAAAGTGAATAAGGAACAAAGTAACCATCTACTTTTTTTCCGTTGGTTTCAATAGATTTTAATCTTCGAGAATTTCCAATTCTTTTGATCGCCAGTTCTTCACCATTATTCAACTCCCATTTAATTTCATCAAAAATTGGAATTGTAGTTATATATTCATTATCCGCTGTAGATAATGGGTATAATCCTAATGCTGAAAATACATACCATGCCGACATTTCACCTGCATCATCCATTCCAGATAATGCACGACCATATTCTCCGACACCATAATAATTTTTAAGTAACCTGTCAATCACTGCCTGTGATTTCTCTGGTTTATCTACGAAATAATATGAAAATGGGGCTTCATGATCTGGTTGATTCCCATGACAATATTGCCCCATAAAACCAGAAACATTTCTAGCGATATGTTTTGGATTCCACGGTAATGTAAACAAAGAATCCAATTTACTTTCAAATTGTTTTTTCCCTCCATATAAATTAACCAGACTAGGCATATGATGAGGAACATAAAAAGAAAGTTGCCATGCATTTGCCTCTCTATACATATATTCATAATATGGGTATTGAGGGTCAAATGGCGTAACCCAATCACCATTTTCAAGTTTCCCTCTCATGAAATTGGTTGTATTATCAAACATATTCTTATAGTTTTCAGATCTTTTTAGCAAATCTTCATAATGTAGGGTATCTCCTAATTTATGGGCTAAAAGTGCCAGCGCATAATCATCATGGGCAAACTCTAGGGTTTTTGAAACGCCAGCACTTGCAACCGTTTCAACATGGGGACTTTCAACAATGGGCTCTGAGATATAACCCTTTTCGATATATTCTGCAATATGAGGTCTTGTGCCTCCTTCTTTGTAGGCATTATTCAACAAAAGTTCATACGCCTTGTCTATATCAAAATTGTTGATTCCTTTAAAATAAGAACTAGCAATGAATGGCGCTGCATGATCACCATGAAAAAAAGTAGGCATAAATCCTGTAATGCTACCACGATCAACCATACTCTGAATAACATTTCCTGTGAGTTCAGGTCTTAACATGCCTAACAATACAACTTTGTTTCTATAGGTATCCCATAAAGAAGGTAAGGTATAATACTCAAAATTTTCTTTTCTAATATTCCCTGCCTCATCTGCAAATTCACCATTACGATCACTCCTTAAGGCGGGCCATAAGAATGACCTATATAAACAACTATAGAAAAGTTCTTTTTCTCTTTTAGAACCTCCTCTTACTTTAATTCTAGACAATAGTTCATTCCATTCTTTCGCTCCGTTTTTATAGATATCATCAAAAGATTTAGCTCCAATCTCGGCTTTAAGGTTTTCTTTCGCATTTTTGGTGCTCACAAAAGACAATCCAATTTTTAAGGTTACAGGTGTATTTTTACCATCTTTAATATGAACCATAGCATGCCCTCCGCTACCATTTTCTTCAACATGCAACTGTTCAATTTCATGGTCTAAAACAACATAAAAATAGACTTTATCTCTCCCCATGTTTTGAACACCCTCTAATTCATGAGAACCTACTTTTTTAATTTCCCAATTAGTCACATGATTATTAGATTTGCTTAAATCAAAAAGAATTTTTCGGTCATCATTGTTTTCAAAAGTATATTCATGAATACCACATCGTAAGGTAGAACTTAGTCGCACATCCACTTTAAAATCTTCTAAATACACTTGATAATATGCGGGTGAAGCTGATTCCTTATCATGAGAAAACTTGGATTTATAAGGATATGTTTTTGTCCCTGATACTGGTAAAATAGGTATGTTACATAAATTCCAATGCCCTTTATTGGTATGAGTAAACCCTAAAATTTCATTGTCTTCATATTCATAGCCTGCACCGGTATGATATTCGGTTATTGGACTTAGTTGCACCATTGCATTAGGTAAAGAAGAACCAGGAAATACTAATCCTGCCCATACTCTCCAATCTTTTGGTGGCGTATACCCAATTAAGGTTGTATCTGTTAAAGGTGCGGTACCTAAAAAAGGATCTACATATGTTGTTGGGTTTTCAACAAAATCTTCTACATCATTAGATTGCTCATTCCCTTTATATGCTATTTGTCCTTGACAAGAAACTATAAAACTAATTGCCACTAACAAAATGGCACTATTGCATTTGTTCTTCATTCTATAATGAATTTCCTTTTATAAAAACTAGATGATTTAAGACAATAGTTCTGGGTCATGTTGGTAAGTTTTCCATAAAAATTCCCCAAAAAGTGTATTTGCCCATGCAAACCAAGATCTAGTAAAATCATTTGGATTGTCTTTATGAAAAGTTTCATGCATAAAACCTGTACCAGCATGAGTAGCCTTTAGCATTGCGATGCACTCTTTTATTTCTTTTGGATTAGTACTGGTCAATCCTTGCATGGTGATTGCCATGGGCCAAATCATATCCATGCCTACATGAGGTCCGCCAATTCCTTCAGCTGCTTTTCCCTTAAAGAAAAAAGGGTTGTCTAATGATAACACAAATTTTCTTGTATTTTGATATACCCTATCATTACTATCAATTGCATCTAAATAGGGAAGCGATAATAAACTAGGCACATTGGCATCATCCATTAACAAATGATTACCATATCCATCTATTTCAAAGGCGTAAATATCCCCATATTTTGGATGATTCACAATAGCGTAATCTTGTAATGCTTGAGCTACTTCGGTGCTTAACGCTCTTAATTCTTTGGCTATTTTTTTTTCACCAACAATTGCCTCCATCATTTCAGCGGCTTGATTTAAGCTAACCACAGCAAAGAAATTTGAAGGAATTAAGAATGAAAATACGGTTGAATCATCGCTTGGTCTAAATGCTGAACAAATTAAACCTACAGGATTAACAGGGTAGCCGTATCCCTTTAAAGTTCTAGTATCCGTTCCGTTTGCTGTTGTTCTTTGAAAATGATATGGGTTATTTCCGTTTTTTTGTTGTTGATCTGTAAAAACTTTTAAAGTAGCTTTTATTGCTTTTTGCCATTCTGCATCAAAAGGAGTCGTATCTCCAGTGGTTTTCCAATAATTATAAGCTAATCGAATTGGGTAGCATAAAGAATCTATTTCATATTTTCGCTCATGAACACCGGGTAACATATCTGTGTGATCTGTAGTCCATTCCCCTTTTTTGTTTGCATCATCATAAAATGCATTCGCATATGGATCTTTAAGAATATACTTTGTTTGGGCATTAATAACACCTGCAATTAAATCTTTTAAGTCATCATCTTTATCAACAAATGCCATATAGGGCCATACTTGAGCAGAACTATCTCTTAACCACATAGCGTCAATATCTCCAGTAATTACATACGTATGTGGTTTTCCTTCTTTTTTAGAAAAAGTTACGGTAGTATCTAAGGTGTTAGGAAAACAGTTATTGAATAACCAGGTAAGCTCTTCATCTTTTATATTTTTTCCAAACTCTTTTATTGCCTTTTCAATGTGCTTACTATTGAAATTTCTTTGGTCTTTAGGTAATCGAACCACTGGAAATTGATTAAGTGGATTCGCCATTATATGAATAGGATTTACCATTGTTAATCCTCCTAAGATTGCAGTATTTCGAATGAATTTTCTTCTTTGCATGATTTACTTCTTATAAATTAAAAATATAAAACTGAGACTGCATTAAAAACAGTACGTCCATTAGAATGATCTTGAATAAAAGAATTAACCATATTCTGATTAAAAAATAATCCAATATTTTTTTGCCGTTTAAGCTTTAAAAATAGTATTGAATTATTGGTGCCTCTCCTATTGCTTAATCATTATCCATAGCATTAATACTGTAGCTAAAACGATTTAGTAAAAATAGAAAAAAAAATGTATTATTTAATATTCGAAAGAATATTAACACAAAAACATATTTTTAATCAATTAAACCAACAATAAATAGTCAGGACGAGCTATTTTCGTTCTGATGAACTCCTAATTTTAAGGCTGGTCTCTAGCTTAATCTTTGTGGTTGCTATGCTTTTCTTATCCTCTTTTAGTAACGTTAGCATCAAATTCATAAGAGATTGAGCAATTTCAGAAAATGGTTGCGACACCGCAGAAATTGTTGGAGTATAAATTTCAAAGAAATCAAGATCATCAAAAGTAATAATCCCTAATTCATTGATGTATTGAGGAAAATGCTTTTTAAAAACATCCAAACCACTTAAAGCTAAATAGTTGGTAGCAAAATAAACAGCGTCTAATTCTGGATTTCTTTCCATAAACTGCTTAATACTTGTCTGCTCTCCTCCATTTGTTAAATCTAATTCTTTAATTGGAAGCTTGATAATATATTCTTTTAAACCTGCCTTACGAATAGCATCTTTATATCCCGTAAGTCTATCTATCATTTGTGTCTGATCAACATCAATAGTAATAAACCCTATGTTCTTATATTTATTAGCGATAAGGTGTTGAGTAGCATTATAAGAAGCTTCTTTATTGTTTACGATAACATAGTTACTATCTAATTCTGGAAAATACCGGTCGAAAAGTATTACTGGAATACCTTCGTCTATTAATTCCTTTATTTTTGACATTATACCCGAAGATGGTATAATGATATACCCATCTATCTGCCTATCTTTAAACAAATCAATCAAATCTATAGATTTTGAATCTTTATTTTCATTACTACAAAAAAGGAGTTTATATCCCTTTTTATAAGCTATATCTTCTATAATTCTTGCAAGTTTTGCGAAAAAATAATTAGAAATATCTTCAACCATAAAAACTAAAATCTTAGATTTTCCTGTTCTTAAACTTTGAGCTATTTGGTTAGGCTTGTATTTAATTTTTTCAACATATTTTAAAATTTTCTCCGTTACCGCTTTTGATATTTTTTTTTCTTCAGCTTTACCATTAAGTACAAATGATACTGTGGTAACCGATACACCAATTTCAGCTGCAATGTCTTTAATGGAGTGGCGTTTGTTTTTCATTTTAGTTATATTCAAATTCTTATTTGAGGGAGTATTTCAATTAAAACTACCGCTCCATAAATAACTTTAAAAAATTAAAAGCATTCTTAAACTGAATTTATTATCTCGGAAGCGTAGAATTCCTAATTTCAAGGTGCGTTTTTAATTTTATTTTTGTTGTTCCTCTATTTTCTTTTCCATCCTTAAGCAAATTAAGTATCAAATCCATAATAGAATGAGCTATTTCAAAATAGGGTTGACCAACAGCTGATATAGTAGGTGTATAAAACTCAAAAAACTCAATATCATCAAAAGTAATAATCCCTAATCTATCAACATATTGTGGAAAATTCTTTTTTATTACATTAAGACCACTTATTGCCAAATAATTCGTTGCAAAATATATGGCATCTAATTGAGGATTATCATCAATATATTTTTTAATTTTCGTTTCTATTTTTTTTCTAGTTAAAGTATATTTTTCAAATTGTAATTTTATGATATTCTCTTGTAAATTACTTTTTTGAATAGCTTCTTTATACCCCTTAAGTCTATCTAACATTTGAGTTTGTTCTAAATCTATAGTAACAAAACCAATATTCTTAAAATTATTAGTAATGAGATGCTGTGTAGCATTGAAAGAAGCCTCTTTATTATCTACAGTAACTTGATTAGTATCTAATTCTTCAAAATAACGATCAAAAAGTACTACAGGAATACCCTCATCAATTAATTCTTTAATTTTAGGCATTAACCCAGCTGAAGGAATTATTATATACCCATCCACCTTCAAGTTTTTATATAAATCGATTAATTCTATAGATTTTTCATCTTTATTCTCGTTTGTACAAAAAATCACTTTATAACCTTTCTGATATGCTAAATCTTCAATAATTGTAGCAACCTTTGCGAAAAAGTGATAAAAATCTTCGACCATAAAAACTATAATCTTAGATTTCCCAGTTCTTAAACCTTGTGCAAACTGATTTGGCTTGTATTTTATTTTCTCAGCATATTTTAGTATTTTCTCGGTAACCGCTTTTGATATTTTCTTTTCTTCTGCTTTACCATTAAGTACAAATGATACTGTAGTTACGGATACACCAATTGCGGTTGCAATATCTTTAATTGAATGACGTTTATTCTTCATTTTCAGATTGTAGCTCAATTCTTGGAATAAGGGGTATATTTGAAGTTAAAATGTCAAAAATACAATACCTATTTAAATAGCCGTTGAAAATTGTAGGTATTAGGTTAAAAATGCAAAAATCCATTTTTATTATATCCCCTTTCAAATAAAAAAAAGTAGTGTTATTTATCACAATCTAATTCAAGTACTACAATATAAGGTAATTTTTTTAATTTACTTTTCTACTTACTTGCCACCCATACCAGCTTATAAAAACAAAACATAAAACTGGAAGGAAAAATGAAAAATTAACTTCAGGAACTCCCAATATAGTTGTGTCTGAAACTCCATTCCCACCAGCATCAATTATTATTCCTTGCACCTTTGGCATTAAAGCCCCACCTACAATAGCCATAATCAACCCAGCAGATCCTATTTTAGATTGCTCCTCCGTTAAATCTCCTAATGCTATACCATATATGGTTGGAAACATTATGGACATAAAAAAAGAAATACCTACCAAACAATACAAGCCTAAAACACCTTGAATAAATATGGTCCCAAAAGCAAAAACAATTGCAAATAACGCAAAGTACATTAACAATTTACCAGAACTAAAAAATTTCAATAAATACGTACCAATTGCTCTACCCACAGTAAATAAAATGAATGCTCCCATTTGGTAATAGCCTGCGGAAACATTATCCATTCCAATAGCCTCTGCATATTGATATATATAAGTCCAACACATTATAAGACCGCCCATATGAAATATTTGTGCTAAAACCCCAAAAACATATTTTTTATTTTTTGATAAAACGGCAAAAGTTTCGCCAATTTTAGGCATACCACCTTCATCTTTTGACTGGGGCATTTTATTAACAACAAATAAAACTAAGACCGCCAAAATTACCAAGCCTAAAATCACATATGGATTACGTATGACAATTAAATCTGATGTTTTAATTAAAATTTTTGAAGCTTCATCCAATGCGCTAAAATCTGCAACATCATCCGATTGTAAATTTTTTAAAACAAATTGTTGTGCTACTAATAACCCAACGATTAAACCTACAGGATTAAAAGCTTGTGCCAAATTTAACCTTTGAGTTGCTGTTTCTTTAGCACCCATAGCCAAAATATATGGATTGGCCGCTGTTTCAAGAAAGGCCAAACCAAAAGTTAAAATATACAATCCCAAACAGAAAAACCAAAACTCTTCGGTTATAGCAGCAGGATAAAATAATAATGCCCCAGTTGCATATAACCCCAATCCAATTAAAATTCCAACTTTATATGAATATTTGCGCATGAACATAGCCGCTGGTAAAGCCATACAAAAATAGCCCCCATAAAATGCCATCTGTACCCAAGCTGCTTCAGAATTAGAAAGTTCTAATACTTTTTTAAATGCTTGCACCATTGGATCGGTGACGGCATTGGCAAACCCCCATAGCGCAAATAAGAAGGTTACTAATACAAAGGGAATTAGTACTTTTTTTGAAACGACTTTTTCTTTACTCATAATTATAAAGTTGATTTTTATTTAGAATAACCTATTTTTTACTAAAACGATTTAGCTAATATATAAATATTTGCAATACTTTTTATGAACTTCATAAATATTTACTTGTTCATGACGATCTGTTCTACCTTAAAATAGCTAATTATAAAATTTAAAAAATGTAATATTACTTTTGTACTGAAAAATAATATACTGAACTCGTAGCGTATGTCTCTGTAGGTTTTAGTACAATAGACGGAAAGTTAGGTTGATTTGGTGCATCTGGAAAATGCTGTGTTTCGAGTGCAAAAGCAGTTCTGTAGTCATCTGTTGCACCAGATTTAAAAGTATTTTCACCTTTCATAAAATTACCACTATAAAACTGCACCCCTGGTTCTTCCGAGTAGACATCCATAACAATTTTTGACTTATCACCAATAAATTTCGCCACTTTATTAAATCCTTTTTCTTTTGCGCCGTTAAGAACAAAATTATGATCATACCCTCCTCCATTTGTTAACTGTTCATTTTGCACTTCAATACGCTCGCCAATTGTGTGTGGCTCCGTAAAATCAAAAGGGGTATTTTCAACCAATTTTAATTCTCCTGTTGGAATAAGACCATCATCTACAGGCGTAAATTTGTCGGCATAAATTTGTACGGAATGATTTAGTACCGTACCACTACCTTCTCCATTCAAATTAAAAAAAGCATGATTGGTTAAATTCACAACCGTTGTTTTATCGGTAGTGGCTTCATAACTCATTTTAATAGCATTGTCTTCTGTCGCCATATAGGTTACTTTAACTTTTAGAGTACCAGGAAAACCTTCTTCCATATCCACAGAAGTATAGGAGAATACTAAGGTTTCTTCATTAGGTTGCTCTACATCCCAAACTACATCTTGAAATCCTTTTTTACCACCATGCAAAGAGTTTGCACCATTATTGACTGGAATGGAATACGCTTCACCATTTAAAGTAAATTTTCCTTTTGCTATACGGTTACCTACTCTACCAATTGTAGCTCCAAAATATGGTTCTGATGAGTTTTTATAGTCTTTAACACCTCCAAAACCAACCACAACATCAGTCATTTGATTATTTGCATCTGGCACCCAAAGACCAATAACTCTACCACCATAATTGGTGAATGCAGCTGTTATTTCACTATTTTTAATCCAATACAAACCTACTTTTTTACCCTCTATAATTGTATCAAAGTTCTTTTCATTTAAAATTTCAGTAAATTCAGATGTCGTTTCGGTTTCCAATACACTAGAAACAACTTTTACTTTTTCTTTACAAGAAAGTATTACTAAAACTATCATAACCGGAATCATGATGGTACAAATTCTACTATATTTTTTCATTTGATTCTATATTTATATTAAAAAATTACCAGTTCTATAAAGAACTGGTAATTCATACTACTAACTCAAAAAACTACACTAAACAAAATAAATTCTTTATCGGTACCGAACAATTCAAAACTACTACTTTTGAGAATTCAACTTCTTAATCAAATCTATTTCGTCTTGACGGTATGGGGTTCCATCTTTTCTGAAAATATCATGAAACCATTCAATCGGCTCTTCTCCACTATGTATTGGAGTATTCCATTGGTAAATGGTATTGCTTTTACCCTTTACAAGTCCCCAATTAATTGCACCTACATTTTGTTCTTTTAAAAGTGGCATTATATTAGAAAAGCGACTGTTTCTTGTTCTTGCCATATATTCCGTACAAATCATTGGCCTACCATGACTTTTCAAAAGCTCAATCACCAATTGATGATCTTTTTCATCTCCATAATGGTGATACGTAATCACATCCGAATTTAAGGCTTGGAATGCATTAAGATCTACTAAATGCCAGGCCCATATTCCTGCGGAAATAGGTTGCGAAGGATTTACTTCTCTCGCCCATTGGAATACTTTTTTCAATAGTGGAAGCGTTTTATTTCCTTTACCTTCATTGCCTGGTTCATTGTATAAATCCCATAACAACACTCGATCATCTTTAGCAAAAGTTTTTAAAACATCTTTTACATACACCTCTAGTGCTGGAAAATTAGCTTCAATATTTGATGCTGGATCTCCAGGATCTTGTATCCATCCAGAATTATGAGTACCAGGTTTAGGTTCTGGTTGCTTTCCTGCTTTTGGTGTTTTACTCCAAACATCATCAAAAAAAACAAACATCGTTTTAATTCCCCTATTGTTGGATATTTCAAGATACTGATCTAACCTTTTTTTAAATCCTTTAGGATCTTGTTTATAGGCTAAACTATGAAGATACACGCGCATCACATTCATACCAATACCTTGCGCATAACCCAATTCTCTATCTATGGTTTCTGGATCAAAGGTATCTTCTTGCCACATTTCTAATTGGTTTATTGCCGTGCTTGGCACAAAATCAGCACCATTTAACCACTTATATTGCTTATACCAATTTTCAGCCTTTTCAATAGACCATTTTCCAGTATCAGAATTCTGTGCATGTATCCCAATCATACCTGTTAGCAACATAATCGCTAACATTACTATTCTTTTTTTTATCATTCGTACGTTTTAACTATTTTTAAAATGTGATTTTCTCCGTAGGAGAAAATAATAAATCTTCTACTCCTGCTATTTTTACTCCAATACGAGCAAAAATGTAATCTTGGGTTGTATCTAACTCAGGAATTTCTACAGAAGCATCAATATTAGTTATATCAGAAACATCATCACTATTAGATTGTGCAATATTAAAATCATTATTATTTGATACAAACTGGGTTTTATTGATAAAAAGTGTCATATTTTCTACCGTAGCATCAGAAATAATTTTACTTAATTGACAAGAAGCATTTATAGTATTCCCGCTTACTGTAAGTTGCGCACTATTAAATGTAAAATACGGAGTAACTTCTATATTGATACTTGTGTCGCCTTTTAGGTCTACAAAAATAGTGTCTAACTGCTGTGCGTTAACAACATTTGTTCTAAAAGGACCTTGGCCTCCAACAAATACTAATTTATAATTGCCGTCAAATAACCTACTACTAAAAGACCCATCTTCGTTTAAAGGAACACCTATTGCTCCAGATTTACCAAAACCTGGTTGCCAAAGTTCAAAACCCACCTCATTAATTCCTACTTGTACAGGAGTACCGTTATACACTACATTTCCTGCCAAGAATGATTGCGGTTCATCAAAATTATCTATTTCACACGATGCCAATAATCCTATTAGACCGAGAAAGATTATATAATACTTTGTTTTCATAATTCTATTTTTTAAGTCCATTATTGGTTAGGATTTTTTACGATTTTTGGATTATTATTGATGATATCTTGTCCAATTTCGGAGTAATAATTACCTAATTGAAAACGATCTGCACCAGTAACACGTGTTGGACGAACTACTTTGTAAACATATTTTCCATCATTTGGGTTACCTGGATCATATATTTTATAGGGCCAAAAACCATAAGGCTGTGTATGTAATTTAGTTGCAACACCGATATTTTCTGTGATTTCAGTCTCAGAAATTGGAGCTCCATTCAATACAACATGCGCTAATCTCCATCTTTTCAAATCATAAAAGTAGAGTCCCTCAAAAGCTAATTCTACATATCGTTCATGAGCAATTCGATCAAATGTTATATCACCTGCTCCCAAAAGCGTAGTTATACCTGCTCTTTCTCTGACCTGATTCATATAACCAGCTGCTTTATCTGGTTGATTTAATTCAAAAGCTGCTTCAGCTGCATTTAGCAAAACCTCAGCATATCGGTAACGAATAAACCAAACATCACTTTGTACACCACGCTGCCCAGAACCCGCTTTTGGGTCCATATATTTACGAATATAAAAACCAGTTTGCGCTGTAAACTCTAATCCGTTTATAGGCCCATCAAAACCCACCACTTGAGTAGCACTAGCTGCTCCAGGTAATGTTTTTTGTTGGCCTCGTGAATCACCACTTACAATAGTACCGTCTGCTAATTCATAACCAGCCCAGATATCAACAGGTTTTCCTTTAAATGAAGACCCTGGCAGAATAACTGTTCCTGCCAATCGAGCATCTCTTCCAGCGAAAACATCTTTGATATTATCATAATAGATAGGAGTACCTGCATTATCAACATTTGGTAATGGTTCATAACTACCATCTAAGGTTTCAAAAGATTGTACTAGATTTAAAGAAGGGTTAATTCTCCCTCCTTCTTCTTCCTCTGCACCAAAACGTGGCTGGTTCGAAATACTGAAACCATGAACTTTACCACTTTGTAATTTATAATCTTCTACAAAGATGGCTTCTGAATTATTGCTTTTATCATAAAAGATACTCGCAAAATTCTCATCTAACTCAGGCTTTTTGGTATACAAAGCATACGCTCCCGCTTCACCTGTTATAATAGCTTCAGCCGCTTGTAAAGCTATCGTATAATAGGCATCTGCCCTAGCTGCTGGAATTCCGACTTCATTACCAGGCAAGGTTACTAAAGGCGTTGTTGCTCCATATTTCGCTATAGACCCTGCATACAATGCAGCTCTTGCTTCCATTGCCAATACCGCTCCCTTAGTGGCTCTCGACTTGGAGTTCGCATCAGCAGGTAGCATCTCTTTAATTGCTTCAGATTCTGCTATAACAAAATCATAAATAGCTGCTTCTGTTTCTCTTGGATGTTGTAAATAACTAGCATCACCACTAAAATCATATTCCTCTGGCTCTAATACCAATGGAACGCCTCCCATACGCTTTACAATCTCAAAATAATAAGAAGCTCTTAAAAATCTTGCTTCTGCTAACAAACGTGACTTTGTATCTTCACCTAAAACGGTACTCGCATCTAACCTTTTTAAGAATACATTAATCTCTCTAATATATTCGTAATCCCAAGTTCCCCAATCACCATAGCTATAACCATTGTTTTCAAAAGAACCATAACGACCATTTTCGGACCAGAATGAAATATTAAAATCTGATAAAGAAGCCCAGTTTTCTACACTTCCAAAATCATAGTATCTATTATAAAGATTAGCTAATACGGATAAGGCCAAACTTTCATTACTAAATACCTGATCCTCTGTTAATAACTGTGTAGGCTCTCTGTCTAAAAATTCAGTATCACTTGAACAGCCGACATTTAAAATAGTGGCTATTCCGAATATGTATATATATTTTTTCATTTTAAATCGATTTTGGGTTTTAAATAGAAAGGTTTACTCCAACATTAATAAACTTGTTCTGTGGATATTGAAGTCCATTAGTATCCTGAACCTCTGGATCTATGCCAAATTTTGACAAGTTGTCTATAGAAAACAGGTTATAACCATTCACGTAAAACCGAGCTTTTTGAATTTTAAGTTTCTCTAAAAGACTTGCTGGTAGCGAATATCCTAACTCAATTGTTCTTGCTCTTATGTAGGTTACATTATGCAACCAAAAAGTAGAATTTCTATTATAGCTACTTTGCCCACCTGAATTAAAACGTAGCGGAGGGTATTTGCCTGGAATCCATGCACTATTTATATCAAAAGGATCTTCTCTATGCCATCTATCTAAGAAAATCTTATTTAAAGCTCCCTCATTTTGATATGGATTTCTGGTTTCCCACTCTTGATTCCATGAATACCCGGATGCTCCAGAGAAATCAGCAGTAAAATCGAATCCTTTATACGCGAAAGTCATATTCAATCCAAAATTGACAATAGGTTGTCCATTGTTATATCCAATAGGCTTTTCATCGTACCCATCTATTTTACCATCCTTATTTATATCTTCATAAATAAGATCTCCAGGTAATAAAGAAGTATTTCCTCGACCATCAATATTTACAGGATAGTTATTAATTTCTTCTTGTGATTGGAATTGACCTATAGAAGTATATCCCCAATACAGATTATTATATCTACCTTCTGAAGAAGAGCGATATTCATCATATGAATTATTAAAAACAGGCTTATAAGAAGCTATAAATTTACTTCTTGAAATAGAAGCATTTGCGGAAATACTCATAGTCACCTCTCCAACTTTACCGTTATAAGCTAAAGCTCCTTCTATACCTGAAATAGCATCACTATTTACATTCTCTTCAGGAAGACCATAACCAAGTTCATTAGGAATTAAAATATCATATTTTCTTCCTCTTAAACCTGTCCGTTCTCTATAAAAGTAATCGTAAGAGCCTGAAATTTTGCCATCAAAAAGGTAAAAATCCATTCCTATATCGGTAATCTTACTCTTAAACCACGTAAGGTTATCTACTATTTGTCCTTTATCTCTACTCGCTATGATTGGATTTCCATCTAGAATAGCCACCCCTTGATTGTAGTTGTACCCAGGTAAATAATCATAAGCTCCAATACCAATATCGTCATCACCTAACACACCATAAGAAGCCCTAAATTTAAAATCGGTTAACCAAGTATCTTTGCCTAAAATGTTTTTCATGAATTTTTCATTGGTAATTCTCCAACCAGCCGATGCTGAAGGGAAGACACCAACTCTTTTGCTTGGCGCAAATTTCCATGAAGCATCACGTCTAGCAGAACCTTCCAAATAATAGGTATCATTATAATTATAAGACACTTTACCTATATACCCTATTCTAGCTTCTTGATCATCTCTATCATCGTATCTATCTGCTGTAGAAAAATATAATAATGGTAGCACATTTGTTTCTGGTACGGAGTGAATAAATTGCTCTTGATCTCTTGCATCTTGACGCTCTACAACGGCAACCGCATCTACAGAGTGTTTACCAAACTTATTGTTATACTGTAATTGTCCTTGATAGACATTTTTCATTATTTTTTGTGTTCTTCTTTCTCTCCAAGGATTCGTACTTCCGCCTGTTGCATTATACGCATCATTGTCCTCATCATAGGTATATGCCTTATAGGTATACTCATGACCATTTAACACTTTATCCGCAATATAATAAGAGTACATACCTTTTAACTTTAAGCCCTCTATAAATGGTAATTTATACTCTGCACTAAAATTGGTTTGCATCACCCTCCATATTTCGGTAGAATACCCTCCAATTTCCTTATTATGTAAACCCCAATTCGTCTCGTTATGACCAATATCATTTAAGTATTCTGGATTATCATTAGCGTAAGGACGTTCGAAGGGTCTGTTTCTTAAAATTGCAAAGCGGGGTAGCCAGTAATCATCAGCTCCAGGAATTCCTGGATTGTCTCTTGTTTCAATTCTTCCATTGATCTGGACACCTACTTTTAATCTATCCGATATATCTGCGTCTACATTACTTTGAATATTTGTTCTTTCAAAAGTAAATTCTGGACCTAGAACAGCTTCTTGTTTTAATCGTGTTGCCGATAAGTAATAGCTTATTTTATCTGACCCACCTGTTGCACTCACATTTACACTTGTTAAGGGCGCATCTTTCTTAATAATAAAGTCTTTCCAATTAAAAGATTGATATCCTCTTTCTTCTCCAATTCGATACTTTTCTAATTCGTCTAGAGTAATTGCAGTTGAACCATATTGATTAACCTCTGCTTCTGCCTTACCCAACATCCATTGGTACGAATCGTTTACCGTTTCCGGGAACCTAGACCAGTTTTGCCATCCTATATAAGAATTAACATTCACCACATTCCTGCTTCCTTTTTTACCACGTTTTGTGGTTACTACCACTACTCCGTTTGCCGCTCTAACTCCATATATAGCAGCAGAAGCGTCTTTAAGTACTGTTATACTCGCAATATCATTAGGGGCAATATTGTTAAATTGGCCTGCATCCTGCTGAATTCCATCTATTACGTATAATGGATTCCCCATATTTCTAATTTGAATGTTTGCACTAGCACCTGGTCTACCATCTGCCATTCTAAAACTTACTCCAGGTATTTTACCAGCCAATCCAGAACTTACCGTAGCACCTGCATGTACTTTTTCCATGTCTTCACTATTTATTGAAGAAATTGCTCCCGTGATAGATTTTCTATCTTGTGAGACATAACCTGTTACGACAACTTCATCAAGAACATCAGAACTTTCTACCAATGCAACATTAATTGTTGTTTGACTCCCCACAAGTACCTCTTGTTTATTAAAGCCTACATAAGAAAATACTAAGGTTTCATTAGGAGCAGCATTTATCGAGAAATTCCCATCAAAATCTGCAACAACTCCTCTGGTTGTGCCTTTTACCACAACAGAACTCCCTGGCAAGGGCATCCCATCAACTACAGCAGTAATGGTACCCGATACTTTTACTTGTTCTTCCTGCCCAAAAGAAGAATGAACAACCATAAAAAGTGTCAACATACCCGTAATTCGAAATAATTTGTTTAAAAATGTTTTCATTGAGTCTTCATTTTTTTGAATTAAATTAGGTTTTAGTTAGTTACTATTGAAGAAGAACAAACACTTAGTTTTAGTAGCATTTTGAGATAAGCATTAAATAATTGATCCTTTAATTTGTATGCGTATTAATTATCTTAAAAATTGTAAGTAAAGTTTGTTTAGTAAAAGCTTTAACATTAACAATTAGATAAAATGGAATACTCATATTTGCCAAAATCAAAAATTAAACCGAATTATTTGTTGATTTCTTCAGTTATCAAATAGAATAATAATAATTCTACTCGATACGTTTGTTCGTCTCGATTGTTCGTACAATTCGTTCAAACAATAGGGTTACCATTTTTTTTTAGGCACTATGATACATATTGTATAATTATGAGACGATTAATTGAGATATTCATAGTATCATGAACATTAAGCAATATGAAATAATAGCCCTGAAGTTGGTTCACAACTAACAGTATTTCTATATCTCTTAAAAAATCGACAGATTTACCCCATAATAAATAGGATATTGGAAATTATTGAGGTAATAACTTGTAATTCATTGAATAGATATAAATGAATTATTTTATTCACACCATTTAAATGCTTGAAAATTTATGGAATTACTAATCCATGTATTCATGGAAATGAAACTATCGGAGAAAGCGAACTTTCTTACAAAACAATTACATCTTTCAGATAGTAAAAGCAAAAAATTATATACTTTAAGAAGGTTATGATTATTGCGTTATACTCAAAATATATCTAATATTTGCTCGTGTAAAAAAGGGGGCAAACTGGTTTATTTAAAATGAAAAACTATACTATTTTATTCTACTCTTGTATTTAAGCCATTTGTAAAAAATGTTCCAATAGCAAAGCCTTCTTTTTGACCTTCTACAATAGCAGGCATATAATGTATTCCACCATAAAACCTACTTATTGCCGCTTCATTGGCTGCATTTTTAAAAGAAGTAAAATGTCGTGTTGGCAAACCAAACTCTTCTTCTGTATCATCTGAAAACGCAAAATCATCTCCAAAAAGTTTAGTTAAAATTATGGCTGCACCAGATGAAACTACACTATGCCCACTTGTGTATTCTGGAAAAGGAGGTGTCTGCAATACAGGCAACCAGTTAGGATCTAGATACTCATTAATATAAGTTTCAGGTCGAATAACCGAGCTTCTATATTTTTCATCCCAACAACTAATAAAACAATCTGCCAAAGTAACCGAAAGCTGAGCGTATGCTTCTGCTGATTGGACTGCTGTTGCATTTACTTTTCTACAGACTAATGCTGTAATATTCATCCAATGTCCATTAGGAGATATTTTTTTTGTAGCATACATTACATGTCCTCTTACATTCATCTTAAAAGGGTTGCAGTCCCAAAATTTGGCAATTTCTATTTCTTCAGTAGTATTAATATTTACTTTTTCATACACCGCTATGACATCTTTATAAAAAAGACTGGTGGTATCTATAGAAAAAGAAGGAGGTGGTGAGGGTTTAAATTGTGCTGCAGAATCAATCATGAAAGTCCTTAATTTATTCCAATGGGGTTCTATTGCTTTCATATAGGCTGGGGGTGTTGGCATCCAAGATGCCTTATCATTGAGAACTCTATATTCTGGTAATGATCTAATTACTGCGAAATTATCTTTATTTGCCCAAGCAAGAATATGTTCTGCTATTTTTTGTCCATACTGTATGGAATTTTGAAATACTTCATCAGGAATTCCATGATGCTTAAATTCTCTTAACATTAAGTCTTCAAATACCTCTATTTTATCTTCGGAAATGACAAATGATTTCCCAGAAGTAAGAATAGCATGTATTGCTGCCAATGTGAAGCTATATGTTTTGTTTTTATCTGGAACAGGAATCGCATCTAAACCATGTAATTGCCCAGCTAAGCTTTGATATGTACCATTTTCTTGAATTAATGTTTCATAAGCCGCAACAGACACATACGCATAAGTACGACTAGTTACTGGTGGTGAATAAATATCATACACCATTACATCTGTTACTTGTTTAATAGCATCATGTATATAATCAGCTTGTTCTGTCTTCAACCTCCATTCCTGAGCATTTAAATGGCTCCCTATACCTATTAAAAAAAGTAATGCATAACCCCTCATAAAACTTTTCTTTTTTTCCCTTTGAAATTAGTAATTGTAATTTTTTTTACATTCTTCAGTACTGGCAAAGTCCGGGAAGATTGAGAAAGATATGTAGATCCATAATAAAATTCAACATGCTTTTTTCTTCCATCATTGAAGATAATTTCTGCCGAAAAATCATCATGTTTTAACGTTATCCATTTTAAAACATCTTCTTGATTTTCTTGATTAACAAAGGCTCTTAAGCTACCCTGATTTTGTGTAGCTATGAGAATATCCTTTTTCTCAGCACTTTTTATTCTTGTTAACCCCTTGGCATCACCATCTACAAAAAAACCAGTTTTGCTCAACAAAATTTCTTTAAAGCCCCCAGCACCATTTCCTTGTAAACAGAGTCCTTTAAAAGCATCATGCCTTCCACTATAGGGGTCCATACTATAATCATTACCCACCAAGATAACATCTAAATTACCATCATTGTTTATATCATCAGTCATCATTCCATATACCGGAGCTTTTTGAGCTTCTATCGGCAATGGCTCCATTTTAAATTTCCCGTTTCCCTTATTCTCTATGTACGAAGAACGCATTTCAGTCGCCTTTAATATAATGGCATCATTCTTAGCCGCATCATTCCAAATATCATTCATAGCTGCTAAACCATAGGATTTATATGTAGGATATTCTTTTCTCATGGATATTACCTGACTCACCAAATCATCACGTGAAGCTATAGGAAACGATTTTCGAATTCCATCATCACCTTTCATATAGCAAAAGACCATTGCATCTAAGAGTCCATTAGCATCTATATCTTTTGCAATGATGGTCATAGGTTCTTCTAGTGTTGCTACGTAATTTGAATTTAATCCCAAGTTTCCAACAATATAATCCATATCGCCATCAGCATCAAAATCTCCTGAAACAAGACTATTCCACCAACCTAATTTATGTTCTATTCCTGTTGAAATTTTCTCAAATGAGTTTCCTGAATTTTTCAAAAAAGTGACTGACATCCATTCTCCTGTTATGATAAGATCTGCCTTTCCATCATTGTCAAAATCACTCCATAGGGCATCAGTTACCATACCTATGGTTTTTAATTCTGGAAGATATTCATTTGTAACATCTATAAATTTTCCATTTTCGTTTTTCAATAAAAAACTTTTTGGACTCGCTGGATAGGCTGCTGAAACAACACGTCCACCAACAAATAGGTCAAGATCTCCATCTCCATCAAAATCCGCTGCTTTTACACATGATCCATTTGTTAAATCTTCAGGTAGAGCTCCAATAGCTCTTGAAAATTTCCCTTCACCATCATTTAAAAATAAACGATCATTACTAATATTATTATTTTCTGGAATCTCGTAACTACCACTAACAAGATATAAATCAAGATCTTTATCGTTATCTGCATCAAACAATAAAACCCCCATATCTTCATACAAATCACTTTCTTGTGCTAGCAATCTTGAGGGGTCAAAAAAGAATTTCCCACTCTCATCTTGCATAAAAAATGCGCCTGAATTTTCTGAAGAGCCTCCGATATAAAAATCTTCATACCCGTTACTATCAATATCTCCTACGGCAATTCCAGGACCATATTGACTCAACTTATGTGGAAGTGTTCGTTGATTATTATAATCTGAAAAATCTATTTCCTTAGGTTTATAGGTTAAACAATACTCATCAGTAACATCTGTAAAGATTGTTTCTACAGTTTGTTTAGAAAAACTACGTGTTTTTAAAAGGGCATCTTTAGTGGAAAGTGTTAGCTCTCGATTAGCTTTGATATTATATAGTCTTTGTTCATTTTCACTAGGCCATTTCACAATCAAAGAATCAATATTTTGGATTTTTCCTAAACCAATATGAGCTCTATTATCATCCGTAGATAAATAACCTCGAATTGGATAGTGGTCATAAACTTGCATTTGCCCATCGTAATAAATTTTCAGATTGGCTCCAATACCCATGGTATTATTATTTAGTCCTTCAAAACGAACACTTAGATGATTTTCTTTATTATCCAATCTATTTTCATAAACAAATGCTGTCCCGTTAATATTATTAATGATAATATCAAGATCTCCATCATTATCTAAATCGGTATAAACACCTCCGTTTGAAAACGACAAGTCGTCTAAACCCCAAGCCTTAGAGGTATTCTCAAATAAAATTCCATTCGTATTCTTATAAGCATAATTAGCTAATTTCACTACAGGTAAAGAATCTGTCATAGCTAATGTAAACTTTTGCTCTACACCACTTTGTCCATTATCATAAGAAATATAATCAAGATCTGTAACATCTCTAGGAAAACCATTAGTAATCACAAGATCACGATACCCATCATTATCAAAATCTGCTACTAAAGGACACCAACTCCAATCGGTCTGATATACTCCTGCCAAAAAGCTTATATCTTCAAAAATAGGATGTCCTAAAGGTGTTGGCCCACTATTGAGCTGCAACATATTACGAATATATTGATGTGTATAGTTGAAGCGTGCATTATTTATATAACTATAATATTCATTACCCCCTAACATTCTTTTTTTTCTCAAATTATTCTCAGGCAGCATTTCAAGAGAAATCATATCGACATACCCATCGTTATTGATATCTGCGAAATCTGTACCCATAGCATTCCAACCCGTATGTTTAAAATAATCATCCAACCGATTGGTAAATGTGCCATTACCATTATTGATGTAACAGAGATCATTAGATATAAAATCATTTGCAACATAGATATCTGGCCAACCGTCTAAGTTAATATCGATGATACTTGCAGCATGTCCCCAGCCCTCTATAAGTATCCCCGCTTGTCTAGAAACATCACTAAAGGTTCCATTCCCATTATTGCGGTATAATCGATCATTATTTTCAGCACTTCCGTCTACTAATTTCGTTCTATAACTTAAAGGCGTTTTGGGGTCGTTCATTTGGTTAATAACCTGATACATATCTAAATCACCATCTTTATCATAATCAAAAAAATAAGCCTGTGTGCTATAACCATCATCGGCTAATCCAAATGCTTGTGCCGATTCTATAAAAACTGGACTTCCATTTTCATTCAACCCTTGATTAACATACAAAAGGTTCGTACGTTTTTTAGCTTCACTACTAAAAGATGCTGAAACATAAATATCAGGCCAAGTATCGCCATTGATATCCACTACAGCAACACCTGTACTCCATCGACCATGACCGTCTACATTTGCTATTTTTGTCACATCAGTAAACTTCAAATCTCCTTTATTCAAATACAGCTTATTGGAGACCATATTACCTGCAAAATAAACATCCATTAAGCCATCTTTATTAAAATCACCTATACCGACACCTCCTCCATTATAGATGTTGGCTTGATTTAAGATATTTAAGGTATCGCTCTCAAACAATTGGTTATTAAAATGGATTCCTGTTTGAGAAGCGGGTAAAAGTTTAAAAAGAGTAGATTCTGTCTGAGCAAAAATGGAGCAAAAGCAAAGCTGTAGGAATACTGTCCATCTAATTGTTGACTTGAATTTTTGTATTTTCATACGCATATTTACTACTAATTTCGCTATAATCAAAGTTATTTCAAGATACCAGAAGGTTTTATAAGTTTTACTGTCGTTGGTAAAGCTACACCTAAAATTGGCATGTCATTTTTATCCCAACCCATTTTTTGTGCTCTTGGTGAACGTTTGTTTCCACAGCCATCAACAGGATTATCATTAGCATGGTACAAAACCCAATCTTCTTTACCATCTGGACTCTTAAAAAAAGAATTATGACCTGTACCATACACTTTATTTTCTTCAGATTGTTTGAATATAGGTTGATTTCCTTTTGTCCACGAAGCTTTGTCCATTAGATTATTATTTATATTCGCTGTTAGTATCCCTAATGCATAATAAGGAGTCCAACAGCCACTGGCAGAATAGATAATATGTATCTTATTTCCATGAGCTAACATTTGTGGTCCTTCATTTACATAAACGGGTGCATCTGGCGTCCAAGTATCTGGATAGTTCCATTTTTTTTCCCATTCTAATTCTGGTGAGCTCAAAAGTACCCTTTCTGAGGAAATAGTCCAAGGATTTGACATGCGCGCTATGTAAATATTTTGTGTTTCAGACAGCTCTTTTGGTTTTTCCCAACCCGACCAAATAAAATAAAGACTATCTTTATGTTCAAAAATACTACCATCAATAGCCCAATTATCATTAGAATCGGTCTTCAATTTTGATTTTAGTGTAAATATTCCTTCAAAAGGATTCGCACTGCTATTTTCCAATACAAACATTCGATGATTTCTATTATCGCCATCATCAGCAGCTATATATACGTACCATTTATCACCTATATTATGAATCTCTGGAGCCCATACATTTTTAGAATGATCGCCAGTCTCTGGAGCTGTCCAAATAACTTTGCTTTCAGCATTTCGTAAATCGGTAATATCTGGAGTTCTTAATAAGGTGATTCCTTTTCCTTCGGATTTAATATAATAATAATTCCCCTCATGATAAATAGTCCATGGATCGGCACCACTATCTAATATAGGATTCATAAACGTGTTTTCTGTTTCGCTTATACCATTATTCTCTACGATTTTGCTCTCTTTGCAACCCAATAAAACAATCGCTATAATTACTGATACCAAGTTAAGCTTGCTACTTTTTTTCATTCTAAAAATTAAATATGTTTTTTTATTCTACATCTGGAAGCCAAAAATCAAAAGGTTCATCCCTATTCGAAATTAAAGTACCATTTTCGAATACTAATGGTGCTACTTGAATTGAAGTTCTATGGTTGGTGTAAAATGATTTTGTATCATCAATCTCTAAATGCGATTTTCTTCCTGGATGGGTAAAATAAAAAACATAAGCCTTATCCCCAAAAATCAAAACATCGCCATGTGCGCCCATGGGCCCATCATCCTTTCTTTTAGAGGCATTATCTAAAACAAGTCCTTGTTTTTCCCAATGCTCTAAATCTTTAGAACGATAGACACGCATTCCATGCCACTCATCTGCCAACATCCAATAATAGCCTTGGAATTCAAAAATTTTCGGTCCTTCTTGTGCCCCTCCTAATATCGTTGGCTTTTTTATATTCGTCCAATGAATTAAGTCTTTAGATTCTGATAGCATCACATTACCACCTTCTGCGCCATCTTTATACCACATTTTCCAAATTCCATCTTTGGTTTTAAACAAAGAAGCATCAATTACTTTATCTGAAGAAAGGGTTAGTACATTTTGATAGGTCCAATCCCATAAGTTTTCACTGGTATATCTAAGGATTCTGGCTTCACCTCCCCAATGGTTTCGTGCTCCTTTGATGTAAACGACGAACATATGATACATACCGTCTTGATACACGATATCTGGAGCCCAAAATGTATTCCACCCTTTTTCAAATTCTAAATCAAGATATCCTCTAAAAATCCATGATTGTCCATGGTCATCTGAAGCAGCCACGCCTATTTTAGTGCCATAATACGCAGACACATCTGGCGTCGGAATATTGGCTCTACGATTAGTATAGAGCATCCACCAGCTTTTTTCTTCTCTATTCCAAATCATCACCGGATCTGCTGCTCCATCATAAATAGGATCATTATAAAGTGGTGCCGATGCGGTATGTATTTTAGTATAATTGTCTTGCGCTTTTACAAACATTCCTGTTAACAGCAAAAACACGAGTACTACTATCTCCTTCTTCATTACGCTACATCGTTAATTAGGTGCTGGATACGCATTATATTTTTTCGCCATAGCTTCCCATTCGGTTTTCAAATCGTTTACTTTTCCATGAAATTTATTGGCTACATTATGTTGCTCTGCTCTGTCTTTAAACAAATTCTATAAAGTAAACAATTTAGATGCTACTCTCTATTTGAGTTATTCACTCATTTTCTCTTTTAACATTTTTAAATAATATCCTGCTACTACCGAACGCGCCTTAAATCCTCGCTGTTTACCATCTATGGTCCAGTGCCAATCACTTAAAGGCACTCTATCTGGTGTGTCGTTCGCAAAATGCCAAACAGGTTCTACGATAGCTTTAAAATCTTCTTCTGTTTCCGTCAAAGTAGCTGTCCATAAAATCCAATCAGATTTACTGTAAGATTCGCGACTATCGAGGGGTAGACCGTATTTATTCTGTTTTGTTAAATAGAAATTAATTTCTTGCTCAGCCACTTCTTTAGGAAAAATATTAAGATCCAAAATACTGTCCCATACGAGGTTGTATTTTTGACTCCAAGTGCCTGGTTGTTCAAAAGCCAAGGTATAATGATCTCCATCTTTGGCTAGTTCTACCCATTTTTTGGCCATATTTTTTGCAGCATCAGTGTATTTTTTATCGGTTTCTACATCGTTGAGCATACCTGCTAGCTTACCATACGAAGCAATAGCTAGAATTGCTTTGATAGAAAGGTTGGCGTTCCGCGCAAGATGACCTGAGAAATCATCGGTTGAAAGTTGGTTTGCTGGATCAAACCCCTCTCTCAGTAAGTATTCAGACCAGATCGATAACGTTTCCCAGTGTGCCTTTGCATAGTCTACATTGCCTTCTTGCTGAGCTATAGCTAAAGCTAAAATAACCATATTCCCAGCTTCCTCAATTGGCATATCCTCACCATAAGTTTGACCTGTTGCAATAGGGTATGTTCCTAAATCATGCGCAGCAAAAGGCTTCTTCCATTTTCCACTTTCACTGTAGTAAAAGATACCATTCATCTGTCCTTTTTGAAGTTCAGGATTATACAATAAGAACAGCGGTGCAGAAGGGTACGTAAGGTCAACAGTGTTTATTGATCCATTACTGTTGTTTTCTTTAGACAACCAAAGTAAATTTCCATTAGGTGCCTCTACTAAAGTATGTGCTGCGATAGATTGACGATAAGCGAGTACACAAATATCTGCATAGGCTGAACCTCCAGCCTTTTGTGCATCGGAATATATTTGTTTGTCGAAAGTTTTTACCCTATCTATTATAGAAGTATAGTCATTCTTTGCTGTTTGTAGTAATTGAACCATTTCATTCCCATCCTTTTTCCACCATGGTTTTAGCTGATCTCCAAAATAATTAATGGAATATAATTCATCGTAGCCTAACATATAGACTTGATTAATATTTTTTGATGTGCTACCATAATCTGTAACGGTATTGAGCATAAGATTACGTCCAGACGATTTGGTTTCATTAATTTGTGAATTATTACTCGTAAAAGCCCCCATTACCTCATTAATGCTACTTACACTAGTAGTTGTATTACCAGAAGTTGCAGCCATGTAAAAGTATCCCCAATCTATACGTAAAATATCACCTTTTTTCTCTAAGACGGGTTGGCTAGTTGTACCAGCTTTTAAAACCTTCATGCCTGGAACATTCATTGTTTCTACTTCTACTTCCTGATTAGGAGTATTGACAGCAAAGGCGGTTGCAGCACCTAAATATAACTGGGTTTCATGTTGCTTGCCATCTTCGAATTTTACATCTACTGAAAGGTAGCTTACAGGCCGTGCTAGTAAATCAATATCATCCAGAAACAAGGGTGAAGTAAATGTCGCAGTTAAAGCTGTACCCTCACAATTAAAAGTGTAGATGGTCTGCATTGCATTTAAAGTTACGCTTGTCTGTTCCGCCTTTATTATTTCAATATTATGCATTTCAGGAGCATCTGTTACAAGGCCTGCATCAAGCCATTGTCCACCCCCAGTATTACGAATGTGTATAGCTAGAACATTGCCTGTTTTTTTTAGCTTTTTTATTACGCTCTCCTCTATGGGAATGAATTTGAAGCTATCTTGCCAACCATCGGCTTTAAAAATCTCCTCACCATTGATATAAGCGGTAACATTATCATCGTGACGTATTTTTAAATAAAGGCTTTTTAGGTTTGCATCCTCAAGGTTAAAAGTTCTGCGATACCAGAGATCATCACTTTTCCATAAAGTCTGGCCCTGTGTCGTATCATCGCTAAAGGGTGCTTTACCTTTTTCCCATGATTGATCATCAAATTTTTCGATAGTCCAACTCCCTTCTGGTTTGGATTCGGTATAAGCTACCTCATAGTGCTGTTCATCTGTAGCGGGTAACAAAGTTTTGTAGTTTTTGGTAGCTGCACCTATAAAACGGTAATATTTGTTATCCAATTTAAGTATTCCTAAAAGGGATTGATCCGCACCTGTCCAGTGCTGCGTTGGTTGCCCGTTCAGCTCATCGCCCATAGCCCAAAGACTAAAATACGGGTTATGAGTAATTAGTGGGTATGCAGGGGCACGCAGTTGGCCTTTTTCATCTTTCACTATTTCTTCTTCAGCTTTTTTTGTAGACTCATTGCATGCATTTGCTAAGAATAATAAGCAAAAGAGATTGAGGGCAAGAAAGTGTTTTAATAATTTCATTGGTATTGATTTTTATAATTTAAATAGTCATTTTTAACATAATAAATACTAATTCTGATCAGTAGTTTTAGATCGTACGATAAAATAATTATTGGAGTAATTAGAAATAATAACGCCTCTATTGATGTAAAGCACAACGCGCTCAAGATTTCGCCTTTAATTGGTCACCGTGTGCAAACGAGGAATGTGTAACCATTAAGATTGTCAACATACCCATAATTCGAAATAATCTGTTTAAAAATATTTTTATTGCGTCATCATTTTTTGAATTAAATTAGGCTTGATACTTGTTAGTTCGGTGCTGGATACGCATGATATTTTTTCGCCATAGCTTCCCATTCGGTTTTCAAATCATTTACTATTTCAGGAAATTCAGCAGCTCTATTTTTTAGCTCTGTCCTGTCTTTAGACAAATCATATAGTTCCCAAGAAGCATTGCCATCTAGTTTCACCAACTTCCAATCACCTTTTCGGATGGCGTTAGAACCAAAATGTTCCCAGAAAAAGGTTTCTTGAGTTCCTTTTGTAGCTATTCCTTTTAAAATAGGCAGCATACTTTTTCCTGGAGTTGGTGTAATTTCATGTTCTTTGTAGGTTTTAGGGTAGGTAGCTTCTGAAACCTCTAAGCAAGTCGCCATTAAATCACTTACATGAGCAGGAAAGTCTCTCACTAATCCTTTATCTTTTATACCCTTAGGCCAATAGGCTATAAAAGGCGAATTAATTCCTCCTTCATATACTCTAGCTTTCCAATATTTAAAAGGCGTATTTGCGGTATGAGCCCAAACTGGTCCAATTCCAGAGACTACCGTTTGAGCACCAGGCATACTATCTTTCTCTACTGGGAAATTTACTTTCCGACCATCTCTGGTACTTCCTGCTCTATCAAAACCCTGTCCATATTTAGACGGCCTTTCTGAACTCGCTCCATTATCAGACATAAACATGATTAAGGTATTATCCAGTTCTCCTAATTCTTCTAATGTATTCAATAATTTTCCAATAGATTGATCCATCACATCTATCATTGCTGCATGCACAGCCATAGCTCTTATATCCCATTCTTTATCTGGATTCTTTTCCCAATTCTCTTCAGGAAACATAAAGGGCGCCATTGGACTGTTCTCTTTTTTAAGAATCCCTTTTTCTAAAAGATGTGTATACCGTTCTTGTCGAATAGCATTCCATCCCTTTTCATACACCTTCATATACTTTTGTATCGCTTCTTCTGGAGCTTGTAAGGGCCAATGCGGAGCACAATGCGCTACATACAAAAAGAAAGGGTTTTTATTTTTAGAAAACTGATCCACATACGCTACAGCAGAATCTCCTATCGCAGTGGTATGATAATAGTCTTTTGGAACTTCTTTAACTTCTTCGATACCATTCACCAAACTAAAGGGATCAAAATAGTCTACTACCCCCCAAATATTACCGTAGTATTTATCAAAACCTCTAGAAGTAGGATATGATTTTATAGCTGAAAAATCTCCATTACTTTCTTTATGCGACAACCAATTAAGCTGTTTTTCACCGCCTAAATCTACAGTTTCAGACACATGCCACTTACCCACCATTCCGGTTTGGTAGCCTTCTTCTTTTAATACTTCCGCTATAGTAACTGTGCTTTCTTGCAAACTCCCTCTATAGCCAGGAAGTTTAGCATCCATGGTCATTCTCCCTAGCCCTGCTTGGTGTGGATATAAGCCTGTCAACATTGAAGCTCTCGTTGGACAACAGCGTGAGGTATTGTAAAAAGAATTAAGCCGTACACCATTTGTTGCCAAGCGATCTAAATTAGGCGTGCTAATTTCACTACCATAACAGCCTAAATCTGAAAACCCAAGATCATCTGCCATGATAATTACAATATTGGGTCTTGATTCATTATCAAGCGATTTTTTTATATTTCCATCCACTTTACAAGACAAAAAAATAAGCATAAAAACACTGATGAATACAAAGGAAAAAATTGTTTTAAAATTCAAACTATTCTTGTTTTTAATTACCATTCTATTCCTGTGCCCTCATTTCCTATAACCGGAAAAGCACTAATTCTTAATCTTGCAGCACCCATTGGAATTAATTCTATATCCTCTATTTTCTCTGATGACTTTACTGGACTATCTTTCAATTCTCCTGCTAAATCATATTGATCTAAAGTCCAAGCTGCTATTTTTTTGCCTTTTGCTTTTATGCGAATAGGTACATCTTTAGTGGTAAAAGGAAAGTTAGAACTAGGCCATTCTTTGGTTTCAATAACAAAAGAATTTGAAACATCATCGGTATCTAAAACCAATCCATAATTCCAAGGAGTTGCAGGTTGTATCTCATAGGAAGGCCATTTTTCTTTATCTACACCCTCTTGCCATTTAGAATCACCAATTGCAGTATCATCACTTGGTTTTCTAATATAATTTTCTTCAATTTTCAACGAAAATGTTAGTGGACCATAATCGACACTCACACTATTGTGATTTTTTTTCCAAGTACGAACTTTCAATTCTTTTGGCAATGATAGTTTTATTACATCACCATTCTTCCACGTTCTATTCATACGAACATATTTCCCACTGCTGGCTTCAATATCAACCTTTTCGTCATTTAAATATACTGAGGCATTGGCACACCAAGTTGGAATTCTAAAATAGAGTGGAAAAGCTGTTTCTTGCTCTAATTTTACAACAAAATTTAAATCATCCTCAAAAGGATAATTAGAAGTGCAGCTGATACTTACTTCTTCTCCATCAGCAACATTCGCTTTAACCGTATTGGCCGCATATATAACTGCTGCTAATCCATTATCTGGAGTAGCCATCCATAGGTTTTCAGCTAAATAAGGCCATCCTTGTCCGTGATTGTGTTGGCAACAGCGCGAACTAAAAGGGTTCATCATGATAAAAGGACCATCGTTCATAATACCTGGCCTATGGTTCTTATCATCATTCATCACCATATTAGGACTTGTAATATATCGTAGGCTTTTAAAATCGGAAGTCATAGCCGCTGGCAAAGAATTAAAGGCAACTTCCTCTGCATGATCCGCCCAAAATACATCTCCTGTAATGCGCAATAAATGCTCGTCAGAATTCATCTGCTCTACCATTCCACAAGTTTCGATACCTTGCCTAGGATCATCATAACCTGGTCTTGCATTTTCGTCCGCTCCAAACATACCGCCTGGCACTTGCCCGAAATGTTCACGGATGATATTAAAATTATCATAGGTGGCTTTTAAATCTTCTTTATTATGGCTTAGCTGATAATATTGCGCCGGCTCTCTAAATGCTTGCGCAACATTCACATTATGCCAATCTACCAAATTGGAATACCATGATGGCCATTCCATACCCTCTCTTACTTCTTTCCAATTGCCAATCTCGTCTAGGGTATTGTCTCTTTTTGACCAAGGAGCGGTATTTCTATGTAGCTTTTCAGCTAATTCTAGTAGCCATTTATCCCCTGTTCTATTATATAGCCATAACACACTATATAAATTATCTCCTCCCCGAACACGCTGCCAATAGTGTGTTTTTGACAATAAGGCTTCATCAGGTAAGCTAAGCTGATATTTAAAATAGTTGGTCATTAATTGAATAACCCTATCATCTTCTGAATATTCATAGTATGATTGCAGACAATATAACATGATCATATTGGACCAAAAATCTTGCGTTCCATCTTTATCAGAAACTATTATGGGTCCAAAATTGCCGTCGGAACGTTGACTGGCTAGCGCTGCTTCAATCCAGATCATACTTTCCTTAATCATTTCTTGATCTTGTAAAATATAAGCCGTATCGGCATAGCCTTTTAACCAATAAGGTACTTCTTCCCAACCCCATGCTCCTTTGCCATCTTTAGATAACCAGGCATTATCTTCTTTCTGTAACCAAGCACTTATTGCTCCCAAATTCCCCATTAGCCCTTCTGCCTGTCTTTCTAAACATACTTTAAGCCAATTATCTGGTTGTATTGCTCCAATAGGTAGTTTTATGAGCGCACTTGGCGCCAATGGTAATTGATTACTTACATAATTGGTATTTAAAGATTCCTTTAATGGGGTATCAACCACCTCAGCAATATTCATATCCTGTTGCTGATCTTTACAACTAGCTATAAAAATTAATAAAGCAAAAAACAAAATTCCATTATATCTCATAATCCTATCTATTTTACGATGTATTAATAACAAAAAATACTTGTAACTAAATAGTTACAAGTATTTTCTAAACTCTTTTTATTTTTTATTTATGAAGTGCATTGATCACCTCTTGATTAATTTTACGAATAGCTTCAACATTTACTTTATCAACTTTCCGATCATAAGTCATTAAGCCATTCACTTCACCTTCAACATCGGTCGTTTGCGTATACACTGCTCCCGAAAATCCAGATTTCACAAATCCCATTAATTGCTTCGCATATTTTACATACTCGTTTGTAACTTCGTCTGAATTTTTGAATTTTACATATCCCCAGTTATTATCTGACTTCCATAAATGACCTTCTAAAGGTAAACCTATTCCCCCATATTCCCCTAGCACAGTTATTCTTTGCGCATCGTACAAGTACATGTCTGGATTCGGATAATTATGTAAATCTAATATATCACCCGCTGGATAATGATTTCCTCCACTTGCAGAATTAACCAAACGCGTAGGATCATATGCTTTTGTCCAATCTGAAATCTCTTTTGTTTTAAATTGCCCCCAAGCTTCGTTGAAAGGCACCCAAACTACAATACTTGGATAAGAATATAGATAGTCCATAATTTCTTTCCATTCTTTTCTGTATGTTGCTTCAGATGCTTCTGATCTCTTAATTTCTACACCATCAAAGAATTTTCTATTTTGCCATTGAGGAGAATCACCACCACTAGGCATATCTTGCCAAACTAGAATCCCTAATTGATCACAATGTGTATACCAACGAGCTGGCTCTACTTTAACATGCTTTCTAATCATGTTATAGCCAAATTCTTTTGTCTTTATTATATCATATTTTAAAGCTTCATCCGATGGAGCTGTATACAATCCATCAGGCCACCATCCTTGATCTAAAGGACCAAATTGGAAATAATCTTTATTATTCAACTGCATTCTAACAATACCTTTCTCGTCTCTCTTCATACTCATTTTACGCATAGCAAAATAACTTTTCACCTCATCAATTACTTTCCCTTTACGAACTACTTTAACTTTTACATCATACAAAAATGGAGATTCAGGAGACCATAATTTAGGAGAATTTAATCGAACTTTTAGCTCCTCATTAACCACAGCTTGTTCATGAGCAACTTGTTGTGTACCATCAAAAACAGTGACATCAATAATATCTCCGTAATTTGAATTTTTAAGAGAAGCTGCAAATAATACCGAATTACTATCAATATCGGGTCTTGTCTTTATATTTTCTATACTCGTTTTGGCCACAGGCTCTAACCATACGGTTTGCCATATACCTGTTACAGGAGTATACCAAATACCCTCTGGATTATTAACTTGTTTTCCTCTTGGTTGCTGACCATTACTTGTAGGATCCCATACTTTCACAGTCAATTTCTGAGTTCCTCCTTTTATAAAGGGAGCTATATTAAATGAAAAAGGCGTATAACCACCTGTATGTGAACCTACTTTCACATCATTCACCCATATATCTGCTTTCCAATCTACCGCTCCAAAATGTAATAGAATATCTTTACCATTCCATGATTTAGGAATACTAAATGAGGTATTGTACCATAATTCATTAGCATCACCTACTTCTTTCATCACACCTGACAAACTGGATTCAACCGCAAAAGGAACTAGTATTTTGCCATCAAATTTTGTTGGTGTCGCTCCATCTTTTTGCTGAATAGCATAATCCCAAAGGCCATTTAAATTTTTCCAACTACTTCGTTCCATTATGGGTCTAGGGTATTCAGCCAAAACATTACTTGTATTTATTTCATCAGCCCATTTGGTTTTTATTTTATCTCCTGCAGGTTTCCATTGTGCTGAAACGAGTGAGCTAATAAAAAGTAGTAGTAAAAAATAATTGTTTTTCATTTTTCTTTGGTTTATTTGATAATGCATTTTAAAAAATTTGACAAAATTGATGATTTAATATGTTTGTATTCTGGATTACTATTACGCTATAATTAGTAAAGTTTTGGACACAATCAAAAATATCATTATGATAATTGGTCTAAGAGAAGTTTTGTATCATTCTCTCACCAAAACCTCCCAAAACTCCAAAAAAAGTTAAAGTAAGATTTGATTTGACACATTTTGTATTGCTATGACATTATTTGTATATCTATAATTATTACCTTTTCATTCAAATTAAATCATATTGAGAAAAAGCATTATTTACTTCATATTTTTTGTGTTATTTACAATCACTGCAAAAGGTCAAGAATACTATTTTAAGCATTTTAAGGTTGAAGACGGGCTATCACATAATACTGTACTTAGTTCTTTGCAAGATAAAAAAGGCTTTATGTGGTTTGGCACTAAAAATGGTTTAAACCGTTTTGATGGGTACACCTTTAAACTTTTTCAAAATAATCCTGATGATCCAAAAAGTCTATGGGGAAATTATGTGGAATGTCTTCATGAATTTAATACAGATATTTGGGTGGGTACAGATAACGGGCTCTTTAAGTACAATGAAAAATTTGAAAACTTTGATGTTTTAGAAAATACTATAAACATTCCTATACTTGACATTGAAAGTGATTCAAACGGGCATCTATGGTATATTGCTGGTGGCACGCTTCACAAATACAACCCAAGTACAAAAGAGGATATCATTTACCCCGCGGAACAATTTTTTTATGCAACAGATATCACAAAAACTATAGATAATGAAATATGGGTAGCCTCTACCAACCACTTATTTAAATACGAAAGTGAAACTGAATCTTTTAATGAATATGAGCTCAATATTATCGAAGATATTAAGTTACCATTTAGAATTAATAAACTTTTTAGCTTAGCTACAAACACTATTCTTTTAGGCACACAGAATCATGGAGTAATTGCCTTAGACATCATTGAAAAAAAGAGAAGAAAATTTTTGCCTGAAATTTCCGAGCCTTTATATGTGAGAGGTTTTGCGCTAAAAAATGATGATGAATTATGGATTGCTTCTGAATCAGGCATTCACATATATAATATAAAAACAGAAAAATACACCAACCTTAAAAAAAATTACAACAACCCTTATGCCCTTACGGATAATGCTGTTTACTCTTTAGTAGTAGATAATGAAAATGGAGTTTGGGCTGGGACTTATTTTGGAGGTGTAAATTATTTTCCTAAACAATACACTCCATTCACCAAATTTTTCCCAAAACCGTCTGAAAACTCAATAAGTGGAAATGCAGTTAGAGAAATACATTCTGACAATGATGGAAATATTTGGATAGGCACAGAAGATGCTGGTTTAAATAAATACAACCCAAAAACAGGCTTATTCACGAACTATACTTCTATCGAGAAAGGCAGTATTTTATCTCATTATAATATTCACGCAATTCTACCTAGAGATAACAAACTATGGATTGGAACCTTTGATCATGGTATTGATATTATGGATATTCATACCAATAAAATCATGAAGCATTTTAGCATCGGAGAAACAAGTGATTTACGTAGTAATTTTGTTTTCTCACTTTATGAAACAAAAGAAAAAGAAATTTTCGCTATAACTACAAATGGTATCCAAACTTATAACGAGAAAAATGATAAATTTACGTTGGTAGCTGCCTTTCCTAAAGACAATTTTTACACCTGCTTTTTAGAAGATAATAAGGGCACCTTATGGGCAGGAAGTTATTCTAATGGTCTTTTTTATTACAATCCAAGAACCAAAGAAAAGGGCATTTATAAGTATGATGGTAAAAGAACTTCAGGAGTCGGTCATAATCACATAAATGGCATATTTGAAGACAGCAAAAATAATATTTGGGTGACTACAGAAAACGGATTAAACTTATTTGACCCAGCTATTAAAGATTTTAAGAAATATAGTACGAAAGATGGCTTTCCAAGTAATGTTTTTTATTCAATAATAGAAGATGATGATAATAAACTGTGGATTTCCACTTCTAATGGATTGGTAGTTTTTGAACCTGAAACAAATTCCAAAAAAATATATACTAAAGCCAATGGACTCCTAAGTGATCAATTTAATTACAACTCCGCATATAAAGATGCTAATGGAAGAATGTATTTTGGCAGTGTTAGTGGAATGATAAGTTTTAACCCTAAAGATTTTATTAAAAACTCTTTCAGCCCCCCTATCTATATTACTGGATTACAAATAGATAATCAAGAAGTTTTTGTTGATCAAAATAATTCTCCTTTAAAGGAGTCTATTACTCTTTTGGATCATATTCAATTAAATGATTCTGAATCTTCTTTCAGCATAAATTTCGCTACATTAAGTTATGCTGCACCGGAAATTACGGAATATTGGTACAAATTAGAAGGTCTTAATAGTGATTGGGTGCCTCTAAAAACTAACAATAAGGTTTATTTCACAAAACTTGCTCCTGGCAATTATAATTTCAAAGTAAAGTCATTAAATAGTAATGGAGTATGGAGCGAAGAGGCTTCCGATTTTAAAATTAACTTACTACCTCCTTATTATGCATCAAATGGAGCCTATTTAGCCTATACAGTATTAGCATCGCTTCTTATATTCTTTGGGTTTAACTATTACCATAAACAAACCGAATTTAAAAATAATCAGAAATTAAAGCTAATAAACGACACTAAAGAAAAAGAAATTTATCAAGCAAAAATTGAATTCTTTACCAATGTTTCGCATGAAATCAGAACACCCTTGACTTTAATAAAAAGTCCATTAGAAAAAATCATCAAAAAAACGGAACACCTTCCTGAGTTAAAAGATAATTTATCTATAATGGATAAGAATACCACTCGACTTTTAGATTTAGTAAATCAACTATTAGATTTTAGAAAAACTGAAATAGAGGGTATGAGTTTAACTTTTGTAGAGACCAATATATCTGATATTATTCGAAATACCTATAATAGATTCAGTGAAGCTATTGAAGATAACGGATTAAACTTCAACACACAATTTCCCGAAGATGATGTTTTCGCATATGTAGATGCTGAAGCCATTAAAAAAATATTAAGTAACCTTTTTGGTAATGCTATAAAATATGCCGGAAAAAACATTTATATCTATCTATCCCAAACCCAAAATGGGATGTTAGAGCTTCTTATAAAAAATGATGGCAATCTGATACCTCCACATTTAAAAGATAAAATATTTGAACCTTTTTATCGGGTTTCTGGAATAGAGAATCAAACGGGTACTGGAATCGGCCTATCATTAGCGCATTCATTAGCAGAATTACATAGTGGAACCTTGAAGTTAGATACCAGTGATGCTAAACTAAATATCTTTGTCTTAAGACTTCCTATTCATCAAGAAAAAGAATTCAACTTATACAACGCTAAACATACTGATAAATTAAGTAGTGATAATAAAATAATTGAAGAGTATAAAAAAGAAGGTTTAAAACCTACCATTCTTTTGGTTGAAGACAATCTTGACTTGTTAGATTTTGTAGCAAAAGATCTTTCTGAAGATTACTTTGTAATAAAAGCAACAAATGGTGAGCTAGCTATGGAAATCATTAAAGAAGAAAACATTCAAATGATAGTAAGTGATGTTACTATGCCTAATATGGATGGGTTTACCTTATGCAAAAAAGTAAAAACATGTCTAGAATCAAGCCATATTCCAATCATATTATTGACTGCTAAAAATTCTATGAATGCCAAAATGGAAGGCTTAGAATCGGGTGCTGATGCCTATATTGAAAAACCGTTTTCCATTGAGTATTTAAAAGTTCAAATTGCTAATTTAATTGACAATAGAAAGAATATTATGGAGCATTACGCAAGCTCTCCTTTAGCACACATTAGAAGCATTGCAAGTACAAAAACAGACGAAGCTTTTATTAGAAAATTAGATGAAACTATTGATAAAAATCTAAATGATCCAAATTTAAATGTAGAAACACTTGCTGAAATAATGCATATGAGTAGGTCAACGCTGTATAGAAAAATAAATGATATTTCTAATTTAAGTCCAAATGAGTTAATCAATATTTCTAGGCTCAAAAAAGCTGCTGAATTGCTTAAATCAGGCGATTATAAAATTTACGAAGTTGCTGAGATTGTAGGTTACAATTCTTCAACAAGTTTTGGAAGAAATTTCCAAAAACAATTTGAAATGACCCCAACCGAATATATTTCAAATAACCCAGAAATTTCCTAATAAACAGTAAGGGTTTCGTTTATACATCACAAATCATAAAAGATTCTTTTAATGATTGTATTTTATCAGAAGAACGGGCAACAAATTCTTGGGCTACGTGCCCTTTATAACCAGTTGCAATTATAGCTTTCATTATCGCGGGGTAATTTAACTCTTGTGTTTCGTCAATTTCATGTCTGCCGGGAACACCTGCCGTATGGTAATGTCCAAAATATTGATAATTACTCTGAATCGTTTTAATGATATTTCCCTCTTGAATTTGCATGTGGTATATATCATACAATAATTTGAAATTTTTTGAACCTAATTTTTTACATAATTCAACACCCCATATAGTGGAATCACACATATAATCGGGATGGTCTATTTGGTTAAAAAGCTCCATCTGGATAACCACATTATATGTCTCTGCTAGTGGTATTATTTGTGAAAGTCCCTGTACGCAATTCAACAAACCAGTATCGTCATCGATTCCATCTCTATTTCCACTAAAACAAATAAGATTAGTATATCCCGCGGCTGCTACTTTCGGAATCATCTTAGAATAATTCTTGATTAGTTGCTCATGGTATTTGGGGTTATTCCATCCCTGTTCTAAGCTTATTTCTGCACCATTACACATGGCGCAATGAATCCCATATTTTTTTAATAAAGGCCAATCTTTAGATTCTATTAAATCAATGGCTTCGACTTCTAATAGATTTAAAATTTTTAAAAAATCTTCCAAGGGAAAATCTTCAAAACACCATTGACACACACTATGATTGATATTATTTTTCACACTAAAATTATTTTTTCGATAATTGGTTTTACATCAAAGCACGAAACTATTAGATAAAGTACTCACTCACAGGAATTTTTCTTTATTCCTTACTCCTTAAATCAAACTTTTTAGCCTTTCAGTTGCTTGTTCTGCTGTTATATCACGTTGTGGAGAACCAAACATCTCATAACCAACCATGAATTTTTTAACCGATGCACTGCGTAATAATGGTGGATAAAAGCTCATATGCCAATGCCAGTGTTCATTTGAATTATTGTTTGACGGTGCTTGATGAATACCACTAGAATAAGGAAAAGAACAATCAAATAATTTATCATAAGCCTTGGTAATTGTAGAAATAGCTTCAGCAAAAGACAAGCTTTCTGAATCAGAAAGTTGAGTTATATCTTTATATTTCTTTTTGGGAACAATCATTGTTTCAAAAGGCCAGATAGCCCAAAAGGGTACTAATACAACAAAATCGTCATTTTCATAAATAATACGCTCATTAGTCTTTTGTTCTTGTTCTAAATAATCTCCCAATAAGCTACGTTTGTTCTTAACATAATAGATAGATTGATGCGTGTCTTTTTTCTGAACCTCATTAGGTAATGTTGACTGGCTCCAGATCTGACCATGTGGATGTGGATTACTACACCCCATTACTGCTCCTTTGTTCTCAAATATTTGAACATACGCAATCATCTCATTTTCCCCCAACAACGTATATTCTTTCTGCCACGCTTTAATGACTTTATCTATTGCTACGACCTCCATATCTGCTAAGCTTTTGGAATGGTCTGGACTAAAGCAAATGACCTTACAAATACCACGTTCGCTAACAGCTTTAAACAAACCATCATTAATTTCGAATATTTTTGAATCTTTTTGTAATGCAGCAAAATCATTAACAAATACAAAAACATCTGTGTAATCAGGGTTTTCTTCGCCATTTATTCTGGTATTCCCTGCGCACAAATAACAGTTAGGATCATGATTAGGGCGTACCTCATTAGAAATCGATTCTTTTTGTCCTTGCCATGGACGTTTAGCCCTATGTGGTGATACTAACACCCATTCTCCCGTTAAAATATTATAGCGCTTATGTGAATAATCTTGTAAATCTGTATTCATTTTTAAATCTTATATTATTTAATAGTTTGGGTACCATCAGATAGTTTTACACTGTAGATAGAACATGCTTTCCCGAATTCTGATTTAAACTCTTTAATTATTTGTTTTTTGAAGGCTTTAACTTCACTTTTCAGTATTAAATTTATAGTACAGCCGCCAAAACCACCACCCATCATTCGAGCTCCTAGAATGTTTGAATTTTCTTTAGCCTTGTCTACCAAAAAATCCAATTCGGCACAACTTACTTGATATTTTGTACTCAGGCCCTCATGAGATTTGTATAACAATTCACCCAATGTTTTAATATCATTATCAATAATAGCTGTAGCAAATAATTGAACTCTTTCATTTTCTTCAATTACATACAAAGCCTTTTGATAATCTTCATTGGAAAGAGAATCCTTTATGCCTTCTAAATCTTTGGCTGAGGCATCCCTCAAAGCAGGAATATGCAATTTTTTAGAGGTGTTTTCACAAACAGTCCTTCGATCATTATAGGCACTTTCAGATAACTCATGCTTTACATTTGTATTAATTAAAAGTAGTTTGTAACTCTTGAAGTCTATTTTAAAAGTCTGCGCCTCAATTGTTCGACAATCTAATAGTAATGCACTTTTTTTCACGCCAAACATACTTGCATACTGGTCCATTATACCACATTTTACACCTGCAAAATTATGTTCTGCCTTTTGCGATATTAAGATCATTTCTTTTTGTGAAAAGCCTAAATGAAACACTTCATTAAGCCCGTATACTATACTATTTTCTAATGCTGCTGAAGATGACATTCCCGCCCCACCAGGGATAGTGCCTGCAAAAACTAGGTTAAAATTTTCCAGTCTAATACCTCGCTTTTGAATTTCAGAAACCACACCCAAAATATAGTTTCTCCAATTTCCATTAGCAATAGGCTCAATTTCGGTTAGACTAAACTTATGGTCTTCCTGCTTATCCATTGCTACAATATGGCTATAGGCATGATCACTTTTTTGAATTGCCAATACTATACCCTTATTTATCGCTGCAGGAAATACAAAACCTTCATTATAATCTGTATGTTCCCCAATTAGATTTATTCTTCCGGGAGAAAAAACCATAAGAGGTTTTGTTTTAAATAGCTTTTTGAAGTTTTGTTTAACTTTTTTTATTAATTTTTTTTTCATTATTTAGTAAAATATAGATCGTTCTATGTCATTTCTGTGCGTTCTTTTCCCTATGACTAGGGTATTTATTTTTATACTGATTTTCTTATGATCAAACCATTGGGGTTTTCAATTTGTGCAAATTCATTGGTTATAATCATCTGAGCCAATCGCTCGCCCATAAGATTAAAATTGGTTGAAATAGTAGTGATGCCGCCTTCAACAACCTCCTTTAATAATGTCTCATTGTAAGAAATAATACCCACATCTTTTCCAAGAATTAAATTAGTTTGTTTGATATCTTTTATGATTCGCAACAAATCTCTATCATCCAAAATCACATACACCTCTCCCTTTTCTGGAATTCTATTTTTCAACGAGCTAATAATTTCATGCTCAAAACTATTTTGACTACAAAACAATTTAAAACCAACAAGCATTCCTTGAGGTTCCTTTCTAGCTGAAAATATTAGGATGATTTTTCTATAGGTTTTAATGCGATAGAAGACATTAGTGAGTCCGTCAAACATGTTTTTTTCAAAATTTTGATATATTGATGGATATGCGGCTAATTCATCATGGGTTTGATCTATAATATAAACTTTATCATTTGGTAACTTTTCAATTACCTCTTTTACATTGTTCAAATTCGCAGGCATAATAACGTAAAAACTATAATCACCTATATGATCATAGATTAATTTACTAAACATATCTTGATTAAAATGATGGAAATAAATATCTACCTGAACATTGAATCCTAAATTTGCAACAAATGAATTATAGAGATCTTCCTTAAAACCATTTAATTCATCAAACAATAAAAATATCTTCTGTTCCACGTTTATGTTTTCACTCATAACGTAGTAGCCTTTTCCTGCAATGGACTGAACAATACCGCGAGTTTTAAGTTCATTAAAAGCCATTAAAACGGTATCTCTGGAAAGAGAATGCTTATTTTTTATACTATTAAGTGATGGTAGTTTATCCCCTTTTTTTAAAGTACCACTACTTATGGCTTCTTCAAATGAAGCCACTATTTGTTTATACTTTGGTGTTCCTGATTTTTTTATTATTGAAACAATACCCATAATGCAAAGATACATAAAATTTACAACTGGTAGGTACTAGTAGGTTTTTATTTAATTTCACAGCAACTTAAGCCCTAAGAAATTATAAAAAAATTAGCTCTATTAGGTTTTGAATAACAGCTAATACAAAGTAAACTATACTAAAAAGAAGAAGCCTTTCAATATGGAAAGGCTTCTTCTCTAACTAAAAATTTATGACGACTTAACCTAAATAATTCTACCCTTCTTAAAAGACAGAAACTATATGTATTGATTAATGATATTCTCAAATAATTCTTGCTTACCACTTTGCAATTTTAACTCACCATTTTCTTGGGCGATTTTATACAAGTCCTGCAATTTTAATTTGCCCGCTTCAAAATCTTTTCCTTTACCGCTATCAAATGAACTGTAACGTTCTTTTCTTAGTTGATCATAAGATGAAGAAGCAATTATTTTATCCGCAGTAATTAATGCTCTAGCAAAGGTATCAGCTCCACCAATATGAGCAAGGAACACATCCTCCATATCTGTGGAATTTCTCCTAATTTTTGCATCAAAATTAACACCACCACCTTGAAGACCACCAGCTTTTAAGAACACTAACATAGCCTCGGTAGTCTCCTGAATATTGTTTGGGAATTGATCTGTATCCCATCCATTTTGGTAATCTCCTCTATTGGCATCTAAACTTCCTAACATTCCAGCATTTGCAGCCGTCTCGATTTCATGTTGGAAGGTATGCTGTGCTAATGTAGCATGGTTTACCTCTATGTTTATCTTAAAATCTTTATCTAAACCATATTGGCGTAAAAATCCAATAGCTGTAGCCGAATCAAAATCATATTGATGTTTCATTGGCTCCATTGGTTTAGGTTCAATAAAGAAATTACCTTTAAATCCTTGAGCACGTGCGTAATCTCTAGCCATTACTAAAAACTGTCCCATATGGTCTAATTCTCTGCCCATATTGGTATTCAATAAAGACATATACCCTTCTCTACCTCCCCAGAACACATAATTCTCACCTTCCATGGCAATCGTAGCATCCAACGCTAATTTTATCTGCCCTCCAGCTCTTGCTACCACATCAAAATCTGGGTTTGTAGCCGCACCGTTCATATAACGAGGATTAGAGAAACAATTGGCAGTACCCCATAATAATTTAATCCCAGATGCTGCTTTCTTTTCTTTTAAATATGTCGTAATAGCTGCTAACCTTTTTTCTGACTCCGCAAAAGTTGCACCTTCTTGAACTAAATCATAATCATGAAAACAGAAATAATCAAATCCCATTTTACTTATAAACTCAAAAGCTGCATCTGCTTTATCTTTTGCTGCCTGAATAGGATCAGTAGCTTTATCCCATGGAAAACTTTGTGTTCCTGGTCCAAATGGATCACTACCCTGTCCGCAGAAGGTATGCCAATAAGCAATAGCAAACTTAAAATGCTCACGCATAGTTTTACCTGCAATCACTTGTTCTGGATTGTAATATTTGAATGCCAAGGGATTATCAGATTCCTTCCCTTCAAATTTAATATCTCCAATACCTTTAAAATATTCTTTATCTCCTAAAATTGCCATTTCGTATTAGTTTTAATTATTATGTAGTTCAAATTTTTATTTATTATTTAAAACGAGCTCTAATTCTTTCTTCCAATTTTGATACGCCTTTAGATAAGGTGTTTTATCTTTAAAAGGCATAAAGGTCATTACATGGTCATTATCCATTATTAATTTTCCGTAAGTTTCAAAATCACTATTATGCAACCCGGCAGCTCTAGCTGCACCTATTGCCCCTGTAGTATTGTAGATTTCTATTTCGTAACCTATTAATGTGGCTACCGTATTTGCAAAAATGTCGGAGCGGAATAAATTATCATTCCCTGCTCTAATGACATTAACTTCAATACCGTCAGATTTTAATATTTCCATACCGTAAACAAAAGAAAAAGCTATTCCTTCTAAAGCTGCTCTACAGAGATGTCCTTTATGGTGATTGTTTAAATTAACATTCACTAATCGCGTTCCAATATCTAAGTTATTTAGCATGCGTTCAGCACCATTTCCAAAAGGAAGCATACAAACACCATCTGAGCCAATTGAAATCTCTGAAGCTAGATTATTCATTTCTTCATAGGAATTCACCGCAAGGTTATTTAGCAACCATCTGTATTGTATACCTGCACCATTAATATTTAGCAATTTCCCTATTCTAGGTACTGATTTCTTGTAATTTACGTGTGCAAAATTATTTACGCGAGTACTCTCTCTACCAGACAAATTATCGGTGACAGCGTAAACTACACCGGAAGTCCCCCCGGTTGCAGCAACTTCACCTGGATTGAATACATTTAATGATAATGCGTTATTGGGCTGATCTCCAGCGCGATAATAAATTGGAGTTCCAGCCGCTAAACCACTTTCTGATTCCCCTTTATCATCTACAATAGATTGCAGCCCGAAAGTATCCACAATATCAGGTACTAACAACTCGTCAATCCCATAATAAGTCAGTAAAAAGTCAGCTATACTATCCTTCTTAAAATCCCAAAAAATCCCTTCGGATAAGCCCGATATGGTTGTGTTGATTTGATTTGAAAATTTATAAGCGATATAATCTCCTGGCAACATAAATTTGTAGGCCTTAGAATATATTTCAGGTTCATTTTCTTTAACCCATTTTAACTTTGAGGCTGTAAAATTAGCCGGAGAATTTAATAAGTGTTCAGCACATTTTTCTTCCCCAATAGCTTTAAATGCCTCATTACCAATCTCCACTGCTCTACTATCACACCAAATAATACTTTTTCGCAACGGTTTCCCTTCTTTATCTACTAAAACCAGCCCATGCATTTGGTAAGAAATACCAATCCCTTTAATTTGAGTTTTGGAGATTGCGTATTTTCTTTTCAGCTTTTCAATAGCGCTACAAATATGCTGCCACCATTCATCGGGGCTTTGCTCTGCCCAACCATTTTTTAAGGCGAGCATACCCATTTCCGTTTCAGGCTCTTGAACTACTCCAATACTTTTCCCCGTAGCTACTTCGACTAAAGCAGCTTTGATAGATGAACTTCCTAAATCAAATCCTATATAATACATAATTTATAATGAGTCTCTTAATATTATTTTGGTTGGTATATACATTTGCATTGCTTCATCATGATTTACAAATTTTGCAGCTGCAGCACCTAATTCTTCAAAGTCTGTTGTAATCACAGAAACACCCTTATAGATAAATTTCTTCATAGGTGTATCGTTATACGAGATAAATCCAACATCCACACCTGGTTCTAAATTTTTCTCCCTGCATTGCTCCAAAAAAATGCCCAAGACCCGATCACTTACACTTATATAAGCAATTCCCTTTTCTATATTGAATTCTTTGGGATTGGTTTTAATCTGGTATTTTAAACTTGAGTCTATACAAAATTTTTCGAAATAGGTTAACGTTTCCTTTGGGTGACTGGTGTAAGTAGGATACAAAAAATGAATTTCTTGATATTTACTAAACAACGCAACGATGGTTTCCATTGAAGAATAGAATGATTTTCCAAAGTCTTGAAAAACATAATTGTTTTCTGGTTTCGCATGAATATTCCAATCTATCAATAATAAATTTTGGTTGTTGATTTTAGATAGAATTTTAGGTACGATTTTATGATCAAAACCCATTACTACATATTTGTAATACTTACCAATACTATTATTTATAATGGTTTTAAAATTTTCAATATTATAGTGATGAAACTGAACATCTGTAATAATATCATCACCCATGGTACTAATAAATGAATGGTAAAGAACTTCTTTATAAGCTTTGAAAGTATCTAAAACCAACAACACTTTTCTTGTCTTACTAGCAATATAGTAGCCCTTATTCGGTACAGATTTAATCACACCATTCTCTTTCAGGATTGAATAGGCTTTGAAAACAGTATCCCGAGACAACTTGTCACTATTACAAAGACTATTTACTGATGGTAATGAATCCCCTATTTCTAAACGATTTTGAGCAACAGCCTCATTAACAACATTTACTATTTGCTGGTATTTTGGAATAGCATTATCATGATCAATAGTAAAGGAGAAATTGATGTCCATAAAATAATATCCGTTCTGGTCTGTTCTGGTTTGATATCAAAAATACTAATTTTTATTTAAAACCAAAAAATTCACTAAAGAAAAAAGTGAATCATTAAATTAATTAACTATTAAAATAGATTTTTAATTTATTTTAATAAAAACAACTACTGTATAGATTAAATAAAAGAGAATGGCAAAAACTTTACTAAATTTGCACTTCCAAAGCCCACGTGGTGAAATTGGTAGACATGCCACCTTGAGGGGGTGGTGTTCGCAAGGACGTGCTAGTTCGAATCTAGTCGTGGGCACTTTTAAAAAACCATTTAAGCAACTTCTTAAATGGTTTTTCGTTTTTAATATCTTCTTATTTCCAAAAAATACTATTTTATTATCAAAAAAAGTGAACAAAAAAGAGTATTCAATAGTTAAAAAGTGTAAATTTGTTTAACTTTTTGAATGAAAACATGAACAATGTAAAGAAGAATTTTAGTATTCGAGATTTAGAAAACTTATCTGGAATAAAGGCTCATACCATTCGTATCTGGGAGAAAAGGTATAATTTACTAGAGCCTGAAAGAACAACTACTAATATTCGAAATTATAGTCTTGTTAGTCTTCAAAAATTATTAAATATAACTTTACTCTATAATAATGGTTATAAGATATCAAAAATAGCCAACTTATCTGAACTAGAAATACCAGTTGTTGTTAAAGAAGTAATGGCAAAAAAAACTGTGAAACATCACGCCATTAATTCCTTTAAAATGGCAATGATTAATTTTGACGCTACGCAATTCTTAAAGACTTACAATGCATTACTAGAAAACGATTCTTTTAGCGTTATTTTCTATGATGTTTTTATTCCATTATTAAATGAATTAGGTCTTTTATGGCAAACCAATACCATAAGTCCGTCTCATGAACATTTCATCACAAATTTAATTAAACAGAAAATAATAATACATACTGAAAAGCTTCAAGCCAACCAACCAACCCATACAGACAAAACATTTATTTTATTTCTTCCAGAAAACGAAATTCATGATATAGGTCTGCTCTATTTAAATTATGAAATAACACTCAAAGGCTTTAAAACTATATATCTGGGGCAAACCGTACCCATAGATTCTTTAAAAGATTTAATAAATTATTGTACCAATATTCATTTCGTATCCTATTTCACTGTTGAACCAAACAAAAGTAAAATTCGCAAATACATGGAATCATTCAATACTAAAATTGGATCAGATACAAATTATCAATTCTGGATTATTGGTCATCAGATACAATATTTATTTTCGGAAGACCTATCACACAATATCAAAAAATTTAATTCTATTGAAAAACTTGTAAGTGAACTATATTAATCAATTTCACAGATATTAAAATTTATGAAAGGCAAAGTTATAGTCATTGGATCTGGATTTTCATCGTTATCTGCTGCATGCTATTTATCTAAAGATGGTTTTGAGGTAAGCTTATATGAAAAAAATGAAGCTGTTGGTGGTAGAGCTAGGCAACTCAAAAAGGAGGGTTTTACTTTTGATATGGGACCAAGTTGGTACTGGATGCCAGATATTTTTGATAAGTTCTTTGCTGATTTTGGTAAAAAAACTACGGACTACTACCAACTAGACAAACTTAGTCCAGCTTATAAAATATTTTTCGAAAATGATGCTATTACGATTGGTGATTGCATGGATAAAATATGCTTAGAATTTGAACGCATTGAAAAAGGAAGCTCTGATCATCTAAGAAGATTCATTGAAGAAGCTAAAGCAAATTACGCTATAGCTATTAACAAAATAGTTTTACGTCCGGGCATATCACCTTTAGAATTGATAACCCCTGAAACGATAACGCGGGTTGATCAGTTTTTTAAAACAATTAGCTCACAAGTTCGAAAAAAATTCAAAAATCCAAAACTCATTGCCACTTTGGAGTTCCCTGTTTTGTTTTTAGGTGCTAAACCTAGCAAAACACCTTCCTTTTATAGTTTTATGAATTTTGCGGATTTTGGCTTAGGAACATGGCATCCAAAAGGCGGCATGTATGAAATTATCAAAGCCATGAAAAATTTAGCAGAAGAACTTGGGGTGAAAATTCACACCAACAGTGCAATTGACAAAATTATTATTGAAAAAGGAAAAGCAAAAGGGGTTATCTGTAATGGTACTACCGTATTCGCTGATATTATTTTAAGTGGCGCAGACTATCATCATTCTGAAACATTGTTAGATAAAAAATATCGTCAGTATTCCGAAGCCTATTGGAATAAAAAAACATTTGCACCTTCCTCTTTGCTATTCTATGTAGGTTTAGATAAAAAAGTTGCTGGTCTTGAACATCATAATTTATTTTTTGATACCGATTTTGAAAGGCATGCTAGAGAGATTTATGACACTCCTGTATGGCCAGAAGATCCTTTATTTTATGCCAATTTCCCATCAATTACAGACAATAGTATGGCTCCAGTTGGATGTGAGACTGGTTTTTTCTTAATACCAATCGCACCAAATTTAGAAGATACTCCTGAATTAAGAAATCAATATTTTGATATGATTATGAAGAGGTTTCACAAACGCACAAATCAGAACATAGAAAACAACATTATTTTCAAAGAATCATTTTGTGTAAAAGATTTTAAAGAACAGTACAACTCTTATAAAGGTAATGCCTATGGATTAGCAAATACCTTGACACAAACAGCATTTTTAAGACCAAAACTTAAAAGTAGTAAAGTCACAAATCTATTCTTTACTGGCCAACTAACCGTACCTGGACCAGGTGTTCCTCCAGCGCTGATTTCGGGTAAATTAGTAACCCAATTAATTGCCAAGAACCACAAATAAAAAATCTATGAAAAATATTTTTGATATTGTTTCGTATGGCTGTAGTAAAATAGTAACCGAGTCGTACAGCACATCGTTTACCTTAGCTACCAAAATGTTACATTCTTCTATACGTAGAGATATATATAATATTTATGGCTTTGTGAGATTTGCAGATGAAATTGTTGATACTTTTCACGACTACGATAAAGAATACTTATTCAATAAATTCGAAAGAGATTTAAACGAAGCTTTAGAACAAAAAATTAGCTTAAACCCTATTTTAAATTCTTTTCAACATACATATCATAACTATCAAATTCCTTATAGTTTAGTCGCATCATTTATGAAAAGTATGCGTATGGATTTACACAAAACCGTTTATAAGACTAATGATGAGTATAAAGAATACATCTATGGCTCGGCTGATGTTGTAGGTTTAATGTGTTTAAAGGTTTTTGTAAATGGAGATCAAAAAGCATATGATAGTTTAAAAACCTCAGCTATGGCTTTAGGATCGGCCTTTCAAAAAGTAAATTTTCTGAGAGATTTAAAAGATGATTTTGAAGGTTTAAATAGAACCTATTTCCCGAATACAAATCTTAGTGCTTTAGATGAAGTTTCAAAAAATAAAATTGTAAATGAAATAAACGAGGATTTTAAAGTAGGCTTTCAAGGTATTGAAAGACTTCCGAATACTGCTAAATTTGGAGTGTACACCGCTTATAAGTATTACAAAAAACTATTGCAAAAATTACAAAATACTCCATCAAAGGAAATACAAAACACACGCATTAGAGTATCTAATTATCAAAAATTTGGACTCTTAGCTAAATCTTATGTAAATTATAAACTTAAATTAGTTTAAAAATGAGCACATTTATTTGGATCCTTATTTTTCTAGGAACATTCTTATTTATGGAATTTATGGCTTGGTTTAGCCATAAATATATCATGCATGGTTTTCTATGGGTTTTACATAAAGATCATCACAAAAAAGATCACAACTCTTGGTTTGAGCGTAATGATGCTTTTTTTATTATTTATGCTGTAGTGAGCATGTCATTTATACTCGCAGGAGTACAAACATGGTTTTGGTATGGCTTGCCTATAGGTTTTGGTATTATGGCCTATGGTGCTGCTTATTTCTTAGTGCATGACATATTTATTCATCAACGTTTTAAGTTATTCCGCAATGCCAATAATTGGTATGCAAAAGGAGTGCGTAGAGCACATAAAATGCATCATAAACATTTAGGCAAAGAAAAAGGGGAATGTTTCGGTATGTTATTTGTCCCTTTAAAATATTTCAAAAAGTAACGCTTATTCTTGAAGTAGTGTGTCTAGCAAATTTCTTATTGCAAGACTATTCCAATCGGCAGCTCCAGTTTCGGCAACAACAATTTTTCCAGTCTTACTAATCACAAAAGTTATTGGAATAGCTTTAGAAAAAAATGCCTTCGGAATGGTGCTTTTAGCATAAGACACAGGCAAATTGTATTGTTTTTTTTCAAAAATGAAGCTACTTTTTCTTCTTCATCAGTAGCCAAAAATAGAAAAGTTACTCGATCACCATAATCATTATATAACTTTTGAAAGCTTGGCATCTCAGCCACACATGGCGGACACCATGTTGCCCAAAAGTTTAAAACAACAACCTTATCATTGTATTCATTAAAATTATGCGCCACTCGATCTTGGGAAGATAATTGCCAATTATAATCTAACAATACCCGCTGATCATCAGATTTTAATTCAGTTGGACTAAAAGATAAAAAACGGTTAAGGATAACCTTTAATTCAAAACCAGTTGGTGTAAATAATACCACACCAATACCTAGAATGATAATAAGATTAATTATTTTTTCCTTAGTTAATTTCATTTCTTATCAAGAAGGCGATCTACAAGATTATAAATTTTTGAATTGTCCCAATCGGCAATACCTTCTTTACGAATTACAATATTTCCATCTTTATCAAGAAGATAGGAAGAAGGAGTTTTTATATCTTCAAAAGGCATTTTCTCACCAATAAACAAGTATGTAACGGGAAATGTAAGTTCGTGCTTTTTCATAAATTCTTCCACTGGCTCACGTTCTTCATCGGTAATAATATAAAAATCTATCTTGTCTTTATATTGATCATAAAATTTTTGAATACTTACTAATTCTGCCTCACAAGGCAATACCCATGATGCCCAGAAGTTAATAAATACCACTTTCCCTTTTGATTGTTTGAAATTAAAAAAGTTCCAGTTCTCATCTTTCAATTTCCAATCATAATCTGTAATCTTATTACGATTAATTTCTTCAGTAACAGAAGGGCTGAAAGAAAATATTTTATTGAGCAACACCTTACTATAATCCCCTAAAGGAGTTACGAAAAATGAAATTATAAAAGCAAAAAGTAAAATATTCAGTACGGTCTTCTTCGTGATTTTCATTAATCTTTTGATTTCCTCCAAAACTAAAAAACTCCTGATGAATATCAGGAGTTTTATGGAATTATATTTAACTATTTTTAAGTAGTTATTTTCTTATAAAAGAATTAAGCAACATTATCTTTTTTAATCACATTTAAAGCAGAACCTTCTCTATACCAATCTATTTGTGGCTGATTATACGTATGATTCACTTTAATTGTATCAGTGCTACCATCAGCATGCACCAATTCTATGGTTAATTGCTTATCAGGTGCAAACTCAGCTATGTCTAAGAAGTTAAATGTATCATCTTCTTTAATTAAATCATAATCGCTTTCTTTAGCAAAAGTCAGACCAAGCATTCCCTGCTTTTTTAAGTTTGTTTCATGAATACGTGCAAAAGATTTAACTAATACAGCTGCAACACCTAAATGTCTAGGCTCCATAGCTGCATGTTCACGAGAAGAACCTTCACCGTAGTTATGATCACCAACAACAATTGTTCTTATACCAGCCGCTTTATAGGCACGTGCAGTATCAGGAACACCGCCATATTCTCCAGTTAATTGGTTTTTTACAAAGTTTGTTTTTTTACCAAAAGCATTTACAGCACCAATTAAACAGTTATTCGATATATTATCTAAATGTCCACGGAAACGCAACCACGGCCCTGCCATTGATATATGATCTGTTGTACATTTACCGAATGCTTTTATTAATAATTTTACACCCATTAGACTTTCATCTGTTATAGGAGTAAATGGTTCTAAAAGTTGTAATCGTTCAGAATCCGGAGATACCTTAACAACTACACCTGAACCGTCTTCATCTGGCGCTAAGAAACCTGCATCTTCAACGTCAAATCCTTTTGGAGGTAACTCTATTCCTAATGGTTCATCTAATTTCACTTCCTGCCCATCTTCATTAATTAATGTATCGTTCATCGGATCAAAGTCTAAACGACCAGAAATCGCAATTGCTGCAACCATTTCAGGAGAACCTACGAATGCATGCGTATTAGGGTTACCATCAGCTCTTTTAGAGAAATTACGGTTAAAAGAGTGAACAATAGTATTCTTCTCATCACCTTTAGCATCACTTCTATCCCATTGACCAATACAGGGCCCACAAGCATTAGTGAATATAGTAGCATTTAAATCTTCAAATATTTTCAAGATTCCGTCTCTTTGAGCAGTAAAACGAATCTGCTCAGATCCCGGATTAATACCAAAATCAGATTTTGGTTTTATTTTTTTATCTACCGCTTGTTTTGCAATTGAAGCTGCTCTAGTCAAATCTTCATAAGAAGAGTTTGTACAAGAACCTATTAATCCCCAATCAACTTTTAAAGGCCATCCATTTTCTTTAGCCTTAGCACCCAATTCACCAACAGGAGTTGCTAAATCTGGTGTAAAAGGTCCGTTTAAATGCGGTCTTAATTCATTAAGATTAATTTCAATTACCTCGTCAAAATATTGTTCTGGATTTGCATAAACTTCATCATCCGCAGTTAAATAAGGCCTAACTTCATTCGCAGCATCAGCAATATCACCTCTATCTGTAGCTCTTAAATAACGCTCCATTGAATCATCGTAGCCAAAAGTAGAAGTTGTAGCGCCCACTTCAGCACCCATATTGCAAATTGTTCCTTTTCCTGTACAAGAAAGATTTTTTGCACCTTCTCCGAAATATTCAATAATTGCTCCAGTACCACCTTTTACAGTTAAAATTCCCGCAACTTTTAAAATAACATCTTTAGCGGAAGTCCAACCAGAAATGTTTCCCGTTAATTTAATTCCAATTAATTTAGGAAATTTAAGCTCCCAAGCCATTCCTGCCATTACATCAACAGCATCAGCACCACCAACTCCAATAGCAATCATTCCTAACCCACCAGCATTAACAGTATGCGAATCAGTACCGATCATCATTCCTCCAGGGAACGCATAATTTTCTAAAACTACTTGGTGAATAATTCCAGCTCCTGGTTTCCAGAAACCTATTCCGTATTTATTAGACACAGATTCTAAGAAATTAAATACTTCTGCACTCGTACTGTTTGCTGTTTTTAAGTCAGCCACTGCACCACTTTTAGCTTGAATTAAGTGATCACAATGAACGGTAGTCGGCACAGCAACCTTAGCTTTACCTGCTTGCATAAATTGTAAAAGAGCCATTTGAGCTGTGGCATCTTGACAAGCAATACGATCTGGTGCAAAATCAACATAATCTTTGCCTCTTGTAAATGCTGTAGAAGGGCTACCATCCCACAAATGGGAATATAAAATTTTCTCAGAAAGCGTTAGTGGTCGACCAACAATCTCACGTGCTTTGTCAACACGTTTAGACATATTGGTGTACACCTCTTTAATCATATCGATATCAAATGCCATTTTTTGTAAATTTTAAATTAATGCAATCCTGTAAAATTAGTAAAAACAGGAGTGTTACTAAAATTTTCGGTATAGATTATTGCAATTTTATCATTAAATAAATTAATTGTTATAGAAAGTGCTAAGAATACAATATTTTTAAAAATTAAAGCAGTTTTGAAATAATTTCATCTTCAGAAATACCTTCAGCTTCTGCCTTATAATTTTTAATAATCCTATGCCTTAAAATGCCTAATGCAATGGCTTTTACATCTTCAATATCCGGAGAGAATTTTCCGTTAATAGCAGCATGTGCTTTCGCTCCTAAAATTAAATTTTGTGATGCTCTTGGGCCTGCACCCCAATCTAAATATTGTTTAACGTATTCCGTTGCAGTATCTAAATTAGGTCGTGTACTATTTACCAGTTGCACCGCATAATTAACCACATTATCTGGAACAGGAATTCTTCGAATTAAATGCTGCACTGCCACAATCTCTTCTGCATTAAACAATGCTTCTATTTCTGGCTTATGATCAGAAGTAGTTGCTTTTACAATTGCAATCTCTTCATCAATCGAAGGATACTTTAAATCAATTGCAAACATAAAACGATCTAATTGCGCTTCAGGCAAAGGATAAGTACCTTCTTGTTCAATAGGGTTTTGCGTGGCTAACACAAAATAGGGTTCTGCTAATTTATAATTAACCCCAGCGATAGTAACGGTACGTTCCTGCATGGCCTCCAATAAGGCAGCTTGTGTTTTAGGAGGTGTTCTATTTATTTCATCAGCCAAAATAATATTTGAAAAAATAGGCCCTTTAATGAATTTAAAATTTCTATTCTGATCTAATATCTCACTACCCAGAATATCACTAGGCATTAAATCTGGAGTAAACTGAATTCTCTTAAAATCTAAACCTAGGGTTTGCGAAATAGTATGCACCATCAAGGTTTTAGCCAAACCAGGAACACCAATTAATAGGGAGTGTCCCCCAGTATATACAGAGAGCAAAATTTGATTGATAACATCATTTTGCCCAATAATTACTTTAGCTATTTCCTTTTTTAAAGCAATATGTTTTTCAACAAGGTTATGTATAGCAGTAACATCAGACATATGATTACTCTTTTACCCAATTGTTAGCAAAATCGCAATCTCTATTTCCTGCATTTACACTTATATAAACATCTTCAATATGCTTAGACATCCACTTGCCAATAGCATCAGCTTGTTTTTGTGTCAATGCCAATTCTTGAATTTTCAAGTAATCTTTTGAAAAATCTGCCACGTGCTCATCATATCTATTGGTGATCTTCATGATCTTATAACTAATACCATCTCTATCTTCTTGAAGAATTGGTTGTGATATTTCATTATCTTTTATATTTCGAATCTGATTATAAAAGGTAGGTTCCATATTAGTTAGTTCAAAACGAGAACTATAATCTGTAGGGTTTCTTAACTGACCGCCATCAAATTTTGTTTCTTTCTGATCAGAGAAATTCAATGCAGCCTCTGCGAATGTAAATTTACCATCCATAACACCTTGACGAATTGTATCTAATTCTTGTTTTGCAGCATTTAGGGCACTCTCCGGAACTTTAGGAATCATTAAAATATGGCGTATTTCTCGCTCTTGGCCCAAAATCTTTTCTACAGTTAATATGTGATAACCAAATGATGTTTCAAAGGGTTCTGAAACTTCACCTTCTGATAAACTAAAGGCTACATCTTTAAATTCTTTTACAAAACCTGTTTGCTTATTTATCTTGTAATAGCCACCGTCAGGTTTTGAACCTGGATCTTCTGTATACAATATTGCTTTTACAGCAAAACTTGACCCTTTTTCCAATACATCTTCTCTAATTTTATTTAAGCGATCAATAACCTTTTGCTTTTCTTCTTCTGGGGCTTCAGGTTTTTTTACAATTTGAGCGATCTCCAATTCTGCTCCAAATACAGGACGTTGATCTTCTGGAATTTTATTAAAAAATTGACGTACTTCTTCCGGAGTAATTTCAATTTCCGAAACAATTTTACGTTGCATACGCTCTGATAACATACGTAACTTGTTAATTTTATAAAGCTCATCTCTAAAACTTTCTTCGTCTGCTTTTTTATAAAAGGCTAAAACCTTTTCAATTGAACCAACTTTTGAAATTAATTGCTGAATTTGACCGTCACTTGTGGCATTTACTTCATCATCTGCAACCAAGATACTATCTTGAACAGCTTGATGAGCATATAAACGATCTTCCATTAATTTACCTAAGAGTCCGCAACGCGATACTTCATCGGCAGAAACCCCTTGGTTTCTCAAATCAATCAATGTTTTATCTATATCAGATTCTAAAATTAAATAATCGCCAACAACAGCAGCTACACCATCTAATTTTATTTTCTTAAAGGTATTCGTTGTATCTAACGCCATACTTACGTCATTTACCTCAACACTCGTCTGTTCTTCTGTTTCTTGACCTCTAGTAATCCCAAAAGATAATAGTACTAGTAGTACTATAATTTTGCTTTTAATCTTGTCCATAGACTTCAAATTCTTTGTCTTTAATTGCATCATCAATAATTTCGGTTTCCAATTTTCTGATATGCTCAAGACGCCTTCTATTTAATAAAACTTGCTTAATTGACGGTTTTATAAAAGATAGCGGAGAAATATCATTTACATTCAATACATCTGTAACCTTCGCCAAATATACCCCTAATGAATCCTGTAATTCAAAAAATTGTGATTTTTTTAAGTATCTATCCTCATTTTCAAAGGTTAAAGGTGGAATTTCACTAATTACTCTAGAGGCTTTTACCCATATAGAATCATTGAAATTTAATTTTTTAAATTGAATCCCTATAGAATCCAAAAATTTCAAATCTTGTGTATTAAATCGATTTAATCTTGCAACTACATCCTCCTTATTCAAAAACTGGGTTGGAAGTTCTATAAATCGCAATTGCACCAACTTTTCATTTAATTTAAAATTCTCTTTTTCTTTTTCATAAAAGCTTGAGAGTTCTGCAGCACTAATTATCGTATCTTCAGACTGACTCACCAAAGCTTCTTTATAAGCTCTAGTATATAGATCGGTTTTATAATTTTCTATTAATTGATTGAACTCTTTAAGCTTATCTTCAGGTAAGTTTATTTTTGATTTTGACAGTAGTAACTGTTTTGTAGCCCAATTATTAATATAATTAGTTACAAAAGAAGCACTGTCTTCTTTTGAGACATTGTCTTTAAGCAACGCATTAATATCTTCTTTGTATAAATAAGAATCTCCCACACGAGCCAAAGGTTCTTTATCCTCTTTTTCTTTCCAAAGTGAACTACAGGATAGAAAAAAAGAAAAAAAGAAAAAAAGAGCTAAAAAGCGAAACATTTTGATAGAAAAATAATTCTGTAATTGCATCTTGCAAAAATAACAAATAACCGATGTTGTGCAAGTTCATAATTTCTAACAAAAATCAACTATTTTTAACATTCCATTATAAGAATCACTGTTTATGGTGATACTAACGAATTAACAATATTCTACTTTTACATAATGACTAAGAGAAACATAAAACTGATTTGGGATTTCAGAGGCCCCGCAGCATCAAAAACAGCAGAGCACCATGAAAAACATCTTAAAGAGTATATAGCATTAGAAAAATTAAGCATAGACATTACTGGTTTTAAAGATGTAAACGAGATGTATAGCATTGCTTTTTTAGTAGTAGAAGAACAAGATATGCTAAAAGTAAGAGATGCTTTAAAACCACATAGAGGTGAAGTTTACGATAAAAAAATGTAAAAAAAATAAGAAATGCAACTTAAGTATTTTATACTCTTTTTAATTTTATGCTTTTCTTTTTGCTCATGTAAAAAGGACCATACAATCGTTAACCCTCTTGAAAAAGCACTCAGTTCTAAACTTCCTAACATTAAAAGTGTAATGGATAGTTTAGAAGAGCATGAAATTCAAATACGCTATACACAAATCAACCGTAAGAATGATAGTGTCATTTTTACTGATTTTGATTATCAAGTGAACCCGAAATACTACTTCTACCCTGCGAGTACCGTAAAATTACCCGTAGCAGTTTTAGCATTAGAAAAATTAAATACCATTGAAGGGTTTGATTTACATACCAAATTTTTTATTGAAGGTGATACTTTAGAAACTACAATTGCTAAAGAAATAGTGAAAATTTTTTCGGTAAGTGATAATGAAGCCTATAACCGTTTATTTGAGTTCTTAGGCCAAAATGAAATCAATGAACAACTAAAAAATAAAGGCATTCACAATGTTCGAATATCACATAGATTAGCTACACCTAATGCTGATGATATTACCACCAAACCACTAATTGTATATATAAATGATAGCACCACACAGGCCAGAGATAAAATCATCAATACAGCAATAAAACCGCTGTCTCTTGATGGAATAAAAAAAGGAAAGGCTTACTATGAAGATAATGTACTCATTCAAGAACCATTTGATTTTAGTCTTAAAAATCAGTATTCAATTGAAGCGCAGCATACTGTTTTAGAACGCATTATTTTCCCTGAAAATTTTTCTAAAGAACAGCAATTTAAACTCACAAAAGAGCAGCGGGAATTTCTTTTAACAGCCCTGCATACATTACCCAAAGAACTAGGCTATCCAGAAAAGGAATATTACGATAGTTATGTGAAATTTTTCATGTTTGGAGATCATCAAAAACCAATACCAAAAACAATTGAAATCTATAATAAAGTTGGCTACGCCTATGGCACCCTTACAGATTGTGCTTATATAAAAGATATTGAAAACCAAATAGATTTTTTAGTTACTGCGACTATTCTAGTTAATCAAAACGAAATTTTCAATGATAATATTTATGAATATGATACAATTGGGATTCCTTTTTTAGCCGAATTGGGTAGAGTGCTATACCAACAAGAATTGCAGCGTTTGAAATAAATAAAGGGATAACTGAGTTATTAGATAATCTCCCATGCTTTCTAATACTATACTATGAATAACAACCAAAACCAAATAAAAATTCTCGAAGAGAAATTAGAAGCACTTTTAAATAAGCAAGAAGGTTTTGCCAAAGAGTTAATGGAACTCTATAAAGAAATAGATCTACTCAAAAAAGAAGGAATTGTACAAAATAATGCACCATTCGCAACGCAGGAATCAGTTTCACCAGATAACATTGAGGAGCCAATAAGAGTAAATCAACCTATTTCTAGTTTCGATCAAGTAGTGGAGAAAACTAGTATTCCCCAGAAGAGTATAGAACCGGTTTTTCAGAAACCCAAAGCTCCAAAGGGCAAATCTAATCTTGAGAAGTTTATTGGCGAAAACTTAATCAATAAAATAGGGATTCTAATTACCATTTTTGGTGTTATTATTGGCGCCAAATACAGTATTGAAAACAATTTAATAAGTCCATTAACACGAATAATTTTAGGATATATTACAGGCTTAGTACTCCTTGTTTTTGGAATTAAGCTAAAAACAAAATACCTTAACTATAGCGCAGTATTAGTTAGCGGTGCAATTGCTATCCTATACTTTATCACTTTTGCCGCCTATAGTTTATATGACCTTTTTCCACAGCTATTAGCTTTTATACTTATGGTGGTATTTACTGTTTTTGCAGTTGTCGCTTCATTAAATTACAACAAACAAATTATTGCTCATATTGGTCTTGTTGGCGCCTACGCCGTACCATTTTTATTAAGTACAGGCTCTGGAGATGTATTTACGCTATTTAGTTATATGGCAATAATAAATATTGGTATTCTAAGGGTTGCCTTCAAAAAATATTGGAAACCCCTATACTATGTTTCATTTGTGTTTACATGGTTAATTTATTACTCATGGTTGCTATTATCCTACCGTCAAGAATCGCATTTCACGATTGCTTTATCATTTTTAACGCTATTTTTCGTGATTTTCTACTTGGCTTTTATGGGGTATAAACTTATAAAAAAAGAGCAATTCAATTCAGGTGATATCGTTATTGTATTCAGTAATTCAATTATTTTTTATGCGTTCGGTTATTATTTGCTTTCTGGACATGAAACAGGAAAAGAGCTTTTAGGCTTATTCACTCTTGCAAATGCAGTTATTCATTTTATTGTAGCCACCATTATTTATAAGCAAAAGCTAGCTGACAAAAAAATACTTTATTTAATAGCTGCTTTAGTACTCACCTTTATTACGGTTGCAATTCCTGTTCAACTAGATGGTAATTGGGTGACTATTTTATGGGCGGTTGAAGCTGCAGTACTTTTCTGGTTTGGTATAACTAAGGGAATCAAAATTTACAAAAAGTTAGCTTACATTTTAATGATCTTAGCTTTCTTTAGCATTTTTCAAGATTGGTCATGGGTTTATGATACCTATTCTAATTCAGATCCAGATACTAAGCTTACTCCGTTTTTAAATATCAACTTCTTAAGTTCAATGCTAGTGGTAATCGCTTTTGGCTTTATTGCATGGTTTAATTATAATAAAAAGTACGCTACCGAAAATAGGCAAAGAACAAGATTAGATAGATTGACGACCATTATAATTCCTGTTTTATTTTTAATCATTGCCTATTTCTCAATTGCTATGGAAATTGATGCATATTGGAATCAACTTTTTAAAGATTCTAGTCTTTCTTTACCCGAAGAAAATAACTTTACGTTTACCAAATACAATCATGATATAAACGATTTTAAAATAATGTGGTTATTAAATTATACTTTATTATTCTTCACCACTTTGTCTTTTATAAACATAACAAAAATCAAAAACCGCTTATTAGGCACTGTTAACTTGTTATTTAACCCTATCCTCGTTTTTGCCTTTTTAACACTTGGACTTTATACACTAAGCGAACTTCGAAGTAGTTATATAAAGCAAACTCTAGCTGAATACTACGAAATCGGACTGTTTAATTTAGGCATTCGATACATTTCATTTATTTTTTTAGGGTTCATACTTTTTGCAATTCATAAGTATATCAAACAACCATTTATGAAAAGTAAACTTAAAATTGCGTTTGAACTATTCTTACATTTTACATGTATATGGATCTTAAGCAGCGAATTATTGCATTGGATAGATATTGCAGGAAATTCCAATTCTTATAAAATGAATTTGAGTATGCTATGGGGAACTTACTCCCTACTCTTAGTAATAATAGGCATCTGGAAACGAAAAAAGTATTTAAGAATTGGAGGTATTTCACTCTTTGGAATTACCCTTATAAAACTATTCTTTTACGATATTGTTGATCTTGACACCATATCAAAGACCATAGTGTTAGTATCATTAGGTTTACTTTTATTAGTCATTTCTTTCCTTTATAATAAATACACTAAACAAATAGAGAATGATCCAAAGAACGAATAAACTTGTTTTTATTTTACTTCTATTGAGCTCTTTTATCAATGCTCAGATGAATCTATATAACCAAAAACGTGAAATAGAAAATAGCACAGCGCAATGGCATCGAATTATCTTACCTATGGCTGTTTTTTCGGAAACAAAAAACAATCTAGCTGATATTCGTATTTATGGTATTACTAAGAATGATACTATTGAAGCTCCGTATATCTTAAACGTAAAAAATAGCACTTCTAAAAACCAACCTGTTGCTTTTAGATTACTTAATAAAAGTAATAATAGTAAAGGATATCATTACACCTATGAAATTCCTAATGCACAAGTTATCAATGCAATTCTTCTGAATTTTGATACTAAAAATTTTGATTATAGAATTACACTCCAAGGTAGTCAGGATCAAGTGGAGTGGTTTACAATTTCAGATAATTACAGGGTTGTCTCTATAGAAAACACGCTAACCACATATAAATTCACCAAACTAAAATTCCCAAATTCATCCTACAGGTATTTTAAAATTACCGTGAATTCAAAAAATAATCCTAATTTAAACGGAGCTCAAATTTCTAAAAACCAAGTGACACCTGCAATTTACAACACCTATCCAATAAAGAAAACCATTACTTTCTACAATAAAAACTCAAAGCAAACAACGCTAGATATCGATTTAAAACATATTGGCTTAATAAGCACTGTAAAAATTAATATTAAAGATACTATTGACTACTACCGACCCATTACCATAGCTTATGCCCTAGATAGCGTTCAAACTGAAAAAGGTTGGAAAGTAAACTATCGCAATACGTTTTCTGGAATAGTAAGTTCTTTAGAAAAAAACGAGTTTAGCTTCAACAGTAACAAAGCAAAAAAGATAAAAATAACAATTAACCATCAAGACAATGAACCTATTGAAATCGCAGCAGTGACTGTACAAGGATTTCAGTATGAATTAATCACACGATTCAACAAACCTGCCAAATACTACTTAGTTTATGGTAACAATTTAGCCATTGAACCGGTTTATGATATTCAATTAATCCCAAATCTAGTACCCGAAGTGGTAAAAACTATATCCTTAGGAAAACCAATAACCATTGATAAAAATGCAAAACCTGAAAAAAAGCCCCTTTTTGAAAACAAGAACTGGCTTTGGGCTATTATGCTATTAATGATCGCTATCGTAGGATGGTTTACCTTAAAAATGATTAGAAAAAGTTAATTCTTAACTGGGTCGCCATACAAATCAAAATCGGCAGCTTCAGTAATATGTATATTTACAAATTCCCCTACTTTAAGATAATGTTTAGCCGCATCAATTAAAACTTCATTATCAACATCAGGAGAATCAAATTCTGTTCTTCCTATAAAATGTTGTCCTTCTTTACGATCAATAATACAGCGTAAAGTTTTTCCGACTTTTTCTTGATTCAATTCCCAAGAAATTTGAGACTGGATTTCCATAATTTCAGAAGCTCTTTCCAGTTTTACTTCTTCTGGAACATCATCTTCTAAACTATAGGCGTGTGTATTTTCTTCGTGGCTATAGGTAAAACAACCAAGACGTTCAAAACGCATTTGTTCGACCCATTTTTTTAAGGTCTGGTAATCCTCCTCTGTCTCTCCTGGATACCCAACAATTAAAGTTGTTCTAATGGCCATTTCGGGAACAGCAGCTCTAAATTCTTGTAACAACTTAGTTGTTTTTACTTGAGTTGTTCCCCTACGCATACTTTTAAGAATACTATCTGATATGTGTTGTAATGGAATATCTAAATAATTACAAACTTTAGGCTCTCGTTTCATCACCTCTAAAACATCCATTGGAAAACCGGTTGGGAAAGCATAATGCAAACGTATCCATTCAATACCTTCTACTTTAACTAATGCCATTAAAAGCTCAGCTAAATTTCTTTTCTTATAGATATCTAAACCGTAATAGGTTAAATCTTGAGCTATCAATATCAATTCTTTAACCCCTTTAGCTGCTAACTTTTCAGCTTCAGTTACTAGATTTTCAATCGGAGTACTTTTATGTTTTCCTCGCATTAAGGGTATCGCACAAAAAGAACAGGGTCTATCACAACCTTCAGCAATTTTTAAATAGGCATAATTTTTTGGTGTAGTTGTTAAACGTTCACCGATAAGTTCATGTTTATAGTCCGCTCCCAAAGCTTTAAGCAAGCCAGGCAATTCTGTTGTTCCAAAATATTCATCTACATTAGGAATCTCTTTCTGCAAGTCTGGCTTATACCGCTCACTCAAGCAACCCGTTACAAAAACTTTATCTATAGTTCCAGCTTCTTTCTTTTGCACATATTCCAAGATAGTATTAACACTTTCTTCTTTAGCATTTGCAATAAAGCCGCAGGTATTGATGACCACAATATTACCTTCTCCTTCATGAACAACATCTTTCTTATTGGCCTTTAACTGCCCCATTAGAACTTCAGAATCATAAACATTCTTAGAACAGCCTAAAGTTACAACGTTGATCTTATTCTTTTTAAGTGTTTTTGTACGCATATCTTGAAATAAAGTGCAAAAATACAACAAGGATAAAGACCTAGCTTAGTTATATCACTTTTTCTTGTTTTTAACGTTATATGTATTTAATACTTAGGCAAGACAACTAAACCTTTCACTAACAATGCTATCAAACTTATAAATTAAGCCGTATGAAACTTCATCTACTTTACTTATTAGTGCTTATATCATCTATTTCTTGTTCTACTGATAATGAACCGAGTCCACAACCTATTGCCGAATCCTTATATTTTCCTCCAATAAATTCTGATATCTGGGAAACTACTCCAATTCAAGAGCTAGGTTGGAAAACTGAAAACGAGCAGGTGCTTTATGATTTTTTAGAAGCTAATAATACTGATGCTTTTATAATTCTCAGCAATGGTAAAATAGTAATCGAAAAATATTTTGGTGATTTTACAGCAAGTACAATTCACAGCTGGAATTCGGCGGCTAAAACTTTAACAGCCTATACAGCTGGCATCGCTCAGGAAGAAGGCTATTTATCAATAAACAATCCGTCTTCCAATTATATGGGTGTTGGATGGTCTGCCTTAACTCCAGATCAAGAACAACAAATTACAGTTAGAAATCATTTAACCATGACCACTGGACTTGATTATACAGTGCCAGAAAATTTCTGTACAGATAAAGAGTGTTTTGTTTACAAAAATGAACCAGGAACCTATTGGTACTACCACCAAGGCGCCTATACAGTCCTAGATAATATTATTTCTGGAGCAGTGAACCAAGAATTTAAAGATTACTTTAATGCCAAAGTACGTGATAAAATAGGAATGAAAGGTTCGTGGATCAAAACTGGATATCTGAATCTTTATTTTAGCAATGCCCGAAGTATGGCTCGTTTTGGACTTTTAAATTTAAATAAAGGAACATGGGACCAAACTCCAATACTATCAGATGCCGCCTATTTTAATGCCATGACAACTACTTCTCAAGATCTGAACAAATCATATGGTTATTTATGGTGGCTGAACGGAAAAAGCAATTATAAAGTTCCTGGTTCTGAGGAACTATTTTCTGGAAAATTAATCCCTTCAGGACCCGATGATCTCATTGCTGGTCTAGGTGCATTTGATCAAAAATTGTATGTAATTCCAAGTAAAAAGATGGTCATTATACGTATGGGTGATAGTGCAGAAAAAGGAGAATTAGGTCCTACAGATTTTGACAATGAACTATGGATTAGAATTAATGCTTTAATCAATTAAGCTTTAACAATTAAAAAGTTAAACAAGCATTTTTCATAGAATTAAGAGTAATTAATCCATATAGGCCTCTGGCATCTTACGAACCTTAGTGATTTTTTCAAAAGCAGCACCCAAACGCAGTAAATCAACTTCTTTTAGCTGCTTACTTATAAAAGTTAAGCTAATAGGTTCTCCTGATTTTTTATAGCCCATTGGTACCGTTAACGCAGGATACTTTGCTACTGCAGCATATCCTGCATGATAATTATTGATTGATAAAATTGCATCTAAATCATATTTATCTAATGCAGTATCAAAAAATAAGCGTCCGTTTTTTTCTAAAGTAGACTTAATTATCGCTAGACCTTCTGACGATGTCGTATCTGCCAAAATTCCATCAAACAAAGCTTGACCATAAGGAATTCTGATTAGAGAATCGATAGCATTAAAAGCTACTGCATCAGCGACAGATCTAATTTTCACACCATCCTTATTTTTAACTTTTGAGTTGATATAGTTAGGCAAATCCTCTCGCATATCTATATTTAATATAGACAAAAACCCATTCATTTGCACATCAGGTGGTGAAAACTCAAAAATTCCTGCACCTAAACCTTTTAAAACATCAATTGTAACTTTATAAATAGAATCGCTCTCTAATAATGATGTAAACACCCCTAACCGCATATTCTTAAAATCAGTAGGATGTAATCCAGCAGAAAGAATACCAGGAAAATCAGGAGCAATAGATTTTGAATCTGTGTTATCTTTCCCCATCATCGCTGACAGTAAAATCGCGTTGTCAACAATACTTTTTGTCATTGGCCCCGGCGTATCTAAAGTACTCGAAATAGGTACAATGCCACTTCTACTTAACAAACCAATAGTAGGTTTAAAACCTACAACAGAATTTTGACTGGACGGTGATAAAATAGAACCCGATGTTTCAGTACCTACAGCAGCTACTGCGTAATTAGCGGTTACAGCCGTAGCACTACCAGCACTAGAACCTCCAGTTTCAAACACTCTTCTTCCATAAGGGTTTAGTGTTTGACCACCTACAGCACTATAACCAACAGGGCAACCAGAGCAAAGAAAATAAGCCCATTCGCTTAAATTTACCTTTCCTAAAATAAGAGCCCCGTTCTTTTTTAATTGGCTAACTATAAATGCGTCTTCAACAATATTGTTATTTAATAAAGCAATAGACCCTGCAGTAGTAGTCATCCCTTTTACATCTATATTATCCTTTAATAAAATGGGCATCCCATAAATAGGGTGTCGACTACTTATATACCCTTTAGCCAAAGAATCATCTTTCATTCTTGCCTCTTCTACTACATTTTTATTTAAGGCAAGAATTGTATTTAAGGTAGTCTCATTATTTAATTCATAGGTATACATACGATATAAATAAAACAATACTAAATTCTCATAGGTTAAATCTCCAGCAGCAATATGTGCTTGTATTGCAGGAATATTTTGCTCTAAGATAAAAGGCTTCCACCTCGCATAATCAGCAGCTGTAATTTTTGAAACCTCTTTATATAGCGGTAAGAATATTTCGTTTTTATCCAATACTCTTGATTGAATCAACTTGTATTGCATTCTGCTAATCTGATGGTGTTTATTTGCTGCAACTTCAATAGAATCATTATAAGGTTCCCAAAGCACAATATTCTCCTTTACCTCATGGTTATTCTTACATGAACAAAACAACGCAAGAACGACTAATAGTATAACTTTTTTCATAGACTGCGATTGATTTAGCTTATTAAAAACATTACTACTGAAACAACATTATGATTATAATTCCCTATTTAAAACGCAACTATTTGGTACTAAAAAAAGAATCAACAAACTCATGCTTATTAAATACTTGCAGGTCTTCAATACCTTCACCTACACCTATATATTTTACAGGAATTTGAAACTGGTCTGAAATACCTATGACAACTCCACCTTTAGCAGTACCATCTAATTTAGTAACCGCTAAGCATGTTACATTGGTTGCCTTTGTAAACTGTTTAGCTTGTTCAAATGCGTTTTGACCGGTAGACCCATCAAGTACTAATAATACATCATGAGGTGTATCTGGAACTACTTTTTGCATTACACGATTAATTTTTGAAAGTTCATTCATTAAATTAATCTTATTATGTAGCCTTCCTGCCGTATCGATAATGACCACATCTGCATCTTGAGTCACTGCCGAACTCAAGGTATCAAAAGCTACTGACGCAGGATCACTACCCATTTGTTGCTTTACTATAGGAATACCAACCCTATCGGCCCAGATTTGTAATTGATCTATTGCTGCTGCCCTAAAAGTATCACCAGCTCCTAAAACTACTTTGAGGCCTTTTTTATGAAATTGATAGGCCAACTTACCAATAGTAGTTGTTTTACCTACACCATTCACTCCAACTACCATAATAACATATGGTTTCTTATCTTTAGGAATGCTAAAATCTGTTGCTTCACCAGAATTAGTTTCCGAAAGTAATTTGGCAATTTCCTCTCTTAAAATACCATTCAACTCTTCGGTACTCACATATTTATCTTTAGCCACACGAGCTTCAATTCCTTTAATAATTTTCAAAGTAGTATCAACCCCAACATCTGAGCTTACTAAAATTTCTTCTAAATCATCAAGAACATCATCATCAACTTTAGCTTTTCCAGCGACAGCCTTACTCAATTTACCGAAAAATGAAGTTTTAGTTTTCTCTAAACCTTTGTCGAGTGTTTCCTTCTTTTGAGAAGAAAATATCTTTTTAAATAAACTCATATTAATTTAAAATTCTTTGTATCAAATATATGAAATGAAGCGTAGAATAAATTCAGAATTAATAGTAATTCTCTATCCTAATATATTGGAATATCGCAATCAACCTTTTATAAAACAAAAAAGGCTACTTTCTTAAGAAAGTAGCCTTTTACCAATCTAAATTGGAATATCTTATTTTTTATTTATCCAAGCATCAACTTCTTCAGGATTCATTACTGATTCGCTAAATGTGTATGCCCCAGATTTAGCTGACTTCACCATTTTAATAGCTTTTGTCAATCTTTTTGAGCTGGTTTGTAAACTTGCTAC